>Ga0315289_10000039_pt1 | contig 207588 bp, 172 predicted proteins | sample YL17G11_40_MG_FD_203452 | JGI IMG/M metagenome (GOLD analysis project Ga0315289, IMG submission 203452) | Sediment microbial communities from Yellowstone Lake, YNP, Wyoming, USA - YL17G11_40 | ecosystem: Environmental > Aquatic > Freshwater > Lake > Sediment | place: USA: Wyoming | collected... | reverse complement strand
TGCCCTCAGCTACCTGCAGATCGCGCGCCGGCTCCTCCGCTACCATCCGCTCCAGGTCGTCGGACCCCTCATCCGGGCCGCCGGCCACGGACAACTCGCAAAGTGAAGGTCAGTCAGGTCCAGTCCCCATTTCCAACGGCGGGAATGGGTCCAGTCCCCTTTTCTGGCGGCAGAGGGCGCTCAGGCGCTCGATCCACGGGAAGAGGTGACGCCGGTAGAGGTCGGGGTTCACCATGAACCCCTCGGTATAGGCGAGGTCGTCGCATAGCCACACCGCGTCCACGCGCGGCAGGGCGAGGCAGCGTTCGATGGTGCGGGTCCAGACCTCGCCGGCGCGGCTCATGACCGCGGCGATCAGCTCCGGCTGCTCCACGGTCGCCAGCATGAACCCCTCGAAGCCCAGGAGGAACCAGGCGCGCTCGAAGATGCCGCCACCCTTCACCCCGGTGATGATGCCCATCTCGGGCGGGGCGAGTTCCGCCGCCAGTTCGAGGTCGGTGAGATCAGCGGCTTCGGGGTCGGGCCACGGGAAGGCCTCGCAGTCGGCCAGGCTGCGAATCAGCCCCCCCTCCATCCGCTGCCACAGGCGCTCCTGCTCGCCCCCGGTGACGGCGTACGCGTGGCTCTTCGCGGCGCCGGTCAAGGGGTAATCGACGTGTGCCGGCGCGCGGACGCAGTCGTACCCCGCGGCGCAGGCGAACTCCACTTCGCGGGCCATCGCCTCCCGCCGATCCGTAGGCCATTCGTCGAGCCCCAGGAACGCGGCCTTGACCACCGGATCGACCTTCAGCTCGGCGAGCGGCACCATGTCGGGCTCGCCGCAGAGGAGGGCAGTTCGCAGGCGCTGGAAGCTGGGTCGCCACTCTGACATGCCCGGCACGCACCTCACTCGGAAGCAGGGGCACTCTCCCCGGCGAGGACCGGAGTCCTCTTCCGGGAGAGACCCTCCGCCCCCTCCTCCCGTCCTCACATTACCCCGCTCCAACCTGCCAGGGCTTCATGGGCTTCGTCAGGGGCTGCTCTCCGGGTCAGGGCATCCGGCCCAAACGTGGTAAGGTAGGCACTGCGCAACGAACCACGGCCACGCGCCGCCGCGGGCCGGTTTGAGGGAGGGCCATGCTGGCACATTCGGCAGAGGAGATCTGGGGCGAACAGTACGTCGAGCACATCGAGAGAGCGGACGCGCAGGGCGAGGTGCCCGGGGCTGCCGTGTACCGGCAATACCTCGAGGCCGTGGGGATCGGCCCCGGCCACGCCGTGCTCGACCTCGGGGTCGGCACAGGCAGGCTGCTCCCCGACCTCCTCAGCCGTGGGGGCTTCGTCTGCGGCATGGACCTCTCCCTGACGATGTTACGACGGGCGCGGAACCGGCTGGGCGACCGGGCCATTCTGGTGCAGGGAGACGCTGAGCGACTGCCCTTCGCCGACGCCTCGTTCGACCGCATTGTGGCCTGGGCGGTCTGGGAGAACATCCCCGACCAGCGCCGGGCCCTGGCCGAGGCGGCCCGGCTGCTCCGTCCGTGCGGGCGGATGCTGTTCACCAGCAAGAACCTCACCAACGGGCACAACCTCCGCCTCGCCTGGCGTCGCATCAAGCAGGCCCGGGTCCGTGGGTTTTGGCGGTGGGCGTGCCGGCACCCGGGCCTCGTCCGGCTCGTGCCCCGGAAGCTCGCCGCGAAGTGCGAGCGGGTCGTCGAGCGCCGCGAGGTGCCGCAGTACCCGACCCTCTGGCCGACCCTCTCTGCGACGGCGCGGCGCCTCGGCCTCGAGGTCGCGCTCCTCGACAAGTACGCCGACGCCATGCTCGAAGGCGAGGCGCGGGTCCCGGCCGGCGGGTGGAGACACCGGCAGTTCGTCGCCGTGCTCGAGAAGCGCGTGTAGACCGCGGCCCGGGCATGTGATCGAGTTGCACGAGGGCCGAGGCGAGAGCCCCGGCCCTCGTGGCGTGGAGGACGGCTGGATCCCCGCGATGAATGACGCGCTACCCAAGAGAGGTCCGCCCATGCCAGGTTCCGCGGGACGAGGCCTTGTCTACCTTCACCGGGCGGATGCCGTTCAGCCCAGGGGCACGGTCACCCACAACGCCGAGCTTCGGTCGCCCGCAGTCGAGGAGGCCGTGGGGGAGCTGTGCGCGGCCGCCGCGTCGGCTGCCGACTTCCAGGGCGCGGAGGTCGTCGTCAAGCCGAACGTGTTCATGCCCCACGCCCCGGCGACGACCGACCCGCGGGTGGTGGGGGGGGTCGTCTCCTGGCTGCTGGGCGCCGGCGCGGGGCGAGTGACCGTCGCCGAGGAGTCGAGCATCTCCACCCGCATCGGTCGCGGGAGCAGCACGCGTCAGGCCCTGGAGCATGCAGGCTATGGGGAGCTAATTGCGGCGTTCGGTACGCCCCGCGTGCGCCTCGCGGAGCTGCGCGATGAGGGCACGGACAGCATCGCGGTCAAGGGAGGACTCGTGCTGCGCGAGGTGGACTACCCGCGGCTCCTGGCGCAGGCTGACCGGGTGGTCAACGTTCCCATCCTCAAGTTCCATCTGCAGACACTCATCACGTGCGCGGTGAAGAATACCTGGTCCGCCGCCGACCCGCTGCAGCGGATGATGAACCACTGCTGGACCCTCGCCGGCGCACTGCTCGACGTGCATCATCTGCGGCCACCGGACCTCACTTTCGTCGATGCTCTTCAGCCGCTCACGCGCGACCATAGCTACGGCGACCCACTGGACTTGCGCCTGCTCATGGCAGGCACGGACAGCATCGCCCTCGACGCCCTGGGTGCGTACCTCCTTGGCTGGGACGACCCCCGAGAGATCGAGACGGTCCGCCTGGGAGCCGACGCCGGCCTGGGAGAGGGGTGGGTCGGCGAGCTTACCCTCGAGGGACTCGACCTCACCGATCTACCGCGTGCGAGCACGCCGCAGGCGCCCCGTGTCCCTGAGGAGTTCCCGCCGCTTGAGATCGAGTGGCGCTGCGGTCGGCGCGTGGGACCCGGCTGCGTGGCCTACATGACGGCCGGACTGCGGTCGCTCGCGGAACAGATCCCGGAGGCGACCGGTCGGTGGCAGGTCTTCATCGGCGAGGGCCCGGAGTTGCCCGATAAGCTCGCCGACCGGGTCCTCTTCATCGGCACCTGCTCCCTGCAGGGCGACACCTTCCGGCAGGTACAGCGGCGGCTCTACCTCGACCGCCGCGCCGACGACCTCACCGTCATCCCCGGCTGTCCGCCCATGGCGCTGCGCACGCAGATGCTGAAGATGGTGGGGCTGGACTGAGCCGGCTCATTGCCGTCGCCGTTCGGCTGTTGCCGTGCGCGAGCGGTCTCGGCCGCCCGGCCAGTCCATTCTCGATCGCTTTCGGCCGGCCGCAAGCGGTGATGACTGAACCCCCCTCCGGGAGGGGGGCAGACGTGAGGGCTCGTCATCCACTCCCCGCGTCGGAACGAAGGCGCACGCCAATGACACGCTCCCTGCCTCTCCTGATCGCGCTCCTCTCGACTACCGTGCCGGCCCAGCCCCCTCCGCCGGCGCCTTAGCCGACTTCTGGCCCCGCGCGCAGGAGCAGGGCGCGGCCGCTCGCGACTTCTGGGACGTCTGGTTCGCGCGGGTAGCCTGCCGCAACGGTCGCACCATCCCCAGCGCCGCCGCTCCCCACTTTCGCGCGCTGATGGCCTGGGTGCCGGAGCTCATCGCCCAGGGCTGTGGCGTCGACGAGGTCTTGCCCCGGGAGGAAGCCGGGCACATCGGGATGCTGCTCGCCCAGGGGAAGGCCGCCGAGGCGGCGCCATTGATCGCCGCCGCCTTCGCGGGCTTCGAGAAGCTGGTGGCCGGCCGCGAGTTCGTGAAGGGCGTAGGCGAGATATCGGGGCGGGTGGTCCTCGCCGACGGCAAACCGGCGCCCGGCGCCCACGTGCGGTTGTTCGGAACACCGTACTCCCTGACCACCGACGAGGAGGGAGCCTTCCGATTCGCCGACGTGCCGATCCTCTCAGCGAGGTACATCCTCTGCGCGAGCAAGCCGGGCTACCTTGACGCCCGGATCGGGCGGCTCGCGGCGACGGCCGACGGGGGCCCTCCCGTCGAACTGCGGCTCGTGCCGCTCACCGAACGGAACGCCTGGCACAGGGAGAAGCTGGCGGTCAAGGCCGGCTACCTCATCGAGATGAAGGCCGCCGCCGCCCCCACTCCGCCCGCCGACCCCCGTGCCCCCTGGCCAGGGGGCACGGGGGGCTTCTCCGATCCCCCGCACCTTACCCTCCGGACCCCCCTCCCCACAAGGGGAGACACCTACCGGGGGTAAGGTACAAGGACACGGCACGTCATCATGTACGCTTACTGAGTCTCGCGTAAGTAGGGAAACCGGGACTGGACCAAGGCGCCGTCGTCCAGGCGCCGCGTGGACTGTACTAGGTTTCCCTACTTACGCGAGACTCAGTAGGTCAGCGGATGGTCACCGGGAGTGGGGAGTCAAGACAGGCGTTCCCGCGCGCCCGCCTCAATCGCCTCGCGCAGACGGCGCACACCCTCCGCGCGGGTCACGCCGGGCGCGAAGATGCTGGCCGTGCCGGCGACGAAGGCCGTCGCGCCGGCAGCGGCCATGCGGCGACCGTTCTCGGGGCTGACGTTGCCATCGACCTGGATGATAATGTCGCGCCCCTCTCCCGACAACTGCTCGGCCAGGTCGGCGATCTTCCCGATGGTCGAGGGGATGAGTTCCTGGCTCGCGTAGCCGGGGTTGACTGTCATCAGCAGAACCATGTCCACATCGTCGAGAACGTAGTCCAGCTCGGTGAGGGGCGTGGACGGGTTCAGCGCCACACCCGGCTTGGCGCCGAGATCGCGGATGCGCGCCAGCGTCCGCTGCAGATGTCGGCACGCCTCGGCATGCACCACGAGCAGATCGGCGCCGGCGCGGGTGTAGTCCTCCAGGTACCGGATCGGCTCCTCGATCATCAGGTGTACGTCGAAGGGGAGCTTCGAGTACGGCCGCAGGCGCTCGATGAGCACCGGACCGAGGGTCAAGTTGGGCACGAAGTGCCCGTCCATGATGTCGAAGTGTAGCCAGTCGACCCCGGCCCGCTCAAGCTCGGCGACATCCTCACCCAACCGCACGAGGTCCGCGCACATGAGGGAAGCGGAGATTCTCAGTTCCATCAGTTCGCGGCCCCCCGCTCCTGGAGGAATCGCGCCACCTTCTCGCGCGTCGGCATCGAGGGTGCCGCCCCGAAGACCGTGGCCGCCAGCGCCCCCGCCGCCGCCCCGACCGTCGCAGCCCGGATGATGTCATGCCCCTCGGCAAGGGTGACGGCCAGCGCCGCGGTGAAGGCGTCGCCCGCCCCCGTGGTGTCGACCGGCTGCACGGGGAAGGCCTTCACGCGCTCCAGCGCCTCGGGCATGGCCACGAGCGCCCCCTCGGCGCCGAGCTTCAGGACAACGCTGCGCGCGCCGGCGGCGATGAGCCGGTCCGCGATCTCCTTCGACGCCAGCGGCGCATCAACAGCCTCCCCGAGGATGACGCGGGCCTCCGTCTCGTTCGGGGAGAGCACATCGACCCCGCACAGGACCTCCTGCGGCAGCGCGTTCGGCGGGCCGGCGTCGAGCACGGTGAGTACGCCCGCGGCGCGCCCCGCGGCAACCGCCGCGGCGACGACGGGCATCGGCACCTCGAGCTGCAGCAGAATGGCGTCGAAACTCTCGAGATTGGGCACCGCCGCGATGTCCTCCGGCGCGATCTCCATGTTCGCCCCGGGCGCCACCACGATGGAGTTCTCGCCCGTGGCGTCGATGATGATGATCGCCGTGCCCGAGGGGGCGGCGTCGTGCCGACGGAGGTAGTCGCAGTGGACCCCGTCCCCCGCCAGGCCCGCGGCGAGCTGCTCGCCGAAGGCATCGCGCCCCACGCACCCGAGCATCCAGGTGTCGGCTCCCAACCGCGCGCAAGCGACGGCCTGGTTGGCGCCCTTCCCGCCCCGAACGGTGCTGAACCCGCCACCGACCAGCGTCTCTCCGGCAACGGGCATGCGCGGCGCCTTCACCACCAGGTCCATGTTGACGCTGCCAACGACGAGGGTGCGAGGAGGGGTCATGGCTGGGCCTCCACGAAAATGGGGACGGAGGAGATTTCGGGGAAAGCCCGGAGTTCCGGGCTTTCCCCGAAATCTCCTCCGTCCCCATTTTCGCATCCCCCGCTCACGGCTCCACGATCACTTTCATCCCGGCTCGGCTCTCCACTAGCTCGAAGGCCCTCCGGATGTCGTCCAGGCTGGTTGTGTGGCTGATGAGGTCCCTACCATTCACCGCGCCCACCGTGAGCAGCCCCAGGGCCGCCCGGTGGTGCCTCGGCACACTGCCGTGGGAGCCGGTCACTACCAGCTCCTTGTAATGGATGACATTGCTGTCGAGCGTGATGGACGGGGTGCCCTTGGGTAGGCCGCCGAAGAAGTTGATGCGTCCCCGCATCGCCGCGAGCTGGACCGACTGCATCTGCGCCTCCGGCGAGGCGCACGCGGTCACGACCACATCCGCCCCGCGCCCCTCGGTCTCCTCCCTCACCCGCTCGACGAGGTCCTGCTCGGTGGTCGAGACGAGCACATCGACGTTGAATCGGCGCGCCACCTCGAGCCGCCCCTTGGAGCGCTGGGCGAGGATGATCCTCGTCGCCCCCATGTGGCGGGCAAGCTGCGCCATCAGCAGCCCCGCCGGCCCGGCGCCGATGATGACGATGCTCTCCCCGACGCCCAGGCGGCACAGCTCGAGTCCGTTGATCGTACACGCAAGCGGCTCGGCGAGCGCCGCCTCGGCGAAGCTGAGATCACCGGGGATGTGATGCACGGGACCGTAGTTGACGGTCGTCCGGTTCAGCAGGATGTACTCCGCGAAGCCGCCCGGGAACTGGTAGCCGATGGCGTAGTTGATCGCGCAGTTGTTCCCGTGGCCCTCCCTGCAAAGCGGGCAGACGCCGCACGGCACATCCGCGCCGATGGCGACCCGATCGCCCACCGTGAAGCCCTCGACACCCTCGCCCGCCTCGACGACCTCGCCGGCGATCTCATGTCCGAGAATCTGCGGGGGGACCACCCGCGGGTTGCCGGTGTGGAAGATGCGGATGTCCGACCCGCACACGGCGCAAGCTCGCACCCGGACGAGGAGCTCGCCTGGGCCCGCAGAGGGTGTCGGCGCCTCCTTCACGACGAGCTGGTCAAGCGACTCCAGAACGGCTGCCTTCATGGGACGGGACCTTCCTGTCGGCAGCCGTTTCGGCGGACGGCTGCGCCATCTCTCGGCGCACCGCAGACAGTGTCGCGGCGTCGGCTGTGTACACGAAGTTCGGCGAGCCATCAGTGGGCCGGAGCACGCGCTCATCCACGGAGTTCGCGCTCGGCGCGTCTATCTCCTCGCCGCTGCAGGGGAGGTGCGTCCCCCAGGGGAAATGCCGTTACGGAAGAGCCGCTGATCACGGTCACCTCGATGGGGACAACCGATATGAGATACGTAGCCTTGGCAGGCCTGTGGGTTGTCTTCGCGCCGGCCGTGAGCCTGGCCCAGGGGGCGGGCGCAAACCACAAGGACGACGAGGTCAGGCTCAGGCTGACGGCGGACTGGACCGGCGAGTGGCTGAACAACGATCCGGACGGGATGACCTCAGAGGACAAGCTGACGGCGAGGCTCATGGAGACCACGGTCTGGCGGGTCACCCGATGGCCCGACCTGGAACTGGTCTCCTGCACGAGCAGTCTCGCAGCCGAGGGCGGGGGCAGGTCCGTCGTCAAGGGTGTGGCGCCATGCACCTGGTCCTACTTCGTGGCCAAGCAGCCGACTAAGCCCCATGGCAGCGTCAGGCTTGAGTCCACCGGCCGCCGTAACCGGGTGGACCTTACATGGGGGGACTTCGTCGGGCCGTACGTGGAGGTCAAGCAGGGCCCGCCGCCGCCCAACGTCGCGTGGTACGGCACTCCTACCGAGGGCGCGTGGAGTACTTCGGGGGCACCTCTAGTCATGAGGGAGCTTCTGGTTGTGCCCGAACCGATCGACCCGAACGCGTACGCCGCATTCCAGAAGCAGCTTGAGTTCTCGTTTGACCCGAACCAGAAGCGGGCGCAGGCCACCGGGCACCCCACCTATAGCTGGAACCGGAAGTCCGAAGACGGGGCGGTCACTGAGGCCGGGAAGCTGCACATGGAGTACACGGTCAGCCTCGGACCGCCCTCGAACGTGGACGCGGTGATCAAGCCGAAGGGCGACTACAAGGGCTGGCTGCCCTGGGCGAGCACCAAGCAGGGGCAGGCGGGGAACAGCATCGCCTTCGATGTTGAGCTCAAGGACAAGAAGACCGGCGAGGCGCCGAAGGACAAGACCGCCCGGTTCGAGTTCACGCTGCTGGACACGACCAAGGAGCCGGGCTCGTGCATGAACAGCCCGTGGGCCGACACGGAGCCGGACCTCAAGATCCTCAAGGCGGACAACACGGAGCTTGCGAGCGTGGGGGGCGACGGGCAGAGCGCGAAGAGCCGCGACGGGCTCACCTCCAGCCCGATCTCCGTTTCGTGCTTCGATGGCGGAGCCTACGGCAGGCTGCAGGTCGTGGCGCACCTGAATGACGATACCACGGTCACGGCGCGTCTGGCCGAGAGCGGGTCCGAGCAGGTGTCTCTGCCGTATGATGTGGACGGCAACCACATCGCGGACGCCTGGGAGGAGAGCAAGGAGGTGTCCGGCCAGTCGAGCGACGCGGACGACGAGGACGAACCCAAGGGCGATTACATTAGCGGGGACGGCCTCACGCTGTGGGAGGAGTACCGGGGGTTCCTGGAAAACGGCCGGCACGTTCGCGGCGAGCCGAAGACGAAGGACTTCTTCCTCTGCGACACGGTGTGTGGCCGGGTGAAGGCGGGCATCAAGCTGTTCGAGCAGATCACCAAGCTCAAGGTCCACAGCGACCTGACCGTGGAGGAGTTAGGCATCTCCCGGGTGATCAACCGGAACCACGCCGAGGGGCCCCACCTGGTCGACCAGCATGGGGTGCTGGTCGGCCAGCGCAAGACCGACGGGACGTGCGAGGCGATCGGCGGTCCAGGCACCCCGAAGGACATTGTGGAGGTGGTCATAGACCCCCAGGTCCCTCTTCTGACGTGGGCGGGGGTGGGCCCGGGAATGCAGCCGTACAACCAGTTCGCACCCACCGTGGCACACGAGCTGCTGCACTGCTGCAACGTCTGGCACCACGGGGACAGCGACGGGAAGGTCTGGTGGCACTGCGAGACCGAGCCCGACGGTAGGGTCTTTGTCTACGAGTACAAAGACAAGGCGGACGTAGGGGACCGGGGGAAGGGCGTGAAGCTCTGGGTCTGGGACGAGGACGGCGGCTACCTCGACCCCCACTACTGGGATGACGCAAAGAGAGTCTGGCTCGGGACGAAGGGCGGCCAGCACAGCGGCTGCGAAGATTGCGCGATGCGTTACGATTGCGCCGAGGCCTACGTCAAGGGCATTGGGCAACGGTACTACCTGCAGCCCGGGGACCAGGAGAAACCCGGGCAGCGCCTTTGCATCAGCGCGGAGGGCACCGGCGTGAACGACAAAGGCCGTCGCCCGCAAAGCCGGTACGGCGATGCGGCCAAAGACCGTGGCGACTGCGTCGACCACATTCGCGTGAAGGACCCATACTAGATCAGGCTCCCGCGGTATCGGCACCCAGGAAACAGGAGGGGACACGATGTCCGGTCTCAGCCTATCACGCGGTGCGGCGTTGCCGGTCGTCCTGCTGGTGCTGCTCTGCACCTGTGCGGCAGCGCAGGACAAGGGCGGCCAGCCAGCGGTCGCGGCCAACGGCGCGGGGGCGCGGCTAGTCCTGTCGGCGTCGACCTTTGGGGGATCGCCACAGTATCAGTCCTGGCCTCTGGTGCTTGAGCTGACGCTGTGGCGGGAGCCGCCGACGGAAGGGGCGACGGCTCCCCCGCCGCTGACGATCAAGGCGAAGCAAGGCGCCTGGTGCGAGGCATTGGTGGTGACGGTCAAGGATGGGACCGGCGCCGCGGTGCAATGGTCGCTACATCTGGTGAAGCAGGACGACGCTGGACTCACGCTGGCAGCCGATGGCGGAGCGACCGTGGAGTGGTGGCTATCGCCGGAGGAGACGCAGGCGCTGCCGGAGGGCGACTACAGGATCAGCGTGGCCTTCGATCCCGAGCGCGTAGACGGCCTGCCCACCGGCGATGATGCCCCGCGCGGGGATGACTGCCGATTGCAGGTCGCGAAGGAGCCAGCGCCGCTCGACGCGGACACGACCGCCGGCAAGCTATACCAGCAGGCGTGGTTCTGCATTGTGCGAGACGACAAGGCCGGCGCCGACGGGAACGTTGCGAAGCTCATGGCCGCCGACCCGGAGAGCATCGGGGGCCGTCGGCTGAAGGCGGCGCTCCTGGTTCGTGACGGGAAGGCCTCGGAGGCCCTGACACTGCTGGACGAGGCGCTGGACATCTACGACCGCAAGTACCCCAAGGCGTGCCCCCCGGCCGGGCTGCTGGCGGCGCGCGCACAGATCGCGGGCACACTGAAGCCGGCGACGGTGAAGCCCGACAAGTAGCCCCAGGAGATGGATCGGGGGGGCGGGAACCCGTGAGTGTCCTCCCCGAGGACCCACGTGACGGCTCCCCAACAGTCTGCCCTCGATCGGCTCATCGGCGTGGCGCGCCAGTGGTGCGCTCTGCGTGGACAACTCCATGGTTGAGCTTGACCGGGCCTATGGGGTCAAGGGTGTCAACATCATCTTCGATCTCACCCAGGACTGGGGCCCGGACGTTATCTACCGGAACCTGCGCAACATCTCCCGCTGCATGGACGCCCAGCTCTTCCGCGTCGAGTGTACCCACAGCACCTCGAAGGTGCTGCACCGCAGCGCCATTGTGGAGCCGAACGGGCGCCCGCTGTACGAGGTCGCGGATGAACTCGTTGCCTGCCGTCACACCGCCCGGCTCCTCGGCCAGGCGCGACAGACGCAGGCCGTCGGGGCTGATGACGAACCGCAGATCGGCCTCCTCGCTGTCCAGAACCTGGAGCAAGTCCTCCAGCAGTCGCGGCCTGAACTCGCCCTCTGCGCCGTAGTCACTGACGTGCACGTGCGTGTCGAGCCACAGTCGCTTGCTCATCGCCCGACCGTCCCTTCCCTTGCTTCGGCCAGCCAGGCTCGGAAGTCCTCGCTGAACCACATCTCCGGCTCGGCCTCGAGAATCGCGAGGGTGCTGTCCACCATGACCCGAGCGCGGATGCAGCGCAGAGTCGCCGAGCCGACGCGGCCGAAGCAGACCAGGCCCATCTCAGCCAGCCCCTCGCCCATGGCCTGGAAGCTATGGCGCGGCCAGACGCCCGGCTTCTGCCAACGGTGCACCCGGGCCGAAAGCTCGGCACGGCGGCCCGGCGAGCATCCCTGCAGGGCGCGCTGGACGAACCCGGTCTCGCAGAGATGCCCCATCGTGTTGACCGTGAAGTCCACCCCGATGAAGCAGTATGCCGCGTTCCACTCGTACAGCCGCTGCCACGGGCTCTCCCTCGCGAAGGCGGTGTCGCCGAACACGCAGGGCCGCAGACCCGACCGGCCGTGATCGCGCGTCAGCTCCGCCGCGCGGGCGCCGATGGCCGAGACCGAGTGGGTGGGGTTGTTGCTGCGGAGGCTGTCGGGACGTTGGCGGAAGGTCTCGGTGATGAGGCCATGATAGGAGGGGGAGTGGTCGATGTCCCAGTCGGCCAGGTCCATCGGTGGATCGGTGTGGTGGTACCAGAGCGACGGCACTGCCACCGTGCCCGTCGGGCCGACAGCGTCGAGGAACCCGTCGATGACCGCATTCGGCCCGCCGACCACGGTGCCCATGCTGCTCAGCGAACTGTGGAACATGACAGTATCGCCGGGCCTGATGCCCACCGCCCGGGCCGCCGCCGTGACATCCGAGCGGCTCACCTTCACCCTCTTGTCTCCGGGCTCCGGCTCCATCAGCATCCTCCTGCGTCACTTGCGGGTCACGCCGCTGTATGCCCTGACGGGCCGACGGACTCCTCCAACCGGGTGGGACACGCACGCGCCGGCGCGCGTCCACCCGTGGAGGAGGGGGCGCAGAGCGACGGGAATACACGCCATGGCGTTCATCCGGCCCGGCCTGGTCCCCAGGGCGCCCCTGCCCCAGCGCGGGGCCCGGGACCTCGCACGGGGCACCGCGGGAAGGCGCCGCGTGGGCTCCGCAGGGCTACCAGTACCCAATGCGAGGTGCCACAGCAAAGGGTGGCAAGAAGGGCGGCGGGCAAGACGGGGGCTCTGCGAGGCCTGAACGCGACCGGAGGAACCGGCCGTGATCGGCCATGTCCACGGCGAGTGTCGAGACCACTGGCTCAGGACTCTCATACGAGTGCCGGGAAGGAGTGGACCTCATGGCCAAGCGCGTCCTGATGGTCGACGACGAACGTGACCTTGTCCTCGCGACGAAGCTGTACCTGGAGGCGGAAGACTACGAGGTGCTCGCGGCCTATGACGGGCAGGAGGCTGTGACGCTCCTCGCGGACCCCGCCAATCGCCCGGATGTCATCATCCTGGATGTGCGCATGCCTCGCCTCTCCGGCTGGGACGTACTGCGCAGGGTGCGGGATGACGACGCCACCCGAGACATCCCGGTCATCATGCTGACCGCCGCCGACGAGGACGCCGACAAGGCGCGGGGCTGGGATCTTGGTGTCGACTGGTACGAGACCAAGCCCTTCAGTCCACGGGAGCTGCTCATGGTCATCCGGCGGGTGCTGCAGTCAGCCGAAGAGGAGACGCGCGAGAGCACGATATGACCGCCGGGGTGACGAGACCAGAGGCTGCGGGAGGTGGCCCAGCCGCGGTGGCCGGGCGTGTCGCCGCGGGGAGCGCGACCTACGCAGGCGCATCGAAGCAGAACATCACCTTGTTGTAGAACTGCTTGCTCTCGCCCATCATCCGGAAGGCTTCGTTCGCCTCGTCGATGCCGTACCGATGGGTGATGAGCGGGACCAGGTCGAGGTCGCCCTTGTCCATCGCCTCCAGGGTCGCCGACCACTCGTCATCCTTCCGGCCGCGGAACACGGAGTTCCAGGTGCCGTGGATCGTGAGCTGCTTCCGCAGGACCTGCGACACCTCGTCCTGAGGGATTGTCACCTCCGCCGACGGATTGCCGAGCAGCACAACCTCCCCGAGCTTCGAGGTCACTGTCAGGCACTGCCGCACCGTTGCCGGCACGCCCGCCGCCTCCACGGCCAGGTGCACTCCGCGACCGTTGGTGCCCTTCCGGATTTCGGCGACGGCGTCCACCTCCGCCCCGTTGAGGCACTGGGCCGAGGTCAACCGGCGGGCGACCTCGAGCTTCCGGGGCTGGATGTCCACGATCCACACTTCGCCCGCTTCCTGAGCCGTCGCCCACTGGGCCACCATCAGCCCGATCGGCCCGGCCCCGAAGATCACCACCAGGTCCCCTTCCTGAACCACGTACTGGTTCAGCGCATGCAGCGCCACCGCCGCCGGCTCGGTCATGGCGGCCGCCTCCAGCGGAACACCCTTGGGCACGCGAACGAGGTTCCACGCCGGCGCGACGACGTACTCGGCAAACGCGCCATTCGACCGCGAGCCGAGGTAGTCGTAATCATCGCAGATCTCGTAGGCCTCCTCCTCGCACCACTCGCACCGCCGGCAGGGGATGAGCGGGAAGACGGCCACCCGGTCGCCCACGTGCCACTCCCTCACCTCCGGCCCGGGCTGGACGACCGTCCCCGCGAACTCGTGCCCCGGGATGAGCGGACAGCGGTAGGTGCCCTTCTTCAGCACCCGCGGCACATCCGACCCGCACACCCCGCAAACCCCCACGCGTACGAGCACCTCGCCCTCGCCAGGCTCGGGCACGGGCACCCGCTCCACCCTCAGATCACCTGGCGCATACAGCACAGCAGCCCTCATCCGTTCAGGTATGTCCATCCCATGCTCCAGTCAGTCAGGCTGTTCCTGGGGTGTCTGTCCTGACCGAGGTGGAACGGGTAAGGGGAGGGCACGGCCCCCGGCGTCACTCCGCGTCGGCGCGCCTGTGCGTGGCCCCAGCCGCCTCCATGCGCATGTACAAGCGGTAGAGAGCGTTCGTGAACCGATAGGCTCCGGGGCCGGCCTCCCGGTCGGCCGTGAGTACGTCCAGCCGCTTCATCTTGGTGAGGAAGTTGTCGACCACCTTGCGCTGCTCGTCGTCCACCGATGCGCTCAACTGCACACGTCGGATGGGCTCCCTCATCTCCGCCAACTTGCGCAGGATAGCACGGTACCGCTGGCTGCGGATGGCCTCATACACCCGCGGCTCCAGGTACTGGCGCCCGACGACCACTGCCGCCCGGGCGACACCGACGAAGGCGTCCCCGCGATCGATCCTGTTGTCCGTGTCAGCCGTGAACGCGGCATCACCGATCTCGTGGGCGAGGACGGGCAGCCCCCCCGAGTAGCCTCGCAGCGTTGGCAGTGCATCCGCGTCCACAGTGACATCGACCTTGCGGAGCGTGGAGGCAAAGAACTCGTCCGTCTCGTCGTCGGCCCAGGGCTCCAACACGACCGGTGTCAGCAACCGCGCCAGGGAAGGTTGGGCCTCGACCAGCGCCGTTCTGCGTTCCGGGAGGCCGACCAGGACCAGGCAGAGAGGGAGCACAACGTCCCGCGTCGCGATATCGTCCACCGTCGTCTTCAGCCAGTCGGCGAAGGCAGGCGTATTGGCCAAGCCGTTTATGTCGTCGAGGATGAGGAGCATCCCCTCCACATCCGGGCGCGCCCTCTCCAGCACTCCCCCAAGCGCGCGCCCGAAGCCGGTCGTGATGCTCTGCAGTTCCCTCTTCCCCGCTGCAAACTCCAGCCCGATACCGAACAGGCCCACCTGCTTCACGTGGTCTTTCAGGAGATCCCGCAGTCTCTCGTGCCACGGCTGGGTAATGGCGTCATTGAGCAGCCTGTCGAAGACCCTCTTGGTCATCTCGTCGAGTTCCGAGACCCCGCCCAAGAACACGTGGACGGCGAGCATCCTCTCCTGTGTCTGCATCAGCCGGCGCACGAAGCTCGCCAGGGAGCTTTTCCCGATGCCCCGCCCCCCGACGAGGAACGCGGTCTCGACCCGGCCCCGCTTCGCAGCCCGCCCGCGCGCCAGAAGCTCCTCGACCTCCTGCCTGCGCCCAACGAAGAACTCCGGGGGTACGGGCACACCGGGACTAAACGGGCTGTAGTCCTTCCGCATGGACACATTCTGGGCCATGTCACCAACCTCCCTTGGTCAGGCAGCACCGCACCTAGCCGCAGCTTCCCTGTGAGCGATCGGGTGCCCTTCAAGCAACGGGCCGGGGTCTCACCCCCGCTCCAGCCTCTCCCTCGCCGCTCGCAGATCGATCGGCTTCTGGATGTCGGTAGCAAGCCCTGGCACCTCAAGCACCAGAACCCCCATGCGAATCCCCAGCGCCTTCTCCGCGGCGGCCTCGATGGTGGTCACGCTGAGGCGCCCCGCCGTGTAGGCGAATAGCACCCGCGGGTCCACCATCATCGCCAGCCGCCAGGGCTCCCGCCGAATCTCGACGGCCTCGGCGATGATGAGTGGGTTGCCAAGGAACGTTGGCACCTCAACGTACAGCGCGCTCGCGCCAGTCAGCTCACCCTCGGCCAGGCGAAAGTACGTGCGGCGGATGTCCGGGAACGCGGCCTCGCAGACGCCGCGCGGCACCATCGGGTAAGCCGTCTGGACCCCTCGCGCGAGCGCCGCCGTCACGAAGGCGTCGATCTCCGGACCGGTGACGAAGGCTACATCTCCCGGCAGGATCACCGCATGCCCGCATTCGCGCACGGCAGTCAGCGCCCCCAGCATGTCCTCGGCGAGGACCCCGCTGCCCGACACTTCCTGATCGGCCCCCAGCGTGTCCGTGGCGCCCGGGTCGCACACCACCACCACCGGCCCGATGCTGGTCGCCTCTCGGACCGCCCGCACGACTCTCCTCGCCAGCGGCTCACCGGCGACCTCAACGAGTGATGACGGCCGGCTGCCCGGCGTCGCGGGATCGCCGAAGCCCGTGTCCGCTGTCGCCAAGATGATCGCGCCTACGGTCGGTTCGCTCACTGGGTCGCTCCCTCCGACGCTACACCGCCTGCCACGGCACGGGGTTCGCCTAGAACACCACCAGCAGCCCAGGGAACGCGGCCCGCAGGTCGTTGCCACGGGCTAGAGGCAGCCCGGGTGCCCTGTAGGGGCGACCTGGCGGGTCGCCCAAGGCACGGCGCGGCCCCCCGCTAGAGGTGCTGGTTCAGCCACTCGATCGCCGCCGCCGCGAACTCCGGGGTCACATCGTGTACCGTATCCCGGAGCATGGTGCGGAAGCGATCCGGCGCGCCGACCGCCCTGTAGACGGTTCGCATCTCCTCCGTCAGCTTGCTGAACCCGGAGATGGGAAACCAGTCATCGTTGACGTTGTTCATCACGAGCACGGGCCGCGGCGCGCAACAGCCGGCGATGTCCTGAAAGTCCCCGTGCCGGAGGATGCCCGGGATGTACGTGCCCAGGCACGTATGCCGCGCGTAGGTGGCATACTCCAGGACCAGCGCCTCGTAGGTGGAAGTCCCGCAGACCGGGATCACAACCTTGAACCGCTCGTCGAGCGCCGCCGCTACCCAGGTCTGCATCCCGCCCCAGCAGAGGCCCGAGATCGCCATCCGCTGCGGGTCCACATCGTCGCGGGTCTGGAGGTAGTCGGCCGCCCGCCGAATGTCCCACACGCCCATCCCCATCATGGACCACCCAACGCATGTCGCCAGCGGGAGCGACCCGTACTGGTACTCATCGCTGTTCGCGACCCGCGTCTGGTGCTCTCCGGCGAACGGGTTGTCGATCTGGATCGTCACGTAGCCCGCCCGCGCGAGCGCGATGCGGTAGGGGAGGATGCTCAGCCGATTCTGCCCCCAGCCATGCACGACCACCACCGCCGGGCGAGCGGTGCCGGCCTCCGTTGGCCGCACCACGAGCGCCGGCACGCGCCAGCAAGCACTCGAAGCGAAGTAGACCTTCTCGACGGCGACGCCTTCCCCGAGTTCCTCGCAACTGACAATCTCGGGCGCGAGTCCCGCCGGCTGAAGCGGCGGCGGACCGACCAGGTCAGCCAGCGTCTCGCGGAAGGCCGCACACCGTTTGCGGATCGCCTCCGGGTCGGGAGGAAAGGGCTGCCTCCGCGCCAGAAGCTGCCTCGCCTCGGCCTGGATGTAGGCGACCGTATCGAGCAGCGGCACACCGGGCAAGACACTCACACGGTTCATCCTCTCCCCGGATCGCTGGGCTTGGTGGTGATAGGGGTTCGCCCCCAGGCAACGAAGTCCTCGGCACGTGGTCCTGCGAGTCCTCGCGGGCTCGACGAAGTGCGTGATACTATTGGCGGAAAGAGGCTCCGTCCCTCTTTCCGCCAAAGGCCGGGAGACCTGCGGGCAGGCGGACGGGAACGGCAGTGCAGGCCGGGAGCCCCGCGGGCACAAGACGGCCACCAGAAGCCGGGAGGCCGGTGCATCGCCCACGCCACCGTCGTCGCCCGCAACCCTGAGACTTCGACAGAGTCTAGGGGACCTCTCCGGCAAAGGGCAACCCGGCGGCAGCGCGGAACACCCCCGCGCTGCCGTTGTCGTTCCGCCGTTGCCTGCTGCCTGCCACCTCATGAACCCCATCCTCCAACTCGACGGCGTGAGCAAGGCCTTCCCCGGCGTGCAGGCGCTTGACCGCGTACAGCTCGAGGTGATGCCGGGGGAGATTCACGCGCTCGTCGGCGAGAACGGCGCGGGGAAGTCTACGCTCGTCAAGGTCCTCGCCGGGCTCTACGCGCCCGATGAGGGCCAGGTCCGCCTGCTCGGCACGCCGATCACTCGGTTTGACCCGCACCTCGCGGGCCAGCTCGGCATCGCCGTCGTCCATCAGCATATCGGCCTGTTTCCGAGCCTGAGCGGCCTCGAGAACCTCTTCGCCGGGGACCTTCCCGTCACGCCTCTTGGCCGGGTCGACTGGGCCCGCATGGGGCGCGAGGCCAGGACCCTCCTCGCTGAGCTGGGGATCGAGGTCGACCTCCACCGGCCCGTGGGCGAACTGAGCGTCTCCGAGCGGCAGGAGATTCAGATCGCCCGTGCGCTGCGCCGGCAAGCGCGGCTCCTCATCCTGGACGAGCCGACGGCCTCCCTCGGCCAGAAGGAGTGCGAGGCGCTCTTCGCGCTGCTGGGTCGGCTGCGCGAGCAAAGCCTGGGAATCGTCTACATCTCCCACCGGCTGGAGGAGGTTCTCCGCCTCGCCGACCGGATGACCGTGCTCCGCGACGGACGGGTCGTGGGCACGGTGAGGGCCGACGACGTCGACCACGACCGGCTGGTCGGCATGATGGTGGGCCGGGAGGTCGCGAGCGACACCTCGAGCGGGCCGCGCGTCTCGGCTGCCGGCGCCGACCCCCTTCTCCATGTTACCAACCTCTCCCTCGACGGCGCCCTGCGCGGCGTTTCCTTCGACCTCCGCCGCGGCGAGGTCCTCGGCGTCGCCGGCCTGGCCGGGAGCGGCAAGGAGGAGCTCGTCCGAGCCCTCTTCGGCATCCTGCCCCAGGCGACAGGCGACATCGTCGTCCCCGAGGGCCGGGCCGCCATCTCCGGCCCGGCGGCGGCTCGCCGGCTGGGGATCGCCTACGTCCCCGGCGACCGCCATGGGCAGGCCGTCATCACGGGGATGAACGTCCGCGAGAACATCACCCTCTCCATCCTCCGCGACCTCTCCCGCGCCGGCTTCCCTCGCCCGGACCTCGAGGGCGAGGTAGCCCGGCAGCAAGTGTCGAGCCTGGACATCCGCGCCTTCTCGGTCGAGCAATCCGTCGCGACCCTCTCCGGCGGGAACCAGCAGAAGGTCGCTGTCGCCCGGCGGCTAGCCTCGAAGCCGAGGGTGCTCGTGCTGGAGGACCCCACGCAGGGCGTCGACATCGCCGCTCGTGCCGCCATCCATGGCATCATCCGCGGCCTCGCGACCGACGGCGTCGGCATCCTGCTCGTTTCCTCCGACCTCCCCGAGCTACTCTCCCTCAGCGACCGCGTCATGGTCATGCGTGATGGGGCGGCGGTCGTCACTTTGCCCCGCGAGGAGGCCACACCCGAGGCCGTCATGGGCGCTGCTCTGGCGACCGAAGGCGAGCGCCGCGCCGCCGCCGAGGCCCGGGAGGGGCGCCGGCTGCGTCTCCCCATGCGTGAGGTAGGGCTCGCGGTGCTGCTCGCGGTCATGTCCATCGTCATGACCATCCGCATCCCCGCCTTCTCCGAGCCGGGCAACCTCCTGGGCATCCTCGTCAACAGCGCCCACCTGGGCATCTGCGCGGCGGGAATGACCGCGGTCATCGTCGCCGGCGGCATCGATGTCTCCATCGGCTCGATGCTTGCCGTCGCGTGCCTCCTGATGGGGATGATGCTCGAACGCGGCGTGCCCACGCCCCTCGCCTGCCTGGGCGCCATCGCCGCGGGCAGCGCGATGGGCGCGCTGAATGGCGTGCTCTCGACGTGGCTACGCGTGCCGGCGATCGTGGCGACCCTCGGCACGCGAAGCATCTGGCGCGGGGTCGCCATGCGGCTGACCGGCGGCCAGTGGATCACCAACCTCCCCCGCGGCTTCAACCGCATCGGCGGCACGGGGCTGCTGGGCATCCCGAACCCGGTGGCGATCGCGGGCGTCTGTCTGGCGGTCGTGGCCGCGATCCTCGGCCACACCCGCCGCGGGCGCGCGGGCTACGCGGTCGGCGACAGCCGCAGTGCCGCTCACGCCGCCGGCATCGCCCCCAACCGCACGCAGTTCGGCGCGTTCCTGGCCCTGGGCGCGCTGACCGGCGTGGCCGCCATCGTCTACGCCGCGACCAACCCGCCGGTCCAGCCGAACGCGGCGCCCACGCTGGAGATGCTCACGATCACTGCGGTCATGGTCGGCGGGACGAACATCTTCGGCGGCAGCGGCAGCGTCCTCGGCACGCTGCTCGGTGTGCTGGTCCTTGCCGTCATCTCCAACGCGCTCACGCTCCTCCGCATCGATGACTTCTGGGCGCAAGCCCTCCAGGGCGCCCTGATCCTCGGTGCGGTCATGACCGACGTGCTGCGCAGGCGGCTGCGGCGTGGGAGGGGAGCGGGGAGATGAGAGGTGTCTCTGCCCTCTGGGGCCGTCAGGAGTTCGCCCTCGCGGCGGTGCTCGCGCTGGCGCTCATCGTGATGTCGCTCGTCTCGCGCGACTTCCTCACGGCGCGCAACCTCCTCTCGATGCCGCTCTACTTCGTCGAGCCGGGGCTGATCGTGCTCGCCATGACCCTCGTCATCATCACCGGAGGCATTGACCTGTCGGTCGGCTCCACAATGGCCCTCGCCGCGGTGGCCTTGGGGATCGTCTGGGGCAAGTGGCACCTGCCGATCGGCGCCGCCGTGCTGGCGGCTTTGGCGGTGGGCGCGCTCGCCGGCGCGATCAACGGGCTGATCGTCACCCGCCTCGGTGTGCCGCCGCTGATGGTGACCCTCGCCACGATGGCGGGCTTCCGCGGCCTCGCCGTGGGCCTGAGCCACGCCGAGCCGGTCAGCGAGTTCCCGCCGTCGTTCCTCGCCCTCGGCAACACCCTCATCCCCTTCGGTCGCGGGGCCAACATTCCCGCCCACCTCCTCTTCTTCGTCATCATGGCCCTCATTGCGGGCGTTCTCCTCTCTCGCAGCGTGCTGGGCCGCTACCTCTACGCCGTCGGGCACAACGAAACGGCCGCACGTTACGCCGGCATTGAGGTAGACTGGCTCAAGCTCGGCGTCTACACCGGCGCGGGGCTGGTGGCTGCCATCGCCGCGGTCATCGCCGTCGCGCGCTTCTCGACTGCCAAGGCCGACGCGGGGACCGGCATGGAGCTGCAAGTCATCACGGCGTGCGTGCTCGGCGGGATCGACATCTACGGCGGACGCGGGACGATCCTCGGCGCCGTCCTCGGGCTGCTCACGATCAGCGTGGTGGACAACGGGCTGCAGATGGCCGGCGTCGGGAGCGAGGCCCGCACGGTCGCCGTAGGCCTCATCCTCATCGCCGCCGTCGTTCTCGGCCAGCTCGGGCGCAGAGGCCAGGCCAGCGCGGGCGAGGAATGACCCGGGCGTCGACCCGCATGTGAGGAGGTCATCGCGATGAGCTTGCGATCACCCGTCTGGCTGGGCATTCCAGTCGTTCTCCTCGTCGCTCTCGTCATCACCGGCTGCCCGCAGAAGCCATCGTCCACTCCCTCAACCCCTGCGACCGGGGCCGGTGGGGTCGAGGTCAACCCCGCCAAGCCTGAGGCCCTCGTCCCTGGCGCGGCGCAGAAGGGCGAGGTCACGGTGGCCATGGTGCCCAAGGTGAAGGGCATCGACTACTTCAACGCCACCGAGAAGGGCGCCCAGGAGGCCGCCGCGGCACTCAACGTCAAGCTCATCTACGATGGGCCGATTGAGAGCCGCGTCGAGGACCAGACGCGGCTGATCGAGGGCTTCATCACCCAGAAGGTCGATGTGATCGCCGTTTCGCCCAATGACCCGAAGGCGATCGCCCCCGTCCTCAAGAAGGCCCGTGCCCAAGGCATACACGTCATCACCTGGGACGCCGATGCCGACGCGGCCAGCTCCGGCCGCGAGTACTTCGTCGACCAGGCGAGCCCCGAGAGCATCGGCCGCGCCCTGGTCGATGTCATGGCGAAGCAGGCCGGGCCCAAGGCGAAGACGGTCATCGTCACCGGCACCCTCACCGCGGCGAACCAGAACGAGTGGATGAGGTGGATGAAGCAGGAGATCAAGGACAAGTACCCGGGGATGAGGATCCTCGCGGTGAAGCCCTCCGAGGAGGACCAGCAGAAGGCGCGGCAGATGACGGAGGATGTGCTCCGGGCCTACCCCGAGCTCGATGGCATCTTTGCCATCACCTCGGTCGCGTTCCCGGGTGCGGCGACCGCGCTGGAGAAGTCCGGCAAGGCGGATCAGGTCGCGCTGACCGGCCTCTCCTCGCCCAAGACCATGCGCCAGTGGGTGCAGAACGGAACGGTCAAGACGGTGGTCCTGTGGAACGCCGTTGACCTCGGCTACCTCACCATCGCCACCGCCCGCGCCCTGTGCGACGGCACGCTCAAGCCCGGCGCCGCGGCGGTCCAGGCCGGCCGCCTCGGCTCGAAGAAGGTGGACCAGGACCGCGTGGTCCTCGGCGACCCGATGCTCTTCACCAAGGACAACATCGGCCAGTTCGACTTCTGAGCCGTCCGCGTAAGCCGGCCGCTGCGCGACCGGCAAGGTGCTGCCGGTGGCCGTTCCGTGCCCGCGGGTCAGGGGACCCGCGGGCACGGAACGGCCAGGAACGGCGGCAGCCCTGAGGCTCTGGTCGAGGCTCCGACGTTGGCGCAAGAAGGGATTGCGGCGTCGGCGCCGAAACAGCTTCTGCTTAGGGCGATGGGGAGGTGTGATCGCTGCCGCGAGACTCGGGCAGCGGAAGTTTGTGGTGCGTGCGCTGCAAGTCGGCCAAACCCCTTAGAGGGCGACGAGCTGGTGGTGTCGGGGGAGCGTCTCTCGCCCTCGAGGAGCGGACGAAGTGGACGAACGGACTCGCCGAACAGTCACGTGGATCGCTCTCGGGTGCCTGGTGGCGGTGATCATCGCCTTCGCGGTCGCCCGGAAGACCGAGCTCGACCGCCTGGCGGGCAAGATCGGCAGCGGGACCCCGGTCGAGCAGCTCGCGGCCGTCGAGCGGCTGGTGAAGAAGCAGAAGATGGTCGAGGCCCTCGACGAGCGGCCCCGGTGGGTGCAGGACCGCGCCGTGCTCGCGATCTCACGGCTGAACACCTACGACGCCTTCTGGGAGGCCGCGGGCGCGCAGGGGATGCTCGACGCCCCGCCCGCGGCGCGACTCGGCACTGCGCTCCAGGAGCAAGGCCAGACCGCGATGGACCTGTTCGTAGAGGCCATTCAGGACAAGGACGGAACGCGCCGGGGAACCTGCGCCGGCCCGCTCGGCGGGATCGGCGCCCCGGCGGTTGACCCTTTCGCTCGGCTAATGGACGCCTGGGACCAGTACGTTCGCGACATCGTCCGGGATCAGGTCTCAGCCATCGCTACCTCGACCGGGGACAACCAGAAGGCCGCCCAGGACCTTGTCGACCTCCGCAAGAAGAGACTGGCCTGGTTCGAGGCCCATGCGGCCAAGCCACCGTCGCTGAAGGACCAGGAGCTGATCGACCACGAGAGAGCGAACCTCCAGGAGGCGGAGGACAAGCTCGCCGCCCTGCCTGGGGGCAACATCGTCCCCGACCTCCTCATTGCGATCGTCAAGGCCCCGCAGCCACCCGAGGAGCAGAAGGATGAGGTCGCCAGGTACCTTCGGCGCGTCGCCACCGCCAAGGCCACCATTGTGTTGAACAAGGTGAAGGTCATCCCCTCGGTCATCTCCGAGCTCCTCGCCGCTGACAGCCCCGATGTGCGCGCGACCGGCTGTGACCTTCTCGGCCAGATGGGCAACCAGACGTACACGCTCACCGGTGACGTCCTCGGCGAACCCTACGCCGAGGCCGAGGCGCAGAAGATGGTCAAGCCGCTCCTCGAGCGGTTGCAGAAGGACCCGGAGTGGGCCGTCAGACGCCGCGCCTGCATTGCTCTGGGCGGGCTGCAACTCGCCGCGATGAAGGAGGGCGCGACCCAGCCCCTCATCGCCGCACTCGGCAATCCACAGCCCGATGTGAAGGCCGCCGCCGCCCAGGCCCTCGGCATGATCGCCGCCGCCCGCCCGTTCGACAAGAAGGCCCTCAAGTGGACCGACACCGGGCCGAACGAGACCGCCAAGGCCGCCGCCAAGCCCCTCGCTCTGACGCTGAGGACGAACCGAGCCGGTGCGGCCAGCGAGCTGGCCGTCGCGCTGGAGAAGGTCGGCCCGCCGGCGCTCCCGGAGCTCCTCCCGGCACTCACCCACCCGGACCAGGAGGTCCGCCTCCTCGCCACCCAGACCGTCGCCCGCATCGGCACGTCGGCGGCGGTCGTTCCTCTGGCGCAAGCCCTCAGCGACAAGGACGTCCTCGTCCGTCAGACCGCGGCCGACGCCCTGCGCTCGCTGGCCACGGCGGCGGTCGCCCCGCAGCTCGTCAACGCCTTGGGCGATACCGACTGGAAGGTCTACTACGCCGCCAAGGACGCCCTGGCCAAGATCGGCAATCAGGCGGTCCCGTACCTGGTGAAGGCTCTGGCGAACCCCACGGCGCGGATCAGCTATACGGCGGAGCAGGCGCTGGCCGAGATCGGCGGGCCCGCCGTGCCCTCGCTCATCACCAGTCTCACCTCCGACAACCCGCAAGTGCTCAAGTGGGTGTCCATCGCCTTGGGTGACATCGGCTTCGAAGCCGTGACACCGGCGGCCAGGCAGTTGAAGGAGAGCGCCAAGCCCTCCGCCCGCGCGGCCGCGGCCCAGGCCCTCGGCCAGACCGGTCAGGGCGATGCGGTGGCTCCACTCAAGGACGCCGCCGCCGACCCCTCCCCCGAGGTGCGCATCGCGGTTGCCGGAGCGCTGGTCAAGCTCGGCAACCCCTCGGCCACGCCCACGCTGCTCGGCCTGCTCCAGGACGCCGACGAGACGGTCCGCGCGGCCACCGTGGACCGCATGTTCGAGTGGTACGACCCGGCCGCTGTCCCCGCTCTCGCGAAGCTGCTGACCTCCCCCAACAGCGACACCGACCGGCGGGCCGCGATCCTGCTCGCCCACCACGTCGGTGGGCAGGAGGAGCTGCGGGCGGCCGTCTCCAGTGCCACCACGGCGGGCGAATCCGCCAACGTCACGAACACGACCATCCGCGAGATCAGCGATGCCACCGACAAGCTGCGCAAAGGGCCTAACCCCAGGGCGCAGGCCACCGTGGAGAAGCATGTGAAGTCCACCGAGCCCGGAGCCGCCTACACCGCCGTCGTCGCCCTGACCTCACTCCTTGACACGTCCGCGAATCAGCCGGTCACCGACTGGGCGCTGAAGACGCTGGCGGGACAGCTCGACTCGAAGGATGCCGAGATCCAGCAGACGGCCGCCGTGGCCACGGCGCGCAGCCGCGTCCCCGGCATCCTCGAGCAGGCCGTCACCGACACCTCCGTCGCGGTGGACATCCGGAGCCGCTCGATCGCCGCGCTCGGGCTGCTCGGCACCGGATCGTCGGTGCAGATTCTGATGCCGCTCTGCGAGCAGCCTGGCCCGACCGCCCTCGAGGCCGCCGACGCCATTGGGCTGATCGGCCGGCGGCTGTCTGAGGCCAGTGAGGGGAAGGACAAGCAGGCGACCGACGCCGCCCAGACGCTGCTCACCCTCGCCGGCAAGCAGACCGATGAAGCCCTCCGCGCCAAGCTCGCGGTGGCCGTCGCCACCATCGGCGAGGCCGCCGTGAAGCCGGCGATCGACTACCTCAAGACCGTGCCGGACGCAGAGAGACCCTTCGCCGCCGCCATTCTGGGCAAGCTGGGCAATGTGGCCGTAGACCCCCACCTCCTCCGTGCCCGCAGCCAACTCCGGCTCGCCGAAGGCCAGACGGCGCTGCGCGACTGGCTGACGGTGGCGCTCTACGCCACCGGCGACAAGATGGCGCTCGACTTCGTCACCTCGCTGCCCGAGACGGAGAAGCCCAAGCCGGAGTGGATCGATCAGACGATGAAGCAGCTCGAGATCCTCCGGAACGTCAAGTAGCCCCGGGCCTGCCACACCGGGGGCTGTCGCGGGATCGCGAAACCAGGGAGCAAGACCCGATGAGCAAGCGGACCACCATCATCATTGTGCTCGCGGCGCTGCTGGTTGTGGCCGGCGTGGTGTTGGCCCAGGTTCAGCGCGTGCGGAAGACCGGCGAGCTGCTCGATGAACTCCACTCTGGTGACACGAGCATCGCCATCGACACCTTGCACGAGCTGAAGAAGCGGGGCCACAGCACCGAGGGCAGGCTCATCCTGAAGCTGGGCAGCGACGAGCGCCGGGAACGGATGCGGGCCGCGCTGCTGCTCGGAGAGGTGGGACGCCCCGCCAAGTCCGGGCCGGCCCTGGTGCCCTTGCTCAAGGACGAGTCCGACCCCGTCCGTCGCGCCGCCGCCGACTCCCTGGGGCTGCTCGGCTACGGGGGCGCCCTCCTACCGCTGATGGCGATCGTGAAGGACCCGAAGCAGGACATGAACACCCGCTCCATCGCCCTCCGGGCGGTCTCCATGCTGGTGATGAAGACCAACTTCGAGAAAGCTGACCGCGACCTCTGCGCCCAAGACCTCGTGAAGATTCTCAGGAACCGCCCCGCGATCAAGAAGGCCGACCTCAAGATCACCGCCAAGGCTCGCCAGGATGCCGCCAAGCGCAGGGAAAACGCCGCCCGGGTCGCCGCAGGTCGTCCGGTGCCCAAGAAGAAGCAGGAAGCCGAGAAGCCCAAGGAGGCCCCCAAACCTCCGCCCCCTCCAGGCGCGCTGCCCGAGGAGCCGGTGCCGGCTGACACCGAGGTCGAGCTGCGGGCCGATGCGGTGCTTGCGCTGGGCCTCCTCGGCACCGACTTCGCGGTCCAGCCGCTCATCGACTCGGGCAACGAGACCGTCGAGCCCTCTCCCGTCGTCCGCAAGTGCACCTGCATGGCCATCGAGGATCTGCGGGACCTGCCGCGAGACGATGTGTTGAGGGTCACGCTGGGCCAGGCGCTCCTCCATGCACTCCACGACAGCTCACCCGACGTCCGCATGTCCGCGGCCCGCGCTCTGGCCCGGCACGCCGACCTCGGAAACGAGGGTCTCGATACCTCGATCAACGACATGCTGAAGTACATGGCCCAGGACCTGACGGAGTATGGCGAGCCCGACTACTGGGTGCGAGCGGCCGCGAAGACCGCGTGCGATGCCCGTCACGTCGTCCTGCCCAAGCCGGCGGAGCCGCTCGAAGGCCAGAGCAAGCTCGAGGGCCCGGCCGAGAGGCCCAAGGCGCAGGCGGCGCCCAAGTGAAGACAACGTGAGCGCGTCGGCTCATGACGCGCACCGGCCGAGCATCGGAGGCGTGATCATGTCCACCCGTCGGCTTCCCCTCCCCCTGGCACTTCTGGCGGCGGCGGTTCTCCTTGCCGGATGCGCGATCGACCCGATCGAGAAGCTCCAGGACAAGCTTGACTCCCAGCGGCTCGCCGAACGGAGAGCGGCGGTGCGCGCCCTCGAGACCCTCAAGGACGAACGCAGCGTCGAGCTCCTTGTCGAGACGATGGGGAGCGATCCCGACCTCCTCGAGCAGGCCGGCAACGCCTTGGTGCTGAAAGGGCGGAAGTGGGAGAGGAAGCACCCCAAGGCCAAGAAGACCGAACAGAACCCCGTCATCGAGCACCTCAGCCAGACGGTGGGCGACATGCACCTCGACGCCGCGGTCCGCGCCAAGGCCTGCTGGGTTCTCGGCGAGATCGGCAGCCGGCGCGCCCTCCCGGCCCTCAAGGTCCGCAAGGATGACCCGAACTCCATGATCGTACGCGCCGAGGCCGTGACCGCCCTCAACAAGCTGGGCTCCACCGGCGATGCCGCCGCCATGGAGATGCTCCCAGACGGAACGCTGGTGAAGACCTACAACCCCAAGAAGCGCGGCCTGGTCGTCAAGGAGGAAGAGGGCAAGACCAAGGCGAGCAAAGAGGGCGAGACCAAGACGGAGGCAGGCGCCGAGGAGGAGGCCAGCGCATCCGCCGGGGAAGCGGGAGCAACAGGCGAGAAGACGACAGTCGCAACCGAGAAGGCCCCAGGCATCGGGAAGGCCGGCGAGGCTGGCAAAGCCGCGGGCACCAAGAAGACAGCGCCCCCCGCCCAGCCCGAAGCGAAGCCGCCAGTCAAGCCACCGACTCCGAAGACCTGAGAGGGTGTGTGTCACCTCTGCAGGACTGCGAGTGCCGCCGCAGGCGCCTCGTCGTCCTGATGGCAGCCCTCATTCCTGCCATCCCCCAGCAGGGAACCTTCGAACCGAACCTTTGCGTTAGCACCAGTGTGAATCCCTCCGGGGGGCGACGGAGCATCCCCTCGCCGTCCTCCCGGTCGCTGTAGCTGGAGGTGGGTTGCCATAGCGATTGCCATCAAGACCGACCAGCTCACCAAGGTCTACAAGATCGGTTTGCGCGGCACGCACGTCGGCGTCGGCGACCTGACCCTCGAGGTTCCGGAGGGCCAGATCTTTGGGCTGGTCGGCCCCAACGGCTCTGGGAAGACCACCACCCTCAAACTCCTCCTGGGGCTGCTCTACCCGACCTCCGGCTCCGGGGAAGTGCTGGGCCTGCCCCTGGGCAACCCCGCCTACCGATCGCGGGTGGGGTACGTTCCCGATGGGCCCTACTTCTACGATCACCTGAACGCCCCGGAACTCCTCCGCTTCTACGGCACGCTCTTCGGCCTCCGCGGGAAGGACCTCGACAGCCGCATCGAGCGACTACTGGTGCTGGTGGGCATGGCCGACCGCACCCAGTTCCGCGTGCATGAGTACTCGAAAGGGATGCTCCAGCGTGTGGGCTTCGCCCAGGCGCTCATCAACGATCCGGACCTGGTGTTCCTCGATGAACCGACGGCCGGCCTCGACCCGATGGGCGCCATCCAGATGCGCGACATCATCCTCAACCTGCGCAACGAGGGCAAGACCGTCTTCCTCTGCTCCCACCTGCTGAAGGACATGGAGCCGATGTGCGACCGGGTGGCCATCCTCAACAAGGGCCAGCTCAAGCTCACCGGCTCGGTCGACGAGATCCTCACCCAGCACGCCGGCTACCGGGTCGTGGCGTCGAGAGTCCCGGCGGAGCTTAGGGCGAAGGTCGAGCCCCTCGCCGCCGGCCTCTCCGAGGAAGACGGCATCCTCACCATCCGGACCCCCGAGCAGAAGAAGAGCCTCGATATCGCGCAGATGCTCAGCGATGCCGGCGCCGACGTGGTGGAAGTCGGCCGCGACCGGCGCTCGCTCGAGGAAGTGTTCATCGACGTCGTCCAAGGGCAGGCGGGTGATTGATCTAGTGGAAAAGAAGACCTCTGCAGGCATCAACTTCCGGGCCATCTACCGCGTCGCGGCCGCCACGTTCTTCGAGGCGCGCCGCCGCCGCTACCTCAACATCATCCTGGTCTTCGCGGTCATCCTGATCGGGCTCGCCTCCTTCTTCAGCACCCTCACCCCCAATGCCGAGCTGAACATGCTGCTCGATGTGGGGCTGGGATCGATCCGCCTCTGCGGGATGCTGATCGCCGTATTCCTGGGCGCCCGTCTGATCGCCGACGAGATCGACAAGAACACGATCAACGTCATCCTCGCGAAGCCCGTGCGGCGCTCGGAGTTCATCGTCGGCAAGTTCCTCGGCGGCTGGATCACCGTGTTCGCGAACCTGCTGCTGATGGGCATTGCCTTCATGATCGTCTACTCCATCAAGGCGCCCGCCCTGGTGGACAAGGCCATCGGGCAGGGCCAGTTCCTCTCCCTCCAGGAGACCTCGGTCAACTGCGCCAAGGCTATCGGGTTGATCTTCTTCGAGATGATGGTCCTCTCGTCCATCGCCGTCGCCGTCTCCACCGTGGCCTCCTGGATCTTCAGCTCCGTCTTCGCCTTCACGCTCTACTTCGCTGGCCAGCTCGGCTCCTATTTCCAGCACCTGGCCGAGTTCCAGGACCCGCACGCTGGCGCCGCAGTGGTCACGCCAGCCGTGAAGATCTTCGCCTGGATTGTCTACCGCATACTCCCGCACTTCGAGCACTTCGACATCCGGGAGAAGATTCTCACCCACGATCCGGTCTACTGGACCATGATCGGCGCGACGGCGGGACACGCGGTCCTGTATTCGTTCGTCATGGTTGCTCTGGCGTGTGTCTTCTTCAGCTACCGGGAGTTCTGAGGACACGGCCGTTCGCCCCAGGTCGGTCGCGTTCCGACCGACACCCCGGGTGAAACCGCCACACCAACGGCAGGTCTTGGTCGAGGGCAGGTGCCTTTGAGCCATGCATAGACGGGAACGGATGCTGCTGGGCGTGCTGGTCTGTTTCGTGGTCTGGGTGGCGCTGCAGCCCCTGGACGACTGGGTCGCCCGCCACCGGTTGGTCTTCGGCTACAACCGGCCGACGCCCATCACCAAGATGGTGGAGTTCCGACCCACTGCCATCACCGGTGTCCTGGCCGGCGCCATGCTGGGCAGCTTCCGGGGCGTCGCCGCCAACTTCCTCTGGCTCAAGATGCACCGCCTCTGGGATGAGGGGAAGGCCAGCGACTTCTCCCAGTACGATGAAGCCCAGGACGTCATGCGCACCGTCACCCTCCTCGACCCCCACTGGCTTGAGCCCTGGATCTTCACCGGTTGGCACTATGCCTACAACCTCTCCTACGAAGCCGAGGCGCGCGGAGAGAAGGCCCAGCTTGAGAGCGAGGCCCGCTACTACTACAACTTCCAGGGACAACTCATCGAGACCGGCATTGACTACCTCAAAGAGGGTGTCAGCTACAACCCCAACGTCTACGATCTCTACTTCGAGCTCAGCTGGACCTACTTCGACAAGATGAAAGACTACCGCGAGGCGGCCCAATGGGCCGAGGCGGCCCTGGCCTTCGAGCACCCGGAGTACATCCCGCGCGAGATCGCTCATGCCTACGAGCGCATCCCCGACATCCCCAAGGCTCTCGACTGGTACGGCTACGCCATGATGCAGGACCCCAGCGACGGCACCGGTAAGGGCGCCATCCTCACCATCCGCGAGCGCTACGTCAAGCCCTGGCGCCTCATGGAGCAGGGGAAGTACCAAGAGGCCCTCGCCGCCCTGCGGCCGTACATGAACGTCGACCCCGTCGACCGTATCGGCCTGCACCAGGAGGCCTTGATCTACGAGAAGAGGGGCGACGACGAGCGGGCGCTCGCCACCTGGATCCTCGCCGCTACCAAGCTCTCGATCAACTGGTACGCCGAGCGTCAGGTGGCGCGCCTCTGCCGCAAGCTCGGCCGCCCCATCCCGCTCGATGTCGTCTTCCTCCCTCACGCCGAGCCCGGCGGCGCCCTCGCCCGCCCCACGGCCAGCATCAGGCCCCGGAGGCCCCTCCCGGGCCGGTAGCCGTCCGCGCGGCTTGGCAGGAAGCATCACGGTGGCGTATCCCGGCCGGCGAGAGCAACACGCTCAAGGTGACATGCCGCCCGGCACCACTTGCGCCTTCACCGTCTCCCCCCTCCGCACCGCCTGCAGCCCCTCCGCCACCTGGTCGATCGGGTACGTGTGCGAGATCAGCGGCTCGACGACTACGCGCCGGCTGCCGAGCAACGCCAGCGATCGGGTGTCGGTGAAGGGGTTCGTGTAGCACCCGCGGATTGTGATCTCCTTGTGGAAGATGACATACGGCTCGATGGGTATCTGGGCGCCGGGAGGGGACACACCGAAGAGCAGCACCGTCCCGCCTGGGCGCACGAGGTGCACCGCCTGCTCTGCCACCGCCGCAACGCCCACGCACTCGATGACCACCTGTCCGCCACCGCCGGGAAGCGACGCGGCGAGGTCGACGATCTCCTGCGGACTCACGGCCGCATCCGCCCCGAGCGACCGCGCCAGCTCGCGCTTCTCGGCGCGCGGCTCGCTGACGGCGGTGTACGTCGCCCCTGCCGCCCGCGCGAGCTGCAGCAGGATCAGCCCGATGCTGCCTCCGCCGAGCAGAATCACCTCATCCCCCGGCCGCACCCCCGCAAGGTCCATCCCGTGCAGGCAGCATGACACCGGCTCCATCATCGCCGCCAGGTTCAGCGGCAAGGCCTCCGGCACGGGCACCAGTAGCTCCGCCGGTGCCGCGCAGTACTCCGCGAACCCGCCTGGCCGCGTGACCCCGACCGCTTGCGAGTCCAGGCACAGGTGTACCGCGCCCCGTCGGCAGAAGACGCACCGCCGGCACGGCAGATTGGGGTCGATCGCCACCCGATCTCCCGGCGCCACCCCGGTCACCCCCTCCCCCAGGGCCTCGACCACGCCCGTGAACTCATGCCCCGGCGTCACCGGCAGCCGCCCGAGGTAGTGCCCCTCGTTGATCTTGAGATCGGTTCCGCAGATCCCGCACGCCGCCACCTTCACCAACGCCTCGCCCGGCGCCGGCCCCGGTATCGGCGCCTCCTCGATCACGATCTCATACGGTTCGGTGAACACGGCTTTGAGCATGGTCGATGACCTCCGCGTCCTCACCGTCGCCTCCGGCTCAGCCCCTCCGCCACCTTCCGGATCGCCCGCGCGATGTCCTCGATGTCCTGCTCGGTGTAGAACTCACTGATCCCGAGCGTGATCATCCGCGGAAGGAGTTCACTCGTCCGCGGGCACATGGCTTCATCATAGCTGATGTCCGGGACGCCGGGGAGAGTGAACGGAAGCTCGGAGGTGCCGAAGGTGTCCTTGTGCGTGAGCGCGCCCGCACAGAGGAAGATCGGTTTCCCGATGTAGCCGACACCTGCGCCCACACCCTCCGCCGTCAGGGCCGCCGCAAAGTCCGCCGGGCTGTACCGCGCGTCCCGCTGCACGGCCATCCCATAGAGCCAATAGGTGTGCCGGCCGCCCTCGGTGACCTGCTGTGGCTGCACGCCGGGCGCACCCTCCACGAGCTTGCTCAGCAGGTACCCGTTTCGGTTGCGCATGGAGGCAACCCACTCCAGCTTCCTGATTTGCGCGCAACCGACCGCCCCCTGTAGCTCGGTCATCCGGTAGTTCAGCCCCAGGAACCGGTAGGCGCGCGGGCCCCACCCGCCCCGCGCCCAGCCCTTGTCCTGAAAGAGCGCCCCCCGCTCGCCCCAGGCCTTGCGGTTCGTGATCGTCATCCCGCCCTCGCCCGTGGTGATGTGCTTGCTCGCCTGAAGCGAGAACGCGCCGATGTCGCCGATCGTCCCGCACAGTCGGTCCCGATGGCGCGCGTAGTGCGCTTGCGAGCAGTCCTCGATCACGGGAAGCTTGTGCCTCTTCGCGATGGCCATGATCGCATCCATGTCGCAGGGGTTGCCGAAGAGATGCACCACCATGATCGCCGCCGTGCGCGGCGTGAGCAGTCGCTCGACCTCCTTCGGGTCCAGGCAGAACGTCGCGGGGTCGGTATCCGCGAAGATCGGTATGCACTGCTGGTAGAGAATTGGCACGATGGAGCCGAGGTCGGTGATCGGCCCGGTGATGATCTCGCTGCCCGGCTCCGGGTTCAGCATCCCCAGCGCCACGTGGATGGCCGCGGTCCCCGACGTGCTCGCGACCGCGTACCGTGCGCCGTAGGCCTTCCGGAACGCCGCCTCGAACGCCTCGACCTTCGAGCCCTCATAGCGGTAGTACGCGCCCGAGTCGAAGACGTCGAGGACCTCCCTCAGCTCGGCATACCCCCACTTCCGCCCGCCCGTCAGGGGCCTGTTTACCGCTTTCGGTCCGCCGTCGATGGCCAGCTTCTCCATGTTCGCACCTCGCCGGGGCTGGAGGCTGCATCCCGAACCCCGCCTCGCCGGTTTTCCGGGAGGCCCGAGACGAAACCTCCCGCCGCCGCCGTGTGTCCCTAGACAGAGGAACCCACCCTCTTGCGGAGGGAATGGCCATGATCCCCTTCCCGACGATCCTGGCTGTCCTCCTGGCGTCCGTCTCCCAGACCGCTCCGGCCGGGCCGGCCTCTGCCCTCTCCGGTGTGATCCTCGACCCCCGCGGCCAGCCCGTCAGCAACGCCGAGGTCGCCCTCTCCTGGGCCTGCTGGCGCGACCCCGAGCAACGCGACCGCAGCACGCGATGGGGTGGCAGCAAGGTCCACACCGGCGCGCACGGTGAGTTCGAGCTTGCCGACGTGCAGCCGGGCTATGTCAAGGTTTGGCTGGCGGTACCGGGGATGCTCCCCGTCTACATCGAGGCCATGGAGGTGGAGCCCGGCCGGCCGGTGACGGGCGTCAAGCTCCGGTCGCCCGGCTACGGTGGGCGCGTGACCGGCACGGTCGCCGACGAGGACGGGCACCCCGTGCCGGACGCGGTGGTCACGGCGGAGTGGTTCTGCTACCAGGGCGATGTGGCCCGGGCGGTCGAGGACCGCGAAGGGCGCGAACAACCCGCGCGCACTGATGCCAGCGGCCGGTTCGCCCTGGCCACCGTGCCTCCCGGCGATTGCACCGTGATGGCCTATGCGCGGGGATGGGCGCCGGGGGCGGCGGACGCCAAGGTCGAGGAGGGCGGACAGGCCACCGTGGCCATCTCAGTTCGACGCTGCCTCCCCGGCACCTGGACCCTGTCAGGGCGTGTCACAGACCAGTCGGGAACGGCCGCGGGCGGCGCCGACATCGAGATCGACTACGAATTCGCGCCGGGCGAGAGCTCCCACTTCCCCCTGCACTTCATCACCACGAGCCTCGGGGGCTGCCTGCTCTATGGACTCCCCCCAGGGAAGAGCGTCAGCATCCGCGTCTACCACCCAAGCCACGGGATATGGGAGGGAGGGGTCCGCGGTGAGGTGGGGGAGTACCGCGGGCAGACGTGGAGGCTCGAGCGGCGCACCGCACTGCGAGGGGTCATCTCTCTGGGCGATGGCACGCCCCTCCGAAACCAGACCTTCCGCGTCTCTTTGAGCCCCGACGCTGATCGGAAACCGTGGGGCGCGCTCGAGCCTCACATCACTACCGACGACCACGGCAGGTACGAGATCGCCGGACTTACCCCCGGCAAGTGGCGCGTCACCGTCGAGACCGAGCGCGATGACCGGCAGGTCGTGGGCACCGTCGTGGCAGGCCAATCGACCACCCAGCACGACATCGTCTTCCCCTTCGTCGCCTCGGTCGCCGGCCGCATCACCGGGCCGGCCGGACAGCCCGTTCCGAACGCGTGGATCAGGTTCCACAGCGGACCAGGCCGTGACTACGGGCCGTTCCGGGCAGAGTCGGGCCGATTCCGCTGCGACGCCATGGAGCCGGGCACGTATACCGCGACCGCCTGGGCTGCCGGCTTCTGGCCTGCGACCTCCGAGCTCGATCTCCCCGAGAACACGCACACGGGCGCCCTAGAGCTGCGCCTGGGCACCGGCGCCTCGATCTCGGGCCTGGTCGTCGACGCCCAGGGCCAGCCAGTCCCGGGCGTGCCGCTCAGGCTTGACATCTACCGCACCACCTATGTGGACTTGGAGCACATGTGGAGCCGGCCCGACACGTCCGCGTGGCAGCAGAACATGGAGCGCCTGCTGGAGACCCTCGGCTGCCTCGACACCTCTGGGGTCGCGGTCACCGGGCCGGGTGGCACCTTCTCGGTCCGCGGAATCGCCGCGCGCTCCGTCGGGCTCGTCGCCACCACCGAGCGCCAGAGCTGGCTGGGCGGGGTCTGCTCGCCGGTCGGGCCGCCCGAGGGAGCGGTGCAGCCTTGCCAGGTCCGCCTGCGGCGCAAGGACGGCACCTTCGCTCCCGGCGGCGGCTGCATCGTCGACCTCAGCCAGACCCAGGAGGTGACCGGCATCATCATCCGTGTGGCGAAGGCCGTCCCCGATGAGGACCTGTGCCGGGTGCGGGGCAGCCTCCGTGACCCGAGGCACCGGCTCCCCGGGATCGCGGGCACCATGGTCCTGCTGAGCGAGTCACCCTTCGGCTACATGGAGGCCCTGGGAGAGGGGCACCGCCTCCGTGATGCCGACTACGACGCCGCCACCGTCTCCGCGGATGGAACGTTCGAGGTCCGCAACGTAGTCGCCGGCACCTACACAGTCTTGGCTGGTGGCCAGGCAGGCTCGTACCAGATCGCCCACTTGCGACTCAACCCCGGGCAGACGGTCGACGTCGGGGAGCTCGCGATCCCATCACCGGGGGCGATCGAGGGGACCGTCCTGGACGCGAAGGGCCGGCCGGTCGGCGAGGGCATCGTCCTGGCGGCTCGGCAAGAGAGCGACCTCTCGTTCTGGGCTGCCGAGCGAGAGAAGTTCGAGGGCGAGCGCAGGCGGCTCCATCCCGATGGCAGCTTCCACCTCGGCCCCTTGGCCGAAGGTTTCTGGTACCTCATGCCGGTGTCCCCCTCTCAGCCCATTTCGGCGATCAAGCGCGTGTTCGTCAACGGGGACACGGCTGGGGTCGACTTCCGCCACCTCTACACCGATCGCATCGTCGGTCGACTCACCGACCTCGCGGGCAAGCCGCTCCTCAACGGCCGTGTGAGGTGCAGCGCCAAGAACCTGCAGTCGGCGGTCGAGGCAGTCACGGACGAGCAGGGGCGCTACGAGATTGCTTCCCTTCCCCCGGGCTTCTACACCCTCACCCCCGACCATCCCTGGTGCTTTCCGGTCCCGGGCCGGTCGGTGCGGGTGGAGGAGGACGAGGCGTTGACCACGGTCGACTTCGCCATGGAGCGAGGGGGGTACATTCAGGCCAAGCTGATCAGGCCGGATGGCTTAGCCGTGCGGGGCAGCGGCGACCAGTACCTCGTTCAGGCAGGCCCGCCCTGGACAGAGGAGCCCTCGGCGTGGCTCATGCCCGACGGCACGATCCGTTCGCGCCTGCTGAGGCCCGGGTCGTACCTGCTACGGGCGCGACCTCGCGATGCCCCCGTAGACGCGCCGTGGCTTGAGTCGGAGCTGGTGGGAGTGTACCTGGGCGAGGCGACCACGGCAGCGATTGAGCTGCCGCGCCGGTGACGGTCCCTGGTCTTTCCCTCTGGTTCCGCTACTGGCCGAAGTACTCCACCGTCTTGACGATGGTCTCGATCCCGAACGGCTTCCGCAAGCACCCGCGGGCCCCAAGCGACAGGGCATCCTCGACTCGGTCCTCGCGCTCGCCCGCCCCCAACGGGCCACTGAGGAAGCCGGTGATCATCACAACCGACGTCTCCGGCGAGACAGACTTGAGCTGTCTCACGGTCTCCACCCCATCCATGCCGGGCATCGCCACATCGACGAAGGCGAGATCAAACCGCGACTGGCCGGCCTGCTCGACGGCGCTCTCTCCGGTCGAGGCCAGCGTCACCTGATGGCCCTTCCGCCTCAGAGCCAGTTGGAAGATCTCACGCACATCGGGTTCATCGTCCACCACGAGTATGTGCAGTGCCTTCCTGGGGACGTTATCCCTGATCAGCATGTGTCATCACTCCCCCGACCTGGCTCGGACGGCGCTGGCGCTCCGGTGAGGCGACGCTCAGGTTGCCGAGCAGTGGCTCCTGGTGGGCATGGGCCAACCTCGGCAGGCAGTTGGCGGTCGGACTGGTCCCGCTCTCGGGCAGGAACACCGCGACGCGGACGCCGCCGTCGGGCCGGTTGCCGGCCTGGATGTGCCCGCCGTGGGCCTGCACGATCCCGTGCGCCACGCTCAGTCCCAGCCCCGAGCCCTGGCCCACCCCCTTCGTCGTGAAGAAGGGGTCGAACACCTTCCCTAGGACGTGCTCCGGAATCCCCGGCCCCGTATCGCTGACCTCGACCAGTACGCCGCCATCCACCCGTTGCGTGGCGACTGTCACCATCCCTCCGCCCTGCCGGGCGAGCGCCTGGTACGCGTTGCCGATGATGTTGGCGAAGACCTGTCGGAAGGCGTCTGAGTCGCCGGTGACCGGCTTCAGGTCCGGGTCGAGCCGAAGCTCGATCTCAGCCTCCGGCGGTCGGTCATGAGCCGCAATCTCCGCCGCCTGCGCCAGGACGTCGTTCAGCGACACCTCTGCCGTCCCGGTCCCGTGGACCTGCGCGAAGACCGACACGCTGTGGACGATCCGCGCGCAACGCTGCGCTTGGCGGAGGATGCGCTCGGCGAGCTCCCGCGTCTCCTGCCCGCCATCGCCCTGCGCCAGCACTTCGGCGTAGCCCAGAATGGCCATCAGGGGGTTGTTGATCTCGTGCGCGATGCCGGAGACGAACCCGCCCAGCGCCGAGAGCTTCTCGGCCTGCACCAGCTGTGCCTGGGCTTGCTGCAACTGCTCATGGGCGCCGCGCAGGTTCTCGTACAGCATCATGTTCTCCATCGCCACCCCGACCTGTCCGGCCAGAGCCCCCAGCACCTCCGCCTCCTCTGTCTGGCTCGGCTGCACGTCGAGGCCCCCGACCGCCATCCAGCCGGTAATGCCCTCTTGGCCACGGAGCGGGATCAGTCGAAGGAACCGAGCCGCGCCGCCCTCCTCCACCTCCTCGATCAGGTCGAACCACGGACGCTGCTTGGGGCTGTGGTCCGCCTGCATCTCCTGGGCCACCGAGGCCACACGCCGCCGGCAGTGAGCGTCGAGCTCGGGTGAGAGCCCCACGGAGGCCATCAGTTCAAGCTCTTCACCTGCGCCGTCCCCGCGCCAGATGGCGCCTGCCTCGAACCCCAGCAGCCCGGTGACGAGCGAGATGGTCTCCTGCAGTGTCACCGTGGGATCAAGGCCGAGCGTCGCCGTGGTGCCGGTCGAGTGCAGAAGCTGCAGCCGCCGCACCATGCGAGCGTTCTCCTCCTGCAGCCGCTTCCTCTCCAGCCCGCTGCACAGCAAGCTCAGAAGCTGCTGGACCTCCACCGGCTTCTGGACGTACCCGGTCGCCCCTCGGTTGATCGCCTCGATCGAGTTCTCCGCTGAAGCATGGCCGGTCACGACGATCGCGATCATGTCCGCCTGCTGAGCCTTGAGATCGGAGAGCAGATCGAGGCCCGAACGATCGGGCAGGTTGATGTCGATGAGCGCGACATCGTACGGGGCCGCCCGCGCTCTCTCCAGCGCCTCGGCCGCGCTGCCCACGCAGTCCGCGTGGTAGCCTTCGGCCGACAGAACGAGCCTCAGCGTCTTGGCCGAACCTGCGTTGTCGTCCACCACCAGGATCGTGGCCGAGGGGAACACGGTGGTCTTCATCGGCTGCCTCTGCAGGGACTGGCTTGACCGGCCTGGGCGTCGCGCTGCTGGGCCAGCAACACCAGGAGGGCGGGGACATCCAGAGGCTTGTACAGGATGTCGGTCGCGCCGTTCTTCACGGCCGACTCGGCCGTCTCGGGACTTACATGCGCCGTCATCATGTAGACCGCAGCCTGAGGTTGCAGGGAGCTGACGCGGGCACATGCCTCGCCGCCGTTGAGGCCCGTCATCCGGTAGTCGATCAGCGCGAAGTCCAGCAGCTCCCGCCCCGCAACCTCAATCGCCTCGACCCCGTTCTCCGCGATGAACACGCGGTACCCCTCGGCCGCCAGAATGCGCCTCAGGGTGAGCAGCATGCCGCGGTTGTCGTCAACCACCAGTACGGTTCCCGGCTCAGCCATCCGGCTCGCCTCCCGCCTGGGGCAGGTACACCGTGAACGTCGCGCCCTCCCCGGGGGCGCTATCGACCTCCAGCCGCCCGCCCTGCCGCTCGGCAAGCCGCTTGCACACCACCAGCCCCAGGCCGATGCCCTTGGCCTTGGTCGTGAACAGCGGATCGAAGACCCGCCCGAGGTTCTCGGGCGGGATGCCCGGCCCGGTGTCGCGCCACTCGACGCGGATCATCCCCTCCCGCGCGGCCAGTGACGCCCTCACTGTCAACACGCCCCCGCCACCCATCGCCTGATAAGCGTTGCTGGCGATGTTCGTGAACACCTGCTCGAGCTGCAGCCGGTCGGCCTTTGCGGGTGGCAGGTTCGACGCGATCTGGAGATCGACAGCAATCCCGTTCGGCGGCGGGCTCTTGCTCAGCACCCTCCGGATGGACCCCTCCACCGCGATCGGCTCCGGCGACGACTGCTGCGGGCGGGCGAAGTCGAGCAGCGCCGCGATCGTTCGGTCGCAGGTGCGAACCTCCGAGTCCATCAGCTCGACCATCTCGTCAATCTCCGCGTTCTGCCCGCCCAGTTGGCTCCGCAGATAGTACGCCGCGTTCCCGATCACCCCCAGCGGGTTGCGCAGTTCATGCCCCAGGCTGGCCGCGAGCGCGCCGATGGTCGCCAGACGCTCGCTCGCCAGTAGGTTGTCCTGCGCCTCAGCCAGCTCGCGCGTCTTCTCCTCCAGCTCCAGGTTCTTCCGTGACAGCGCCTCCGCCAGCCGGGTCATCTCCTCGCTCCGCCGGAGGTGCGTCCGCGCCTCCCGGCTGAGCAACCCGAAGAACACCGCCATAAACAGCGACGAAGCGCCGAAGGTGAGCGCCCGGAGCTGAGCGGAGGTCGACACCACCACCTCCGGCCCGCTGAAGAACCCCACCAGCGCGTACAGGCCCGAGGACAGGATGGAGGTCGCGATCGCATCGCGGAAGTTCAGCCGCACGCTCGCCTGCAGAATCGGGATGTAGTAGAGCAGGTAGTACTCGTTCCGCAGACCGCCCTCCGCGTAGATGATCCCCGTCACCACCACCAGGTCGGCCACCAGAAGCGGCAACTGCGCCTCGGATCGCTCATGCCCTGCAACCTCCAGCGCGCACGTCGCCACCACATAGAAGAGCGCGACGGCGGCCAGGAGATCGACCAACGCCAGCGGGCGTCCCCCCAGCATTGGCTCCGTCTCCATCATCACCAGAGCGGTAACGAAGACGACCCCTCGCGCCAGGGCCACGCTGCGTTCGGCCGTCGCCGCGGGCCAGCCCGCCATCTGCACCGGCCGGGCCGGAAGGGCAGGTGCGGTCACGCTCACACGGGTACCCTCCTGAGGAACAAGGCCAGTCACCCGAAGGCGCAGGGCAGGCTCTCCGCCCTGCCACGGCCCGCTCCCCTGGGAGTTGTACCGCATTCGCGGGCGAATCCGCCAACCGAATCCGCCTCGGCCGCCCACCGGCCAGCCCCCCGCAGGTTAAACCTCCGCCGTGGGCTAAGTGTCTACCCTCACGTCGGCCGCTGATGACCTGGCCTGAGACGTGATCCCCAGCTTCTCGGGCCTGCCTTCCAGGAGAGTGGAACCATGAGACCGTGGATGAGGTTGGCCCTGTGCCCGCTCAGGGTGTTGGCCGTGGCGGCCGTCGCCGCCGTCGTCGGCGTCCAGTACGCCCCCGGCGCGCCGGGGGAGCGCCCCCTGATCGACCCCCTCGGCATCCGTGTCATTGGGCAGAGGGAACTCCTCGCCGGTGGCCCCGCCGCCGTGCGCGTCGTGCTCACCGATCACCGCACGGGCGGGCCCGTCGTCGGGGGCCGAGTCGTCGTCAGCCTCAGCCCCCCTGGGCAGAGCCGGTTCGATGTGCTCTTCCGGGGCCAGACCGACTCGCTCGGCACGGCCCAGGCGGCCTTCCAGGTGCCGGATGTCGAACCGGGGGAGTACGATCTGAGAATCGCCGGCCGGAACCTCGCGGGAAGCGATGAGACGGTCCAGCGCGTGCAGATCACCCGCCGCTTCCAGATCCTGCTCACCACCGACAAGCCGATCTACCAGCCCGGCCAGACGATGCACCTCCGCGCCCTCGCCCTCCGCCAGCCCAGCCTGTGGGCGGTGGCCGACGCCGACGCCACCCTCGAGGTGAAGGACGCCAAGGGCAACAAGGTCCTCAAGCAGCCCCTCCGGACCAACGCCTACGGCATCGCCGCCACGGACTTCATCCTAGCCGATGAGGTCAACATGGGCCGCTACACCATCCGCTGTCTCATCGGGAAGCAGGACACGGAGAAGACCGTCACCGTCGAGCGCTACGTCCTGCCCAAGTACGACGTGAAGGTCACCACCGACCAGCGCTACTACCTCCCCGGCCAGACGGTGAAGGGCACGGTGCAATGCGACTACTTCTATGGCGTCCCCGTCCGCGGCGCCCACGTCGAGGTGTCGGTGAAGACCTTCGATGTCGAGTACACCGAGATCGCCCAACTCGACGGCGACACCGACGACACCGGCACCTGGAAGTTCGAGACCGAGCTGCCGAAGACGTTCGTGGGCCAGCCCGTCGAGCAGGGCAACGCCTTCCTGCAGTTCGACGTGAAGGTCACCAGCAAAGCGAAGCACGTGGAGAAAGCGACCGCCACCAGCACCGTCGCCGCGCAGCCGATCCGCATTGACGTCATCCCCGAGTCAGGCACCATCGTCCCCGGCGTCGCGAACGTGCTCTACATCATGACGACGTACCCCGACGGCTCGCCCGCGCCGTGTGCCGTGACCGTGCACCGAATGCAGGACGGCGGGCGGCCGGTCATGCTCGAGGTGCCCACGCTCAAAGCCGATGACCTGGGCCTGGCCGAGCTGAAGGTCAAGCCCGAGACGAACAGCCTCACCCTCAACCTCGGCGCCCGCACGAAGGAGGGGGAGTCGGCCCGCACCGACGTGACCCTGACCAGCCAGGGGCCGGCGCAGGGCCTGCTGCTCCGCCTCGATCGACGCCTCGCCAAGGTCGGGGATACGCTCCACGCCACCGTGCTCACCTCCGGCGGAACCGGCGCCGTCTACCTCGATGTCATCAAGGACCGCCAGACGATGCTGACCAAGGCGGCCGAGGTGACCAACGGCCAGGCGAGCATCGACCTCCCCCTTACCACCGACCTGAGCGGTTCGGTCTGGCTCAACGCCTACCGCATCCAGAAGGATGGGCAGATCATCCGCGACACCGCGCCTGCGTTCATCGACCCCGCGAGCGACCTCTCAATCGACGTGAAGCCCGACCGCGACACCTACCGGCCGGGCCAGGATGCCACGGTCGCCTTCGCGGTGCGCGATCCCTCGGGCAAGCCCATCGCCGCGGCGCTGGGGATCAACGTCGTCGATGAGAGCGTCTTCGCCCTCCAAGAGCTGAAGCCCGGCATGGAGAAGGTCTTCTTCTACCTCGAGCAGGAGCTCATGAAGCCTCGCGTCGAGATTCATGAGTTCGACCTGCCCACGCTGGTCGTCGAGAAGCCCGCCGATCAGCCCGCGGTCGATCGCCGCGACCGCGCTGCCCACGTCCTCCTGGCCTCGGTTGAGATGCCCGACACCCCGGCCTACGATGCGGACACCTACACCGACCGTCTCAACAAGCTGAAGGCCGCCTGGGCCGCGGAGCTGAAGCCGAAGCTCGAGAAGATTCAGCAGGCCATCCAGAAGTACCGCGAGGAGCACAACGGCCACACCTTCGCGCCCAAGCTCGGGGTGAAGCCGCTCCTCGACAAGGGCTACCTGACCCGGGAGGACGTACAGGACCAGTGGGGCCAGGATCTGGTCTTCGAGAACCTGGGCCTGGGCGCGCCCGAGGTGTGGTGGTACATCGTCCACGCCATCGGGCCTGACGGCCAGGCGAACACCGAGGACGACATCTTCGTGGCGACCTCCCAGCCCGATCGGTGGGTCGGGCTCGACCAATTCCAGGCGAACGGCTTCCCCCGCCGAGGCGGCCGCGGTCAAGGCATGATGCTCGGCATGGGCATGGGCGGTGGCGGGATGATGCCGGAGGGTGGGGTGGCCCTGGCCGGCGCTGCCCCCGGCGGCATGGCAGGGGCGGAGAGGTTGGAGGAGGCGAGAGACCGGAAGGCCGGGGCCGAGCCGACAACGGCAGGCGGAGCCAAGCCCGTCCGCGTCCGCAAGTTCTTCCCCGAGACCATGTTCTCCGAGCCATCCCTCATCACCGATGAGAACGGCCGCGCCAGGCTCAGCCTCAAGATGGCCGACAGCATCACCACCTGGCGCATGACCACCATGGCCAACTCCGCCGCCGGCCAGCTCGGCTCCACGACCGCCGGCCTTCGCTGCTTCCAGGACTTCTTCGTCGACCTCGACCTCCCCGTCGCTCTCACGCAGAACGACCGCATCAGCATCCCGGTGATGGTCTTCAACCATCTCGACGCACCCCAGGACGTGCGCCTTGAGCTGACCAAGGCCGACTGGTTCGACCTCCAGGGCGATCCGACCCAGACCCTCAAGATCGGCCCCAAGGACGAGGCCGCCGTCTACTTCACCATCACTGCCAAAGAGATCGGGGATCATCCCCTCACCGTCCACGCCTACGGCTCGAAGCTCAGCGACGCCATCGAGCGCCGGATCGAGGTCCGCCCGGATGGGCAGGAGACCCTCGAGACCGTCAACGATCGCCTCAACCAGGACGTGACCAAGACCATCACCATCCCTCGCGCCGCCATTGACGGCGCCTCGGACATCATGGTCAAGGTCTACTCCGGCATCTTCAGTCAGGCGGTGGAAGGCCTCGACAGCATCCTCCAGATGCCCTTCGGCTGCTTCGAGCAGACCTCGTCCACCACGTACCCGAATATCCTCGTGCTGGACTACATGAAGACCACGGGCCAGGTCACGCCCGAGGTCCGCATGAAGGCCGAGGGCTTCATCAACCTCGGCTACCAGCGACTCGTCTCCTTCGAGGTCCCGGGCGGCGGTTTCTCCTGGTTTGGCGAGGCGCCGGCCAACCAGATCCTCACTGCCTACGGCCTCCTGGAGTTCAAGGACATGAGCGCCGTCCACGAGGTCGACGACGCCCTCATCAGCCGCACCGCCGAGTGGCTCTTCTCCCAGCAGCAGGACGACGGCGCCTGGAAGCCTGATGCCCAGTACCTGCACCAGGAGAGCTGGGGGCGCATCCAGAACTCGAAGCTCCTCCCCACCGCCTACTGCTCGTGGGCGCTCGGTCGCGCCGCGCCCAACGACCCTCGGGTGACCAAGGCCGTCGGGTACCTGAAGGCTCATGCCCAGGAAGCGGACGATCCCTACACGCTCGCCCTGGTCTGCAACTCGCTGGTGGCGAATGTACCGAACACGCCGGAGACCGAGGATCAGCTCGAGCGCCTGCTCAAGCTCGCCCAGCGGAAAGACGGGAAGATGTGGTGGGAGTCGAAGATCACCGGCATCACCCACAGCTCCGGCCAGTCGGCCGATCTCGAAGCCACCGGGCTGGCCGCGCTGGCGCTCGTCCACTCCGGCACGCACCCGAGCGAGGCGACCGAGGTCCTCAACCACCTCATCGCCACCAAGGACCCGCGCGGCACCTGGTACTCGACCCAGGCCACCGTCCTGGCCCTCCGCTCCCTCCTCGACGCCCAGAAGGGGAGCAGCCAGAAGGTCAACGCCGAGATCACGGTCCTCTGCAACGGCGAGCAGGCCGCGGGCTTTGCCATCGACGAGAAGAACGCTGATGTCGTCCACTTCATCAGCCTCAAGAAGCACCTCCGCGAGGGTGACAACGAGGTCCGCATCAAGTTCGCCGGCGAGGGCTCCAGCCTCTACCAGATCACCAGTCGCTATTACCTGCCGTGGAAGTCGGGTCCCGAGACGCGGAAGCCGGTCGCCATCGGCGTGCAGTACGACAAGACCGAGCTCGCCGTCGAGGACATGGTAACTGCCAACGTGACCATCAAGAACAACACGCCCGCCCGCATGGGCATGGTGCTCATCGACCTGGGCATCCCGCCTGGGTTCGAGGTGCAGTCGGGCGACCTGGCCGAGCTCGTCGGCTCGAAGGTGATCCAGAAGTTCACCCTCACCGGCCGGCAGATCATCGTCTACCTCGAAGAGCTGAGGGCCGGGCAGGAGGTCAAGCTGCAGTACCGGCTTAGAGCGAAGTTCCCCATCAAGGCCAAGACACCGGACAGCACCGCCTACGAGTACTACAACCCCGACCACCGCGGGGTGGCGCAGCCCGTCCAGCTCGAGGTGAAGCCGGGGTAGGGCAGGGTCATTGCGCTGTTCGATGGAGGCACTCGACCAGAAAATGGGGACGGAGGCTATTTGTCTTTCGTGCCCGAAAACGGGCACGAAGAGCAGATAGCCTCCGTCCCCGCTTTCCGCACGGCAGCAAAGGCCAGCCACCTCGCCCGCTCGGTCGTGTTACACAATCCTCGCAACTCCGATAGCCCACGTTCGTCTCCGAGTGGTAATCTGACTGTTGCCCATGTTCCCCATGACGCGCGACCAGTACCCCCGTCCGCACCGGGGAAAGGTGGCACTGGTGATGGGCGATAGCAGTCGGCGGATCGCACCCCTGCTTGCCGGGTTGTTGGCTTGGGCGGTCGGCCCAGCGTTCTGTGACGCCCACAAGCTCCCCGCCGTGATCCTCAAGAACGCCAGGCTGACCGCCGAGGGCAGCCCGCATCGGCTCCTCCGCGAGACCCTCATCATGAAGGACGCCACCGTGACCTGTGAGCCGGGCACGGTCATCGAGGCTCCCGCCGGGGTCAAGCTGGTGGTCTATGGCAAGCTGATCGCGACGAAGACGACCTTCCGCGCGATCAAGCCGGGGAAGGACCCCGTCGAGCGCTGGGGCGGCATCCAGTTCCTCGGCGTTGCCGCCGGTGGCAGCAGGCTGACCGAATGCCTCATCGAGGGCGCCGGGAACGGCGCCGAGGCCGCGCTCTACTTCACTGGCGGGGCCTCGGCCCACGTCTGCCGGTGCGAGATCCACCGCTCCGCCTCCGACGGCATCGTCTGCATGAACGCCTCGCCCGTCCTCGAGGGCAACGTCGTCCGCGAGTGCGTCGGCGCGGCCGTTCGCCTCCGGGAGTTCGGCCATCCCACCTTCCCCGCCGCGCACCGGTACGAAACGAACGGGATCGATGGCACGGTGCTCGAATGGGATGCCGCTCCCAATGTTGATTACGTCCTGTGCCAGGCCGCCCAGCCCTACTACGTCCCTCGGGTGCTGCTCGTGCGTGCCGGCCAGAAGCTGACCATCGAGCCGGGCGTCGAACTTACCTTCGGCTCCCAGACCCAGGGCCTCATCACCTATGGTGTGCTGTCCGCACAGGGCACTGCCGAGGCGCCCATTGAGTTCCGGCCCACCGGCGGCTCATGGGGCGGCATCGAGTTCCGGGGCGGGGGGAGCAGCCGCAGCGTGCTCACCCACTGTCGCATCAGGAAGGCCGGCGGGTGGCCCAGCGGCGCCGCGGTCCTCTTCTCCGGCGCGACCGGCGAGGTGCCCCAGCCGACCCTCCGGTCCTGCCACATCATCGAGAGTCACGGCGACGGCCTGCGCTCGAACCTGGGCGCGCCCCTCCTCGAGAACTGCACCATCAGGGGATCGGCCGGCCGGGCCGTCGTGCTGGCCGTCGGCGGTGCTATCGACTTCGCGACCCCCCTCATCGCCGAGGGCAACGGCAGCAACACCGTCAACTTCGACCGGGGTGGCTACGCCGTCACCAGCCCCCAGCTTTGGAAGAACTCCGGCCTCCCCTACGTGGGCGAGGGCCCCATCACCGTCCTCCAGGGCGGCAGTGTTGAGATCGACCCGGGCATCGAGCTGCGTTTCGCGAGCGGCGCCCATCTCGCCGCCGCCGGCGGGCCGATCAAGGCCCTCGGCGCCGAGACCCAGCCGATCATCTTCCGCGGCCTTCCCGACAGCGCCACGGGTGAGTGGGGCGGTCTCATGATCCAGACCGGCGGCGCGGGCTCCACCTTCTCCCACTGCATCGTGCGACGGGGTGGCGCCCAGGGAATGGCCCACCTGCTGGCCATCGCCGCGGCCTCCGTGACCGTCCGACACTGCTCCTTCAGCGATGGCGCCGGCCCGGGGATCTACCTGCAGGACTCGGTGGCCGATATCAGCGACACGGACATCCTCCGCCACGCCGGCGTGGGTGTCGCGGCAACGGGCGCTTCCCAAGTCACCATCGCCCGCTGCCGGATAGGGGAGAACGGTGGCGGCGGCGTACACCTCGCCGGGGGTGCCACCCTCGCGCTGACGCCGGCCAACGTGCTGACCGGCAACGGCAAGTACGAGGTGGTCAACGACTCGCCAAGGACAGTGCAGGCGCGAGGGAACTGGTGGGGCTGCACGGCAGCGAGCGAGATCGCGCCGCGCATCTTCGACCACTGCGACAACCCGAGCCTCGGGGCGGTGCTGTTTGAGCCGTTCCTGGTCTTGCCGCCGGAGGGCGCGGCTTACGAGCGGGCCGCCGCGGTGCCGCTCGGCGCCGGATCGTCGCAGTGACAACGAGTGCTTGCGCCCGGGAAACAGCAGTCGCACTATCCCATCTAGCCGGCTCCCAGACGCCCGGCCGCCGGGCTGCGCGGGATTCGCCTTCTGGATTCGGGGAGTTCGCGCAGGCGTGGTGTCCTCGAACCTCCACGCCGCTCCCACACCAGCGGGCTGCTCGTCGGCCCCCGGGGAAGGGTGGTAAAGGTCATGGATGGACAGACACGCTGGATGCTGAGGGTTCTGGTGGTTCTCGTCCTCGTGGCCGCCTGCGCCGCCAGCAGTACGGCGACCGTGCGGCTGCCGGAGGTCATCCGCGGCAGCCTGACGCTGACCGCCGCCAAGAGCCCCTACTGGGTGACCCAGGACACGTGGATCATGGCCGGCGCCACGGTGACCTGCGAGCAGAACGTGCTCGTCAAGGCGAAGCCGGGGGCGCGGCTCATGGTCTACGGAACGCTGATCGCCGCCAAGACCACCTTCCGCACGGCGAAGCCGAAGCCCACGCTGGCGGACCGGTGGGGCGGCATCTGGTTTGTAGGCGCGGATTGCAGCGCCAGCCGGCTGACCGAGGGCTGCAGCATCCAGGCGGCCGGCGCGCCGGTACAGGACCCCGGCCTCGGCTCGGTTAGTGCCGCCGTCGTGGTCTGGGGCGACGGCCAAGACGTGCCGAAGCCTGAACTCCATTCCTGCCAGATCGCGGGCAGCGCAGGCGACGGCGTCCTCGTGATCGCCGCGGCTCCCGTCCTGGACCAGTGCACCATCGCCCGCTGCACCGGGCGGGCCGTCGTCTTCCATGGCGGGGGCATCGCCGACTTCGCCGCCCCGTGCGTGGCCGCCGGCAACGGCGCCAACGCCGCCGTCTTCGAGGGCGGCGGCAACGGCGTCTTCTTCCCGCAGCAATGGAGGGCCCCGGGCTTCCCCTACGTCGTCGAGTCGGTTGTGTCGGTCCTGCAGGGCGGCTCGATCACCATCGACCCCGGCGTCCAGCTGAAGATGAAGACCAACGCGTGGCTGGTCGCGGATCGAGGCCCCATCACGGCCCCCGGCCTCGCGGACAAGCCGATCACCATCGCCGGGGCGACGACTGGCGCCGGGGCCTGGCACGGGATCGTGGTCAACGCCGGAGACACGGGGTCCTCATTCGAGTACTGCGAGGTGACGGGCGGCGGGGTTGGTGGGGCTGCCGATCTCTCGGTGACCGGTGGCGAGGTGACGGTCGCCAACTGCCGCTTCGCCAAGGGCGCCGCCTCCGGTCTCTGGCTGCAGGACTGCACGGCCCATGTGACCGGCACGACCATCGAGGACCACCTCTCCGGCGTCGGCATCGGAATCCTGGGCTCTACCCGGGCAACGATCTCCGAGTGCCTCATCCGGCGCAACGGGCTTGCCGGGGTTCACCTCAACGGCCGGCCCTCCGTGACCCTCACCCCCCACAACGCGCTCCTGCATAACGGCAGCTACGACGTGATCAACAACACCCCGAACACCGTCGACGCTCAGTGGAACTACTGGGGAGTCGTTTCGGCCAAGGTAGTCAGCCGTCGGATCTTCGATGGTCGCGATGCCCGCGGGTTGGGTGTGGTCATCTTCGACCACTTCCTCACGGCCCCGCTCGGCGGCGGTGCTGCGGCCTCGGTCGCGCGGCTGGCGATCGCCTCCGCCGCGGCGATGCCGGTTCGCTCGGGAGGCGTCCAGGTTACCTACGCCCTCACCGCTCCCGCCGTCGTGCAGGCTGACATCGTCAACATGGCCGGGCGCCCGATCAGAAGGATTGCCGAGGAGCAGGAGGCCGCTGTCGGTGTCAACGTCCTCGTGTGGGATGGGCGGAGTGACGCGGGCCTCGCTGTCCCCGCTGGCCGCTACCTGATTCGCCTCCAGGCCTCCGGCCGGAGCGGCGAACGGGCTCAGGCCCTCGCGCCGGTCGTGATCGACCAGAGGTAGCCCAGAACCAACCAGCAGAAGCGGGCGGAGGCCTTCCTTCGGGGCTGCCTCCGCCCTCTGCTTGTGGCGCCGTCCCTTCGGTTACCCCTTGCCGCTTACCCCTTACCGCCCTCTGTCAGGGCGTGGCTTTCCCCCGTAGGTAGCTATCTGTCGACGTGGCACTGGCAGCGGGGCTACCGGTCCCACAACTGCCCGCAAGCTGCGGCTGCACCGCACGTCCCGGCACGTCGGACATCCGCTTCCCGTACAGCGCTCGCCCGCTGGGTGCCAAGCCCGTTACACCCGTACCCGTCTGAGACCGCGCCGGCCCGGAGAATGCGCCTTCGGGGCTCCTCCGCCCGGCGCGAAGTGTCCGATTCTGTCACCTTTTGTCACCTCACACGGCCCCTTCCGTAGGCACCCGGCCCAACTCAGTGGTGCCACTGGCAGCCGCCGTCTGCTGCCAGTGCTCTCTCGCAGACCGAACGGCGCCACTGGCAGCACACGGCCGCTGCCAGTGCCACAACTACCTGCAATCTGCGGCTGCACCCCCTCTGTCATTGCCCATTGCCTATTGCCCTTAGCTTTGCTATACTCGGACGGGAAGGCTGCGATCCCCCGTGTCGATACCGGACGTGGTTGCCGGATGGCCCCTCCTGCTGCGATCGAGGCGTTGGCGCGCAGACAGCGACTCAGCGTCTTCGCCGATGCCGCACTGGTCCTGGCGACCGGTCTCTTCATCGCGGTGTGCCTGCACCTCGCGGATGCCTCTGCTGTAGAGCACCTCTGGGTCCCTGCCGTCAGTGCACCGAAGTTCCCGGACGGCACCCAGGTGGCGGCGTTGCCTCAGTCCGATCTTGGCACCCCCGTCCTTGACGCGCCGGGCCCCGATCCGGCGCCGCGACCCCTGAACGACCTGCAGCGACGCATCGCGGCGATCCGGGAGGGGATGCAGAACGCGGTCGTGGGCCGCGATCTGAACGGCCTCGCGTACCTCTCACTGCCGGGCGCCATGTCGATGATCGAGGGCGAGTGGCGGGGGGAGCCGAGTGGGCCCGGCGCCCTGAGCATCTCGGAGGAGGGGCTGGCCAAGTTCCTGCCTGACAGCTCGAAGGTCGACCTCAACGGCGAGATCGTGAGCTTGCCCGGCCCGGCTCGCCGACTCGGCGACCAGATCTACATCCCGGTCAAGGCCATGGTGGCACTCTACGGGGCATCGCTCCGGACGGACCCCGAGAGCGGCATCATCACCGTGGACACTCGCGGGAAGAGCTTCCCCGTCGTCTCCGAGCAGGTCTTTCGCATGGAGATCAGCCGCAGCGAGCGCTGGCTGAGGGTCTACTACGCCGGCCAGTTGGCCAAGGAGTACCCCATCTGCACGGGGGCGGGCGACAACACCCCGACCGGCCACTTCCATATCCAGAACAAGGCGGAGTGGCCGAGTTGGCGGGCCTACTGGGGCGAGTACATGCCCGGCGGCAGCGCCCGCAACCCGCTCGGTGCGCGGTGGCTCGGCACGACCGCCCGCGGCCGCGTCACCGGCTGGCCCATCGGCATCCACGGCACCAACGACCCGTCCAGCATCGGCCGGCGCATCTCCGGCGGCTGTGTCCGAACCTACAACGGGAACGCCATCGAGCTCTACGACACGATCCCGATCGGCACCCCGCTCTGGATCCACGAGTAGGGGCGCAGTTCCCGGGCCTGAGCCTGCCGAAGGCACCGCGCCCGCTCATGTAGGGGCGCCATTGATGGCGCCCGTTGCCTTCGCCGTTCGCAGGTCGGGCCTTCGGCCCCGACACGCCCAATCGGAACGGAGACCCCGTGATCATTGGCATCGGTGTGGACATGGTGGACGTCGACCGCGTTCAGGCCATCATGGAGCGACGCGGCGAGCAGTTCGTCAAGCGGGCCTTCACGGAGAACGAGCGGGCCTACTGCTCCAAGTGCCAGTGCCCCGAGCGCCGTTATGCCGCCCGCTTCGCGGCCAAGGAAGCGGTGATGAAGGCTCTCGGGCGTGGTTGGTTCCAGGGCATGCCCTTCCGCGAAATCGAGGTTACCCGCGGGGAGCACGGTCGTCCTGGCATCAGCCTCTCGGGTCAGACCGCCGACCTCGCGAAGCAGCTCGGCGTGAAGCGCATCCACCTCAGCATCACTCACGAACAGCGCGCCGCCGTCGCCTTCGTCATCGTCGAGGGCGGCGAGTAGACACACCGTCGCCGCGTTCTGGGACCGCCGACAACCGGACTCGAGGCCCTCGTGCTCGCCATCATCGCCGGCAGCGCCGCCCACGAAGTGCTGGCCGATCTCGGTGCCGATCCCGCCGCGCTGGCCCCGGCCGAGACCCCCTTCGGCCCCAGCTCACCCCTCGGTTCCGGAGCGCTGGCCGGCGAGGAGATCGTCCTCCTGGCCCGCCACGGCGCCTCCGGCTACGCCATCGCGGCCCCCTTCGTCAACTACCGCGCGAACGTCTGGGCCCTCAAGGAGAGAAGTGTGACAGAGGTCATATCCTGGAGCGGTCCCGGGGCTATTGACGATACCCTTCGTATCGGCCAATATGTGGTACCAGACGATGTGTTGGACGAGACCCGGGGCCGCGTCGGCACGTTCTTCCAGGACACTGGCCTGGGCCTCCTCCGGCAGAACCCGGTTTTCTGTCCGAGGCTGAGTGCGGCGCTACAGACCGCCGGCCAGGCGAGGGAGCCAGAACCGCGTATCGGGGCCACGTACGTCTGCACCGAGGGGCCCCGTCTCGAGACCCCCGCCGAGATCCGCAAGTACCGCGCTCTCGGGGGGCATGTGGTGGGCATGACCCTATGCCCCGAGGTCTTCCTCGCTCGCGAGCTTGAGCTCTGCTATGCGGCGATCCTCTACGTCACCAACTACGCCGAGGGCATCAAGCGCGCGGACGTGCACCCGGAACGCCTCTTCGGCGGGCTCGCCTCGCCCGAAGAGGAACGGGCCCAGAGGCGGGCGGTCCAGGGCCTGCCAGGCCTCCTCGAGCAGGCGGCGGTCAGCCGTCGCACCATGAGCATGGGGTGCTCATGTCGAGAGTCAATGTCGCGGCACCGGAGGTCGGGACTCGTCGGCGACGACTGGCGCCGATGGATCAAGTCTACCTAGCCGCCGCCGATGTGGTGGCCGTCTCCTCCAGCCGCGTCATCTCCGACGGAGCCATCGCCTGGACTGAGGACCGGGTCGTCGCCGTCGGCCCCCGCGAGGAGTTGCGCGACACCTACCCCGAGGCCCAGGAAGCCCGTCATGCCGGTCTTGCCATCTTCCCCTCCTTCGTCAACGCGCACACTCACCTCTGCCTCTCGCACCTCGCGGGCCTGGCGCCCTACGACGGCGACTTCGCCGCCTGGCTGCAGTCCGTGCTGGGCCAGACCCTCGAATGGACCGAGAAGGACCATGCCGAGTCCCTGGGCTCCGGTCTGCGGCAGGCCGTGCAGGCCGCCACGAGCGCCGTGGGGGACATCCTCAACGACCTGACCGCCTTGCCGCGCTATGATGGCCTGCCCCTCGGCGGCACCATCTTCCTGCAGGTCACCGGCTTCAACCCGGTGATCGCCGACGTGTGGATGGCCCACCTCGAGCAGATCTTCGACGCCCGTTCGGAGCCGCAGGCCGGCTCCCTCCGCCTGGGCATCTCGCCCCACGCACCGTACACTACGTCCGCGAAGCTCTACCGGGAGTGCGCGCGGTTCGCCGAGCAGCACGACCTGCTGCTCATGACCCACCTCGCGGAGACCCTTGAGGAGGCGCAGTTCCTCTCCACCGGCACCGGCCTCTACCGGCGGATGCTCCGCGAGCGCGGCACCTGGGTCCCGCGGTGGAAGCCGCCGAAGCTGTCGCCGACGGAGTACCTTGAAGACGAGGGCGTCCTCTCCAGCCGCTGCCTCTACGCCCACGTCAACTACCCCTCCGACAGCGACCTCGACCTCCTCGCCAAGCGCGGAGCCACGGTGGTCTACTGCCCGCGCAGCCACGCCTTCTTCCGCCACGCCCCGCACAAGATGGATCAGATGGTGGAGCGCGGCATCCCCGTCGCACTCGGCACCGACAGCCTCGCCAGCAACGACACCCTCGGAATGTTGGAGGAGGTCCGCCTCGTCCGGCAGCGCTTCCCGCATCTACCCGCTAACGTCATCTTCGATGCCGGCACCCTCCGCGGCGCCGAAGCCCTGCGCATCACTGACCAGTACGGCACCCTCGAGCCAGGCCGCAAAGCCTCGTTCCTCGTCGCCAACCTGCACGGCACTCCCGACCCCGACCGCCTCTTCGACCAGCTCCTCTCTCCCCAAACCGAACTCGCCCACGTCTTCGCGTGGGGGAAGCCCGTTGCGTGACGACAGCACTGAGCAGGCAGAGGAACGACGACGGCATCGACCTGCGAGACCCGGCGCCGGGTGTCGGTCGTGCGGTTGCCGCTCGTCCGGCCCGTGGCTTCCAGATGCTGAATGCTGTCTTGCCGTCAGGCCTCTCGCCGCCACCACTCCCCGTGCTCATCCCTCGCCGCCGCCGGCCGCGGGGTCTCTCCCCCACAGCACTCTGCCGTCCGCGACATGTCCTGAGTGAGGTGCTCCCTCAGCCCTTCCGGCAGCGGCCCGGGCGGGTCCCGACCGTCGACTGAGAGATACCCACCCATCACCAGCTCCCGCAGCCGTTCCGCCTCCCGCGGCCCGCCCACACTCGCGAGGGCCATGATGGCATAGTGGCGGCACTCCCAGTCCGGGTCCTCGGTGACCGCCCGCATGAGGTGCTCTGCCCCGCGGGGATCGCCCAGCCGGCCCAGCTCCCACACCGCCACCCGCCGCATGGGCGCCGTGCCTTCCACGAGGAACTCCACATACAGCGCGAAGAGGTCGTCGTTCCTACCGGATGCCATGGCTACGCCGTCCCGACCCTCTGCCATGTTGCTCCGCCGTGCCGTCCTGCCTTGCCGTTCCTGTCCCCCGTCCCCTGTCCCCTACCGTTCAGATACCGCCACGCCACGCACGCCAGCACCTTGGCGCCCACCGCAAGCCCTCCCTCGTCCGCGACGAATGTGGGCTGGTGGAGCACCGGTTCGGGCTTGCCCGGCGTGGCGGCACCCACCGCGATCTGCGTGGCAGGCAGGTGCTGCGCGAAAAACGCGAAGTCCTCGGCGCCCATGTTCGGGTGCGGGGCCAGCCGCACGGCCTCCCGCCCCAGCAACTCCCGGCACGTCTCTTCCGCCAATCGCGTGAGCGCCTCATCGTGATGCAGCGCCGGGCAACCTCGCACGTAGGTCACCCTCGCCCGGCAGCCATACGTCCTCGCCGCCTCCCTGGCGATCCGCTTGACCTCCCCCTCCACGAAGTCCTGCACCTCGCCGCCCAGCGTCCGCACGGTGCCGAGCAGAGCCACCTCCTCCGGGATGACGTTGAACGCCTTACCGCCCTCGACCCGGCAGATGCTCACCACCACCGGCGCGATCGGGTCCACCCGCCGGCTCGCAATCTGCTGCAGCGCAAGGATGACGTTCGCCGCGGCGACCACCGGATCGCTCGCGCGGTGCGGCATCGCGGCATGAGCGCCCCTCCCCCGCACCACGATCTTGACCGTATCCGCCGCGGCCAGGTTCTCGCCGAACCTCAACGTCACGTGGCCTACCGGGTCGGTCCAAGCGTGTACCGCCACGATCGCGTCCATGCGCGGACGCTCGAGCACGCCGTCAGCGATCATCCGCAGCGCGCCGCCGATCGTCTCCTCAGCCGGCTGGAGGATGACCTTCACCTTCCCGCGCAGCTTCGCCCGATGCTGCTGTAGCGCGAGCGCCGCGCCGAGCACCATCGTCACGTTCATGTCGTGTCCGCACGCGTGCATGACCCCCGGCCTCTCGGAGGCGAACTCCAGCCCCGTCGCCTCCTGGATCGGCAGCGCATCCATGTCCGCTCTCAGCCCAAGGCACTTCCCCCTCTTCCCGCCTCGAACGATCGCGACTACCCCCGTTCCCCCGACGCCGGTCTGCACCTCAAGCCCCGCTGCGTTCAACGTCTCCGCGAGGAGCGCCGCGGTCTCATGCTCCTCCAGCCCGAGCTCCGGACGGCGGTGGATCTGGCGGCGAATCACGACCAACCGGTCCACGATCGCATCGACCGAACAGGCAAGGTGCTCGTGCATGGTCTCTCCGGAGGCTGAAGCGAACACACGCCCTCAGTGGACACCGTGGGGGCGACCCGGTGGGTCGCCCGGTTCCCGCCGTGCTCGGCCTACGGCATCGTGTAACTCACGATCTGCGGCCCCGACGTGAAGAACACCTCGCGACCGCGGATCGCCCAGCCGCCGTGGATTCCGCCGGGATAGCTCGCCAGGACGCGCGGGCGATGGGTCGTCGAGTCGATGGTGAAGATGCCGTTCGATGCCAGCCCGTACAGCTCGCCCTCGGGGCCGGGGAAGACTGCGTTGTAGATGACGGCCCCCAGGCCGTGCGGCGCGCTGTCGATCACCTTCTGCTCCTTGGGGTCGAACACCAAGAGCGTCGCTCCCGCGAAGCCGTACACCATTCCGTCCTTCCCCACGGCCAGCGCGCTGATCGTCCCCTCGCCGGGCACGGGCACGGTCTCGAATAGCTTCTCCCGCTTCTCGGGGTCCCACAAAAAGAGCTGCGCCTCGGTCTGCGTCGGGTGACTCCCCCCGCCGCCCCCGACCGTCGTGCCGCCCACGATCCGCCCATCGGGCAGCGCCGCGAGCGCCACCACGCTCTGGTCCTTCACCAGGTGCAGGGTCTGATCGACCTTCCCCGTCGCCGGGTCGAACACGCAGAGCGGCCCGCCGAGCAGCCCATAGCCGGACACCGCGCCGATGTACACCTTGTCACCCGGCCCCGCGATCATCGCCATTGGCCGCCAGCCGGCGTTCTCGCCCTCGTAGTGGATCATCCACGGGTTGCCCGACGGCTTCGTGTCGGGCGCCCAGGGCTGGCCGGGTCGGTAGATCATCAGCGGCGCATTGCCACTGTAAGCCGCGCCGATGAGCACATCCTTCCAGGGGAGGAACGAGTAGAACTCCCCGCCACCGGGTTGCCCGATCTCCTCCCATCGGTCGCTGTCGGGGTCGGCCCAGAGGAAGTGGATCGGCATGGCCGTGCTGCCGTACAGACGGCCGTCCGGCCCAAGCCCGATCCGGAAGAGCGACTGGCTCTTCCCCTGGTAGCCCGTGTCGTGCCGCTCCGCCTGACCGGTCTTCGGGTCCGTCACAGTGATCGTGTGGCCGTCGTAGCTGACGGTACGGCCATCGGCCAATCGAAGCGGCCCTTCGCCGCGCACCTGCTCCGGCGGGATGGGAATCGCCTCCCAGCCCTCAAGCCGCAGGTTCTGGTTCCCTGCCGTGCCATACACCACGCCATCTTCGCCGCGCGCCACTCCACAGCAGCCCCCGCCGGCGAGGTCAGGCGGCAGGATGTCGCGGTGCTCCCCGGTCGCGATCTCGTACGCCACCAGATGCCGCTGCGCCATGCCGATCCCGACGTACACGAAGCCCTTGTCATCTGCCGCCACGAGGCGCGCGTACTGCTCCGTCAGGTCCATCCGGCCCAGGTCCTCGCCCTGCCCGGTCGCGGGGTCAAAGCGCACGAGCTTCGCGCTGGGGTAGGTGCAGCCATAGAGCTTCTGGTCCGCGCCCAGGGCGAGCTGCCAGATGTACTGCTCCGTCTCGCTCGGGCGGCCCATGTCCACCAGCTGGCGCTGCTGCCAGTCCAGCCTCAACACGTGCGCCGCGGGCAGCGTGCCCACGTACGTTTGCCCATCCGCGCCCAGCGCCATCGCCCACGCGCCGATCTCGCCGGGGACAGGACTCGGGAACACCTCCGTCTTCCCGGTCAGCGGGTCGACCGCAACGATGTCGAGCACATCGCCGCCGTAGATGTGCGACGCGTAGAGCCGCTGCGATCCGGCTTCCGGCCCGGGGCCGACCAGCGTCTTCAGGCAGCCGCCGATCCCGAGGAACCGAGCGTGTGTCCGGAATCCTTCCGGCTCCGCGCCGACAGAAGACGCGAGCACAGCGGCGGCGACAACAGCGACCGACACGGTGACGTGGCAGCTCATGCTGACCTCCGATGTGGACGCGGATCGCGCCGTGCCTACCCTCTCGGCGCCCACCAATCCGCCCACATGTCATCGGCCGGGTGGTAGGTCAACCGGTGGACCACCTGCCCGTGCAGGTCGGCGACATAGATGTCGTTCTTCTCGCCGTCGCGCGGTTGGCGCTCGAAGACGACGGATCGGCTGTCAGGGGCGAACATCGCCCACCCGTGCGGTTGCAGGGCGAACTCGCCGACCTTCTCCCGCTCCAGATCCCAGTACCGGTACGTGGTGCCCTCCGCCCAGAGCAGACGGTGCCCGTCGGGCGACCAGTCGATCGCGATCTGCTCACCCGGTTGCGGCACCGGCCGCACGTTCGTCCCGTCCGCATTCGCGAAGTGCAGCTTCCACCCCTGCGGCGTCTGCAGTGGAAAGGCGAGCGTCTTGCCGTCGGGCGAGAGGGCGTAGATCGGGTACCGCCAGGGGGCAGCCCCCGGGGTATCGGAGATCCGCACCACCTTCTGCTGCTCCATCATCTGGAGGTTCACCCGTCCGATCGCCGTGCCGCCCCACTGGTAGGAGAGGAAGTACACGCTCTTCCCGTCAGGCGACCAGCGCGGCCGGACCTCCGCATCGGGGAAGCGCGTCAACTGCTTCAGGTTCCTGCCGTTCTCGTCCATGATCCAGATGTCCCAGTAGGGCACACACCACTCGAAGGCGATGCGCTTGCCATCAGGCGACCACACCGCCCCTCGCGGCTCCAGCCCATGGCGGGTCAGCTGTCGCACGTCGGTTCCGTCGGCGTTCATCCGCCACAGCTCGCAGGGCCCCGACCGGTCCGAGCGGAACACGATCCTCCCGGGCAGGCGAGGGCGCTCCAGGGCGACCGTCAGCCTCTTCTCTCCCCGCCCCACGGTCAGCGGCACCTCCGGCCCCATGCCGTCGATGCGCGCCATCAGGTCCCAGCCCTCAAGCACCTTGTGATCGCCGAGCCTCAGCACCTTGTCGCCGACCTTGAGGCCGCACCGCTCCGCCTCCCCACCGGCATCGACGGTGAAGACCCTGATCCCCGCCAGGTCGGTCTCCAACGCCATCCCGAACACATCGGCGAACCGCCCCGCCCACACGGCCGGCGAGCCCAACACCAGCAGCACCGACACGACCAGGCAGCCCAGAACGCTCTTCCCGCGCATCTTCAGCCCTCCCACTGGATCCGATTCGACGACCTCCTCCCTTGACGCCTTCGCCGGCCTGCCGGTTTGGCGACTTCGCCGGCCCAGGTCAGAAACCCCAATCCGGGTGTGGCTCCGGCAGCCGCAGCACCCAGTCCAGCTCCTGCAGTAGCCCCTCCGGCGCCGATAGGTCATCGGTCACCGCGAGGCTCGTTGCGGAGCGCACACCCAGCCACATGCGCGTGAGGGCGTTCACCGAGGCCCTCAGCGTTGGCAGGGAGGGATCAACCCCGCGCTCCGCGCCCGATGACTCGCCCAGGGTCACCACATACTCCCCGCCCAGCCCTCGCCAGGGCGCGTCCCCGTCGAGCAGCGATTCGATCGGGTCCGTGAGCCGGAGGTTGAGCCGCAGCTCGCCGCCGCGCAGGCGGGTCCGGGCGAGGCACCCCGGCAGATCGAGCAACCGCATCTGCCAGTAGGCATGGGCCTCAATCTTGCTCTCGTACTTGGACTTCTCCGTCGCGATGATCTGCTGGAAGGGCCGGTCGATCAGGTCCTGAAGCTGCAGGCCAGGGGGCTCGCACATCTGGATCAGCCGCACCTGGTCGCCGAGGCTCCTGATGAGCGCCATGAGCTCGAGGAACTGGTCGCGAGTCTGGTAGGCCATCCAGTGGACCTGGTACGGGCCGTGCTCGCCGCCGCGCACGCCGCACCAGACGCAGTGCGTCAACGTTCCGGCAGGACCGTCGAAGTACCCCAGGCCGAAGGTCTTCTCGCCCCCATGCATCTCGGCTCGGGTGATGGCAGCGGGGGTGAGGCTGCAGTTCCCATGCCCTCGCCGGCGGGCCAGCCGGGCCGCGTGGGCCGCTTCCCAGTCGTCCACGGTGATGCGCCGCGCCACACGCGGCGTCACGCCCACATTCAGCCGCGCCGGGTCGAACGACACCCAATGCTCGTAGCTGCCCGTACCGAAGCCCAGCCGGTTGTAGAAGCCCTGCTCGAACATGCCGAGCCCCGCGACCAGCGCCCCCTCCGCCGCCTCGGTCGCCAGGAGCTGCGCGAGCAGCCTCTTCGCGAGCCCCTGCTTGCGTGCGATTCGGCTCGTCGTCACCCCCGTCACGCAACAGAAGGGGAGGTCCTCCTCCAGGTACCGAATGGTCCCGGGACACGTGCACACATGGCACTCCGCCTCGCCGTTCAGCTCCGCCACCATGGCCCGGCCACACTCGATGAAGCGCTGCCGGTCTTCGTCGGTGCTGTGCTCGTCCCATCCCACCTCCTTCCAGATGCGGTGCACCGCCGGTCGGTCTCGTTCAGGGTCGTAGTTGCGCAAAGTCACAGCGATCATCTCCGAAGAGTGTCTTTCAGCCTGCTGCCATCTGTTCGAGGGTCTCCCTGACCCGCCGGTCCACCTCATCGGCCGTCACCACAGCCAGGTCTGCCAGGCTGCGGTCGGCCTGCCACTCGGCCATGACCTGATGTCCCAGGAAGTACCCCGTCTGGTGTCGGCCCTCGACGTTGTACTCCGGCCAGGAGCCGAAGAACCGGTAGACCGGCTCAGCTGCCGCGACTGTCTGGAGAAACTGCTCGGCGAGCCACGACTGGTGATCGCGGCACCAGGCCAGCCAGCCCTCCTGCCCGTGCTGCATGTGGAAGGTGTCGGCCTTCGCCGTCAGATGCTCGCACCACTGCGCGAAGCCCTCCTCGTAGAGCTGCCACAGCGGCCCCCCGCCGCTCGCGAGCCCGGGCCGCGCACGCCACTCCTGGTGGAGGAGGTGGCCGAGTTCGTGGGTGACCAACCCCGGAAGAGCACCGGGGCTCGCCCAGCCGCACTCGGCGATCGTGTCTAGCCCCAGCAGGCAGGCCCGAGTGCCACGGTACTCCGTGGCCCAGCCGCCGTAGCCGATGGCCAGGACCACGAAGGTCACGTCGAAGTCGAGGCCCAGGCGCTCGCGCGCCGCCTCGTGGACCCGCGGGCAGCCCTCACGCAGCATCCCCCACGCTTCGGTCATCACGGGCAGCCGTTCGGGCAAGAGCGGGAAGACGCGCTCCCGCAGCACCCTTCGCCACTCCAGGCCGTCGGCGGCGTAGTCCTGCTCGAGCTTGTCGGCCAGTTCATCCCACTGCGCGCGGAAGTCCGCCAGCCACCTGTCGACTTGCTCCTCGACCGGCAGCCCGCGAATCCGTCCCCAGCACTCGAGGAACGAGGGGAAGGTGTCGATGATTTCCACGTTCGGCATCGTGTCCGCCCTTTCACCACCGAAACTCGCGCCGGCCGGGAAACCGGGACTGGACCCTTTTCGCCGCCGTCCAGGCGAAAAGGGGACTGTACCAGGTTTCCCGCGACCCACGGGAGGTAGTACGTGCCGCCCCGGCATCGGTTCCCCGGCTGCCGGGAGAACCCTCGCGCAGGGCCTCCCCGTCCTCGCGACGAATCGCCTCGGAAAGCTGACGGAGGCGGTTCACATGGCCACCCTCATCGGCGTCCTCTGCTCCGGTCGCAGGCACGGCTACACCGCCGGCCTGCTCGATGCCGCTCTCGAGTCGGCGGCCGAAGTCGAAGGCGTGCAGGTCGACCGCGTGGCCCTGCACGACTACACCTTCGGCCCGTGCAAGAGCTGCTTCGAGTGCATCCGCCGGGAGGACCACGTCTGCATCCTGAAGGATGACATGGGGCATGAGGGCCAGGGCGTGCTCTTCGGGAAGGTGGCCGCCGCGAACGCCTTGCTCATCGCCGACCCGGTGCACAACTGGGGCCCCACCGCCACGTGCCACCTTCTCATTGAGCGCCTCTACCCCTTCCTCTGGAGCGGCGCCTTGGGCGGCCTGCCCTTCGCCGGCATCTCCTGCGCCAGCAACCAGGGCATGCACCGGCTGGCCCGGGCCAACCTCTGCAAGTGGGCCTTCGGCTACGGCATGAGGTACGTCGGCGGAGTCGCCGCTCACTGCGCCTACTACGAAGAAGCCTGCAACGAAACCCGCCGCCTCGGCCGCGAACTCGCCCAGGCGGCCCTCGCCGACGAGCGCGATGGCCGCCGGCCGCTCACCGATCTCGACCGCTTCCTCTCCTACGTCGGTAGCCCTTGGGTCGCCTTCGAGCCTTACCTCGACAACCTCACCTCGGGCACCGGTGAATGGGACCAGTCCCTCATGTACCGCGGCCTCTCGCAGGGCACGTTCCAGCGCCCCGAGGCCCGCGAGTTGCTCGAGCAATCCCTCACCGATCTCCGCCGCGCCCTCACCCTCCGCCGCCTCGGTGACCTCGAGGGCGCCACCCGGGCCCTCGTCGAAGCCAGCGCTGCCTGGACCCACGCCACCTGGAAGGAGTTCCTCGAGGAGGACGTCATCAAGGCCAAGCAGCCCGAAGCCTACCGACCTCTGGGAGGACCGAGGACCGAGGACTGAGGACCGAGGACGAACGTCAACGACGCCATCGCCCGCGGGGCCGGCTCATCCCGCTCCCGCCGCTACCCACTGCCTGTGCCGTCAGTCCTCGGTCCTCGGTCCTGGGTCCTCCCCCGGCGAACTTCCTTCCCCCGAATGCGTTTGTACAGGGCAGGCTTCCCGTGCGCTGACAGGAGGACGATCGCCCTCATGAAGCGGACACTCCCTGCGGCCCTGGTGGCGGCGGTGTGGGTGTGGGCAGTGGTCGGCGTCTTCGCCCAGGCTCCGCAGCCACAGCTCCAGCTCACTGACGAGCAGAAGAAGGCCGAAGAGGCCTTCTCCCTCGCCGATGGCCTCTACCGCAAGGGCTTCTACGACCGCGCCCTCGAGAAGCTGCTCGACTTCGTGAAGACGTATCCCCAGCACGCGAACGCACCCCTCGCCCTGCTCGACGCGGGCGAGTGCCACTACGCGCAGAAGCAGTACGCCGAAGCCGTTCCCCTCTACCAGCGCGTCCTCGCCGAGTACGGGAAGAGCGACGAGATGGACGACGCGGCCTACCGCATCGGCCAGTGCCAGTACAGCCTCGGCGACTACCCCGCTGCCATCGCCGCCTTCCGCGACCTTCTCGCCAAAGCGCCCGACACGCAGTACAAGGCCGCCGTCCTCTACTGGATCGGCGAGTCCGAGTTCCAGCGCGGTCAGTTCGGCGAGGCGATCAAGGCCTACGACCAGTCTCGCGCCCTCGCGCCCCAGGGCCAGTACGCGGCCTATTCGGTGTACTCGATCGGTGTGAGCCAGCAGCGTCTCGGCAAGCCACAGGACGCGATGGCAACCTTCCGCGCTGTCCTCAAGGACTACGCCGATTCGCCGGTGGCGCCGGAAAGTGAGGTCCGCCTCGCGGAGGCGCTCTACGCCGCGGGCCAGGCCGCCGAGGCGCAGAAGTCGTTCGAGAGCGTGATCAAGCGCGGGCAGGCGGACCTCCTGCCTCGCGCGCTCAACGGCCTCGCCTGGTGCCGGTTCGATGCCAAGAAGTGGCCCGAGGCGCGCGCGACCTTCGAGCGCCTGGTGAAGGACTACTCGGGCGACAGCCTCGCCGGCCCGGCCCGTCGCCGGATCGCCGACTGCCTCTTCTACGAAGGCAAGTTCGCCGACGCCGCCAAAGCCTACGAATCCGCCCTGCCCGCGGCCTCGGCGGACGAGAAGCCCGACCTCCTCTTCTGGCAGGCCGCGGCCTACGAGAAGGCCGGCGACAAGCAGGCGGCGACGGCAGCATACCAGCGCCTGGCCACCGACCACCCGCAGAGCGCCCCCGCGGCCAAAGCCTTCCTCCGCCTGGCCGAAGCCCTGGCCGAGAAGAAGGACTTCGACGGCGCCGAGAAGGCCTACCAGGCCGCCGCCGGCTCGCAGGACCCCGACCTCAAGGCCCAGGGCGAGCTCGGCCTCGCGTGGGTCGCCTACCAGCACGGCAATGCCCAGGCCGCCCTCGCCCAGTACGAGCGACTCGGCCGCGCCGCCCCCTCCTCGGCTACCGGCGCACAGGCCCTCCTGCAGGGCGCCAAGATCGCGCTAGCCGCCAAGGACTACGCCAAGGCCGCCGATCTCTGTCGCCTCTTCCTGCAGAGCAACGCCGCCAATCCCAGCGTCCCGGAGACGCACTACCTGCTCGGCCTCGCCCTCGCCGGCGCCGACGACAAGCGTGGCGCCATCAAGGAGCTCGACCAGGCCGTTCAGGCCGCCCCGAAGGCCGACTTCGTGGCCGATGCGCTGGGCCGACTGGCGCAGCTCTCCCGCCAGGTCGGCGACAACACCCGCGCCGACGCCTACCTCGCCCGGCTGAAGCAGGAGTTCCCCGACAGCGGCGCCGGCGCCGAGGCCCAATACCAGGCGGCCATCGAGCTCTTCCGCGCCGGGAAGTACGCTGACGCCCGGCGCGCCTACGAGGCCGCCCTCGCCGCGGCCAAGGATGACGCGATGGCAGCCTGGTGCCGGCTTGGCATCGGCGCCTGCCACCAGCAGGAGAGCCAGTACGAGCTGGCGCTGGCCGCGTACAAGGCCGCCATCGAGAAGCACCCGCAGGCGGAGGCGGCCGAGCCCGCCGCCTTCCAGTCGGCGATCTGCCTCTCGCGACTCGAACGCTACGACGCCGCCCTCGCTGCGTTGGAGTCCTTCATCACCAACCACCAGACCAGCCAGTTCCTCCCGCAGGCCAACGCCGAGCTCGCCTGGGCCTACTACAAGACCGGCAACAAGGAGAAGGCGAGGTCCTGCTACGAGAAGGTCGTGGCGGCTCAGGGCACCTCTCCCGAGCAAGCGGCCGACGCGCTCTTCCGCCTCGGCGAGATCGCCTACGAGGGTGGCGACTACGAAAGCGCCCTCGCCCGCTACACCGACCTCACCACCAAGTACCCGCAGAGCGGGCTGGCCCCCGCCGCGCACTACAAGCGGGCCTGGAGCCTCCTGCAGCTCAAGCGAGCCGACGATTCCGTCGAGGCCTTCCGCCAGTGTCTGGCAGCGAAGCCCTCGGCCGACATCGCCGCCGACTGTCACCTCCACATCGCCTTGGCCCTCGGGGCCAAGGGCCAGACCGACCAGGCCGTCGCCGAGCTCGCCGGTTTCCGCAACGAGTACAAGGGCACGCCCTCCGCTCCCTTTGCCTTGGTAGCCCTCGCCGAGCTCTACGCGGCGAAGAGCGACTGGCCGAACGCCGAGGCCGCTGCCGCCGCCGCACCCGATACCGGCCAGAGCGCCCACCGCGCTCGTCGGGCCCTGGTCCTCGGCCAGGCCCTCCACGCCCAGAAGAAGCTGGAGGAGGCCACCAAGGTGCTGATCGAAGCGGCCGACCTCGCCGAGGGCGAGACGGCCGCCGCTGCCCGCTTCGAGCTTGCCGCAGTCCAGGCCGAAGCCGGCAAGCACACCCAGGCCGCCGACAGCTTCCTTAACGTGGCGATCGTGTTCGGCGAGTCCGCCTACGCCCCTCGCGCCCTCTATGAGGCCGGCCAGTGCTTCGAGCGTGCGGGCGCGACCGATGACGCAAAGAAGGCTTACCGCAGCCTGCTGAACGACTACCCGAAGGCACCCGAGTGGGTCGACAGGGCCAAGGCACGCATGCAGGCCCTCGGCGGATGAGCTGGGCGGTGGTCTGACGACGCAGGTCGGCCTGCTGCAACTGACTCGGACCGCTCGCCCGTGCCGCTACGTGACACATGACCCGCCGTCAGCCATCCGGAGGTCCCCATGCCCTCGAGCCATCACTACACGCTCCTCGAGTACTTCTGGCGCGGCGGCGTGTGCATGTGGCCGCTACTGGCCTGCTCCATCGCCGGGGTGGCCATTACGCTCTACAAGATCTGGCAGTTCGTGCGCAGCTCGGGCGACCCCGACACCTTGCTGGCGCGGGTAGAGGACCACATCCGCAGTGGCGATCAAGCAGGCGCGGCCGAAGCATGCCTGGCCGCCCGAGGGCCGGTTGCCGCCATCATCCACGCGGGGCTCTCCCATGCCGGCCAGCCGAGAGAGGCCGTCCAGGAGGCCGTTCAGCTCGCCGGTCTCCACGAGCTGGCCGCCCTGGAGAGCTGGCTTCCCGCCCTCCAGACCGCCGGCTACGTCGCCCCGCTGCTTGGCTTCCTCGGGACGGTCACCGGCATGATCAAGGCGTTCTTCGCTGTCTCCGAGCGCGGCCTGGGCGACCCCGCGGTCATCTCCGCCGGTATCGCCGAGGCGTTGATCACCACCGCTACCGGCTTGCTCATCGCCGTCCCGGTCTACGCAGCCTACAACTACTTCGTCTCTCGTGTGGGCAGTCACGCCCTCCAGATGGAGCGCGCCTCACTCCACGTGGTGAACCTCGTCGCCGCCAACGGCGGTGTGGCCCGAGGATCCGACGAGACCTGGGCGCACCAGACCCCAGAACGCGTCGGCGCGCCTGTCACCTAGAAGAACAGAGCAGGGGCTCGCCATGAACGTCCGGTTCCGCCCCAAGGTAGCTCTCGACAACACGATCCCGCTGGCCTCCACCGCGGACATCGTGTTCCTGCTGCTCATCTTCTTCCTCCTGATGACGACCTTTGCCAAGGACACGGGGCTTGACGTCACCCTCCCCAAGGCTCAGACATCCATGGAGTTGCCCAAGAGCGACGTCTCCATCTGGATCACCCGCGATGGGCGGATCCGCATCGACGGCACCGTCGTGCCCAATGACCCGCCCCGGATCGTCGCAGCGCTCCAGGAGGCATTCCGGAGCTCGCAGGTGAAATCCGTGACCATCCGCGGCGACGACGGCGTTCCCTATGGTGATGTCATCCGCGTGATGGACGTCGCCAAGCAGAACGGCGCCGCCATCACCCTCGCCGCGGTCTACGACGAGACGGGCAGACCGGTTCCGATCCCGCCCTAGAGCCCGCGTCGCGGGGTCGCTCGCAGCCGAGCGTCCTGCCCGGGTGTCATCGACGCCGCGACGCCGTGTCCGGAGCGCACGATGCAGACCGCCCGCTACAGCCGCAGGATGATGGCGTGGTTCGTCTCGGCCTCGTGCGCCCTGCACGCGGTTATCATTCTCTGCGTGCCCATCGGCCCGTTGCGGGAGCCGATGGGGCAGGCAATGCTGCGCGAGCTTCGCGTGCAAGGCGTGAAGTTCGTCAAGGTCATTCAGCCCGCACCCAAGCCCCAGCCGGAGGCTCGCGCCGTCCGACAGCCCGCCCCTCGCCGCTACGTCCGGCGCCGCGTCCGCCGCGTCCATCACGCCCTCCGCCCCGCCCCGCCAAGGCCCGAGGAGGCGCGGCCAAAGCCCGTCGAGCCCAGACCGACCGAACCACCTCCACCCCTCGAGGCGCGTGTGCTACCCCCTCCCGAACCGGAGGAGGAGCCGCCTACTCCCCAGGTAGCCGATGCGCCCGTCACCGAGGCAAAGCCCGACTCTCCCGAGCCGCCCAAGATGATACCCCAGCCGGAGCAGCTTGCGGCGATCCGCCCCGAGCCACAGCCGACGGCCGACACCTCCCAGATGGTCGCCATGCCTCCCCAGCCCGTAGACCAGGGGCCGAAGGCGAGTACCATCACCGTCCGGGGCCCGCTCCAGCCCGGCCGCAAGGTCGAGAGCACGGACAAGCCTGCGAAGCCGAGCGCCCCCGATGTGGGCAACCCGGAGGTGACCCACCCCGCGAGAGCCTCGGGCGGCGACCCGAAGCTCGCGCCCCAGATCGGCTTGGCCTCCGGCACTGAGAACCGCCCCGCCCTCCCCGGCGCTGCACATCGAGTGGGCGTCTCCGAGAACCTCGCCGGCCCCGGCGGCCCCGTGCCGGTTCGCGTCAACCCCAGTCCCGGCGGCTCACCCGGCGGCAGCCCGCGCGTGGCAATGCTCCCCGGCGCAGCCTCGGGGCCCGTCGTCCGTCGCGGGGTCGCCCAAGGCCTGATGGATGCCCCGCCAACCGCCTCCCGCGAGCGCGGCGGCCCCATGGCCAAGCTGGCACCCCGGGCCGAGGAGCCACTCGGCCGACGGACTGCCTCAGCCTCCAACGCTGGCACTGGGCAGCCCCCCGGGCCCGCGGCCCGGGGCTCATCACCTGTCGCTCTCATGACTTCACCTCGTAGCGCCAACGTAGCCTCGCCTCCCGGCGCCGGAGGGCGCGACGCGGCGGGACGCTGGGGGAGCGGGGAGATCGTCTTGGGCGGCGTGGGCGGGCTGGAGGCCCTCCTCGCCGGCGGCCCCGGAGGCGGTGTGGGCGGTCCTCTTGGCGCGGGCTACGGGAAAACGGCGCCGGCCCTCGGCAGCCCCTGGGGTGGCGACGGGGGCGAGCCCCTCCTCGCCCGGTCCGGAGGCGGTGGGAAGGGCGGCGGCGGGGGGGGGCGGGGTACCGGCGAGGGTCCAGGGGTTGGCCCCGGTTCGGGGCCCGGTGTGGGCACTGGCGTGGGTGATGGGGCTGGCCCGGGAAGCGGCCTCGGGCGGCCCCTCGTCGTCGCCGTGACCGGGCCGGGCGGCGGCCTCGGCTACGGCGACTCCAGCCTGCCCCTGGGCTTCCCCGACGGGACGACTACCGGGGGCCTCCCGGGCTTCCCCTGGCTTCAGCCCGGCCTCGGCCAGGCTGGCGGCGGGGGAGAGGGCTTCGGCGGACCTCACGGAACGGGCTTCGGCGGCGGATACCCTGGCATCGGCAGCAAGCTCACCCCCGGCTTCGGTGGCGAGCCCGGCAGCGCCGGCGTCGACATCCCGGCGCCCCGCCTGGCAGGAGGTGGTGGAGGAGGGGGCGCAGACCTTCCGGGCGGGCCGGGCCTTTACGGGCCGCTTCAGGTCGGCGGCGGGCCCGGCGGAGGCATCGAAGGCCTCGTCGCCTCAGCGGGCAGAGCCATCGGCCTCCCCTCGATCCTCCCAGGGCTCGCGAGTCCTCTCGCCGGCATGCACGCACTCGCTGGCGGGCCTGGCGGCGGTGTCGGGGGTGGCTCGGGCGACAAGCAAGCCCCCCGCGGTATCTACGCCGACCTCGTCGGCACCTTCGACCTCCCCGTGGGTGTCACCGACTCCGACTACAACACCGATGAGGTCAGCGTGCTCAACCTCCTCGGCGTCATGCGCGAGCGCACCAACGTGAAGGTCACCATCACCAACCGCTATGTGCCCCTGCAGTATGACGCCATCAAGGACGCGCCCCTCCTCTGGATCAGCGGCCACAAGCCCTTTAGCTGGACCCCTGCCGAGCGCGAGGCCCTCCGCAAGTACGTCGAGGATGGCGGCACCATCCTCGCCGAGGACTGTCACGGTCCCTTCGGCGAGGTTTTCCAGGAGGAGGTCCGGCGCATCTTCGGGCAGGAGCTCGACCCCGTGCCCCTGGGCGACGACCTCTTCCGCTCCTTCTATGTCATGGATAAGCTGCCCCCCGGCGACGTCCGCGAGCGCCTGCCCATCAAGGGCCTTCGCACCAAGGACGGCCGCCTTGGCGTCATCTATTCACCCAACGACTACAGCGATGCCTGGAAGGTGCCGCACGGCTCCTACGTCCCGGAGGAGGGCAAGGAGCAAGCCTACCGCATCGGCATCAACATGTACGTCTACATCCTGGCCCACTGGAAACAGCAGGGGACCGGGGAGCGGGGGCCGGGGACCCCAGGCGGCGCTGGGGGGGGACTCCTGCCGACCGGGCCTCGCTGAGAGGAGCGCGTCTGTCGGAGATGGAAACACTCCTCGATTGACCGCACACCCACGCCAAGAGAGATGCGGTTGGAGAGGTCGTGCCCGGTCCTGGGACCGCGAGCATCCTTGCTCGCCGGCCGTTGACGCCGAACGGATGCGAGCAGGGATGCTCGCGGTCCCAGAAACGACTGGCCCTGCTCGGGAGACACGCCTTGCTGCTCCGCAGCCTACCCCTACTCCCATTGCTCGCGAGCCTTGCGGTCGAGCCGTCCCTGCCCCCTGTCGCCTGTTCCCCGTCTCCTTGCCGTCCGCCGTCCCCTGCCCTCCCGCCGTTCCGCTTACCCCTTACCGCTTACCCCTTACCGCCTTCGGCCTCCCCGCGGCCTCCTGTCGTCATCGTCGAGGGTGACTTCCTCGGCCTGGGCGGCGCCGATCTGAAAGGCGAATCCGAGAAGTACAGCCAAGGCGTGCGCTCGGCGCTCGAGGCGGTCTGCGTCCCCTTCGAGATGTCGAAGGACTCCACCGTCGAGAAGTGGGGGCTGCCGGAGACCTGCCGCATCGCCCTGCTTCCCTACAACCGCGCGGTGTCAGCCGAGGAGCTGTCGCAGCTCGGCGCCTTCCTCGACCGCGGCGGCAAGGTCATCGTCTTCTACGTTGGACCTGACGAGCTACTGCTCGCCTGTGGGGTGCGATCTGGTGAGGTGGTCCACGCCGACCGGCCGGACCAGTTCGCGATGATGTGCCTCCAGCACGACGCCTTGCCGCTCCTCCCGGACACGGTTACCCAGAGTTCGTGGAACGTCCGCGGCTGCGAGCCGCAGTCGGGCGCCACTGTCGTCGCGACCTGGACCGACGCCACCGGCAGCGAGACCGGCGCACCGGCGGCCGTGTTCGCCGACCGAGGCGCCTTCATCTCGCATGTCTTCGTGCCCGGCGATGACTACGCCAAAGGGCAGCTTCTGCGCAGCCTCATCGGACATTTCGTCCCTGACCTCCTGCCCGACCTGGCCCGCCGCGAGCTTGCCCAGCTCGACGCCGTCGGCCGCTTCGGCACGCTCGACCGCCTGGCCGACAGCCTCCAACGCCGCCGCGACCTCGGCCAACGGGTCGATGCCCCCCTCGCCGCCGCCCGCGAGGCCCAGTCCCGCCGCGACGCCTCGAAGCAAGCCCTGGCAGAGGGCCACGCCATCGCGGCTATCGAGAGCGCCTCCACCGCCCGCCTCGCCGCGGCCAAGGCCTTCTACGCCACCTATCCCCCCAAGCCCGGGGAGCTGCGCGGAGTGTGGATGATCTACCGGGGCCGGCCCACCTGGGACGAGACCATGCAGCGGCTCCGCGAGGCGAACTTCAACGCTGTCATGCCTCGCTTCTGCTCGGCCGGGGTGGCCTACTTCCCCTCGCGGTACCTCCCCGAAGGGAGCTTCGCGAAGAACAACGGCGACCAGCTGGCTGCCGCCGCGGCCGCGGCCGCGAGGTACGGCATCCCCCTCCACGCCCGCATGTTGGCCCTCTTCCTCTATGAAGCCCCGCCCGGCGTGCGCGACTCCTACGTCAAGGCCGGTCGGTTGATGATCTCGTCTGACGGCGAGACCACCGACTGGCTCTGCCCCTCGCATCCCGAGAACCGCAAGCTCGTCGTGGGCGCCTGTCTGGAGATGGCCTCCCACTACCCGGTCGCCGGCATCCAGCTCGACTACATGCGCTACCCCTGGAAGACGTACTGCTTCTGCCCGACGTGCAAGGCGAAGTTCGAGCACGACCTCGGCGTCAAAGTCAGCCAGTGGCCCCTCGACTGCCTCGAAGGGAAGTACCGCGGGCGCTTTGCCGATTGGCGCCGCGAGCAGATCACCAGCCTGGTCCGCGAGATCAGCCTGCGGCTCAGGGACCTGCGCCCTGGCCTCCAGTTCTCAGCCGATGTGTTCATCAACTGGGAGACCCATCGCGAGTCCTTCGGGCAGGACTGGAAAGCCTGGGTCGACGCGGGCCTGCTGGACTTCGTGTGCCCCATGGACTACACCCCCGATGACGACCAGTTCGCGACGTGGGTGACTCGCCAGCGCGGCTGGGTCAACGGCCGCGTGCCCCTTTGCATCGGCATCGGGCCTCGCGTGGAGGACTGCAACCTCAGCCCCGAGCATGTCCTGCGGCAGATCGAGCTCTCCCGGCAGCTCGGCGGCGACGGGTTCGTGCTCTTCGACTATGACGAGATCCTCGCCGCGAACCACCTTCCTGTGATCGCGGCCGGCCTCAGCGCCGAGCCGTCCGCCTTCACTCCCGGGCCGCCCTACCTCCGCTGCGAGGCCTCACCCAACGCTGGCGGAGTCCGCGTCACGGCGACGCTCGCTGCACGAATCCCGAACGCTGCGCCGCCTGGCCGCGGAGACGCTCGCGGCCCAAGCCCCCTCGGTGACCTCCCCCAGGTCGTCATCAGCTCGGCCAACCTGAAGCTGTACACCGCCGACGCCTGGCCGGTCCTGGACCTCGGCGCTGTCCGTCCCGACTCCCCAGCCACTCGCGACCTCCAGCTTGCCGCCGGCCGCTACCGCCTTTGCGCCGAGGGCTCCCTCATCCGCGCCGGCGCGGCTGCCGACGAGCCTTTCGTCCGTTGGGCCCTCCCCTTCGACGTGGCCGGCTGAGCGGGAACTGCGCGGCAGATGGGCGGGAAATGGGCGGGAAATGGGCGGGAAATGGGGCTGGACCCTTTGCGCCGTCGTTCAGGCGCAAGGGGGACTGTACCCTTTCCCGAGATTCCGGAAACTCCCGCCCCAATCTTGGTGTCATAGGTATGTAACGATCCCGTTGACAGCCCGCCAGGCGTGTGCTACGATACGGGGTCGTAGATCGAGGGTTACGGAGCCTTACGGAATCCTCGGTCACACGTGCCGCAAGCCTCACGCTGTACGCGGCACATTTCTCGCCGACCTCACGGACCCAATCCCGGCCAAGAAGGGAGGTACCCTCCAAGCGCCCGGTCTCTGAGCAACGCGGCGAGGAACGGACGGGTCGCAGTTCGAGGGGAAGCGGCAAAGGAAACACGGACACTTTCCGCCCACCCTCCGTCGAAGCACATCGTCCGTGTCGGTGAGGCGCACCGAAGCGCCTCCGTGTTCGGACAATACAGGAGGGTGACAGAAACCATGCGTAAGCTGCTCATCGCCGGCTGCGCGCTCGCGCTGATGGCGTACGTTGCGCCCGTCTTCGCGGCCAGCAACCCGGCAGAGACCGTCCCCTTCGACCACTGGGCCTACGACGCGGTCCAGAAGCTGGTCGATGAGGGCATCATCATCGGTTACCCGAAGACCCATGAGTTCAAGGGTGACCGCGCCATGACCCGTTACGAGTTCGCCATGGCGATCTCGCGTTTGATGGACTGGCCCGGCATCAGGGGCAAGGACGGCGCGCCCGGCAAGGACGGCGTCGGCAAGGACGGCGCCCCCGGCGCTCCCGGCGTGAAGGGCGATCCCGGTGCTGCCGGTGCTGCCGGCGCTGCCGGCGCTGCCGGCGCTCAGGGCCCGCCCGGCCCCGGGGCCACCGATGACGCGATCCGCGCCATCTGCGCCAAGCTCCTCAACGAGTTCAAGGACGAGCTGGCCGACATCAAGGACAAGCTCGGCGACATCCAGGGCAACGTGGATGACCTCGACAAGCGCATTGCGGCGCTCGAGGAAGCCATGAAGCGCCCGAAGATCACCGGCTGGATCGACTATCGCGCCGGCTTCGCGGGCGACCTCTTCAGCCAGACTGCCGCGAGTGGGACTCACAGCGCCAGATCCGAGTTCGATGCCCTGACTGCCAAGATCGGCGTTCAGGGCCAGATCGCTGACAACCTGACCGGCAAGGTCACTCTCAAGGCAGTGAGCGACAATGACCGTGTCAACGCGGTGGTGGGGTACAACAGCGCTATTCAGACCCCGCGCAGCTACGTGACGGCTAGCCAGGGCGGGGACGACCCGCTGTGGCTCGACGAGGCCTGGCTCAAGTGGTCCACCAAGTGGTGGACCCCCGTCCAGTGGACCGCCGGCCGTCAGTACGTCTCCTACGGCCTCGGCCTGCTGGCCGACAACTCCCGTCAGTCGCTCCAGGGCATCCGCGCCAACATGGCCAGGCTGTGGGGCACCGACCTCAGCATGGACCACTTCCTGGGCGGTGCCAACTACTCCCTCGGGTACTCCGGGCCCGGGCAGCCCACCAACGACCACTACGGTCTCAGCCGCCTGCAGTTCGGGCACGGTCATTGGGGTGTCGCCGGCAACTACCTCTCGTCCGGTCGTGGGGATGAGGAGGGCTGGAGCGCCAATGCCTGGCTGCGCGTGCTCGACCGCGACATCAACTTCGAGTTCGCCCAGCTGTTCCGATGGGCGGACGGTACCGACGTGGACCCTCCCCCCAACACTTTCACCCGGTGGAGGCCCGAGGCGATGGCGGCTACGGTCGAGCTGGTCGACAACCCGGGGCTCAAGATCACCGGCCTATTCAGCCGTACCGAAGCCGACTACGAGGTCGCCTTTAGCTCCCTGCACCCCTACTGGGAGAACATTCAGTATGTGCAGCCAGAGAACTCGATTCCGTGGGAACGCTGGATGCGCCCGGGGGCCAACATCTACCCTGGCGCTCAGGTTGCGGGCGCTGACGTGGACTTCCGGCTCGGCAGCATGCCGTTCCACATCCGCTACCTGAACTTCTCCACCCCCGCCTCCCTGTATGTTGGGGCCGACCCCGCCCACATTGGTCAGGCCATAGACGGTAATGACTACAAGAACCTGCTTCAGGTCTCTGCGAGCAAGCGGCTCGTCAAGGGTCTGAATGTGGCATTCACCTACGCTAGGCAGTTCGGCACGAGCGGCGTGGAGAACCCGGCCGGCGACGACATCGAACTCCTCGCCGCGTCGGCCGTTGTCGAGTTCTAAGCGACGCGGACGTCGGACGTAATGAAGGGGGCCCCCGCAGCTTGCGGGAGCCCCCTTCGCTATCTACTCCGCGCAACTCCCTCAGCCTCCCCTCACCGCCCTCGCCGCCTCGCCGAAGTCCAGCACCAGCGCCCCTCGCCCCACGACTCTCGCGTGGCGCAGACCGGCCGCCACATACTCCCTCGCCTTGGTGACCGCCTTCACCATGTCATCCCCCTCCGCCAGGAAGACGGCGGCCGCCGTGGACAGCGCGCACCCTGTCCCGTGCACGCGCCTCGGCGCGGGCACTCGGTCACCCTCAAGCTCGACAACCTGACCATCGGCGAAGAGGACATCCACCGGCTCCCCCGGAAGGTGCCCGCCCTTCACCAGCACGGCCTTCGGCCCGAGAAGCGCGATCGCCGTGGCCGCCTCTCTCATCTCCTCCACCGTGCGCACCTGCCGGCCCGAGAGCATCTCCGCCTCGGCCAGATTCGGCGTCGCCAGGGCCGCCAGGGGGAGGAGCTCCTTTCTCAGAGCGATCAGCCCCGCCTCGGAGAGGAGTTCCGACCCGCTTCCTGCTCGCCGGACCGGATCCACAACGATGGGCATGCCCGAATGCCCCGCCAAGGCATCGGCCACGGCGCTCACTACCTCGGCATTGCCCAACATCCCCACCTTCGCCGCCCCCGCGCGCAGATCGTCGAGCACCGCGGCGACCTGCTGCCGGACCCACTCCGCCGGGCACGGCCACACCCCGTGCACCCTCTCCGTGTCCTGCACCGTTAGCGCGGTCACGGCTGCCGCCCCGTGCGCGCCCAGGCTGGCGATGACCTGGAGGTCTGCCTGCACGCCTGCCCCGCCGGATGGGTCCGAGCCGGCAATGGTCAGCACTGTCGGCACATCGACCACCCCCGTCTCCGGAGTCATACCTGCGTCCTCCGCACCGGCGCCCTCGCCATGACCTCCCGCTGCGCCTCATCGAGGCCGTACGCCTCAGCGACGACTCGGTCGATCTGCTTCTGCAGCTCGGCCCGCCGGCTCCTCTCCACCGTCGCCCACAGCTCCCGCGCCAGCTCCCCCGCCTCAGCGACCCCCTGCCTCGGCACCGGGAACGACGCCACCCATGACAGCGGGATCCGGAGCGACCCCTGCGGAATGCGCGCCGCCTGGAGCTGGTGGTAGTGCAGCCACGCCGCGGGCAGGCTGTTGAGCAGCGCCAGCGCCTCCCACCGCCGCGCCTTCTCCCCCCAGATTCCCCACACCGCCACGAACAGCGCCGCTCGCCCCGGCACCCACGCCGCCGTGGGCCGGGCGCCCACACCCTTGACCACCACCTTCGGCTCCGCGAACAGCTCCCACAGCCTCTCGGAGATCGCCTTGGGCTTCGCGCGCAGGCACGGCGCCTCCCACTTCCGCCCAAACAGCCGCACCCGTCCCCGGCTCGGCGCCTCGTATGCCCGGATGTTGCCCGGGCAGAGCACAGCCATTTCCTCGGGTGCGCCCGTCCTCTCGCCCAGCTCCTCGCCGCACGCTCGGTAGTCGAAGCCCCGCACGCCGCCCCGAACCAGGGCGAGCGAGTCGAGACGAACGACCTCCCCCTCTGTCATCCTGCAGACGATCTCCTCCTCTTCCGGGCCGCCGCGCAACGCGGGCCAGCGGGCCCCGAGCAGCGCCGCCTGCCGCCGCGTCACGACCGGCGCTCGCCCCGTCGCAAGGTCACCCACCTCGCGCGGGTGCATGACCGTCACTTCATGCCCTTCCGGCGCATGACGCCTGACGGCGATCAGGATCGCCTGGCTGACCAACGCATTCGCCAGCGCATCCCGGCACTCCGCGAGATCGACCAGCCGCATCACCGTGGCCTCCTCTGCCAACCTCTCCTTCAACCCCCGCCCGTAGTCGGCAACGAGCACTTTGTTCGAGGTCAGCAACCCCAGGGCGCCACCCTTCCGCACGCACCCAAGCGCGAGTTCGACGAACGGCACTTGCAGGTCGAACGCCCCCACCGCCGTCGTAAACCGTCGCCGGATGGCTTCCCGGTCTCCTCCCGCCCGGGCGGCGCGGATGTAGGGCGGGTTCATGAGAACGCAGTCAGCCGGCGCCAGGGCATCGTTCGTCAGAACGTCGCCCGCGACGATGTTCGCACCCAGGACGTCGGCCACCCTTCGGAGCTCAGACCCTCGCGCACCGAGATGATGCGCCGTCACGGTCAACGCCAGTCGCGCCAGGGATACGGCGGCGACGTCGCGGTCGCAACCGCGCAGACCCGCGGCCACCTCTAGGGCAGACGCCCCGCGCTCCTCGCACAAGTGCCTTAGCGCCTCGACCAACAGGCTCCCGCAACCGCAGGCCGGGTCCATCACAATGGGAATGTCCTCACTTTCCCCCTCAACCAGGGAGAGCGCCTCCCGCGCAAGGAATCGCGCAATCCCCCGCGGTGTGTAGAAGGCGCCGGTGCGCTTCCGTCCGTCCCCACCCGGCGCTGGGACGGATGCCTGGTATGTCTGGCCGATAGCGTGCGGGTCGATCGACGCCCAGTCTAGGGGATCGGCGGCCTCCAGGAGAACGCCTGCCGCGTTTGTCTCGGGGGCCAGGCTCTCAGCCGGCAGGCCGAGGCCACGCGCCGCGGCCGAGATGAACGACCCCAGTGTCACTTCGCACCCGTCTCTGCCGACCCGCGGGCCGCCGGCGCGGAGGCTCTCGTGGGCGCTGCTGTCGAGGAGGCCTTCGCCTCCGCCCGATAGTCCTTGTGGCAGTTCGCACAGCCCTGAGTGGGGTGCTTCTCCGGCGGCGTCTTCCCTCTCAGCGCGGCTCCAGGGGGCATCCCCTTGTGACACGCAAAGCACGCGTCGGTCCAGTGCTTCGCGGGGATGGGCTTGTTCACGATCTCCTTGCCCGCCGGGGCCGGCTTCTGCAGCAACGTCGCCACCACGAATCCGCCGATCACCACTACCCCGACAGTGAGAAGCAACCATCCCAACAGGCGCCTGCGGCGCGGGTTGTCTTCCATGGCTCTCGGCTTCGTGTTTCCTCAGGTCTCCCGCTCTTCGCCGACCGCCGGTGTCGCTCCTCCGCCACGGGTGCCCACCGGAACGGCCGGCGCCTGATCGCGAGAGGTCGCAGTCCCCGCCCGGACGAAACAGCCCAGGCCCACTGCCGTGCCGTACCTGTGACCTGTCACCTGTGACCTGTCACCTCAAAGGACGTGACCCCATGACCTCCCGCGAACGCCTGCTCGCCGCCATCGAGTGCCGAGAGCCCGACTACACTCCCCTCTGCTTCATGATCTTCAGCGCCCTGCGGGAGAAGTGCGCCGACGAGTACGAGTTCGTGGACCGTCAGCTCGAGCTCGGCCTCGACGCCGTCCTCCGCCTGCCCGGTACACCGACCAAGGCGGACACCGATTGCGGCGACCTCCACGGCCTTGCCGCACGCTACTCGCCCGAGGTTGAGGTCCGCACCTGGCGCGAGACTACCCCCGACCCGCAACCCGATCTCCTCCGCAAGCAGTACGCGACCCCCGCCGGCACACTCGAGACCATCGTCCGCCGCACCGAGGACTGGCCCTACGGCGACCGCGTGCCGTTCCTCGACGATTGGCTGTGCCCGCGATCCGCCAAGTTCCTGGTCACCGGGCCGGACGATCTCCCGGCGCTCGAGTACCTCTTCCCGGAGCCGACCGCCGAGGAGATCGACGCCCTGAACGTCGAGGCTCTGCGCGCCCGCGCCTTCTGCGATGACCGGGGCGTCCTCTGGGAGACCGGGTGGGGCATCGGGGCCGAAGCCCTCGGGTGGCTCTGCGGCTTTGAGAACATGATCCTGTTCGCGCTCGAGCAGCCCGCCTTCGTCGAGCAGCTTCTCGACCTCATCGGCCGTTGGAACCGGAGGCGGATGGAGGTCGTCCTCGACGCGGGGATCGATCTCTTCGTGCGCCGCGGGTGGTACGAGAGCACCGACTTCTGGTCGCCCACGCTCTTCCGCCGCTTCATCCAGCCACACCTCAAGCGCGAGGTCGACCTCGCCCACCAGGCCGGCGTTAGGTTCGCCTACATCATGACCAGCGGCATGATGCCGCTCCTGGACCAGTTCATCGAGATCGGCTTCGATGTCCTCATCGGCGTCGATCCCATCCAGGGCAAGGGCACCTCCATGGCCCAGGCCAAGGGGAAGCTCGCCGGTCGCATCGCCCTCTGGGGGGGCGTAAACGGCTTCCTCACGATGGAGCAGGGAGACGAGGCCGAGGTCCGCGCCGCGGTCGAGTTGGCCATGCGCACCCTCGCCCCCGGCGGCGGCTTCATCCTGTCGCCCGTCGATAATGTGACCCTCGACACCGATGTCGCGTGGCGCAACGTCTTCCGCCTGATCGAGGCCTGGATGGACCTCAGGTGACCCCATGTAGGGGCGCGGTTCACCGCGCCCGGTCCGTGTGGGGGCGCCATTCATGGCGCCCGGTGCCGTCCGCCTGCCGTGCCAGGTCGGACCTCCATCCCTGACGCATTCCCACCTCACCTACCCCGCGACCCCTGCGGCAGTTCCCGGTAGTGGGTCAGTTCGGGAAGGAGGGCGGCCCCTAGTGTCGAATGGTAGTGGCGGAGGGGCTATTGTAATCGGAGGGAGCGGATGCCCCGCTGTCGCCTGCCTCATGCGACCGGAAGCCTGTTCCACGGGGGCACAGGCGGTGAAGCTGGCTCGGTCCACAGGAGGTGCGACGAGCTGCGTCGCTTCCTGCGCGGCGAGAGCGTTGACTGTCAGTTCTCCTCAGGGGAATGGTCAGCCTTCCTGGAATGCGCGAAGAACCGCTGGGAATCGGCAGAGGGGTTGCACAAGGAGTATAGCGCGAAGCTCCTGAAGCACCCGGTACCGAACAGGGACATCGAGCGGACCCTGCATGAGTCGGCTGCGCTCATCGCATACCTTCATTGGGAGACAAGGAGTATCGGAATCTGGAGACAGGAGACCGGGGTTCTCCTGGTCCTGAGGCTCTGTCCTGAACAGGGCGATATGGCCCTATACAACGTGGTTCCCTATGAGGACATATGGGACCCGGAGGCATGTGGCGACATGACGGATGTCAGGAGGCTGAACCCATAATGAACCACCCACATAGGGCCTCCATGTACATGGACAACTACGAGGGAATATCGAGCCTCATCGGCCAGCGCGCCACCGAGCAGTTGGTGATGCTAGTCGGCTCCGTGCTGTGCAACCGCAATGCCCTCGACGAGGTCCCGGAACTACAGCCCAAGCTGGCAAGAGCCGACATGCGGTTCGCCAAGGCCCTCGCTGAAGCGGGGGATGACTGGAACCCCGTCATGGATCGCTGGGCACGTCGCGCTCCCTTCTGCACTTCCCCGTGGTGGTTGTCAGTGCGCAATATGAGTAGACAGTTGGGGGGGTCAGCGACAACAATTCCTGACCTCTTCGCGCCATTCGCTGACATATGGGCTCGCGCCAAGGAATTCCTGCACGAGGCTCCCGATCAGCCCCCGGTGAACCTCAGCAAGCTAGTCAATGGGATTCGTACTGGCGTCAAGGCGATGGTGTCCGACCTCAGGGAAGCGGCAAGGATCACGAGTGAGTCTCTGGACCTGGAGGCCATCCCGGCAGTGCAGGTTCCCGGTAGCGTGAACATTGGGTTCGTCGTGCGCCATCACGGATCAGAACACGAAGCAGGGCGAGAAGCTGCAGTCGTGGCCCGCACCTACGTGGCAGCCATGCGCATCCTCGGCGAAGGGGGGGAAGAGGCTGATCTTTCCGCACTCGTGGTGACTCCGCAGGGGCGAGGGGAGTTTCTTGAATCCTTCAAGGAAGTCCGCAATTCGCTGCCCAACGACGTTAGGCTTCACCTACTGACATCGGTGGCAGATGCGGAGCCGCCGGCAGTGATAAGGAACCTGAGGACGAAACGCTCATACGAACGTAGGGCGAGGATCGCCCCTGTGAATGGGATAGTGCGCGGCGTGGAGTTGGACGAGAGGGAGATAGTCGTCCGAGACATCGGCGGGCGGGGGAAGACCGTCGTTAGGTGCGCTCGCCGCGACCTACTCCAGTCGCCCATTGACGTTGAACCATATCTGAACGCGCATGTCGAACTCCAGGTGCGGACAACACACCCCTCCAATCCGCCGAGACGGGGGGACCTAGTGGGCGAGATCAGTGTCATCCGCTGCCCCGGCGGCGCTGGTGCAGCTCTCCCCGGCCACTAGTGTTTGAGGCACTGATGCCTGGGTGCTAGCCTGACGCGACTGACCAACGCCTTCTCGAAGAAGGTCGAGAGCCACGCCTGCGCGGTCGCCCTGCGTTTCATGTAGTACGAGTTTGCGCGGCCCCACAAGACACTGAGCAAGCGCCACCCGAAGACCCCGGCGATGGCCGTTGGCCTCACGGATCACGTCTGGACCGCCGAGGGAATCGTGGGCCTGCTGTCAGACTGACCCACTACCCAGTTCCCAGAACCCCTGCCGCAGAACCCTCCCCAGCTCCCCCTCCCCCACGATCCCCTCCAGCAGCCTCAGGTGCGGCCGGAGATCGCCCACCTCCCACAGCGCGTGCGAGTCGCTCCCGAGGGCGATCTTCACCCCGCGCTCGAGGCACAGCTCGAAGAAACGCGGGTCGGGCTCGTTCGTGTGGTAGTTCACCTCCGCGGCCACGCCGTACGTGGCCAGCAGCTCGGCCACGGGCCGGCAAAGCTCGATGGGAACCGGCAGCTTCGCCCGGCGGAAGACGCGGAATGGGTGGGCGAGGATGTGCACACCGAGCGAGCACAGGCACTCCGTATCGGCCATAAAGTCGCGGGCCACCTCGTGGGGGTCCGAGCTCCCCCGCCGAATGCTTCGCAGCGTGTGCGCGGCCCCGATGAGCACGTCCCACCCCTCCCGGTCCTCATCCAGCAGTGTCAGCTCATCGTTCGCGTCCAGCTCAAGCTCCAGACCAACCCCCACGCGCGGTGAGCGCAGGAGTTGCATCTCCTCGCGGAATCGCCTCATGCGGTCGCGCCGGGCCGCCCGCTCCCGCGGGATGAGGCCTGCATCCTCGCGGAAGCGGTCCGACCAGTAGTCCTCCGGCGAGAGGTACAGCTGCCCTGCGTGCTCGGTCAGGCATACCCCGGCGACCCCCAGTGCCTGCGCGCGCTCAAGGGCAGAGGTCGCCGTCACGTCGTCCTTGCAGTACGCATAGTGCGTGTGTACGTGATAGTCCCAGAGGGGAGGCGCCGGTTCGACATGCAGCGCCACTTCCCTCGCCACGAACGATCGCCCGCGCACGCTGAGCCGCACGAAGCGGAACGGCGCCTCACACAGTGCCGGGCACGTCAGGTAGGAAACGCCGTTCACCCCTTGCGCCGCGATGCCGGGATGGTAGTGCGCGCTCACGGACAGCATGACCCCCGCTCGCTCGTACGCCCGCATCACCTCCGTCGCGTTCGTCAGGTTGAACGGGTATGTGCTCTCGATGTGCGGGTGAATGGGATTGTGCTGGAACGCGATGATCGGGCTGCCTGGGTGCGCCCCTGTCTGCGCCAGGACGTTCAGGTCCTGCTCGGCTCGCGTTGCCCTGTCATCAGGCTCATAGTGATCGGCGAAGGTCACGAGACGGTAACCCTTGACCTGGTGCAGCCCCGGTCGATCCCCGAACAGGCACAGCATCCGCTCGGCATCGCCGTCGTGATTGCCTGGCACCACGATGACCGGAGCGTCGAGCGACCTCGCCTCGCCTCGCAGCTCCTCCAGGTCTTTCCCCGCCCCGAGCGCCAGGCCGTTGTCGACCATGTCGCCCATCAGGACGACCGCATCGATGGGCCCATCCCCTCGCGCGTAGCGCAACGCGCGGCGCATGAGTTCCAGGCCCCACGTCGCCTTCCGGGCCGGGACCGCGCACTCGTGAGCGGCGTGCCGCACATGGTGCGCGTCGGCCAGAAGAAGGAGTTCGAGACCGTCTGGAGCACAGTCGACTGTCATCGCAACACCAGTCAAGCAGCCTGAATCGCGGCATCGGGACGGGCACTTCCCTGGGCTACCAACACGGTCCTCCGCTCCGTGGTGCCCCCCGACCCCACGATCATCATGGCTTCTTGTACAAGAAGGTGTTCCCTCACCAACGAGGAAATCAGCTTTGGGGGGTCAGAGTTGAACAGACCCGTTTCCGGCCGTTCCAAGCGTAGGTTGACACCCGTCTCTGACGGATGCTATACTCCGGGCCTACGCGATTCTAGACCGCTCGCCCGTGCGAATGGGGCACCGCGGGAAGGAGCGTTGCAGGTGTTGCGGTCGAATGTGGAAGAGTACGCCAAGATTCGTGTCTGTGGCGTTGGGGGCGGGGGCACCAACGCCGTCAATCGGATGATGCAAGCCGGGCTGATCGGCGTCGAGTACATCGCCATCAACACCGACCTTCAGGTACTCGATCTATCCTCCGCAGACAAGAAGCTCCAGATCGGTGAGGAGATCACGCGCGGCCTGGGCACCGGCGGCGACCCTGCCCTCGGCGCCAAAGCCGCGGAGGAAAGCCGACAGGCTATCGTCACCGCCCTCGATAGCGCGGACATGGTCTTCATCACCGCGGGCATGGGCGGCGGCACCGGCACCGGCGCCTCGCCCCTCATCGCGCAGATCTCGCGCGAGCTCGGCGCCCTCACGGTGGGCGTCGTCACCAAGCCCTTCCGGGTTGAGGGCAGGAAGCGCACGCGCATCGCCGAAGAGGGCCTGGCCAAGCTCCAGGACGCGGTCGACACGCTGATCGTCATCCCCAACGACCGCCTGCTCTCGCTCACCGAGCGCGACCTCACTCTCGACGAAGCCTTCGCTCTCGCCGACACCGTCCTCCAGCAGGGCGTTCAGGGCATCAGCGAAGTGATCGTCGTCCCCGGGCTCGTCAACCTCGACTTCGCCGACGTGCGGGCCGTCATGCAGAACGCCGGGCCCGCCCTGATGGGCATCGGCGAATCGAAGGGCGAGCACCGGGCCGCCGACGCCGCGCGGGCGGCCATCGCTAGCCCGTTGCTCGAGACGACCATCGAGGGCGCCAAGAGGGTGTTGCTCAACATCACCGGCGGCCCCGACCTTACCCTCGCCGAGGTCAACGAGGCGAGCACGATCATCCAGGAGGCCGCCGGCGGCGAGGACGAGGTTGATCTCACTCTCGGCGCCGTCATCAACGAGAGCCTCGAGGGTACGATCCGGCTGACGGTCCTGGCGACCGGGTTTGAGGGGAAGCCGCGCGTGGAAGTCGTGCCCGAGCCCGCTGCCGCCCCGGCGCCCCCTCCCGCGGAAGAGAAGCCCGAGGCCCCACCCGCCGCGGCGACCGGCCCAAAGCTCGTGGGCGAGGTGCCGGCCTACGACGAAGAGGACATCGACATCCCGGCCTTCCTCCGTCGCGATCGGTCCCACCGCGACACCTGAGCGGGAAAGGGGGACGGAGCCTTTCCCCCGCAAAGCCTAGAGATCCGGGCCTTGCGGGGACAAGGCTCCGTCCTTTTTTTCGCTCAGACACGCATCGTCGAACAGCGCCCGCCCCACGGTGGCCGACGACCCGTAGATCAGCACCGTTGCCGTCCTCGCGCCGGCCGGCGCCGGCCGAGCGGTGCGCAACTCCATCCACTTTCCCACCACATCCGTCCCCACCGAGAAGTCGGCGATCCTCGCCTCGCCCGTCCAGTACTCGAGGTACACGGAGAACCCTCCGGCCTCCGCGTGCTCGATGTAGACCCAAACCGATGCCTCGTATGTCCTACCCGGTTCCACCTCCACGCGCGCGCTGCGCAGGCCCTGGCTCACTTGGGGGGAGGCATCGGTGACCGCCGCGCACGCCAGCCCGGTGCGCGCGGCCGCCAGCGAGTAGACCGCAGTGTTCTCCGCCGCCCAGGGGTGCCAGCCCGCCGGGCAGACCGTCTTCGCGTCGAGGTCCTCGAAGCTCGGGTCCGGCAGCCGGTTTCCCTCCTCAGCCGCGCCCCCCACAGCGGCGACGGCGACCGCCGCCAGCACCACCGCGCCGCGAAGGGAGAGCCGCCAGACTGGATCGCACGGATGGCTCACTGCTCAGCCTCCCCGTCGCCGGTGTGGCCGAGACCATTCGGCTGCTCGAGCCCCTTCGCGCTTGGCCTGCGGATGACCTGTCGTCGCCCACCCGATCGGTGCCCTGCAACTGAACATTCCGCCCTTCCGAAACGTCGCAGATCGGTGATACGTATAACTAGTATGATTCCTCACACAAGCCAGGAGGCGGCGTGGATGCACCAGGCATCGTACTTCGGCTCCGCGACCGTCGGTGAGCGTGGGCAGATGGTCATCCCCGCAGACGCCCGCAAGGCCCTGGGGATTGAGGCCGGGGACAAGATGGTGATCTTCGGCCATGGGGGCGGACGGCGACTCGTGCTGATGAAGGCCGAGCTCATGACGCAGTACGTGACCAGGGCTCTGGGGGACCAGGCGGCTCTCGAGGCCAAACTGCGCGAGGATTTCCCGGCCGAAAGCGAAGCGGTTAGGGCCTCGGAAGCGTCTTAACACTGGGCGATCGTCATCTCCGCTCAGGTTTCACTCGCGGGGCGCCGTCTTCGTCGCCATCCCTGTCCCAGCCACGGTGTCTCGGGGCCTCCAGGGGCCACATGGAGGGTTAGCTTTGTCCTCGCCGCGCTCTATGCTGCTCGTCGTCGTCATCGGGCTCGCCTCGCTCGCCGCTTCCGCAACCGCCCAGTTCCTCGGCGGGCCACCGGGCGGCGGCGGGCCTGGCAACTTCCTTGAACGAGTCGTCTTCGGGACGATCGAGGACCTCAACCCCATCGAGGGTTACCTGCAAGTACAGGTGCCTGGGCGAGGCAGCCGGATCGTCGCCGTCGGAGAGTCCACCAAGGTCACCCGGATGGCGCAGGTCCCTCCCTCTGAGCTGAAGGTCGGCGACGAGGTCACCGTGTCCGGCACACCCACCGTCATCGCGGCCGACCAGGTCCGATTGGGGAGACCCATGGGCATCGCCGAACTGATGGGCGCCCTCGAGGGCGGCGAGAAGCCCCCCGCTGAGCAGCCCTCACCGAAGCCACAGCCGGGCGGGCAGCCCGGCCCCGCGGGGAACGCCCCGGCGGCGCCATCGACCCCCGCGCCGCCGACCGTGGCAATGCCCCCCGCGCCGCCCATGATGCCCTCCCGCCCGAGCCCGCGCTACTCGCTGTCGGGCACGGTCAAGTCGGTGACACCCCTCGTCGTGACGACCGCCGACGGAGTCGATGTCACCGTGGTCATCCCGGCGGGCGGCTCCGTCCTCCGCCGGCAGGACGGCGATCTGTCTGCCGCGGTCGTGGGCGATGAGGTGGTCGCCCTCGGCGACGTCGACGACGACGGCTACCTTGCCGCCACCGAGGTCCACCTCGGCGAGAGCATCTCGCTCGGCCGCATGGGCTCCGGAATGGGGATGGGCGGGTCCACGATGGGCGCCCCGCGCGGTCCCGCCGCGCCGGGGGGCACACCGCCCGGGCCTACGCCGACCCCATCGGAGGGAGGCAAGCGTGAGTAGCGACCAATCCACGCCGGCGGTGGAGCTGGCGGTTCGCGTCCTGATGGAAAGCGGTGCCCTCGATGCGGAGGGGCTGGCGCGCGCGCAGGCCGATGCTGACCGTGCGGGGCAGCCGCTCCGGGTGAGCCTGGTCAAGCTGGGGCTCGTCAGTGCCCGCCAGATGCAGGAGGCGGTCGGCCGCTCCCTCGGGATCCCCACGGTGGACCTGCGCTCGGTGTCACCCGACCCCGGCGTTCTGGCGCTCATCCCCGCCGATCTCGCCTTCCGCCACCAGATCGTGCCCCTCACCGTGGAGGATGGCAGCGTCACGGTCGCCATGGCCGATCCCCTCAACCTCGACGCCCTCGACGATGTCCGCCTCGTCACCGGCAAGGAGGTCCGGCCGGTGCTGGCCGACCCGGGGGAGGTCCGCCGGGTCATCGACGAAGCGTACATGCAGGAGATGATGGCCGCGACCGAGAACGGCGACGTCGAGGTCCTCGCCGAGGAGGAGATCGATGCCGGCGACCTCGAGCGGATGGCCAAGGAAGCCCTCGTCATCCGCCTGGTCAACTCCTTCATCCGCCAGGCGGTCAACGAGCGCGCCTCCGACATCCACATCGAGCCCTTCGAGAACGATGCCAAGCTCCGCTACCGCGTCGACGGCGTGCTGGCCGAGCAGCCGGCCCCGGCCAAGCGCCTACTCCCCGCCATCGTCTCCCGGGTGAAGATCCTCGCCCACCTCAACATCGCCGAGCACCGTCTCCCGCAGGACGGTCGCATCTCGGCGCTCGTCTCGGGCCGCGAGATCGACATGCGCGTCTCCATCATCCCCTCCCTCTATGGCGAGGGGGTGGTGCTGCGCATCCTCGACCAGAGCCAGCTTGCCTACGAGCTCGAGGACCTCGGCATGAGCGAGGAGCACCTCGAGCGGTATGCCGAGATCATCAAGCAGCACCACGGTGTCATCCTCGCCACCGGCCCCACCGGCTGCGGGAAGACGACCACGCTCTACGCCGCCCTCCGGCGCATCTACAGCCCGACCCGGAAGATCATCACCATCGAGGACCCGGTCGAGTACCGCCTGGACGGTGTCACGCAGATTCACGTGCGCATGAAGATCGGCCTGTCCTTCGCCACCGGCCTGCGCCACATCGTCCGCCACGATCCGGACATCATCATGGTCGGCGAGATCCGCGACCGCGAAACCGCCGACATCGCCATCCACGCCGCCCTCACCGGCCACCTCGTCTTCAGCACGCTCCACACCAACGACGCCGCGGGGGCGATCACACGTCTGCAGGACATGGGCGTCGAACCCTATCTCATCGCCTCCTCCATCGAGGGCGTCCTCGCCCAGCGGCTCATCCGCCGCATCTGTCCCGACTGTCGCGAGGAGTATGAGCCCTCCCCGGAGTGGCTGGCGACGATCCACCGGGAGCTCGAGATCCACCCTCCCAGCCGCCTCGTCCGCGGTCGCGGCTGCAGCGCCTGCCGCTACTCCGGCTACCTCGGCCGCACGGGCCTCTACGAGGTCCTGCCACTCAACGAGCACATCCGGTCGCTCATCATCCGCCGCGCCTCGGCGGGCGAGATCAAGCGCGAGGCCATCCTGCACGGCATGACGACCCTTCGCCAGGACGGCTGGCGCAAGGTCCTGGCCGGCCTCACGACGATCGAGGAAATCCTGGCCGTGTCACAACACGAGGAGTAGCAAACGGCGAATGATGAGTGCAGAATGATGAATGATGAATGACGGCGACGGCGGGACCCGCGCGGCCGCCAGCGGTCCTTGCCGTGGCCGTCATTCATCATTCTGCATTCATCACTAGCCTTCTCGGAGGTCAGCCCCTCAGGTGCCCACCTTCTCATACGTCGCCATTGATGACGCGGGCCGCGAGGTCGTCGGCGAGGTCCACGCCGAGAACCGACAGGCCGCGGTCGGCCGCGTGCGCGAGATCGGCCACTTCCCGATGGAGGTGGGGGAGAGCGCGCCCGCACGCGCAGCCAGGCGAACGCGAGGGGGGCTGTTCCATCGCATTGGCGCCGCCGACCGCACGATCCTGACCCGCCAGATGGCCAACCTCCTCGGCGCCGGACTCACTGTCGTCCGCGCGCTTACCGTCCTCATCGAGAACACCGAGAACCCTCGCGTGCGCGACATCCTGCTCCGCGTGCGGGAGGAAGTCCAGCAGGGCACGGCACTCAGCGAGACGATGACGAAGTACCCCGCCCTGTTCGATGAGCTCTACGTGAACCTGGTCCGCGCCGGCGAGGCCTCCGGCGAGCTCGAGACAATCCTCGAGCGTCTCGCCGACTACCTCGAGCGGCAGTCGGAGCAGTGGGCTCAGATCCGCGCCGCCCTGGCTTACCCCACCTTGCTCATCACGGTCGGCGCCGCCGCCGTCTTCTTCCTGGTCACCTTCCTCATCCCGAGATTCGTGCTGATCTTCGAAGGCCTGGGCCAGTCGCTCCCCACGCCGACGCTCGTCGTGCTGAGCATCTCCACCTTCCTTGGGCGGTATTGGTGGGCGGTGCTGGGCGGGGCGCTCGTCCTCTCCCTCTTGCTCCGATGGTACTCGCGCACGCCGTCGGGCGGGCTGCTCGTCGACACCTGGAAGCTCAAGCCCCCCGTCCTCGGGCCGCTCTCGGAGAAGATCGCCACCTCCCGCTTCGCCCATACCCTGGGCACGCTCATCAAGGGCGGCGTGCCGATCCTCGATGCCCTCCAGACCGTCCAGGGCGCCATTGGCAACCGCATGATGGCCAAGGCGCTCGACGACGTGCGGGACAGCGTGCGGGAGGGCGAGTCCATCGCTGACCCCCTCCGCCGGACCGGCGCCTTCCCGCCGCTCGTCGTCAACATGATCGCTGTCGGTGAGGAGACCGGTGACATCGACCAGATCCTCACCCGCGTCGCTCGCTCCTACGACATCGAAATCCAGAATACCGTTCGCCAGCTCGTCTCGCTGCTGGAACCGGTGATCATCCTGGGCATGGGCGTCGTCGTTGGCAGTGTCATCATCTCCATGCTGCTGCCGATCTTCGATCTCAACCTGATGGCAGCGCACTGAGCACCGCACGCAACCCTCATCCGCACCCCTCTCCCACGGGGAGAGGGGCGACGAGTGAGGGGAGAAGGAGAGTCAGCATGGGCACCCCGATCCGCTCCGGCCGGTCCGGCTTCACGCTCATCGAGCTGATGGTCGTGATGGTCATCCTCGTCCTGCTCGCCGCGCTCGTCCTGCCGCGCGTGTTGAACCGGGCGGAGGAGGCCCGCCGCACCGCGAGCATCGTCCAGATGCGCACCGTCATGGGCGCGCTCGACACCTACCGCATCGACAATGCGGGCAAGGTGCCCACCAGCGAGCAGGGCCTGGACGCCCTCATCAAGGAGCCGACCAGCTCCCCCAAGCCCAAGCGTTGGAAGGGGCCCTACCTCGAGTCGACCGAGGTGCCCAAGGACGGTTGGGGCAACCCGTTCAACTACGTGGCTCTCGACAACAACCGCGACTACCATCTCTGGTCGCTCGGCGCCGATGGCGTGGAGGGCGGCGAGAACCTCGACGCCGACATCAGGTCATGGGAGCGCTCGACCTGGGCCGAAGGCTAACGGCAGGTGACAGGTAACAGGTGACAGGTCACAGGAACGGCAGACGACAGAAGAGCCCAGGGCACGCAGCCGCCACATGCCGCGCCGTCCCTGTGACCTGTCGCCTGTCGCCTGTGACCTGCCATTCGGGCTTCACGCTCATCGAGCTTCTTACCGTTCTCACCATCCTCGTCCTGCTCTCCGCCCTGGCGGCGCCGGCGTTCACGCGGCAGTACTACACGGCCCGGCTGAACAGCGCCGCGCGCAACCTCGTCGCCCTGATGCAGTACGCCCGCAGTCAGGCCGTCGTCGAGGGCACGACCTATCGGCTCAACATCGACCAGCAGGGCGGCCGGCTGTGGGTCACCTACTACGATGATGGCCAGCGGACCCGGGACGAGGCCCAGACCGAGCCGGGGTTCGTGCCCGACCGGTCGGCCCTGGGCTCGGCGCGCGAGCTGCCGGACGACGTCGCGGTGAAGCAGATCGCGCTCGGCGATGAGGCCCTGGCGCAGCTCAGCGATGAGGCCCTCGACGCCATCCAGGCTCAACAGGGGCAGTTGAACGAGGAGGGCTCTCCCTTCATCACCTTCAACCCGCAAGGCACCACCGACGGCGCCCGCCTGCTGCTCGAGAACGAGTACCAGGACCGCTTGGCCGTCTCCCTTGACGCCATCACCGGCCGAACGGGGATCGCGGAGGTGACCGGTGGATAACGGCAGGTCACCGATGACAGGTGACAGGTCACAGCAACGACGGGCAGCCGGCGGTGGGTCGCCTCTCACCTGGCGTCAGGCCCCCGCCGTTCCTGTCACCTGCCACCGGTCACCCGTCACCCGCCGTCAGGGCTTCACTCTGCTCGAGGTCATCGTGTCGCTCGCCGTGATGAGCATCGGGCTGGTCGCCGTGCTCGAGGCCTTCGCCGCCGCCTCCCGGCTGAGTCTCCAGGACGAATCCATCACCATCGCGACCCACCTGGCCCAGGCGAAGATGGAGGAGGTCGAGAAAGAACCGACCATCACCGCCGGCTCCCAGCAGGGCGGCTTCGGAGAGGAGTTCCCGGACTTCAACTGGACCGTGGAGATCGCAGACAGCCCCGTTCAGGGCCTCGAGACCGTGACGGTTACGGTGCGCTGGGAGACCACCAGTGGGCAGGAAGACTACGTGATTCTCATTAGCGCCCTGCCGCAGCGCGAGGCCCAAACGGGGGGCGGTGCCGCGGCCTCTGCCGGAGGCCAGCCATGAGGCCCTCTCTCACCGTCCTCACCGGGCCCCACCGGCGTGCCCATGTAGGGGCGCGATTGATCGCGCCCGACCCGTGTAGGGGCGCCATTCATGGCGCCTGCAACTGCCGCCTCGGCATGACCCTCATCGAGGTCCTCGTCTCCCTCTCCATCGGCTCGATCGTCATTGCCGCCGTATTCGGGGTGCTCGCGAGCGCCCAGCGCGCCCGCGAGCAGGGCGAGACCCGCTCCGATCTTTTCCAGTCCGCCCGCGTCGCTCTCAACCAGATCGAGCGTGACCTCCGCGTGGCGGTCTACCGGTCCAACGACACCAACTTCGACTTCACCGGTGTCAGTGACGAGATGAACGGGCTCCCCGCTGACCAGTTGGACTTCGCGGCTGCCTCGGGCTCCCCGGGCGCCTCTCTGCTCCCAACTGGCGACCTGGTGCGGGTCAGCTACGCCATTGCCGACCCGCGCGAGACGTCTCGCCGCGGCTTCGTGCGCGAGGCCCTGAGCATCCCCCTGCCCGCCAGCGTCTCCCTGGAGCAGGAGGAGCTGGCAACGCGCGAGTACTGCCCCAGCGCGGTCGGCCTGGATGTTGTCTACTACGACCCTGACGCCCAGAATTGGGTGGAGGACTGGCAGCAGCGGACGAGCCTTCCCTCGGCGGTCAAGGTCACGCTCTATGTGGTCCCGCCGGCCCGCGACGAGGAGTCCGAGCCCGACCTGACCGACGTGCGGCTGTTCTCGACTACGGTCTGCCTGATGCTCTCCGGCGCGCCGCTCGGCACTGGTCAGCCCGGCGCGGGACAGCCCGCGCAGGGCCAACCGAGCGTACCTGGTATGCCCTCGCCTGGGAGCCTCCCGATACCCGAGCTTCCCACCCCGGGCGGCCCCGGCGGCCCCGGACCTGGAGGGGACGGACAGTGAGCACCAGGGACCGAAGATCCAGAACCCAGGACCGACGGCAGCCCCGGCTCACGCCTTGCCGTTCGTCCTCTGCCGTCAGTCCCCGGTCCTCGGTCCTCGGTCCTCGGTCCTCCTCCCGCGGCATCGTCCTCATCATCACCCTCTGGATTCTCGTCATCCTGGCCGTCGTCGCTCTGACCTTCGCGGAGACCATGAACGTCGAGGCTCGCGCCGCCGCCAACGAGCTGAGTCGCGCCCGCGCGCTCGCCGCCGCCAAGGCCGGCCTGCAGCGTGCAATCCTCGCGGTCCAGTCCGACACCAGCGGCTACGCCTCGGACCAGTCGTCCTGGGCCTTGCTCAACTCGGAGGACGACCAGTTCCCCTTCGACGACGAGCGCTACGACATCACCGTGACCGACGAGTGCGGCAAGATCGACCTCAACAGCGCCGACGAGCAGCTCCTGGCGAAGCTGCCCGAGTTCACACCCGAGATGGTCGCCTCCATCCTCGACTGGCGCGATACCGACGACAGCGCCCACCCCGATGGTTCGGAGAGCGACTACTACAGCCAGCTCCGTCCGCCCCGGGCGTGCGCCAACCGCCCGTTCCTCACCCTCGACGAGCTGCTGCTCGTCAAGGGCGTGAGCAGGGAGGCGTACTACGGTCCCGATGCCGGCCGGGCGCTGTCCCTCAACGTCTCGCCGCCGCCGCGCACCGCGGACCAGCCCACTCCGCTCGTCGAGCTGCTGACGCTCTACTCCGGCGACAACGACCTCGATGCCCAGAAGCGCGAGCGGCTCAACATCAACGACGCCGATGCCCAGACCCTCGTCGATGGCACGGACGGCATTCTCACCGAGACCGACGCCCAGGCCATCGTCGACGCCCGGCAGCGAGCCGCCTCCTTCAGCAGCATCGGGCAGCTTCTGCAGGTCCAGGGCATCACGCGGGACAAGATGCAGCAGCTCGCCGATCTCATCACGACCCGCACGCACTCGGCCCAGCAGTCGACTAGCGCGACACCCACTGGGGCCGGCCCCACACCGGGCGGGCCCAGCCTGCCGGGCACCGGCGGGCCGGGTTCGGGCACGGGAGGCACGCCCCAGACGCCGCCGTCGGAGCCCTCGCCGATCCCCGGTCTGCCGGGAGGGACGTCGATGCCCGCCGCCAGTCAGCCGACGACCACGAGCGGCACCTCATCCGTCACGCCGCAGGACTACCAGGCCGGCATCATCAACATCAACACCGCGCCGGCCGAGATCCTCGCCACCCTCGACGGCATGACCGAGCAGGCCGTGCAGGCCATTGTCACCCAGCGCGAGAAAGAGCCCTTCACCACCCGGGGCGAGCTCCTGAAGCTGACCGAGGTCACGGATGACATCTTCGCGCAGATCGCCGAGCGCGTCACCGTACGCAGCAGCGCCCTGCGCGTCACCTCGATCGGCTCGGTTGAGGACGGCCGCATCCGTGTCCGCCTCACGGCCGTAGTAGACCTGAAGGACTCGCAGCCGAAGATCGTGTACGTCGCCGAAGGCTAACGGCAGGAGTCAGGTATCAGGGGATAGGAGTCAGGGGAACGACAGCGACCCCGATGAACTGCGGTCTGTGAAGGCGTGTACGTCTGTCGTTGCCGTCATTCTGACTCCTGTCTCCTGACTCCTGCCGTCGAGGAGGCGTTCCTTGGCCCGCATTGATCCATTCGTCGGAATCGCGGTCAGCGACAGCGCCGTCCGCGTCGTTGCGGTGGACGGGTCGACGCTTGAGCCGGTGGCGGCCACCCAGGCGTCGCTCAGCGGCACGCTCACCGAGTCGATCCGGGAGGCCCTTCGCCGGCTCCACGTTCGGCCCCAGGGCGTGGCCGGCGCGCTCGGCCTCGACCGCGCGACCGTTCGCCGGATGAGCCTACCTCGCACGACCGCCGGCAACATCGACCGTGTCATCCGCTTCGAAGCCGAGCGCTACATCCCCCTGCCCATCGAGGATGTCGAACTCGGCTACCAGGCCGAGCCGGACGCCTCAGCGGACCGTCTGGATGTGGTCGTCGCCGCCGCTCGCAAGGAAGACGCAGCTCAGCTCACCCGGGCGCTGTCGGATGCCACGTCGTCCCCCGCGGTGCTCGACGTGGCGGCCACGGGCCTGCTCGCCGCCTGGAACGCCGCCCATGCCGAGACGGTTGAGCCGGGCCTGCTGGTCGACCTCTCCGGTGCCAGCGCCTCGCTCGTGGTCTGTGAGAGCGGCAACCTGGTGCTCGCGCGGTCGGTCCCCGTCGGCGTCGGCGCCCTGCGTACCGCGCTCGCCCAGGACCTGAAGGTCAGCCTCGCCGAAGCCGAATCCGTGCGCGCCTCGCGGGGCGTGGCCGGCGCCGAAGCCGGCCCGCCCGACCTCACCGCTACGCACGAGCCCTCCGGCCTCGAGGAGACTTCCGAGTGGCTGACGCGGCTCGCCCAAGAGATCCGGCGCACCCTCGAGTCGTACCGCGGCCAGCGCGGCGGCTTCCAGCGGTGCGCCGTCGCTCTGACCGGCGAGGGCGCCGACACACCCGGCCTAGCCGAAGCCCTCGGCGGCGCCATCGGCGATCCCGTCTCCCTCTTCGACCCCCTCCAGACGCACGGCTTGAAGCTCCCGGCGCCTGGACACCACTTCTCCCTGGCATATGGCTTGGCCATCCGCGCTGCCGGGCGCAGCGCCATCAGCCTCGACCTCTCCCCCCGCGCCGAGCGGGTCGGTCGGGAGCGTCGTCAGCGGGCCACCGGATGGCTCGCCGTGGCCCTCTTCGCAGCCCTGGCGCTCATCGCCGCCCATATCTACGCCAGCGACCGCCTGGAGAGGGCCGAGCGCGAGCTGTCCCGCGTACAGGCCGAGGTCAAGACCCTCCAGGCGCAGGTGGGCGACCTCGAGGTGGTCATGGCCGATGCCGCCGCGGTCGCCGACATCGAGGACCTTCTCGCCGGGCTGGACCGCACGGAGGCCCGGCCCCTCGACATCCTGCAAGCCGTCTCCGCCTCGCTCCCCGGCGGAATCTGGCTCACCGACTTCTTCTATGACCAGCAGAAGGGAATCAGCCTCCGTGGTGACGCCCTCGACGCCGCAGCGGTCACCGAAGCCATCCGCGCCCTCAGCCGCAAGCCATATCTCGTCGCCGTCAAGCTCAGCAGCATCGCCATCGTGGCCGTCGGCGACAAGCAGGTCTACGAGTTCGAGATTACGGGCGACTTCCAGAAGCCGGAGGAAAGCGTGAGCCCGAAGACCCAGACCCGGACTCCGCGCACGCGCACATGAAAGTCACCGGCCGCGACCGGCCCACCCTCGCCCTGGGCCTCCTGCTAGCCTTGGGCATCGTCGGGTGGACGTACGTCGCCTCTCCCATGCAGCGACGCTGGAAGAAGGCGAGCACTCGCCTCAACGCCAGCCGCGCCGAGCTGGAGAAGCTCCAGCGCGTCGCTCAAGAGGGCCGGCGCTATGCCGAGCGCCGAGACCAGATCGCCAAGATGGTGATCGAGACCCCCGACCTCCAGGCCGCCCAGCGCGTCGTGCCCGTCCTCATCAATGCGGTGGAGGACTGCGGTCACCGACGCCGCGTGCAGATCACCCGCTACGATCCCCTGCCGCCCAAGCTCGAGGAGAACTACGCCGAGTACTCCCTCAGCCTCAACCTGCACTCCGATCTGGACGCCATGGTGCAGTTCCTGAGGGACCTGCGCGAGACCCGGCCCGTCATCAACATCAAGCGGCTGCACATCGTGCCGCCCGGTCCCACCGCCAAGACCCAGGACCTGACCGCCGAGCTGCTTCTCTCCACCTGTGTCATCGCGCACAAGCCGGAGAGCAAGACCGCCCAGCGGCCGGACGCCGTCAGCGGAGCATGACACCGATGAGTTCGCGAAACCCCTCCCTCGCCGCCGGACCCCCTCTCGGGGCGCGGTTCACGCTGTGTCGACCGACGCGTGTGGGGGCGCGATTCATCGCGCCCGATCCGCGTAGGGGCGCCATTCATGGCGCCCGCATCGCCGCCGCGGCCATCTGGGCGCTCGCCGCCTGTGCCCTGACGCTCGCCGGCTGTACCCGCCACTCGCCCAAGCGGACCGCTGAGGCGGGCAAGACCGTCGCCGAGAGCGAACCGAGCCGTGCGACTGACGAACGGCCCGTCGACCCCAGCGCCTCGGCCTCCTACGCGGGGATCGCCGAACGCAATATCTTCCGCCCGCTCGTCGTTGCGCCCAAGGGGCCCCAGGGCGCCCCCGCTCCCCCGAGCACCAAAGCCAACGAGGGCGGAGCGGGCAAGCCGGGCTCCCCACCATCGGGCAACCCCAAGGGCGGCGGAGGGCCGCCGCGACCCCCCGATCCCGTCGCCGACCTCGCTCTGACCGGTGTCATCGAGATCGGCGGCCAGCTTCAGGCCCTCATCGAGCGCATCTCCACCCGCCTCGGTCGCTACCTTGCCATCGGCGAGGAGATCGACGGCTTCCGTCTCAAGAACATCCAGCCAACCTCGGTCGTCCTCGAGAAGCGGGGCAAGGAGTACACACTTCGCATGGGCGACAAGGAGCTGCCGGCCGGCCCCAGCGCCTCGGCGCCGTCGGCTCCCCCGCCCGGCGGCCCGCCCGGACCCGGACCGCCGCGCGCCGGGCCCCGGTCTCGGCGGCAATTCGGCGGCGAGATGGACATGATGCGCTGGGCCGATCGCATGAGCCTGGACCAGGTGGAACGCATGTACGGAACCTACAAAGACCGCATGACGCCCGAACAGCGCGCGCGAGCCGAAGAGTACCTCCAACGCCGCCGCGCGCAAGGCAGGTAGGACCTCATTCGTGGCGCAGCCGGGCACGGCTGCGGCTGCTCGCTCGCAGGAGGACACACCGATGCGCTCACGCCCCCGAATCGCGCTCGCGGTCGGCCTGGTTGTCATGGCTCTGGTGGCCGCGCTCGTCGCCGCTACCTCCGCCCAGGAGACGAAGGTCATCCGCAACCCGGATGGGACCGTCACCACCACCGTCTCGACCTCCGGTCCCATGCCGCCTGCCGGCCGGCCCGGCGGACCCCCCGGCGGTCCTGGCGGCCCCGGTGGCGGTCCGGGTGGCCCCGGGGGCGGCCCGGGCGGACCCCCGGGTGGGGGCGGCAAGCCCGGCGAGGGCGAGAAGCCCCCGACGGCCGAAGGGCCCATCGCCGTCTTCGTGCCCCAGAAGCCCGACGGGCAGAAGCTCATCTCGATGAGCTTCGATCAGGCCGACATTGATCACGTCCTCAAGTTCCTCGCCGAGCAGAGCGGCCGCATCATCGTCAAGGAGCCCAGCGTCCAGACCAAGGTCACCATCGTCAGCACCGCCAAGATCACGGTCGCCGACGCCTTTCGCATCCTCTCCGCGCTGCTTTCCGTCAAGGGCTTCTCGGTCATCGAGGACACCGACATCGTCCGCATCATGCCCCGCAAGGCCGCCATGCAGGAGGCGTCTCCCCTTCAGGGCGGGGCCGGAGCCCTGAAGCGCGTGGACCAGTACGTTACCCAGGTCGTCCAGATCGAGCACATCGATGCGAGCAAACTCAAGGACGACCTCAAACCCCTGGTGCCCGAGGAGCAAGGCGTTCTGATCGCCAACGCCGACACGAACACGCTGGTCATCGTGGATACCGCCTCCAACGTCGCGCGTCTCGTCGCCATCATCAAGCAGCTCGACACCGAGCGCGCCGTGGCGACGTCCATCGAGGTCATTACGCTCCAGTTCGCCGACGCCGAGGAGCTCGCGACCGAGTTGAAGGAGCTCTTCCAGAAGGAGGCCGGGCCGGCCGGCATGTCGCCCGAGATGCGTGCCCGGATGGGCGGGGGCGGCGGGGGCCCGGGTGGCGAGGGCGGGCCCGGCGGCGCGGCCCCCGGAGGCAAGGGCCTGCTCGATGTCAAGGGCGAGGTGAAGATCGTCGCCGAAAAGCGCACGAACGCCCTGGTCGTTTCCGCCTCCCCCGAGAACCTGAAGAGCATCAGGGAGATCGTCGCCAAGATCGACGTCGACCTGCGACCTCTCGTCGAGGCCCGAGTCGTGTCGCTGCAGTACGCGGAGGCCCAGACCCTCGCCGAGCAGATCAACAGCCTCTACGAAGACACTCAGAGCTACTCCCGCCGCGGCGGCAGTCCCATGGGGCGCATGTTCGGCTTCTTCGGCGGGTTCGGCGGCCAACAGCAGCAGCAAGGCCCGAAGGCCCTCGCCGGCAATCGCGTCGTCCCCGATACCCGCACCAACAGCCTCGTGGTGACTGCCGACAAGGAGAACATGAAGCAGATCACCGACCTGGTCAAGCAGCTCGACGTCCAGGCCCAGATCGCCGACGTGGTCAGGACGATCCCACTCGAGAACGCCGTCGCCTCCACCGTCGCCACCACCCTCACCAACCTCATCAGCGGCACCACGCGGGGGCGCGGCTTCTTCTTCTTCCTCATGGGCGGCAATCAGAACCAGGGCGGCCAGGCGCCGCTGGACCAGCTCCAGAGGGTCAGCGTCGTCGCCGACGCCCCCACCAACACCATCATCCTCATCGGTCCGAAAGACACCTTCGAGCCGCTGGAGAAGATCATCAAGCAGCTCGACCGCCGCGTGCCGCAGGTCTACATCGAAGTCCTCATCGTCGACCTCACCCTCGATGATGACACCCGTCTGGGCGTCCAGTGGTCCCTCATCGACCGCAACCTCCTCGGCAACGGCAACGCGACCGGCACCCTCGGCACGGCCTTCGAGAGCCTCGCCGGCGCCATCACCGGCGGCCTCAGTTACAGCCTCATCTCCGATACCGTCCAGGCCTTCTTGCGCACCCTCGACAAGCGGTCCAATGTGGAGATCGTCAGCTCACCCAACATCATCGCTACCGACAACACCCCCGCCACCATCACCATCGGGGAGAGCATCCCCTACCTGAAGTCCAGCCAGCAGACCACCGTCGGCGGCCTCCAGCAGACCACCGACTTCGTTGACGTCAGCAACAAGCTCGTCGTCACCCCTCACATCAACCAGCGCCAGATGATCGCGCTCGAGGTCAACCAGACCGTCGACGCGCTGCTCAGCTTCGATGAGAAGCTCCTCGCTCCGCGCATCGCCCGCCGCCAGGCGCAGACGACGGTCGAGGTCCGCGACGGCCAGACCATCATCATCGGCGGCATCATCTCCAAGCAGCGCTCGGTCACCGTTCAGGGCGTCCCGATCCTGCGGCGGATCCCCATCATCGGCTCGCTCTTCGAGGATCGCCAGAAGGTCCGGCAGCGCAGCGAGCTTCTCGTCTTCCTCACGCCGCACATCATCCTCGACGATGCCCAGGCCGACGCCATCACCGAGGCCCGCACCAACCGCATGAAGTCAGCCCTGCGCGACAGGGACATGCAGCCGCTCGACATCCCGCAGATCACCCCGCCGAAGCCGGCCGGAGAGGGAGCCGAGCAACCGCCGACACCTCCTCAACCCAACCCGCAGCCCGGCGAGCAGCCCGCACCACCGAAGTAGGGGGGACGGCAGGGCGCAACAGGACACGTGTGGCATCCCGAGGTCGCCGAGGTGGGGCGCTGCGCCTCAAGGGCATCTGGTCTTCCCGGCCCTTGGGGCGAGGTCATCCTCGCGTGCAATGCCGTTGACGTTGGCGCCAACACCAAGACGGGGCCGGATGGGGCCCGACGTGGGCGCCACTCGGCCTGTCCCCACGGCATAGGAGGACCTCCGACCGTGCCTGCCCTCCCCCTCGATGCCATCGACACACCTGCCTTGCTCGTCGACCTCCCGACCCTCCGCGCCAACATCGACCGTGTGGCCCGCGCTGCGGCCGAGGCTGGTCTCGAGCTTCGTCCGCACATCAAGGCCCACAAGACGCCCGAGATCGCCCGCATGCAGATCGAGGCCGGGGCGGCCGGCGTGACGGCCGCGAAGGTCGGCGAGGCCGAGGCGATGGTCGCCGGCGGGATGACCGATGTCTTCATCGCCAACGAGATCGTCGGCGAGGACAAGCTCCGCCGCCTCGCGCGCCTCTCTGGTCGCGCCCGCCTCTCCCTCGCCTGCGACAGCGTCACGGTCGCTGAAGGCTACTCCGCCGTGTTCGCCGACGAGGGCCTCGCGATGGACCTCCTCATCGAGGTCGACCTCGGCGCCCATCGCTGTGGCGTCCGGCCGGAGGATGCCCTTAGTCTGGCCAACGCCATCGGCGGCCTCCCCTCCCTGCGGGTCGTCGGGGTGATGGGCTACGCGCCGATGAGCTACGGGGTGAGAACCTGGCCGGAGCGCGACGCGGCCGCCGCCGAGGAGGGGCGACTCCTCGCCCAGGTCGCCGCGGAGCTCGGCGCCGCGGGCCACAACATGACCCGCATCAGCGGCGGCTGCACCCCCACCGCCACCCGGTACCGCAACGGCTGTGGCCTCACCGAGATCCGCTCCGGGACGTATGCCCTCTACGATATGAACCAGGTGGACTTGGGCGTCGCCGGCGTCGACGACGTAGCCGCAACGGTCCTCGCCACCGTCATCAGCACCCCCTCTCTGGGCCGCGCCATCGTCGACGCCGGCTCGAAGGCCCTCGCGACCCAGGTCAAGCCCATCTCGCCCGGCCACGGCTTCGTCAAGGGCAACCCGGGCGCCGTCATCGACCAGCTCAATGACGAGCACGGCTACCTCGACCTGACCCGGGCCCAAGGCGGTGTCCGCATCGGCGAGAAGATCGAGCTCATCCCGCCCCGCATCTGCACCGCGCTGAACCTCTACGACGAGCTGTACCTGGTGGATGGCGGACAGGTGGCGGAAAAGTGCCGAGTCACCGGCCGGGGGAAGAGCCAGTAGCACCCCTCGCGGCGATGGCGATCGCGCGGTGTGGTCAGTGCGGCGACTGGCTGGCGGCGCACCACGTCAGCCGTCCAGCGGACCTATCCCGAGGCAGCACAACCCGCCGAGCTGCCTCGCCGTAGGTGGCTGTCCGTGGCCGTGCCAGGAGGACCCGACGCTCGCCTCCGACAATCTCCCGCCATGCGACGGTGAAGGAGTGACGACGGTGGCGATCTACCGTGCTGCAATCGTTGGTTGTGGCCGCATGGGCGGCTTCATCGATGACGAGGTCCGCTGGGCGAGCAGCTCCATGCTCCCCTTCTCGCACGGCTACGCCTTCGCCGAGAGCCCGCTGACCGAGCTGGTCGCCGGCTGCGACCCCGACAAAGAGAAGCTCCACCAGTGGGGCGAGCGCTTCGGCATCCAGGCGCTCTACACTGACATCAGCCGCCTGATGGCCGAGGTGCAGCCCGACATCGTGAGCGTCTGCACGCCTACCTGCGCCCGCTACGAGGCGACCCTCGCAGTCGCCGCCGGCCGGCCCAGGGCGGTGTTCGTCGAGAAGCCCCTCGCCGAATGCCTCCGCGAGGCCGACGAGATGATCGCCGCCTGCGAGGCCGTCGGCGCGGTCACCGCAATCAACACCAGCCGCCGCTGGCACCAGACCTGGCACCGGGCGGCGGAGCTGATCGCGCGTGGGGACATTGGCCCACCCCGCACCGCCGTGTGCTACGGCGTCGCCGGCATCTCACACAACGGCTCTCACCTGATCGACACGCTCCGGCATGTCGTCGGTGACGACGTTGACTGGCTCGTCGGCCACATCGACGACGATGCGCGAGCCAAGACCGACGAGGACGTAACCGGCCTCGCCCTCCTGCACTTCAAGGGCGGCGTACATGCCTACATCAACATGGCCGATCCCGGCCCCACCAGCTTCGAGATCGATGTCGTCGGCGACTCCGGTCGGGTGAGGGTCCACGCGAATGGCGTCGAGGCCGAGCTCTGGACCGTGGGCCCCAACCTCGTCGGCCTCGGCCTGAACCGCCAGCCCTTCCCGCATGACGTCCGCCCGAAGGGCTTCGCCCTCGTCGCCGTTGAGGACATCGTCGAGGCCATCGAGAGGAACCGCCAGCCTCGTTGCACCATGCGCGACGGCCGCGCCGCTCTCGAGATCGCCCTCGCCATCCGCGAGTCCCATCGCCGTGGCGGGGTGCGGATCACGCTACCCTTCGAGGACCTCGATGCTCGCATCAAAGCGCCATGAACCAGGGCACCCTCACCCCGTCGCCCCTCTCCCATTGGGAGAGGGGAGGGGGTGAGGGCTGGACAGACACGATGACCACCACCTTCCACCTCACCGTCGACATCGGCGGCACCAATACTGCCTGCGCCATCGCCTCGGGCGACGGCGAGGTCCTCGCTCGCCGCGAGCACCCGACGCCCGTGGCGAAGGGCCCGCAGGCGTGCCTGGACCGAATCGCCCAGGATCTCCGCCGCGTCCTGCGGGAGTGCAGGGGCAAGACGGCCTCTGCGGTTGGGTCCATCGGCGTCGCTGTGGGAGGGCCGCTCGACAGCCGGCGGGGAATCGTCTACTCGCCGCCGAACCTTCCGGGCTGGGAGGGCGTGCCGGTCAAGGCCTTCCTGGAGGAGCACTTCCGCCTGCCGACCTTCGTCGAGAACGATGCCAACGCTGGCGCCATGGCCGAGCATCGCTTCGGCGCCGGACGCGGCGCGAGGAGCCTCGTCTACTGCACCTTGGGCACCGGCATCGGCGGGGGCATCATCATCGATGGGCGCCTCTACCGGGGCACCACCGACGACGCCGGGGAGATCGGACACACCACAGTGCTCCCGGACGGCCCCCCATGCCTCTGTGGGAAGCGCGGATGCCTGGAGGCCCTGGTGGCCGGGCCAGCCATCGCGAAGCGCGCCCAGCGCCTCGCCGAGGCCCATCGCGATAGCCTCATGTGGTCGATCGCGGACGGGAGACTGAGCGCGATCACGGCCGCAGAAGCCCTGCGTGCCGCGCGCCAGGGCGACCACGCCGCCCGCGAGGTGTGGCGGGAGACGGGCTACTACCTCGGCCTCGGCCTCGCCAACCTCATCCAGGTGCTGAATCCGCAGGTGGTCGTGCTGGGCACCATAGCCGTCCACGCGGGGGACATCCTCCTCCGCCCGACGCGCCGCGCCGCCCGCGAGCACACCTGGCCTCGCGCCTGGAAAGCCGTCCGAATCGTGCCCGCCCAGCTCGCCAGCCGCATCGGCGACCTGGCTGCCCTGTGCTGCGCGCTGAACGCGGGGGAATGAGGAACGGGCAACGGGGACCGGGCAATCGGGAATGGGGAATGGGCAGGGGACGGTGGGGAGAGCCCTCAACGCGAAACGCTCAACTCGGGACTCGACCAGCGGAGCCACAACGCAATGGACACCCGGATCATCGACGACCTCCGCCAATCAGCCGCCGCGATTGAGGTCACCGTCGCCTCATGCGTGCCCCAGGTACGCCGCGCGGCCGAGGCGATCATCGAGTGCTACCGGAACGGCGGGAAGGTCCTGATCGCGGGGAACGGAGGCAGCGCCGCCGACGCCCAGCACTTCGCCGGCGAGATGATGGGCTGGTTCCTCGATAGGGCTCGCGGCCCGCTGCCTGCCATCGCGCTGACCACCGATACCTCCGTCCTCACCAGCATCAGCAACGACGCTTCCGTCGAAGTGGTCTTCGCGCGCCAGGTGGAAGCCCTCGCTCAGCCCGGCGATGTCTTCATCGGCATCAGCACCAGCGGCCAGTCGCCCAACATCCTCGCCGCGGTCGATGCCGCGCACCAGCGCGGTGCCACCACCATCGCCCTCTGCGGCCCGCCCGGTAGCCCACTCTCTCAGGCAGCGGACATCGTCATCGCGGTATCTGCGGACCTCACTCCGCACATCCAGATCGCCCACGCCGCCATCCTCCACTGCCTCTGCCGGATGGTGGACGGCCAGTGAGGGAGAAGAGGGACAGCCACCCATTCGCGGACACCCCGGAGTTCCGGGTTTTCCGCGAATGGGTGGCTGTCCCTCTTCTCCTCCCCAGGATCAGCAGCTCCCTGGACCGCGCCCCGAAGGGCCGCCAGTCGTACCCGCTGCCGATTCGCTCGATGTCGAGCCCGGCCTCTGCGAACAGGTGTTGCAGCTCCTCCAGTGGGTACACGCGGATCGAGGCCTCGTGCAGCACCTCGCCGGTCGCCGGTGATCGGAACTGGCTGATGAGGCGCTTTCCCTCGGGGTCGCGGTCGCACTCCAGCCACACGGCTCCTCCGCCGTCGAGACTGATGACCTCCGAGAACGGCAGGTGCGAGAACTGGTAGTGCCGGTTTCGCGTATCGAGCAGGAACCTCCCCTCCGGCCTGAGGCACCGCGACACCTCGCGGATGATCTCCGCGTTCTCGTCATCGGTCTGCAGGTATCCGAAGCTGTTGAAGAGGCAGAGGACAACATCGAACGCCGCCTCGCGGAAGGGCAGGCGCTGAGCGTCCCCGCGCACCAACCTCGCCGGGACCTCTCTCCGCTGTGCCTGCTCCCGCGCCCGCTCGACCATGAGACTCGCGGCATCCAGGCCCACCATCGGATAGCCGAGCTCCGCCAGCGGAATCAGATGCCTGCCGGGGCCGCAGCACAAGTCGAGCACCATCCTCGGCCGCCAGGGCGCGATCAGCCGGTCGAGCGCGGCCACCTGCTCCCGAGTCACGTGCTCACTGGGGAAAAACGCGAGGCGTAACGAGTGGGGGCTCTCGAAGAACCGCCGCCACCACGGTAACGGCAATGATGAACGATGAGTGCAGAATGATGAAGGACGGCACGACGCCTTGCCCTCTTGCCGTTGCCGCTCATCCATCATTCATCATCCCGCATTCATCATCCGCCGTCGCCTACGCCGCCGTCCACGCCTCCCTCCTCCGTGGCCCATCGACGGGGAGGCTCACGGTGAAGGTCGAGCCTGCGCCGAGCGCCGTCTGCAGCGTCACCTCGCCCTCGTGCGCCTCGGCGATGAGCTTGACGATCGACAGGCCCAGCCCGGTGCCCGGCATGGCCTGGGTCTCCGGCGTTCGTGCGCGGTAGAACTTCTCGAACACATGCGGCGCATCCTCCGCCGGAATGCCAGGCCCGGTGTCGGACACGATGATCAGGACCCGGTCGGCCATCTGGCGAACGCTCACCCGGACCGAGGCCCCCGAGTAGCTGTACTTGGCCGCGTTGGCCACCAGGTTCTCGACCATCCGCTCCAGCTTCCGTGCATCCCCGCGCACATGCACGCTGCGCGGCTCTGCGCTCAGCGAGAGCTTCACGCCACGGTCCTCCGCCATCGGGCGAGCCGCCCCGACCACGTGCTGGGCCAGAGCCACGATGTCCACCGGCTCGAGCGTCAACTCGTCCCGCCCGGCCTCGAGTCGGCTAACGGCCAGCAGCTCCTCCACGATCGCTTCCAGCCGCTGTGTCTGCCGGTGAACCGCGGCGGCATAGCGATGGGCTGGCGAGTCCCGGTCAGTGTGCTCGATCACGAGGTCGGCGTAGCCCCGGATCGAGGTGAGCGGCGTACGCATCTCGTGGGCCGCCATGCTCGTCAGCCGCGCCTCCACCTTGGTCGGCCGACAGACGCCGGTCACGTCGATGCAGCGGACCACGAGTCCTCCCGGCGTTTCCCCGCCCACCGGCACCTGGCTCAGGGTGCCCACGTAGCTCCGGGCGCTACTGGGGTCCTCCAGGTCGAAGATGAACGGAGTGCCGTGCAGCACCACATCAGTGCCCGCATCTCGTACCTGCCTGGCCGTCAGCCCCGATGCCCGAGCCAGAAGCGTTACGAAGTGCGTGTCGGCTAGGCTCTTGCCCTCCCCGCCGAGCAGCACCTCGGCGTGACGGTTCCATAGCACCGGTATCCCGGCCAGATCGAAGAGGACGACAGCCTCATGTACCCCCGACCGCCAGGCAGCCGCCAGAGCTGCCTGGCGCTGGCGCCCTAGCCTGGCCGAACGCAGCCAGGCGACCCGCCGCGCCAGGGGCAGATCGCTCCGCCCAACGCCCGAGCTTGTGCCGGCCAGGCGGATCTGGGAGGTCAGCAGCCTCGACGCGAGCAGCTGCCGGGCCCCACGCACTGCGAACTCCACCGCCCCATGGGGCACAGGGAGCCCCGGGCTGGCCAGGATCACCGCGGCCGTCTGGCCGGCCCATCCCGTCACCGGAACCGCCAGCGCGTGCCACTCGCTGACTCCTGCCAGGCCCGAAGGCCACCGGCCGAGAACCGGCGCGTGAGCGTCCGTGGCGAGACGCGCCAGCGCCTGAAGCGACGGGGCTCGCTGCCACCGAGCCGGTCCGCCGCCGCTCACGGTGGCAACCTGTCCCCATCGCGAGCCGGGCCCGGGCGACCACAACGCCGCCGCAGGCAGGTCGTGCCACCGGGTGAGGGAGCGCAGTGCGCTCGCCACCTGCGCGGCGGGGGAGGGCTCGCCGCGCTCCCCCGGCAGCGACCCCGCCTCAGGTCGTGCTCTTATCTCCCGGTCGATCAGGTAGCCTGCCTCGCCCAGCTCGAGACACGTCGCCACGACGAAGACCGCTGCCGCCGTCGCCAACGCAGGCCAGAGGGGAACGAAGGTGCCGCCCCACACCAGCGCCGCCACCCACGCCGCCGCCATGGCCGCCACGGTCACGGCCGAAGCCGCCGCCTTGCCCCGCAGGCCCCGGTCGCCGAGCGCGAGCGTGAGCGTGAGCGCCGCTACGATCAGCAGGCACCCATACAGCTCACTCGGCAGCTCCGCGACCCCCTGCCCGACCAGGGCGCAGGCGATGGCCCAGGCCACCACCGACCTGCTCTGGATCGACGCCGCCGCACTGTCCGACGTGAGGAAGGCGGGCGCGCCACCGACGGGGTGCGGCCGAGTGCTTCCGCACAGCAAGACCACTCGCCCCCCGATCTCCGGCCGCAGGCTGGCCACCGGCCCGGCAGCCAAAGCCGCCAGGCGGTTCTCGCTCACCAGAGACACCGGCAGGGAGTGGTCGACCAGCAAGCCGCCGCGCGACGAGAGACGGTGGAGGTTCCCCCGGAGTGCTGCCGCCGGGCGCGAGGCGGGCAACCGAGCGGTCGCTCGCAGGGCGACGGTCCTCACGAAGCCTCGCGACACCCCGCCCTCGGCTGCGGCCCCCGGCGGCCGCACCCGGCGTACGACGCCCCCTTCAGCCTCGAAGTGCTCCAGCAAGGCCCACTGCACCCGTCGCAGGTGCTCGGTGTCGGCCGGCGCATCACCGCGCGCAGCTTCGGCGACCGCCACAACACAGCGTGGATTGGCCACTAGCTTCCAGAGAGCCGCCACCTGCTCCGGCGGCGCGCCGGCCCCCGCGGCAAGGAATGACTCGTCCAGACCCACCGCGGCCGCGCCCGCCGCCAGGACGTTCCGCAACGCCACCTCTCGCTGCGCCAACGACGGCGTCACGCATGGGCCTGCCGGGTCCGGCCATGGTGCCACCAAGACCACGACTGGCGCCTCATCTCTGGGGTGTGGCCTCAGCGAACAGGCGGCATCCAGCGCGGTCATGTCCGCAGGGCGGAACAGCCCGAACAGGTGTCCGGCGAAGATGGTCGCACCTATGGACAGGCCGATCAGCGCTCTGCCCAACGGAGCGTTCCGGAAACGCGTCATCGCCCTCAGACACGGTCTCAGTTGACCATGCGAGACCGTGTAAAGGGGCTTATACCATCGTGATTCGGTTCTGTGTGGGAGGTTCTCCGAGCATAAACCCTCTGGGGGCATCGGCGGCAGCGGCATGACGCCCGCGCTCCCGCCAAGGGCAGGCCCTCGCGGCCGAAGGGGTTACCCCGGCGGCCACCCAAGCGCCCTCCCGCCAATCACGTGGAGGTGGATGTGCAGTACGACCTCGCCCGCATCCCGACCCCGATTGAGCACCATGCGGTATCCGCTCTCCACCAGCCCGGCCTCCACTGCCACTTGCGTGCCGACCCGGAGAAGGTGCCCGAGCAGGCTCTCATCGCCCTCGCGGGCCGCCGCCACGTTCGCAATGTGCCTCTTCGGGATGACCAGAACGTGGACCGGCGCCTGGGGGTTTGTGTCCGTGAACGCCACCACCTGGTCGTCCTCAGCGACAATCTGGCTGGGCACTTCCTTCGCTGCGATCTTGCAGAAGATGCACTCAGACACTGACAAGCCCCCTTAGTCACGTCTGAGCCGGTTGCGGAAGTCGCATGGGCGGGGCGTTGTAGCACCCGTCGCCTGCCGTCGGTCCTCGGTCCTCGGTCCTCGGTCCTCAGTCCTCGGTCCTCGGTCCTCTCACCAGCGCCCTCGCCGCCGCCCCCAGCGCAGCCAGGAACACCAGTAGCCCGAGGAGCTGCCCCAGGATGGGCGCCAGGAACGAGAACGACAGCACGCCTCCCCCCACGAGCGCCTGAAGCGGCGTGCGGTCCTCGACGGGGCTGCCCGAGGGGAGCAGCCGGGCTCCCACGGCCGCGGCAGCTCCCGCAAAGCCGAACCCCCCCGCCAGCATCACCACGAGGGCGATGATGGCCGCCAGCACCCCCAACGGCCCCTGTGCCGCCGTGCCACCGAGCAGAACCAGGAACGCCAGCACCGCGATCGCCGCCCCCCACCCCAGGCACCAGCCCCGACGCATCTCCACCGCCTCCCGCGTCGCCGCAGTCCAGCGAGGGAAGATGATGGCTACCACGCCCTGTAGTGCGCCCCACCCGAGCAGCGCCGCCACGAACAGGATGAGCGACCCAGCCTGCCGCTGTGGCCGCGCCGCCACCTGGGCGAGCGCGGGAGTGATGGCCGGGCCGAGGGCCACCAGCCCGAGCATCGCTAGTCGACAGCACGCGCGAAGTCGATCCATTGGCTCTACGCCCCCTCCTGCAGCCGCCGGCGCGGACCGATTGCGCCCTTGGCGAGAACGACGTTCACGACGAAAAGCAGCAAGGCGCCCGCCACGAGCGGCACCGGCCCGGTCCGGCTGAGTACCGACTGCGCCAGGACCGCGCCATCGTCCCATCGCTCGGTGACCTCGTGGCGCACGTCCTGGGGCCACGAGCGCACGGTCTCGGGCAGAGCGGACACATCGCTCGGCACGATCGCTCCGATGCCGACCGTCTCCGAAACCACCGCCGCCGCCTCGGCTTGCACGGCCGCCCGGGCTTGGTGGAGATCCACCCAGGGCGAGTGCAGGCCGACGAGCACCATGGCCGCAGCCGTCAGTGCCAGTGCCCCCGCCGGTGTCCATGCCCGCCAGAAGCGCACCGGCGCGGGCGCAACCCGCCAGGCCGGTCGCACCTCGTGGACGCGCCGCAGCGCCTCTTCCACGGTGGCCGCCGACGCGGGCTCCTCTCCGACCAACCCCCTCGCCAGCACGCGGCCCAGCGCCGACCACCCCTCGGCCTCGAGCCGGCACTCCTCGCAGACCTCGAGGTGCTCACGGACCCGCGCCTCGTCGCCCTCGCTGAGAGCGCCGTCCGCGCAGAACGGCAGCAGGTCTCTGATCTCGTCACATGTCCTGCGTGTCATCGCTCATCTCCGCCTCAACCAGATCGGCCAAGCTCTCCCGCAGGTGCTTCTTTGCCCGGAACAGGTGGATCTTCACCGTCCCGATGGATAGCCCCGTGACGTCGGCGATCTCCTGGTAGCTCAGCCCCTCGACGTGTCGCAGGAGGCACACCGGTTTGTAGAGGTCGGGAAGCGACCGCACCGCCTGACCCACCCGCTGCACAAGCTCTCCGCGCTCGGCCTCTCGCGACGGTCCTGCCGCGCTGTCCGCCGGCCCGCCGTCCGCCTCCCCCAGCTCCTCCCACGGCTCCGGCTCCCGCCTCTGCCCCAGGCTCACACACAGCCGCGCCGTCACCGTTAGCAGCCACGCCGAGAACCGGCGCGTGGGGTCGTATAGGTGCAGCTTGCGGTAGGCCCGGACGAACGTCTCCTGCGCCGCATCGTGGGCCGCCTCGGCATCGCCCAGGAGCTTCCGGCACAGACCCAGAACCCGCGGGTAGTAGCGCCGAACGAGGGTGTCGAACGCAGCCTGATCCCCGCGTAGGGCCTGCTGGGCGAGGCGCTCATCACTCGCTGGCATCGCACGTGCGCCCGACTTCGTGGAGGTCTACACAGCACGAGCGGACTGGGTTTCACCTGGTGGGCCTACGGTCACTCCCTATCCCCCCACACCGCCCGCGCCGCGGCTACGCCTTCACCCGGGTCAACGGCACAACCCTTGTGTCTCAGGAACCTGCCGACTCCCTCCAGCAGCCGCGCCGTGCACTCCCAGTTCGCGGTCCCGCCGAAGTGCCCTACCCGGAAGCCACGTCCGCGGTACTCCGCGAACCCAAAGGCGACGAGCAGCCCCGTTTCCTCCTCCAGGAACCGTCGCGCCTCCGGCCCCGATACGCCGTCCGGCAACACGACCGCCGTCGTGGTCGGGCACGCCCAGCGCTCCTCGGTCACCGTTCGGCACCCGAGCGCGCGCACTCCTGCCCGGAACCCCGCCGCCAGTCGCTCCAGCCGCCACGCGCGCGCCTGCAGACCTTCGTCGAGGAGAAGCCGCAGTGCCTCCTTCAGGGCCAACACGAGCGCACAGGCCATCGTCACCGGGAAGGGGTGCCAGTCGGCCCAGTCGCGGGCGTAGTGGCGCCAAGTCAGCAAGTTGAGATACCAACTGCGGCGGTTGGTATCCCGCGCGGCCTCCATCGCCTCCCACGCCGCCGGACTCACCGCGACCGGGCACAGCCCGGGCGGGGCGGCTAGGCACTTCTGCGTCGAGCCGACGCACAGGTCGATCCCCCACTCATCGACCGGCAGCCAGACCCCTCCGAAGGACGAGATGGCATCAACGACCATCAGCGCCCCGCGCGCATGCGCCTCCTCCGCCAACTCCCGGATCGGGTTCAGCACCCCCGTGCTCGTCTCTCCGTGAACCACCGCCACCACACGCACCGCCTCTGCTCGGTCGAGCACCTCCGCCAACCGCTCCCGCGTCACGGCCTCTCCCCACGGCGCCTCGACCCGCACGACCTCCAGCCCCAACTGCTCCAGGATGCCTACCCAGCGCTCCCCGAACCCGCCGTTGACCGCGACGGCCACCCGCTCCCCCGAGCCGAGCACCGTTCCCGGCCCGGCCTCCAGGCCCGCCGTGCCGGTGCCGACCATCAAGATCGGTGGGCGTTCGGTCACGAACGCCTCAGCCAGCAGGCCGAGCGTCTCGTTGTGCCGGCGGACCCACTCGTCGCCATAGTGGGGGACTGACTGGCGCCCCATGGCCGCCAGGACCTCCGGGGCCAGCTCCGTGGGGCCGGGGATCATCAGGCGGGGCAACGGCTCACTGGGGTTGGGGTCTGGTGACGGGGGCACGGCAGGCACTCACTCCTCCGCGAACGACTGGGGCACAGGGACTCTATCCCGCGCCGTTCGTCCGCGGGGCGGTCAACGAGAAACGTCGGCCCTCCAGGCTGAGTGCGCGCAGGTCGCCCAGGATGGACTCAAGCCCGAGAATGGTGCACGACAGCGGGTCCTTCGCCACCTTGCACGGCAGGCTCAGCCGGTGGGTGACCAGCTCAGGCAACCCTCGCAGCAGCGCGCAGCCGCCGGTGAGCACGATGCCGCTCTGTTCCACCTCGGCTCTCTGCCGCGGCGGCAGCTCGTCGACGACCCAGCCGATCTCGTTGATGATGGGAAGCACGGCCTTGAGGAGTAGCTCCGGCGCGCCCTGGAGCACCACCGCCAGCGGCTCCGACCCATTGCCGTTCCGCGGGACGTTGTTCACCTTCACAGTGTTCTGGCCCAGCTCGGGCAGAACCGACCCCACCCGGATCTTGACCTCCTCCGCCGAGGGCTGGTCCACGCGCACGCCCTGCGTCCGCTTGATGGCCCTGATGAGGACCTCGTCGATGTCGTCTCCGCCGTAGCGCAGGGTGCTCCCGGCGATCACCGTGCCCATGCTGATGACGCCGATGTCCGTGGCCCCCGCGCCCACGTCCACGACCATCTGGCTGTCCACACCGGAGGCCGGCACGCGCGCCCCCACCGCCGCCGCCAGCGCCCGGGGGACGATCACCGTATGCCCCGCGCCCGCCGACCGGATGGCCTGCGCCAGCGCCCGGCGCTCGACGCTCGTCGCCCGCAGGGGAGCCGCCGTCACCACGACCGGGCTGAACAGGTACCGACGCCCCAGTGCCTGCCGCAGGAAGTGGCGGATGAGGTCCACGGCCGCATCGAACTCCGCGACCACGCCCTTGCGCACCGGCCGAACGACCTCCACCCCCGGCACCTGGCGCTCGAGCATCCGCTTGGCCTCGGTGCCGTAGGCCACCGGACGCCGTCGCGCCTCCTGGAACGCCACTGCCGTGGCCTCCCGCACCACCACCCCATGCCCCTTGACCATGAGGTGCGTGTTGGCGCTGCCCAGGTCCAGGCCCAGCTCCTCCGCCCACGGCAACTGCATCCGAGACCCCCGGGACCAAAACGCGGCCCGTTCGGGGCCGCGTCGGTAGGTCTTGACCGGGAGCATAGCACAAAGGACGGCGGAAATCAACGGATTCCGGGGCAGACCGGGTGCCGCGGGCGACCCCCTCACGGCCTCAGGGTCGTGCCGCTGGCAGCCGGGAGCGCCCGGGATGGGTTCAAGGGTCCTCAGCCCGCCGCGCCGGGGAAGAAGGTGGCGAAGGCGAGATAGACCGACATGGCAGACACCGCCACCACGCACCCCCACGTCAGCCCGTTGTACACTCGCCCATTCGTGTGCCCGCCGACGATCCGCTGATCGTTGATGAGCAACAGCATGAACACCAGCACCAGCGGCAGGAGCACGCCGTTCAACACCTGAGACAGGTACATGATCTTGAGCAGGGGCGCCCTCGGCAGCAGGACGATCCCCGCTCCCACCACGATCAGCGCCGTGTAGGTGCCGTAGAACTCCGGCGCCTCGCGGAACGTGCGGTCCAGCCCACGCTCCCAGCCGATCCCTTCGCATACCTGGTACGCCGTCGCCAGCGGCAGGATGGAGGCCGCGAACAGCGACGCATTCAGCAGGCCGAAGGCGAAGAGGCTGGCGCAGTACTTCCCGGCCAGCGGACGGAGGGCCTCGGCCGCATCCCGAACGCTCTCCACCCTCAGGCCGCTGGCGTGGATCGTCGCCGCGCAGGTCACCACGATGAAGAAGACCACGACCAACGCCCCGATGCACCCCACCAGCACGTCCCACCGGGTGTAGCCGTAGTCCTTCGCGGTGACCCCTTTGTCCACTACGGCCGCCTGCTGGTAGAACTGCATCCACGGAGCGATCGTCGTGCCTACGATGCCGATGAGCATCATGACGTATGCCGGCGAGAAGGACCACTGCGGCACGACGACCGCCCGGAACACCTCGTCCCACTGCGGCCGGGCCAGAAGCCCCGAGATCGGGTAGGCGACGTAGAACAGGCAGGCGATCAGGAACACCTTCTCCACCACCCGGTACGTGCCTTTCACCACGATGACCCATACCAGAATCGCCGCCACCGGCACCGCGATGTAGCGCGAGACCCCGAAGATCTCCGCCCCCGAGGCCACCCCGGCGAACTCCCCCATCGTGTTCGCCAGGTTCGTGAACAACAGCCCCACGAGCAGCCAGAACGTGATCTGCAGACCGAACCGCTCCCGGATGAGATCCGCCAGCCCCTTCCGGGTGACCGCGCCCAGCCGGGCCGACATCTCCTGGATCACGAACAGGAGCACCCCGACCGGAACCAGCGACCACAGCAGGCGATAGCCGAAGTTCCCGCCCGCCAGCGAGTAGGTGGCGATGCCGCCCGCGTCATTGTCCACGTTGGCCGTGATGATCCCCGGTCCGAGGATGGCCAGGAACATGAAGATGCCGGCCAGCCTCCGGTTGGCCACGAGTCGCCTGAGCCAATTGTGGCCGGGGGGTGCCATCGCCAGGTGCCTCACGGTGCAAAGGAAGACCGAGCCCTAGCGGCTGAAGACCTTCGGGATTCGCTTCTTCCAGGAGGTGGGAATCGCGGCGTCGATGGCATCGTCCATCGTCACGATGCCCCGCAGGTGGTTCTCCTCATCCACCACCGGCACCGCCAGCAGGTTGTAGTGCGCCACGGTGTGGGCGATGTCGTCCTGACGCGTGTCCAGGCTCACCCGGACCACGTGCGTCTCCATCAAGTCGTCCACCCGCGCCTCCGGCGGCGCCGCCACCAGCTCCCACAGCGAGAACACACCCGTGAGGCGATCCTCGTTGTCCACCACGTACACGTAGTAAATGGCGCCCAGGTCCTGCGCCTGCGCCCGCAGTTGCTCCAGAGCCTCGGCGACCGTGACCCCGTTGGGTATCGCCGCATACTCGACGGTCATCAGCCCGCCCGCCGAGTCCTCGGGATACTGCAGCAGCTCCCGCAGGTCGGCCGCTTCCTCGGGCTCCATCAGGTCGAGGATTGCATCCGCACGCTCCTCGGGCAGGTCGGCCAGCAGGTCCGCCCCCGCGTCGGGGTCCATCTCCTCGATGATGTCCGAAGCCTGCTCGTTCGACAGCTCCTGCACCACCGCCACCTGCGCCTCCGGCTCCATCTCCTGCAGTGCGTCGGCCGCCAATCCCTCGTCCATCGCTCCCAGGAACGTCGCCCGCTCCGGTACGCTCAGCTTCTCCGCGATGTCGGCCAGGTCTTCCGGCGCCAGCTTGGTCAGTGCCTCCCGGCTGGCCTCGACGTGAATCTCCTCCCCCTCCGTCGGCATCTGCACGTGATCCCAAGCGATCAGCTTCTCCGGGAAACGAAGGTGGAGAGCGTTGCACACGCCCAGAGCAAAGTGCTCCCAGTTCAGCCGACGGAGGATCCCGCGCCAGCCGATGTCGACGTGGGTGAGCAGCACCTCGTGCCCGACCGCGCCGAACTTCAGGTCGTGCACGCGCACCACGCGCTTGCCCGAGACATCGATGATCTGCCGATCGAGCAGCCGCCGCCTCACCGACACATCGTCCTCGTCGGGCTGTTCGCCGGCGGCCTGCTCCAGGCTCGTGGACAGCCGGAAACCCTCGTACGACGCCGAACGCACGAGGTGCCAGGGGATGTACACGGTCCGCTGGTCCGCAAACAGGCGGACTGCGACCTTCGAGAGAATGGGGAACTGGTCGCGGGGCTTGACGAAGAGGTCATCGATCTTGCCGAGCGCACGGCCTGAGACGTCGAACAACGTCTCCCGCACGAGGCCTGCGAAGTACGCTTCGGCGAAGAAGACCATCGTCTTCCGCCCCCTTCGGGTCCGGCGCTTCCGGCGCAGGGCCAGCAAAACGCCCACCTGCGGATCGACCCGAGGTGGGCGGCGAGGGGGCGCGCGTCACCGAGCCCTTCAGGCCCGTGATGCCGTCATGGCCTCCTCCTCCGCGGCACCTCGCGTCACCGGATACGCCCTGGATTGACGAGGTACGTCGCCAGTACTATGCTCTGGGCTTGCGTCCATGTATCCTGGGTCTCCAAGGCACGGACCCCTCACCGGGGAGCCCGTGCAGTCGCGCCGTCGGCCGAGGTCCCCGCTGTACGACCCGCCGCTCCGCCCGTCCCCGCCGCCGGTTTGACCGGCGCCCATTCTACTCGCCGTCCCCGGCACAGTCAACCCCTGGGACCGCACATCCTCGCGCGCCTCTCCGCGTCTATGACTTGGGCGCCTTCGCCGCCGCCCAAGCCCTTGAGGAGGCCCTGCTCGTGAGTGAACAGGAGACACCCCCTCTCGTCGTAACGCTGAACCGCGTCGGCCCTGCCGACGCGCCGCTTGTGGGCGGCAAGGCCGCCAACCTCGGCGAGATGACCCGCCTTCGTCTCCCCGTTCCGCGCGGCTTCTGCGTGACGACGGCGGCGTACGAGCGAATGCGCCCAACGCCGGGAGCCGTGGCGGATGCAGGTCTCAGCGCCGAGGTCGAGGAGGCCATCGTCTCCGCGTGGGAGCGCCAGGGCGCCCGTCTCAGCTACGCCGTCCGCTCCAGCGCAACCGCCGAAGACCTCCCCAACGCCTCCTTCGCTGGCCAGCACGCGACGTTCCTCAACATCCGCGGACAGGAGGCTCTGCTCGAGGCTGTTCGTTTCTGCTGGGCCTCTCTCTTCAGCGATCGCGCGACCGTCTACCGTGCCCAGCACGAGGTCGACCACGAGCCCGTGGCCATGGCGGTCCTGATCCAGGAGTTCGTGCCCGCGGCGGTCTCCGGCGTCCTGTTCACCGCCGACCCGGTCACCGGCGACGCCGACCGTATCATCATCGAGGCCACCTGGGGGCTGGGCGAAGCACTGGTTTCGGGCAAGGTGAGCCCCGACCGTATCGTCCTCGACAAGCAGAGCCTTCGCGTCCTCTCGTACGACATCGCCGACAAGCCCCTCGAGACCGTCCCCGGCCCTGCTGGCGGCGTCCGTGAACAGCCCGTGGCCGAGCAGCGCCGCCGCGCCCCGTGCCTCGGCGAGCGCACAGCCCGGCGGCTTGGCAAGCTCGCCTGTCGCGTCGAGCGCGCCTTCGGTGTGCCGCAGGACATCGAGTGGGCGGTCAACCAGGGCCGCGTGGTCCTGCTCCAATCGCGGCCGATCACCACCCTCAGCCCCGTGGCGGAACAGGACCGAACCGTCTGGAGCAACGTGAACGTAGGCGAAGTGATGCCCGGTGTGATCACGCCGCTCAGTTGGTCGGTCATCGACCGCTGTGTCGGGCTGCTCTTCGCTCCCATTCTGAACCGGCTCGGCGTGCATCTCGACGATACGCCCTGGTTCGGTCTGGTCGCCGGGCGCATGTACGCCAACGTGAGCACCTTCGTGCGCATCATTCGTGCTGTGCCGGGGCGGATGGACCTCAACGAGATGTTCGGGGGCCAGCAGGGGAAGACCGCCGCGGCCGCGGCCGTCGCCATCCTGGAGAAGACGCCGCCGGCAAGTCGGTCGCGCAAGCTGCGCATGCTCAGCCGCCTGACGGTGCTGGCCCTGTGGCTCGTGGCCCATTCATCCATGAAAACCGGCAACCGGTTCGTCAGCAACCTCCGGCGGCGAATGGATGAGTTCGCCCGCACCGATCTCTCCACGATGCCCGAGGAAGAGCTGCTCCCCTTCGCCCAGTCCATCATCCGGGTCACCCTTGGCGTCACCACCGCCGCGACTCATGCCCTGGTCGGCATAACGTACATGACTGCCCTCTTGCGCCTGGCGAGGGCGTGGCTGGGCGATGAGGAGGGAGCCATCGCCAACCGGCTGGTCTCCGTGGCGGGCGGAATGGACTCCGCCGAGGCGGGGCTCGACTGGTGGCGGCTCGCGGCGTGGGCTCATGAGCATGCGCCGGTTGCGCGCGCTCTCATGGCCGCAGAGGGCTTCGCCGCGGTGCAAGAGCGGCTGACCTCGGCCCCGGAGGGGCGCGAGTTCCTGTGCCGGTGGGACGACTTCATGTTCCGCCATGGACACCATGCGCAAGGCGAGCTCGATGTGCACAACCCCCGCTGGTCCGAGACGCCCGACCACGTGCTCGACCTGCTGCGCTCGTACCTCCGCAACATGGGCCGAGTGGACCCGGTGGCCTTCCGCCGACAGTGCGCAGAAGAGCGCGAGCGCCTGCTCGCTGACTGCCGCAAGCGCCTCCGCAACCCACTCAAGCGGCTGGCCCTCAGTGCTCTCGTCACGCGCGCGCAGCAAGGACTTGCGCTCCGGGAGAACTTCAAGAGCCAGGCGGTCCGCTTGCTCGCCGTGGTGCGCCGAGCCCTCGTCGAGCTGGGCCGCCGTCTCGCGCGTCGGGGCGTGCTGGCCGATGCGGACGACCTCTTCTTCCTCTCACTCGAAGAGATCGAGCCGGTGCGCCGTGGCGAGGCGCCCTTCGACGTCGCCGAGACGATGGCCGCCCGCAAAGCGGAGTACGCGCGCAACCAGGCTCTGCACCCGCCGCCGGTGATCGTCGGCCGCTACGACCCGAGCGCCGCGCTCCCCGACGCGCCGGTCGGGCCCACCGAGACCATGCGCGGCCTCGCCGTCAGCCCCGGCGTCGTCACCGGCCCTGCGCGCGTCATCCTGCGGGCGGACACGGACGAGAGAGTGCTGCCAGGGGAGATTCTGGTGGCGCCCTTCACCGACCCCGGCTGGACCCCTCACTTCCTCACCGCCGCCGGGATCGTGATGGAGATGGGCGGCATGCTCAGCCACGGCTGCATCGTTGCCCGCGAGCTCGGCATCCCCGCCGTGGCCAACGTCGGCCCGGCGACCACGCTGATCAGAACGGGGCAGATGATCCAGGTGGATGGGAACCGAGGGGTGGTCGCGCTGCTCGACCGAGGATCGGAGGCCTGAAGACTACCTCACCACCCCTGCCAGGAACTGGATCGCGTTCACCAGCTCGAACGGCTTCCCGTAGTCCTCCGCCTCGAGGACGATCGTGCAGCCGCGGGTGCGGGCGACGAACGGCAGGTGCTCCAGGCCGTCGGCGTGCGCGGAACCCACTTCGCTGGGTTTGGGAGCCGCGCCAGGGGGCGGGGCCACCGCCACGACAGCAGGATTCCCACCCTCCCGTGTAGAAGCAACCCTCCGCCGGAGCGCGCGATGCCGCATGATCGCTGGCGGCCTCGTTCGTCGGAGATCCCGGATAGGGACAGACCTGGTCTGTTCGTGGCTGTGGCGAAGCCTGGTGAAGGGGGTGTTCGGGGATGCAGTGCCCGAAGTGCCCGGCGACGACCTCCGACCGTCTGCGTCGGTGCGAGAGTTGCGGCGCGGACGTCTCGTGCATGGTGGCTGCGTCCGACGGTACGAGATACGGCCCGTACTCCTGGGGCGCCTTCCGTCAGTATGCGGCAGACGGTCGCATCCGCCCAGACTGGTCGGCCAGCCTCGGAGGCGGACCGTCGATGCCTGTGGGCGACCTTGTGCGCTCCGTGGAGAGTGCCGGCAAGGCCGCCTCCACGACACCAGCTTCGGCACCGAGCGGCGGGACAACGCCGCCTCCCCTTAGGGTCGTCCCCACCACTGCTCTCGGACCCTCGGAACAGAGCAAAGGCGCGGTGAGCGCGCCTGCGTCCGTTCCTCGTCCCCCCAAACCTGTGCGGCAGCGGCGATGGGGTAGGTGGCTCATCGGCCTGGCCGGTTTCGCGGCACTGGCCGCCCTCGGGGCTGGCGGGTACTGGTACTACCGGTGGCAACCGTTCCACGCGACCGACCGCTCGACGAACCCGTCGTCCGCTCCGGCGTTGCCCCTGCCGGAGAAGGGCGAGGTCGTTACCTGGCGAGGCGAGCCGAGCTTTGCGGTTGAACAGGAAGGGTCCGATGGGACCCCGCAGACCTACGTCGGCTTCGAGGTCGGCTCTGACAAGCCCTTCGTGATCCGTGACATCAGCCCGGAGTTCGACGGGTTGCTGGGATGGCTCAGCAAGCCGAATTTCCTTTGGGATGTGAAGTCGGTGACATTCGGTGATACCGCCCTCAGTGAGCACTTCGGTAGGCTCCTTCCCGATCTCGAACAGCACGTCAGTCCCCTCGGATTCCTCAAGCTGAGGCGAGGCTACCCGCAGGTCATCGCGATCTGTCAGACCGACGGCGCAGGACGCGAGGTCACGGCCAGGTTCGCAGGTGAGATGAAGGTGCCGACCGTGGACCCCCAGGCGAACCTGTGGTACGACGTGTGCCCAGTTTTCGAGGGGGCCATCGTGGCGCCCGAACGCGAAGCACCGGCTCCTCCGAAGGGGCCGGCGGGTCGCCGTCGCCCGAGGGGGCCGCGGGGTTACCGCGGAACAGGAACCGTGTTCGCGTACCAAGCGGCGAGGGCCGGGGACGTGCGGGATGTGCTGAAACACTTCAGCGGCGGCGTGCCCGTCGACGCTAGAGACCTTGACGGCTGGACGCTACTCCACTGGGCAGTTGATCCGGGGCGCCTGGGGATGGCCCGACTCCTGATATCGAAGGGCGCCGACGTCAACGCCAAGGCCGACGACGGGAAAACCCCACTGCACTTGGCAGCGCAGAACGGTTACCTGCGTATCGCGGAGTTGCTGATCGCTAAGGGAGCTGATGCTAACGCTCCAGCCAGGACGCTATGGGGCGCAACACCCCTGCAGCTGGCAGCGATCGGGGGAAATGCGCGCATGGTGCAGCTTCTGCTGGCGAAGGGCGCCGATGCCAATGCTGTGGACGACTTCACCCACAGCACCGCGCTCCAGCTTGCTACGAGATACCAACACCAGGACGTGGTGAACCTGTTGAGGCAGCACGGTGCGACCGAGTAACCAGGGCAGGTAGGCCGCCGGTCTCTGGTGCACCAACGTCGTGCAGGAAGCTACTACAGCCCCTACCTCACCACCCCTGCCAGGAACTGGATCGCGTTCACCAGCTCGAACGCTTTGCCATAGTCCTCCGCCTCGAGGACGATCGTGCAGCCGGAGGTGCGGGTGACGAACGGCAGGTGCTCCACGCCATCCGCGAACGACGGGTCGATGAAGGTGAGCTCGACCTCGACCGGCGTGTCCAGCACCAACGGGTTGAACTCATCGGCGCGGCCGACCGCGCGCCCGGCGGCCTGTCGGATGCTCTCCCTCGCCACGCCGGGCGGCAGGCAGATCGCCGCTGACCGGCTGACTCCCTCCTTCACCACCACCGTCTCGATCTCCCCCAGCAGCGCGCGGGCTTCCTCGCACGCCGCCCGGTCGCCGGTCACCAGGCCCACCGGCACACCGAGATGCCCCGCGATCGCGGAGTCAGCGCCGATCTCTCCAACCTCGATGTCGTTGAACTTCAGCGAGAAGATGCTGCCCGTGTAGGTGTGCGCCATGACGCCGCGCTCGGTGCCCGCCTTCGCGTGGTAGGCGATGAGCAGCGCGAGATCGAACGACTCATCCAGCCCCGCCATGTGGTTGAAGGGCTTCGGCTGGCCGCTCAGGAAGCGCACGCGCTCGTCGAGGGCCTCGGGGATGAGGTTGCGCATGTTCGCATGCGCCTCGCCCACCAGCACCTCCGTCGCCCCGCCCTCGAAGGCGCCGCGCACCGCCGCGTTGACATCGGCCGTGATGAACTCCCTCTCCCGTTGCCGATCCGCCCCATCCCACGTCACCAGACCGGCCACACCCTCATAGTCCGCGGTGACGAACACCTTCATGTGAGTCACTTCCTCTTCGGCCCGGCAGGAATCGAGGGCCCAGTTCGCCGCCCATGCCTGCGCCCCCTCTGACCAAAGCGCGCAGCCCGCGGCGTCCGACCTCGCTCTGGGCGGGCCCACGCGTGTCCACAACCCGCTGTCCCCTGGTCTTGCCTTGGGCGAGTGTGCTACAATGGCCGCGGTCGCCGGTGGCTGCGCTGCTGGCGCCCTATCGGGACCGGACGGGGGGCGAGCATGGAGCTTCCGGGCGAGGTTACGGACCGCAGTGTCCTCATCTACATGACCGGCGCGCTGTGCACGCAGCCGGCGCAGGTCCTCCAGAGCTGGCAGGCGCGGGGTGTCATCCAAAGCTTCCTGCAGCATCTGCGCCGACGGGAGTCGGTGGAGCTGAGGCTGTTGGGGGAGACCGACACCCAGGGCAGTGTGCACTCGCCCTCGCCGGCGGCCCAGAGGCTGGCGCGGCTCCTGGGGCTGTTGGTGGACATGCCGGTCGATGAGGTGCGGATGCGGGCCCCGGACGTGGCGGACCTGGTGCAGGAGCCGCTGGGTCTGGCGGAGTTGGTCGAGGGGCTCTACGACCACTGGCGGGGTCTTGAGCGCTACCTGATCTTCGAGGGGAAGGCAGACGACTCCCGCGACAGCGCCCTCGAGGGCCACATGTCCTTTGTCTACAACAACCAGGACCTGAACGCCCTCGTGCGCGAGGCGTACCGGCGGATCGAGCGCCACCTCCGGGGGTACTGGCCGCGGGTCTACCGTCAAGTGCCCGCCGGTGCGAACCTGAGCCTGCTGATCGAGAGGATCAACTGGGCGTGCCCGGGTGGGTTGTACCAGCCCCTGCGCGACATCGCCATGGTGCGGCTCGCGCTGTTGAGCCCGCCGGTCCTCCTCTACCCGAAGCGCAATCGGCGGCAGGGCAAGTTCAGCCAGGCCACGCAGCACCCGCTCGAGCGGGCGTACCTCGACCCGAGCCGGTGGCTATGCCTGCCGCTGCGGGTAGGCGAGCTGTGCCTCTTCTTCTTCTTCGACCGGGAGTACCTGTCGCTGGCGACTAGCCTGGTGAACCTGTTCGAGGTGTCGGGTCACGAAGAGGCGCGGCGGAAGCCGGATGGGATCGTGCTGTTCGGCCTGCCGCCGGAGAGCATGAGCATGGAACAGACGACGTTCTACGTGGATGAGGAGGAGGACATCGTCGTCGGCGCGGTCGCGCGGTCGGATGAGGTGGACTACTTCGGCTACTGCAAGAAGATGATGCTGACGCTGCACAACATCATCATGATGCGCCGCGGGAGGTTGCCGGTGCACGGGGCCATGTGCCGCGTGCGGTTGCGGCGGGGGCCGGATGTGAGCGTGGTGATCGTGGGCGACAGCGGCGCCGGGAAGTCGGAGACGCTCGAAGCCTTTCGGGTCCTGGCAGACGAGTGGATCTCGGACATGACCATCGTGTTCGATGACATGGGTTCACTGGCGATGGCTCCCGGGCCGAAGGTCCTCGGGTATGGCACGGAGATCGGAGCGTTCGTCCGGCTGGACGATCTCGATCCGGGCTATGCCTTCGGTCACTTCGACCGCAGCATCTTCATGAACCCGCACCGGCAGAACGCGCGGGTGGTGCTGCCCATCACCGAGTACAGCGACGTGGTGGCCGGGTACCCGATCGACCTGATCCTGTATGCCAACAATTACGAGCCTGTGACGGATGAGACGCCCGCCGTGGAGTTCTTCGCCGACGCCGCGCGAGCGTTGGAGGTCTTCCGCACGGGGTATCGCCAGGACAAGGGCACGACGGACGAGCGGGGACTGGTGCGGACGTACTTCGCGAACCCGTTCGGGCCGGAGCAGTTGCCGGAGCTGCACGAGCCCCTCGCGCAGCGGTACTTCGCGGCGGCCCAGGAGGCCGGGGTTCGTCTGGGGCAGCTCCGCACCCGTCTCGGGATCGAGGGCTGGGAGCAGGAGGGCCCGCGGCAGGCAGCGGAGGCGCTGTTCCGACAGCTTATGGTGGAGACCGGGGAGTAGGGCGCCTGTGGGCGGAGGGAACCCGCGAGTTGCAGGGAAACGCGGTAGTTCCGCCGGGGAGGCCGACCGAGCGCGGTCGGCTCAGGCGGATCGGGGGGTTCTCGTGCGTCTGAGTGTCGAGCGTTCCAGGCTGCGCGGTGCGGCGGAGATTCCGGCCTCGAAGTCACACACGGTCAGGGCAGTGTACCTGGCGACGCTGGCCTCGGGGGTGTCGGAGGTTCGCGCGCCGCTCCGTTCGCGGGATACCCTGGCGGCGGTGGAGGCGGGTCGCGCCTTGGGGGCGCAGATCGGCCTGGGCGCCGAGCAGTGGCGGATCGAAGGAACGGGCGGGAACCCGGTGCCGCCGGCGCACCCGATCGATGTCGGGAACTCCGGCACGACGCTGCGGATCGGGCTGGGCGTCGCCTCCCTGGCGACCGACTGGGCGGTGTTCACCGGCGACGAGCAGATTCGTCGGCGGCCGAACGGGGCGCTGATCCAGTCGCTGAACGATCTCGGCGCGCGGGTGTTCTCCACCCGCGGCGACGGCGCGGCGCCCGTGGCCGTGAGGGGCCCGCTGAGGGGTGGGGTCACGCACATCGACTGCCTGTCCTCGCAGTACCTCACCAGCCTGCTCATCAGCTGCCCGCTGGCTGAGGGCGACACGGAGATCCGGGTGGGGGTGCTCAACGAACGCCCGTATGTGTGGCTGACCCTCTTCTGGCTCGACCAGCTCGGTATCGAGTACTGCCGCAAGCACCTCGAGCACTTCTACATTCGCGGCGGGCAGAGCTACCCGGCCTTCGAGCGGCGCATCCCGGCCGACTTCAGCTCTGCCACCTTCCCCCTCGCCGCGGCGGCGGTGACGCGCTCGCGGATCACGCTCGTCGGCCTCGACATGCAGGATCCGCAGGGCGACAAGGCGGTCCTGGGTATGCTCGGGTCGATGGGGTGCACGGTGACGCACAGTGAGGAGGGGGTGACCATCGAGGGCGGGGACCTGGTGGGGCGGGAGATCGACCTGAACGACACGCCCGACGCCCTCCCCGCGCTGGCGGTGGTGGGGGCGTTCGCCGAGGGCGAGACGCGGCTGGTGAACGTCCCGCAGGCGCGGGCGAAGGAGACGGACCGGATCGCGGTGATGAGGGAGGAGCTGGGGAAGCTCGGCATCGAGGCCTGGGAGCTGCCCGATGGGCTGATCGTACAGGGCGGCCGTCCGCGCGGCGCCGTCGTCGATGGCCGCGGCGACCATCGGATCGCCATGGCCCTCGCGGTCGCCGGCCTGGCGGCGGAGGGGGAGACGGTCGTCGAGGGAGCCGAGGCCATCGAGGTGACGTTCCCGAGCTTCGTCGAGATCATGCAGGGACTAGGCGCGCGGTTGCGAGCCGTGGCGGAGTAACGACCGGAGCACTGACGGCATCGGGGGAGCGGAGGATGCGGAGGGCACGGGTAGCTCGTCGGTCCTCGGTCTCCGGCTGAGGGGAAAGCCATGATCGCTTGTCATCTCGGTCGTTTCTTCCAGGTGACCATCGCCGGTGGGTCGTACCAGGACGGCCTGACCGCGGTCGTGCAGGGCGTGCCGCCGGGGATGTCGCTCACGGAGCAGGAGATCTACGGCGACCTGCTGCTGCGGAAGCCCGGCGCGGACGAGCTGTCCTCGCCCCGCAAGGAGCCGGACCTGCCCATCATCTACACCGGGCTCAACGCGGAAGACACGGTCGAGGGTGCCGGCAACAAGAACCGGACAAACGGCACGCCGCTCACGATCCTCATCCCGAACCTCGACCGCCACCTCATCCACATCAAGCAGTACCAGGACACGAACCGCACGCCGCGGCCGGGGCACGCCTCGTATGCGTCCTTCGTGAAGTACGGGCCGGCGGACGATGCGATCGGGGCGGGCTTCTTCAGCGGTCGCTACACCTGCACCATTGTGGCGGCGGGCCATGTGGCGAAGAAGGTGCTGAAGGCGTGCGGCATCGAGGTGTTCGCCTACGTGAAGGAGGCCGCCGGTGTCGCCTGCCCCGAGGTCGCCCACGAGGACGCGCTGCGGGCCGTGCGGGGCCACAAGGAGATGCGGCGCGACCGGGACCCGTTCTACCAGGAGGTCTACGTCAAGGGACGGATCACGCCCGAGATGCGGTTCCTCGAGAAGGCCCGGGTGTTCGCCGAGATCGAGCAGGAGATCGACGCCATCCGCGACACGCCTGCCGCCATGACGCCAGACGAGGTGCGGGCGAAGTATGGCGTACACCCTGTGGTGAACTGCCCGGACCTCGAGGCGGCCGAGGCGATGGTAGAGGCGTGCAACCGGATCTACGCCGAGGGCGACTCCTCCGGAGGACTCGTCCAGGTGGTGGTGCTCGGCGTGCCGACGGGCCTGGGCGAGCCGATGTTCGCCAGGCTCGACGGCGAGCTTGGGCGCATGCTCGGCATCGGCGCCGTGAAGGGTGTCGAGGTGGGAGCGGGCTTCGCGGTCAAGGACATGACCGGGAGCCAGAACAACGACCAGATGCGGTCGGAGGGCGGCAAGGTTGTCTTCGAGTCCAACAACGCCGGGGGCATTACCGGGGGACTCGCGACGGGGCAGCCCATTGTCGTGCGGCTGGCGGTGAAGCCTACACCGACCATCAACAAGCCCCAGCACACGATCGACAAGTACACGCTCGAGAACACAACGCTGGGCGCCATCACGCGCCGTGACCCGACCATCGTGGCCCGCATCTGGCCCGTCGCGGAGAGCTTCACGGCGCTGGTCATCCTGGATCAGCTCTTCGCGTACTACGGGTATGAGGGGATCAAAGCGAAGCTCGCGGAGTCGTAGGCCCGACCCCCGGAGTCTCTCGCCATGCCGGGGCTCAGGACTGGCCTGCTCGGGGGTGGACGAGGTGGCGGACTTCCGCGACGAATCCGTCCGCCGGCAGCATGAGAACGACAACTGGTCCTGCGACCCGAAGTACGCCGGCCCGGGACACCCGACCAGCTCCTCAGCGCACGGGGTCGTAGAGGTGCCGGAGGAGGTGTACGGGGAGCAGAGGAGGGGATACCAGGAGTGGCACCGAGCGGGAATGACCTGAGACCGGGGGCATGACCGGTGCCGGGCGGGAGATCGCCCTCGAGGCGCAGGAGGTGTTTCCCTAAGCGGGGGCGAACACGGGCAGGAGCGGCGATAGGAAAGGGGGAGCAAGGACGATGAAGGCGGGCCGTGGACGTGGGTTCACCCTGATCGAGCTCTTGGTCGTCATCGCGATCATCGCCATCCTGGCGGCGATCCTCTTCCCGGTGTTTGCCCGTGCTCGGGAGAAGGCCCGGATGACCTCGTGCCTCTCCAACATGAAGCAACTCGGACTGGGCATCCTGATGTACACCTCGGACTACGACGAAATGCTGTGCCACAACTCCCACCCGTGCTGTGTCTGCTGCTTCAGGAGCTACGGCAACGGGAACAACACCAACGCCAACTGGGTCGTCGAGATCTCTCCCTATGTGAAGAATGCTGCCATATGGAAGTGTCCGAGCGCCCGGAACGCTTGGGGGGCGTCCAGCGATACGGGCGGCGGCAGCATCCCCAACGCCACGAACTACGTGTGGAACGGGCACTTGCGCACCCGCCCCATCGCGCGGGTCGGGCAGCCGGCGCAGTGCCCGGTACTCGTTGAGTGGTGCTCCTGCGACCAGGGAGCCGTCATGCGGCCGATCGACTGCTGTAACGCGCAGAACTGGGGTCTACCGTACAACGACCCCGCCTCGTTCTGGGGGGTCCAACACGCCGCCCTGTCCGGCCCGACCACGGAGGACGGCAGCTACAACGTGACCTTCCTTGACGGGCACGCCAAAGTCCAGAACCCGCGTCGGCTGTGGACCATCGACTATCCCGCGATCCACCCATCGGGATCGGGCTGATCGCGGGCATCCTGCGATGCCCTTGGGCAAGAGGGCCATCGCCAGGCCAGATGCAATCATGCAGAGGCACGCCTCGGGCGCCGGCGGACGGCGTGACGTGCGGGGCGCGCCCGCAGGGCAAGGGAGGGACTGACCGGTGAAACAGACCATCAAGCCCGCTACCGCGGTGATCGTGATTGCAGTAATCGTCGTCGTTGCTGTCCTGGTGGTGTGGCAGCTGATGAGCAAGCGTGCTACCTCCGGCGCGCCCACTAAGCCGGGCGTTGGCGAGCCCGCAGGCACGAGCGCGCCGCCCGGCTCGCCCGCCTTCAAAGGGGACCCTAACGCCGTCCCTGCCTCAGGCACGGGAGGGCCCGCCGCCGGCAAGATGGGAACCGAGACCCAGCCTCCACCGGCCACCGAGGGCAAGGGCGAGAAGACCGGCCAGACCCCCGGAGGATGAGCCTCGGAAAAACCAGGACGGAGGAGATTCTCCGCAAAGCCCGACTTCCCGAGCTTTGCGGAAAATCTCCTCCGTCCTGATTTTTCCCACCGCCATCGGTCCTGAGATAGGCCTCCACTTCGTTCCCGGCAAGGTCACCTGGAACCCCTCCTGGCGCCGGGCAGCGCAGGTCCTCTGCGCCGATCATGCGAATTGTCTGTCGGTCATGAAGGCCTCCAACTTCCCCCTCGGCAAAGCGCCCCTCGTGATGGCCATATTGATGGTCGTCTCGGCCCTATCGCTCGCGGTCGGCCACCAACGGGAGAGGAAGACGCTGACCCTGTGGGTCTTCGCGCGCACCCACTATGACGACTACATGACCAGCAAGGCCGAGTTCGAGCGGCAGCACCCGGGGTGGAAGGTCGAGGTGAAGCTGACGGACGGTGCGGCCCTCGTCAACCGGCTGCTGGCCGCGTTCATCGCCGGTCGGGGCGCGCCGGACGTGACGGAGGTCGAGATCTCCTCGATCGGGCGGTTCTTCAAGGGCCCGATCGAGGAGATCGGCTTCGTCGACCTCACCGAGCGCTTCCGGCGCGAGGGCTACCTCGACGCGATCCCCGCGGCCCGGTTCACGCCCTGGATGACGCGGGGACACATCTTCGGCTGCCCCGAGGACTTGCACCCGGTCATCCTGCTCTATCGCGAGGACCTGTTCCGGCGCTGGGACGCGCGAGCGCACGGGTGGGTGAAAATCGACCTGCCAAAGGAGGTCAAGCTCTGGAGCGACTTCGTGCGCGTGGGGCAGGAGGTCATGCGCGATAGCGACGCTCGCGGGGAGCCGGTGCGGTACCCCATCGCGCTCTTCAAGAACCAGTGGTGGAGCTTCTGGATTCTGCTCCTGCAGCGCGGCGGGGGCATGTTCGATGAAAGGGGAAACGTCATCATCGACCAGCCCGTCGCGGTGGATACGCTGCAGTTCCTGACGGACCTGTTCAACAAGGGCAAGATCGCGTGGCCCGTGGAGGACCTGCCCTCGCTGTGGGCGGCGGCGAATCAGGACCAGGTGATGAGCGTGCTCGCGCCGGACTGGTTCGTGGGGTTCGTCAAGGACAACTGCTCGAAGCAAGCGGGCAAGTGGCGGGCCATGCCGCTGCCCGCGTTCGAGCCGGGCGGACGGCGGGTGTCCTCCCACGGCGGCACGACCATGTGCATCCCCAAGCAGTGCCCGAACCCGGAGATGGCGTGGGAGCTGATCAGGTTCTTCTACCTCAACCACGACGTCGTGGTGGAACGCGTGCCGAAGACGCGCGTGATGCCGGCGCTGAACAGCGCCTACACGGACCGGCGGCTGCTGACCTACGAGGACCCGTTCCTCGGGGGGCAGCGGGTCGCGGCGCTGTTCGGATCGCTAAAGGACGACATCCCGCGCATCCACCAGACGCCCTACTGGGCCGAGGCGCAGGTGCTGCTGCAGCAGGCGGTGTTCAACGCCATCGAGGGATACCAGACCCCGCAAGAGGCGTTGGGGCGGATCAGACGAAGGCTGGAGAAGGACGTGGGTCGGTATCGAACCATTGAGGGAGAGCTAACGGCGCGGTAGACGGGCACGGCATGAACCACGAAGACACGAAGACACGAAGAACGGCGAAGGCCGAGGGGAGCGGCATGGCACGACGGAGGCCGACCATCGCCCCGTACGTCTTCGTGGCTCCGTTCTACGTGCTCTTCTCGGTGTTCATGGCGTACCCGCTGCTGAACTCCATCTGGACGAGCCTGCACTACCAGCGGAGCACCCAGTCGAGCGTGTTCGTGGGGCTCATGAACTACCGCGACCTGCTGACCGACTGGGACTTCTGGCAGGCCGTCCTCAACACCGCGTACTTCACCCTCGCCAGCCTGGTCGTGCAGATACCGCTGGCCTTGACGCTGGCGGTGGTGGTGAACTCGAAGCTGCTCCGCGGGCGGAACATCTTCCGGTTGGCGTTCTTCTCGCCCACGCTGGTGGCGGGGGTGTTCGTCGCGATCATCTTCCGCCAGCTGTACGCCACACAAAGCGGGCTGATCAACAACGCGCTGGTGGCGCTTGGCGCGCACACGCGCATCGCGTGGCTGGAGAAGCCAGCGCTGGTGATGCCGGCCATCGTGCTGATGGGCGGGTGGAAGTCCGTGGGCTTCAACATGCTCTACTTCCTGGCAGGGCTGCAGGGCATTCGCCAGGAGCTGTACGAGGCGGCCGAGGTGGATGGCGCGACGAAGTGGCAGTCATTCTGCCATGTCACCGTCCCGTCGCTCCGGCCGATCCTGACCTTCGTCATCATCATGTCGGTGATTGGCTCGCTGCAGCTTTTCGACATGCCCTACGTCCTCTGTGGCGAGGGCCCTGGCGGCTGGGCGCGGACCATCGTCATGTACCTCTACCGCAACTTCGAATCATCGGAGTTGGGGTTGGCCTGCGCCACCGGATGGAGCCTGGCGGTGATGATCTTCCTGGTGACGCTGTTCCAGTTGCGGATGCTGCGGGCGTTTCAGGAGGAGAGATGATTCACCCGGAAAATCAGGACGGAGGAGCTTTTCCGCAAATCCCCGAATCGGGGGGGTTGCGCAAAAGCTCCTCCGTCCTGATTCTTCGGGGCGGCCCACCTCTGGCTCTGGCCGGCTACATCGTCCTCACCGCGGTGGCAGTGGCGGTGCTCACGCCGCTGCTGTGGACGGTGGTCTCCTCCTTCCGGCCGTCGGCCGAGCTCTTCTCCGGCCGGTTCTCCTTCCGGCCGGAGACCTTCACGCTCGACAACTACCTCGCTCTTTTCCGGCCCCTCGAGCGCGACATCGGCGGGCAGGTGAAGATCTTCCCGCCCATCCCCTACGGCCGATACTTCGTGAACAGCGTCTTCGTCTCGACCACGGCGACGCTGCTCTCGCTCTTCTTTTGCAGCCTGGGCGGATACGGTTTCGCGAAGTACACGTTCCGGGGGAAGCAGCCCCTCTTTGCCGTGCTCCTCGGGTCGATGATGATCCCCTTCCATGTTGCCTTGGTGCCGCTCTACATCGAGATCGCACGGTTCGGCTGGACGAACTCCTTTCAGGCCCTCATCGTCCCCGGCGCGGCGGGCGCGTTCGGCATCTTCCTGATGCGCCAGTACATGGCCGGGGTGCCGAACGACCTGATCGACGCCGCGCGGATCGACGGCTGCTCCGAGTTCGGCATCTACTGGCGCGTGGCGCTGCCCATCGTGAAGCCCGCCCTGGGCGCGATGACCATCATGCTGTTCATGTTCCACTGGAACGACTTCCTGTGGCCCTCGATGGTGCTGTTCGAGGAGGCCAAGTTCACCCTCCCCGTGGGCCTCAAGGCGCTCATCAGCACCTACAACGAGGAGTACGGCGTGCTGCTCGCCGGCACCACCCTCGGCGTGCTGCCGGTCGTCGCCTTGTTCCTGTGGATGCAGAAGGAATTCGTGGAAGGGATCACCCTGGGGGCAGTGAAGGAGTAGAGTGGGTGGCGCCGGCTAGGCCAACGCACTGATGGTCTGCCAGGACCAACCAGGGAGAGTCGCCGCCGCCGCGCCCCTCAGTCAACGGATGGGGCCTCGCGCGCGATTCGGCGCGAACGAATGTTTGACAGGGCGAGCCAACGTATGGTATAAGCATGCCAAGCATCGGCCCAGCACGCCCTACCAGGTCTGGTGGTTCATCGCGGGCGGCGGGGCGTGCGACGAGTCCCAGCAGCGACCCCACAAACTGTTCCCACTGCCAACAACGCCAAAGAAGGTATTCTCCCCATCATCGAAGCATACCGCCGAGCAAAGGGGGGCACCTCATGTCGGGATCGCTGGCAATGACGGGCCGTCACATTGCGCTGGCCTCCAACTACCTCCTTTCTGGTCGGTCTTTGCGTGCTGCCGCCAAGCTGAACGGGTCCGAGGAGATCGACTCCCGGTCCCACGAGGCACTTAACCAGTTCGCCCGGCTTCTTGAGGATGCCGCAAATGCCGCCACCCAACGCGCGAAGGGAACGTACGTGCCGCCCGAACCCACCATGCTCGCCTCTCTCAAGATCGCAGACGCCATTGGCCGGCAGCGGACCAACGGGCGGCAGCGATCAGATGGGTATGACGGCTTGGCCAAGCTACTGACCCGCGCCGGTGCCCTGTGTCGGGCAGCTGCAGAGGGCAGGATCACAACCCGTGAGGTCGAGGAGCTCGTCGGCAAACTGTCCCAGATCGACCGCGCGATGCAGAGAGCGGTAGAGTCGATCTCGCGATCTGCAACTCTCGTATAGGTGGAGGGCCTGTGGCTTTCCGGCTGAACAAGGGCTGCACACTTGTCGACCGGAAGCTGCTGTGGTTCAGACAGTGCCTGACACGGGCCCAGGTCACCGCCAGATCGGCCCCCTGGGTCCAGCCCATCCCCAAGGCTATGGGCCTTCTCTATGAGGCCCTCGCTGCTGAACGGGATGAGTACACCGGCTCGGAGCAACGGCGCTTCGTGGAGAGCGTCAAGCTGTACGGCAGGCTCTTCCACCTGGTGGAACGAAGCGTTGGCGTCCGCGTGCCCCACTACCTGCTACGCCCGCTCTCGCGTCTGCTGGAGAGCGTGTACTTCCAGGACAAGCCCCCCTCCCTCGCCTTTGCGGCAATGGACGTGCAGTTCAACTACTGTGCCGACTCTTTCCTCGGCCCTGCCCTGCTCAGTGACTGCCTCCTGCTAGGTGCCGATCCCAACGAGGTTCCCTCGGAGCTGTCTCGGCTGGCTGTAGTGGGCGTCCCGGCCGGTGACGAGGATGATGCCCTGCAGCACTGTCTGGTCGCGCACGAGCTAGGCCACGTTGTTCTGTCCTTCGCCGGCCTCGAGCCCCCGAGAATGGACATCCACAATCCCAAGGTGGATGCCGAGAGCGACGAGCACCTCAGCAACTGGCCTACGGAGCTAGCCTGCGACGTTCTGGGCATCCACATGGTTGGGCCAGCGTTCCTCCTTGCCCTTCGACGCCGGATACCGCAATACGAGCCCTCGCGGTCGCATCCCTCGACCAACCTGCGGAGCCTGGCGTGCATGTGGGCCATGGAAGCGTTCGGCGGGCGCCGGTTCAGCACATACCTTCGCACTGCCATACGTGGCGTATCTGACGGCGGCAAGACAGCGCTGCAGTCTGCGGTCGCGAGGGAGTGCCAAGACCGGCCCTATACATTGCTCAACTTCCGGGAGTGCCTCCGCAAGTTCATCCGCACAGTCCGGCACCGGTTCGGGGCCGGGCCTGGATGCGCTGGTGATGTCCTCCAAACCGAGGAACCGCGCGACACGCAACCGGTGGAGGCTCTTCTCCACTACGTGCCACCGGCCCATGGGCAGTGCAACGGCGATCGGCGTACGGGTGAGGTCCGGCAAGTGCCCCATCCCTTGGGAACCATCTGGTTGGCCGGTTGGCTAGTGGAGTCTGACCAGGAGCTCTGGGCGGACTTCATCCGGCCATTCCCCGAAGAGCAGCGCAGTGCAGGAGAGCCCCAACGCCGCCTGTCGCTGCTGGTTGCCAAGGCAATAGAGGCCGCGGACATCCTCCAGCGCATGGCCGGGGGCGCAACCGATGCCTAAGCGACACGTCGCGGGGTCCCCGACCGGTGTGCTGTGTGGCGCGGACATCGTCGATCTCCTCAACCACGAGACTCTGGCGATCGTACCGTTGATTGCCGGGCAAGTGGATCCTGGTGAGGCCTCGGTGGATCTCCATGTCGGCCACTACTTCCTCATGCCCCGCCGGCCGGAGATGGCCGTCCTGGCCCCCCGCGACGCCTGCTGCCCGGCCGGGCGCGCCCTGGAGCCCGAGGAGGTTGCGTTGGAACCGGTGTGGGTGCCTCCCGGAGCCCATATCTACCTGCATCCTCGTGAGTTCCTCCTGGCGGCCACCCTGGAGTACATCGCCCTCCCACCGAACCTATGCGCCGAGGTCATGGGCCGGTCCCGCTGGGCTCGCGTGGGCCTGGTCGTCCAGATGGCCAGCTTCGTCCACCCAGGCTACCACGGATGCCTCACGCTGGAGATGCAGAATCTGGGAAGCGCGCCTGTCAAGCTTGAGCCCTACCTTCGTGTCGCTCACTTGGCGGTCATGCCCTCCACCTCCGCGGCCACCGAGCCACCATCGGGACAGATCACGTGCGCAATCAAGCCTGAGTTCTGGCCCCTCGTGTCGCCACGAGAACGTGAGCTTCTCGACCGGTTGGCGCCGCGACCTCTGTCGGACCTCGACCGGATTGTCGCAGACCCCGGCACAATGGGCGGGCAGCCGTGCATCCGGGGGACTCGGGTCTCCGTGAGGCGGATCGTGTGTCTCGTGGCGGAGGGGCAGGACACGGCAGCGCTACAGGACCGGTACCCGGAACTAACGAAGGAGGACATTCAGCAGGCTCTGGCATACGCGGGCAGGGCCTTGGCTACGGACTAGCGGCTCCCGCCGTGGGTCAAGCGAGGGAGCCAACCAAGGAGGCGCGGGAGAGTGCTGCCTACCACGAAGAACCTGCGTTACGACCATACCCCCATTCCGCCGGGCACTCCGCGGCACGTACACCACGGTCCGCGGCCCCAGCCGCCGGCCGCGAACCTCGGCCCAGTCTCCTCCGCTGCCGTCGTCCTGCTCGCCGGCACCACCCTCGGCGTGCTGCCGGTGGTCGCGCTGTTCCTGTGGATGCAGAAGGAATTCGTGGAAGGGATCACCCTGGGGGCAGTGAAGGAGTAGCATTCACGATGGTAGACAAGCTGCGGGGGAAGCATCCCGACGCCAGTCGTTGCCCCGAGTTCGTGCCTGTCACGCTCTCGAAGCGGGGCGAGCGGATGTTGGAGGAGGCCCTCGAGGACGTCCGCGCCGGCAAGGTGAGGAAGCACGACAGTGTGGATTCCCTAGTCCGGGATCTGCACGATGAGGCCCATGAGGACTGACCGGCTCCTGCAGGACTCCCCTGGCGGACGTAGGGGCGCGGTTCACCGCGCCCGATCGTGTAGAGGCGCGATTCATCGCGCCTGCACGTCGTCCTCCCCCGCCGCCTCCTGCGCTTCCCGGTACGTCTCCGGGCTCCCGATGTCATGCCTCCCCGCCGGCATGATCCTTCCATACACCGGTCGCCGCGTGTACAGCCAGGCGATGAAGTGCCCGGGCGCGTCCGGCGAGTTCCCCTCGGCGAGGTACTCCCCGACCAGCCCAAGGGTCTCCCGCCGGAACGCGTACAGCGGCGGGCAGAGGAGGTCCGAGATGGGCTCCGGCGCCTTCTCGACGAACTCCAGCACGCGACCATCCTCCGCCAGCCTCAGCGTCGACGTGCGCTTCAGCCGCGCCGGGTCCCCTTCCCTCACCACGGCAATCACGTCTGCCTGCTTCTCCGCGGAGAACTCGACCAGCAGCCCCACCTCGAACCGGAAGATGTTGTCCGCCCCGGCCACGAGCGCATCGTCGTCGATGCCCGCGCGGTCTATCGCGAACCTCAGATCCCCGATCGCTCCCAGCCTCTCCTCGTTCGACCGCGTACCATCGTTCAGGATCTCCAGGCCACTCAGCCCCCGCGCCCGCGCCCACTCGGCGAACTGCTCGTGGTACAGCGCATTCGTCACCAGCACCAGCCGCCCCACTTCGCGGATCGCGGCGAGCTGCTCCATCAGGTAGTCGATGACCACCCGGTGCCCCACCGGAAGCAACGGTTTGGGCACGGTCGCGCTGACCGCCCGCATGCGAGTCCCATAGCCTGCCGCCAGGATGATCCCGGTCACAGAAGCCCCGCCCCGTCGTCCGAGGTGCAGAAGTGCAGCTCGTACTTCCCCGCCACATGCGGGTGCGCGATGGGGAAGACGCGCTCGACCGCGGCGCGAATCCCCTCCTCACAGCCCGGTCGGTACAGGCCGATGCACGATCCCCGGAAGCCCCCGCCGCCAAACCGTGCTCCGTACACGCCCTCGACGCCGCTCAGGACCTCGTACAGCGTGATCAGTTCCGGGCATCCGCACTGGTAGTCCTCGATTGAGCTCCGCCCCGACTCGCGTATGAGCTGGCCGAACCGCACCGGGTCGCCCCGCGCCCACAGCTCTCGGCCCTCGACCACCCGGTCGTTCTCCGCGAAGAAGTGCCGCGCCCGCCGGGCGAGCAGCGCCGCCAGCTCGCCTGCGTATGCCTCGTACACCTGGGGCGGCACGTTTCGCAGGCGCGGCTTCGCCGGCGCCGGAAGCCCGCCCAGCCGCAGCAGTTCCGCCGCCGCCTGCTCGCACTCGGCGACTCGCGCGTTGTAGCCGGTCGATGTCAGCGCCGCGCTCAGCCCCGAGTACGCCACCACAACCCCAAACGCTTGCGCGCCCTCGGGCAGCGGCACCAGCTCCGACTTCCCATCCAGGCAGTCCAGGACCAGAAGCCGCCCCCGTCGGCTCAGGAGGATGACGGACTGATCCAGGATCCCGTTGTTGAGTCCGATGTGGACGTTCTCGACCCACTGCTCGAGCCGCACGTTTCGCCCGGGCTCCACCACCGCACCGTTTGCGGACTCGAGCGCGAGCAGGTACGCGATGGTCACCGCCGCCGACGAGCTCAGCCCGCCGATCGGCAGACTGCCCTCGACGAGCCCGGCGATGCCCCTCCTCACAGGCACCCCGGCCTCCCCCAGCGCCAGCACCGCTCCGGCAGCGTACCGGCCCCAGCCCTCGCGCGGCACGGCCGCGGCGTCCGACAGGGCGAACCGGGTCACCCCCTCGAAGTCGCGGCTGGCCAGCCGCACCGTGCCGTCGTCCGTGGGCGTGAAGGCCAGCAGCACGCTCCGGTCGAGAGCCATCCCAGTCACGCGGCCAAGCTGGTGGTCCACATGCGCCCCGAGCGGGCAGATGCGATAGGGCGACCGCGCCACGCGGATGTCCGCCCGCGCGACGCCGGCGAACTCCGCCGCCTCCGCCGCGAGACGTTCCGCGCGCTCGGCCAGATCGGGCTGATGCTGCTTGCTCATAGGGCCGACTTCGGTGCGCCGGGGAATCGCAGGTCGTACGAGGCTTTCGTCGGGCCGGCGGCAGCTCCCTCCCCGTGCCGTCCGGCACGCGGGGAGGATGCCCGGCACGCGCAGGGAAGGTGGTGCGAGGAACCGAGGCCCTCTGCCAGGTGTCCTCCTCCACTGCATGGCCATGGCCACCGCACCCTCCAGTGAGCTGCTCGATCAGGCACTGTCACTGGCGCGCTTCGGGCGAGCCGTCCGGGCCGGAGCGGCCCTGTTGCTCGCCTTCCTGGCCGCGGCGGTCGGCCTGGGGCTGCTCCTCATCCTCGCCGCCCTGTCCGCGCCCTATGCCCTGAAGCTCGCGGTGCTTGTCCCGGCGCTCCTGGCGGCTGCGGTGGCGATGGGCCGCGCCGCCTGGCTGGCCCTGTCAATGCCGCCCCCGCCCGCCGTCGCTGCCCTCGTCGAGCGGCGCTTCCCCGAACTGCAGGACCGCTTCGTCACCGCCGTCGAGATCGCGTGGTCCGAGCAACCGGTCGCCATGCGCCCCTGGTCGGTCGTCAACACCTCCTCCCCTGCCCTCGCGCACGCCGTCGAGCGCCGCGCGGCCGAGGCGCTCTCCGGGCTTGACCTCCGCCAGGCCATCGACACTCGCCCGCTGCGCCGACTCTCACTCGGCGCGGGGCTGGCCGCCCTCGCCTTGGTCGTGAGCGCGCTCCTGTTCCCCGCAACCTGGGCTGGCATTCTCGCTCCAGCGGCACCCCAAGCATCAACTCCCCTCTCTGGGACGGCCGGGCCCGCCCATTCCCCTGCCATCGCCGGCCCGGCCGTCGCCGACGTCACCCTCCGCCTCGACTACCCCGCCTATACGGGCCTCCCGAGTGAGACCCGCCGGGACGATCTCGATTCCGTCTCCGCGCTCATCGGCACGCGAGTGACCATCGCCGCCCGCGTGGTGGGGGATGGCCCCACGGCGGAGCTCCTCGTCGGCGGCTCCGCTCGACCCCTCGTCATCAGCCAGGCCAATGCCGTCTCGACCGGCTTCCTGCTCCAGCGCGATGTGTCGTGGTCTCTTCGCGCCACTGACCGCGCCGGCCGCACGATGGCCACCCCGTCCTGCCTCATCCGGGCCCTCGCGGACCGACCGCCGCGGGTCACGATTGTTGAGCCCGGCAAGACCCTCGCTCTCGCGGAGCCGCGACCCGTTCGGCTGGCCTACGAGGCGACCGATGACTGGGGACTCGCCGCCGTGACTCTCGAGTACCGCGCTCCCGGTGACTCGAAGTGGCAGGCGCTGCCCCTTTCCTCGGGTGGTGGCAAGGCGACCTCCGGGGCCTTTGACTGGGACCTCACTCCCCTCCGGCTCCTCCGCGGGCGGAGTGTCGCCTATCGGATCGCCGCCCGCGACAACGACGCCGTCTCCGGTCCGAAGACCACGGCGACGCCCACCTACCTCATCACCGTCGGCGACCAGGTCGCGCAGCCAACCACAACCGGCGCCGCCCAGGAGGCCGCCACCGATGAGTCGGACGGCTTGGACCAGCTCCGGCAGGAAACCGAGGAGCTCGGGCGACAACTCGATGAGGCCATCGACCGCATCGACAAGGGCCGCCTGACCGACGAGGAGCGCGCTCGCCGGGCGGCCGAGCTTGCCGAGGCGCAGCGGCGAATCGCGGAGCAAGCCGACACCGTCAGCCGCGAGTTCGCGGAGTCTGAGCGGAGAGTCGCCGAAGCGGGCTCCGTGCCTCCCGAGGTGCAGCGGAAGATCGAGGAGCTCCACGACCTCCTCCAGCAGGCGATGAACGAGGACCTCCGGGAGACCCTCAAGCAGATCCAGGAGGCCGTGAAGAGCCTCAGACCGGAGGACTTCCAGCAAGGCCTTGAGCAGGCCCGCCAATCTCAGCAGGACTTCCTCCAGCGCCTCGAGCAGGCCATCGACCTGCTGAAGCGCACCCGCCTCGAGCAGGACGTGGCCCGCGCCGCTCAGCAGGCGGAGAAGCTGGCCGCCGACCAGCAGCAGCTCAACCAGGCCCGGGAGAAGCTCGAGCCCCAGGCCACCGAGCAGGCCCGCCGACAGGCCGCCGAGGAGCGGCAGCTTCAGGGGCGCGAAAGCCGGCTCGAGAACGACTTGCGGAAGCTGGCGCAGGACGCCCAGAAGGCCGACTCTCAGACCGCTCACAAGCTCGACCAGACCGCCCAGGGCCTGAAGCAGTCACGCGCCCAGCAGGCGATGCAGCAGGCCGCGGACAGGCTGCAGCAGGGCGACCCCTCGGGCGCCGAGCAGCCACAGGAGGCCGCGCTCTCCGCCCTGAACCAGGCCGCCGACTCCCTCCGGCAGGCACAGTCCGCCATGGCCGGCGCCTCGCGCCAGGGCCTCGCGAAAGCCGCGGCTGAGATGACCCGCGATGCCCTCTACCTCTCGCGGGGACAGGAACAGCTCATGCAGACTACCGGCAAGCTCGACACGCTGAGCTCCCGGTCGGCCTCCCGCCGGAAGGCGCAGCGGGAGACCCTCCGCCGCCAGCAGGAAGCGCTCGAGAAGAGCACCCGCGGGCTCGCCGACCGCATGCGGCAGCTGTCTCGCCAGACGCCCGCCATGACGCCCGAGCTCGCCCAGAGGGCCGAGGAGACCGCGGACCAGATGGCCCAGGCGGCCCGCGAGACCGCCGCCGGCGCCGGGCCCGAGGCCGCCGCCACCCAGCGCGAGGCCATGCAGGGCCTGAACGAGCTCGCCGACGCCCTCGCCCAGCTCAGCAACAGCCCGCAACAGGGCGGGCAGGGGTCGTCGCTGCAGCAGCTCCTCGAGCAGCTCGGCGCGCTCTCCCAGGACCAGCGCGGTCTCAACCAGCAGACCGAGCAGCAGAGCGGTCAGGGGTCCACTCCGCGTCGCCAGGGCTCGCGGGGCGACCTCGCGGACGAGCAGGCGCGCATCCGCGAGGCGCTCGAGCGGTTGCTCCAGAAGGCGGGTAAAGCGTCGGGGCTGCCCGACAAGCTGGGCGGCGTCGGCGATGACATGCGGGACGTTGAACAACAACTCCGGCAGGAGCGTCTGGGGAGGGAGACGGTCCAGCGGCAGCAGGATATCCTTCACCGGATGCTCGACGCGCAGCGCTCGGTATACCAGAGGAACGAGGAGCGTCGGCAGCGTGTCTCAGAGCGGCCCAAGCCGTTCCGGCTCCCACCCAGCCCGCCCGAGCTGAGACCGCGCACCACCCCCCAAACCGGGCCGCGCATGACACCTGGTGACGACGCGCAGCTGCCGCTGGACTTCGAGGATATCGTCCGCGAGTACTTCCGGGCGCTGTCCGAAGGACGCTGACCGCCATCTGCCGTTCGCGTACGTCGGTCGCTCCACGACCGACCACCGGCCGTCCAGGCAGTAAGCCCCATCCAGGGAGGGACCGCCGTGAAGCACTCGACCCAGTGGACGTTCGCTCTTGCCGCCGGCTTGGTTCTGCTCGCCACGCTGCTGATCGTCTTCGCCGCCGTCGCCCAGCAGCCCCCCGCCGCGCCTCCACCGCCGGAAGCCCAGCCGGGCGCGGATGCCGGTGTGCCCGCCATCCCCGGCGACCGCAACGCCGAGGCGCGGGAGCGCATGCAACAACTGCGCAACCTGTGGAACGCCGGCGGCAACACCGCCTCCATGCAGGTGGTCGGCGAGCATGTCTACGTCATGTATGGCCCGTACCTCTGCCAGTTCTCCACCAACGGGCTCCAGCTCGAGGCTAAGGTCGATCTGCGAGAGATACTGGGCCTCAACCAGCGCATCAAAGCGGCGTTGAAGGATAGGGGCAAGGGCCAGCAAGCCCCGGCCCCCGAACCCGCCGCCCCCGCCCAGCCGTAAGGGCTGCCCTTCGTGAACCATGAACCGATCACCGCGAGGAGGATGCCGGGCACACGCCGCGTCGCCACGAGATGTGCCTGGCATCTCTCTGCGGCGCGTCGTCCTCCTCATCCTCCTCATCAGCGCGAGTGTGCCCTGCCCCTCGCCTCGCGCTCCGGCACAGGAAGGGGCCAGCTTCCGTCACCTCATTGCCCAGGGCGACCGCTTCCACGCCACCGGCAACCTCCGGGCCGCCTCCGCCAGCTTCGCCTCGGCCATCGAGGCTGCCAGGACCGACGACGAGCGTGCCGAGGCGTTGCTCAAGCACGCGCAGGTCCTCCGTTCCCTGAACCGGGCCGACGCCGCCGAGCAGGAACTCCGCCAGGTCGTCGCCCTCAACACCGCCTCCCCCTTCCGCCGCGCGGCGATGTTCCAGCTTGCCGGGCTGCTCCAGCAGGCGGGCCGCCGGAGCGAGGCTGTTGCCCTCTACACCGACCTTGCCGATAGGGCCAACGACCAGCCGGCCCTCGCCGCCGACGCCCTCCTCGCGGCCGCGCGTTTGCTGCTTGACGCGAACAGCTACGCTAGGGCTCGGGACGTCCTCGCACGCTTCCCCCAGGCGGGCATCCAGCCCGGGCAGAAGGTCGAAGCCGCCACGCTGCTCGTCGAGGCCCTCCTCGGCCTCGGTGACCTGGAGGGCGCCCAGAAGGCCGTCGCCGCCCAGGGCCTCCCCGCGAGCCAGGCCGCGTACCTCGAAGCCCGTCTCGCCCAGGCACTCGTGGCGAAGGGCCGGGCCGAGGAGGCCCTGCAAGTCTGTCAAGCTGCCCTCGATGCGGACCCGCAGAACCAATCGGTCTGGCGCATCCGCTACCAGATCGCCGTCAGGCAGGGGAAGGCGCCGGAGCTTGAGCAACAGGTCGCGGCCCAGCTCGAGGCGGATTCGACGAGCGACGTCCTTCTCCAGCGCCTCGCCTCCATGGCCGACTGGGCCGACGATCAGGCCCGCGCCGTCGCCATCTACGGGCGGATCGTGAAGCTGCGACCCGACGACCCCTCCCTCCTCGAGCGCGCCGGCGGCCTCGCTGCCGATGCCGGCCAGCTCGATGAGGCCCTCGGCTACTTCGAGTCCGCTCTGCAACTCCAGCCCGGCGAGACCAGCCTCTACTACGAGATCGGCGAGGTGCAGGCCAAGCGCGGCAAGCTCCCCGAAGCGGTCGAGGCCTGGAAGAAGGGTCTCGCCTACCGACCCGGTGACCTCGAGGCCGCCGCGCGCCTCGGGCATCTGCTGGCCGAGCACTCGCTGTACGAGGACGCTGTGCGCCTCTACACCGAATGCCGGGAGACGGCGGGTGACCCCTCCGCCCTGGCCGCCGAGATGGCCGCCGCCCTGGCGGCGCTCGGACGATCGCGGGAAGCGATCGAGGAGTACGTGACCGCTGCCTCTGGCGACCTGCGGCAGGCGCAGCCGCTCGTCACCGAGGCCCTCAAGGTCGCCCGCGATGCCTCGCTGACCTCGGACCTCGTCGCCCTCGCGAAGAAGCGCCTCGAGGCCAAGCCCGCTCCGGGCCTGGCGCTCCTGCTCGCCCTCGCCGAAGCCGGCGAGGGCCGTATTCAGGAGGCCATCGACCTCGCCACGAGGGCGGGGCTCCAGGCAGACGACCTCCTCACCATCGGCGAGTCACTGGAGTTCGGCGGCGATCGCGACTCGGCCGCCCGCGTCTATGCCGCCGTCGCGAGTCAGAAGCAGCTCTCGATTGGTCTGCGCCTGGAGAACGCCCTCCGCGCTGCCGACATTGATGCGGCCGGGGGCCGACTGAACGAGGCCGCCGACCTCCTCCGCCATGTCACCGCCACCCCGGGCGGGCCGCCCCAGCTCCGCGACCAGGCCTCGCTTCTCCTCGCCGATCTCACCTTGCAGACTGGCGGCGACGCCGAAGAGGCGGGCCGCATCTTCGCAGCGCTTGCCAGCGACAGCGCCCTCCCCGAGGTGGCCCGCCAGGCCCGCGGGCGCCTCGCCGACTGCGCCTTCGCCGCCGGCCACTTTGATGAGGCCGCCGCCCTGTACCAGCAGCTCGCGAACGAGGCGCCCGTCCCGCAGGCGCCTTCTCCGCCGCCCCCGCCACTCACGCGTTCCGGCCCGCTCATCATGTCGCGCGTTCGGGTGGGTCAGCCCACCTTCGAGGACCCGCGCCTGACTCCAGCCTATGCCGCGTCGCAGATCGCCGAGTGCGCCTTCCGGAGCGGCCAGCTCGACCGCGCGAAGACGCTGTTCGCCGAGGTCGCCGAGAAGTGCCCGGGAAGCGTCTATGCCAACGACGCTCTTGAGCGCCGCCTCTTCATCGCGTCCCACTTCGCCCAGCCCCGCCCCGAAGGCCAGGCCTACCTCCAGGCCCTAGCCCAGGGCTCGGGCCCGACCTGGGAGAGCGCAGTCGCGAACCTCCGCAAGCTGGCGGCCTTGGGCAGCCAGGAGCCCCTCGCTGACGACGCCGCCCACCTGATCGCCGTGCTGCTCGAAGGCCATGGCCGACTGGCCGAGGCCGCCGAGCAGTTCCGCACTGTCGCCCGCGACTTCCCCCAGAGCCTCCTCGCCCCCGAGGCCCTCCTCGATGCTGCCCGCCTCGCCGAGTCCCTCGGCGCCGACGAGCAGGCCAAGGAGGACCTCCGAGCGATCCTCCAGAACTTCCCCAGCGGTCCGATGGCACAAACCGCCGCCCTGCGACTCGAGGACCTCTCGCGCAAGGCGAAGTAGCCATCACGTTGACGTATCCCGGGAGCGCCGGCGTCTCGCCGGCAGTTGTAGCGAGTCGTGATGCCGTCGTGGCGCAGCCTTCCAAGGCTGCGGCCGTCTCCCCGAGGCCGGCTGGAAGCCGGCGCTCCAAGGGTACGTCAGCGTCACCCGGAACCGATCACATGCCACCCGAGAAGATCCGCCTGACAACCCTCGCCTCGTGCTCTGGGTGAGCGGCCAAGCTGGGCCCTGACGCCCTCGCGCAGGTCCTGCGCGCGCTGCCCGTCCCGAAGCACAACGACCTCCTCGTCGGGGGAGAGGCCCTCGATGACGCGGCCGTCTACCGCCTCCGCGAGGACCTCGCTCTCGTCGCCACCGTCGACGTCTTCACCCCCATCGTCGATGACCCGTACGACTACGGCCGCGTTGCGGCGGCGAACGCCCTCAGCGATGTCTACGCCATGGGCGGCACTCCCCGCCTCGCGCTCAGCATCGCCGCCTTCCCTCGCGACAAGCTCCCTCCCGAAGCCATGAGCGACATTCTGCGGGGCGGGATCGACAAGGCCGCCGAGGGCGGCTGCCTCGTCGCCGGCGGGCACACCATCGAGAACCCGGAGCCGGTCTACGGGCTCGCCGTCATCGGCGAGGTGCACCCCGACCGCATTCTCACCAAGGCCGGCGGCCGGCCCGGCGACGTGCTCGTTCTCACCAAGCCCCTCGGCACGGGCCTGGTCGCGACGGCCCTCCGTGTCGAGGAGGCTGAGCCGGACTGGATCGCGGCGGCTACGCAGTCCATGCTCCGTCTGAACCGCATCGCCTCGGAGGCGGCGCTCCGCCATGGCGCGACCGCCTGCACCGACATCACCGGCTTCGGCCTCCTGGTCCACGCGCACGAGCTCGCCCTGGCCAGCGGCTGCGCGCTCGAGATCGACTTCCGCTCCGTCCCGCTCCTCCCCGGCGCCCTTGAGTGTGCGGCGAAGGGCATGACCGCCGCGGGCCTCTACCGCAACCTCGACCACGCCCGGGCCTTCGCCGAGTGGCAGCCCATCGACCAGCATCTGCTGAAGGTCCTCGCCGACCCCCAGACCTCCGGCGGCCTGCTGATCGCGGTGCCGGAAGCCGAGGTCGGTGGCCTGCTCTCCGATCTTGGGGGGGCCGGTCTTGCCTGGGGTACGTTCGGCCGCATCGGTCGGCTGGTCGAGGGCGAAGCAGGACAAGTCCGGGTCTTGTAGAAGCACCCATCGCGTAGGACAGGCATCCCTGCCTGTCACCCATCGGTGATGACAGGCAGGGATGCCTGTCCTACGCGGCACGTAACGCGGGGGCGGATGGGGCCTGGTGGCTTCCCTGGGCTTCAAACCCAGCGTCGGGCCGGCTAACACCGTCCGAGGTGAGTTCGATTCTCACACGCCCTCGCCAGTCTCCGCCCCTTCTCCGCCCGTCGGTCACGCCCCCGGCTCAAACGCCTCCGACGCCTGCCAGTAGCCATCGGACCACACGATCCTCCAGTGGCCCTTCTCCTTGGCCCACCGCGTGTGCACGGTGAATGGCTCCACGCGGCGGGCCGACTGCCCCTGCGCCACCGAGAACTCCACCCGCACATCCACGGTCGCCTGCGAGCCCTGCACCTCCGGCCGCCCGGCCTGTAGGACCACCTGGAACTGGCCGGGCTCGCGGAAGCCGCTGATGGCCAGTTGAGTCAGCTCCCGCTTGTTCTCCGTCTCCGGATCGCGGTATGATTCCGAGATGTGCTTCATCGTGCCCCGCAGGTTCTTCTCCGCCACCGCCTTCTGGATCTCCACCAGCGTGTCGAGGATCTGCTGCGAGGCCGGCCGCCGGTCTGGCGCCAGCTTCCACGCCCCGAACAGACCCACGCCCACCACAACCAACGCCGCCGCGGCAATCTTCAGCCTGTTCGTCATCGCGCCTCACCTCCCCCGCGATGCGCTCTCCTCATGTAGAACGCGGCCATCACCCCCACGGCCTCGCCGTCCCGCACCTTCGTCCGCAAAGGACCCTCCCCTCTCCAAGCGGAAATCCGCCCTGTCGTCGGTCGTTGGTCCGAAGTCCGAGGTCCGAAGTCCGATGTCCTCGGTCGACATCCCTGACGCCTGGACCGCCCTCCTGCCAGCGCTCTGCGCGGGTCCGCCGCACGTCATGGTCGTCGGCGCTGTGGACGCGGGGAAGAGCACCTTCTGCCGGTGGCTCGCGGAGGCCGTGGCGGCCGATCATGACACATGGCTGATCGACGCCGACGTTGGGCAATCGCAACTCGGCCCGCCTGCGAGCATCGGCTGCAGGAGGGCGGGCTCGTCGCGTGTCTCGGCCGATCACGCCTTCTTCGTGGGGGATGTGTCTCCCGCCTCGTGCCCGGCGGCTTGCCTGGGGGCCTTCGCGAGGGCAGTGCTGAGCGTGCAGCACGCCGGGGCGCAACGGATGGTGGTCGACACGACCGGGTGGGTCTCCGGGCCGGACGCCGCCGCGCTGAAGCTCGCCAAGGCGGGCATCCTGGGCGCCGCGCATATCGTCCTGGTCGAGAGGGAGCGCGAGCTCCAGGCCTTCCGCCGCGCGTGGCGCGGGCTGCCGGAGTTCCCGGTGCATGTCCTGGCCCCCGTGGCGGCCGTCGCTCGGCGGCCGATGGACGGGCGGCGCGCCTTCCGCGAGGCGGCTTTCCGCCGGGCGCTGGAGGGAGCGATGGAGTGTGAGCTTGACCTGGGGGAGGTCGCCATCTCGGGCGCGAGGGAGCTGGAGGCGCCGCTGCCCGCGCTCCCGCCCGGCCTGCTGTTGGGCCTGAGCGATGAGCGGGGCAGGCTGCTCGCCATCGGAATCCTGCTCCACATGGCGCCCGCGAGCGGGAAGATGACCTGCCTCTGCCGACCGGAGGGCGCCCGAGCGGCGGAAGTGCGCGTCGGCCGGCTGTTCCTCAACCCGGACGGCACGCACTCGCCCCTCGCCTACGCGGCCATCTGAGGCGCTGGGCAATGACTCGACTCTACATCGTCCGACATGGCGAGACCTACTTCGAGCCCGCGGACCGCATGAAGGGCCAACTCGACATTCCCTTGAACCTCCGCGGGTGCCGGCAGGCCGCCGCCCTGGCGGAGTACTTCCGCGGCGCCCGCGTCTCCGCAGTCTACTCCGCCACACTCGCGCGCGCCCGCCAGACCGCACAACCCATCGCCGAGGCCACCGGCTGCCTGGTCCTCCCTACGCCCCTCCTCAACGAGCGTCACTGGGGCATCTGGCAGGGACTGACCTCCGCCGAGGTAAAGCGCGAGCGCGGCTCGGGGCGCAGGGGGCCCGACCACTCGGCGCCCCTCGGGGAGAGGTGGCACACGCTCGCCGAGCGCGTTCGCTGGTTCCTGGAGCTCGTCGCGCGCGGCCGACCGGGCGAGACCGTCATCGCCGTAACGCACGGCGGGGTCATCAAGGACATGGTCATGCCCACACTCGGCGTCCTGCCGACGAACCGCTCCGCCTTCACCGCCGAAACCGGCACCGTGTCCCTGCTGGAACACGACGGCCGCTCCTGGCGACCTATCTTCCTGAACGCCGACCCGACCTGGGCGGCGAGGCAACACCCGGTGAGCACAGCGACTGCCTGATTCCCCGTATGGAGCTGACCCCTCATGCCCAAGCAATTCGTCGCCGACCTCGTCCCGAACAGCCGCGTCGACTCCACGTTCGTCGTCCGCAGCCGGTCCTTCAGCGCCTTCCGCACCAAGCCCGGCCAGTACCTCAACCTCACCCTGGCTGACCGGACCGGGGAGATCGTCGGGCGCGTGTGGGACAACGCCGAAGTGCTGGCCGAGGTGCTGACACCGGGCCAGATCGTACGCGTGTCGGGGCGGGTGGAGGAGTTCCAGGGGAAGCCCCAGCTCATTGTTGCCCAGGCTGAGGCTTGCCGCGATATCGACCCAAACCCCGCGGACTACCTCGCCGCCTCGCGCCGCGACCCGATGGACATGATGGACGAGCTTCAGGGCGCCATCGGGGAGGTGCAGAACCCCTACCTCAACGCCCTCCTGAGGGCCTTCTTCGACGACCCCCAGTTCCGTTCCCGCTTCGCGCGCTCCGCCGGGGCGAAGAGCCTCCATCACTCCTTCGTCTCGGGGCTGCTCGAGCACACCCTGGGCGTGGTGCGGATCCTCAAGGCCGTCAACGAGGGCCACCCGCAGCTCAACCGCGATCTCCTCATCACCGGCGCGCTGCTTCATGACATCGGCAAGACCGAGGAGCTGAGCACCGACACGTCCATCGAGTACACCGATACCGGGCGCCTCCTGGGTCACACGGTGCTCACCGACCGGATGGTCCAGGAGCGGATGCGGCTGGTCGAGGACTTCCCGCGTCCCCTGGCCGACCTGCTGATGCACATGCTCCTGAGCCACCATGGCCAGAAGGAGTACGGCGCCCCCATCGTGCCGATGACCGCCGAGGCCTGCGCCCTCCACTACGCCGACAACCTCGACGCCCACGTCCAGTACTTCAGCCGCGTGATCGAGGAGGGCGCCAGCTCCGGCAACCGTTGGTCCGACTACCAACGCCTGTTCGACCGCTACATCTTCCTGGGCGGAGTCGATGAGGAGTAGCATCTGTCACGTGTCATGTGTCACGTAACGGCGGCCACTGTCCGTGGCACATGACACGTGACACGTGACACGTGACACGCCGTTGCCGTGACCTGACACGCCGTCGCCGTCCCTGAACCTTGGGCCAGACGCATCGTCTATAGAGACGTGGGAGCCACGCTGTGCATGGCTAGCAGCCAGGTATCGGGCCTTCTCGAGCGGGCGCAGGCCGGCGATCTGCGGGCCTTCGAGGAGCTGGTGCAGCCGCACGTCGGCCGCATTCACAGCTACATCGCCCGCATGGTCGGCGACCCGGCCGAGGCTGAGGACCTGACTCAGGAGGTCTTCCTCCGCGCGCATCGAGCCATCAACTCCTTCCGCGGCGGGGCGACCTTCCAGACGTGGCTCTACCGGATCGCCACCAACATCACCGTGGATGCGATCCGGCGCCGGAAGCGGCAGGAGAAGCGAGTCTCCTCCCTCGACGATCCGCTGCCCGGCACTGAGGGTACGATTGCCCGCGATGTGGCCGACCCGCAGCCAACGCCGGAGGAGCTGGTCGAGACCGAAGAGCTGCGGCAAGAGGTCACCCGGGCCATCCAGGAGCTGTCCCCGAAGCTGCGCGCCGTGGTGGTCCTCTTCGACCTCGAAGGGTGCAGTTACGGGGACATCGCCGAGGCCCTGCGGCTCCCGCTCGGTACTGTGAAAAGCCGGCTGTTCAACGCAAGGGCGCGTCTGCGGGACAGACTGAAGCCGTACGTCGAGGGTTACGCGTGAGGGAGAGACCAATGGACGTTTGCAGGGAGTACGAGAAGCTGATGGGGGCGTGCGTGGACGACACGGCGACTCTGGAGGAGCGGGCGCGGCTCGACCGCCACGCCGAGGGCTGCACGCGCTGTGCGCGCGCCTGGGGCGAGCTGAAGCGGACGCGTGAGCTGCTCATCAGCCTGCCGCCGGTGAAGCACTCGCCCCGCCTCATGCCGGCCGTCTCGGCCCGGCTGCGCGCGCAGCGGGTCAGCCCTGCCGAGCGGGTCTGGTGGCGGGCGAGTTCGCATCCGATGTTCCAGCCGACCGCGGTCGCGGCCGTATTGCTCCTGTGCATCGCCGTCACGGGCACAGCAATCTACCACGGGTCCGCGCTGCAGCCGGGAACGCACTTGGGGAGTCAGGTCGCCCAGATGTACCCACAGCCGGCGGCGGGCGGATCGCTGCCCGCTACGGACGACTACGTGTCCTATTGCGTGGCGAGTCACGAGACGTTCGACCGCGAGCGCGCTTTCGGCGATCCGGGCGCCGTGCAGCAGTGCGCCTACGCGCCGTGACAACATGCTGTTGTGGCGCAGCCGTCCACGGCTGCGGCCGTGCAGGTCGATGTCATGCTTCAGGCCGGACCTCGCCGCCCGGCCCCCCGTCCTGACCGCAGAGGTCGAGGCTGACGCCCGGTGAGACAACGACTCCTCTGGCGCGATCCACGGTTGAGGGTGCTGTTCGCGAGCGGTCTGGTCTGGATCGCCGCCGCCGCGCTGGCTCCCGACTGGCTCAGCGCAGCCGGCGGCAAGGCGATCGACATCCTCCGCCAAGCTGTCCTGGCTCGCGGCGAGGTCAGCTACTCCGCCGTGGCAACGGTGGTCGACCACGAATCCGGCCAGAGCGCCCGGGCCTTCACCGAGATCCGCCTCTGCAAGCCGGGCGGCAAGCAGCGCATCCAGGTCCGCGACGGTCAGGACCACCTGATCGTCCTCCGCGTCGCCGAGGGAACCACTCAGTGGGAGCACTACGAGGTACGCGGAGTACTGGTCAAACGCATCTTGCCCTCGATGTCAGAGCGACGCGAGCGCGACCTCGAGAACCTCGACATCCTCGCCCGCAACTTCAGTGCGAAGCTCGTCGGCATGGAGACCGTCGCCGGGCGCCCGGCCTACCGCATCCGCATCGATCGCCCCGGCAACCCCTCGGTGATCGTCCGCCAGTTCTGGATCGACAAGCGCACCTACCTCGAGCTGAAGTCCGAGCGCTACGACGGCGGCGCGCTGAGCGGCTCGACGACCCTTACCCGCGTCAACTTCTCCCCCGAGTACCCGCCTGGCTCGTTCAGCTTCCAGCCGCCGGCCAACCTGACGCCCAAGGTCGCCGGTGGCGGTGCCTTCCGAGGTTCCCTCGCCCAGGCTCAGAAGCAGGTCGGGTTTGCGGCGGTCCTGCCCACGACCGTGCCCTCGGGCTTCGCCCTGCTTGGCCACTCCGTGGCCGTGTCCAACCGCGGCGGCACCCCGGCCCTGTGGCTGCGGTACACGAACGGGATCGACGCCTTCTCCCTCTTCCAACGGAAGGCCGCCGCCGCGTCGGTTGCCCCCCAGGCGCGCGGGCCCGTCCGGCAATGGGCCCACAAGGGCTTCCAGTTCACCCTCGTCGGTCACCTGACCCCGCAGCAGGCTGACCTCATCCGGGCCGGCTACCGATAGCCGCGGCCGGCCGGGCGGAGCTTGCCAGGGCCTGCAACGCGTGCGCGCCGCTGCTCTCACCCGATCTGCCCCAGCAGCTCGGCGACAACCCCCAGCTCATGCCCAACATCCAGACCCGCTTCCACTGGGCCCTCCAGACCCTCGACGCCTGCGAGCGCCGGGTCAAGGACCGCCAGAATGCCATCGCCAAGCTTCGGACGATGCTGGGGCCGTAGCCCAACTGGCCGTTGCCCCTGCCCTCTGGCTGCGTCCGCTGGGAGGTTCGCCCTGGCCCATCCCTGCGCTCCCTGCCCATCGCCCTCCCCTACGGAACCTTCACCCTCCCCATCCGGTTGCCCTCAATGATGGTCATGGTCTTCGTGCCGGCGTCCCACTTCACCTCAGCCCCCAGTGCCTCACACGAGAAGCGGATCGGCACGTAGAGATCGCCGTTCCGCTCAACGGCCTCCACCGGCGCCGTCACGCCCTTCCCGTCCACGATGGCGCTCGGGCTGCCCACCGTCATCTCCAGCCGGTGCTCCCCTTTCACGGCGGTGACTTTGGACCCCTCCAGAGTGACGTTCGCGCCCAGCCAGTTCAGGATGGACTTGGCCGCCAGCAGCGCCGTCCCCTTGACGACAATAGGGTTGGCGTCGGGGATCATGGTCAAGGTCGGTTCCGGTTTCGGTGTCTCAGTGGTCGTCTGGGCCTGCCCGGCGCTCGTCTGTCCCTCGTACCACCAGGCGCCGCTGCCACTCTCGATGAAGGTCAGCGGATCAGCCTGCGCGCGGTCGGTCCTGCCGGTGCAGCTCAGCTTCCCGCCGATGACCTGGAACTTCCAGCTCCCGTAGGGCTTGCCGTCCAGGCTCATCGTCAGGGTGTACGAGCCATCCCTCCCCAGCAGCTCGACCGCCTTGAAGTAGGCCCCGCCGCCGGTGCCCTGCATCGGGTGGATCAGGTCGAACACGTAGCGGTTCCAGCGTGGAGTCAGATCCTGCGTCACGCCCTCTCGGGAGGTGCACACGAGCGCGCCATCAGCGTCGCGGGCGATCTCTACTCGGGTGCGGAGCGACTTGGTGTCTTGGGCAGCCTTGTTCCGCAGCCAGACCTTCCACGCCAACCCCTCCTCGGGGTCGGCTCCAGCGAAGAACAGGTAGGCCCAGTGGTTCCAGTCGCCATCGATGAAGTAGTAGTCCCGGCCCCCGCCCTGCAGCACACTGACGGTAAAGGGGAAAGTGTAGAAGCGGCCGCTCTCGAGGAGGAAGTCGAGCACATAGTCGCCGGCGACCAGCCTCGGCCGACCGTCTGGCAGCGTCCCGCCCCCATCGAGGGGCGTCAGGTTGTGCGCGCCGATCACCCACATCTCGCCCTCCCCCTTCTCGGCGTAGAAGTCATAGCGGGCCACTTGGCTCCCGCTCTTGGCTGAAAGCACCGCCCAGAGCTTGCCGCCGCCGCCCGGACTGTAGCTGCCACCTCCCGCTGGCGTGGGGAGGGCGGCCTGGATGGCGTCGAGGCACAAGGCGCCTGTCTGCGACTCCAGTTGCAGCCCGTTCAGCAGTGAGGCGTGGAGGATCCGGGGTGCGTCATTGCTCACGGCAGCACCCACTGACGTCCCCCATGCGCCCAGGATCACGATCCAGAGGACCGTCATCTTCACGTCCTGCTTCATCGCAAAGGTCCTTCCCGGAAGTGGAATGTGGCGCGGGCTCAGGCCGCGGCCCAACGGCAGTTCCCGGACACCCCCTCCTGTCCCTCCCCGGAACCCGGGCCTGTGGCCTGCCGTTGCTGGAGGGCACTCCGCTCGCCTTCGCGAAGTCTCCTCCCATGAGCACTGCAACGTCCTCCGGTCCGCCACTTCACGACTTCCTTCCCGGCACCCAGATCGAGATCATCAACCCCAGCCTGGAGCGTGGCCGGGTGTGCTCCGCCCTCTTCGACTTCGACGGAACCCTCTCGCTCATCCGCGAGGGCTGGCAGCAGGTCATGATCCCCATGATGGTCGAGATCCTCCTCGGCCTGAGCACCGGTGAGACCGAAGACCAGCTCACCACCGTCGTCACCGACTACGTGGATCGCCTCACCGGGAAGCAGACGATCTACCAGATGATCGAGCTGGCGGACCAGGTAAAGAACCGCGGCGGCGAACCGCGCGATCCGCTCGAGTACAAGCACGTGTACCTCGACCGCCTCTGGGAGCGCATCAAGGGCCGTGTCGCCGCCTTGAAGAGCGGCGAGGTCGCCCCCGACGACATGCTCCTCTCCGGGTCCCGCGAGCTGCTGACGGCCCTGGCTGATCGCGAGGTCGTGCTCTACCTCGCGAGCGGCACCGACCTCCAGTACGTACAGGACGAGGCCCGCGCGCTCCAAGTTGATCGCTTCTTCGGCGACAGGATCTACGGCGCCCTCGATGACTACAAGCGCTTCTCCAAAGCCCTCATCATCGGCCAGATCATCACGACCCACCACCTCTCCGGCAGCGCGCTCCTGACCTTCGGCGATGGCTACGTGGAGATCGAGAACACCAAGCAGGTCGGGGGCCTTGCGGTCGGCGTCGCCTCCGATGAGGCTTGCCGCGAGGGGATCAACGACTGGAAGCGCGCCCGCCTGATCGGAGCCGGAGCGGACATCATCATCCCCGAGTTCCGCGAGCACCAGGCGCTGCTCGAGTACCTCTTCACTCCCGGATAGGCCGGGTGTCTGGCCTTGCCCATGCGTCCGACATGAGGATCGGTGATCATGCCCTATCCCACCTTCAGCCGTTCCCGCCTGAAGCTCCGCCCGCTGGCCGAGCGCGACAACGACCTCGACCTCTCGCACATGCTCCCCCTCGATGCCGAGACCCCCGACCTCGACGATGACGACATTCGCACCATCGCCGCCCGCATCGTCGCCGCCCGCGAGCGTGGCGCGGCGGCCATCCTCGCCATGGGCGCCCACGTCATCCGCGCCGGCGTCTCCCGCTTCATCATCGACCTCATGGAGCGCGGCCTGCTCACTCACATCGCCATGAACGGCGCCGGCCCCATCCACGACTTCGAGTTCGCGCTCATCGGCGCCACCACCGAGAGCGTCGCCCGCTACATCCGCACCGGCGAGTTTGGCCTCTGGCAGGACACCGGCCGGCTCAACGACGCCGCCAAGGTGGCCGCCGCCGAAGGCATCGGCTTCGGCGAGATGGTCGGGCGCATGGTCTGTGGCATGGAGCCGCCCCACCTCGATGTCAGCATCCTCGCCGCCGGCTACCGCCTCCACGTCCCCGTGACGGTGCACATCGGGATCGGCCACGACATCATCCACGAGCATCCCTCGGCCGATGGCGCCGCCCTAGGCGCAGCCTCCTACACCGACTTCCTCGTCTACGCGAAATCCATCGACAACCTGGAGGGCGGGGTCTTCCTGAACTTCGGCTCGGCGGTCATGGGCCCCGAGGTGTACCTCAAAGCGCTCTCGATGGTCCGCAACGTCGCACGCCAGGACGGCCGGGAGGTCGCCCACTTCACCACCGCCGTCTTCGACCTCCTCGACCTCGGCCAGGACTACCACCTTCAGGCGCCGAAGACCGACCCGCACTACTACTACCGCCCCTGGAAGACCATCCTCGTCCGCACCGTGGCCGACGGCGGCGAGAGCTTCTATGTCCGGGGCGACCACCGGGAGACGTTCCCGTACCTGTACCGGCAGATACGGGAGCGGCAGGAGTCGGGAGACAGGAGTCAGGAGACAGAATGACGGCACGACACGATGAGCCCATCATGGCCGGCGAGCGGCTGGCGGAGCTTCTGGACACCTTCCCCCGCCTCGCCATCGCCGTAGTCGGGGACTTCTTCCTCGACAAGTACCTCGTGATCGATCCCGCGCTGGAGGAGATCTCGGTCGAGACCGGCCTCCCGGCGCTCCAAGTGGTCGCCAAGCGCTGCAGCCCCGGCGCCGCGGGCACCGTCACCTCCAACCTCCGCGCCCTCGGCGTCGGCACGGTCTATGCGGTCGGCTGCCTCGGCGACGATGGCGAAGGCTATGACCTCCGCCACGGCCTCCAGCACACCGGCGTGGACGACCGGCGTCTCCTCATCCGCGACGACCTCTTCACACCCACCTACACGAAGCCTATGGTCCTGCAACCGGACGGTTCCGAGGTCGAGAGCAACCGCCAGGACATCAAGAACCGCGGTGAGACCTCAGCAGCCGTCATCGACGCCCTCATCGAGCAACTCCGCGCGTGCGTCGGCGAGGTCCAAGGCGTGATCGTGGCCGACCAGGTGGGGGCGCCCGAGGAGGGCATGATCACCAGCGCCGTACGGGAGGAGTTCGCGAGTTTGGCTGAGGCGCACCCCGACGTGGTCTTCTCCGCCGACTCCCGCGCTAACATCGGCCGCTTCCGGAACCTAATCCTGAAGCCCAACCGCCTCGAGGCCTGCCGTGCCGTCAACCCCACTGCGACGGAGCCCGTGGCCCTCGACTATGCCACCGAGTGTGGGCAAGCCCTCAGCCGCCGCTCTGGGAAGCCCGTCTACGTGACCCTCGGCCCGGACGGCCTCCTCCTCGCCACACCCGAGCGGGCCACTCACATCCCGGGCGTCAAGGTCGAGGGGCCGGTTGACACCGTCGGCGCTGGCGACAGCACGACTGCCGGCATCGTGTCATCCCTCTGCGCGGGCGCCTCCCTTGAGGAAGCCGGCCTGGTCGGGAATCTCGTCGCCTCCATCACCATCCAGCAACTCGGCACCACGGGTACTGCGTCGCCCGAGCAAGTGCTCCACCGGTTCAGCGAACGCCCGAAAAGAGGCTCCGTCCCTCCTTTCGTGAAAGAGGCTCCATCCCTCTCTTCGTGAGGTGCTCACCATGACACGCGCCATCCAGCCCCAGTCCCAGACGGCCGGCTTGGCCCCGGGCACGGTGGTCCATGTTGGCGACAAGAGAGCCGCCGCTACCCGGGTCTCCCTGATGACCTACGACGAGGCTGGTCTCGCGGAGACCACCCTCGACGGCGCCGCGTGCCTCGAGATCAAGCCCGGGCCCGCGGTCACCTGGATCGATGTCGTCGGGGTCGGGGACACTGACGCTATTGCTCGCCTGGGCGAGTGTCTCCACCTCCACCCGCTCGTGATCGAGGACATCGCGAACACCGACCAGCGGGTGAAGGTCGAGGACTTCACCGACTACCTCTACCTCGTCGCCAAGCTGGTCTACTGGGACCACGACCGCGACGAACTCGCCGCGGAGCAGGTCAGCATCATCCTGGGCGACCACTTCGTGGTCTCGTTCCAGGAGGCCGAACCCGACGCCTTCGATCCCGTGAAGGAGCGCCTGCGGAACGACAAGGGTCGGCTGCGGAAGATGGGCGCCGACTACCTCGCCTACGCCCTACTCGACGCCATTGTCGACAGCTTCTTCGAGGCGGTCGAGCAGCTCGATGAGCGCATAGAGGGCCTCGAGGATGAACTGGTCACCGCCCCCGACAGCGACACCTTGCGGGAGATCCATCGGCTCAAGTGGCAGATGATCCTCTTCCGCAAGGCCGCGTGGCCCATGCGGGAGGTGGTGGGCGCTCTGGAGCGGCATGACTCCCCACTCATTTGCGAGACCACCGAGGTCTACCTCCGAGACGTTTACGACCACACGGTTCAGGTGATCGACGCCATCGAGGCCTTGCGCGATCTGGTCTCGGGGATGCTCGACATCTACCTCTCCAGCGTCAGCAACCGCATGAACGCGGTCATGAAGGTGCTCACGATCATCGCCACCATCTTCATCCCCCTCACCTTCCTGGCCGGCGTCTATGGGATGAACTTCGCGTACCTCCCGGAGAAGGACTGGCGCTGGGGCTACCCGGCCTTCTGGGTGGTCTGCCTCGCGTCTGCGGTTCTCATGCTGATCTGGTTCAGGCGCAAGAAGTGGATATGAACTCTGGGGCTTGCCTTCAGTCCCCGCTTTCCTGCGATCGCAGGAGGAGAACGCGGGGTCACGCCGAAGTGTATGGCGGTTGGCTCCCGTCGCGCAGCCCAAACGAACTGAACAAGGTGGTGCAGGAAATCATGCGAAAGGTCTTGGGGATCGTTGCTCTACTTGCTGTCGCACTTGCCGTGGTGCTCGTCATGGCCGGCTGCCCGCCCAAGAAGGCCCCGGCGGTGCCCGAGGGCATCAAGCCATCGGGTGAGCCCGGCGTGGGCACTCCGACCACGACGACACCTCAGCCCACTGAGGGTGTGAAGGCGCCGGAAGAGACGAAGCCCGGCGAAACAGCTCCCACTGAAGGCGCCACAGCGCCGGCAGAGACCAAGCCTGGCGAACCGGCTCCCGCCGAGGGCGCCACAGTGCCGGCACCGACCAGACCGGGCGAGACCAAGCCCGGAGAGCCCAAGCCGGGCGGCTAGCGCCGAACCGGCATTGACCATCGAACCATGGAAGCTGCGCGACAGCGCGGCCGCGCCCGAGGAAGCTGCCAGGTAACCCGTTCGGCGGCCTGAGGCGTTGGCCGCACCAATCGGTGAGACACAAGCGGGGCGTCCCGTCAGTCGACGGAACGCCCCGCCACATTCCCGGGAAGCGCGCGACCTACTGCGCGGCCTGCGCCCCTGCCCCGCTTACCACCAGGTTGTCGCGGTGGATCACCTCGGGTCGGGTGTCATAGCCCAGGATGCGGCTTACCTCGCGGGTGTGTGCCCCGGCAACGCGTCGCAGCTCCTCCGACGAGAAGTTGCTGATCCCCCGGGCGATCTCCGTTCCGGTCTCATCGTAGACCGCCAGCACCTCCCCCGACCCGAACTCCCCCTCGACACCCTTCACGCCGGACGGAAGCAGGCTCTTCCCCTCGGGTGAGAGCAGCGCCCGTCGCGCGCCCGCATCCACTCGCACCGCGCCCCGAGGCGTCGTCGCGCTCGCCAGCCACGACTTCCGGCTCGAGAGGCGCCGGGCGGGCACGAAGAACGTCCCCAGCTCCTCCCCCTCGAGCAGCCGCAACACCACCTGCGGCTCGCGGCCATCTGCCATGATGACCGGAATCCCGCAGTCCACCGCCGTCCGCGCCGCCGCGACCTTCCTCGCCATGCCGCCCATCGACTCCGGCCCCCCCGCCCCTGCGCCGTACTCCGCCGCCGCACCAGTGGGCTCCACCACGGGGATCAGTTCCGCCGAGGGGTCGGCGTTGGGGTCAGCCGAGTACAGGCCCTCCTGGTCCAGCAGGAAGATGAGCAAGTCCGCCTGCACCTTCGCCGCCACCAGGGCCGCCAGCTTGTCGTTTTCACCGAACGTCACCCCGGCCTCGGAGACTGAGTCGTTCTCGTTCACGACCGGCACGATCCGATGCTTCAGCAACGACCCGAACGCCGAGCGGATGTGGAGGTACCGCTCCCGGTCCGCGATGTCCGCCGGTGTCAGGAGCACCTGAGCCACCAGCACCCCGTGCGCCGAGAAGGCCTCCGAGTAGTGGCGCATCAGCTCCGGCTGGCCGATCGCCGCCGCCGCCTGGCGGTAGCTGAGGGCCTCCTGTGACCGCGATTGCGTCAGCACCCGCCGCCCCAGATACACCGCCCCCGAGGTGACGATCAGCAGCTCCTTGCCCCGCGCCAGCAGCCGCGCCGCCTGCCGACCCAAGCCGTCGAGCAGCTCCGTGTTGACGCCCGCGTCCTGGCCGGCAACCAGCCGAGTGCCGACCTTCACGACGATGCGCCGGCAGTCCTCAAGATAGGGTTCCCTCGTCATGGCAATGCATCGTGATGCGGTCCGAGGATGCGACACGACCGCCTTCCCGCGGTTCACCTACGTCCGCACCTGCCCGCTCCCGTGGATGACGTACTTGTAGCTCGTCAGTTCCCGCACGCCCATCGGGCCGCGGGCGTGGAACTTGTCCGTCGAGATCCCGATCTCCGCGCCGAGGCCGAACTGGCCGCCGTCCGTGAACCGCGTCGAGGCATTCACGTAGACGCACGCCGAGTCGACCTCCCGCAGGAAGCGCTCCCCGTTCACCTCATCATCGGTGACGATGGCCTCCGACAGCCCCGACGAGTACCTGCGGATGTGCTCGAGCGCCTCCTCCATGCTCGCCACTACCCGCACCGACAGGGTCAGCGCGAGGTACTCGGTGTCCCAATCCTCCTCCGTCGCCGGCTTCACATGGCGGGAGACCGCCTGGCACCGCTCGTCGCCGCGAATCTCCACCCCCGCCGCCAGCAGGTCCTCCGCCACGGCTCTCAGCGCCGCCTCGTTCGCCTGGTGAACCAACAACGTCTCGACGGCGTTGCAGACCCCCGGCCGCTGGACCTTCGCGTTGTGGACGATCTTGACCGCCATCGCTACGTCACACGAGCGGTCCACGTAGATGTGCGTTAGCCCGCGGTGGTGCTTGATGACCGGCACGGTCGCAGACTCGCTGACCACGCGAATCAGCGCCTCCCCGCCGCGCGGCACGATGAGCGAGAGGAATTCATCCAGCCGGGCCATGGCCGCCACCGCCTCGCGGTCGGTGGTCGGGACCATCTCCACCGCCTCCTCGGGGAGGCCGGCGTCCCGCAACCCCTCCTGCATGACCGCGCCGAGGGCCAGGTTCGAGTTGATCGCCTCCGACCCGCCCCGCAGCAGGCAGGCGTTCCCCGCCTTCAGGCACAGACCGGCCGCGTCGACCGTCACATTCGGACGCGACTCGTAGATGATGCCCACTACGCCCAGCGGCACCGACACCTTGGAGATCCGCAGGCCGTTCGGGCGCGTCCATTCCTCCAGCACCCGACCCACCGGGTCCGGAAGCTCCGCCACCTCCTGCAGGCCTCGCGCCATCTCCTCCAGCCGGGCATCGGTGACAGTCAGCCGGTCGACCATCGCCGACGACAGTCCCTTCGCCTGGGCCCCCTCGAGGTCGATCGCATTCGCCCGCATGATCTTCGAGCGCCGCTTCTGCAGCAGCTCCGCGCCGCGCGTCAGCGCCTCGTCCCTCCGCTCGCCCGACGCCTCCGCCAGCGCCGCCGCCGCCCGCTTCGCTCGCGCCGCCCGCTCCCGCACAGTGTCAGCCACACTCATGGTGTCCTCCGGGACTACTGCCTTCGCGTAGGTCGGTCGCTGCCTGCCCTGAGCTTGGCGAAGGGCCGCGACCGACCTCACTGCGAGTCGCGGCGCGACTCGCCCACGCGCCGTCTGTAGGAGCGGTTCCAACCGCGACCGCCGCGCTCATGGCCTGCAAGAGCAGCTTCAGCCGCGACCCCCGACGCCGGATGATCGCGGCTGAAGCCACTCCTACGCCAGACGAGGAAGAAGCGAGCTCGAAGGCCTTGCGCTACGGCACGCCCAAGCACAGGTCATTCCCGTCGTACGGCGCGATCGCGAGCGACCGGGAGCTCTTGATGGACTTGACGTGCCCGTCACAGAAGACCATGTTCATCACGCCGTTGTGACACGGCAGCGGTAACAACACCGGCGGATTCGGCGGGTAGTCCGGGCCCGCCGTTCCGTCCCACAACAGCGTCGTCTGCGCCGGGTACTGGATCTCCGACTCGGCGACCACAGGACAGGCGTAGTTTGGGTCGAATCCCATCAGGAACGCCTGCGGATCACCCAGCACGTAGTATGGCGGCGTCACGTCTATCCCCGCGATGCCGATGATCGGGTCGGCCAGGTTGGCGGCGTAGCTGCACGGTGGGTCGGTGACCAGCGCGTTCGGGCCGATGACGCGCCCCACCTTATCGTCCGGGCAGAGGAGTATCTGCCGGTTCTTGATGTACGGCTCAACCGCGTGGAACGCGGTGACAAAGCCAGTTGCCATTGCGTACCCGAAGGGTGGGTAGGCTTCGTCGTAGTCCTGCTTGTACATGGTGATTGCCAGCCCCAGCTGCTTCAGGTTCGACTGGCAACTGGCCTGCCGCGCCTTCTCGCGCGCGCGGGCGAACACCGGGAACAGGATCGCCGCCAGGATCGCGATGATAGCGATGACAACCAGAAGCTCGATCAGAGTGAAACCGTGCCTCAACCGAGAGCCCTCCATCGGAGTCCCCCCTCCAGTGATGCCTCGGCCGACGTCGCGTTGGCGACTGCCGACGAATCGGAAACCAGCCCTGCTGTCGACCACCTCCGTGATCCACGCGAAGGTCCGTTGGCCGCCCTACTTCTCCACACGAGCGCGGAATCCTTCTCCACCCGACCCGGACTTCAGCCGCCGCGCCCGAGCAGCCGGACCAGGTTCCCACCGAAGATCAGCCGGTGTTCCTCCTCGCTCAGCCCCAGAGCCTCAACCTTCTCCCGCTCCACCCGGGGGAAGTTGAAGAAGGGCTGCGCCGTCCCCGAGACGTCGGACCCGAACAGCAGCCGGTCAGCGCCGATCTCGTCCAGGAACCAGCGCCCCACCTCCTGCGGCGCGCAACTGGTGTCGAAGAAGACATGCGGCCGATCGAAGAACCGCGCCGTTGCCCGCGCGCCGCCATTGAGCATCCCCAGATGCGGGATGATCACGGACAGCCCTGTCCCTGACACCCGGTCGATGAAGGCCGCCGTGTCCTGCAGCTCCTCCTCCAGCGTGACCGGCATCCGCAGCGCGGCTGCAGCCTGCAGGAAGGCCTCGCAGGCCGGGTCGGCGTAGTCGTAGCGCGGCTCGTCGCCGTGTCGGTGCCACTTGACGCCGGCGTAATGCGCGAAGTCGTCCGGCACCACGAAGTCGGTCCACACAAAGTAGAACGGGTAGACGTGCTCGCGCCCCTGCGCCGCCTCGAGCACGTACGCGTTCGCCGCGGCTCGCGCCTGAGGACTATCCGTGATCCGGTACATGTCCTCTGGAAAGGCGAACACGACCGCGCCATCCGCCCTGGCGTCCGCCAGGTCGTCGAGCATCTGCTCCACGGGGTAGTACTTCGTTCGCCGGTTCGCCCCCACATGGATGTGGGCATCAATGACGAGCACGGGACTACCTCAGACCGGGAGCGGGCGGCTCCGATCTCCCAATTCGCCGCGCCGCGCCGGCGGGCCTGCACCTCGCGTAAGGGGCCTTCGGGGCGACCCCGCAAGGCCACCCGGTTTTCCTGGGAAAGCCCGCACGCGAGCGCACGGTTCCTCCCCCAGGAAGACCGCGAGCTTCCAGACGCAACAGCGGTTGACAGGGGGGGCGGTGTCAGCCTATACTCTCTCCGGCGGACCCTCCGCCGTTTGGCCGAGATAGACCACCGGAGAGGTCGGCGCTGACGAAGGGCCCCTCCGACGCCGTTCGAGTCCCAGCCCAAGGCCCACACTGCGCCGGGGTTCCAGTTTCGCGGGCGGCGACGCTCCGCAGTGAGCGGTTGTCTGCTCCCCTCGGGCGGACCGCGGCAAGGCCCGCCCTCTCCTGAAGGCTGCGTTGTTACATGGGCGACCAATTCGGCCCGGCGTTGGTTTTCCTCCTCGTCGGCTTTGGTTTTGGCGTGGCCATGCTCGCCGTAGCCTACTTCCTTCGCCCCTCAGACCCTTACCCCGAGAAGCTGACCACCTACGAGTGCGGCATGGAGCCCTACACCGAGTCCTGGGCCCAGTTCTACGTCCGCTACTACCTCTATGCGCTCGTCTTCGTGGTCTTCGATGTCGAGACCATCTACCTTTACCCCTGGGCCGTCACCTTCAAGGAACTGAACGGCTTCGTCGGGTGGTTCGTCCTGTTTGACCTTGCCGTCTTCCTGATCATCCTGATCGTCGGCTTTGCCTACGCCTGGCGGAAGGGAGCGCTCGAGTGGCTCTGACCGACCTCGTCGACCTGCCGGGCAAGCTTCAGGAGCGCGTTCGGAAGAACGCCGACGCGGCCCTGGCGCGCGTGCAGGCGCTCTTCGTCAAGTTCGCCAACACCCCCGCCCGCCGAATCGCGCGAGCCGTGAAGCGACTCCCCGCCGGCGACAAGGTGGTCAACCTCGCCGATCGCGTGCTGAATGCCGCTCGCTACTCGAGCCTCTGGCCGCTGACCTTCGGCCTGGCCTGCTGCGCCATCGAGATGATGGCCACCGGCGCGTCCCGGTGGGACCTCGACCGCTTCGGCATCTTCTTCCGCGCGACTCCGCGCCAGGCCGATGCCATGATCGTTGCCGGAACCGTCACCCTGAAGATGGCGCCCGTACTGGAGCGCCTCTACCATCAGATGCCCGAGCCGCGGTACGTGCTTGCGCTCGGGAGCTGCGCCAACTCCGGCGGGCGCTTCTACCATGACGCCTACAGCGTGGTCAAGGGCGTCGATCGGATCCTGCCCGTCGATGTGTACGTGCCGGGATGCCCGCCGCGCCCGGAGGCCCTGATCGACGGCCTGCTCCAGATCCAGCAGATCATGCGCCGCGACTCGCTGGCCGATGCCCCCCTCGAGGCGGGCGTGCGGCGCGGCGACGAGCGCTTCGACGTGCTGAACGAGTCCGCGTAGGCCGGGCGTCTCGCCCGGCAACGCCAGAGCCGGACGCGACCGAAGTGCCCGAGAACAACACCGCCAACATCCCGGAGGCCGCCGAGCAGCCCTCGGCGCTGCCCGCCGGACCCCTGCCCGAGGACATCGCGCAGGCGCTGGGCGATGCGGTCATGGACGGCTCTCGCCAGGGCGACACGATCGACCTCACGGTGCGCCCGGAAGCCATTGCCGACGTCTGCCGCGTCCTGCGTGACCAGGAAGGCGGGCGGTACGACTTCCTGTCATCGCTCTGCGGCATCGACCACGGCGACGACCTCGGCGTGACCTACCATCTCTACCAGACCGGCAAGCCGACGCGGGCCATCGTCCACGTCCGCCTGCCGCGCGCGCACCCGGCGCTGCCGTCTGTCGCGGATGTCTTCCCGGCCGCGGACTGGAACGAGCGGGAGATCATGGAGCTGTACGGGATCACCTTTGAGGGCCATCCCGATCCGCGCCCCCTCCTCCTGCCCGATGACTGGAAAGGCTATCCGCTGCGCAAGGATTACGTCTACCCGATGGACCATCCGTACCTCCGCCCCGATCCGCAGCACGAGCTGCACGCGGAGGAACCGCCGTAGCTGTCCGCGTGGGTCGGTCGCTCCGCGACCGACACCAATGCGAGTCGCGGAGCGACTCGCCTACGCGCCGTTCTGTAGCGGTTTCAACCGCGACCGCCGTTCGCCGTTGCCGTTAGTCCGATGTCCGAGGTCCGCCGTCCGATGTCCGCCGTCTTCGCCACCGAAGAACTCGTCGTGAACATGGGGCCGCAGCACCCGAGCACCCATGGCGTGCTGCGCTTGGTCGTGACCCTTGACGGCGAACTCGTGGTGGACTGCGTGCCGCACATCGGGTACCTCCACAGCTCGCTGGAGAAGATCTGCGAGAACCGGACCTACGCCCAGATCGTGCCCTTCACCGACCGCTTCGACTACCTGGCGGCGCTTGCCAACAACCTCTGCTACGTCCGCGCGGTGGAGCAACTCGCCGGGATCGAGGTCTCCGAGCGTGTGGAATACATCCGCGTGCTCATGGCCGAGATCCAGCGGATCGTCAGCCACCTCGTCTGGCTCGGCACCTATGGGCTCGACCTCGGCGCGACCACCGTCTTCCTATACTGCTTCCGCGAGCGGGAGGTCCTCCTCGACCTCCTCGAATCGGTGACCGGCCAGCGACTGCTCTACAACTACCTGCGGATCGGCGGCCTGCGCAACGACCTCCCGCCCGGCTTCACCGAGAAGCTGCGCGACTTCCTGGGCTACTTCCCAGGCCGCATCGACGAGTACGACCGGCTCTTCACGAAGAACCGCATCTTCCTGGCGCGGACGCGCGGCGTCGGTATCCTGAGTCCCGAGGACGCCATCGCCTATGCCGTGAGTGGACCCACCGCGCGCGGCTCGGGGCTCCGGATCGACCTGCGCCGATCCGATCCGTACAGCGTCTATCCGGAGCTGGAGTTCGAGGTGCCCGTCGACGACGCGAACGACTGCCTTGGCCGCTACCTCGTCCGTGTCGAGGAGATGCGCCAAAGCATCCGCCTCTGTCTCCAGTGCCTCGACCACCTGGAGAAGATGGAGCGCACACCGGTCGAGGTGAAGGTCGGCAGGGCGATCAAGCCGCCCCCGGGAGAGGTATACGCGCGGGTGGAGTCGCCCCGTGGCGAGCTGGGGTGCTACCTGGTGAGCGACGGCAGCACGCAGCCGACCCGCCTGCACTGGCGCGCGCCGTCCTTCGCCAACTTGCAGGCGCTGCCGATCATGGTCCGCGGCGGCCTGATGGCCGACATCGTGGCCGTCCTCGGCAGCATCGACATCGTCCTGGGCGACGTCGACCGCTGACGCGCCACGCCGCGTGGGCCGGTCGGTCACCGACCGGCAGACCTGCCGTTCCGCGTAGGCCGGTCGGTCTCCGACCGGCAAGGCTGTTGTACGAGCGCTCTCAACCGCGACCGCCGTTCCCGAAGGAGCCTCGCACCCGCCGTGGGGTCACCGCAGACGTCCCTGACGAGCGACTGGGTCCGCGCCCTGACCTCCTGGGTCCAGGGCCTCACCGGCCTGCCCGATCCGCTCATGCGGATCCTCGGCTTCCTGGTCGCGTGCGTGGCCGTCTTCGTGGTGGCGCTGCTCACCGTCATCTACCTGATCTACGTCGAGCGGAAGATCAGCGCCTGGATCCAGTCCCGCATCGGCCCCAACCGCGTCGGGCCTCATGGCCTTCTGCAGACCGTGGCCGACGCGCTGAAGCTCCTGCAAAAGGAGGACATTCAGCCCGCCGCGTGCGACCGATTGCTCTTCACCCTGGCGCCCATCGTCTGCTTCATGAGCGTGGTGGTCACCCTTCTGGTGATCCCGTGGGACCGGAACGCGACGCCCGGCGACCTCTCCATCGGCATTCTGTTCATCACCGCCGTGGGGTCGATCAACGTGATCGGCATCATGATGGCCGGCTGGGCGAGCAACAACAAATGGTCGCTGCTCGGCGGCCTCCGTTCGGCCGCCCAGATGGTGAGCTACGAGATCCCCCAGGCCCTGGCCCTGGTCGGGTTTGCCATGTGGGCCGGAACGCTATCCCTGCAGCAGATCGGCATCGACCAGAGCGGCTTTGTCTGGACGTGGAACATCTTCAAGTACTGGCTCTGGCTGCCGGCGCTGCTCTACTTCATCGCCGGCCTGGCGGAGACGAACCGCACGCCCTTCGACATCCCCGAGGCGGAGAGCGAGCTCGTGGCCGGCTTCCACACCGAGTACACCGGCATGAAGTTCGCCGTCTTCTTCGTCTCGGAGTACACGGCCGTTTTCGTCCTCTCGCTGGTCTTCTCGACGCTCTTCCTGGGCGCCTGGCACACGGGCATTCCCGCCCTTGACGCCATCGTGCCCGGTCCGCTCGTGATGTACACCAAGGCCTGGCTGGTCGTCTTCGTGATCATGTGGCTCCGCTGGACCCTCCCGCGTCTGCGGGTCGACCAGCTCATGGGCTTCGCCTGGAAGCTGCTCATCCCGGCCGGCCTCATCGCCATCGCCATCATCGGCCTGGCCATGCGCCTGCACGTGACCTACTAGCCGTTCGCGTAGACCTTGCCGTCGCCGTCCGCCGTTGCCGTCCGTCCGAGGTCCGAGGTCCGAGGTCCGAGGTCCGTCGTCTCCCATGGGCCAGACAACCGTCCCACAACTGATTGGCGACTTCCTCTACGGCGCCCGCAGCATCATCGAGGGCCTGCGGGTGACGGCGTACAACCTCGCCTGCCGGAAGCGCGTCACCGACCAGTACCCGCACAAGGACCCTTCGGAGAACTACCGGCCGGAGCCCGGCTACCGGGGGATGTTGGGCCTGGTGACCGACGAGGAGACCGGCAAGCTTCACTGCAGCGCCTGCGGCCAGTGTGAGAAGATCTGCCCCGACCGCTGCATCCGCGTTGTGGGCGAGGGCAAGGGCAAGGAGCGCCATCCGGCCTCCTTCACCATCGACATGGCCAAGTGCATGTACTGCGGACTATGTACCGAGGTCTGCCCGTTCGATGCGATCACGATGACCCGGAAGTACACCGGCGCCGTCGAGCACGTTCCCGAGCTCATCTGGGACCTCGAGCGCCTGACCGAAGAGGGAGCAGGCTACCCGCACATCTCGAAGGTCGAGTAGCCCTCACCCCCTGCCCCTCTCCCACTGGGAGAGGGGTGCCCGAGGGGCGGGGTGAGGGAGGTTCCGAGCCACGGCCATGCAAACACTCGCCAACCTCCTCAGCGGCCCTGGTGGGGAGTTCATCCTCTTCGCCGGCCTCGCTGCGCTGACCGTCTTCTCGGCCCTCGCCGTGGTGGTGGCTCGCCGGGTGACCCACGCCTGCCTGGCGCTGCTCCCCTGCTTCGTGGGCATCGCGGGGCTGTACGCACTCCTCAGCGCGCCGGTGATGGTGGCGATGCAGATTCTCATCTACGCCGGCGGCATCACCGTCCTGCTGCTCTTCGCCATCTTCCTGCTCGAGCGCCGCGCGGGGCCGATCCACGCCTCGAACCACTACGTGATCCCTGCCGCGCTCACTGCCGGCCTCGTCGCCGTCATCATGCTCGCCTCGATCCGAATGGCCGACTTCCGCTACCGCAACTTCCGGCCCCCTGCCATCGAGACCACCGCCGGACACGGCGAGAACGGCAAGCCCTCCTGGTTCGCGTACGAGAAGCCGAACGGCGAGACCGGCGAGGTGCCCTCCTCGAATCTGAGGCGGACCGGCTTCTACTTCCTGACGTACTACCTGCTTCCGTTCGAGCTCTCGTCGCTCGTCCTGGTCGTCGCGATGGTTGGCGCGATCATCATCGCCCGCCGCGAGAAGGGCTGGACCGCCGCCGGGGTCGAGCACGATCGCCCTCGTCCGGATACCGTCCCGGAGCCGGAGGAGGGCGCCTGATGCACTCCCGCCTTCCCTTCGATCTCCACTGGACCTGGCAGGTGGGCCTCGGCCACTACCTCGCCCTCGCCGCCATGCTCTTCGCTCTGGGGCTGTTTGCCGTGATCTCGCGGAGGAACTCCATCGCCATCCTGCTCGGCATCGAGCTCATGCTCAACGCCGCCAACCTCAACCTGATCGCCTTCCAGCGCTACCTCGCCCCCACGGTCGGGGGCGGGCCCGCCCTCAACCTGGTCCTGGACGGCCAGATTCTGGCCTTGGTCGTCATCACGCTCGCCGCCTGTGAGGCGGCGGTCGGCTTGGCCATCATCCTCAACGTCTACCGCGTGTTGCGCACCACCACGGCGGACGAAGTGAGCTTGCTCAAGTGGTAGGGTCCCAGTTCTTCGAGCGCCTGGCCTGGTTGATCCCGCTGCTGCCGTTGCTTTCCTGCGGGTTCCTCATTGCCTGGGGCAAGAAGCTGCATGCGAAGCACGGCGACTGCGTCGCCTGGATCAGCGTCCTGGCCATTGCGGTGCCCTGCCTCCTCGCGCTCGGCCTCCTCGCCTCGCGCATCGGGCTCACCTTTGGCGCCTCCGGCCACGAAGGCCCCGCGCCCTTCGAAGCCTCCGTCGACTGGGCCCCGCTGGGGCCGCTGACCCCAGCCGTCCTGTCACCTGTCACCCGTCACCTGTCACCTGCCTTCGATGGCCGTTTCCCGGTTGGCTACGCCATCGACAACCTCACCGCGGCCATGCTGGCGATGGTCACCTTGGTCGCCCTGCTCATCCAGATCTACTCGATCGGCTACATGCACGGCGACGAGCGCTTCCCGCGCTTCTTCGCCTACCTTTCGCTCTTCTGCTTCTCGATGCTGCTCCTGGTCTTGGCCAACAACTTCCTGGTGCTCTATGCCGGCTGGGAGCTCGTCGGGCTGTGTTCCTACCTCCTGATCGGCTTCTGGTTCGAGCGACCCTCGGCCGCCGATGCCGCCAAGAAGGCCTTCATCGTCAACCGCGTCGGCGACTTCGGCTTCCTGATCGGTGTGATGATCCTCTTCTTCTTCGTGCCGTCGCTCCACATGCGCACGGTCTTCGCGGTCGCCGGCACCGCGGTGTTTCCGGCGCACTGGGTCGCCATCGCGGGCGCCTGCCTCTTCTGCGGCGCCATCGGGAAGAGCGCCCAGTTCCCCCTGCATGTGTGGCTGCCCGATGCGATGGAAGGCCCGACCCCCGTCAGCGCGCTGATCCACGCCGCGACGATGGTCGCTGCCGGCGTCTACATGGTCGCCCGCATTCTCACGCTCTACACGGTGCCCGCCGTCAGCTCGCTGCACGTCCTTGGTCCATTGACCAGTCTCGAGATCGTCCGCTACATCGGCATCACCACCGCCTTCATGGCCGCCACCATCGGCGTCGGCCAGAACGACATCAAACGCGTGCTCGCCTACTCCACGGTGAGCCAGCTCGGCTTCATGATCTTCGGTCTGGGGATGGGGATCCTCGGCTTCGTCGCCGGCATCTTCCACCTGCTCACCCACGCCTTCTTCAAGGCCCTCCTCTTCCTCGGGTCCGGCAGCGTCATCCACGGCTGCGGCGGCGAGCAGGACATGACCAAGATGGGCGGCCTGCGCAAGTCCATGCCCGTCACCTTCTGGACCTTCCTCATGGGCACGCTCGCCCTCACGGGCGTCCCGTTCCTGTGGGCGGGCTTCTGGAGCAAGGACGAGATCATGGCTGCCGCCTGGTCCGTGGACAAGCCGGTCTTCTGGATCGGCGAGCTCGCGGCGTTCTTCACCGCGATGTACATGGGGCGGCTGATCTTCCTGACCTTCGCCGGCGACCATCCGCGCGATCACAGCATCCACCCGCACGAGAGCCCGAAGGTCATGACCGTTCCGTTGACCATCCTCGCTGTGTTCGCCGTCGGCCTCGGCTGGCTCGGCATGCCTGGCGACCACAACCTGATCCACCACTTCCTCTCGTCCTCAGGCCCGCTCGTCCACCAGGCCGCCGGCCACGCCGAGGAAGCCGCCGGCGTGCTGAACATCGCGGGCGTGAAGTTCGAGATCGTCCCGCTGCTCGTCTCGATCGGCGCCGCAGGTCTCGGTTGGCTGACCGCCGCGGTCGTCTGGGGCTGGAAGGTGGTGGATGGCGCCGCGATCAAGCGCGCCTTCCCGCCGATCGCCTGGTGGCATGTCGCGATCAAGCACAAGTACTGGTTCGACGAGCTCTACCAGGCGACATTCGTCCGCGGCACAGTCGCCTTCGCCGAGGTGTGCGGCCTGTTCGACCGGTACGTCATCGATGGCCTGGTGAACCTGGTCGGCTGGGGTACGCGGGCCATCGTCGCGACCGGGGTTCGGCTCGTGGACACGTACGTGGTGGATGGTCTGGTGAACCTCGTCGCCCAGGCCCAGAAGTGGGCCGGCCGCGTTGCCGGGATCATTCAGACCGGTCGCGTGCAGCACTACATCGCCTTCACCGCCGTCCTGGCGACGTTGACCATCGCGGCGGTCTACGTGATCGCCGCCTGGGTGCCGGGCTAACCTCCCTCACCCCAACCCCTCTCCCGTTGGGAGAGGGGCGAAGGGGTGAGGGCGCCGTTGCCGTTCGGTCCGTGGTCCGAGGTCCTCCCCAGTAGGTGGCAGCGATGATCCTATCGATCCTCTTGGCCTTGCCCGTCCTGGGCCTCCTTACCATTCTCTGCCTCGATAGGGAGCGCCACATCCGCGCCATCCAGACGGTGGCCGTCCTGGCCAGCGCCGCCGCGATGGCGTGGTCGATCGTCTGCTGCTACACCTTCTGGGCGCAGCCCAGTCCCGGCCCCCACCGCATGCGCCTCGAGCAGTCCTGGGACTGGATCCCGACCCTCGGCATCAAGTACCACGTGGGCATCGACGGGCTCAGCCTGCCGCTCATCGTCCTGACCGCCGGCCTGAGCTTCCTCTCCATCGTCTACTCCCTCCGCATCACCGAGCGCGTGAAGGAGTACATGGCCTGGTTCCTGCTGCTTGAGACCGGCATGCTGGGCGTGTTCGTCTCGCTCGACTTCTTCCTGTTCTACGTCTTCTGGGAGATCGGCCTGGTGCCGATGTACTTCCTGATCGGCGTCTGGGGCGGGCCCCGGCGCGAGTATGCCGCCATCAAGTTCTTTCTCTACACCCTGGTCGGCAGCCTCGCCATGCTTCTCAGCATCATGGCGCTCTACTTCTCGATGGACCCGCACACCTTCGACATGATGAAGATCATCGCGGCCCAGCCGCTCGCCGGGCAGGGCCTGAAGGCCGCGCTCGTCTTCTGGGGCTTCTTCCTCGGGTTCGCGATCAAGGTGCCCCTCTGGCCCTTCCACACGTGGTTGCCAGATGCCCACGTCGAGGCGCCCACAGCCGGCTCCGTCATCCTGGCCGGCGTCCTGCTGAAGCTCGGCACCTATGGCTTCGTGCGGGTGAGTCTCCCAATGCTGCCCGAGGCCAGCGCGCGCTTCGCGGGCATCCTCGCGATCCTCGCGCTCATCAGCATCGTCTATGGCGCCCTCTGCGCGATGGCGCAGAAGGACCTCAAGAAGCTCATCGCCTACTCCTCCGTCAACCACATGGGCTATGTGATCCTGGGCGTGGCCGCGGCCGCGGCCTACTCCGGCCCGGCCACCTCGGTGCTCGGCATTGCCGCCACCGAGACCAGCCGCACCACCGCCCTGAATGGCGCCGTGCTCCAGATGGTCACCCACGGCATCATCACCGGCGCCCTCTTCTTCCTGGTGGGGGTCATCTACGACCGCGCCCATACCCGCGACATCGACGCCTTCGGTGGCCTGGCGAAACGGATGCCCCTCTATGCCGGCATCATGATGTTCGCCTGCTTCGCCTCCCTGGGGCTCCCGGGCCTGGCGGGATTCGTCGCCGAGTTCTTCTGCTTCGTGGGGGCGTTCAGCTCGTTCACGCTCATCACGTGCCTGGCCGCCCTTGGCGTGATCGTGACGGCCGCCTACTTCCTGTGGATGATCCAGCGGGTCTTCCTGGGGCCGCTCAACGAGAAGTGGGCGACGCTCACCGACATGGATTGGGGGGAGCTCGTCGCGACCGTGCCGCTCTGCATCGCCATGCTCGCCATCGGCCTCTATCCCTGGCCGCTCATCAGTGTCATCAACGGACCGATGACCGAGCTGGTCCAAGCGATCATGAAGGTAGCGAACCTGCAATGACGGCAGGTGACAGGTCACAGGTGGCAGGTCACAGCAACGGCATGGTCAGGCTGACTGCGCGCGTGGCAAGTGACCTGTCACCGGCGATCCGGTCGCCGTCCGACGTTCCTGTCACCTGTCACCTGTTACCTGCCGTCAGGTGTTGACATGAACCTGGTCCTCAACCCAACCAGCGACCTCGCCCTCTTCGCCCCGGAGATTCTCCTCTGCGTGCTCGGAGCGGTGGTGCTGGGTGTCGCGGTGGTCACGAAGAAGCGCTACCCGATGGCGGCGCCGGTGGTCGCCCTGCTCGGGCTGCTCGTCTGTCTCCCGCTCTCGGCGAACCTCTGGCGACACGACTCGACGGTCATCTTCCTCGGCTCCTACATCGTCGACGACTTCGCCGTCTTCTTCAAGCTGCTCGCGATCGTGGCCGGCGGCCTGGTCATCCTCGCCTCCATCTCGTTCATGAAGCAGAGCGAGGGCGAGTACGGCGAGTTCTTCGCGCTCCTTATCTGGGCTGTCCTGGGCCTCTGCCTGATGGCCGCCGCCGCCGATCTCATCGTGATGCTGCTCGCCATCGAGATGGTCAGCCTCCTCTCCTACGTGATGACCGGCTACTTCCGCTCCGAGCCGCGCTCGGCGGAGGCCTCGCTCAAGTACTTCCTGTTCGGCGCCTCCGCCTCCGCGATCATGCTCTACGGCTTCAGCCTCCTCTACGGCGCCGCCGGCACCATGAAGCTCTACGGCCTCTCGGGCGCGGCAGGGGGCTTGGGTCACGAGCTTGGCATTCGGCCCAGCTCCCTCCAGCCGGTCGCCGCCGTGCTCATCCTGGTGGGCTTCGGGTTCAAGATCGCCATGGTGCCCTTCCACTGGTGGGCGCCCGACGCCTACGAGGGCGCGCCCACGCCGGTCACCGCCTTCCTCTCCGTCGGCCCCAAGGCCGCCGGCTTCGCCCTCATCGCGCGCCTCTTCATGGAGCAAGACATCTACGCCGGCTGGACGACCATCGTGGCCTGGATGGCTGTCGCGACCATGTTCATCGGCAACTGGACCGCCATCTGGCAGACCAACATCAAGCGCATGCTCGCCTACTCCTCCATCGCTCACGCCGGCTACATGCTCATCGGCGTGGTCGCCTGGCGCGGAGCCGCGTGGGAGGTGCCCCAGGCGAGCGGCGCTCTGGTCCCGCACGGCGGCCTACACGCGGTGCTCTTCTACCTGGCGGGCTACCTGTTCATGAACCTGGGCGCCTTCGCGGTGGCCATTGCGATTGAGGAGGCTGACGGCACTCAGACCATCGAGGGCTACCGCGGCCTCGCCCAGCGCTCACCGTTCCTCGCGCTGGCCATGGTCATCTTCCTGCTCAGCCTCTCGGGCATCCCGCCGCTCGCCGGCTTCTTCGGCAAGTACTACATCTTCAACGCCGCCATCCGCAACGAGCGCTTCTTCTGGCTCGCCATCGTGGGTGTCATCAACAGCGTCATCGCCGTTTACTATTATATGAACGTGGCCCGTCTGATGTACTTCGCGAGACTGCCCGAGCCGGCCGAGGGCGAACCCCCACCCAGGAAGCTGCACCCGGCCGCCGGGCTGCAATCCGCGATCATCATCGCCCTGGTGCTCACGCTGCTGCTCGGGATTCTGCCCAACCCGCTCGTCCGGTTCCTGAGCGAATCGCTCTTCCCGGGCGGGCTGTCGTGACGGCCTGAACGACAGAGCTACGGAGAACGACCAACATGGCCGGGCATGACGCGACCGTCGTAGCCAAGCCCGATACCCTCCTCCAGCGCGTCCTCGAGATCAGTGGCGAGCACGTCGAGAACTGCTACAACTGCGGGAAGTGCACCGCGGGCTGCCCGGTGGCCTTTGAGATGGAGATTCCGCCGCAGCAGATGATGCGCCTGGTCCAGCTCGACCTGAAGGACCGCGCCCTGCAGGCGAACACCATCTGGATCTGCGCCTCGTGCGAGACCTGCAGCAGCCGCTGCCCGATGGAGGTGGGCGTGGCGGAGGTCATGGACGCCCTCCGCCGCATCGCGATTGAGGAGGGGGTCCGCGCTCCGGGCGAGGCCCGGCTGATGCAGGTCTTCCACCGCGAGTTCCTCAACTGCCTCAAGCGCTGGGGCCGGCTGAACGAGTACGAGCTGATCGGCTTCTACAAGCTGATGACCGGCAGGCTGCTCGACGACGTGGGCCTGGGCATCCGCCTCTTCGGCAAGCAGAAGATCCGCCCCTGGCACCTGGCCCGCGTGAAGAACGGCCGCCAGATCGAGAAGCTGTTCGAGGCCGCGCTGACCAAGAGCGACCAGTAGTGCCGTCGGGAGGGGCCGAGGGGGCATTGGCCCTGACATAGGGCATGTGCCGGTCGTGTAGGGGCGCGATTGCTCGCGCCCGATCGTGTAGGGGCGCCATTCATGGCGCCCGCAGCCGGTAAGCTGGCGCCAATGAGCCGAATGGGGGAGGTATGGGGCCCCGTTCGGCTGAGCTCACGGCCGAAGCCCATCCGGCCCGCCGCTGTTGCCGTTCGTGGCGCAGGCATTCTTGCCTGCGGACGTTGACGACAAGGAAGTCCGAGCCATGCGCATCGCCTACTACCCAGGTTGCAGCCTCGAGGGGACGGCCATCGAGTTCGACCTCTCCGCCCGCGCCGTGTGTGAGGCGCTGGGCATCGAGCTGGTCGAGGTCGACGACTGGAACTGCTGCGGCGCCACCTCCGCCCACTTCACCAACCACGACCTCGCCATCGGTCTCGCTGCCCGCAACCTCGCCCTGGCCGGCGAGACCGGGGCTGACCAGGTGACGGCTCCCTGCGCCGCCTGCTTCTCCCGGCTGAAGTTCGCCGAGCACAAGCTCCGCGAGGATCCCGAGCGCCTGGGAGCGATGCTGGAGAAGGCGGAGATCAGCTACCGCGGCGGCATGACGGTGCACTCCCTCGTCGAGACCCTGGTCTCCGACTACGGGATCGAGGCGATCAAGGAGAAGGCCACCCAGTCCCTCAACGGGCTGAAGGTCGCCTGCTACTACGGCTGCCTGTTGGTCCGTCCAGCGGATGTCGTGGAGTTCGACGACGCCGAGAACCCGCGCAGCATGGACAACCTCCTGGCGGCCCTCGGCGCGGAGCCGGTCGACTGGGCCTATCGGATCGAGTGTTGTGGCGGCGGGCTGGCGCTCGGCCGGGCCGACATCGTCCGCCAGCTCGTCGGCGACATCCTGGACAACGCCGTCGCCTGCGGCGCCGAGTGCATCGCCGTGGCGTGCCCGCTCTGCCAGGGCAACCTCGACTGGCGCCAGGGCGAAGCCGCCGCCCAGCGCGACCAGACCTATGACCTTCCGGTCTACTACTTCACCCAGCTCCTCGGTGTGGCGCTCGGCGTTCCGCCGCACCGGCTGGGCGTCGAGAAGCACATCACGCCTGCCGCAGAGCTGCTGTACGGCAGGTGACAGGTCACAGGTGACAGGTGACAGGAACGGCAACAGCTCAGCCCCCGCACAACCTGAAACCTGAAACCTGGAACCTGGAACCTCAAACCGCCTTCCAGAGGGACTCCCATGCCCCGAGTCGGGGTCTTTGTCTGCCACTGCGGAACGAACATCGCCAAGACCGTCGACTGCGCCTACGTGGCCGAGGAGGCTGCCAAGCTCCCCTACGTCGTCGCAGCGAAAGACTACGTCTACATGTGCTCCAGCGCGGGCCAGCAGATGATCGAGGATGCGATCCGGGAGCACAAGCTCGACCGCATCGTCGTCTCCGCCTGCACGCCCGCCATGCACCAGAAGACCTTCGAGGGCTGCGTGGAGCGGGCTGGCCTGAACCGCTACATGTCGAACATGGCCAACATCCGCGAGCAATGCTCCTACGTCCACAAGGACCGGGAGCAGGCCACGCGTAAGGCTCTTGAGCTGGTGGCGATGGCCGTCGCGAAGTCCGCTCGCGATGTCCCGCTCTTCCAGTCCGAGGCCCCGGTCACCAAGCGCGCGCTGGTCATCGGCGGCGGCGTCGCCGGCATCCAGGCCGCCCTCGACATCGCCGGCGCGGGCTACGAGGTCACCATCGTCGAGAAGTCCCCCTCCATCGGCGGCCGCATGAGCCAGTTCGACAAGACCTTCCCCACCCTCGACTGCTCCGCGTGCATCCTCACGCCGAAGATGGTGGAGGCCTACCAGAACGAGAAGATCAGGCTCCTCACCTACTCCGAGGTCGAGGAAGTTGGCGGCTTCGTCGGCAACTTCACCGTGAAGATTCGCCAGCGCGCCCGGTCGGTGGATGAGAAGCTCTGCACGGGCTGCGGAAGCTGCTGGGAGAAGTGCCCGCAGAAGAAGATTCCCAGCGAGTACGACGAGCTGCTCGGCCCGCGCACGGCCATCTACGTCCCCTTCCCGCAGGCCGTGCCGCTCATCCCGGTCATCGACCGCGAGCACTGCCTCAAGTTCACTAAGGACCGCTGTGGCGCGTGTGAGAAGGCCTGCCCCGCGAACGCCATCCGCTACGACCAGGAAGACGAGATCATCGAGGAGACCTTCGGCGCCATCGTGATCGCCACCGGCTTCGATACCTGGGACGCCTCGCAGCTCGGCGAGTACGGCGCGGGCAAGCTCCCCGACGTGATCTCCGGCCTCCAGTTCGAGCGCATGCTCAACCTCAGCGGCCCGACCCACGGGAAGATCCTCCGCCCCTCCGACGGCAAGGAGCCCGAGCGCGTCGTCTTCATCCAGTGCGTCGGCTCGCGCGATGACCACTGCGGCTACCCCTACTGCTCCAAGGTCTGCTGCATGTACACCGCCAAGCACGCCATCCTGCTGCGCGAGAAGGCGCCGAACTGCGAGGCGGTCGTCTTCTACATCGACATCCGCGCGACGGGCAAAGGCTACGAGGAGTTCATCCGCGACGCCCAACGCAAGTACGGCGCGAAGTACATCCGCGGTCGGGTGTCCCGTCTCTTCCCCGTGGGCGACAGGATCCGCGTCTTCGGCGTCGATACCCTCGGCGGCGGGCAGATGCGGATGGATGCCGACCTCGTCGTTCTCGCTACCGCCATCCAGCCCCGGGCCGACGCCAAGGCCCTCGGCCAGCTCCTCGGCGTGGGCAGCGACGGCTACGGCTTCTTCAACGAGGCGCACCCCAAGCTGGCCCCGGTCGATACGATGAGCGCCGGGGTGTACGTCGTGGGCGCCGCGCAGTTCGCCCGCGACATCCCGGACACCGTCGCCATGGCGAGCGCGGCCTCGGCGAAGGTGGATGCGCTCTTCTCGCACGACAAGCTTCTCTCCGAGCCGAGTGTCGCGAACTGCAGCGTGGACCTGTGCAGCGGCTGCCGCACCTGCTATCTGACCTGCCCGTACGAAGCCATCGACATGGTCGAGTATGAGGACCGCGCCCTCCGCTGCACGCGGATGGTAGCCCAAGTGAACGAGAACCTGTGCCACGGCTGCGGCGCCTGCGCCGCGGCTTGCCGTTCCGGGGCCATGAACCTGCGCGCCTTCACCGACCACCAGGTCGAGGCCCAGATCGAGGCCCTGTGCGAGCTGGCCGTGCCGTTCGCGTAGGTCCAATACTGTTCACATACGCGAACGCGCGCCGATATGCCGTAGCTGGGGGCGCGGACGCCCTCGTCCGCAATGCCGTCTGCCTCTAAGTGAGCGGCGCGTAGGTCGGTCGCTCCGCGACCGACATCACTGCGAGTCGCGGAGCGACTCGCCCACACGCCGTTGTAGGAGCGGCTTCAGCCGCGATCACCAGCTGCGCAAGGCCCCGACACGGGAGTTCAGGTATGACCGATGAGATCGCCGTCGCCGAGCCCGCCGAACCGGCCTCCACCGCGGAGTGGACCCCGACGCTCCTCGCCATCCTGTGCAACTGGTGCAGCTACGCCGGCGCCAATCTCGCCGGCGCGAGCCGCATGCAGTATGACTCCGCGGTGCGCGTCGTCCGCGTGCCCTGCTCGGGCCGCGTCGACCCGCTCATGATCTGCAAGGCCTTCGAGCGCGGCGTCGACGGCGTGCTCGTCGGCGGCTGCCATCTCGGCGACTGCCACTACTCCGAGGGCAACTACGCCTGCCAGGGCCGCATGGCGCTGGTCAAGGCGCTGCTCTCCGCCATCGGCGTTGAGCCGGAGCGCTTCCGGCCGGAGTCGATCTCGGCCTCGGAGGGCCAGATCTTCCGCGACGTCGTCGATGAGATGAGCGCCGACCTGCGCAAGCTCGGACCGTTCCGCCTCGGCGATGGCTGACCGGTCACAAGTCACAGCAACTGCAGCAATCCGTCGCCAACCTGAGACCTGAAACGCCGTTCCCACAAAGGGCGAGTCCAGAGATGAGTGACCTGACGGACGCCGTGCGCACGAAAGCCCAAGACCTCGTCGAGAGCGGCGAGGTGAAACTTGTCATCGGCCACGCGCGGGGCACGGCGCCCTACCGCGCCCAGCCCTTCTTCGCAGCTTCGGCGGCCGACGTCGAGAAGCTCATCTGCGATGTCTCCTGTGCCGCCAACCTCGCCGCCTACGTGGCCAAGCCCAGCGAGAAGATGGCCGTCATCGCCAAGGGCTGCGATGCGCGGTCGCTCATGGTGCTCACCTCCGAAGGTCAGGCCGCCCGCGAGAACCTGCTGATCATCGGCGTCGCGTGCGCGGGCCGCCTCGACGAGGGCCGGCTCCTCGCGAAGCTCGACTTCCCGCCGCGCGAGGTCAAGTCCGTGCGCGAGGAGGGTGGTGAGGTGGTTGTCGAGGGGCTGGCCGGCGACGTCCGGCTGCCGCGCGACGAGGTCGTAATGCCCGCTTGCAGCTGGTGCCGGGTGCGCACGCCTGCCGTCTGCGATGTGATGCTCGGGGATGCGCTCCCGCCTCGCGACGAGGCCGACACGTACGCCGATCTTGCCGCACTGGACGCGATGACCGAGGCCCAGCGGGCTGCGTTTTGGCACGAGCAGTTGGGCAAGTGCATCCGCTGCTACGCCTGCCGGAACGCCTGCCCCTCCTGCTTCTGCCCGGACTGCTTCGTGGACTGCTTCCAGCCGCAATGGGCTCTGCGCGGCGGCGGGCAGTTCGGCGGCAACTGGATCTGGAACCTCGGCCGCGCGCAGCACCTCGCCGGCCGCTGCGCCGCCTGCGGCAACTGCGAGCGCGTCTGCCCGGTCGGCATCCCACTCATGCTTGTGAACCGCTGGATGGAACGCGAGACCAAGCGCCAGTTCAACCATCTGGCCGGCATGTCCGCCGAGCAGAAGCAACTGGCCGCCCTGTTCAGGAAAGGCGAGGTGGCAGTTGACAGGTAACAGGTGACAGCGACCTCGGAGGCTGCTCTCGCCGTTCGCGCGCTGCCGTTCCTGTCACCTGTGACCTGTCACCTTCCCCAGGAGCCATCGAATGGACCGGATGAAGATCGCCAAATCCCGCGTTCCCGACTGGGTCGCGAAGCTGCAAGGGTCAGCCGATGTCTATGCGCCGGCGGCGCAGGGCGACATCACCTGCTTCACTCGCCTGCCCAAGGGCGCCGCGCCGCTGCTCGACTACGGCAACACCGATCTTCCGGCGAAGGAAGCGCTCTTCCCGCAGTCCGAGTGCATGCTCCGTTGGCAGCGAACCCCGGAGGGGCTATCGGTCAGCGAGGTTGATCCCGCCCGGCCGGTTGTGCTGTTCGGCGCGCGGCCGTGCGATGTGACCGCCCTCAACTTCCTCGATCGTGCCTTCACACTCGGCGGCATTGTCGATCCGTACTACATGCGCCGGCGTGAGAACGCGACCGTCATCGCCCTCTGCTGTACGAAGCCTGTGCCGAACTGCTTCGGTCCGTCGGTCGGGGTGAACGAGACCTCCCCCGAGGGCGCCGATGTTGTGCTCACCGACACCGGTGACGCTCTGGTCGCGGAGGCCAAGACCGAGAAGGGCCAGGCCGCGGTTGCCGCCGGCGGCGACGCCTTCGCGCCCGCAACCGAGGCCGATCTCCGGGCCACCCAACAGGCCGGTGACAAGCTCGTGGCCGACCTGGACGCCCAGAAGCTCACCCTCGACGAGCCCGCAACACGCGCGGTCCGGCTGATGGGCTCGACCGAGTGGGACCAGATCACCCGCCGCTGCCTCAGCTGCGGCATCTGCGCCTTCCTCTGCCCGACCTGTCACTGTTTCGACATCTGGGACCAGCCCGCCCGCGGCGGCGGCGAGCGCATCCGGTGCTACGACACCTGCACCAGCAAGCTCTACAACCGGCAGGCGGGCGGCCACAACCCGCGCCCGACGCCGAAAGAACGCCTTGGCCAGCGCCTCCTGCACAAGTTCGACTACGCGCCGCAGTGCCTTGAGCTGCTCGGCTGCGTGGGCTGCGCCCGCTGCCGTCGCTGCCCGGTCGATATCGACCTGCAGATCTCGCTGAGCGAGATCGACATCGTGTAGGTCGGGCCTCCAGGCCCGACAGCCGTTCTGCCGTTTCCGCGTAGGCCGGTCGGCCCCCGACCGGCAAGGCCGTCGTAGGAGCGGTGGCAACCGCGACCGCCCTTGCCGTGCCGTTGGTCCGAGGTCCGGAGTCCGAGGTCCGGAGTCCGAGGTCCGAGGTCCGAGGTCCGAGGTCCGAAGTCCGAGGTCCGAAGTCCGAGGTCCGAGGTCCGAAGTCCGAAGTCCGAAGTCCGAGGTCCGAAGCCCGATGAGCAACCCCTACCTTCCCCACGTGGCCGTCATCACGGACATCCGCGACGAGGGGCCCGGCCTCAAGTCCCTCGACCTCGCCTTCAAGGATGAGAGCGTCTGGGAGGCCTTCTCGCCGCAGCCCGGGCAGTTCGTCGAACTCTCGGTGTTCGGCGAGGGCGAAGCGCCCTTCGGCGTCGCGACGGCGCCCTGCGAGGAGCGGAAGCTCCGGCTGAGCGTCCAAGCTGTCGGGCGCCTCACCAACGCCCTCCACGGCATGTCGTCCGGCGATGAGGTCGGCCTACGGGGGCCCTTCGGCAACGGCTGGCCGCTCGAGGCGGCCAGAGGCAAGAACCTCATCCTCATCGGCGGTGGGATCGGCCTCCCGCCCATCCGCGGCGCGCTCGTCACGGCCATGGCCGAGAGGGAGCAGTACGAGAGCGTTTCGTTGTTCTATGGTGCGAGGTCCAAGCAGCACATCACCTACGCTGGCGAGATCGAGCAGTGGACCGCGAGCGGCCGGGCCGAGATCAACGTGACGGTCGACGTGGGCAGCGATGACTGGACCGGTCACGTCGGCGTGATCACCACGCTCCTGGAGGATGTTGCTCCCTCGCCCAGGAACGCCGTGTCGATGACCTGCGGTCCACCCATCATGATCCACTTCGTCGTCCCGACGCTCGAGAAGCTGGGCTTCCAGCCCGAGCAGATCGTCGTCTCCCTCGAGGCCAAGATGAAGTGCGGCATCGGGAAGTGCGGTCGGTGCAACCTGGGCGCGGAGTACATCTGCCTCGACGGCCCGATCTTCACCTACGCCCACCTCTCGGCTAAGGGCATCCGCATCTAACGGGCCATGGCGCCGGCAGCCCCACTGCCAGTGCCCCCGATTGGAGCCAGCCGTGACCGGACCCGCAGACAGGAACGCGCAGAGCGACGACCGCCAACCGGCCGTTGACGCGCCGTTGCTGTCACCTGTCACCTGTCACCTGTCACCTGCCGTCCTGCTGCCTGCCGTCGAATCCGAGATCGCTCGCCTCGTCAGCTCTCGTGCCGCGCTCATCCCTCAGGTGCATCAGCACCTCGTGCAGGCCGGAGGGAAGCGGCTTCGTCCCACGCTCACCATTCTCTCGGCTCAGGCCGTCGGCGACTGCAACGAGCGCGCGATCTGGTTCGCAGCGCTGGTCGAGATTACCCACCTCGCCTCTCTCCTCCACGACGACGTCGTGGACAACGCGACGATCCGCCGCGGGCAGCCCGCCGTGCCGGTCAGGTGGGGCAACGGCGTGGCGGTGCTCGTCGCCGACTGGCTCGTGGCCCAGACCTACGGGGAGCTCATCCCGCGCGATGAGATCCGTGCCATCGAGATCCTCGCTAGCACTGTGAGGCTCATGTGCGAGGCGGAGCTACGCCAGATCGAACGACGGGGTGATCCGTGGCGGGTGTCCGAGGGAACGTGCCTGGAGATCATCGCCCAGAAGACCGGCGGCCTCATGGCCGCCGCCTGTGAGTTGGGGGGTCTCGCGGGCGGGGGGACGGACGAGCAGCTCGCTGCCCTGCGGGCCTATGGCGTCGCGCTCGGGACGGCCTTCCAGATCCAGGATGACCTGCTGGACCTGTCGGGCGACCCGACCGTCCTGGGCAAGCAGGTCGGTTCCGACATCGCCATGGGCCAGCCCACGCTGCCGGTGCTCTACGCTCTCAGGGCCTCCAGCGACGGCCTCCTGGACGAGCTGAACGCGGCCCTGCAGGTGTCGTCCCCGGAGGAGCTGAACCTGCCGCACCTGCGCAATCTCGTCGAGCAGGCCGGCGGCATCACCTACGCCCGCCAGACCGCCGAATCCCACGTCGAGCGTGCCCTTCAGGCGCTGGCCGACATCCCGGCCGGCCCCCCGGCCGAGGCCCTCCGCGACCTCGCCCGGCAGGCGATCGACCGCGCCAAGTAGCCGGCTCACGCTGCCCCCCAGACGAACGGGGGTACGGCGATGGCCGCACCCCCTGCTCGCACCTCACACCACGATTCCGCTACCAGCCCGTCGGCGTCACCGTCAGATCGATCTTCTCGGGAGTCGGCTGGTTCGTCCCTAGCAGCACGCACCTGATGCGCAGCCGATCAACCTGCCGGATGAACGGGTTCCCGCTGACGTCGCTGCCGTCGATGGCCACCTCCCAGGCGCCCTTGTTGTCCACCAGGGCCTCGCCGTCCGCCACGATCCCGGTCAAGGCTATGTTCAGCAGCTCGGAGCGCCCCGAGAAGGTGACGTGGTAGCTCACCCGCAGGCCCGGCGGGGCGGTGCCCGCCAGGCGGAACGTCGTTGCCACCTTCACCCCATTCGCGGGCTCGGTCACGCTCAGCTTGGTCGGGGCGGCGCCGTTGATGTCAAGCGGCTGAGGGTCCGCCAGCGCGCTCGTCAGCCCCTGCCGGTCCACAAACCGCCCCAGCACACGGACCTTCTGGGCGTTGTCGCCCGGTTGGACCTCGTAGGTCCCCACCCACAGATCGGAGTCGGGGCCGTCCTGGCGGACCATCGCGATCTTGTCGCGGACGCCGGGGATGTCGAACGAAGCGCTGCGCCCGCGAGGCTGGGCCTGCATCGTAACCGTCAGCACCGCGCCGCTGCCCAGCACTCTCCCGGTCGGCGTGTGTGTCACTGAGACGATGCTCGTCTCCTGGTCCGGCGCGGCCACCAGTGCGAACGTCCAGCTCTTCGCCGCGGTGTTGCCGGCCCGGTCGGCAATCTGCACCCGGACCGGCACCTCCCCCAGCGCCAGACCGGCCGACCTGTAGGTAAGACCATCCCCAGTGATCGTCGCTTGCCTGGTGACGTCTTGCCCGCGGACCTGCAGCCGCACCGATGTTGCGTCTACCCCCACGCCCCTGATCCCGTCGTCGAACACACACTGGATGATCGGCCGGGTCGTCGCCACCCGTGCCCCCCCATCCGGGAAGACGGTCGGGATAGTGGGGGAGGCGGTATCGAGGGTGACCGTCTCCGCCGACATCGCCTGCGGCGCGGCAACGCCTTTCACCGACAGATGGCCGACGAGGCGGGCCTTCACCCCCGACCCGAAGTCACCGGCCTCCAGGCGGTACTCCCCCACGTACACACCGGGGCGCTTCTCCGACATCGCGATCCCCTTGCGCGCCGCCCCAATGTCGAAGGTCGCTTGGCCTCCCGGCGTTCCTTGCATCGCCACGACGAGGAGCGCCCCGCGCGGAATCGGCCGAGTGTACCCCTCGGCCCCGATCGTGATGATCTGTGGCCCGGCCGGTGGCGGCGGAGGTGGGGGTTTCGGAGGCGCAGGAGGTGCGGTGATCTCCCATACCTGCCCCGAGACCGGGTTCAGCCGAAGCGTGATGTCATCCCCGGGCCGCAGGTCCGCCAGCGCAGCGCTGCCGCCGCCCCGGCGCCCCACCTGAACGTCGCTCCCCAGCTGGTACACCTGGCCGTTCTGGGCCAGCAGGCTGTTCACCGCTACCGCCTGGAACTTGGCCTGAGCCGTCCTATAGCGCGCCTGCACGCGCTCGGCCCGGCGCTCGTCGTTGAGTGACAGCGTGACATCGTCACCCGGCCGGACCTCGTTGGCCCGGACGAGCTTGAGGACGGCCGCGTCGGCCTCCCCTCGCTGGAAGACGGCCGTCGGCGCGACAATGTACGTATCCGCCGCCCCGGTGTCGTAGTCCTTGATCAGGACGATCGTCGCCGCGCCCGACGCCATCTGCAGCAGCACTCCCTTGGCCTGCTTCGGGGGCGGCGGAGGCGGGGGCGGCGGTTTGGGCTCCTCGATCGGAGGCATCCCTTGCGTCGAGATCATGACGCTTTGGGTGGCCGACACCCAGCCGACATCGGCCCCCAGGGCCTCCGAGGGGAACCGCACCGGAACGTACGTGTAGTTGCCGATCAGCATCGGCGGCACGTCAAGCGGCAGGGTCGCCCCATCTACCAGGGCGAGCGGGCGCGCGATCCACAGGACCACAGTCCGCGCCCCGCGCGTGGCGGTGATCCTCTGCTCGGCCGCATCCCACTTCACCTTGGCGCCTAGACGCTCGAAGATGTCCCGCATCCCCACCATGATGCGCCAGTTGACCTCCCTCGGCGGCGCAGAGGTCGTCAGGGCTTGGCCGTCGACGAACACGTTGATGCTCTGGGCCTGGATCGCCTGGCCTCCCCCGAGCAGCCAGAGCAACGCGAGGAGTCCGAAGCACGAACGGCATTTCCGGGACATGAGTCATTACCTCCCTTTCGCGGCTGGAAGCCGGCGCTCCCGGGACACGGCGCCACCTCTGCGACTGCCTCACCCGCGCCCGAACCGCCTCATGGGAACACGGACAGCTTGGCCACGTCGATCACCGCTCCGGCCAACCCCCGGAGCTCGCAGTTGATCCTGAACCGCTCGATGCCCGCCAGAGACGGGTTCCGGCGGACGGGGCCGGTGTCGATCCGCACCGACCATCTCCCATCGCTGCCGACGGTGATCCGCCGCTGCGCCACCAGGCCGCTGGTCGGCGCGTTGAACCAGACCCAGTGCGCCTCGTATCTCACCTCGATGTCCAGCCGTCGGCCCGGCAGCGCCGTGCCCACGATCTGGAACTCCGTCGGCACCCTCGCCCCGTCCGCGGGCCGGTGTACCACCAGCTTCTCGCGAGCGACGATGTCGACCGGCTCCGGGTCCTCCCGACTATGAGTCACACCCCGCTGGTCGACGAACCACCCGGTGAGGTGGGCGTTCCGCAGCACATCCCCCGGCTCGACGCGGTAGGTGCTCTGCCACAAGTCGTAGTCGCGACCGGCCCTTCGCGTCATGGGATGGTCCCGCCGGATGCCGTGCAGGCCTTGGATGGCGAACCACGCCTTGCGGCCGCCTCGCTGGGTGCGCATGGTCACGACCAGCGTGTCGCCGACCCCGAGCACGATCCCGCCCGGCAGGTGGGTCACGGAGTGGATGAACCGGTCCCGCTCGCCCGCGATCAGCCGGAACCTCCACGCGGTCTCGGTCTCGTTCCCCGCCAGGTCCGCCACCCGCACCCGCACCGGCACCTCGCCGAGCGACAGGTCAGGCGAGTAGTACGTGACGCTGTCCTCGGTCACGATCGCCTCCCGGGTCACGTCTCTTCCGCGAACCGTCAGCGTCACCGAGTCGCGGTCGATCCCCGTGCCGTTCCCGTCGTCGAAGCTGCCCTGGATCGTCGGCGTGTCGATCGCCAGGTCCGCGTTGCGCCGGGGCACTACCGTGCGGACCTTCGGCGCGACGCTGTCGAGGCTCACCCGGTCGGTCGAGGCCCGGTCCGGCGACGGCGCGCCCCTCACGATCAGGTGGCCGATCAGCGGGGCCTCGACGATCTCATCATCTGCTTGCACGTTGTACCGGCCGCGGTACACGCCGGCCTGGTCCTCGGCCATCGGGATGGCCAGCCGCTCCCCGCCGATGTCGAACGTCGCCTGCCCGCCCGGCGTGCCCGCCATCACGGCGGTCAGCGTCTGCCCGGCTCTGAGCGGGCGTGTGTACCCCTCCGTCCGAATCGACTTGATCTCCCCGCCGCCGGAGGGCTGCGGGGCGCCGCCTGCCTCGACGGTCACCTCCCACACCTCACCCGTGGTGGGGTTCAGTCCCAGGCGGAGGTCATCACCGGGTTTGAGGTCCGCCACGGCCAGATTGCCGGCGCCCCGCCGATGGATCCTCGCTCCGCTGCTCAACGGGTACGCCTCCCCGCCCCCGGCCCTCAGGCGGTCGCCGGTGGCGGAGTCGAGCGTGATGCGGACCGTCCGCGTCCGCGCCTCGACCCGCTCGATCCGGCCTCCCTCCTTCATCGTGATGGTCACATCATCGCCCGGACGGAGCTCTTGCGGGAGCGCGCTCGCCAGCTCCGTCGCGTCCCACTCCCCCCGGGCGAAGGCGGCGCTCGCCCCGTACATGTAGGTCTGGGTCGCGCCGCTCTCGTCCACCTTGACCGTCACGCTTCTCGGCGTGCTCTTTAGCTCAAGCAGAACCCCCTTGACCGTCTTCCCCCCTGCCGACGGTGGGGTCTCGATCCCCGGCATCCCCTTCGTCGAGATGAGCACCGTCCGCGTGGCCGAGAGCCACGTCACATCGGCCCCCAGGGCCTCCGAGGGGAACCGCACGGGGACATATGTGTAGCCGTCGATGAGCTTGGGCGGCACGTCCAGGGGAATCGTCGCCCCGTCCACCTGCGCGTAGGTCCGGCCGATCCACAGGATGATCGTGCGCGTCCCCCGCGTGGCCGTGATCATCTGCTCGGCCTCGTTCCACTTCACCTGGGCTCCCAGCCGCTCGAAAATGTCCCGCATCCCCACCAGAATCCGTCCCTCGATCTCCCTCGGCGGCGCGGACGTCTCCAGAGCCTGTCCATCGACCGTCACCGCGATCCGCTGGCCATGCACGAGGCCGCCTGCCACGGTCACCAGGACCGCAGCGAGAAAGGCGACGCGTCGGACAACGCAGGCTGTCATGGCTACCCACCCCTCTCGGGTACCTTGGCTTCGCTGTCTTAGGGAGCTGCGGAAGTCGTGCCGTCTCCTGGGAGCGCCGGCTGGAAGCCGGCGCTCCCACGATACGGCCTGGCTTCCGCAGGCCCCTCACCTTTGGCCTAGCGACGTCCCTCGCGTGGCATGGTCCACCGGCACAGCCGTTGCCGTTCGCGTAGGCGCCGCCATCCGCCGTCGCCGTTCGCCTCTCAGTCCTCGGTCCTCGGTCCTCAGTCCTCGCCCCTCCGTCACGGGTAGACCCCCCGCACCCGGATCGCCTCCGCGACCCGGCCGACCGCCAGCATCATCGCCGCGGACCGCAGGCTGACCTTCCGCTGCTCGGCCACCTCCCGTACCTCGTGGAACGCGTTCACCAGCACCCGCTCCAACCGCTCGTTGACCTCGGCTTCGCTCCAGAAGTAGGCCTGGAGCGACTGGACCCACTCGAAATAGGACACGGTCACTCCGCCGGCGCTGGCGAGGATGTCGGGCACGACCTGCACTCCCCGCTCGGCGAGCACGCCATCTCCGCGGGGCGTGGTCGGCCCGTTGGCCGCCTCCACCACCAACGACGCCTGTACCGTCCTCGCGGTCTCGCCCGTGAGGACACCCTCGATCGCCGCCGGGATGAGCACATCTACCGGCAGGGCCAGCAGCTCCTCGTTGGTCACCCCGTCGCAGCCGGGCAGGCCTGCCAGCGTGCGGTTGTTCGCCTTCCACTCCCGCGCCCTCCTCACCTCGACCCCGGTGGCGCAGTACACCCCTCCCTGGGAGTCCGAGAGCCCCACGATCCTCGCGCCCATGTCGGCGAGCACTTCGGCTGCCGGTGCCCCGGCGTTTCCGAAGCCCTGGATCGCGACTGTGGTCCCGGCCACTTCCCTCCCCATCGCGTGCAGCGCCTCCGCGGCGATGATGGCACACCCCCGCCCCGTGGCGCTTGCCCGACCCCGGCTGCCGCCGATCGAGACCGGTTGCCCCGTCACGACGCCCGGTGTGAACCGCCCCCGCGTCATGCGGTAGGTGTCGGCGATCCACGCCATGGTCTGCTCGTTCGTGTACATGTCCGGGGCGGGGATGTCCTGGTCCCAGCCGATCAGGTCCATGATTGCCGTGGCGAACCGCCGTGTCATGCGCTCCAGCTCGCCCAGCGACATCTCCTTGGTGTTGCACACCACCCCGCCCTTCGCTCCTCCGTAGGGGATGTTCACCACGGCGCACTTCCAGGTCATCCACATGGCCAGCGCGGTGACCTCCTCGAGGTCGAGCTTCGGGTGGTACCGCAGCCCGCCCTTGCACGGCCCCCGCGCCCAGTTGTGCTGCACGCGGTAGCCGGTGAACACGCGGAAGCCGCCGTCATCCAACCGCACCGGCACGGCCACCTGCACGATCCGCATGGGGTATCGCAGAATCTCGTGGATGTACTCCGGCAACTCCAGCGCCTCCGCCGCCTCTCGTAGCTGCGTCCGCGCCGAGTCCAGGGGCCTCTCAGGGGACACTGATGGGGAACCCGTGGTCATCGACGCACCTCCGGGGAGCGCGGCTACCTACTTCTCATCCGGCTCGTGGAACGACAGCACTACGTCCCGGAAGCTCCCGTGGGCCTCGACAGTCATGCTGAAGGTACGCCGCTCCCCGGGCTTCAGGTCCGCGATGAAGTAGTGGTTCATCCCGCGCGCCTTGCCGCCCGCGCTCATGAGGGTCGCCGTGACCTTGGCGCGACGGATGGGCAGCCGCCCCGCGTTCTCCACCTCCGCCACCACATAGCAGGTCCGGTTTCGGCTGTCGGGGGCCATCATCAGCCGCACTTGCCGGAGCTGCGAAGCGGCCCCGGGGCCCGGAGGCCGCCGACCGCACCCGCAGCCCGGACACGCCGCCACCAATGCCAGACAGCCGACAAGCAAGCGGAACGAGAGGCATCGCCAAAGCCGGGAAGCCCTCATGACCCAGAAGCCCCCCTCTCGGTCGCCACCGCATTATAGCAGAGGACGGCGGGATTCAGAAGCCAGAAGCCACAACAACGCCAGTGGCGAGCGGCATGGCCACCAGAGCGCCGCCCCGCAGGTGCCGTTGCCGTTCTCCTGACTACTGAATCCTGCCGGTCCCAATGAACTTCTTGACTTCCTACTACGTTATGTAGTATATAGAAAAGCGTCCCGCAGGGACAGAGACAAGATGGGGGAGCGGAACCATGAACCGACTGACTCGCGGAGTAGCGATAACCCTGACGTTGGCCGTCCTGCTGACCGTCTTCGGCCTTCAGCGCCCGGCCCGCGCCGACGATGCCGGCGCTATCATCGGTGGCTTGATCGCCGGCGCGCTCATCTACGAGGCGCTGGACAACGACCATCACCCAGCCTGGTACTACGGCCCGCCGCGTGCGGTCTACCCTCGTTCGGCCTACTACTACCCGCGGCCGTACCGAGTCGTGAGGATCTGGTGCCCGGTGTGCCACACCTACCGGCCCCGTTGGCACACGCACTACTACCGGAGCCGCTGGGTCCCGGCCGTGAGCTACCGTGCGTCGTCACACGCCGTCTACGCCGACCCGCGCCCGCCCTACCGCAAGCCATCCCCGCACCCAGGGCGCAAGCACAACCCGCCCCGGCGCTACACGAAGTACTGAGCCTGCAGCCGGCTTGACCCTCCCTGAGTCGGGCCTCCTGACGCAACGGGCCGAGGCATGAGCCTCGGCCCGTTCGCTGGCTGCTCACTGCCGGCCGTTCGAGAGTGTCTGGCGCCCTCTACTCCTGCGGTTTCTCCTTGGGCTGCTTCGGCGGCGCCGGCGGCTCCCAGTAGGTGGCCTCCCCCAGCTTCTTGAGCGTCCTCGCCTCAAAGGCCGTGATCTTCCCGGCACAGGCCACGTAGACAACCCCATCCGCGACCACCACCACCGGGGTCGGCATGGGCGGCGGAGGCATGGGGCCCATGATGCCCGGCGGGCCTCCGGGCGGACCCCCGAAAGGCGGGCCGCCAGGCCCGGGCTGCGCGACGGCGTGCAGCACCGCCAGAACCAGCAGCCCAAGCGCAACCATCACTGCGACCTTGGTAACCGTGCTCCTCATCTCTTCGTCTCTCCTTAGGTCTGTGGATTCGGACGATGGCCTGAGTCTCGCCCGTGAGATCACCCGTGCCCACGGCGGCGAGCTGGTGGTCGAGGACAGCAGCGAGGGAGCGACAGCGTTCACGGTGACGCTGCCGATGACCGCCCGGCCCCCTCAGGACACGTAGGCCGAATGCCTACCCGTCCTCGGGCGGCGTTCCAGCCTCCTCCTTCTGCTCCCCTCGCCGGATGATCTCCTCGACGATCTCGCGCACCTCGGGGTTGAGCCGCTCCAGCACCTTCGCCTCTCGGCCCTGCTGCCAGTAGGCGATGGCGGCCTGGAAGGGCGCGAGCACCTCGACATCCTCCCCCAGGCCACGATCGCGCAGCAGTCCCATGACCCAGGAGAAGAAGCCGGCGGTCCCCTCGGACAACCCCCTCCGGAACAGACCTACCAGCGCCCGGCGCCTGGCCTCTGTGTCCACATCCAGGGAGGCCACCCCTTCGGCCAGCGCTGCGCGAGCCGTACTGAGGTCACCTCTTGCCGCAGCAATGCCGGCCTGTGCCATGCATGCCCGGCCCAGCACCGAGAGGTAGCCCGGGACGTTCGGGTGCGCCGCTGTCGGAGTCTGGGCGAGGGCCTCACGGGCCTTCGCCGCTGCCTCCGTGACCGTCCCTCCCCTCTCCTCCGGCGTCTGCTTGGCGGCCAAGCCAAGGAGGCCAGAAGCCCAGCTCGCCAGCGCTTCATGCAGGTCCGGCTTGACCCGTATCGCCTCGGCGTACTTCTCGCACGCCTGGTTGAGCAACAACCGGGCTTCCTCGTCCGGACTCCGCGCGGCGAGCCCCGCAAGCGCCACGCCCCAGTTGCAGAGCGCGTCGTGTTTGTCCGGCTTGACCCGGACCGCCTCGGCGTACTTCACGCACGCCTGCTCGAGCAACAACCCGGCTTCCTCGTCCGAACTCCGCGCGGCGAGTCTGGCGAGCGCCACGCCCCAGTTGTAGAGCGCTTCGTGCTTGTCCGGCTTGACCCGGACCGCCTCTACGCACTTCTCGCACGCCTGCGTCAGCAACAATCGCCCTTCCACGCCCGGGCTCAACTGAGCGAGCCTCCCGAGCGCCCCGGCCCAGTTGGAGAGCGCTTCGTGCTTGTCCGGCTTGACCCGGACCGCCTCGGCGAACCTCTCGCACGCCTCCTTGAGCAACAACCGGGCTTCCTCGTCCGGGCTCCGGTCGGCGAGCTTCCCGAGCGCCACCCCCCAGTTGAGGAGTGCTTCGTGCATGTCCGGCTTGACCCGGACCGCCTCGGCGAACCTCTCGCACGCCTGCTTGAGCAGCAACCGGGCTTCCTCGTCCGGGCTCCGGTCGGCCAGCCGCTGAAGCGTCACGCCCCAGTTGTAAGGCGCCTCGTGCTTACCGGGCTTGACTCGCACCGCCTCGGCGAGCTTCTCGCACGCCTGCTCGAGCAACAGCCGGGCCTCCTCGCCGGGACTCCGGTCGGCGAGCCTCCCGAGCGCCACGCCCCAATTGAGGAGCGCCTGGTGATGGGTCGGATCGGCTGCCACGCAGGATGCCAACGCCTCCATCGCCTCCTGAGGTCGGCCCTGTGAGTCGCGGAGCCAAGCCATCATGAAGTGAGCGTGAGCGACCTGCCCCGGTGCCCCCTCCCTCCTGGCGCGCGCCAGAGCACCCTCGACCAGCCCTTCCGCCTCCTCGCACTGCCCTGTCTTGATGCAGGCGGCGATAGCCTCGTCCGCTATCTCGTATGCTGCCGACGGGTCACCCACGCCCGCGGCCAGATAGCTGAGACACTCGGCCTTCCCAGACGCCCGGCCACGTTCGCCCTGTGCGATATCCGCCAGCAGCCCCGCCAGAAGACGCCCCGCCTCCTCTCGCGCCTCCTCGGCCGAGTACCAGATGCCGATGAACTCGATGAAGTACTGCAGGCGGCGGCTGGTCGGCGACATCCGCATCTGGTGCCAAATGCGGAACATGCGCTCCGAGACAATGTAGAGGCGTTGCTTGCGGCGCTTCTGCTCAGCGAGTTCCACGAACCCATCCTCGCTCAACCGGCCCAGAACGGCGCTCACCTGCCCGGCGGACAGGTTGGTGGCTTGGCCCAGCTCGGTCGGGGTCAGAGCGTGGCCCTCCCGGGCAAACACGTCCAGCACCTTCCGCTGCTGGGGTGACAGCCGTTCGATGCGGGCCTTGTAGTAGGGGGTCAGCTCGTCGAGCAGCGCCTCGAGGGCTGCCCTGACCTCGACCAGCGCTTGCTGGCAGAAGACGGTATACAGCATCAGGATCAGCCGCGGATTGCCGCCCGTGAGGTGGCGAATGGCCGGGAGTCGCTTCCGGTAGTCGTCGAAGTGGGAGAGGAAGTCCCGGTTGTTCTCCCACTCGGCCCGTCTCCTCAGGAGGTCCTCGGCCTCCTCGCCCGATAGCTCATCGAGGCTGATCAGCTTGAAGAAGTTGTAGAGCGGCCGGTCGTAGCTGCTGACCTGTCGGAAGTGGGTGGGTGAGGTCGCGATGAGCGCGAGGAAGCCGTCGTTCATCAGCACATCGCGCAGCCGCGCGAGGTCCGTATCGTCGGTGATCTGATCCCCGAGAACGAGGTCCAGGTTCTCGATGAACACGAGCAGCTTGCGTCCGGCCGCCTTCTGGTAGTCGCGCAGCGCATCGATCGCAAGCTCGCGTGCCCGCTCGTCGTCTCGCTCGTCCTGCAGTCCCGCCTGCACCGACGTTGCCGGCTCGCTGCCGGTCTCCTCCACCAGCCCATCCAGGATGCGGCAGAAGAGATCGCGAGTGCTCGTGACCGAGTAGTTCTCCTCCGGCAGAAGCAGCGGCGCGTAGGCCGCCCGCAGCCCCTCGTCTTCGAGCACCCGGTTGCGGATCATGTGGACGAAGTTCGTCTTCCCGATCCCGCGCGGGCCGATGATGAGGATGCTCTGGTTGACGGGCTTCGCCGCCTGTTCCCGCAGCTCCGCAACCACCTCGTCGAGCAGCGCCTCCCGACCGACGAACGTCTGGTTCAGCTCCTCGACCGACATCATCCCGGGGTTGTGCAGCGCAACCGTGCGTGCCATCGCTCTCCCCTTACATCCCGTAGTGCCGGCGCCACCAGTCGCGCAGCATGTTCGACCAGAAGGCGTACTCGCCAGTGCTGGGGTCGTACCGGATGTAGAAGTCGTTCTCCAGCTCCTTCAGCATCGGCTCAAAGTCATCCACCGTCCTCTGCTCACCCGCCGTCTCGTCATACACCATCCATAGCGCCCGACGCGACGCGCTGCGTGCTCCGGCGAGATGCTTGAGGACGGCGAGCGCCAGCCGGTGATCGATCGGGTCCAGTCGCCGGAGCCGGTCGTAGTAGTGCTCGAAGTACGTCCGCGCGTGGGCCCCGAGAACCTCGGCCTCATAGACCGCCTCGATCGCCTTCGGCCCGATTCGGCTGCCCGCCCCCCTCCGGGTGATGGCATGTGCCATGATCTGGACGAAGTAGGGCACGGGCGGGCCAACCAGCTCAAGCGCCCTGTTCACGGCAGGCCTCGAAAGGATGACGCCCGCCCCCGCGAGCAGCGCACAGAGGAGAGCCCGACCATCCTCCGGTGACAACTCCTCAAGGACCACGGGTTGGAGGTCGTTGATCGTATCGACCGCGCCGATGCGTGAAAGTGCACCTTCGATCCCGATGGAACTGCCCAACACGAACCGACAGCCCCGCAGGCCATCACTCGGGTCGATCCTCAGGTGGCGGAACCACCGCATGAAGCCGCGCACTTCGGCGGGGGCGAGCCCCTGGTCCTGGAAGTTCTCGAGCATGATGGCGAGCTCGTCGATTGCGAACACAATCTGCGCTCCCGCGCCCCGCAGCGTCCGTAGCAGCTCGAGCGACCGCGATTCCCACTCCTGGCCCATGTCCCGACGGACCTCCAGCCAGAACTGGGTGTCGTAGCTGGTCGCCAGGCCGACGCTGCTCACGGCGGCGCGCCACCAGGAGCGCGCTCCGTCGAGTGCCGCCCTCAGCGCCGTGCTCCAGGTGGGGTTCGCCTCCGCGCACTTCCGAACCAGAGTCACCGCGAACTCGCCGGGCGTGCGCGTGTGCTCGGCATCGACGTAGACTGCGGTCCACGGCTCGCGGGGTCTGTCGCAGAGCGCGTGCATCACGCTTGTCTTGCCAAACCTTCTGGGTGCGACCAAGAGGAGGCTGTTCTGGTCCAACCGCTCCCACAACTGATGGATGAAGGCCTCTCTTCCCCACAACTCCGCGCCCCGCACTGGCGGCCCGATCCTCGGCTTCACTGGGGCCACTCCCTTGAGAAAGGCAACGCTCTCGTTGTACAACATAGTCATTGTACAACGATAACGTTATCGTTGTCAACTGGTAGCGTGGGGAACTCAGCCAGTCGGGGGGCTCAGAGCGCCAGCTCCTGCTGGCTCCGGTCATCCGGCAGCCGGCCCGCGAGGCGGTCGGCGAGGCGGGACCAGCGCATGGCCTGCCGGTCGTTGTTCACCGCCCGGTAGATCGCCCGGCGGTCGCCGACGATCACCAGCATCTTCCGCGCGCGGGTGAGGCCCGTGTAGAGCAGGTTGCGCTGGAGCATCACGTACTGGGACTTGTGCAGGACAAGCACCACCGCGGGGTACTCCGACCCCTGGCTCTTGTGGACGGTCAGCGCGTAGGCGAGTTGAAGCTGGTCGAGTTCCGAGAAGTCGTAGACCACGAGCGCCTCGGGGAAGGCCACCCGCATGAGCTGCTGCACCGGGTCGAGGCCGGTGACGATGCCGATGTCGCCGTTGAAGACCAGCTTGTCGTAGTCGTTGACGAGCTGCAGGACCCGGTCGCCTACGCGGATGAGACGCCCGCCACGGCGCAGCTCGAAGTGGCTGGGATGTGGCGGGTTGAGCGTCTCCTGCATCACATCGTTGAGTTGGCTCACGCCGGCGGCGCCGCGATGGATGGGGGCGATCACCTGCACGTCCTTCGGGGGGAAGCCGAGCTTGGGCAGCGTCTCGGTGACGAGCTTCACCACCCGGGCGGCGATGTGGTCGATGTCCTCCTCCTCGATGAAGGCGCAGTTCTCCCCCCGCCACTTGGCCTCCGGCATCACCAGGGGGAACTCGCCACGGTGGACGCGGTGGGCGCTTTGGACGATCATGCTCTGGGCGGCCTGGCGGAAAATCTGCGTCAGCCGAACCACCGGTACCGCGCGCGAGCGAATGATGTCCCCGAGCACGTTCCCCGGCCCGACCGCCGGTAGCTGATCGGCATCGCCCACCAGGATAAGCTGGCAGCGCGGCGGAAGGGCGCGCAGGAGACTCCGGGCGAGGGCGACCTCGAGCATCGACACCTCATCGACGATCAGGAAGTCGATGTCAAGGGGGTTGTCCGGCCCGTGCTTGAACCGGCCGAAGTGCTCGCGATCGACGACGAGCAGGCGGTGGATGGTCTTCGCTGGCCGGCCAGTGACCTCCGCCAGGCGCTTCGCTGCGCGCCCGGTGGGACTGGCGAGCGCGAGCCGCTTCTTCAGAGCCTCGCAGGCCTCGACGAGTGTCCGCGTGATGGTCGTCTTCCCGGTGCCCGGCCCGCCGGTGATGACCAGCACGGGCTTTCGGAGCGCCTCGACGACCGCCTGCTTCTGCTGATCTGACAGCTCGACCCCCCGCTTCGGCTGGGTGCGCGCCAGCCACGCCTCAGTGTGGGCCGCGGTCGGCGCGCGGGCGGGTCGCTCACGCATCAAGTCCTTCAGCCGCCGCGCCACCTCCCGTTCCGTGTGCAGGAGGGACGGGAGGAAGACCCCGGCAGGCCCGTCGGGGTCCAGCTCCTCGAGGAGGCCCTCTCGCTTGTGGTCGGGCACGTGCTCCCGCTCCTCCTTCTCGCCCGTCACCAGCGACTGGGCCAGGGCGTCGCGAACCGCCTCGACGGGCACCTCGAGCACCTCGGTCGCGCACTCAACGAGGGTCGCTGTCGGGAGCAAGACGTGTCCGTCGTCGGTGGCCTCCCACAGGATGTAGTGCAGCCCGGCCGCCAGGCGAGCAGGCGAGTCGCGGGCAATCCCCATGGAAGCAGCAATGCGGTCGGCCGTCTTGAAGCCGATTCCGAGGATATCCCGCGCCAGTCGGTACGGGTTCTCTTCGACCATGCGGACCGCGTCGTCGCCGTAGGTGCGGTAGATCTTCACCGCGTATGAGGCGCTGACGTTGTGCCCCTGCAGGAAGAGCATCACGTTCTGGACGGCCTTCTGCTCCTGCCAGGCGCGGGCGAGCGTCGCGGCGCGTTTGGGCCCGATCCCCTCCACCTCCCGCACGCGGTCCGGCTCGGTGTCGAGGACGTCCAGCGTCGCCTCCTGGAAGTGGCGGACCAGGCGCTTCGCCATGACCGGCCCGATGCCCCGGATCAGCCCGGAGCCGAGGTACTTCTCGATGGCCTGCACGGTCGCGGGGCGGAGGGTCTCATAGCGCTCGAAGCGGAACTGCATGCCGAACTTGGGGTGCTTGGTCCACTCGCCGTGAAGGCGGACGGACTCACCGACATTGGGCGCGTTGAAGGGCCCGACCGCCGTCACCATCTGCATCATGCCGGGCACGGAGAGGCGGCAGACGGTGAAGCCGCTGTCTTCGCTGTGGTACGTGAGGCCCTCGATGACGCCTTCGAGCGGCTCCAACTCCACACTCCCAAGATCGCGTCGGCGAGTCGCCGAGCGACTCGCACCAGTGCCACAGACTGGCGAGGTATTTGGCCCCGCCGACGCGTCTCACCTCTCAGAGGACCCGGTGGCAGAATGCGGTGGGCCTTTCGGGACTGACACCATTTCGGCTTGCCGTCCGGACGAAATGGTGTCAGTCCCCCGTTTGCGGTGGCCTTCTGCAGCGCCCTCGGCTGTAACAGCCGCCCGACTTGTGTGTCTCTCCTAGTGGCAGCCGCGGCGAAGGGATTGGCCGGACATGGTCCCGACCGACGAGGAGCTCCTGGCCCGCGCAAGAGAGGGCGATCCCGAAGCCTTCGGCACACTCATGGGAAGGCACGGGGGATCGGTGTTCCGGTATCTCCTGCGGATGACGGGATCGGCGGAGGCGGCGGAGGAGTTGCTTCAGGATACATTCGTGGCCGCCTTCCTGGCTCGGCGGCAGTATCGGGGGACGGGCTCGGCGCGGGCGTGGCTGATGGTCATCGCGCGGAACCGGGCCCGCAACACCTTGCGTGACGACGCGCGGGTTACCGTAGATTCGGAAGCCGTGACGGCGGAGCTGGAGCGACTGCCCTCGACGCGAGGCATCCCCGAGGACGAGGTACTGCGGTGGGAACTGCGGGGGAAGATCGCTGCCGCGCTGGCGTCGCTGCCCGCCACGTGTCGGGAGGCGGTCGTGCTCCGCGACGTCGAGGGGTTCTCGTACCCGGAGATCGCCGAGATCACTGGGGCGACGGAGGGCGCGGTGCGGGTGAGAGTCCACCGCGGGCGAGACCAGCTACAGGAGCTGCTCTCGCCCTACCTCCGCGACGAGCCCGCAGAGAGCGAACGGAGAGCATGATGATCAGTTGCGATGACTTCCGAAGACTGAAGCATGACTACGCCGACGCCGAACTCGACCAGGCGGCGACCGAGGAGCTGCTCGCCCACGCGGACCGCTGCACCGAGTGCGGTGAGGAGCTGCGTGCGCTGGAGCGGCTGCGGGGACTGCTCCGCGGGTCAGCCGTGGAGGAGCCGACCGAGGCCGCTCTGCGGCGTGCTCGCCAGGCGGTGGCGGCCGCGGCGGAGGTAGAGGCCATGCGGGCGCGCTCCGATCCGCCGGCGATCATGACGCTGGGTGAGCTGGCGACGTACCTGCGGGTCTCCGAGAGGGAGGCGCGGCGCATCGCTCACCAGATCCCCCACTTCCTCGTGGCCGGACACCTGCGGTTCCGGCGGCAGACGATTGAGCGTTGGGCCGAGGTCCAGGAGCAGCGGACGGCCGCCGCTGCCATCGGCCCCGTTCTGACGCTGGTGCCGGACGAGCGACCGGTGTGGGCCTTGGTCGGATAGATGAGCGGCCGTTGTAGGAGCGGCTTCAGCCGCGATCCCCCTGCCAGGGCCGTCCGGGTAGGAGCGGCTTCAGCCGCGATCCCCTGCAACGGCGGCCACGGCAAAGAGAGAGGAGCGTCGACCATGGAACTGCGAGAGCTACTGGCGAAGACGATCGACCTGAATGCGTCGGACCTGCACTTGTGCACCGGCTATCCGCCGACGGTGCGCCTCGATGGGAACCTCACGCCGCTGGGGGATGCGGCACTGACCGAGGAGGGCATGATGGCCTACATCGCTCAGCTGCTACCCGAGGCGGAGGTGACGACGTGGAAGGACGACCCGTTAGCGACGGCGGAGCTAAGCCACGAGGGGCCGGGCGGGTCGCGCTTCCGCACGGTGATCCACAAGCACTTCGGTGGGTCAGGGATCACCATGCGGCTGCTGCCGTCGGTCGTGCCGCCGCCCGACGCGCTGGGCATATCGCCGGCCGTCGTACAGCGCGTATGCGGCGCCGCGAGGGGCCTGGTGCTCGTGTCAGGGGGCACGGGAAGCGGGAAGTCCACCACGGTGTACTCGCTGGTGGATCACATCAACGAGACGCGCGCGGAGCACATCATCTGCCTCACCCACTCGACCGAGTATGTGCTCCAGCCGAAGAAGAGCATCATCCGCATCATCGAGATCGGCACGAACATCATGGGCGCCGGGGTGGCCGCCCGCACGGCGCTGCGCCTGGACCCCGACGTGGTTGTCATCGGTGAGATGCGCGACCTGGAGACGGTCCAGCTCGCGATCACCCTGGCGGAGACCGGGCACCTGGTCTTCACGACGATCCACTGCCAGACGGCGTCTGAGGCGGTGGCGCGGATCGTCGAGGTCTTCCCGCTAGACAATCAGCCCTTCGTGGCGAAGCAGCTCGCCGCGGCCATCGAGTGCGTGATCGCTCAGCGACTGCTCCCTCGGGCGAACGGGCGTGGGCGAGTGGCGGTGCAGGAGGTTCTGCTCGCGAACGACGCCCTTCGGCGGCTGGTCGCCGAGCGGCGGTTCGCCGAGATACCCAACGTGCTCGCCGAAGCGAACGACGAGGGCATGCAGACGATGCGGCAGCGCCTGCGAGGGCTGGTCCAGGCCGGCGAGATCGCACCCCAGGTGGCGGAGCGAGAGGGTTGATGGTGCGCGGGGGGAGGGTGTCGGGGGTGAGCGGCCACGACACCGCCAAAGGCGACGACTGGTCCGGCAAGGTGCCAGCGGGACGAGAGGGGAAGTGAGGCTCAGCAGGTACGAGTCGGGATCCAGGGGAGGTGACCTCGATGGCCGTGGAAGTCGCAGAAGGCAGGCTGGTCGGCAGAATCTCACACTTCTTCAGCCACCTCATGGTGGGCGTCATCGAGCTGGAAGACACGCTCAGGGCGGGTGACACGATCCACATCAGGGGCGCCCACGACGACTTCACCCAGACAGTCGAGTCGATGCAGATCGAGCATCAGGAGGTGCAGGAGGCGGGACCCGGGGATTCGGTGGGGGTGAAGGTGATCGCCAGGGTCCACGAGGGTGACAAGGTCTACGTCGTCTGAGCCACGCTGTCGAGGCAACCGTGCGCCGCCAGGAGCTGCCTGTCCCGGAGCAGCTCCTGCGCGGTGCCTTGCGCCACCACCCGGCCATCATCGAGCAGGACCACCTGGTCGCACATCTCCTCCACGAGCGGCAAGTCGTGGGTGGCGATGACCTTCGTCTTGTCGAGCCCACGGATCAAGTCGATGAAGTCGCGACGGCCGCGGGGGTCCAGGCCGGCCGTCGGCTCGTCGAGCACCATGATGCGGCAGTCGGTCACGAGCACCGTGGCGAGCGAGGCGCGCTTCTTCTGCCCGATGCTCAGGTGATGGGGCGCGCGCCGCTCGAACCCCTCCAGCCCCACCGCGCGCACCGCGCGCATCACCTCCTCCTGCACCTTCCCCTCAGGCCATCTCAGGTTGAGCGGGCCGAAGGCCAGGTCATCCAAGACCGTCGGCATGAAGAGCTGGTCATCGGGGTCCTGGAACACCAGGCCCACCGTTTGGCGGGCTGAGCGCAGGTCCGCCTGGACCGGCTGGCCGAAGATGCGGACCTCGCCTTCGCCGGCCAGGATCCCGTTGAGATGCAGGACCAGAGTGGACTTGCCGGCGCCGTTCGGTCCGATGAGCGCCGCGGTCGCTCCCTCGGGCACGGTGAGCGAGACCCCGCGCAGCCCGGGCGAGCCGTCGGGGTAGCTGAAGGTGAGGTTGGAGATCTCGATGGCGTTCATGAGACGACGTTCGTGGCACGCGCGTCTCGCGCGTGGGTGCTGTGGGCCACATGTGATCGAGTGTCGACCTAGACGAGTCTCACGGTCAGAAGCGTCACTGCGAGTGCTCCCAGGATCGCTACGTCCGTCCAGCCGAGCCGCCGCAGGGGAGTGAGCAGGCGGATGGCGCCGTCGTAGCCGCGAGCGACCATGGCGTGGCCCACGCGCTCGGCGCGCTCGTAGCTCCGCAGGAAGAGGGTGCCCACCATGTCCCCGGCGACGGTGGCCCGCCGGGTAAGGGCTCCCTGAGGCCCGCGAGCGTCGCGGGCCTGGGTCATCCGCCCCACCTCCTCGGCGAGGACGTAGAAGTAGCGCCACATGAAGCCCATCAGCATGACGAACAGGCGCGGCACGCGCAACGCCTGGAGCGCGCGGAGGATCGTCGGGAAGTCCCACAACGCGACCGGCACACTCAAGGCGCCCACGCTCAGCACGCCCTTGACCGTCACCGAGGCCAGCAGCCAGAGGAGAGACTGCGAGGCCGGGAGCCCCAACAAGGGGAGCTGGGTCGCGTCGTCGTCGGTCGGGCGCAGCAGGAAGAGCGAAACCACAGCGCCCGCGACGAAGGGCAGCACCAGGATGAGCCGGCGCGCGAGCCATTCCGGGCGAACGCGACAGCTGACCACGGCGGCGATCAGCACCACAGCGTAACCGGCGAAGCGCCACCACTGCTGGATGGGTGTGGCCACCTCAACCGTGACGAACAGCACGGCGCAGAGCAGGATGACGCGCGGGTCGAGGCGCTCCACCAAAGCGCGGGCGCGAGGGCTGACGCCGGATTCGCAGGGAGGGCTCATGGGAGGCCGATCTCGCGTTCCGCGTCTCAGGTTGGCGGCGCCTGGCCCGCGGTGTCGGGTTCTGGTGCCGTCCGCCCTGAACGTCGACTGAGCAGCTTGCCGATCAGGTAGGTCACGGCGAACACCACGAACAGGCCGATCCCCGAGGCGATGAAGGCGCCGACGCCGCTGTGGCGGATGCCGGGGACGGCGTAGCCGGGCAGGGGCGCGTTCGGGGCGGTCTCGTGCACGGGCAGCTTCAGCCGCGCGATGGTCGTGTCGAGGCCATCAGGGAGCGGCGAGGCCAGCAGCGCGAGAACGCCGGCGACCACTACCAGGCCCGCCAGAACCCACACCCACCAGGACGCCTTCATCCGTGGATTGCCTCCTGAACGGGCTCCGCTTCAGGGGCGGGCTCGGGCGGCAGGCCCAGGAGATCGGGACGGCTCTGCATGATCACCGCCAGGGCGCCCACTGTGATGAGGGCCTCGAGCAGCCCGATCGGCACGTGCAGCCCCACCAGGAGGCCGAACAGCCGGCCGAGATCGACGCGGCCCAGGATGTCGCTGCACACGGCCAGTTGGCCGGCCACGAGTGCTGCCCCGAGGACGACCGAGAACCATGCCCCGACGCCGGCGGCGATGAGCACGCCGGCCCTCCCCGGGATGGCGGCTCGGCCCGCCCGGTAGAGGCCGTAGCCGACCAGAGCGCCGGCGATGCCCATGTTGGTGATGTTGGCGCCGAGGGCTGTGAGGCCGCCGTCGTTGTACAGCAGACACTGCACCGTAATCACCACCGCCATCACGACCGTCGCCCGCCACGGTCCGAGCAACGCGGCGGCCAGCACCGCGCCCAGGAGGTGCCCCGACACGCCCGGCACGCCGATGGGCACGTTGAGCAACTGACCCGCGAAGACGAACGCCGCCATCAGACCCATCAGTGGGACTTCCTCCGGACGCAGCCGCCGGCTCTCGCGGCGGATGGCGTAGCCGACCACCCCGGCGGCAGCCACATCGGCGCCGATCCATACGCGAGGGTCGGTGATCAGGCCGTCGGGGATGTGCACGTCGGTCCTCCTACTGACTCTCGCGCAAGTCGGGAAACCGGGACTGGACCCTTTTCGCCGCCGTTCAAGCGACAAGGGGACTGTACCAGGTTTCCCGACTCATCAAGTCCCGGCTGGCCTCCGACCGCGTGCGGTAACCCTTCCTCCGGATCATCTTGCCGAAGGACTCGATCAACTGAGCGGGCGGCGACACGCCGAACCGGGTTGTCTCTCCCATTGAGTAGCACCTTTCCTGCAATCGTAACACGAGGGAGCGCACGTGTCAAGCCTACGGGCGTGTCGGTTGGGCGGCCCCGGTTCGGCGACCGCGGGGCATCACCCGGGATGCCGCTTAGGCTCCCCCTTCGTCGTAGATGACCCTTCCGCCCAACATCGTGAGCTCGACCCTGGTTTCGGCGATCGCGTCTTGGTTGGCAGGGTCGGTGATGTCGCGGGACAGGACGACGAGGTCGGCGAGCTTGCCGACTTCGAGGGCGCCGAGGTCGCTCTCGCGGAAGATGGCGTAGGCCGCGTCGGCAGTGAAGGCGCGCAAGGCCTCGGCGACGCCGATGCGCTGCTCGGGATGCCAGCCCCCGGGGTAACGGCCGCCGAGGGTGAGGCGATGGACGGCGGCGTCGATCCCGAGCAGCGGGTCGAGCGGCGCCACGGGCCAGTCGGAGCCGAAGGCGAGGCGGACGCCGCGATCGAGGAGCGAGCGGAAGACGAAGGCATCTGCACAGCGCTCGGGCCCGATGCGCTCCTCGGCCCATCGGCCATCGTCTGCCAGGTGATAGGGCTGCATGGACGAAGTGACCCCAAGGCGCTCGAAGCGAGGGAGGTCCTCCGGCCGGACATGCTGAGTGTGCTCCATGCGCAGACGGCGGTCGCGCGAGGCTTCGCCGGCGGCCAGTTGCTCCCAGATCGTCAGCAGCTCCGCGACGGCCCGGTCACCGATCGCGTGCACGGCGGCCTGCAGGCCCAGTCGGTCGGCCTCGCGGAGGGCGTGGCTAAGCCCGTCAGGTTGCTCCACGGGGAAGCCGCAGTCGCCGGGCTCGTGCTGGTAGGGCTCGAAGAACCAGGCGGTACTCGACCCAAGGGAGCCGTCGACGAAGGCCTTCACGCCGCAGAGCTGCAGCCGGTCGGCGTATGGCCGGGCGCGCAGCGCGGGGGCGACCTCCGCCGCCTGCGCGCGAGCCGACAGGGGCCAGTAGAGGGCGACGCGGGCAGTCAGTTCGCCGGCCCGGGCCAGCCGCTCGTACGCGCGCAGAGAGACCTCGGCATCGCCGCCCATCATGTCGTGGATGGTGGTGATGCCCGCCCGGGCGACCTCGCCCAGGCCTCGCCGCATCGCCTCGGCCACCTCGCCCTCGTCGACGGGCGGGATGAGCCGCCAGACGAGGTTCATGGCCTCGTCCTGGAGGATGCCCGTGGGGCGCCCCGTCGCACGATCGCGGAGGACCTTGCCGCCGCGCGGATCGGGGGTCTCTGCGGTGATGCCGGCAAGCTCCAGGGCGCGGGAGTTGCACACGGCCATGTGACCGTCATAGCGGCGCAGGAATACCGCGCGCTCGGGGACGTAGCGGTCGATGACCGCCGCGCTGGGCAGGGCGCCGCCGAAGGTGCGGTCGTGGTCCCAGCGGCCGCCGGTCATCCAGCGTCCGGGAGGCAGGCGGCGGTCCTCCTGCCGCAGCCGGCGGCCGAACTCCGCCTCGTCGGGCGAGTCCTTCAGCTCGACCTTGCCGAGCTGAAGCGCGCCACCGGTGAAGTGCAGGTGGCTGTCGTGGAAGCCGGGGAGGACCAGGCGGCCGCGGAGGTCGATGCGCTCCGCGTCGGAGTCGGCCCGCTGCCTGACCTCGTCAGTTGAGCCGACGGCAGCGATGCGGCCGCCGCGGACCAACAGCGCCTCAGCCCAAGAGGGCGAGGCGGCGGTCCATACCTTCCCGTTGAGGAGGACGCTATCCTGAGGCATCGGGTACCCCGTGATGGGCAGTACAGCCGCAGCCGTGGACGCCTGTGCCACGAGGGCATGCAGGTCAGTCGGCTGCCATGCGCACCACCCGGTAGATGCGGAGCGAGGGCAGCGTGAGCGTGAGCCGGGTGCCCTCTTGGCTGTAGGCGAGGCGCTCCGGCAGCGAACCGGGAGGGGCGTCGGGGTCGAACGACTCGACCCGCGCCGCCCTCCAGCCTGCGGGCAGCCTCAGGCGGATGGGGACGTCGTTCACCGGGGCGACTCGGCCGGGCTCACCCACCAGCGTCACGTTGTAGTTGACCGCGTGGACAACGATCTCGCGCACCGGCGGCTTGGCCACGTAGGCGGCGAAGCGCACCCCGCGGAGGGTGCCGGTCGTCGGGGCGACGGGCTCGGTCGCGGTCAGCGGTTGGCTCGGGTCCCACCGCCGGACCCGCGGGAGGACCTGGGCCACGGGCCTCCCGTTGATCGCCACGTTGGCGTTCGCCACGAGGAGCCTGGCGCCTTGGCGGGCGCGGCCCCGGAGGGCGGCAAGCTGCTCCTTGGTCATCTCGTAGTGCCGCGAGACCAGGCCGATGGTGGAGTAGGGGGCCAGAGCTTCGCGGGAGACGTCGCGGTCGAGCAGGGGGGCGAAGAGGCGGTGCTGCTCGGAGAGTGCATCGGCGAGCACGGGGACGCCCGAGGCCTGAAGGAAAGTGCCCGGGTTCCCGCCCCAGAGACCGTAAATGATGGCGACGTCGGCATACGGACGGAGGCCCTCGTAGAGCCTCCGATGCGCGTGGAAGAAGCGCTGGTACTTCCTCTCTGGCTCGCCCTTGCTCGCGATGGCAGCGCCGTTCCCGAAGGCCGCGGCCTCCGCGTGGCCGAGCTCCTGGACGTTCTCCCAGCCCTTCCGGGTGGCGTCGTAGTCGAGCAGGATCATCCGCGCCCTGGCAAGACCCGCACAGGAGAGCGCCGCGATGTGGGTCTGGTAGAAGGCGGACCAGACGGGGGTGTCGACCTGCTCCCGGTGTCGGGTGGTGTCCAGGTGCTCGTCGTCGGTGTAGGTGTAGGCGAGGGAGACCGCGTAGAAGCCCGGCGCCGGCGGAGTCCAGGTGGCCCTCACCTCGATGGGCGGCCGGACGGTGTTCGCAACGGTCTTCCCGCCGCCGACGCTGATGCGCGGCTCGAAGGGCAGCTCCGTCTTCGCGCCGGCCGCGGCGTTCTCGAGGATCAGACGGAGGTCCTCCACCGCGTCGCCATCCTGGTTGCTGTCGCCGATGAGCATGACCTTGAGTACGATCGTCTGCGGAACGCCGAGGCGGCAGAGGCGCGGGAAGGCAAGCTCCGCCTGGACCTCCATGAAGCTCTCGGCGTGGCGGGCGTTGTGCCGATAGATGGTCGGCGGGGTGTCAGGCGCGTCGGCGGCTACAGTGACGGTCACGCGCCGATCGGGAGGCGGCGGGCCCTCGGCGGTGGCGCCCGGGGAGGAGGAGCTTTCGTGCATGTACAGGTCGCAACCGTCGCCCACGACCAGGCAGCTATCGTAGATGCCCGAGTTCGGGAAGGACTGGAAGCCGGGGCGGATCCTGCTGCCCTCCCGGCGGAAGAGGTCCATCCGGTCGCGCACCACGACGGCGTTGAAGCGGCGCTCAAGCTCGGCGGGCGTGCCCGGATCGCCGAGGTTCAGCCGGGTGGGATCGGTGGTCGTGGCGCCGAAGGCTTTGAGCCGGGCTGGGGTGAAGCTGCCGGCCAGGAACTGGTGGAAGGCGGTCCGGCAAGTGGGGCAGTACTCGCCGCCTTGGATCGAGTTGTCGACGAAGACGCCGTCGTAGCCGCATTGGGCGATCAGGCGAACGAGGGCCAGGGAGAAGTCGCGCCAGCAGGGGTTGCTGGGGCAGACGCGGTAGCGGTGGAGTGGGGCGAAGTAGGCGGGCGAGTAGCCGCCGCACATGCCGGGGAGGAACCGGCCGCCCTGGTCGACGGCCAGCCACTTGAAGGGATCCTCGGGTGGGCGCGGGCCCAGCCACTCGGCGTAGTCGTTCCAGTGGTCGTAGAACTTCCAGAAGCCCTCGCGCTTCTCATGGTCGCCGGCGATGCTCTGGAAGCTGATGTAGGGCATGACCCGGGGCACGCCGATCCGGTGCAGGCGCGCGACGCCCTCGGTGATGACGCGGATGCGATCGCGGACCTCCTCGGGAGAGAGCAGCCGGATGGCGTCCCAGTTGAGGGTGTGGCCCGGCCCGCCGGTGTACTGGTTCTCGCCCGCGAGGACGGGGACAGGGCCCCAGTTGTGGGTGATGGGGACGGACTTGCCGACGTGAACCACGTCCGGCGGCGCCTCGGCGAACTGATCGATGAAGGCGGGGTCGGTGAAGTACTTGTCGGTGTAGTCGATGTAGTAGACAATAGGCGCGCGGGCGCCCTCGGGCGGGGCGCAGGGGCTTGGGCAAGGCCGGAGCAGAGACAGGACGGACAGCAGGAGCACCGGGCACCTCCCCGGGCACGCAGGCTTCGCGAGCCCATGTCATGGGCCACGGGTTGTGTTCAGGAAGCCCGCGTCGTTCGGGACTGTCCCCCGTTGCAGGGGCTTTCTGAACACAACCCACGGGAAAGCCCCTTCGCCGGTGGCCGGGGCAAACCCTCGCCGAGGAGGGCCGGCGGGAGAGGTGTTCCGGGGGTGGATGGCTAACCTGCTCTGGCGCCGGGCGATGCCGTTGACGCCTTCTGGGAGCGCCGGCGTCTCGCCGGCCTCGGTGTCGACGTCAACGACATGCCGGCGAGATGCCGGAGTTCCCGGGACACGTCAACGTCGCCCCGGCCCTGGCCGTTTCCCGCTGGAGGCTGACCGATGTCGAGCGCCTTGCACGGGCTGCTGCGGACCGGCTCCATTGGGAGCTTCACAGTGGCCGTGCCCTCCGTAGTCACCTTCGGTTACGGCGTTCGCAGCCACCTACCGGAGATCATCGCGAAGTACGGGTCCCGACCGCTGTTCGTGATCGGGCGGAGCTCGCTGCGGGCGACCGGCGGGAAGCAGGAGCTGCTCTCGGCGGCCAGGCAGATCGGGCTGCTGCCGGAGCTGTATGCCGGCGTCGAGGCCGAGCCCCTCGTCGAGACGGTGGACGCGGTGCGGGAGCTGCTCGACGCCGAGGACTGCGATGTGGTGGTCGCCGTGGGCGGCGGAAGCGTGATGGACGTGGGGAAGGCAGCGGCGGCGTTGGTCGACTCCGACCAGCCGACGCGGGAACACCTCGCCGGCGCGCCGCTCCCGGAGGACGCCGTGCCGAACATCGCGGTGCCGACCACGGCGGGAACGGGCGCCGAGGTGACGCCCAATGCCGTGCTGCGGGACGTCCAGGGCGGCCTCAAACAGAGCATTCGGGGGAAGACGCTGCTGCCGGTGGCCGCGGTGGTCGATCCGCAGCTCACCATGAGCATGCCGCCGCGAGTGACCGCTCACAGCGGAATGGACGCGCTGACGCAGGCCATTGAGGCGTACACCTCGATCGGGTCCAGCGCGTTCACCGACTGCCTGGCGAGGGAGTCGGTCACCCGGCTCGGGAAATGGCTGCCGCTCGCCTACCGGGACGGGAGCCTGTGGCCGGCGAGGGAGAGTGTGTCGCTCGGAAGCCTGCTGGCCGGGCTGGCGCTGGCCTCGGCGCGTTCGGGGCTGGCCCACGGGCTGGCGCATCCGCTGGGGCTGCTCTACGACATCCCGCATGGGCTGGTCTGCGCGCTGCTCCTCCCAGATGTCATGGTGTTCAACATGCCGGCTTGCGGGGAGCGCTACGCGGCTCTGGCGCAGGCGCTGGAGGTCGGCGAGACAGCGGAGGACCTGGTGAAGTGGATTCGCAGCCTCTGCGCGGAGCTGGGCATCGAGCCGCCACTTGCGGAGTGGGGCCTGAACGAGGGAGACTTCCCACGTATCGTGCCGCCGACGATGGCGTCGGGGTCGACCAAGCACAACCCACGCGAGGTCACCGAGGAGAACGTGCAGGAGCTGCTGGCGGGGATCGCGCGGGGAGGTGGCGCGTAGGGGCTTGCCCTGGGAGCGCGGACGCCCTCGTCCGCAATGCCGTCTGCCTCTAAGTGAGCAGTACTGGGCCCATGCGGCGGTGGATTCCCGGGTAGGAGGGTCTGCGATGGAACGGGTCAACGAGCACGAGCTGGCGTTCCGGTTCGGCGATCATGGGCCGAAGTACCTGTTCCGGGGGCCGAAGCACGAGTGGGGCGTCATCGTCTTCCGGCCCGGTCAGGAGCTCGGCCCACACAAGCACCAGGAGGTGGAGGAGACCTTCTACTTCGAGACGGGCACGCCGCAGATGGTCGTGGACGGCGAGTCGCACCGCGTGCGCCCGGGAGATGTGTTCCGGCTGGAGCCCGGAGAGGCGCACAACATCATCAACGACGGAGATGCGGAGACCAGGATCGTCTTCATCAAGTGTCCGTATCTGCCCCAGGACAAGATCGATCTCTAGCCCGTGGAACGGGCCATCGGAGGTATCAGGAAATGCCGGTTCCGGAAGCGATGGCCGCGAAGGAGAAAACGCAGTCGGTTCACCGGGAGGTGTTGGTGGGGCTGAAGTACATCCCGGACGAGAAGCTGGATTGGTGCCCGATGGGGAAGGCCAAGACCCCTCGGCACATCGGTCTGGAGTGCGCGGGGGCCTACAAGTGGGGCGCGGCGATCATCCGGGGCGGGCCGGCGGAGTGGCCGGAGGCCAAGGACGAGGACTACCCGACGCGGGAGGCCATGGTGGAGCTGCTCGATGCCTCGTTGGCCGAGTTCGCGGCGGCCCTGGACACCGTGACCGAGGAGCAGCTCAACGAGACGCGCGAGGTCTTCTGGGGCCAGGAGTCGGTCAGGAACCTGCTCTGGATCAACTACTGGCACAGCGTCTACCATGCGGGGCAGCTGAACTACATCCAGACCATGCTGGGCGATACCGAGATGCACATGGAGTAAGGCCCTGGCAGGCGTCCGGCCCACGCGTGGCGCAGGGGGCATGCACGCACGGCCCCGGCATCGCTGCCGGGGCCGTGGCCGGTACGATGCCCTCGGGGGTGTTCCGCAGGACTGAATGGGAGTCCGCGATCTCGAATCTTGTGGCGTGCCGTGCGGAGAGGCCGGATAGCCCTGCGGAGCCATTTGGCCTCTCCGAACGGCTCAAGTCCCGCTTCGGACGAGAATCGCGGATTCCTATTCAGAGCCTATCCTGAAACCCGTGGCGCAGCCGTCCAGGTTGTGTTCAACAACGGGTTTGACGGGCGAGGACGCCCGTCCTACGCGAACGGCAACGGCTTGAGCGGGCAGGAGTCTCCCTCTTGCCGTGCGGTGTTCGTCGCGT
>Ga0315289_10000038_pt1 | contig 209141 bp, 202 predicted proteins | sample YL17G11_40_MG_FD_203452 | JGI IMG/M metagenome (GOLD analysis project Ga0315289, IMG submission 203452) | Sediment microbial communities from Yellowstone Lake, YNP, Wyoming, USA - YL17G11_40 | ecosystem: Environmental > Aquatic > Freshwater > Lake > Sediment | place: USA: Wyoming | collected... | reverse complement strand
TGTTTTTTTCAGTTATGTACAACAAATCTCCTTTTTTTAGGTTGTTTTTAGTAAGCCAGTCTTTTGGCAAAGCAAGCGTATGAGAAGCTGCTCCTGATTTTACAAGTTTTCTTATTTGCACTTGGGGTTTCACCCTAAAGGTACCCGTGTACGGTTTTGTACTATCTCGCTTTGCTCGATAGTACGAACGGGACTGTTTGTTATCTAAAACACCTTTTGTATATACAAAACGTGTTTTACATATTATATGTACGTTAAGTATATATAAATCTTTTGTCATAATACTATTGATTGTTTAATTGCATCCACGAAATGCATAACACGAAATCACATAAGAGGTGAAAAAACCAAAAAGCAAAGAAAAAACACAAAAGTGTTTTATTACAAAACACAAAAGTGTTTTCGAGCTTTACGCAAGCCGCATCAATGTGTGCGCAAGATGGGCTGCATAGGTTGTTAAATGACGACATAGGCGAGCGCAACCACTACAAACCACAACTAAACCATGTCTGATTACATAAACCTTACAAAAGTGATCAAAAATGATAAACAGAACCACAGAAACAGCAAGCGGATCAGGAGAAGATGGAATTTCCTTCCCATTGGAGCAGAGATTACAGCAATTACCTTCACCTCAATCTTCAAAACAAACTTATGTTGTTAGAAGCGATTATGATATTTTTGCTAGGGTTAAAGAACTAGGAGAAGAAATTGCAAGATTAACCCAAGAAAGAGATCAATATCAGAAAGACAGCATAACAGATGCTCTGACAGGCGTATTCAACAGAGGGTATTTTGATGCTTATTTTGCACAGCTAAAGGCTAATTCAGAAAGAAATGGAACTCCTTATACTGTGCTGATGGTAGATATAGATAATTTCAAGAAAGTCAATGATAGATGGGGCCATGGTGTTGGAGACAGAACACTAAAACAAGTTGCCCAAACTTTAGAATTGAATGTAAGAACAGGAGACTGCGTAACCAGATATGGTGGAGAAGAATTCGCTGTAGTGCTGTATGGAGCAGACCCTAAAGATATTTTTTCAAAAATTGAAACATTAAGAAAATCTGTTTATGATACTGTAAAAACACCAGATGGAAAACCTGTCTCAATAAGCATCGGAGCATCCGATAGCTGTTCAAGAAGCGATACACTGCATACTGCAGACCAGTTACTTTATGCGGCCAAGAGAGCAGGAAGAAATAAGACCAGGGCATTTGTCGGTAATGTCTTATATTACACTGAAAAAAAAGCGGAGGCGGCTTAGATATCCGGATTTAAAATGTAAAAAGGCAAAGAACATGTCATAGTTAAGGGCATAGAAGGTTTAGATCACTCTGTAGCAATATAGACTACTAGTATTTTTTCCTTTTATGTTCCTTTTTCATATTGATAATAAACCCACGGCGCGAGTTTTCCCCACTCCCTCACGAAAAATATAATATTCCCTCTTTCTAAAGCGCCACATCGGGTTTATTTGATATTATAGAGTATAGAAAAACATATAAAAGAAATTCTGCTAGCTAGATTTATGTATTTTGACAAGCTAGACCTTAACCTGTGGAAAGAAGTGCAGGACAGATTCTCTAAAGAGCTGAATCTGCATATCTATGTAGCAGACAGGGAAGGCAATGAGGTTGTTGTTTCTGGAGAAAGGCCATTTTTGATGGAATTGATAAAATCAAAAAGGCCTGACCTGTTTAAGGAGAGGAATTACAGGCAGATAAATGAGCTTGATGAGACAAAAGAAGCAGAATTGTATAATTTTTATGGGGTTGTCAATCTTATAAAGCCAGTTATTTTGCATGACAAGATGATTGGAGCGATTGTTTTTGGGCCAATGCGCTCTGAAGAATACAACTATGGCAATCTTGCACCTAGGATAGGTGTTGAAGAGAATGAGCTTATTGATACTGCAAATGAGATAAAGCCTGTTGATAATGAGAAATTAGAGATGTATAAGAAGATAATCTCAATATTAGCTACTTTGATACCTAAGCTTGCGCATCAAAAACAGTCAAGAGACAAGCAGCTGTCTGAGCTGAAGACACTCTATTCTGTGATAAGGACTGTCAATTCCACTCTTGAATTGGACAAGGTTTTGAAGAATATCATGAATTTCCTTGTAAATTCTTTGAATGCAACTGACTGCTCTGTTTTTGTGTATGGAGAAGAAGGAGAGAAAAAATATTGTTTAAAAGAAGATGCGCAGAAAATGGCTTCTATTGAAAAAGCAGTCTCCCAAAAGGCGATTGAGGAAAAGAAGCTCATAGTTGTAAAGGATGTGAAGCTTAGGTTTGGAGAGGATGTTGGCAAGGAGTATAATTCAATGCTATCCATACCTTTGAAATTAAAAGAAGAGATAATCGGGACAATAAACCTTTACGGCAGCTCTGCAGACAATCTAAGCGAGGATGATCTTAATTTCATATCTGTCATAGCTGACCAGGTTGCCATTGCTGTAGCGAATGCGCAAAGATTTGAGCAGGTAAAGGAGCTTGCTGTGGTTGACAAGCTTACTGGCATGTTTAACAGGAGGTATTTCACAGAGCTTATTGAAAGATATCTTGAAGAAGGATTAAGCGTCAGTAATCCTATTGGCCTGGTATTGTTAGATATAGACAATTTTGGAAAATACAACAATACGCATGGGCATCCACAGGGAGATGAGCTGCTTAAGGAGATATGCGGGGTTGTCAAAAATAATGTGCGCAAAGGAGATATCATCGGAAGATATGGAGGAGAAGAATTCATGATAATGATGCCTAAAGCAACTCCTCAGGAAGCGCTTGAGGTTGCTGAAAAAATAAAGAATGCTGTTGCAGAGTATCCCTTCTATGGAAGAGAGACGCAGCCAAATGGGAAAGTCACTGTAAGCCTTGGGTTGCTTGTTTGTAGGGCAAATATTTCACTTAAGGAATTATTGAAAGAGACTGATGATGCCTTATATAAAGCAAAGAATTCTGGAAAGAACAAGGTTGTGCAGAAAGTGATACTGGCTGCCAACTTAAAGGCTGAATTCAGCTGATTTTGTAGTAAAATTTAAATACTATGAATATTCATAGGTATATAGGTAGCTATATTAGTATGTAAGATATTATGAATATTCATAGAAAAGAAATACTGGACCTGCTGAAGAAAAACAGAGTCATTACTACTTCTGAGCTAGCTGGTTTCTTAGGCATTTCATGGAATACTGCTGAAAAATGCCTGCTTGAGACAGCTCTGGAAGGTAAAATATTGAGATTGAAAAAAGAGGGTGTTAATCTTTGGATTTTAAAATAAAATCACTTAAGAGATATGCAGAATTCCTTCCTATCCTAGCTTTTGCAGTCGCTCTTGTATTAGGCAGCATTGCTGGTTTAAACCATGGAATGATAGGCAAGACAACCAGCTTCAATCCATTGAAAGAGATAAGCATCGCTATAGGCCTTGATAATACTGGCCTGGATAAGACTGTTGAGATCCAAAAAGCGCCTGAACCAAAAGAGGCGGAAAAGCCCTCTATCTCAAGAGGTAGTTTTGTTGCAGGCGGTTCATCCGGCGGAGGAAGCTTTCAAACTACAGTAGAGCAGCATGGAGATTACCCTGTCTATCATGCAAAGATGATTGGTTATGAGGATCCATTCCAGATCAAGGACTATACTGTGAAGGTCATCGGAGACAAGGAGATATTTGTAAATTTCACATTAGGGTTTAATGATTCCTGGACAAAAAAGGAGCTGATGCAGCATTATTCAGCAGATAAGGATGTGAGCATATGCATCAGGAACCGCCAGACGTCATTCAACAATATCTCGGATATGGACACTAATTTCCCTGTCGGATTATTGAAAAAAGGATTTTATGAATATAATCAAGATGGAAAAGCATGGGTCTGTTCCACTATAACTGGCAGCAATCTTTGGAGCAATCTAGGCGTCATCAGAGAGCAGGGCAGGTGGTTCTCTGGAGTCATTCATTTATCTGACTGGGCTAACTTTGAGATAAGCTTTGGAACAGGCTCAACAGTAATTCTTTTATCTTTTGCCCCTCCAACACTTGCTGATAATGCAACAATAACAGCAACAAGCGCGCAGATTAATATCTCAATCACAAATGCTTCTGATTTAGCTGAGATGAAGTTTAATTGGAACGGCACGAATTATACAATATATAATGATTCCCTTCTCTTGATGCTGAACTTTGACAGTGTAGATAATTCGACAAAAGTCAATGATGTTAGCAGATATGGGAATAATGGAACTCTCAGTGGAAGCAACTTTGCGAACTTTGATGACAGTCCTGATAGTTTTGTGGCGGATTGTGATGCTGCGGTAAATTATTCTTTTGTTTCTGGCAAATTTGGAGATGCTGTTAAAATATGGTCAAATAGCGGGGCTTCTGGAGAGGGCTGTTTTTATAAATATACTGGGACGCTAAAAGCAGGAAACGTATTTTGGGTATGGGCGAAGGGGAGAGTCATGATGCAATTGCATAACGGCACCAGGCTTAGTCAGATTGAAGACATGGCAGGCAATATATATGCGTATAACACTGGACAGAATTATTCTGATTGGACATTATTCAAGCTTGTTGTAACAGAAAACTCGAGTGCTGCTGGAAATATGTTAATTCTTTATAGCAGAGAATCTGCTAGCGGAGAAGAAAATGCAGGTTATTACGACTTTATATGGAATGGAACTTATTTTGCAAATGGTAAGTATGGAAGCGCTTTGAGTTTTGACGGAGTGAATGACTTTATGCAGGGAACTGGTGTTGGGACAAAGGCGAATGATTATTCGTTCTCTCTTTGGATTAAGCCAAGCCAGATAGGTGTATTTATGGATATAATAGAATTCAATAAAAACAATTTTTACCCCGCATTAACAGTTGCATCGGACAATAGATTCTTACTTTATCTTAATCCTACATACTATCTTTATAGTATTGGCAATGCAGAATACCAATCAAAGAAAGACACGTGGATTCATCTTGCTGCAACAATCAATAGCTCAAATTATACGCGGCTTTACATAAATGGTGTTGACCAGAGTGGTTCTGGTGATTTGAGTGGCAGTCCTGCGGCTATGAACAATGAGTATGTGCTGGCAAATGTTTATTACTCAATACAGTATTTCAACGGCTCAATTGATGAGGTAAGAGTCTGGAACAGGAGTTTGAGTGCATCTGAAGTCAAGCAATTATATTATTCCAATTTCAACAAGTATGATATAGATAAATGGCTGTTTTATGTGAATGAGAGTAATTTGACAGATGGAACATACACCTATTATGGTTATGCCAAAGATACTTCTGGAAATGAAAACACAACTGGAACAAGAACATTAACAGCAGGAATACCTTCTATACAGTTTGTATCACCAACACCTTCAAACGGAACAGTAACAACAAACACTTCTGTTGTAATCAATGTTAGCATAACTGAAGTTAACTTAAAAGAAGTCAAGAAGAACTGGAATGGAACAAACTATACTTTCTATAACGATTCCTTGCTTTTGATGATGAACTTTGACAATGTTTCTGCTTTGGGAGAGAATGCAACAAAAGCAGTTGATGTTTCCAAGTGGGGGAATAATGGAACTCTTGGAAATGCAACTGCAGGAACACAGCCGACATGGAATGCAACTGGGAGATATGGCGGAGCGTATACATTTGACGGAGTGAATGATTATATTGAGACCCCCTCCATAAACATAGGAACTGGAGCTGTTACGTTTTCTGCATGGGTAAAAGGAAACGTAATGGGCGCTAATCATGAGCAGGGCATAATTGAATTTTATAATTCGACTAGACCCTGGTTCTTTACACTTGAAAAAGCTACCTATAACAATACCTTGACAATATATGTAGGATATAACGACCAAACTCCAAATACTATTAGTAGTCCTTCTGGTCTTTGGCCTGCTTCTGATACTAACTGGCATCACGTGCTAATGACGAGAAACTCCAGCGAGATAGTGTTATACTTTGATGGCAACAGGGTGGCCAATTCTTCACATTCTAATTTTGTGAACTTTAACATAGGCAATAGACCTGTCAGAGTAGGCTATCCATCTGAGCAATATTGGGACGGCTCAATCGATGAAGTTCGTGTCTGGAATCGTTCGCTTTCTGCTGATGAAATAAAACAGCAATATTATTCCAACCTTAACAAATACGACACAGACAAATGGATATTCTATGAGAATGAATCCTTGCCTGAACCTTACAGCTCAATGACTTACAATTATTATAGCTGCGCTAAGGACACTGCTGGAAATGAGAACTGCACTGATACAAGGCAGTTGACTTCACAGTCAATAATGCCTTTGATTAGCTTTGTCTCTCCAACACCTGATAATAGGACAAATACAACAAACACTTCTTTTGTAATCAATGTCAGCATAACAGAAGCTAACTTAAATACTTTAACAAAGAACTGGAATGGGACAAACTATACTTTTTACAATGATTCTCTAGTATTGATGATGAACTTTGAGAATCTTAGTGTTTTGGGAGAAAACTCGACATTTGTCAAAGACTTGAGCAAATATGGCAATAACGGCAATTGTTCAGGAACAGGCTGCCCTACATGGAATGTAAGCGGAAGATATGGCGGAGCGTATACATTTGACGGAGTGAATGATTATGTAACCTTGGCTCGGCCAATATCTGGAATTCAGAGCGCAAATTATTCGATAAGCGCGTGGGTTAGACAAAGTGCAGGAGTAGGGGCTACTAATTTTAACGAGATATTCTACCAAGGCTATGATGGCGCTCATGAAATCAGATTAGAGCTTAATGTAGTAAATTGTCATGCTGTTTTCAATACTTATGAGGCAGGATATGGATCTGTTTCAGGGACAACAAATGCATGCGATGGAAGGTGGCATTACCTGACTGCTGTAAAGTCAGGAAATACTGGTTATATTTATGTTGATGGGAATCAGCAAAACTCCGGCACTGTAAAGAATGTAACCTCTACTGACAGAGCAACAATAGGCGCGGCAAGATATACAGGTGGCATAGTATATTTCTTCAATGGCTCTATCGATGAAGTAAGAATATGGAACAGAAGCTTAAGTGCTGATGAAGTCAAGCAGCAATATTATTCCAATCTGAACAAATACGATGTTGATAAATGGATATTCTATGAGAATGAATCCTTGCCAGAGCCTTACAGCTCAATGACTTATAATTATTATAGCTGCGCTAAGGACGCTGGAGGTAATGAGAACTGCACTGAGACAAGGCAATTAACTTCACAATCAATAACGCCTTTAATTAGCTTTGTCTCTCCAACTCCTGAGAATGGGACAACTACAACTAACACTTCTGTTATAACCAATGTCAGCATAACAGAAGCTAACTTAAAAGAAGTCAAAAAGAACTGGAATGGAACAAACTATACTCTCTATAATGATTCACTTATTGTAATATATAACTTTGACAATGTATCTGCTTTAGGAGAGAATTCTACTTATGCAGTTGATGTTTCAAAGTGGGGGAATGATGGGGCTTGCTCTGGAACGACTTGCCCTGTCTGGACACAGAGCGGGAAGTATGGCGGGGCTTATGTGTTTGATGGTGTGGACGATTACATAGAAACAGCAAGCAGTAATTTATTAAATATTACTAATCCTTTCAGTTTATTTTCTTGGATAAAAGCAAAACAAGACACAGATTCATATAATGCTATTGCAGGGCAATATAATTTTTCTTACCCTAATGGGTATGGATACTTGCTTTATCTTACTGGTGGAAAAATCAGAGCAAATGTTTATGCTGGAGCAAGTGGAAGTAGTCCGCTCACAATCGGCACCAATTATTTAAATGACAGCACCTGGCATTATGTGGGGTTCACTTTTAACGGCTCAATAGTAAATCTTTATGAAGATGGAATTTTAGTATCAAATAGCAGCTTTTCTTATTATCCTCTTATGTTAAGCAATAAAATAACAATTGGATTAAGAAGACCATATACTGCAGACCAGATGCCATTCAACGGTTCTATTGATGAAGTAAGATTATGGAACAGGAGCTTATCTGCAGATGAAATCAAGCAGCAATATTATTCCAACCTTAACAAATACGATACAGCCAAATGGATATTATATGAGAATGAATCACTACCTGAGCCATATGGCTCAATGACTTATAATTATTATAGCTGTGCTAAAGACACTGGAGGAAATGAGAACTGCACTGAAACAAGAACATTGACTTCACAAGCAACATATCCTGGTGTAAGCTTTGTATCACCAACACCTGCAAATGGAACTTCAACCACAAACACTTCTATTGTAATCAATGTCAGCATTACTAATGCTTCTAATCTAGCTGAAATCAAGAAAAACTGGAATGGTACTAATTATACTTTCTATAATGATTCTTTAGTTTTGATGATGAACTTTGATAACGTAAGTGCATTGGGAGAAAACTCCTCATTAGTTAAAGACTTGAGCAAATATGGGAATAATGGGACATGCTCTGGAACGACTTGCCCAACTTGGAATGCGAGTGGAAGATATGGCGGGGCTTATAAGTTTGATGGAAACAACGATTATATTGATGCAGGAGATATAAATGCAACTGATAACACAACCAGCTTGACTTATGAGGCTTGGATATATAGAACAGGAGGAGATACAACTGGGGGGATTATTTCAAAATATGCAAGCACAAGTTCTTTAGTTACTTTGAGTCTAGGAGGAACTATCTCTGGAGGAGACGACTTGGTTCTTAGGGTAAGCAATGGCTCAACTAGTTATGGCTACACATCAAGCAATCTAATTTCTCTAAATCAGTGGTATCATGTTGTCATGGTATTCAATGGCTCTGCAACAGGAAATGCAGAAAGACTTAAGCTTTATCTTAACAATGAAAATAGAACACTTAATTTCTCCGGAACAATTCCATCTACAACTCCAAGCACCACTTCTTCTGTTTTGATAGGATGGTATGCAGATAAACAACATTATTTCGGCGGAATGATTGATGAAGCAAGAATATGGAACAGAAGCTTAACTGCTGATGAAGTCAAGCAGCACTATTATTCCAACCTGAACAAGTATGACGCAGACAAATGGATATTATATGAGAATGAAAGCAATCTAACTGTTGGAGATTATACTTATTTCAGCTGCGCAAAAGACATTATAGGAAATGAGAACTGCACAGAGACAAGGAGCTTAACTATAATTTCAGGTGTAGATACAACAGCCCCATACTGGCATAACAACCAATCCAACCACACAACCAAATACGGAGAAGACGTATGGTTCAGCGTAAACTGGACAGATGATACTGCTGTTGATTATTCAATATTCAGCTACAACTCAACTGACAATGCCTTATTAACAAATGACACTGCTTATGACTGCAATGATGCCTTGACCTGCCTGCACAATGTAACAAAAACTATAACTCAGACAAGAGGAGAAACATTCTGCTGGATGTTCTATGCAAATGACACAAGCAACAACTGGAATGAAACAGACTTGTGGTGCTTTGAGATAGAGAATACTGCTCCTACACATACAACTCCAATATTGAATGCAAGCGGATATGAGAATTATACAACTTATGATTTAACCTGCTACAACCAGTCTACAAATGACGTTGATGGAGATCCTGTCACAAATAGGTTCCAGTGGTATAAGAATGGAGTTGAGCAGACAGCATTGGAAAACATCACAACAGTGCTGAGCGGAAACACAAGTGCAGGAGAAGTCTGGAGATGCGAAATAACCCCAAATGACGGCTATGCAGATGGAATAACACGGGCTTCAAACAATTTAACTATACTAGAACTTCCAGACACAACTCCTCCATTAGTTTTCTTAAACTTGCCTGCAAATGCAACCAGCTTTACTGCAACAAACAATGTGACATTCAATGTCTCTGCTACAGATAATGTTGACTTAGACAACTGCACATTATACACCAACATAAGCGGAACATGGCAATCAAATGGAACAAAGGTCTTTGCTGGAACATCTTATAGCGATGTATGGGGTGTATACAACCTAAATAATGGAACATATGTCTGGAATGCTTACTGCTGTGACAATTCTAGCAACTGCAATTGGAACAATACAAACTTCACATTTACTGTAAGCTATACTCCTCCGGATACAACTCCACCACTAGTCTTCCTAAACTTGCCTGCGAATGCAACTAACTTCACATCAACAAATAACGTTACCTTTAACGTGTCTGCAACTGAAGACACTGATTTAGATAACTGTACCTTATACACCAATATCTCAGGAAGCTGGTCAGCAAATGAGACAAAGACATTTACAGGCACTTCTGATGAAGATTTGTGGAATTTCTATAATCTAACTATTGGAAATTATAAATGGAATGCATACTGCTGTGACAACAGCAGCAATTGTGCATGGAATAATACTAATTTCACATTTACAGTAAGCTATACGCCTTCTGTTCCTGATACAGAGGCTCCTTTAGTGTTCTTGAACAGCCCAGCCAATGGACAAGTATTTGGCGCAACAAATGACATTACATTTAATGTATCTGCAACAGATAATGTTGATTTAGATAACTGCACATTATACACCAATGTCTCAGGAAGCTGGCAAGCTAATGAGACAAAGACATTTACAGGACTATCAGATGAAGATATCTGGACTCTAAATGATTTGGCTAATGGAGATTATAAATGGAATGCATATTGCTGCGATAACAACAGCAACTGCGCTTGGAACAACACAAACTTCACATTCACTGTAAATATAGGGGCAGCAAACAATCCTCCTACGCATACAAAACCAGTATTAAATTCAACGTATGGAACAAACTATACTTATGAAAACTTAACTTGCTATAACCAATCAACTTCAGATTCAGATGGAGATCCTGTCACAAACAGGTTCCAGTGGTATAATAATGGAGTTGAGCAGACAAGCTTAGAGAATCTGACAACAGTTGTTGCAGGCTACACAGCAAAAGGAGAGAACTGGTCTTGTGCAGTCACGCCTAATGATGGAGAGGATGATGGAACAACATTGTTCTCTGACAATTTGACAATCAGGAATGCACTGCCAACGCAGTCAACTCCATACATCGGAGCGCATAACATATTCACAAATGGCTTGGTTGCTGAATACCAGTTTGAAGACAGGGCAAAAGATGAAACAGGAGTTAATAATGGAACAATAAATGGAGCAACCTGGACTGATGAAGGAAGGGTTGGAAAAGCCTATGAGTTTGATGGCGTTGATGATACAATCTCTATATCTGACGATACTAGTTTAAGCTTTGGCAATGGCTCAGATGATAACTCTTTAAGCATCTCAGCATGGATTAATATGAAAGATGCGACTGGATTTGGAATATTGTCAAAAGATGATTACTCCAGCAATAGAGAGTATGGATTTTTCACTGTAGGATCAGATGTATTAGCAGTGTATTTCTTTGACCAATCTACTGGAGGATACATAGGAAGATTAGCCCCTGCTATGACTTCCTATGAAGGAATATGGGTTCATGTTGCTGCAACTTATACTGGCTCTGGCACAAATGAAGGAATAAAGCTTTATGTAAATGGAATTCAGGTTGATAATGGAAATAACTCTGATGGCAATTATACTGCAATGGAAAATTTAGCTAGCCCAGTTCAGATTGCAAGAAAAACTAGTCTTTATGGAGAAGGAACAATAGATGAAGTATTAATCTTCAACAGGAGCTTGCATCCATCTGAGATACTATTAATCTATAACACTTCAAAAGGAGATTATGCTGATTCAAACCAGGATTTAGGATGCTCTGCAAACAATACATATGATGCAGATAATGATACTGTCAAGAACATCTATAACTGGTATATGAATGACAGCTCAATCGCAGTATTGAACATGCCATTTGAAGCAGGAAGCAATTCAACATGGACAAGAGATTATACTCCATTTGGAAATAATGGAACAGTAACCAATGCTATCTGGAACTCGACAGGAGGATATGACAACAAAGGAGCTTATGAGTTTGATGGAGATGATTATATCAATGTAGGAACTGGAGTAAACTTACAGGATAAGTATACTATTGTTGCATGGTTTAAAACAATTGACTCCTCTATATACCAGACAATATTTGGCAGTGATACAGGTAGCGAGGCACTGTTGAGAATAGTTGATGGAAAATTAACTGGAACAGCTTATGTAGGGTTTTATGCAGAATGGCCTAATTATTATGTGTCTGGGTTAACAACAATACAAAACAATATATGGTATCACGTAGCATTTGTTGTTGATGGTGTTAATCTGACATTGTATCTTAATGGAGCAAAGGATGGCAATGATACAGCACAAGCAATTAATATAACTAATAACAATAACCCCTCGTATATTGGACAAACAGGTATGTCTTGGTCAAGGCAGTGGTGGAACGGCACAATAGACGAAGTATTAGTTTTCAACAGAAGCTTGACAGCAGAACAGATATTAGAACTGTATAATAACCGCACTCAGACAATAGTTGCAAATGAAACATCTTGCGGAGAAAACTGGTCTTGCGAGATTACTCCAAATGACCAAGACCCAGATGGAGCTACTTTTGGCTCAAAAGATGTTCCAATCTGCTGTGATGGTGACGGAGATGGATTCTGCAGCTTGGTTGACTGCGATGAAACTGCAACGTATATCTATTCTGCTCCTGATGGAACATGTGATGAAGACAATGACGGGTTCATTGATTACGAAGCATTTGTAGATCCTTTTGCAGCTATAGCTCTAGGGGAGCAGCCTGATTTTGTGCCTGAAAATAATAAATGTCAATGTGTAGTAAATGATGCAGCAACACATTGCAATCCACCTGGAGGTCCAATACAAAAGTGGTGTACTGTTGCAGACGTAACTTGTGGCAGCTGTGATCTTTTATCCTGCACGTCTAATGAGCAGTGTACTAAATTCGGAGAAGGATGGCATTGCGTGGAGCACAGCCCAGGAACATGCGAAGGTCCAGGACCAGTCCCAGAATTCACAACAATTGGTATAATCGCAGCAATAATCATCTCGTTATTAGGAGCAGTACTGATTGTGCACAGGCGCATAAAGAAAAAGAAACATAAGAAAACAAAGAAGAAGAAAAGGTAATTATTTTCCTGTTACTATCTCTATGACATCCCTATGCTTTAAAGAATAATCTTTGCCAACAACCATTTTTGTCCTTACATTTATTGCCCTTATGAACTTCTTGCCTAAATCTGTATGGAGGTGATAAGCAAAATCCAAAGCAGTTGAGCCATGAGGCAATAAGAAGCAGTCTGGCAGGACATTCCCATCTTTGTCTGAAAGCTTGTTGACTCCTCCTGGAAATATCGCAATGTACTTCAGCAGCTTTAATACAGCATCATCCAAAACCTGCTGCACTCCGGTTGAGCCAAACTTCTTCAAGACATTCTTTCTGATGAATTCAAGAGCTTTTTTCTGCTGCTCGTTTAATTTGCCATTGTCTAATATCTCAAAATCACTGCTTCCTGGAATGTATTTTATCAAATCTTTTTTAGCAGCTTCTTTCAAAGCTAATTCAGAATCAGATGAGCAAGGGATTATTATATAATCAGGAAACATCTTCCTGATCCTTTCAAAATTTTTATCAGCGCCAGGTATATCAACCTTGTTTGCTGCAATTATCATTGGCTTTGTTATTTTCCTGAGCTCTGCAGCAATCCTTTTCAAATCATCTTCTGTCCATTCAGATGGCTTTTCTTTATTCAAGCCAAGTTTCAGTATTACACCTTCAATCATCTTTTCATCTGTTCTAAGGAAAGACAGCTGCTTTGCAAGGGCTTTCTGTATCTCTTTTTTCTCCTGCTGCACCTGCCTTGCAAATTTTTCCCATCCTTTTGTTATGTTTCTCAGATACCACATATCTAATTCAACTTCAAGGAATTTAACATCATTTGCAGGATCATAGCTTAATGGCTCAATAGCTTCTCCTTTTTCATTTGTTGCGCCTGCTATGTCTATTACATGTATCAAGACATGAGCCTGGTTCAAGTCATCAAGAAATTCATTGCCTTTTCCAAGGCCTTTATGGGCTCCTGGAACCAAGCCTGCCACATCAAGCATGTCAATTGGCACAAACCTTATCCCATCAATGCAATAGCCAAATCTTGGATTGCATTTTACCTTGAATTCCTTTTCAATGCATTCAACCTTGACATATCCAACGCCGTGGTTTGGCTTGATTGTTGTAAAAGGATAATTAGCTATCTCTGCTTCTGCCAAGGTAGCTGCCCTGAAAAATGTACTTTTTCCACAGCTGGGTTTTCCTATTATCCCGACTAACATATTATCCTCAAAAAACCTCACCTTTAAATAGTTTGTTTTTTTAGTATTTTCAGCATGTTAAAGGCAGATTTTCATATACACACAAGCGAAGACCCTTATGATGACTGGATTAAGCATTCTGCTAAAGGCTTGATAGATAAAGCTTCTAGAGAAGGTTTTGATGTTCTATCTATTACAAACCATGGTATCATAACTTATAACGAGGAATTAACAGAATATGCAAAAGACAAGGGGATTTTGCTTATACCAGGCATTGAGCAGCATATTGATGGAAAAGAAGTAATAATCATTAATGCCCCAAAAAGCATTGAGAGGGTCAAAACATTTATGGGGCTTAAAGAATGGAAGAGAAAACATCCCAATATGTTTGTAATGGCTCCTCATCCATTCTATCCAAAAAGACGTTGCTTAAAAAATGATTTTTTTAGGAATATTGATGTTTTTGATGGAGTAGAATACTGCCATTATTATTGCAATGGATATAATCCCTATAATAAAAAAGCTAAAAACATGGCAATAAAATACAACAAGACATTGATAGGAACTTCTGATGCCCACAGACTAATACAATTCAACAAGACATATTCATTCATCGATGCAGACCAGGATATTGATTCTGTCATAAAAGCGCTTAAGGAAAACAAGGTTGAAATAAGAACAAGGCCTTTATCTTATTTAAGCTGCATAAGAGCAATTGTTCCTATGACTATCAATAGAATCAAAAAAGGCATTCTAAATTCAACGAAAAGTTTATAAACCTTTTTCTGTATTTTTACTATATGCCTATTAAAAAGCTGGATAGACCAATACAGGCAGCAAAATTAAGAGTAAAATATAGAGATATTTTCAATCTAAAAGAATTCTATAGAGCAATGCGCGAATGGCTTGTTGAGTATGGTTGGGGTTCTGTTGATTCTGATGGAGAGATTGAAAAAGATCAAGATTGGTGGGAAACAAACTATATAGAAAGAGTAAGCTCAGACGGCTCAAAAGAGATGTATTGGTGGTGGAGAGTACAGAAGCTTCCTGTAATAAACAGCTATTATAAATATCATCTTGACCTTGATTTCCATCCATTAGGCATTACTTCAACAGAAGTAATGAGGGATGGAAAGAAATTTAAAGTTAATAAAGGCGAAGTTGAGGTATGGGTTTATGCTTATATAGAATTTGACTACAAAGGCGAATGGAGTAAGCACGCATTTTTGAAAGCATTTAACAAAGTTTTTCCAGAAAGGATATTCAGAAAAGAGCTTTATGAAGACCATAAATTAGAGCTTTATAGGGAAGCTTATACTTTATTGGCTTATATGAAGAAATGGTTCAAGTTAAAGAGCTTCTTGCCATATGAAGAGATAGCTCCATTTTATCCTGCACAGTCTTATCCTGTCTGGAAAAAGGAATAAAAGAAATCCAAAGAATTCTTCGAATTCAGAGGTTGTTATCACAACCCAAAGAACTTCGTTCAAGGATTGCTATCGCAATCTTTTTAAACTAAATGCTTATTCTTTTAGACATTGCCTCCATAGCTCAGTGGCCAGAGCGGCTGCCTTGTATTTCAAACCAAAGGTTTGCAATCCTTCAAAACCTTCGGTTTATGAAGTAAGCAGCAGGTCAGGGGTTCAAATCCCTTTGGAGGCTTTGAACTTATTTGTAAGGGGATAAAAATGGGAATAAAAGAAAAATACCAGGAATTAAGCAAAAAGTACAAGCTGCCTTCTTTTAATGATATAGATAATGAATTTGAGATTTCTACAATCGAAGAAGATGCATTCTTGTTAAGGGAGATAAGGAGAAAGATTGCTGAAAGGATTGAATGCTATACTGATATCTTGGAAAATGTACTAAACCCCGAGTCTTTGACAAACATGCTTGAAGCAAGGATTTTCGATGACAATGAAAGGAATGAGATATTCAAAATCAACCAAAAACTGATGTTTCTCAGCAGGCTCTCTGTAGAAATTTCTATTGGAGAGGATGACAAGAAAAGCAGCGATTATATCAACCAGGTTTTCAGTGAATGGGATGGAATCAAAAAACAATACTTAAAATTCATCAGAAAGATAAAAGACAGCTGGACAAAAGAGACTGATGGCAAAGAAGAGCTAAAGTACATGGGGTGAACATATGAAGATTGTCTTATTAGGAGCACCAAATTCTGGCAAAGGGTCAACGGCAACCAGGCTCAGCAGCTATTACAATGTCCCTCATATTTCTACTGGAGACATATTCAGAAGGCTTGCTGAAGAAGGCTCAGAATTAGGAGTAAAAGCAAGAGACATGTACTGGAAACATGGCAAACTTGTGCCAGATGACATCACTATCAAATTAGTTGAGGAAATGCTTACAAAACCAGAATACCAAAAAGGTTTCATAATGGAAGGATTTCCAAGAACAGTTGACCAGGCAAAGGCGTTAGATGATATACTTCACAGAGATTACATGCTCATCAATCTAGATGTAAGCGATGAAACACTGCAAGACAGAGTAGAAGGAAGGATAGTCTGCAGCAATAAAAAATGCAGCGCCATCTATCATGTAAGGAACATGCCTCCTAAACAAGAAGGCATCTGCGATAAATGCAGATCACCTCTCTATAAGAGAGAAGATGACAAGCCAGAAGTGTTCAAGCAAAGGTTGGAAGTATACAACAAACAGACAAAACCTGTTTTAAAATATTATAAAAAAAGGGTAATTCATGTAAGCGGAGAAGACAATGTTGATTCAATTGTTGCAAGAATTAAGCAAGTGATTGGAAACTAATATAGATATCCCCAGGTCTGAAGCTTGTCAGAATCAGTCAACCATTTGAAACCAATATCTGTCCTGTAATACATGTTCTGAAGCATTATGTTCTTGAGCCTGATATACGCCTGTTTTCTTGCTTCTTCAACAGTTGTTCCTGAGCCGGTTACCACAAGAGCATAACCTGATTCTCCTGCAATGCCCCATACATTATTTTCCATCTTGACATCTCCAAGATGAACCCCTTCTAGGTTAGGCTTTTTGAAAAGTATTGAAAGGTCTTTGTAGATAAATGATTCTTTTTTGTCATCAAATGGGAAAGGCGGTATTGCGACAACAACACCTATCTGGAATCCTTTTTTTGTTTTCAGCTCAAAGGTTTCTTTTTTTGCAAGCCTGTACAGGAACTCTCCCATCTCGCTTGTTATGCCTTCCATCTGTATGCTGATTGTAGGATATCCAAACCGCGAAGTGAATTCCAAGGGATATATCCCTTTTGAGTTTGCAATGCAGTTTATGTCAATATAACCGACATACCCTGATTTTGCAATATCAGGCTTAATCTTAAGAAGAGTGTTTCTAAATATCTCATTTGGAGGAGCCCAGTACATGAGCGTATTTCCGCACCAATAAGGTTTTCCATTTTTTCTCACATACATTACATGATTCTTAACTTCTGCGCAATAAACCTTGCCTGCATACTTTATTTTTTTGACATCCCTTTTGTCTATCCAGGAATCAAGTTTCTTCACCCTTTCATGCACCTCATATTGAATCCTGGCTGAGCTTGTATAGTGATCTTTTATCCATAAAGTGCCTCTGCTTTTTCTTTTTTTGATTATCCCTACTCTTCCAATCTTCAATAAAAGCTCCTGCACATCATCTGCAAGCCTTTTTGAAGAAGTGTAAAATATGCGATATCCATTCTTCATCAAAGTCCCGTCTCCAAGGCAATACCATCTCAAGAAGATACTAATCTGCTTTTTTGAAAGGGTTTTTATAAAAAACGGAACAAATTTTTCATAAGACCTTCCAAACTGCCTTAAGTAATCTGCTAGTTGCTTATTATTTGTATAGAAGACATTATTGCTCTTTTGAGCCTTAAAATCAAAAGGCATACTCTCCAATAGTTTTTTTATAATCCTTGATTTCTCTGCATTCTTTTGCGCTATTGCTATCCTATTTCCAGATACATTACCTTCTGCTGTCCATATCCCCATAAAAGCAAGCCACTTGTTCATCGGTATCTTCATCTTAGGAATAACGTGCTGCACCACCCGTCTTCCTTCATAATGGCCCATTTTAGTAGAAGGCAACACGAAATGTTTTTGGTCTTCTCCAATCCAAGACCCTGTTCTTTTTACAACTGATTGATATTCCATATCTTTGGCTTTTACAAACTTAAAATTATTCTTATTACTCCTAAAATCAGTCTGTGAACATAGATACATATTATGGTCAGGAGTAATGCAGATGTCTAATGTCTGGTTCTGAATAGAAATTAATTCTTTATGATGCTTAAAATTTACCAAATGACTTGGTTTTTGGTATTCTATTTTATGGTTGGATGGGTTTAGGGTGCAAATTTTATCATCAGCATCTACATTCTTAAAAAGTTCCCATCCTCTATCTGTCAAAACTTCAGTTTTGTCATCATAGCATCCCATCTCGCCTGTATACGGGCCTATGTCTCCTGGAAATAATTTTTTATGCTCAAAATTGATGTTAACAGGATAGATGAAATCCTCTCCGTTGAAGAATGCTCCTGCAGCAACCTCAACACCAGCAGCCAGCTTCTGCAATTGGAATTTCTTGATCTTTTTAGCCCACTGCTTCTTGTTCTGCTCTAAAATCTCTATCAAATCCTTTCCATCCTCTTCCTGGCCTAAAAACAATATCCCTTTCTGGTCTGAATTGATGGTTCCAGATGGCTTGAAAACATACCTGCTTGGATTGGATTTTATGAACTCAATTGCTGAACCAAAATCCGTGAAATCCCAGTGCGGCAGAACAGACATCCCTACTCTTTCCATCTCATTCTGCCCAAATTCCCTGTCTTCCTCTATCTTGTCAGTGTATTCGCTTCCTCCAACAACCAGTTTTCCTGCTTTTCTCAATGATTCTGCGACTGAGCCAAAGCCTACATCATCAAAAACAATGACATCAGCCCAGTCCTTGTGCTTTTCCCAATGTTCAACTTTGTCAAGAAATCCATCGTAAACATCCTTATCCCGCTCTGCTTTGATGTAAACTTTGACTTCATGGCCTTCTTTTTTAACCTGCCATGCCAAATCTCCGCTTAAGCTTTCATGCGAAACAAAAAGAAATTTTTTAGGTTTTTTAAATTTTGCTTCACTATTGTTTTTGTTGTTTCCATTACTATTAGCTGCTTTTGATTCCATCTTTTAGTTTATAAAAACGTTGTTATATAAATACTTTTTTTATTTTTCAAAGATTTTTTCTATAATCACAGTTGCATAACTTGCTTTCGGCAGCCTGAAAGAAACAATTGCCTTTAATTTATCTTTGTTCAATTCATCTTCAATAATGTTCGTGCTAAAATTTTCAGGCTTTACAAACAGATCCCTTTCTCCACCTTCTGAGCTCAGCTCTTTTATCTGGGTGATAATGAAATCCCTCCCTGAAACCTCTTCTTTTCTGAGAGTATCTTGGATAATCCTTTTTAGCAGAATATCTTTTATTTCTTCCACTTCTGTCTGAAACCCAATAATTGGGATTTTTATGTTTTTAAGAGGGTTTGTGAGCATATATTCTTCAACTACCCTGTTCCAAAGCAGGCTCTGATAAGCATGGATGTAAATCTTTCTTGTTTTCAGAGGAATCTGCCTCAATGCTCCAATAAAATCAAAGGGCAGTCTTTCTATGTGCTCTTTTGCTTCTTCATTGTCTATCAGCTCAATTGCTTTCTTGAAATTTTTTTGCACTAGCAATTTTCCAATCTCAGCATTGTTTTTAGAAAATCTTTGAGGGCCATATAAGTTAGGGATAATATCTTTTTGCCTTATCCTTTTTGTTGAAAGGTTCCTTACCACAATCACAAATTCATTTCCCTTCAGGTCTCCGAGAGATATTGGCTTGTTTCCATTGCCGATATACTCCAATTCTATATCCTTAAACCCAAGACTATCAACTTTTTCCTTGCTTATTGATTTTATTGAGATAATCTGCTTTGTAACTGCCCTTTTGTCTTTTGCTCCTGCAAAACCTATTCTTTTCAATGGGATATTTAATCTTGATGCTATTGCTTTTACAGCATCCATTGTCGTATAGTCTGTTTTTACAAGCCAGAAATATGAATATTCTCCTTTTTCATCCAATTCGTAGATTGGAATCTCTTTTACAATAAAATCTTCTGGCCTTTGCTTTATCTGGTACATACACATTAATAAATCAAAAAGTTTTATAAACCTTATTAAATGACAACTTACTATGCACCTGTAGCGCAGCTTGGATAGCGCGACAGCCTCCTACGGTTTTGATGATTAATGACGATCTCGTATCCCGATGGGATAGGAAGAGAGTTGGCTGAGAAACCGGATAAAGCTGTAGGTCGGGGGTTCAAAACTTAGGGACTGCACGTCCCTGGATGAAAGTCCCCTCAGGTGCGTTTTCATGAAACTAAAATATAAACTCTTAATTTCATTATTTGTAGGATTAGTGGTAATCATAGCTATCTACCACTATTTTTCTCCTTTAGAGCTTTTCAGGCACATCAACCTTTATTCTTTTAAATTCATTCCAATGTACTTAGTTATTTCATTCTTGATAATGGGCTGCCTTGTTATAAGATGGCAGAATATCTTAGCTTGTTTTGGACAACCTGTGAAATTCTGGAAATTGTTTGAATATAAGCTTGCTGGATTCGCAATCAGCTATCTAACCCCTACAATGCATATCGGAGGAGAGCCTGTAAGGGCCTATCTTCTTAAAAACCATGATATAGCATTACCAAAAGCAATCTCTTCTGTGCTATTGGATGATGCAATTGAATTTTCTGTTGACGTTGTGTTCGGCATCATTGGATTTTTATTGATAATCACCCATTATGCAATTTCAGGAAAAGCAACTGCATTAATCCTTGGAGCGCTGCTTGTTTCATTCTTCATTATCGGAAGGTTTTTTTATATGCATTCAAAAGGAAAAGGCTCGTTTTCTGCAACAGTGGAATTTTTCAGGCTTCACAAATTTAAAGGCATCCGGGCAGTAATAGAAAAAATCAAGCTTATAGAAGAAAATACAATCTTTATCTTGAGATGGAAAAAAGGCCCTTTCTTGAAATCTTTTGCAATTGCAATTGTCTTATGGGTATTGATGTTTTTTGAGTATTATTTTGCGTTAAGGATAATAGGTTACACGCCTAACATGATGGAGATTTTCTTAGTGATGAGCTTGGTTGCATTGGCTTATGTTGTGCCTGTTCCAGCTGCACTAGGAGTATTAGAAGCTGCCCAGATCTCGATTTTCTTATTTTTAGGAATACAGGTCTATCTTGCGATTGCCCTTACTTTTTTAATCAGAACAAGGGACCTTATCTGGACTTTAATTGGATTAATTTTTGTCTACAAGCACAGCAGGCCTGTTTTAAGAAAGATGTTTAGATAAAATGTTAAAACTAGCTCATTTATCTGAGGCATTAAGGATTTTTAAGAGAAGCCAGGCTGTAAAGAAGCATGGAATCAAAAAATACAAAGGAAATGCAGAAAAAATTTGCAAGCAGATAGTCAAGGATTGCTGGAATGGAAGGTATTTCCAGGTCAGTACAGGGCATTTCTGCCAGTTCTATATGAGAGATTTTGGATTTTGTGTTGATAGCTTATTGAAACTAGGCTATAAGAAGGAAGTCAAGAAAACACTGGAATACGCATTAAGCATTTATTCCAAGCAAGGACTGAAAACGACAATAACTCCAAATGGAAAGGCTGTTGATATTTTTGTGTATTCTCCTGACACGCTAGCTTTTTTAATCAGAAGTTTAAGAGCTGCAGAAGCTCATGATTTAATATCAAAATACAAGGATTTTTTGATTAAGGAGATTGATATGTTCTATAGACTAGTTATTGACAAGGAGAGCGGTTTAGTTAGAACTGATAGATATTTTGGCGGAATTAAAGATGAAGCAAAAAGAAGAAGCAGTTGTTATGACAATTGCATGGTTGCAATGCTCAACGACGAATTAAATAGATTAAAGTTCTATAATCCCTTTAAAAAATATAATTTCAAGGAAATACTAACAAATATGTTTTGGAATGGCAGTTACTTTATAGAGGATTTAAGAGGGAACAAGAAAGTAGTAACTGGAGATAGCAATATCTTTCCTTTTTGGACAGGAGTTCTTGCTGATAAAAACATGCTTAAGAAGGCAATTGAGCAAATACAATTGAATAAATTAGATGAACCTTTTCCATTGAAGTATACCAGTACAAAACACTCTCAGCAAAAAATGATTTTTGTTGAAAAGTTTGTTCCACGATACGAAAGGGATACATGCTGGATGCACATGGGCCCTTTATATGTCCATTTGGTTAAGCAGGTAGATAAGAAAAAGGCAGATGAATACAAGAAAAGATATAATCAAATGATAGAGCAACATCGTAATTTTTTGGAGTTATTCAATCCAGATGGAATTATTTTCAAATCTAAATTTTACCATGCAGACGAAGGAATGTTGTGGGTTGCTAATTATTTGACTCTTTAAACCATCATTCTTATATATAGGAATTTATTCGCTATTCTTGATGTTAAGCATAATCATACCTACATTAAATGAAGAAAAATACCTGCCTTTATTGCTGGATTCTATAAAAAAACAGGATTTTAAAGATTATGAGATGATAGTAGCTGACGCAAGGTCTAAGGACAATACTGTAAAAATAGCCAAGAGTTATGGGTGCAAGGTTGTTAAAGGAGGCTTGCCTCCTGTTGCAAGGAACAACGGGGCTAAATCAACAAAAGGAGACTTGCTTTTATTCCTTGATGCGGATGTAATTATTGGGAAAGATTTTCTTCGAGAAACTGTAAGCGAATTTTACAGAAGGAATTTGGGCGCAGCAACTTGCTATTATAGGCCAATAAAAGGCAAACGGGTAGACAAGGCTATAGCCTTTGTTGCAAATAGGTGGATTCAATTAAACCAATATACTAACCCTAATGCTGCTGGATTTTGCATATTTTCCAAAAAAGAGATACATGAAAAAATAAAGGGTTTTAATGAAAATCTTAGGCTTTCAGAAGACCATGATTATGTTAAGAGGGTGAGCAAACTTTCTAGATTTAGAGTTTTAAAATCAAGAAAGATAAATGTTTCAATGAGGAGATTTGACAAAGAAGGCAGGCTGCAATTAATAAAAAAGTATATCCTCATACTTCTTCATGGATGGTTCAAGGGAGAAATAAAGGACAATAAAATAGAATATCAATTTGGCGATTATTAGCTTTTAAGAATCAAAGATTCATATATCTTCTCTAAATCATCAATTGTTTTATCGATTGAGTAATCTTTTATAATCCTTTTTGACTCTTTTCCGCATTTTTCTCTAAATTCTTTGTTTTTTAGAAGTGTTATTATATGTTTAGCAAATGTTTTGCAATCATCTGCAGGTGCTATGAACCCATTTCCATCGATAAGCTCTGGAACTCCCAGCTTATCAACTCCTACTATCGGAAGTCCAAAAGCCATTGCTTCTAAAAAAGTCATTGGTTGATTTTCTGTTTTACTCATCGATGCAAAGATAGAGCATGCTGAGATGAGTCCTGAACCTATCAATTCGTTATGTTGGATACTTCCAGTAAATATTATATTCTTTCCGTCATACTTAGACTTAAGCTCATTAAATAATGGTCCATCTCCTACAACAAGCAATTTAGCATCAGGCATTTTTTTAAATACCAGTTGCATTGACCTGATAAGAAGGCCTATGCTTTTTTCATAAGATACTCTCCCTACAAAAAGAACAGTTTTATCATTAATTCCATACTTTAATCTTATCTTTTTCTTTTGTGCTTCATCAACTTCCCTGAATTTTGATAAATCCAGCCCATTCTTCACAATCATAATTTCTTTTTTTATTTTGTGTTTTTTGAGAATTTCCTTTGTTGCTTTTGAAGGACTTATAACCAGATTACTTCGGTTATAAAAAAAATTTGAATATTTCCAGGCAATCTTTTCAATTGATTTTATATTATCTAGTTTAATATGCTTTAGATAACCTGGTTCTGAGATGTAAGTATGGAATGTTCCAACAAGGGGCTTTTTCATAATCTTTGCGCACATTATCGCTTCTCCTCCTAATGTAAAAGGAGTATGAAAATGGATTATATCTGCCTTGAATCTTCTTAGCTCTCTGATCAAACGGAATGTTGATGGAATAGTAAACCTAAAATCATCATAAAAATAAGCATTAACAGAATTAATGAGCTTAACACGTATATTTTTGCCCAGATTATATCTGTCTGCTTTTTTTAGTTTTGGGGCAATTATCAGTATTTCATGGCCTTTTTTCTCCAACTCTTTTGCAGAATTAACTACACAAGTTACTACTCCATTTATAGCAGGCAGGAATGTATCTGTAAAAATAGCTATTCTCATATGAAATTAGAGTAAAATAGAGAATAAAAATCTTACTATTGTTTATAAAACAGCCTTAGCAGCTCTTATTTTGATTAGCAGCATCATAAAAATCACAGATGTCAAAGCACCTGCAAGGTTAAACATCATATCAAAGTAAGTATCATATCTTTGCAAATCACTGTTGAATGTAGGAAGCCCATCGCCTGTGTCAAATATGCCTCCGTTTTCTACGCCAAAATAAGTTTGGCCTATGAATTCATTGACCTCTAACAAAGAACCTAGTCCTAGAACTATAAGAATTGCAAAACTATAATGAAGAAATTTCTGTTTTTCTGTAATCATCTGTGATATAATATATGCAACTGCAAATCCACCTGTAAAATGAACCAATTTATCATAGCCGATAACATCCTTTATTAAAAAATGCGAATATAATCCAACATCGCCTGCTAAATGTAAAAAAATTGCCAGGGCTACTAGTGAAATTGCTCCTACTGAAAATTTTTTTCTCCTATCATAATAATATAAAACTATAAAGAATCCTATGCTAATCATACTATCTGCGACAAATGACAATCTGACAAAAAGTGAATAGGCCAAGAACATAAATGTAATCAGGAGTATTGCTGAGAAAACATGCTTTTTGTTGATTTTCATCATTAACTTATTCTTTTAAAAAGTTTATAAATTTTTCTATTCCCCTTATATACCGCAAGCCATATAATCAGAAACCTGTATTTGCTGCTAATTATCTACTTTTTTTGATACTCTGTAACTTTAGTTTTTTCATCTGTTAGCTGATATGTGATATTCCCGTAAGGCAGATTGACCCAAAATTTCAGAAATCCGGTTGGAGGAACAACTTTTATCTTATCTGCGGGAGGCATATACATTATTCCAAACCTTACATTAGACTTAACATATATGCCTTGTTTTTCAAGTTCTTTTCTTTTTGTTTTTTGCTCTTTAATTTTTTTCTTAATCCTCCCATTGCCTATATCATCAGAAAGATCCAACCAATTATGCCAATGCTCTCCTAAGTGTCGATAAGCAAGAAGTTGGACAGCGAATCCTTCAGTGCATTGTCCATAAAAAGAGCCGTGAACTCTTATTTCTTCAGCTGGCGTTTTATCAATCAAGGCAGTGAACTTTTCCCAGTCTTTTGGATGCACTTCTCCATATTCAAAAGGAGGCATATCATATAATGCAAAAGAACAGGATTGAAATCTTTCCCCTTTTTTTGATACTTTCTTTAAGAATCTTTCATGTCCTTCAATTCCCTTCAGGAGAACTGGACAATCACTAGACTCCCATCTTTCAACAAGCTGATCAAGATATCTTTGATAAGATTCTGAATGATATGCTCCATTAGACTGCTCATGCAGTATGTCAGGATGCACAAAAAAATCAATTGTCTTCATGATTCAGATAATAAAAGTTGATTTAAAAAGCTTTTATAATTGCAATCCATGGCAGGCCTATAATCAAATCATTCAATAAGCAAAATGCTCCATGCATTCTATTACCTTTTTGATACCCAATGCTGCTGCATTTGTTGCTAATTTTGCAGATCCATAGATGATTAAAGGAACATAGTTTTGCTCTAAAGCAGCACAACTGCAGTAAGTTATTGCACATGCTTCTGCCAGATTCGCAGATATCCCGCCTGCTTCAAAAGATATCCTTTCCAATAGAGATGAAGGCATGCTTTTTTCTATCTCTATCCTTTCTTCACTGATGCCTCTTGATAAAGGATGATAATTAAAAAAAGAAGCTGCTTCAAAAGCTCCGTGAATAAATGGGTGCATCTTATTTCTCCTTCAATGCAGCATGGGCAGCTGCTAATCTTGCGATTGGAGCCCTGTAAGGGCTGCAGGATACATAGCTTAATCCTACCTTGTGGCAGAATACTATGCTTGCTGTATATAAGAAAAAGGGATTTTAAGGAGTTTTTAAATGTTACGGTGATTTCTATTTAACGAATTTCTTAAGAATATCTGCTGCCTTCTTCCCGTCAATCTTTCCTTTGAATTTTGCCATCACCAAACCCATATAGGCTCCAATGCTAAGCCCGGGTTTCTGCTTTACTATCTTTTCAATCTCTTTCTCAACCTCTTCTTCAGATGCTCCTGCGTATTTATCCATAGATACCAATTTTCCTGAAGCATGGCCTATTAAGATGTCTATAACAACATTTTTTGGAATTTTGTCTTGCTCTAATGCAGAAAATATCTCTTGAAATTCTTTTTCTGTTATCTTGTCTGTGTCTAAACCAAATCTTCTTTTGATTTCTTTTAATGTAGGGACTAATGTGTCTGCAATAAATGCTGGTTTTATGTTTTTGAACATTTTTACGAATTTCTCAAACATCTCAACTTTGTCTGATTTTGCAATCAGCTTTGCCAAATCAGAGCCTAATCCCATTTTTTCAAACTTTTTTATCTTTTCTTCAATCAATTCAGAAAGCTTTATCTTGGAAATATCTACTTTTAATGGGACAACGTCTGTTTCAGGATACATCCTTGCTGCTCCTGGCATTGGCCTTAAAAAAGAAGTAGTTCCATCTGCCTCGACTTTCCTTACATGGCCTTCTTCTTTTTTCTTGAGCTTTAATTGCCTATCCACTTCTTTTGCCAAAACATCTGGAATCTCTTTTAATTCCTGGAATCCTTTTAATTCAACCCTGTTTTTTCCAGAAATAGAGACATTCATGTCCTGCCTTATTGTGCCTATGCCTCTTTTAACTTTTCCAGTGCTTCTTAAAACCATGCCTATTTTTTCAGCTGTTTCTTTTGCATGTTCTGGGTCTTTTATATCCGGAGCAGTTGCAATCTCAACCAATGGAATCCCTAATCTATCTAATCTATATCTTGTATGCTCTTTGGAATCCTCTGTTTTTTGAGCTGCCTCTTCTTCTAAGCAGATTGTCGGGATTTTTACAGGACCTTTGCTTGTTTCAATAATGCCATCATAAGCAACCAAAGCTGTTCTCTGGAATCCTGAAACATTGCTTCCATCAACAACTGTTTTTCTCATCACTTGTATCTCATCGACAATCTTTGCTTTTAACAGCAAAGCAACCTCTAATGCAACTTCAACAGCTTCTTGGTTGATTGAATTTGGAGGAGATTCATCTGTATCAATTAAACATACATCTTTGCTGTTTCCTTCATAAATAAATTTTTTTGATTTCTTCATTTCGTATTTAGCCGCGATATCTATTTCGCCTAGCTCCCCTGCCACGGCCCTTAATTTCCGTTCAAAATGAATATCTGGTTTTTCATCAGAATTAATGCTAGGACACCTACAAAATAATTTATTTGTTTGTATCTGTTGATGAACCTCTAGTCCGCACTTAAAACCAAGTTGCTTATAATCATTCATTTTAGTTCATTGTATTCTTTAAGTAATATATATTCTTTTTTATTTATTTTTATAATTTTTGAAAAAAACACTTCAAGCACCCCGCTGCAGAATATAGGTTCTCCCCTTGATGTATATTTTGATTTAATATCAAAAATTTTTTCCAAATTTTTTATTATCATATTAGGATTTTGATTAAGCGACCTAATATACTGATTTGATAATCCAACACTCCCTCCTCTTAATCTAATAAATTTAGCGATTTTTACTATATCTTCGTCAAAAAATAAAGGCATCCTTATAGAATTTGTAGAGCCTTTACTCATTTTCCATCTATGTTTAGAAAGAATCTTAAAAAGACTCTCTTTAGAAAAATTTATCGATTCAAATTTCTGCAATATCTCACTTAATCTTCTATTTTCATTTCCCTTATATTTTAAATTATATTTTTTAAGAAGTGATTTTCCATCTATTATCACTACTCTACTAAGACCAAATATCTTTTCATAGTTTATCATCTTTCCTTCCAATAAATATTCTTTGACGTCTACTTTGTTATCTTTATAATAATCATTTAATTTTAAATGATTTAATAGCCATAACCTTTTACGAGGATGAAAGAATCCCACTTTTTTGCAATATCCTTTAAAATTTGAACTTTTGATGGAGACCCTAAAAAATGTATTCTTATTTAGCCTTCTTTTATCAATTTGAAAAATTATTTCTTTATTCTTCAGGAATCTTTCAAATGAGCTAATTAGATTTGCACTCCCGCTTTCTAATACAATTTTTCTACTGTTTCTTGCTACCATTCCGTCTCCATCCATGACTCCAAGCCAAAAATAATCTTCAAGATAAGTATCTTTGTAACGGGAGGGAATATCAATTGAAAATGTTTTATTTCCTGGTTTGAAACCAAAATATGCTTGGAATATCTTCTCTAACCTTTTTGATCTAAACACTATGATATATTGATTACCTCTTCTCCTTAAATCTGGCAATTTTTTATCCAATAATTCCTCTAAAATCATCTTAATATGATTTAAAAATTTGTTAGAATAGTGCAATTCACTTATTACTGAAGAACCGTCAGATAACTCAAATCTAGTACTTCTTGGTGAATCTTTATAAAATGATCCATCAGCAGCGAAATAGCCGATGAAGTATGCAAACTTAGGTGTTTCTATTAATGCTTCTATTTTTGTATTTTCCATAAACTAATATAAGATTTATGATTTAAATACCTTACGGGGTACTGACCAGTGACCAGTGACTGACTCGAATTGATGAAGGTAAAGTCGGCATTGGCTGACAGACCTTCTTTGACAAAGGTTTATAAACCTCTTTTATTGAATAAATTTATGGATAGGCAAGTTGTTGAACAAATAGATAGGATATTGGGGCAGTACAGCTATAACGATAGAGCTAATCTTCTTGGAGCATCTGGTTTAATTTTTGATAAACAGACAAAAAGAGCTACGCTTGTAGATTATGTGCCATCTAGCTATTTAACAAGAGATAAAAATGGCACTTGTCTCAAATTAACAAAGCTGGCTTTAGAAGACATTAAAAGAGAATTTGGAGACAGTCTAGAAGTCAGGGCAGTTACTGGAAATGAGCCTAGGTTTTTTCCTGAAGGAAAAGGATTGCACAATTATCTTATTGTCAATTCAAAAGGCAATTCTTTTGTTGTTGACCCTTGTTTCAGATACATTGCTCCATTTGAGGATTCAGGATATTCTGTTAAAGAAGATTTAGTTGATTTTTCAATGCTAAAAGGAGGAAGCATAACTCTGGAACAGGATGATTCTGCTCCTTTGCAATCAAATTCAGATGGAATAATCAGAGTTGGACTTAAACTGGAGAAAGATTTATTTAAACTAGTTATTGCAGCGCTTACAAAAGATAGAAAAGAGCATTTGTACTATTATTATGGCAAAAACTTTTTTACTCATGCATTAATCCCATATTTGGAAGAGCCAATTGATCCAGTAGAAAAAAAAGTTAAAGAATTGGTTGAGAATGCTAAAATTCTTTAAGGCCTTTTCCACACAACAACTCCTTTCTTAATAACTTCCCTTACCCTGTGCAAAGGAATCTCAACTTCTTCGCCATATCTTTCAACAATCATGAAGTTACCTTCCAGTCTTTTAATATCTGTATAGGGCAGTTGTTTTCTTTCTCCCATATCAATGTAAATCAAAACATAATCAGAAGGAGATTCTCTTTTATCCCATTTGATTTTGTTAATCAAATCTTTTATTGTTATCATTTAATATAAGAATTCCTTATCCAAACTTCTTTCAGTTATTTCTCCTGCAATATTTGATAGCATCAATTCTTTTACTTTGTTTTTGTCTTTTGTCTTCGCCAAGACATAACATAATTTAACATATGCTGTTTCTGGATGCATGTCTTCTACAAAAATGCAGCCAAGCCTTATGGATAACTGCCTTAGATTAGTGTAAACCAATGGATGGACTCTTCCATATATTGTTTCAGCTGCAATCACTACAGGAACATCCAGCTTCTCTATTTTTTTGAATAATCTTTGAGGAAGATTCCCAAGCCCTGTTGCAGTCAAAACTATTCCTTCATAGCCATCCAGGCTTTCTGATTTTATTCCTGGATACAGGTAAATCAATCCGACATTTTCTTCAAATTTTGTCTCTGCCTTTACTTTGCCTTCTGAGCGTTTTTTGTATTTTTCATTGATTATCTCAATCTTTCCGTCTTCATAGATTTTTGCAATAGGCAGATCATTGATTGGCCTGAAAGCATCTCTTCTTGAAGTATGCATTTTCCTGACTTTTGTTCCTCTTATCAATAAGCAAAAATCATCATTTGTCGTGCCATGCATGCAGGTCATTACTTCTGCTGCATCAAATTTAGCAGCTGCTGTCACTGCGCAAACCAAATTCATAAAAGCGTCTGAAGAGCCCCTGTCAATGCTTCTTTGTGCTGCTGTGAATACAACTGGCTTTGTCAAATCTTTTAGTAAGAAAGAAGCTGCTGCTGTTGAATAATGCAAAGTATCTGTTCCTTGTGTTATAACAACACCATCTGCTCCTTCATTAAGCTCTTTTTCAACTTCTTTTGCAATAACTAGCCATTCTTTTGGACCCATATCTTCTGACATGATTGACATTATCTTTTTTGCTTTTAGGTTTGCTATGCTTGCTAATTCAGGCATCATTGCAACAAAGTCTTCTGCTGTATAATCAGCATAAACTCCTCCTGTCTTATAATCAATTTTTGAGGAAATTGTCCCTCCTGTAGAAATAATTGTGATATTTGGAAGATAATCTTTTTTCTTTAGTTCTTTTTTAGCTGGCTTTTTCGGAGCATATTTCTCTACTAATTCAATGCTTTTTATTTTCTTGTTGTCAATGCCTATATTGTATCCATTGTCCAGCTTTACAACAGTTATATCTTTGTCTAGAATCTCAGGCCTTGGCATCAGAATTCCTATGAATTCTTCTTTTTCAGTCAATACCTTAACTCTGTCTCCTGATTTAGGCAACATCAATCACCTTTATCAGATGCCAGCCAAATTGCGTCTTGATTGGCTTTGAAATCTCTCCTTTTTTTAATGAAAATGCAACATTCTCAAATTCCTTTACCATCTGGCCTCTTCCAAACCAGCCTAAGTTGCCCCCTTTTTTTCCAGAAGGGCAAAGCGATTTCTCTTTTGCAATCTTTGCAAAGTCTGCTCCTCTCTGTAGGTCGAACAGGATTACATTTGCTTCTGATTCTGTCCTGACTAAAATGTGTGATGCATTTACTTTGCTTGGCATTTTATTTTGCTAATTTAGCTATTGCTTTTACTTCATCTTTATGCAGTGTGACTTTTGTGTGTGGCGTTTTAATGATAATGTCGTCTCCTTCCCTTTTAACATTCTCCTTGACATGGTATTCTTCACATTCCCAAATCATTGGCTCGCCTTGCTTCCATTCTCTTGCTTCTTCTGCTTTTTCTTTGGCAAGGTCAGGAGGAAATTCAATTCTAATCTTCATTTAATTCACCTCTATGGAAACAGAAATAATAAGGATATATAAAATTAACCCATATAAGAAGGCCTTTCCTTCATTTCCCTTGCTCTTGCTGATTTGAACTGGCCTTTCAAGTCTTCATATGATTTTTCAATATCCTTTGTTACAGAAGGCAGTACGTCATTCAATGCTTTTTCAAAATGCTCCATTCTTACTTCTTTTGAATTCATATCTTCTCTCAAAGCAATCATTGCAGCTTCTCTGCAGACGGATTCTATATCAGCTCCGACATATCCTTTTGTCTTTTCTGCCAATAGGTTTATGTCAATGCCTTTAACAGGCATGCCTTTTGTGTGTATCTCAAATATCTTTTTTCTTGTTGCTTTGTCTGGTATTGGCGTCAGTATAATTCTGTCAAACCTTCCTGGCCTTAATAATCCAGGATCAACCATATCAGGCCTGTTTGTTGCTGCTATTACAACAACATCATGCAATTCCTCCAATCCGTCAATTTCTGTTAAAAGCTGGTTTACAACTCTTTCTGTTGCCTGGGCTTCTGAAGATAATCCTCTTCTTGTAGCTAATGAATCAAGCTCATCAAAGAAAATTATTGTTGGAGATGCCTGCCTTGCTTTTTTGAAAACTTCCCTTACTGCTTTTTCTGATTCTCCAACCCATTTTGACAATAACTCAGGGCCTTTGACTAAAATGAAATTTGCTTTTGATTCATTTGCAACTGCTTTTGCAAGCAATGTCTTACCTGTTCCTGGAGCACCATATAATAAAATCCCTCTTGGAGGCCTTATTCCCATCCTTTTGAACATCTCTGGATTTTTCAAAGGCCATTCAACTGCTTCTTTTAATTCCTGTTTTATCTTTTCTAATCCACCAACTTCTTCCCATTTTGTTGTTGGCTTTTCTATCAAAACTTCTCTTAATGCAGAAGGCCTTACTGTCTTCAAAGCTGTCATGAAATCATTTTTTGCTATCTGCAGTTTTTCTAAAGTTGCCTGCGGAATAGCTTCTTTTTCTTGTAATTTTAATTCAGGCAGTATCTTTCTTAGAACAATCATTGCAGCTTCTCTTGCCAATGCTGCTAAATCAGCTCCTACAAATCCATAGGTTATTTCTGCTAACTCATCTAAGTTAACATCCTTTGCCAAGGGCATGTTTCTTGCGTGAATCTTCAGGATGCTTAATCTTCCTTTTTTAGAAGGAACCCCTATTTCCAATTCCCTGTCAAATCTTCCTGGCCTTCTTAGAGCTGGGTCAAGAATGTTTGGAACATTTGTTGCTGCAATTACAACTAATTTGCCTCTTGATTTCAAGCCATCCATCAATGCAAGCAATTGCGCAACTACTCTTCTTTCAACCTCTCCTTTGACTTCTTCTCTTTTTGGAGCTAATGAATCGATCTCATCAATGAATAATATTGAAGGAGCATTTTTTTCAGCTTCCTCAAACTTCTTTCTCAGATTCTCTTCTGACTGGCCGTAGAATTTGGACATTATTTCAGGACCATTTATTAAAACAAAATGAGAGTTTGTCTCATTTGCAACTGCTTTTGCAAGCAATGTCTTGCCTGTTCCAGGAGGACCTTGCAGTAAAACTCCTTTTGGAGCTTCAATTCCTAATCTTTCAAATATCTCTGGATGCTTTAATGGCAATTCAACCATTTCCCTAATTTTCTGTATTTCTTCATCCAATCCTCCAATGTCTTCGTAGGTTACTTCTGCAACTTCTTCTTTTATTTCAACTGCTTCTGGATTTAATACTACTTCTGTTGCATCTGTTATCAAAACAGACCCTTTTGGAGAAACATCTGCTACTACAAATCTCAAGTTGCCTAAGCCAAAGCCTCCAATGGATTCTTCTTCAAGCATCCTGAATATGTCTTCAAAAAATGGAGAGCCTGTCATTGTTGTCCTTCTTCTTTGGGCTCCTCCTACTGATACAATATCTCCTTTAACAACAGCTCTTCCCAGAAGTCCTTGTTTGAACATCTGCGGAGATGCTCTTACTACAATGCCTTTTCTTGCAGGAGCGATTATGACTTTTTTTGCTTCTTTGACTTCTGCTCTTCTTACAGCAACAACCTCTCCAATGCTTGTTCCTGCATTCTTCCTTATGATTCCATCCATCCTTATTACATTTAAGCCTAAATCTCCTGGATATGCCCTGTCAACTAGCGCTACTGTTGTCCTTTCTCCCTGGATTTCAATAATATCTCCTCTGCTTACACCAATCTGGCGCATCTGGGCAGAGTCTACTCTAGCAATTCCTTTACTTACATCATCCTGTACAGATTCCATTACCTTTAGTTTAAGCTCTTTTTCAGATTTCATTATACAGCTTAAAGCCCCCAAACTAACTTTTATGGCTAAATAGAATAAAACCGCTTTTTTAAACCTTTCGGAAATGCAGAGCATTTCCGGAGGTCCCAAAATCTTTGATTTTGATACCTTTCTGTTTTAAGGTATAAACTGCTTATTTCTTTGCTGCTGGAGCCTCTGTCTTTACCTTTGGCAAAGGTATTGGAGGAGGCAGGTTAATCTGCTGGCTTAGTATCAAAGCCTGCACATTGCATTTATTTAGGATTGTATTGATTAATACAGGCGCTACTTCTTTTGGCAATGATTTGCTTTTTTTCCAATTTTTTGCAAATTCCTCTACTTTTGCTGCTTCTGCCAAGTACAATACTTCTCCTGAAAACTTCATTGAACCCATTTTTGGCTCATATGCTACTGTATAATCAAACAGTATCTTGGCTACTTTTTGAGAAGATGCTCCTAAAGACAGTGTGCTTTCTTCAACACCTGTTATTGCTACATTGTTCTTAATATCAATCTTGCCTGTTAAAGCTCCTTTTCTTTCAACATTTATTTTGGTAAAGTTAAATCCCACAATTGCCATATAATCACCCATATATTTGATAACCTGGTATTTTTCACATAACTTTATATATTTTTCCCTATTTCTTAGTTATATGAACCAGCGTGATATTGTCAGAAAGTGCGGGGCATAAATTTTCTTGATTTCTTTATATCTTAATATATAATACTTCATGGAGGTCTATATCATGGCTAACAAATTATACTATCAAATAAAAAAATCAGTGGATTTGAGCAAATTTCCTGAAATAAAAGGATATGATTTCGAGAAAGGATTTGATTTTGATAAATTTATACAATCTTTGTCAACATCAGGGATACAAGCTGCTAATCTTGGAAGCGCTATAAATGTTGTAAACATAATGATAAGGGAGAAGGCTCCTATATTCTTGTCATTTACTTCAAATATGGTTTCTTCTGGAATGAGGGAAGTGATTGCTTATTTAGCTAAGAACAAGAAGGTTGCTGTGCTTTGCACATCTGGCGGAGGAGTTGAAGAAGATGCAATTAAGGCCCATATGCCCTTTAGAGTAGGAGATTTCCATGTCAAAGGAGAAAGCCTGCTTGATGCTGGAATTGGAAGGATTGGCAATATCTATACTTCAAATGAGCATTATTCTTATTTTGAGTTTTTTATAAAAGAAGTTTTTGAAGAGTTATTGAAGCAGCAGAAGATTGACAAGCAACCTATAACTCCTACTAAGATATGCTGGATGATGGGCAAGCTTATTGGGGAGAAGAAGGATTACAACAAAGAGAATTCTTATCTCTACTGGGCTTATGTAAATAAGATTCCTGTGTATTCTCCTGGAATAATTGATGGAGCAATTGGAGATATTGCTTATTTCTTCAGGAAAACAAATCCTTCTTTTGTGATTGATCCTCTTGCTGACCATCTGAAGCTGATTGATTATGTACTAAATTGCGAGAAGACAGCTGGAATAATTCTTGGAGGGGGCATTTCAAAGCACTATATGCTAAATGCAAACATCTTCAAGGAAGGCTTTGACTATTCTGTATATATCTCAACTGCAACAGAATACGATGCATCTGATTCAGGCGGAAACCAGGAAGAAGCGATATCATGGGCAAAGATAAAGCCAAATGCTTTGAGAGTTAAAGTTTATTCAGAGGCTTCAATTGCATTTCCACTTTTAGTTGCAGCGACTTTTGCAAAACTATAAATAGTATTCTTTTTTACTTTTAATCTATGCAGAAATTAAAGCTAATCAAGGATTTAAGCAAGTTAGAAGAAACTCTTAAAGAACAAGTTAAAGATGTTTTTTCTAAATGGGAAAGTATTGCTGTCAAAGTTCATATGGGTGAGACAAAGAATCCTTATTATATCAAAGCAGATGTGATTAAAAAGATTGTTTATGTTCTTAATTTACTTGAGTTGAAACCATTTTTATTTGATTCTGTTGTTCTTTATGGAGGAGGAAGAGATAGTGTTGAGAAATACTACAAAACAGCAGAAGAGCACGGATTTACAGAAGAAGCTATTGGATGCCCTATTGTTATATCAGATAAAGGAGTTTTAGTTAAAACAAAAGATTTAGTTGTGCATGTCTGCAAAGAACTTGCAGAAGCAGATGGAATGCTTGTTTTAAGCCATGTAAAAGGGCATTGCAATGCGGGATTTGGAGCTGCAATTAAGAATTTAGGAATGGGAGGAGTTGCTCCAAAATCTAAAGCAGATATCCATAAAGAAGAAAAAGCTTCTTTTGACGAATTGTTAGCAGAAGGAGCACAGGCTGTTCTGAAAGCAGTTGGAAAAAAAGTGTTTTATGTCAACTTCTTGATTAATATTGCAAAGGAATGCGATTGCTGCAATGATGCTGGAGAAATAGTTGTAAAAGATATAGGTGTTTTGTTTGGAAAAGATATTGTTGCAATTGACAAGGCTTCTCTTGACTTAGTCAATAAACAAAATAAGGATATATTTAAGAAGCTGCACAACCATGACCCTCATTTACAAATAAAATATGCAAAAGAATTAGGGATTGGAGAAGAAGAATATATCTTTGCATAAACCATTGGGCACTCAAATGTCCAGTGGGTCTAGATGGGCTGTATTGCCCTGATTTAGGCATTTAGGCAGGTAAAAATCCATTGGTCACTGGACATGACCCCGCAAGGCATATAAATTAGATTGTCCTTAAAATTTTATGGTTTATGGGAATCGAGCCTTTGCGGAATTAAGAAGAGCATTATGCGACTCTTGTTATGTTAAGCATTTTGAATGGGATGAAGACACTTTTCTGTGTTGGATTAGATACATAAACGGGATTGACAGAGAGGATTTGATAAAAAATACTCGTTTTAACTCTTATGTTTCTTTAAAATCCCATTTTAGAAAACATTCCTGTTATTCTAAAATAGCAAGAATAAGAAAGCAATGGTTCAGGCCTATTAAGGGCTTTCTTAACAAACCGATTAAAGAACACCCTTGGTTATTAGGATTATTTTATGCAGATGGGTACATAAGAAATAAAAGCCAATTAAGTTTTGCCTTATCAATGCACGAATCTTTAATAGAAGATAGAGCTTTTCTCTTATTAAAAGATATAACATCCCCCAATACGCATATAGTCAAAGAATTCGTAGGAAACATGCGCCAAATAAGGCTTCATAGCACTGAAGTTTGTGATGGCTTTCCTATCAAGAAGGATAAAATTTTTTTTTTAAGATTATGGAATACTTTCAACGAAGAACAAAAATTGCATTTTATTGCAGGTTTTATTGATGGAGATGGAAGCTGTTGTTTTGATGTGGGCATAAATTCTATACAGTTATATTCTAAAAATATCCCTTTTATTATTAAATCCTTTTATGAATTTTTATCAAGAAAGGGATACATCTCTATTTTGGATAATGGTTGCAAGCTTTACATCTCTCCTAATGTGGGCTTGCTTTTGAAACCTTATCTTGTAAAGAAAGACATCAAAAGAGTTTATAATGGAAATGTTGATATCAAAAAGGCTTTTGAATTGTTAGAACAGGGAAAATCAGTATATAACATTGCTAGGGTTCTAGGATTTAGTAAAAAAACCGTTCACTCAGCTTTAAAGCAAGTCTATGGCATTGAAAAGATTAAAATGTATACTGATAAAACAAAAAGGCAAGGTAGAGCCAAATATTTTGATAAGGATTTGTCTTTTTATTATTCTCTATTCAAGAATGAAAGAAACCTTTATAAAATATGCAAGAAATATAATTTACATCATACTCATTTAAAACATCTTTTATTTAAGAAATATGGGAAGGAGGAAATAGGAAAATATATTTTTCCATGAAGGAAAAAATGTTGCTCATAGATGTACATGCACATTTGCATTTCAGTGCGTTTGATAAAGATTTAGATTCTGTTCTAGACAGAGCTAAACGAATTGGAGTAGTCAAGATAATTAATAGTGGAACAGACCCAAATGGCAATCGACTAACTCTTAATTTGTCTGGTAAATATGAGATAATTGGAGCTTCTTTAGGTTTATACCCTACTCTTGTTGACAAATTTAGCGGTGAACAAATAAATGAGGAATTGGAATTTATCAAAAGCAAGAAGAATTTTATTTTGAGCATAGGTGAATGTGGTTTAGACTATCAGGAATCCGATTCAAAAGATAAACAAAAATTAATGTTCAACAAAGTTATTGAGCTTGCTGAGAAGATAAACAAGCCGATAATTGTTCATTCCAGAAAAGCTGAGCTAGATGCAATTGAGATGCTGGAAAGCAGCAAACTGAAAAAAATAGTCTTGCATTGTTTTAGTGCAAGAAAAAGCTTGATTAAAAGGGCTGCTGACAATGGCTGGAGCTTTTCTATACCGCCGGTTGTAACAAGATTACAACATTTCCAGACATTGGCTGAGATGGTTAATCTTTCTCAATTATTGACTGAAACAGATGCCCCTTATCTTTCGCCTTATCCTGGAGAGAGGAATGAGCCTGCTTTTGTCATTGAAGCGATAAAGAAGATTGCAGAGATAAAAAGAATGACTCCAGAAGATGTTGCAAATAATATCTATATGAATTATACTAATATGTTTTTATGATTTGCTAAGGGGAATAACTAGTATATAGTCAACAATTTCATCCAGCCCCCTATGAGTCCTGTTAAGCATTTCTTGGAGAGCTTCTTTTTCCTGGCCTAGGGAGAATTTTTTGCCATACGCATTATATTTATCACATTTTTTGCAATATTCCAGATGGATATTAAGAACCTGGCTCTGTTTAGTCCTTATCTTATACATTGCAGTGTCAATCCTATCCTTGCATTCATTGCATAAAGCCAGTACAGTCATTTGTATTATTATAATGGCAAAGTTTATAAGCTTTTTTAAGATTTGATAATAACATGAAAATCCAAAAAACTCCTTATTATTCCAAGAAAATTGGAAATTTAGCAAAAGGCTGCAGGTTTTGCGTAAAAGGAGAGAAATTAGTTTTGTTTGTTACTGGCATTTGCCCAAGAAGATGCTATTATTGCCCTATAAGCAATAAGAAGTATCAGCATGATGTTGTTTATGCAAATGAATGGCCAACTTACAAATTAAAAGAGATTTTACATGAAGCCTCGCTTTGCGAAGCAAAAGGATCTGGATTCACAGGAGGAGATCCTCTTACAAGGTTGGACAGGACTGTAAAGTTCATCAAAGCTTTGAAAAATAAATTTGGAAAGAAGTTTCATATCCATCTTTACACTTCATTTGATTTAGTAAATGAGAAAAATCTTGGGAAACTGAATAAAGCAGGGCTTAATGAGATTAGATTCCATGCAGATATTGATAATGATAAATTATGGAATAAGGTTGAACTAGCTGGAAAGTTTAATTGGGATATTGGCATAGAGATTCCAGTTATCCCTAGAAAACTAAAAGAAACAAAGAAGCTAATTGATTATTTTAACGATAAAATAGATTTCTTGAATTTGAATGAGCTTGAGGTTGCTGACAACAAGATGAGCAGGCTTTCTAAACTTGGTTTTTTGACAAAAGATGAATTATCTTATGCTGTGAAAGGCTCTGAAGCAATGGCTTTGGAGCTTATGAAACATGTTTTAAAGAAAAGATATAGATTGGGTGTACATTACTGCACAGCCAAGCTGAAAGACAAAATACAGATGGCAAGAAGGATAAAGAGAAGAGCCAAGAATGCCGCAAAGCCCTACGACCTTGTTGATAAAGATGGAATTTTGACAAGAGGAGCAGTTTATGGAAAGAATTTGGTTGAATTAAGGAAGCAGTTGATGAAGGAATTTGGGATTCCTGCTGATTTGATTGAAGTTGACAAGGAAAGAGGGAGATTGCTGACTGGAGTCTGGATTGTTAAAGAGCTTAAGAATGAATTGAAAGCAAAAGGCTTGAAGATAGCAATTGTTGAAGAATATCCTACTTGGGATAGGTTTCCGCTGGTAGTAAATTATTTATAGGTAAATTAAATACTTTTAGAAATGCTGAATTATACTCCTGTTAAAGTTCTTTTTGAATTTGGTAATTTTCAAGCACATTCTTATGGATTAATGCTTGCTTTAGCTTTTTTAGTTGGAATTTTAATTGCAGTAAAAGAAGCAAAAAAGAGGAAAATAGATGCTTTTGAAATTTATTTGCTTGGTCTTATTTCAATTGTCTCTAGTATTATAGGCGCAAGACTACTATATATTCTTGTAAATTTAAGTTATTATTCTTCAAATCCATTAAATATATTTGCAGTGCAAGATGGAGGTTTGGTATTTTATGGAGGTTTTATATTTGCTATTATTGCTTGTATAATATATATACAATTAAGAAAGCAAAAGATATTGTTCTTTTTTGATTTAGTATCTCCTTCTATTATATTCGGGCTAGCAATAACTAGGATTGGCTGCTTTTTGAATTGGTGCTGCTATGGAATCCAAAGCAATCTGCCTTGGGCAATCAAAGTAGGAGATGATGTTGCAAGGCATCCTACACAAATATATTCTATGGTTGCTGATTTTGCTATATTTTTGTTTTTATTTAATTTCAATAAGAAAAGAAAGAAATTAGATGGTTCAACAACAGGGTTGTTTTTTATCCTGTACGGAACATTCAGATTTTTAATAGAGTTTATTCGATACTATGAAAATGCATTTTATTTATGTCCATTTACTATATCACAGATTATAAGTCTGGGATTAATAGCAATTGGGATTTTTATCTTGAAAAAAAGGAAAATATTTAAATAGTTGGGGGGGGTTATAAGATAATAAATAAAGGCTTAGAGGTGTTTTAGATATGAAAAAGATTTTATTAATGCTTGTTTTGATAAGTTTTTCTATGGTTTGTGCGAGTGTGGCTTTTGCTGATATCGGAGTGATTACTCTAAGTAATGGAGCTAATTTTTTAAACTCTACTGGAGAAAATTTGTTTTCTTGTACTACTTCAGATGGAGGAGAAGCTGTTGTTGAATATGATTTTAATGTAAGCGGAAGACCATCTATATTCTATTATAAACTTAATTCAAATTATGCCATCACTACACCTAAAACATTAGTTTATACTTTTGAAGAAAATCAAAAATCTCTTGCATCAGCTCTTGGTTGTGATGGAACTGACGCTTATCTAATCTCTTCACTGGGTAATGGAACCTCGGTAAATTATAGTGGCAAAGTATATGCAGTTAATCTATCAAACTATACTACTCTGCAAGTAATGAGGATTGATTCATCAGGCAATGTAGTTTTTTTGAATGAAACTCCAAAAGAGTATACTATCGGAAAAATTGATATTGTAGTGGATAGTTATATTCAAGCTGTTTTCACTAGTTTTGATGACCCTTATGATAATATAACTGAAGATAGCTATAATGCTAGCAAGCTTGATTTAAAATATATCAGGTTAGATAAATCTAATGGAGGTTATCTTAATGAACAGGTAATTTTCAGTGATTTTTATGGTCAAGCTAGTATAATTGGAGATGGTTCTGATAATGTGTATATGATTTATGGCAATCTTACTATAAATCCAGCATATAATTCAGATGTTTATTTTTGTAAATTGGATTCAAACGGGGGCATTTCTGTTGGTCCTGTCAAATTGAATGAAAGAGAAGTGTATGTTACAGCATATGATTATTTGAATGACATTGTGATAGATTCTACAGGAGATATTCATGCTATTTGGACAGAATTAGATGAGGATCTTTACTGGCAAATTAGATATTCCAAATTAAATAACGGCGGGAATATCATAATTAACAAAACATTAACAAATAATTTCTTAGATGGTTTGGATACAAGCCTTTTTTTAGAGATGGGCGATAATGATTTTATGAATATTTATTATGAATTAAGGAGTTTCTTGGTTTATGTAGATGGTAGCAGATATGACTCTAAAATTAAGTGGGTGAATATGTCTAATAATGGTGTTGTAGTGGACAATGCGACTGTTTTAGATGGTTATCTGTTATTGAGTTTGGGCTTAGGAGGATGCAAGATAAATCCCGTTTCAGGAGATTATTGTTGTGGTGCTTGTACAGGAGACCCTATAAATCTTAGAGAAGGAGAATCAGTTCCAGAGTTTTCATATATAGGAATATTATTAACATTGATAACCGTAATTGTAGGCTTGTTTATAATAATCAAGTATAAATTAGGAGGAATGAGAAAATGAATATGAAAAGAATAATTTTGTTGTTGATATTAGCCATTATACTAATTTCATTAATATTTGTTTTGGTTGGATGTCCACAAAGCAGTGCTCCTCCAAAACCAAAGGAATGTTGTTATAAAAAAGATAACCCTAGTAGTAGTGGGGCGTGCTTACCTTTATCTATTGTTGAATGTGTTAACCCTGAGAAAGGAGGAGCAGAGGGTTGTTGTTGGGGAGTACACGACGTCTGTAAAGAAGCAAGCTTTATGTAACTAAGCAGAATTATTTAAAGTAGGGCCTATAAACCGCTATTGTTTTTTTAATATCCTTATTATTTTCTTTTTTATTTATTTTTTCTAATAAATAAAATAATTCTTTAGCTCTTTCTTGATGTCTCTTTTTAATAGCTTATTGGCTTAAGAAATAGCAACTTCTTAATATAAAAAGCAAGTATTGTATCTGAATGGGATTAGTTTTTGCCACTACCTTAAGTAAGGTTCATAAGACTCTATTCTTCTTTTTACCCGTGCATCTTTTTTTTCTTCATTTATTTTTTTAAGCAAGTCAAATAATTCTTTTGCTTTATCATTACGCCCTTGTTTAAGCGCATAGTCTATATTTGAAATAAGATTATAAGTCTGTATTTTCTCTATTTTTCCTTCTTTTACGCATTTATCAAAAAACTGATTGAAATAAGCATAGATTTTTTCTTCGTCGTTTAAAAACCTATAGTCTGCAAATAAAGAGCTTCGTATATCTCTCTTTATAATCTCAGAATGGTTCTGCGCAAGGAATTCTTCTTTTTCTTTGACTCTTTGCAAAAGAGTTTCTCTTGGAATAAATATCTTATTATATATATTATCAGTCATCCCATATGTAAAATATTTCTGCAGTTTTTCATACTTCTCTGCAAAGTCTGCTTTTTCTCCAAATCTCTGCTTGAACATACCAAGGACTCCTTGGTGAGTTGCGTCAACTAAGTCATTGCACTTTCTTTCTTTGACACTTTCATTAATCGCTTTTTTGATGGTTTCATTATCTGGATAAACTTCTTTTATTTCCAAATCTCCTTTTTTAGCACATCTTAACTGGTTGAAAAGAATAGCTGCAGCCCACTTGTTTGTATTTTCATTTAAAAAAGAATCATGATACACATTTGAGCAGAGATAATTAGAATAAGCTACATATCCTAAGTCAGGATCAAGATACATCAAAGCAATCATTGAATCAATTACATTCTTCTCAGCAATAGGCTCTGTGTTTCTTCTTGAATCATTTACAAGATAGTCAAAATGTTTTAATGTAGAATCTGTTTTGCCATGGCCTTCTTCATGGAAAACTATTTTTAATATTTCTAAAAATGGAGTATCCCTGATATACAAATCACCATTTCCCCAATTCAAGCCACTTATTTCCTGGCCACTACATTTTTCTGCTACTCTTATTCTTAGTGGTTTCTTTTTGTAAAGATTAAATCTAAAATCATCTTCTATCTTCTTTCCTGTATTTAGATGATAAACTTCTGCAACCAAATCAGCAATCTTAGAAAGGTCTTCAACTGGCTTGTTTTCTTCTGCAAGTGCATGATAATAAGCTGCGTCTATCTTGCCATCTAACTCTCCTCTTATTGGAGTACCTTCCCTTTTAAATGAGATATAAGAAGCGCCTATAACTCCAGATAAGAAAACTCCTCCTGTAACTAATCCTATCTTCTTGATATTTCTCTTAAGAAATCTGCCAAATCTTCTAGCAATATTTGGCTTTTTAGCTTCATTTTCTACAGTCTGCTCTAGAGTGCCTGCCATAGCTAATATAACTGTATTACATCTATATAAATCTTTCTATTTGTTACTACTTATAAGTTACTATAAAGCTCTATAACAGTAGAATATGAGCATTTAAAACACTCAAATTGAGGTTTTATAGGTGTTTTAAACGGGGTTTAGAATAGCAATTTTTATATATAGAAAGTATTTAAATCATTTAAAAGGTGTTTAGATGAAGATAACAATAGACACAAAAGAGGATTCTCCTACTGATATAAGGAAGGTTATTGCGTTATTAAGCAAACTGCTTGAAGATTCTCCTGAAAAGCATTCAAGCATATTTGACAGCCCTAGCGAAGATTCTTCTGGAGCAAATGCATTTGCAAATATGTTTGGGAGCAATGACAGCATAGACAAAACACCTGTGCTTGGAGAAAGCATTATTAAAAAGAAAAAAGAGGAAGAAGAGGCTCCTAGGATAATTGAATATTGACATGGCTACTTTAGATGAAGTATATAGATTAGTAAGAGAAATGCACAAAAAGCTGATAATAGCAGAACCAGAGCATTTTTCTAAAAGAGACCTTGTTGATGCGTTTTTTGGATCTTTGTTCTTAGGAATCACATTTACAATAAAAGGCCTATTAATCCAGGTAAGCAAAACATTGGGTTTAGCAAATCTGATATCTATAGTTGCATTTACATTGCTAATACTAACAGCTGAAATCTATTTTATTGGCTACAGCAGGGTAAGGGAAAAATCAAGAAGAAGGTTTGGGCAATTCTGGCTAAAAAGAATAGTTGCATTCTATTTTGTAGCTGTATTTACTGCTACATTCTTGGTCTTTATATTTGGGTTGAATAATCTACCTGATGTGGCTAATGCCCCTTTTGAGATAACCCGATTGATAGTTCTGATATCAATGCCTTGTGCAATTGGCGCAGCAATCACTGACTTGCTTAAGAAGTACTAGGCTTTTCTTCCCTGGAATCGTAAATTACACGCCCTCTTGGAAATTCACCTAAGACAACAACCTCGGGGAAATACTTATTTAATCTTTTTGCAAGGTTAACTGCATCTTGCGGAAGGTGGTTGTTGAAACAGAACCGTCTTAAATACAAAAGATACTTTATATCCAATTTTAGGATTTCTTTAAGGTTTGGCGCAATGCCTGTTTCATCCTGCCCTATATAGTCATCTAATACAGGAGAGCCTTTGCCTCTTATCACCAATGTTGCATCCTTTCCTCTGTAAGCATCGTCAACATCTTCATTTTTGGCTTTTTTAAAGCCAGATTTCTTGATTATCTCTTCTAATCTCCTGCGAGATGGCCTTCCAGCCAACAGTATGAAACACGTTCCCTCTGCTTTTCCAGAATACATTTTTTCCAGTATGTTGACCATCAATTATAACATAATTCTATTCTTTGTGAACTACCCTTACCTAACATTACGATGTTGAGGTTAGGGCTTCTTGATTCATTGACGGACACTGCCCTGTTGGGCTGTAACCTTCCATCTCCGCAAGCGTTGATTCAGGCAATTCCTGCCTCATTTTTGTGATTGTAAGATTCCTTATCTCTATCGCCGAATTGTAGTCTCTGGGAATGTTGATTCCGCAGAAAGGGCATTGATGTGTCCTTTGCCAGATTTCCTTTTTCACTGTCTTATGGCAGTTGCTACATCTCTGTGTTGTGCCTCGATAATCAACAAGCATGCATATCTTACCAGCACTTTCAGCCTTGTAAGACATATATCGCCTGAGCTTTCCCCATGAGGCGTCTAATATTGATTTTGAATATAATCCTTTGACCATACTGTTGATGGGCATATCTTCATAGCCAATTGCATCATAATTATCAACATAATATCTGCTTGTTTTGTGCAAGAAATCATCTCTGGTATTTGCTAATAGTTCATACTGCCTTGCCAGTCTTATTCTCCATTTATTCTTATTATTGCTTCCCTTTGATTTCTTGCTGAATTTTCTATTGAGAAAAGCTAATCTTTCTGCATGCTGTTTCAGGTATTTTGGATTGGCTATTCTGTTATTATCGCTGTCATATACTTCGTCTATCAATCCCAAATCTATTCCTGCTACTTTTCTTATTATCTTGATTTGATCTGGATTTACTGTTTCTTCTGCAATAGATGCAAACCATTTGCCTGATTGCTCGTGCTTGATTGTTACCTGCTTGATTTTTCCTTCGATATTCCTATGGCAACGGATTGGGATGTCTCCAATCTTGGATAAGTGCAGTGTTTGGCATCTCTTGCCCGTGTTTATTAGCTTGAAGCCCGATTGGTTATATGTAAATGTCTTGAACCATCCTTTGCCTTTGAAACGCAAAGAACCGACTTTCCTGTTATGTTTTTTGGTTTGTGCCAATGCAGAAAGGTTTGAGAACAAGCGATAGCATTCGTACTGCATCGTTTTTGAATACAAGTGCTTGAATCTTGAATCACAAATCTTCATATCTGGGATTATTCCCTGAATATGTGCTTTGTCTATCACTTCCTGTTCATTTAGCAATCCAAGAAGTTCATTATAGGTCTGTCTGCATAAGTCTAATGCGTTGAGCATATTCTGCTCAACTTGTTTACCAGGATATAATCTGAATTTGTGTGTTTTCATACTATCTTTCTTATCTCCACATAATCTCCTTATTGAATATCACAATCTTTTAGAATATTAATCAACTTCTGGTTTTAAGCTTTACGGTCAGATGTCCAGTGGCCAGTGGAAGTTTGATATTTTGTGGTTATGCCAATTCATCTATACCCTAACTTATGAGTTAAGGATATAGACTTCTTGGCTACGAAGTTAAAATAAGAAAAATTAGAAAGATTAAAAAAGAAACAGCAACTTCAACTATGTATGAAATACAAATTTTTGCCACATACAGCTGATGTCAAATTTAGGGCTTATGGAAAAACCATGGAAGAGGCATTTTCAAATGCAGCTTTAGCTTTAACAGCAGTTATTACAGAGCCTACAAAAGTAAAGCCAAAAGTCAAGAAAACCATTGCAATTGAATCAGAAGATGAAAAAGCACTGCTTTATGATTTTTTAGAGCAGTTCCTTATCTTGTTAGATACTGATAATTTTTTACTGAATTCTGTTAAGAAAATAAAGATAGGAAAGAACAAAAAACTAACATTAAAAGCAGAGATAGCAGGAGATACTGAATTAAGCAAATACAAGACAGAGACGCATATAAAAGCAGTGACTTATCAAGAGATGGAGATAAAAAAGGAAAAAGGTAAGTTTATGGTGCAAGTTGTTTTAGACATTTAGGATACAGTAAATTATATAAATACTCAAATAAAATTTGCTATTGAGGTGAATTTATGGAGCCAATTGAGTTGAAGAAAATTTCAGATATCTTATGGGAAATTCCTAAAACAGAAGGCATGAAAGTTCCTTGCAGAGTATATGCTTCTGAAAAAATGCTTGAGAAGATGAAGCAAGACAGGACTTTAATACAGGGAAAGAATGTTGCTTTTTTGCCAGGAATTTACAAATATTCCATAGTTATGCCTGATGGGCACGAAGGATTTTAGATTAAGAATCTTAATCTAACCTTAGACGGTTTTCCCATCGGTGGCGTAGCTGCCTTGGACTATGAAAAAGGAGGGATTTCTCCTGGCGGCATAGGTTATGATATCAATTGCGGAGTCAGGTTATTGAGAAGCAACCTGAAAAAAGAAGAAATTAAACCTAAAATAAGAGATGTCTTAAACAAATTGTTTGAATACTGCCCTGCTGGGCTTGGATCAAGCAACATAAAGGTAACTGAAACTGCATTGAATGAGGTTCTTAACAAAGGAGCAAAATGGGCTGTTGAAAAAGGATATGGAAATGAAGATGATTTGAAGCACAGCGAAGAAAATGGATGCATGAAAGAAGCTGATGCAAACGAGGTTTCTATTCAAGCAAAACAAAGGGGAAAAAAGCAGATTGCAACACTTGGCTCTGGAAACCATTTCATTGAGATACAGTATGTTGACAAGATTTTTGACAAAAAGGTTGCAAAAGCATTTGGATTAACAGAAGAAGGCCAGGTAACTTTCATGATACACTGCGGAAGCAGGGGTTTAGGGCATCAGGTTTGCTCTGATTATCTTAGAACAATGGAAAAGGAATTTCCAGAGATTGTAGCTAAACTGCCTGACAGGGAATTGATATATGCTCCTGCTGGAACAGAAATTGCCAAGAAATATTTCAAAGCAATGGCTGCTGCTGCTAATTTCGCATGGTGCAACAGGCATGTTCTAGGCCATCAGACAAGGCTTGCTGTAAAAAGCATATTTGAGCAATCTAAATTAGAAACTGTTTATGATGTTGCGCATAACATTGCCAAGATTGAAGAGCATAAGATTGATGGAAAACTTAGAAAGGTTTGGATGCACAGGAAAGGAGCAACAAGAGCATTTGGCCCCGGAAACAAGGAGATTCCAGAAGCTTATAGGGAAGTTGGCCAGCCAATATTCATTCCTGGAAGCATGGGAACAGCTTCTTATGTTTTGGTTGGAACAAATGAAGCAATGGAAGAGACCTTTGGCTCAACTGCACATGGAGCAGGAAGAGTGATGTCAAGGCATGAGGCAATAAGGTCTTTTAGAGGAGAAGATATTGTCAAGGATTTAGAGAAAAAAGGCATAATTGTCAAAGGAGTTTCATGGAAAGGCATTGCAGAAGAAGCTTCTGCTGCATATAAAGATGTAGATGAAGTTGTTAAGGTTTCAGATGAAGCAAAAATTGGTAAATTAGTTGTTAGATTAAAGCCTTTGGGTGTTGTAAAAGGCTAATTACTTTAGAACATCTACTACTCTTGGAAAATCTTTGTAGCTTGGTTTTGGTGTTATTCTTAATGTGCTGAATCTATCTCTATAATCATAGGCTGAATGTTTTATAACAGAATCTTCTAATTTACTTAACTGAGCAAGATATTTCATAGGTGTTAAAGCATGGCCTACTTGTATTGGATCTGCTAGGTTTATATCTCTGTCTTGGGTTTTATATTTCATGGTTAAGGCTAATCCCAAGAAAGTTATAAATTCCTCTTCTGAAAGCAGTTTTCCTATTCCTATGAAATGATAATTTCTTTTTGGACCAGATCTCAATAGAACCCCTCTTTCTATTTCAGTTGTTTCTCTTATTTTTCTTTTTATTAAATCTTGCAAATCTTTATCGCTCATGAAACTGAAATCTCTATCAGTATCTAGGTCTATCATTGGGATATGGGCAAATTTATGCTCTTCCTGAGAATAAGGTTTTCCTAATTCCACTTTTGAAGTAAACCCTATATTTACACCCCCACCTTTTTCTGTGATAAAAGCTAAATCATCTAAAGAAATACCTTTGCTTAAACCAAGCTGCAGATATAAATCAATATTCTCTCTTGGTTTTTTATGTTCATAATAAACAAAAATCAATCTATTTAATTTTGGTTTGACTGTGCATATTTTTGGCTCATTCAATTGCCACTTAAATTGAGGCAAGGCTACGATGACTTCCAAAATACTTTTTCCTTTCAAATCTTCTAATTTCATTTCAGAAAAATCCAAACACCTTATTTAATCTCTATAATCTTCCCTTTTTTTCCAACATTGATTACTCTTGTGTTGCCTATCTTTTCTTCTATGCCTTCTGCTTCATGGACATGCGAGCATAACAAAATATCTGGTTTTAATGCTTCAACTGCTTTTCTTATCCCTGCTGAGCCTGGGAAGAATTGAGTGAATTTCTCCATTGTTGTTCCTGTTGGATGGACATGCGTTACCATTATCTTTGTTTTCAGGTCTTTTACTTTCTCAAAGCTTTTCTTTAACAAGTCATAGAATTCATCTTCTGACAACTGGAACAAACCAATGTTTGCTCCTCCTGCGCCAAACAAGCCAACATCTCCTACTTTGATTGAATAGCCGTGCAGGTTGACTGCTCCGTATCTTTCTGCCAAGAAATCAGCTGTTGCAATTGTCTCATGGTTTCCTGGTATCAGGACAACTTTCTTTCCTTTCTTGACAAATGGACCTATAATCCCTTCTATTGACATCTCTCCATAAGTCAAATCTCCGCATAAAACCACTAAATCAACATTTTCCTTTTCTGCCTTATCTGCAAGAGCTTCAGCTAAGCGAGTGTCTCCATGAATATCGCCTGATGCTAATATCTTCATAAGAAAATAGATATATTTTTGGTTTATAAACCTTAGGGTTTATCTCTCCCTAATCTTAACTTCTTCGCCTTCCAGATGCACAATTGTAGAAGGCCTTCCTTGCTTTTCTCCTTCATATATCACAAATCCAACCTTGTGCCTTATTCCCTCATTAATATCTAAATCCAAGTCTTCAATCTTTGTCATGTAAGGCTCATCTGTTATGTTTACAGATGTTGTGACAACTGGAACACCTACTGATTTTACAAATTCAGAAATCCAGTGAGCAGGAACCCTTATTCCTAATGAATCCTTGCCAGGAGCTACATCATGAGCAACAGGGCTATTTTTTGTCTTCAAAATCAAAGTGTACGGCCCTGGAAGTTTCTTAAGCCATTCTACGGCATCTTTTGTTATTTCGCAATTATCCTTGACCCATTGCGCAGAAGGAATTATTATGGAAAATGGGGTATCAGGCCTTTTCTTTATCTCTCTGATAATTTTGACTGCTTTTGAATTCATTGCATTGCAGCCTATTCCATAAATAGTGTCTGTCGGATAGATGAAAATCTCTCCTTGAAGAATTCTTTTTTTCAGCTCTTCTCTTTTCAATCTTGCTTCTGCTGGAGTTATTACTTGCATGATTTAAGTTAAAGCTTTTTGATTTAAAAAGTTTACGCATATGAGTTATATGCTGAAAGAAGACGGACCCCTTCTCGAGAGGACAAGAAGGGGCAAGAGGTATTTAGGTGGTGCTATAGAATTAGCGTGAAACACTAAATCCAGCTGTCGCTGAACTGGATGTCAAAACTTTCTGATGCGCAGCATCTTTTTGTTGCTCTTCTTATCTGCTGGTAAAACAAATCTTTTATTGTATCATGGCTTGTATCGGATGGGTTATACATAACATATCACCTCTTTTTTGGGAAAGATAACATTTCAAGCAAATTTTGCCGAAATTCCAGTCAAAGGAATCTCTTTCCTCAATTTCTTTTTCGCACTGCACGCATGTTATTAATTTCATACATTATTTCTAGCAGAATCCATTTAAATATGCTACGCAGGCATCTGTCCAGTGACCAGTGAAGATAGAAAACAGCTAAAACAAATAATTTCAAGCTTTAAACAGCGTATTAGCAGTGGACAGATTAATGAGCATAAGCTACTTCTAGTTTTCGTGGCTCAGGATTTTGGAATCTTGGGTCTTCTAATTTAATAAGTATGTCTGCAATATCTATAGGAGGAATCGCTCTCTTTCGAGGCCTTGCTCCTTCAACTCCAGAATAATACAAATCTCTTAACATCTCTTCTGTTCCTGGTGGATACCAGATCCTATAAGAGCTGCCAGAGTCATTACTATACTCTGCCATTTTATAGGTAGGATGTAATTAAATTATATAAACCTTTCTTAAAAATCAGTCAATTTTTTAGTCGTTCCTTTATACTTTATTATAGTTGTATTTCCTTCTTCTCCACCTGCTGTTTTCTCTGTAGAGATAAATTTGCCATCTTCAAGCTTCTTGATTTTTCTCTGAAAGGTTTTGTAAGATGCTGTTCCATTATTTTGCTTGTATATCTTAAATAAATCTCCTATCTTGGAATCGCTATTCTTCTTTACAAGCTCTAATATCTCTTTTATATCGTCCTGCAAGTCTGTTGATTTCTTGACAGAAAACTCATCAAGCTTTTCAATTGCTGACTTAACATGCTCAACTGTTATCTTTCTGCTTGCCTTTTCTTCTGCAATCAGGCCAGCTTCTTTTAAGATGTATAATCCAGATCTTATGTCTGCTAATTCTGCTGCTCTTTTTGCAGCTAATTCAAATGCTTCATCTTCCCAAACTCCTGGAACAAAGGCATAATGCAATCTTTGCTTAAGGATACCTTTTGTCTCTTCTGCATTATACTGCCTGAATTCAACTAATTCTGCTGTTAGCCTTGATTTTATTCTTTCATCAAGATCATTTAGCCAGCTTTTGTAGTTTGTTATCACAAAGATAGACTTCCTGTAAATCTCTTCTAAAATAGTGTACAAGAAATCAAGCTCTTCAAGCTTGTCTATCTCATCCAAGACAAAAACAGCTGATTTTTTGTTTATTATTTTCTTTATTTCTTCTATTAATTCATCTGCTCTTTTATTCTGCACAAACTTATATCCTAATTGGTCACAAATATCAACTAAAATCCTGAATGTGCTGTTTTTCTTCCAGCAGTTAACATAAACTGGTATTACTTCTTCTGTTTCGTTTTCCAAATCCCTTAAAACAAACCTTGTTGCAGCTGTTTTTCCAACTCCAGGAAGGCCATGGATAAGCAGATTCTTTCCATTCCTTTTCTGCAATAATGGCTTTATGCAGTTTGCCAGATAGAACTGCTCATTTTCCCTGTAAGGCAAAAGCTTTGGCAAGAAATCATAATCTAGAGCAATCTCATCTCTAAACAATGACTCATCTGACTTAAGTATATCTTTGAATAGACTCATCAAAACCCCTAGTATTTAGAATAATGCAATGTTTAAAAATTTTTGGGTGCAGAGCAAGTTATTTCCATTTACCGCAAGCAGGCATTCCACCAAACCTTCTATAGTTGTTTCTGCATGCAAGGCAGTTCCCCCATCTCATACATCTTCTGTTTTTGCAAGGGCAATTTTCTTTTAATACCATGTTTATTATCTATTTTGTTTTATTTAAATACTTTTTGATTTTGAGTTAAATTTTTATATTTAGTTAGCAAGGTATACTATAAAAGAGGTGCTAGAATGAAATCATTTTGGAATAATTCTCTTGCTTTTGGTTCAGAGGAATAGGCTATGAAAATAAAAACAGGGATTGATATAGTTTATATTCCAAAATTTGAAAAATTAATGGAAAATGAAGGATTTATCAAGAAAGTATTCCATGCATCAGAGTGTAGTAATTACAATGCAGAGCATCTTGCAGGGATATTCGCTGCAAAAGAGGCTTTTTTCAAAGCAGTTAATAAAAAACCTCAATGGCTTAAAATTGAGGTTAAGAATAAAAAAACAGGCAAACCTATATTGCTGGCAAAAGAATTAAAAGGAAAAATAAAGGATATTGATATCAGCATAAGCCATGATAAGGATTATGCCATTGCAACTGTCTGTTTGATTGAAAATATCTAAAAAAGAAATATTCGGCTGGAGTAATCATTTTGAAATTTGTTAAGACAAATGAAAACACTTAAGGAATTAATTGAAGGATTTAAGGATTCAGAAAGGACTGCAATAGTGGATAGAAAAGAGTATAGGGGATTTAGCTATAGTTATAAGCAGCTGTACATACTGTCAAGAAAATTTGCAAGCTTCCTAAAAGAAAACAATGTAAAGAAAGGAGACAAGATAATCGTCTGGAATTTCAATGGGATTGAATATGCAGTCATCTTCTTAGGCGCGATTTTAGCAGGAGTTGTTATTGTCCCCATTGATTTGAGATCAAATATAGATTTTGTCAAGAAAATCCAGAAACAAGTAAATGCAAAGATAATCTTCCAGACAAGATACAAGCCAAAAGTTAAAGGCAAGGTGATTTTCACTGAACAGCTTTTGGATTTATTAGAAAAAGTAGAGATAAAGAAGGATTCTACTAATATTAAAGAGAATGATGTTGCTGAAATACTTTATACATCTGGAACAACAGGAGAGCCTAAGGGAGTAATTTTAACGCATAAGAATTTTGTTTCTAATGTCAATGCGCTGAACAAGATAGAATATATAGATTTTAAATTCAGATTTTTGTCTGTCTTGCCATTGAGCCATGTATTTGAGCAAACAGTTGGGTTTTTCATTCCTTTTTCCAACCGGGCAACTATTATTTATATAAAATCCCTCAAGGCAAGCACTTTATTTGAAGCTTTTAAAGAAGAGAAGATAACTAATGCAGTAATTGTGCCGAGGCTTTTGCAGCTTATCCATTCAGGGATTTTAAAAAAAGTAAAGGATGAAAACAAGGAAAAGCAGTTCAATTTTATGCTGAATGCTTCTGCAAAGCTGCCTTTTAATTTAAGAAAAGCATTATTCGGCAAGATCCATAGAAAATTTGGGAACAAAATAAGTTATTTTATTTGCGGAGGAGCTACGCTTGATAAGGAGCTCGAGGAGTTTTACGATAATATAGGAATCTTGATTCTGCAAGGATATGGGCTTACAGAGACATCTCCTGTTTTAACTTGCAATTCTTTAACTGAAAGGAAGATAGGTTCTGTTGGAAAAGTAATTCCAGGCATTGAGATTAAGATTGATGAAACTAAAGAGATCCTTGCAAAGGGAGATTCTATTACTAACGGCTATTTTAAAAATCCAGAAAAAACCAAAGAGCTCTTTAAGGACAGCTGGCTAAAAACAGGGGATTTAGGGCACATGGATTATGAAGGCTTCTTGTACCTGAAAGGAAGGAAAAAAGACTTGATTGTCACATCTGCTGGAATAAATGTTTATCCAGAAGATTTGGAAAACATTCTTAACAAAATAGAAGGAGTTAAGGACAGCTGCGTTATTGGAGTTGAAACAAAAAAAGGAGAGGAGATACACGCTGTTTTATTGCTGAAGAAAGGAGCTAATGCCAAGAAGATAGTTGATGAAGCAAACAAGAAGCTTGACGCAAGCCAGAAGATTCAAAATTATAGCATTTGGCCGTATGAAGATTTTCCAAGGACAACTACTTTGAAAGTCAAAAAGTTTGTTGTCAAGGAATTTGTGCAGAAAAAAATAAAGCCAGTCATTGTCGAGAAAAAGAGCAGGGTCTATGACATGCTCTCTAAATTAACTTCCAAAAAGATAAGCAGCAAGGCAAGCCTGCAGGATTTAGGATTGTCCTCAATTGACAGGATTGAATTAATCTCTCTTCTGGAACAGGAATTCAATCTTGAGATTGATGAGGAAAAGATTCTTCCGAACACAAAAGTCAAGGATATAGAAGGCATAGCCAAGGAGCAGAAATTAATCGAAGAAAAACCAATTTTCAAGAAATGGTCCCTCTCTTTACCAATAATAATTTTAAGATTCGTAAGCCAGAAATTAATTTTATTTCCATTTGTCAGATTTTTCAGCTGGCCTGTTGTTGAGGGAAAAGAGAATCTAGAAGGGATTGAAGGGCCCGTCATTTTCGCATCAAATCATCAGAGCCATTTTGACACCCCTGCTGTTTTGATGAAATTGCCTTTAAGGTTTTCCAAAAAAACCGCTGTTGCAGCTTGGCAAGAATTTTTCTTTAAGCCAGATTTAAGATTCAAACCCTTCAGGGAGAGTTTGTTTTGTTTATTAACAGCATTTTTTAATATCTATCCACTTCCGCAAAAAAAAGGGATTAGAAGAGGTATAAAATATACGGGATATTTAATAGGCAAGGGGTGGAGTATCTTAATATATCCAGAAGGAGAAAGATCAATTACAGAGAAAATTCTTAAATTCAGGCAAGGAGTTGGAATGCTGGCTGTTGAAATGAAAGTGCCTGTTGTTCCTATAAAACTTGAAAACCTGATAAAGATATTGCCAAGAGGGAAAAAATGGCCTAGCTTTGGAAGAGCTGTTGTCAAAATCGGCAAGCCTTTGACAATAAAAGAAGATTCTTATATCAAAGCAACAGAGATGATTGAAAAAGCTGTAAGGGAATTATAATAATTTTTTTGCTTCAATCTTTGTTATTCCACCCATATAAGGCTGGATAACTTTAGGAATCTTTACAGAGCCATCTTTTAGCTGATTGCATTCAAGCAAAGAAATCATTAATCTAGGTAAGGCCAAGCCAGAGCCATTTAATGTATGGACAAACTTATTTCCATCTGGTGTCCTGAATTTTGTGTTCATTCGCCTTGCCTGGAAATCTTTGCAATTGCTGCAAGAAGAAACCTCTAGGTATTTTTTCTGGTAAGGGCTCCACACTTCAATATCATATGCTTTTGATGCTGCAAAACTCATCTCTCCTGAGCATAAAAGCATTGTCTTGTACGGGATGCCTAGCAATTCAAGGAGTTTTTCAGCCCTCTGCCTCATATCTTCAAGCTCTTTGTCAGAATGCTCTGGAAGGCTTATCTTGACCATCTCAACTTTGTCAAACTGATGCAATCGGAAAATACCTCTTGTTTCTGTGCCATGCCTTCCTGCCTCTGTCCTGAAACAGGGAGTATAAGCGCAGTAGTATTTTGGAAGCTCTTTAAAATCCAAAGTTTCGTCTCTATGCATGTTTGTCAAAGGAACTTCTGCTGTCGGGATAAGATACATCCCGTCTGTTGTCTTGTATAAATCCTGCTCAAATTTCGGCAATTGTGATGTTCCAAACATTGTTTCTTTGTTTACTAAAAAAGGAGGAAATAATTCAACATAGCCGTCTTTTGTATGGTAATCCAAAAAGAAATTTATCAAAGCCCTCTCTAGCCTTGCTCCTAATCCTTTGAAGACATAAAATCCATGGCCTGAAAGCTTTATTGAAGCATCGATGTCAATGATGTCTAAGTTTTTTCCAATCTCCCAATGCGGCTTTGGCTCAAAACTGAATTTTGGCAAAGCTCCTTTTTTCTTCACTTCTTGGTTTTTTGATTCATCCTGTCCAACTGGGACTGCTGGATCAGGCAAATTAGGCATTGCTGATGCGATATCAAACATCTTTTCTCTTAATTTTTTGATGTCTTCTTCTAGCTTGTTAATCTTGTCTGGGATCTCTTTTATTTCTTTTATTTTAGAAGCAATTGGTTTTCCTGCTTTTTTCAATTCATTTATCTCTTGCGTAGCAGTATTTCTTTGATGCTTTAGCTTTTCAACTTTTTGCAGAGAATCCCTATATTGCTCATCTAGTTTAAGCAGTTCATCAACATCTACATCATATCCCCTATCCTTACATGCTTTTTTGACAATCTTTGGATTTTCCCTGATAAATTTGATATCTAACATTAAACTTAATTAAATACAACTAGTATATAAAATTAATCACAATTCAATTATTCTATTTTAGAAGATAATTCGCAACGAAAAGTTTAAATATAGGAGATACGTTATACTGTAAATTAGTATAGAGAAGTGTATATTGGGCGTAGCGGAGAAGTAAAAATAGATAGATGATAGCAACTGCTGAAGAAATTGACGCTGAAAAAAGAGGATTAGAACAGGCTTGTTCTTATACTATTAAGCTGTGCGGAATTCCATTTAGGGATAGTCCTGCAGTGATGCTTATACAGAATGGAGATATCAGCCAAAGAATACGTATAGAATCTCCTAATTATAGGGGCGTTGCTGCCCTTGACAGAGCTTTGAGAAGGGGATATTATCCTATAGAAGCATTCTATGAACAGCATAAGGGAGATGAGTTGGATTTGCTAAGCTTGTTAGATAGAGATAGCAAGCTATATGCAGCAGTAATTAGAGCAAATAGCGAGATTGATATGAAGAGAAAACAAACTATATTAGTGGATTTATTAAAAACTGCTTAAACATGACCCATTATCTTTTACAAAAAATAATTGCTGCAAAAGGATTTTACGTAACTATTAATGAGTTTGATCAGAAAGATGCGCCTTATATGGGCTTTAATTTCAAAGCTTCTTAATGCCTTTTCTTTTTCTTCTTCTTGCCTTCAAAGCCACCTTCAAAGCTAGATAGTTCTTCAACATCAATCCCTATGCCAAGCTCTTTCTCTATCTGCTCTATGTGAGCTCCGCTCTTTCCAATTATTCCGCCAATTGCATAGTCAGGAACTTTTACAACTGCTTTGTCAGGAGAAACAACATCAACTTCAACCTTGTCTGCAAATTTCATGAAATACTGCTTTATAGGAGATTCAAGCAATTTCAAAATTCCTTTTTTCTTTCCGCCTTCCCTGACTGGAACAACAACTGTCTCTTCTCCATATGAATATAATTCAAATTCAAGCTTGTTAGTCTCAAAATCCTTTACAGTGACAACTGGCCTTGCCAAATCAGCTTCTGTCATTCCTGATGGGACTTTTACTTCCATCTGCAGGTTTAATACCTTGCTTATCTGCCCATCTTTTATGAAGATTACTGTGTCAATTATATGAGGAATGACTCCAAGCTCAATCTTTCCAACAAACCTCTGTATTGCATCTATTGGCTTTGTTGCATGGATGACTCCAGCTAATCCAATTCCTGATAATCTCAAGTCAGCAAACAATTTAAAATCCTCAATATTCCTCATCTCATCAAACAAAGTATAATCAGGTCTTGATAACAATAAGATGTCATGGATCTCTTGAGGAGAGCCGTGGGAAATTGCATACTGGGTTATTTTGTCTGGCAAAACCAAATCTCTAGGAGCTTCAACTGTCTTCACAATCTTTCCTTTTTCAGCATAGAACACAGCAAGCGCAGCTGCAAATGTTGATTTTCCCATTCCAGGAGCGCCCGCAATCAAAATTCCTTCTGCCTGCTCTGTAACTCTTTTCAGCAATTTTTCAGAAAGCTGATATTCTGGCAATGAAAGCTGCTTTATAGGCCTTACTGCTGTTATCTCCCAACCGTCTGAGAATGGTGGCCTTGTGATTACTATCCTAAACAATCCAAGCTGTATTATTGTTGAGCTTTCTCTTTCAATCTCAATGAATCCGTCTGTAGAAGCTCTTGCAACTTCAATTATCTCAGCACTTATCTCTTTAATCTCTTCTTTTTTCATTGCGCTGTCTCTTAGCTGTGAAAACTGCCAGTTTCCAGGCCTTCCTTTTTTGGCAATAGGGAAAGTATTTTCTCTTAAATGAACTGACATTGTAGATTCATCAAAGAAAGATTCTAATTTTAATTTCTGTGTCTTTATCTGTTTTTCAACAAATATAACTTTTATTCCTTTTGCATGAGCGACTTTTGACTGAATCCTGTCTGCTGTAAATAAAACAGCTGATTCATCATAAGCTAACTGCCTGATTAAAGAATCAACTTCTCCTAATGAAGCGTATCTTATCTCAGAAGCAGAAGGCCTTTTTCCAGAAAAGACAAGCTCAAAATTCCCTTTTGACAATCCTCTTAATTTTTCAACTTCATCCAATCCAATATGGCCTATTGCTTTTCCTTCATTTGCCTGATGCTCTAGTTCAGCCAAAACAGCTTCATGGATTATGACTGTGCCTACTTGAAATTCTTTTGATTCTATTTTTCTTGAAACCATCCCTTCTATAAGCACAGAAGTGTCTGGAACAAGTTTTTCAATTTTCTGCATATTTTAAACAATTAAATCAGGGTTTATAAACATTAGCTTTTTACTTGGAATGCTCATATATTTTTAGAAGTAATTATCTTGGTTGTGACTGAGAACGGTATTTTTCTATTAAACCTTTCCAAATCCTTAAAGATTCTCCTGCTTTTATTTGCTGTTCTTCTGTTTTAAAATCAATTTCAAGACTAGAAACGCCATTAAAACCTGCTTTTATTAAGGCTCGGGCATGGTCTTCAAACCTGTTATTCCCAAAGCCAATATATTGGTGATTATCTTCTTCTCCTTTGTTATCATGAACATGCACTTCCATAATAGGGACAGGTATATTTCTTATAATGACGTCTAAGTTTTCATAACTCAAATCAGGACTAGTCACAATCCTAAGATTTGAATGTCCTAACTCCAACAATCCTCTATAATAATGACTACGTATTATCCTAATATTTAAATGTCCTATATCCAACAACATTCCATAATAAGGACTATTTTTAACAGCTTCATCAATTCTTTCTAAATCACTTGGTTCAAATGGGAAATCTTCAAGACCAAAATAAACATTCTGTTTTTCAAAAAAATCTTTAAGTGATAAAAACTCTTCATTGATTTTTTCAAAATCCACTTCTATGCCTTTTTCTATCTTTTTTCTTGGAAAATCATATGTAACAGCATAAACTTTTGGCGATAATCTTTCAACCATTTCCTGAACATATCCCCTATCTTCTCTTCTTAATGGACCATGCATTGTGATTGCTAAATCTTTATCTTTCACCATTTCAACAAATTTATTAGGATCAAATCTTATAGGTTCAGTATAAATTGTGGTTGTTTCAGAACCAGCTCTAATTGACTCTTCAAGAAATTTATCTGCAACACTATATAACATTATCCCTGATTTCATAGTTAAATATATGATATTACTGGTATATAAACCTTTTGTTTTTGTAGTCCCTTTTAAGTAGTAATAAAGCCGTATAAACTATATCTTCTACTTGCTGTTAAACACCAGAATTCAAGCGTTTAAGGCCCTCTAGCGCTTGTTTGGCTTTTTATTTGTGGTAAGGCATTCTGTGGATAATTGTGTATGCCCTGTAAATCTGCTCTAGAAGAATGAGCCTTGCCATCTCGTGTAGAAAAGTCATCTTTGACAATGAAATCAGATTTGCATTTCTTTTTATTTTTTCTGAGATTCCTTCTGGGCCCCCGATTACAAAAGCAATCTCTCCTTCTTCTTTTTTAAGAAGCTCTGCAAACTCTTCTGAGCTGAATGATTTTCCTTTTGCATCCAAAACAAAGGTTTTGCTTTTGATATAAGGCAATATCTTTTCTGCTTCTTTTTCCAAGCCCAAATCTTTTAATTCAACTATTTCCATATTGCAGAATCTTTGAAGCCTTTTTTTGAATTCATTTATTCCTTCAATCAGATATCTTTCTTTTATCTTTCCTATTGTTATAACCTTTATTTTGTTTATCATTTTTAAGAAAAGCAGCGTGAATACGCTATGCGATTTACTGGCTTATTTTTCTTAGAAAAATAAGCGCCGCGGGAGAGACTTTCTCACTAGCGTTCGAAGCATTGTCGCTTCCAGCGCCAATATTTGAACTCTCGTGCCCCGAAGGACAGTAGATGTTTGTGTGCCATTGTAAGCTTCTAACGAACAATGTTCGTAGCAATCTACCGCAATGGCCAGGCTATGCGACCGCGGCTTAATTAAACTAGAACTCTAGTGTCTTTTTAAAGATTTCTATTACTATCGTTTTACCACAACGTTTATAAATGATAATAAAATCCATAGTTCTACAGCGGGGTGGGGCAGCCAGGAGTGCCCGACGGGCTCATAATGCCAAAAGCTTAAGAAACCCGTAGGTCGGTAGAAACAGACGGAAGGGCTGTTACCGAATTCAAATCTACCCCCCGCTATTAACCCTTCCAATATTTTCTTATCTTTTCAAGGTGTTTTGGGCTTGAGAAACCAATAGTTTTAATCCATAATACAGAGTTTCTATTTCCGTTTAATTCTATCTTGCTTATTAGAGTATACCCTAATCTAGCCCTCTCATCCATCATCTTGTAGTCATATTTTTCCACGGTTTTGAATCCATTATTTTTTAACCATTCAGCTATTTCTTTTGTAAATGTCTTACTTTTGGAAGAAAACGAAATAACGGGGTAATAAGGATAATCTCTATACCTTTTTTTGAAAGAGATGCATCCATCTGTATCAAAAAGTCCTTTGATAAACTGTTTGGTTAACCCTGTATTTGATGAAATTATAGGGGGGACTTTTAGGGAATTATATTTTGATCCTAGAGGCAATCCTATCATTTTTGTTAAATACATCACTAGAGATTTTGAGAATACTCTAAATCCAAAAGTAGTTCCTTTATCAAACAATTGGATATTAAGTTGTAAACCAAAAACTTTCTTGAATTTGGGTTTTATAATTTCACGATAAAACTCTTTTTCATCTTTTGGATTTCCTACGCATTTTAAAGAATATTCATATTTATTTGGCCTATATCCTAAACTTCCGTCTCCAGCAAATACGCCTATTAAATATGCAAGATCAGACGTCATCTTTTTAGGAAGTTTCAACCCTTTTGCTTTATCTCTCGGACTGAGGGAAATTTTTTGTAACATTGTAATACATCACTTAACGAATATATAAACTATTACACTTTATAAATTTTACCCTAAAGTACAACGTTCAATTAACAAATCTTTCCATAACATTTTTAAATATGACTTGGATTAAGAAATTAATAGCGGAAATTTAAATCTACTCTTGCTACGTTTCTAAAAAAAAGAGCGTGATTGACAAACAATGGCAATAGATACAATTGTATTTGACTGGAGCGGAGTATTAAGCGACGATTTGGAATGTGTAGTAGAAGCTGTAAATGATGTGCTAACTTACTTGAAGAAAGAGCCAACCACTACAACTTATTTTAGAGAAAATTATCCAGATGACTTTATTGATTTGTGGCGCAGTTTAGGAGTTACCCTTTCCAGGAAAACTATTCAAGAATTGTACAACAAACAGTTTGCTGCAAATAAAAAAGATCCAAGCAAAATAAAACCCAAGCCAATAAATGGTGTTGAAAACGTCCTTGCGCAGCTTGCAGATGAGCAAAGAAAACTTATTGTCTTAAGCACACATCCGCAACAATTCCTTGATAAAGAAATGATGGAATATAGATTTACTCTTTTCTTCAGTAAAGGTAATGTGCATGGCTCTGTGTATAACAAGCAATCTGCTCTTAGGATGATACCCTTGAGTCCAAACAGCATTATTGTAGGAGATACTGCGGTGGATATGAAGGCAGGAAATGCAGCTGGGATAATACCTGTCGGAGTGCTTACAGGCTATCAAACAAGAGAATATCTTGAACATCACACTAAATATATAATCCCAACTCTTGCTGAACTTCCTGCTCTTTTGAAGGAATTAGAAGGAAATTCCAAAACCTTTATAAATCCTAAATCAAAACCAGAGTATATCGAGAGATAGGCTGGTTTGGCTTATTGCCTTGCTTGCCTAGACTGGAGATGAAGATTATTCTTTATTCTCCTAATAAAAATCAAATAAGGTGAAAACTATGGCTAGAATGTACTCAGGTAAAAAAGGTAAGTCTGGTTCAAAAAGGCCAGTAAACAAGAAAAATCCATCTTGGGTAAGGTACAATGCCCAGGAAGCTGAAATGCTAATCATCAAATTAGCAAAAGAGGGAAAAAGCGCCTCTCAAATTGGATTAATCTTAAGGGATACCTATGGAATACCTTATATCAAAGGGCTTATTGGGAAAACATTAACAAAATTTTTACAGGAGAAAAGTCTTTTATCCAAATTACCAGAAGATGTTCTTGCATTGATTAAGAAAAGCATTAAATTAAGGAAGCATATTGAATCCAATTTTAAAGATGAGTCTTCAATCAGAGGATTACATTTGACAGAAAGCAAGATTAAAAGGCTTGTCAAATATTACAAGAGAATTGGAAAGCTTGCAGAAGATTGGAAATACGAGCCTGACAGAGTAAGAATGTACTTAGAATAAAGATGGATAAATACCACAAATTTTATTCATCTTTGGATAAAGCTGTAACCAGATTTAGAGAGTGGGATATATCAAAAACAATCCATGTCATCTCTCATCTGGATGCAGATGGAATAAGTGCGTGCGCAATTCTGATAAATGTATTGAATGAAGAGAATAGAAAATATTCTATTTCAATACTGCAGCAGCTTACACGGGAAAAAATAGAAGAAATAGCCAAGGAAGACCATAAATATGTTATCTTTGCTGACCTTGGCTCTGGCCAGCTGAAAGATATATCCAATCTACTAAAGGAAAAAGAGATCTTAATCCTTGACCACCATCAACCAGAAGATGCTAGTGCTGCTAACATCTGCCACATAAATCCACATCTTTTTGAGATAGATGGCTCAAAGGAAATAGCTGGCTCTGGTGTTGTGTATCTCTTTGCAAGAGCCTTAAGCAAAGAAAATGAAAAACTCGCTCATCTAGCAATCATAGGGGCAATCGGAGATATCCAGGAAGAAGAAGGGTTCATGCGCTTGAATAAAGAGATTCTTGAAACAGCTGTAAAACAAAGCAAGATAACCGTTGAAAAAGGGTTACGGTTATTTGGAAGAAATACAAAGCCCTTGCATAAGGTCCTTGAGTACAGCACTGATCCATACATTCCAGGGGTTACTGGCTCCGAGTCAGGAGCAATACAATTCTTGCACCAGATAGGCATTGAACCAAAAAATGGAAAGCAGTGGAAAAAGATAGTTCATTTGGATGATGAAGAGATGAAAAGGCTTGTAGTAGGGATAATCATGAAGAGATTTGGAGAAACAAATCCAGAAGATGTACTAGGGGATATCTATATCTTAACTGAAGAAGAGGAAGAATCTCCAACAAGAGATGCAAAGGAATTTGCAACATTGCTTAATGCATGCGGAAGAATGGATAATGCTTCTTTTGGAATCGGCGCATGCCTTGGAATAGAAAAAGACAAGCAGCGAGCAATTGAAACACTAACTGAATACAAGAAACAGATTGTTAATGCAATCAACTGGTACCATGACAATAAACATAATATGGCTAAAGGAAAAGGTTTTGTTATAATCAATGCAAAAGACAACATACCTTCAACAATAATAGGGACATTAGCTTCCATCCTCTCAAAATCAAGTGGGATAGAAGAAGGAACATATGTGCTTTCAATAGCAAGGTCTAATGACAAGATGTCAAAAGCAAGCTTAAGGGTAGCTGGATTAAGAGGGCAGGACATTGACTTAAGGGATATAATAAAAGAGATAGTGGCTAAGTCAGGCGGAGAGGCAGGAGGCCATAAGCATGCAGCAGGAGCTTGGATAGAGACTGATAAGGAAGAGATTTTCCTTGAAACTGCTAAGGAGATATTGTCAAGAAAATAAAAAAGTTTAAAACATTAAATAAACACTGTTTTTGGAATTAATATGTTTGGAAAAGAATCTTGCAGGATAACTGCAAAGAAAATTTTGGCTGAAAAATGAAAAATAAAGAAAGAAAAGTTATTGAAACATTAGGAAATATTTTTTATTTTTATCCATTGAAAAATAAGGAAAACTTAATTTCAAATTTTAAGATTCCTAAAAATTATTTAAATAACCTTTTAAGAAAATTTAGATATGATTGATATTTTATATGGGTTTATTAGGTATGACTTTTTTAAAATAATTAAATCTTCCATAAAAAAACAGTTTAAGCTAAATTTAGAGACTCTTTTGAAAATAAGAGACACTTTAAATGATTCCTTAAATGATAAAAAATGTGGTATTGATACGATTCAAGGACAATTTTCTGCAAAAATATACAAGGATTTTCTCCCCTATATGCCCTTAAATTATAGTATAGCAAAAAAAATAATTGATCACCTAAATTTAGAAAAAACTGATGTTTTTGTTGATTTGGGATGTGGCAAAGGTAGATTATTTGTTTAGTCTCTCAACAAAAAATAAAAAAAATAATAGGGGTAGAATTAAAAGAATCTTTAGTTGACATCGCCAAAAAAATGTGGGTAATCTAGAGAAGAAAAATACACATGTTGAAATCATCCATAATGATGCTACAAAATTTGATCCGTCAGAAGGGACTATATTTTTCATGTATAATCCTTTTGGATTGAAGACTTTAAACAGAGTTTTAGACAATATTAAAAAAAGTTTAATAAATAATCCTAGAAAAATCCGTATAGTTTATTATGCTCCACCAGGCATATTTTTTTACACTCCTATGAATGCTGTTAATTGGTTGATTATAGATAGCGAAGTAGGGGGAGCTATAATTTGGAAAAATAAATAGTTTAAAAATTATTTTAATTACATTTATAAATCCATTTAAACATCTCATATTATGGATAAAAAAACAATATTTTCTAAGAATAACTTGGTTAGAATGAAAAATGTAGGAGGGATAAAAATATTAATAAGAATGGATACTCTGGAGATTTTTGAATATAGCGCTTTTGGAAGAGATATATTGGATTTGATAAATGGGAAAAGAGATGTTTCAGAGATATTAAAAATTTTAAAAAAACGTAAAAGATATCAAACCCAGGATATCGATAAAGATGTTTTGAATTTTTTATATTCGGAATTAAAAAATAAAGTAATTATCAAAATAAAAAATAGGTTAATTTAAAATGTTTGTTTTAGTAGAACCCTTTAAAAACATACTGGAGGACAAACCAGATTTGGGTTGTGCCAGTTTAATTGCTTCTCTGAATAGAAACCATATCCCTAATAGGTTAATATTGAGCCAAACAAGATTTTTTCATGATTTTCTCAGAGATCCTAGCGAGATAATCGATTTGATATTTAATCTTGCAAAAAAAGAGCAGCAAAACCTAAGGTTCGCTTCTTTAGTGGATACAATTAACGGCGATGGAGAAAAATCATTTAGAGATAATTTAAAAACATATCATAAATATATTATCAATAAAAATTTAAATTTCTTTTTGAATCCATTAAATGTATTAAAAATAAATGCTTTATTAGAAAACTATTTTTCTATAAATCACTATTTCCTCACTAAACAAAAAAATGAAAGTATCCCTTTAGTAAAAGATACATTAAACCTGATCAAAAGCCACAAGCCTGATTCTATAGGTTTTTCAATTTGGACTACAGATCCTTTTACAAATATTATAAGAAAAAAAATAAAGCAAGAGTTGGACATCCCCATAATTGGAGGGGGGGCATTAGTGCCTCATTTAAGGAAAAAAAATCTTAAAAAATTTATGTTAGAACAAAGTTTTGATTATTTAGTTAAAGGAGAAGGAGATCTGGCATTGCCGCAGTTATTATCAAAAATTCCAGGAAATGAAGAAAAGGTGCCTAACTTGGTTTATTTTAAAAATAATAAATTATATTCTAGTAAAATAAAATCTATTCCCAATCTGAATGAATTACCTATGCCAGACTTTAAACAATTTAATCTTAAAAAATATTTTAATCCATTTGTAGAATTACCAATTCAATTGAGCAGAGGATGCGCATGGAGAAAATGTACATTTTGCAATCACTCTTTGGTATATGGTTCTAATTACAGATGCCTTAAAATCAATATGACTATCCAAATGTTGAGTAGTTTGTCAAAGAGATATAAAACAAAACACTTTAGTTTTCATGATGAATACATACCTGCGAAAATTCTAGAGAAATTATGCCAAAATTTAATCGAAAGAAATCTTACAAATTTTCGTTTTAAAGGGTATGTCCGTTTTGAAGAAGAATTCTTAAAAAAGAATTCCTTCAAAATGATGTATAAAGCAGGATTTCGTAATTTGTACTGGGGATTGGAATCAGGTTCACAAAGAGTTCTGAATTTAATGAATAAAGGCACAAATATAGTTGCTGTAGAAAAAATTTTAAAGAGAAGCGCAGAAGCTAAAATAAAAAATTCTTGTTTTATCATTTTTGGTTTTCCAGGAGAAACTTTTAATGATTTTAAGAAAACAATAAATTTTCTGGAAAAAAATAGAAAAAATATTCATTTAATAATGACAAGCGCATTCATGCTCAGTGGTAATTCTACAATAGGGTTAAATCCTTCTAAATGGAATCTTAAAATTATTGAAAAGGACGAATTTACAGATAATCTAACCTTTAAATATAGAAAAACACCTTTGCAAATTAGAAAAATTAATGAAGCTTCCTTTTTACTTAATTTTGGGATTTGTGATTTATCTAGTAATTTTTATAAGTGTATGATGCTTAAGACTATAAGCCGCACTTTAATGTTTGCCCTGTCTACATTAAATATCAAACCAAAAAAAGAGGTTTATAAATTATTAGATTCAAATGAATTTGATGCACTATATCCTATTGTACTTGGGGCGATCATAAAACAGGATAAAAAACAATTTTTGCAAATGGCGGATTTTACAAAAAGCAGTTATTTAAACTCTAAAATGAATTCAAAAATGCCTATCAATGATTTAGAAGTTTATATATTCAATAAAATCGTCAATATGAATATGAATAACAAAGAACTGATTTCTGCTATTATGGGGGATAGAGATTTGAGTTTAAAATCTTCTAGACAGGCAGTGGTAAATTTTTATAAAAAATTATTAAAAAATAACGCTATTCTATTCTATACAAACACCAGTTGACTATTTGATGCTCCCTTAATTCTTAAAAGGCCCTTGGTATTGAAAGTGATAGATTACCAAAATATTTATATATGATTGATTAGGTTATATACTCTATTTACATTAAACTGAGGTGGATTTTATGGCAAAAAAATTAAGGGTTAATAAAATTGATATAGAAGAAGTCAAGAAGCCTGTAAAACTTAAGAGGGCATATGCAGCAAATTGTAATGGCCAGTTTGTATCTTCCACAACAATCTGGGATGGAATGATACCATTCTGAATGGAAAAAGGTTGTGTTTATCCAATTAGGATTAAGAGGAAGATTTGTTATTTAGTCCCTTCTGAAGATAAGATATACTTCAACAAAGAGGAAATTAAATCTCCAAATAATAATCTGAAGTTTAAGCATATTTTGAAACCTAAATTTAACAGACTCATACTAGTTACTACAGGCAGATGCAATTTTGATTGTGTCTATTGCTACTCTTCTCAATTTAAAAAGAAATTCAAGGATTTAGAATTTGATCGTGTTAAACATCTAATCAGATATTTAACTAAGAATTATTGGAATAATATCCGCAATGTAGAGATAATCTTTACGGGTGGAGGAGAACCTACTTTAAATTGGAGCCTTATAAAAGGGGTTGTGGAATATGCCTCTAAAATAAAAGATTTTAATTTTTCATTTAATATATCTTCTACTAATGGATATCTGTCAGATGAAAAAATTAGATTTATAATCCATAATAAAATAAATTTAAAAATATCTTTTGATGGCACAAAAGAATTACAGAACCGTAATAGAAAACTTAAGAATAATAACTTATCTTTTGATAAAATAAAAAAGGTTTTAAAAACATTGGATACATTAGATTATGAGTACAGATTACATTGTGTAATCACAGAGAACAGTTTATATAAATTGGAAGAAATAATATCATACGTCTATGGCCATTTTAAACCTCAATTGCTCTCTTTTGGGTTAGAAAAAAAAAGTAAACCTAATAATGATATAGTGATCAAGTTTGTGAAAGAATTCATAAAAGCAAAGAAATTTGCAGAAGCTAAGGGGATAAAAATAACTGCTCCTGATTTTGGTGTGGGATACCCTCTAATCATAAGGTGCGCAGGTGAAATGACTCTTCTTCCTAATGGGGATTTAAGCCTTTGCCATTGGGCTTATGATTTTTCTGGAAAAAATAAGATATTTTATTTGGGGCATGTATCTAAGAATGGAAAAATTAGGTTTCTTACTGAAAATATAACAAAGTTCAGGAGATTGGGTAAAAAATTGATTAATAAAAAATGTGAAACCTGCATAGCTCGTTTTTATTGTGGGGGAGGTTGTCCAAATCAAAGGTTTGATAAATCGATGACAGAAGAAAGATGCAAAGCTACAGTATTGATGCTGAAAAACCGTATAAAAGAATCTATTTCTGAAGTTATTTAATAATGTCCAATTTTTTAAGCTTTTCTAAAGAATCAATAACTTCTTTATCAACAAAATTTGTTTTTTTATTTCTAAGGAATTGAAATATTTTTTTGTTGATTTTGTATAATTTAAATTTATTAAAATCAATTAGCCAATATTTTTTACTATAATAATAATATTTTATGTAGGGAGTTATTTCAATTTTGTCTGGATTTACTTTAAGATACCTGAATATATCTTCATTCTTTTTATGTTGAAGGGTATATGCTTTAATATTATTGGCAAATTTTTTTAGATTTTTTTCATCTTTCCTAATTGGAGGATTGCGGAGGATACAAAGATTTGATGCTAGGAAAGAATAAATCTTTCCTTTGTCCAATTTTTTCATAAGGGTTTTTTTTGCTTTTTTAATAAAATAAATTGAATATAACTTACATTGCTTATTTTTATTCAAATGTCTTTTCCAAATATCTAAATGGGGATAAACAAATATCTCATTTTTATCTATAACAAGGATATTTACGTCTTCATGAATTGGTGCAAAATTATTTTTTTTTATGAGCCTTTTTAACAAAGTACTTTTTCCTTCGCCACAGTTTCCACTAAAAATAATAGCTTTATCATCTTTCATACATGATGAAGAATGTAAAATTAGATGGTTGTTGGATCTTAATTGTAAATTTATTATCTGTAATAGACTCCACCTTATCAATTCTACCATTATCTTATTTTTAGGAGATATCATAGAATATATATGGTGGACTTTTTTATCGCTTCTTTTCACAAAATAATAATAATTATAATTTTTATAATCTATCTTTTTTTTAATCTGATTGGGAGGAGCCCATTCGAAGATGATCTTAAATAGAGGTTTACGATTTGTTTTGAAATCGTCTAATTTAACAATATGAAACAAACTTTTCCTGTTGCTAACTATACAAAATGGGATTTGGGCAACTTCAAAATTAAGTTTATAATGCAAACAACTCACCCCCCATATTGGTTTTATAGCACTCTGAACAAAAAGAACCATTTTTAATATTTTTTTTCTTAAAATTTTTGAGCATCTTTTGGACTTTTTTACGTTTTATACTCATATAACTATCATATGAATTATTTTTAATATTTCCATAATAATCAAATTTTTTATTTTTTGAATCAAATAAGTCGCAACACAATCTTAAATTTCCGTAACAATCTATTGCATGCACGTTTTCAATCAGACATAATTCTCTACATAATACATTTTTAAAATTCACATCCCAATTTAAAGTCCAATTTCCTTTTTTGATCAAAGAAGAAATTTTTAAAATCAATTCATTTAAATTTTTAAATTTTGATTCGTCCATAACCATCTCTTTATTAGATCTTGTTGGCCTTATCGGCGCAGTAACCAGAAGGGCATTATATTTTTTTGATAAAAGAAACATATCAAAGATTTCTGAATAATTTAATTTGTTTATTGTGAACATTATTCTCGTTGGAATCTGATATTCTTTAGTTAATTTTAGCCCTTGTATAACTTTTTTATAACTTCCTTTTCTTCTAATAAAATCATTCAATTTTTCATTTGAGCTTTCAAGACTTAATCCTATCTTTTCAATATCCTTTTTATAATTTTTAATGATTTTATCAAATCTTTTTAACAAAAATCCATTTGTTACAAATGAAAATTTTATGTTTCTTTTAACTAACTCTTCTAAAAATAAATCTAGTTGACTGTGAACTAAAATTTCTCCACCAGTTAAATTTACTTGTTCAATGTTATCAAAGAAATCAAGGCATCTTTTAAATGTATTAAAATCCATTTCCTCGAAATTTTTTTCATCCCTTACACAGTGTTTACAATTAAAATTACATTTGTTTGTTATAGACATATTAATTATTTCAGACATTTTTTAGACCATTTGGTTTTTTATTATTTACTTTTATATTTTCAAAAAACACATTTTCTATCATATATTTAATAGTTTTCCATGTGGACTTTGGATTACAGCTTTCTTCAATAAAACTACTTATTGAGAAAAATTTATCATCGGGCATTTTTTTAAATATTTTTAAGAAAGAATTATCTACTCTATAAAATTTTCTACTGTAAAGGTCTACAAAATTAAATGGTGTCATGCTCTTTGCTTGTAATTTCATTAGGACAAATCTTTTTTTTGAGAGTTTGCATTTTAAATCCTCTTTTAATTGATTCCAAGAATATATGTTTTTGATATTATCTAATATTCCAGGATACATAAAATCCCTTCCTAGTTCTTTGTTAAACTGAGAATATAATTGCTGAATTTTATTTAATTCTTTTTTAGACATTCCTTTAGGATCTTTATAGTTGATAGTATTCATCATATTCCTTCCACCATTTTTTTTAATAGGATAGATAGGTTCAATTTCATATTTTGAAAGATTTCGCCAAATTTCAGAATTAACATCTAATCCAAAAAATTGTAGTGCGACATAATTAATTATTTTTTTAAATTTTTTTAAAAAATTTATAGTTTCTAATGCTTCCTTAAAAGAAGTGCTTGGAAAATTAGAAATTATATTTAGTTGGTTTATTCTTAAATTTGTTTTTGCACAGTTATCTAAAAATATTCTTATATCCTTTTTTGTGTATCCTTTTTTCATTAAACAAAGGATTCTATTATTAGCGCTCTCCATTCCTAAGATTCCTTGAAAGCCAGAACTGCTCATTTTTTTTAAAATATCTAAGGAAAAATTATTATCAATTCTAAGATAGCTCAACCAAGTTATCTTTAATTTATACTTTAATATTAGTTCAGAAATCTTTTTTGCTTGATTTGGATGCAAAGACTCATTTATAAGCAAAAACGCTTTTTTGCCGTATTTATTATGCAAATTTTTAATTTCCTTTATTAGTTTTTCAGGTTTTTTAATTTTTAATAAATTGTCGCTATATAGTTTTTTACAAGTGCAATAAGTACACTTATTATAATAACATCCTTGAGAGTGAAGAATTGGCACAAAGTTTTGTTTTTTTCTTGCATAGGGCAAATAATTGATTAATCTTGAATTTATATCAATCCCTTGTTTTCCTTTAAATTTAATTTTTTTGGGCCATAATTTTTTGAAAATATTCATTAAAGAAATTTCTCCTTCAAATTTTGTATAAGAATCTATAATTCCTTTTCTTTTCCAATATTCAAGAGAGTTATTAGGCGTTAGTGTTATAGCTGAGCCACCTAAACCGATATGGATTTTTTTATTAAGTTTTTTTATTATTTTCGCAGTAAGCAAAGAATAAACTAGCAAGTCTCCATGAGGAATAGAAATGCCTATAAAATCATATTTTTTATGAATTTTTTTTCGTTTTACTAGTTTTATCAATGTTTCTTCTAAAAGTTTAACTTTGCCTTTTGGTTGTTTTAAAAAATTTTTAATTTCTTCATCAGAAAATAGATCATCCCTTACATAATACAAATTTATATCAAATGTGACAATATCAAAGAGGGCGTTTATTAAAGATTGATTACCCTCCATTCTTTTCTTAAAAAAAGAACAATTTTTCTGTGTGTGGTTCAATATACCTGAAATATAATTGAGATACTGAATATTTTCTTGAGATTTTTCTTTTTTTATTTGTTCTTTGATCATACTTATTTTTTTCTTTAGGACATTTTTGGATAGGGCATAATTTAGAATTTCTTTATTCAAGTTAATATTATCTACTTTGATTTTATTTTTTCTTAAGAAATCGTTTAACAAAAGTGGCCCTAACAGATTGAATGTTGAATTACTTAAAGGCGGTATAATTATAGCAACTTTTGGTGATGGGTTTGTCATTTTTCTTATGTATAAAATTTATTTAAGTAGCATCCTCTTTGGCGAGATAGTCTTTGCTCTCTTATTTTTAAATCCAATTAATCCTTCTATATAAATTTTTTATTTTAGGAAGGCTCTGTCCTAATTCTTCAAGAAAATAAGAAAAGATATTATGGCAGGCTAGCCTATCATATACTTCAGTTCTTATTGTTCTTGCTTTTCTAGAGCTTACGTTACTTCCATACTTCCTTTTTAGGCTGCTGGGGCTTATAATTCTTACTAAAAATTAAGATTTAGGACAAGAGCCTTTTAGGAAAATATCTTTTATAATCATTTTGCAGATCCATTAGTTTATTTTTAATATATCTTAATCTAAACAAAAGAAACATTTAAATATGTAGGATAGCTATTAATCCTAAAATGGATTACAAAACAAAATCTATACTTACTGTGGCTGTTATACTTACGTTTATGCTGGCTGTTGCTATCTTCATCAATAACCTAGAAGGCTCAATAACAGGAGCTGTTGTAAAGCCTGCGTGCAAATGCCATAGCAATTCTGACTGCAATGACAATAATCAATGCACAGAAGATATATGCTTGTATCCAGACAGCTGTGATGCTTCTTTATGTGTAAATAAGAAAATAGAAAATTGTTAAAAAATAAAAATTTATAATATATTTCTTATGCTTGAAATATTATCAGCAACATCGCTGCCTTTCTTTGTAAGCGTCAAAAGCTTTAATCTGCCTTGCTTTTCAAAGTTTATCAAGCCTGCTTTTTCCATCTCCTGCAGGATTTTTACGACGTGAGAATATGTGCAGTCAACTTGCTTTGCCAGAGAGGAAGCATACATTGCTCCTTTTGTATTCTTTAGCCCAACGAGCATCTTTGCCGGTTTTTCACGGAAAAAAATATTGAAAATCTTTTCTTTAGTCATCAGCATACCCCCCCTCAAACGTTATATTGTATAATATATATTGTTAAATAATGATAAGAACACTCATTTATATATTTAACGGTTTTGTATCTATCGGAAAAAATATTTATTAAAAATTTTAGCAATAGTCAGGCAATTCTTTAGGAGAATATTCTACTGATTTGAATGTATCATAAAATTGTTTAATATCTTCTAAAATTTTATTTTTTTCACTACTATTTAATTTATTTGAGATTGCCAATTCATTAGATACCTGTTTAATGTCCTTATTTTCAATAAACAATTTTTGAAATACTGTCATTGATAAATTATTACCTAATATGATTTTACCAATTTTTCTTTTCTTGAAATTTTTCTTATATTTATTTATTCCTGAACATTTTTTAGAATTTTTAAAGATATAATCGAGATAAATAATCTTTAATTTGATATTATCGAATTTATTCTTATTATCTATTAATATTTTTAGATTTTCTGGTTTTATAAATAATTCATATTGATTGGCCTCATTTTTAGATGATGTTTTTAGCATCTTTTTTTTATTTTTTAATATCTTGCTTATTTTATCAAATTCTTTTTTAGAGCACTGCATGAATAAGTTGCGGAGATAACCTATCTTAGTAATCGAATTAGGATCCTCTTTTAATAAGCTGGCTATCCTTTTTCTAAAAGCAGATATTTGGAATCTTTGTTTATAACAAAAGTTACAATAATTAAGACCCAATTTAGACTTTATTTTAATAGCATATTTTAATATTTCAAATGCAGTAAATTCAGATTCCAAAATTGGAGCATATTTTGAATTTCCGTATAAACAAGTATAATTTCGTTTAACCATCTCTTTATAATTATGTTTCGTCGCACTTAATTGATGTAGGTTTAAATATTTGACACCTATCAATTCTAATTTACTTAGAAGAGATTTCACAATTTCTAAGTCCTCTGGTATTGCAGGAATTTCTATAGTTACTGTTTTTATATATTTAACTGCTAACTTTACTGGTTTTAAATCATAGTTTCTAGCAGAAAGATCAAATCTTATTTCATTTAGTCCTGCTTCTTTCAGTTTTTTTAATTTTTCTTTTGTAATTAAATCTCCATTAGTATATAACCAAATATAATGTTTTGAACCAAATGTTTCCCTTATTTTTTTGGTGTAATCAAGGAGTTTATCAAAAACAAGAAAAGTTTCTCCCCCTGAAAAACCGATACCTTCAAAATCAAACATCTTTAGATAAGATATATATTCTTCAGGTTTATTGAAGATTAAGTTATAGGATTCAGGAAGCCTTTCTTTCGATATCTTTCTATCCTGTGAGCAGAAAAAACAATTTCGCGTGCATAAACCGTTAATATACAGGCAAGACCATGTCCCTTTTACACAAGTTAAACAACCAGGAGACAGTTGGTTGATATAAGGTTTTGATAAATTTTTTGCGGCATATTTCACATTATTTTTGTCAAAAAAAGTATATGTTTTTTTTCTTTTAAGGCTGGCCTTTTTTATTTCTTCAACTGGTAACATGTTTATATTCATTGTAATTATCCGCAAGGATACCCACTCCTTTAGGTGTGGGAGGAATTGCGGTTCTCCTTTTTCTTAACTTTTTTAACCTTATACTTCTCTGGACGCTCCATGAGCTCATGGAGGTGAGAGCATGAAAGTGTACCAACACCGACGAAGCGTTGGCCAATGTGCATATCACCTTGTGCTTGTTCCGAAGTATAGGCACAAGATATTTGTGGATGAGCAAGTTAAAAAAACTTGCGAGATTGTCTTGTCAGATTTGGCAAGACAAATGGGTTGCTTAGTACAAGCAATCCATGTTATCGATGACCATGTCCATCTGTTTTTAGATGTGGACTATAAGTCGTCTTTGCCCAAAATATACCAAAGGTTAAGGGAACATCTTCGAGAGTCCTTTTAACCTATTTTCCTCAATTGAGGAAAAAGTATTTCTGGGGTGGACATCTCTGGTCGAAAGGAAATTTCTTTCGAACAGTTGGTTGTGTGACTGACGAGACTATCAAACGTTATATTGAGCAGTCTCGGTCTGTGTATCTTCAAAAGTCACTTCAGGACTTTTGAATAGCGAGGGGCTGAGCAACCCGAAGGGTTGCGAACATACCCACACTTTTAAGTGTGGGTGCCCCGAGCGTTATCTTGATTTTAGAGTTAATTTCCTCTATTTTTAAATGTTTAACGGTTTTAAATAGAGATATGGTTTTCCCACTGGTTACTGGACGTGGAAGAAGCGAGACCAGTGTCCACTGGCCACTTGTCAGGTACAGGCACAAGATATTTAAACAAACCAGGAACTATGTTGATTATATATGCTAACCGATGATAGGTTGGAAGAGTTGTTCTTCCCATATAAAGAAGTGAGAAAAATCCAGGATGATTTAATTGAGGAAGTAGACCTCTGTCTCAAAAATAAAAAAAATCTTATTGTGCATGCTCCGACTGGATTGGGAAAAACTGCTTCTACGTTGCCTGTTGCATTGGCTCATGCTGTCAAAAATGGATTGACTGTATTTTTTTTGACTTCAAGGCATACTCAGCATCTCATTGCTCTTGAGACTCTAAAGGAAATAAAGAAAAAATATGACGAAGAGATAATCGCTGTAGATATTATAGGCAAGAAATGGATGTGCCCTGTTCCTGGAACTGATGAGCTTAGCTCTTTCGAATTCACTGAATACTGCAAGGCAATGAGAGCAGACAACAAGTGCGAGTTTTATGCGAATTCAAGGAAAAAATCAGGAAGGGCGACGATAAAAGCTGAAAAGATAGTTGGAGATATAAAAAAACTAAGCCCTTTACATTGCGAAGATTTTATGAAACACTGTATTGATGAAAGACTTTGCCCTTATGAAATCTCTACGATTATGGCAAAAGAAGCTTCTGTTATAATCTCAGATTATTATTATATATTCAACCCTACAATAAGAGATGTCTTTTTCAAGAAAGCTGAGAAGCAGCTTGCGCAAAGCGTAGTTATCATAGATGAAGGGCACAACCTGCCAAAAAGAGCAAGAGAACTACTAACTCAGAAGCTAAGCTCATTTATGCTTAGGAATGCAATCAAGGAAGCAAAAAAATTTGGACATAGCGAAACAGTGCAATACCTTAGAGCGATCAGAGATACGCTCAATAATTATGTATGGGAATTCCAAATACAAGCAGAGCAGAGACAGATTGAAAAGAAGAAAAAGGAATTCTTTTCAGGAGAGAATGAAAGGCTGATAACCAAAGATGAGTTTATCAATAAGATTAAACTTATAGGAGATTACGAGCAGATAATTGCAACACTTGAGCTTGCTGCAGAGGAGATAAGGGAAAAACAGAAAAGAAGTTATGTAGGAGGAATCGCACATTTCCTAACAAAATGGCCTGGTCCAGATGAAGCATTTGCAAGGATCCTGAGCTATTCTGAAACAAAAGAGATTCCTGTTGTTACGATAAGCTACAGGTGCCTTGACCCTTCTTTGCTCACAAAAGAGATCGTTAACCAATCTTATTGTTCAATAATAATGAGCGGAACTTTGACTCCTACTGCTATGTACAAAGATATACTGGGATTTGAAAACAGTGATGAAAAAGAATATCTAAGCCCCTTTCCTCCAGATAACAAACTAAGCATGATTGTGCCTGAGACAACCACCAAATTTACTGAAAGAAATCCGCAACAATACCAGATGATAGCTCAGACAGTTGCAAAGATAGTAAACAATGTTCCTGGAAACTCTGCTGTATTTTTTCCTTCTTATTATCTTAGGGACGAAGTAAACAAGTATCTATTAGGAGTTTGCACAAAGACAACATTTATTGAAATGCCTGAGATGAGCAAGACAGAAAAGCAGGAGCTGCTTGAGAAATTTAAATCTTACAGCAAAGTAGGGGCAGTCTTATTAGCAGTTGCTGCTGCAAATTATGCAGAAGGGATAGATTTGCCAGGAGATTTATTGAAAGCAGTTGTTGTTGTGGGATTGCCTTTGCAGAAGCCTGATTTAGAAACAAAAGAACTGATAGATTATTATGAAAAAAAATACAAAAAAGGATGGGACTATGGATATGTTTTTCCTGCAATAACCAAATGCCTGCAAAGCGCTGGAAGATGCATCAGAAGCGAGACAGACAGAGGAGTGATTGTATTTTTGGATGAGAGGTTTGCTTGGCCTAGATATAGAAAATGCTTTCCTCCTGAGTGGAATATTAAAATCACTAAAATGTATCAAGATAGGATTAAGGAGTTTTTTGGTTAGCTATTCTTCTTTCTGCTCAAAAAATACAACACCTGCACTTCTTTTGTCAATGGGAATATCTGCTCCCTGTAAAATTGTTCTATCACTTCAGGCTCTATCTTTACCCTTATCTTTGGATTTATATCTTTTTGATAGCGTTTGGTTTTTGTACGGATTCTTTCTAGAATATCTTCTTCAGCCTGCTTCCTTGTCAGCGCCTGCATTAATCCATCTGCATCCCTAGCTTCAATTAAGTGCGTATATTGCTCTGGGTTGATTTGGAATTTGCATTCTGCAATATATGCACCATAATGAATTCTTTCTGAGATTGCCCTGATTGCGGCAACATCATGCTCGACGCTTGAGCCGTAGTGCTTGTCATCTCCTGGTTTGCACATTAACGGCACTAATTGCAGATAAGCAGCTTTAACTTTGCCTGTCAAGTTTATGTCATTGAAATCAGTTAATTTTAGCTCTGTCTTATGCCTTTGGAAATTTCTTTCAACTCTCGGCAGATTCTTGTTGAATGGCCTTTCTTCTGGGACAGTGAATCTTCCAAATCTTGCATCCATCTGCTCTTCTTCGAATAATCTTGCTTCGAACAAGCTTAATTGAGGGTATCTTAAGAAACCGCTTTTTCCTTTTTCATAAACAGAAGGGTTATGCCTGTACTGTGCTCTTGCGATTAATTTGAAGATTATAGTCTCTTCCAGGCCTTGAAGACGCTCTACCGCCTCTTTAAATGAGAGTTTCATTATCTTCCTTTTTCCAGGCTGCCTGTGAAGAACGTTTCTCAAGTATGCTCTTTTGTCTTCGGGAATATCCATAAGATAATGATAGACTGATTCTGGGCAAACGCCTATCCTGTTTGCAAATTCTCTGTGGAAAGGAATCCTTGTGATCTCTCCGCTTTGATGCTTTGCAATGAACCCCACATAACTTTCGATAGTAAATTGCCTTCTTTTTTCAGCGTTTCTTTTGGTTGATGCAGCTCCTTTTGCATAAGGAGTTTGACGTTTTGGTTTAGTTTGGTCCATTTTGCTTACCTCTCTGCTCATTCAAGAAATTCCTTATCGCTTCCTCTACTAAATGAGATTTGTTCCTGAACTTGTCTCTTCTAAATCTTGCAACTTCTCTGATTGCAGCTGCAAGTTCTTCGTCCAATGATATTGTGAAGGTTTGTTTCATTGAAAACTCTCTAGAACACGCTCTTACCTAACAATAATTATTAGTAATATATAAAGCTTACAATCTGCAAAATTATGTTACGAAAAAGAGCATTTTTACTGTTTTAATACATTAGAATGTCATTTTTAAGGCATCAAATAAAGAGAAAGGGAGTTTTAAGCCCCTAAGCCCACTTATAATGCCTTTGAAATAGTAAGAGGTGTAAGTTTATAAGCTTTTCTAAATTCATGCTCAACCTCGTCGTCAAAGGCAATCAATTTATAGACGCTGTTTATCTCATTCTTCAAATGATTGATATTCAGACGAATATAAACTTGCGTAGAGACTATGTCATCATGCCCAAGGAAATCCTTAATGAAAGTAATAGAAAAGCCCATCCTATCCAAATGAGTGGCAATAGAACTCCTAAACAGATGAGGATGAACCCGTTTGCCAAGGCAATTGAAACCAAGATGCTTAATCTTGCGATGAATAGTGCAAGTGTTTAAAGGAACTTGCAGGCCATTCCTGCGATGAACACAAACAAAACCATCAGATCGCCTTTGATTCATCAACCAACCCAAAAGAACAGGCTTAAATTCAGGAAGAATTGGAATAATGCGTTCCTTGTTGTTCTTGCATTTAACAACCTTAATTTCATCATGCAACAAATCAATATTTTCTATAAGGAAGCCCCTGCAAAACTCGCTGATCCTCATGCCTGTGTAATACAAGCCTCTTAAAACAAAGCACATCTCATCATCAAGATACTCATCGGCAAAAGAAAACAAAATAGAGATGTCGGATTTAGATAATACATTTGGTAATTTCATCATGCCCCACCCACCAGTAGGACAAATAACCCCCAATGAATGAGAAGAAATAAAAAGTTTAAATAGTTTGCGAAAATAGATTCCATAAGCATCGCCCCCTTATTGGGACTAAACAAGAAAAAGAAATATATAAAACTAATTGATTAACCGAATAGAGTTAAAACTGCTTTAAGCCCCATTTCCGAGCAGAACTCTTGTAATCTGCGGAAATATGCATAAGAAATTCAGGGACAGCATCCTTGCCAAACTTTTTAATAACTTCTGGAATATATCTGTCTGAGTGCCTAAAAGCCCTATGCTTCTCCTTAAAACAGAATCTTAAAAACTTGCTATCCATCCACGTATGTAAATCCCTAAATTCATCCCCAGTACGCTTAAAACTAAAAGAGCAGTGTGTATTAATATCGGGCATGAACTAAAGAAAGCAAAAGAAATATAAAAAACTTGCGAAAATTACAAGTAATCCCTTAAATCCTCGCCTAAAAATAAAGCAGGGGGCGGATCCTCATAAGGATGAACCCTGCTTAACTCATAACTAAGCAAGTCGTCAAAAATATAATGAATCCTAGCGCCACAATGAAGACAAAAAATAGGATATAAATCAGACTTAAAATTGAAAAAAAATCCGAATGTGTTAACTAAACGTTTCTTTCTAGAACCGACCATATACTCAGCTACCTGAATATAACTATCTTCATGTTCCCCAAAATCGTCTTTATTGGCAGAAATATATTTCAGCATGTAATTGAAAGCAAATGCCCTAGAACTCAACTGCTTGACTTCTATATTAACGTCTGCCCCTGAACTATCCTTATACATACGAACAAGATGAGAATCCTGATAAAAAGAGACATCCTCAGATAAGCATTTATGATTAGCACAAAAATACCTATGAACAAACGGATCATATTTTAATAGATGTTGCCCACAATGAAGGCATGTCCCCCTAATAGAGTTATCTAATCGCCTTCCATAAAGAATCATGTGAACATGGATATTCCATCCTGTTTCTGGATGAAATTTAGTCTCTGTAACATACAAACCACCTTTAACCCTCTCTCGAAAATACTGTAAGCGCATGAATTTCTTTAAATCCTCCTTAATCTTAGAAAAACCATAACTAAAGCTTCCAAAATTCTGAGGGGATATAGTCAAAAAATAAAACTTGTCCCTGTCCCTAGATAGAGGCACAGAATCAAGGAGAGGGGCATATTTACGCCTTAGCCTACGCTTTCTCTTTTGAGAGCATGATTCACATACCCTTTGATTGCATTGCCAAGTTAAATCAAAGACTCTAGCAGTACACTCACACTTAGCAACCATCTTAAAACCTTTAGAATAGCCACAACGTTTAATAGAACTAATACTAGACTCTGGAAAACCTAAAGCTTTCAAATGTTCAAATATTGCTGAATTGCCAAGTAAAGAGCCTTCGGCTCTATTAGATTCGATTTGAGATAATTGGATGGATTCCATGTGATAAAAGCCTCCGCTTGGGCTACGCCCTAAGCTGCGGCACGAAGTTGCCTAAGCCGTACACTGCGTGTACTATCCCTTAGGCAAGTTGGGGCAACGATTGATATAAAATTGGTGCCCTTGTGTGCATGTGACAATAATGTAGGGGAATTAGAGGAGTATAACCAACGTAATGAAGGTAGCTATGAAGATTCCGAGTAACCAACGCCAATCCCTAACCCAGTATACGATAAATAAAATAAAAGATAATGATAAGAGAAGAGGATTGTTGCTGATAATGAAATCAATAACACTACCTAAATGTAAATAACGGATAAAATCCTCAATAAAAGTTCCCTGAGCAGTAAGAAATAATCCACAGACAAATAAACAAAGTGCCCCAAACATAGAAATTAAGTGTAACATACTAATCAACCTCCGATTGATAAGCAACTGGAACTAGAGAGACCGGCTCTCTAGAAATGTATTGTATAGATAATAAAACACAAGCCCCTAAATCTGGAAAAAAACTAGAAATATAATTCCCTGAAAAAATATCAACCCAACAAACTGATGTAGAGTTATAGAGAACTGGATTATAAACAAATAAAACTTGGGAAAGCGAACCACCACTTAAAATAAGATTAAAAACTTCTGAAAGCGGGGGAACAGAAACGGGGGGAATAAAATGACCGCCTGTGTAAGATGTATTAGATTTAGGAATCTTTACGTGAAAAGAGTTGTTCTCAGAACACCATATAAGACTAGCATACATAAAACCATCATTCCCAATATAACCTTCAACCTGCCCTGAACTAGACTCATAAAGGGTAACATTTATAGATAGACCATCGTAATAAAGAGTGACATAATCGTCAGCGTCAATAACAAAAGGATAAGAAGGAATATCATGAGCTCCCCAGGTAAAATAAGAAAAATTGAGAGTTGTGTTTTCTAAGTCATCAACATAGGCATCATTAGAAAGATAATTATTACCTTTAATTTCGGGGGGGAATAGCCAAGAATCAGAACTATTAAAACCGATAATGGTAAAAAACATAGAATCTGTACCATTCTGCGTCTGATTGGTAATGCCATCAAGAGAAATGTTAGTTAAATCTCCAATCGGAAGAGCTGGAATCCCTTCGCAAGAAGCTAGAACGGAAAAAGCCATAGTAAACAAAATACCAATAAAAAAAAGCATCATGAAAAAAGACTTAAAATTGTGAATCATCAAAAACCACCCCTAATAGAATCCCAAAGAATAATAAAAAAAGATTTAAGATGACACCAAAAACCACAAGAGTGTGGAATCAAAACTGGGGGAACAAACGTTTGATTTAAAGAAGAATCAATGGATGTAGATGTATTAGGCAAACTAAAATTAGAAGGAAAAGGAATCTCCATAGAAGGGGGATTATAAGGCAAAAGCTCAGTAGAAAGTTGCCAATACTGAGCATGGGGAAATAAATCAACAGGGAACGGATCAAATAAAACACATTTAACAGAATGACTAAAATAGGTTTTAGTTTTAGCAGTACTTTGCCCTTGTAAAACCCAATTATCGCCGATATAAAAAGCAGTACCATAGCGAGTACAATTAAGAGATTTAAACTGAGAGTATTCAGAAGGAAATTGATACCGAATAGATTCAGTAGAACGATAACCGTTTGAAACTGTTGCATCAGAAACGTAAACAACACATGCAGAATGACCAGATGTAAAATTTAAGCCCCTTAAATAAGTATCAAACTCCAAAATAGAATGAATATCGGAATCAGAACCGTCGGAAACACGAACAGTTTTAAAAACTGTAGTATATGTAAATTTACCATCCCAACCTGATAACCAAGAACCCTCTGAAAAAAAATAAGAAGCTTCCCAAAAAGAGCCTAACCCACCAAACTTCAAGACAAGAAAAAGAATAGATACTATAAATAAAATTAAAAAGACGAGATTAAAGCCGTTAGCTTTTTTAGAATGGAACCCCCTACCAAAAGGACAAAAAAAAGAAGGTAGGGGGAAAGAGAGAATATAACTAAAGAATTTCATTTTGAACGTACCTCAGAACGCAAAGATCTGATTTCCCTGCGGTTTTTCTCAAGCTGAGCATAAATGCTAGAAACACAAAGAATCAAAATAAGAAGGGCAACAAGAGAAAATAGATTATTCTTAAAAAAAGTAAAAAGATGAGTAAACCAACTATCTTTCAAAACAGGCAGATTAGCCAATGGGGAAGGAATATCGGAGGGAACATAAATCCTAGACTCAATAGACTGAGTGCCATTAACAATATTTAAGTAACCAATAGATGAAAAATTAAGATAAAACTGCTTGGAACTAAGCCATAGACTAACCTTAACTTCCTTGTCTGAAATTCTAGTAACAATAGATTTAGAAACGTGCTTATTCTCAAAATCAAGCCATTTATCGCCTATAACAAGCCAACCGTCATATTTAGCATTATTAAAAAAATAAATCGGATTAGATACAGATTTAACATTAAACTCAAAAAAATCACTGGACTTTGAAAAAAGGACAAGGAAAAAATACCTATCAAAAGACTTAGCAACATCAAACTGGTAAAAATGAGAAAGGGGGGTAATGGAAATATCCTTATCAAAAACCATAGTATAGTTATTTAAGATTGAATCAATAGCAGGAATTTGCTTTCTGGTATGACCGTCTGAATAAGAATAATTACAAGACGTATTTGCAAGGATAAGAGTAGAGTTTGAAAATGTATAAGAAACATTATTCAAACCAGAAATCGAGTAATTAAAACCATTACTACAAGTGATGTTAAAGGAATAAAAATTCTCGTCAGTGCAAACAGAATTCCAAGCGTAATCTGTATTATTATAAACCCAATCGTCTGCAAGATTAGTGCAAACTGGAACAGACGTATCATTAACCTTAAAAATGATAGAGGAAGAGTTTGTAAAACCCAAAGCATCAATGACCTTAACAGAAATGTTATAAAAATCTATAAAATCAGAAAAAACAGCATCAGACGTGTTAAAAACAAAAGAATCACTCCTGTTATCAGACTTGATAGTAACGTTTGAATGATTATAGACCGTATAATTAACAGAAACTAATGCTGAATCCGAAAAATTAGCCCTAAAATACCAGATACCCGATGAATACTCAATAACTGAACCATTTGAGAGAGAGGTAACACCTAAAGATGTCGTCACATTCGTCAAATTTACCCATAAAAGACGATGATACAAAAAAGTATTGTTTGTTGTCGTCTCATTCTGAGAGGTGTCATTCCCCTGCACACAGTAAATCTGGTAATTTCTTGATCCTTCGCTGAAGGATTTTGTGAAATTAACTGGAACGTTTGAGCCTGCTGTATATGTCTTAGTCTCATTTATAGTACCATTAAGACGGAAAGAACAATTGAAATTGTAAGTACTGTTTGCTGTTAAATTGAAAACAATAGTTGAAACGGTAAAATTGGAGTTATTAACGGGAAGAGGCGTGGAAATGTTAATGTAATCATAATTTACTAGTCCACCCGCAACTTCGTACATCTCAGAAGAAGAAAGCTCTCTGGAATAAAGACGCAAATCATCAAGATTGCCTTGAGCTGCATAACCGCTCACGGCATACTTACCAAACCAGGTGTCCCATTGAGTTCCGTCTGCAATAACATGAGAACAACCAGAACTGCTAACATTACGAGTCCCGTTAACATAAACAATAAGAGTGCCATTTTTTGCAAAAACAAAACCGATATGATACCATCTATTAATAACCAAACCAGCGATAGAAAGAGAACCACAGGCAGAGCCAACGGCATATGTAATATCTGCGCCTGTACCAGTAGAAACCCATTGGAAAGCATTATTGCCAGCTGCATCTGTCTGCTGAAAGAACCATCTATCATACCCGCCAGCATCTAAGGTATCAAAATAATACCAAGATGTCAAAGAATAGCCAGTCCCACTCCAATTAGTATAAATCTTGTCAAAATAAGTAGTAGCGACAAGAGTGGAAGCTTCAAGATTGTTAAAATATAAAGAAGCGTTGCCTTCTTTAGCGTGTGTAGTGTTATAAATTGGAGTGCCAACCGCACTCCAAACGCCTAGATTACCATTCTGGTCTGCAATACCAGAATCAAAACTCCATCTATGTGTATAATCGGAAGTTGTAGCACTAACACTTCCAACACAGACTAACAAGAACAGACCAAATACAAAAAAAAGAAAATAAAGAGGTTTCATTAAACCCCTTATGTAAACTTGAACAGCAGATAGATGATTAAAGCCAAAACTGCAAACACTATCAAAGCTATCGGACTTCCAAGAACTGGAATAACAAAACCTTTTAAGGGTGTAAAAAGTATCAAAACTGCGATAACTCCTAAAACCAATAAAAGTTTAATTCCAGAAGTAAACCCTGAAAACCAAAGCTTGTACTTTTCCCACCAATTCCAAGGAGATGGAGAAGGACTTCCTTCACAAGAGCCTAACTCAACAGACTCATCAGTAAAAACAAACTGAGTTATATGCCCTTCGGCAGTTTCGCACAACCCTCCTGAACAAGTTGAACCCTGAGGACAGCAGTAATAGAAACTAGCATACTTATTCGAATCGATACATCTCAGCTTCTCAACTTGCGAACTATCTACACATGAATCATAATAAGTACGAGATGTTTCGCCTGTCAAGACAACACCCTGCTTATATCCAAGATTCATATTAGCCATGTCTGGATTAGAGCTTTCCTCGCCATAATTAAGGCATTTTTCAACATCAACTATTTCATCGTCCTGTTCACAATAACCATCTACACAAACCGTGTTTGAAGCACTGCAATCATAGGCAGAAATGACATTATAACCAGACCAGTGGTTTGTGTCACAATAAACTACGTGTTTTGTGTCAGCACAATACTTTTGGAAAGTATTAGAACATTCATCTAATTCATCGCCACCATCAGCAGGTTCACAAATACTACTAACCAGATTAGAAGCAGAATAAGACTTACATTCACTACCTAAATTATAATAAGAAGAATCACAGGCATCCCAATACTCCCAATCGCCATCCATACAAATGTAAATATTACCCCCTATTTTGCAGGAAAACTGTCCATCTGAACCAGTAGGACTTGTACAACCTGATGAAGAAATACACTTACCATCAACACATCTATAAGGGCATTGATATAAGTCTGAATCTAAGCCACTAGAACTACAATAATATTCAATAACTGTATTTGCAGACCAACCCAATTCTGAACCACAAACATCAACATAACTCCAACCACCATCAATAACTGTGCCTTTAACGTTGTAATTCATGCCATCATTATCCGTACATGCAGACAGCACGACACAGGCATTGAGAACCATAAACAACGCCAACAAAACCAATTTTATATTTTTCATATTTTTCAACCTCGTTTTATGTGTGCATTAAAGAGCCCCCTGAAAATATCAAGAGCATCAATTTAACCATGTTATATCCAAAGTGAACGCCGATAACAGGGGCGAAATCACTCGGATTTTTCCTAAAATACCAATGGATAAAACTAAAAAACAAAAATAAAAGACCAGCCAGGGCAGCAACAAAAATCAAGCCACCAGACCAGATACCAAAATGAAAAAGACCTGCCGAAAGGCAGGAGGCAGGCCTACCCAGTTTTTCGTCAAGATAGCCTTGCCATATGATTGACTCTGTGGTAGCAAAGACAAAAGCGTGGACAAGGGCTAGCCAAACTGGAATGTTTGACAAGAGAGTGTAAGCAGTCGAACCAAAAGGATTTACATTTTGCAGAATAAAATAAAACACCAAATAAGCCCCAATAGAAAAAAGCAGAAATCTAGGCAAAAACTTCAAAAACTGAACATTAAAAAGCTTATTACGAAGAGTAGCGTTTCCTAAAATCAATGTATTCAACATTGAATAACTAACAAAAATCTTCCACCAATAAGACTCATATTGGGGGGGAACAAACTGAAAAGTGTGAAAAATAAGGTAGCAAACAAACAGAACATAAAGAATCCCAACGCTAACTGTAAGGAAACCTTTCCAATTCTTGAAAAACGGTTCTCTCGCCATAGGTAAATATAAACCCTAGAGCAAGGCTCTAGGGAAATGTGCTATTTGAAGCACGTGGGTGACTTCGCATGAAATCAAAAGAAAAAAAAAGCTGAGATAACTCAGCTATTGGGCTTAGTTATCAGCAACCATCACAACTTTGACAGATTTTCCGCCTGCATTACAAACTATATCAAGCATAGCTTTCTCTGCCATCTTATCTTGAGTAACTTCTTCTAGCCTGTACCTTAGAACAACACTATCAGTAACATCCCCTTCTGCAAAGGACATCCATCCAGTCATCTTCTGGTCATAAAGCTGAACATCTGAAGCGCCTTTCAAGTCTGTATACACAGCTTCAAGGTCTCCGTCTGCGTCCTCATTTACCAGATTTTCAGTGACAGAATCTTTCTCAAATCTTGTGTTAAAATTGCAAGTCAGCAAAACAGAACCTGCTTTCTCAGTATTTGCCCTAGTACCTATAATAGTAACGTTGATACCTGCATTATCCTCAGTATCTACATCCTGAAGATACAAAGTCACAACATGATTATCAGAACTGTAATAATCATCATCTGTAACTGTAACGGTACCAGATTCGTTAACTATTCCGTTTGAAACTGCTAGATTCACTAAAGTACCACTATTTACAGGAATACTTACAATCGAGGCAGTGCCAAATGTCCCGAAATACCCTGCTACGCATAGAATTAATCCAACTACACCAACCCAAAACAATGCTGTTTTATGAAACAGTGGGATTTTATCCAGCTTTGTATAATGAACTATAGAATATCCAACTGTACCCAAAGCAATAAGTACAAGGTAGAACCAAGGCGATTTTACCATGGTTAATAGCCAACTTAAATCCATTTTGAACACCTCCAATGTGTTTATGCCATATATGATAAACAAACGAGTATATAAACTTTGGACGCCAAATTTGGCTCCACAAAAAAAAACTGTGGAGTGATAACATTATGAAACACCTAAATGGTACTTAATATCTTTAGAAGAAAGAACCCTATGAAATTTTTGAGCAACTGCTGTTTCAATAGAATTAATAGACATACCGTTTGAGTGCATAAAATCGATGAAATCCCAAACTTTTTCAACAGGAATGTCCTTATACTGCTCGGAATATGCAACACTCCACCAAAAAGGCAACAAATAATCAACCACAAAAATCTGAGAATCAAAGCATAAAAGGGTTTCGGGATAATTAAATTTAGATTTGGGCAAATGCCACATAGCGAGAGGACTAATAACATTAGTACGCTCAACACCTTCAATTAAAAGCTTTTCAGGCTGAATATACTTAAAAACCTTGCAGTTACATTTCCTCCAAAAATTCAAATCAACCATAGACGCCAACTTGCAACAACCAAATAACTTCTGATGGTTCTGAGCCATAGTACCGCAGATATAAGAAAAGAGCTTGGATTCGGGACTTGCCCCATCTCTAGCAGGAAGAACAGTCTCTAATTCAGAACAGTAAATCCAAACTTCCTTATCTTTAGAACCAGAGGGCAATGATTTAAAACTAAAAAACATATCTTTCTCCTCAACAAAAGGGGGATTTCGCATATTACCTAATGTAACTATGCGAGGAACCGATAAACCATGACTTGCACAATAATCTAGAACATCCTGAAAAATCTTGCACAAAACAGCGTCTTTACCCTGCCTTTCATCTGAAATAATACCACAAACTAATTGAGGAGACTCCAAAAGAAATTTAAGAAAAATAATCTTCTTGTCTGATTCGGACAAGGTAAAATCCCTAACCAACTTCATGCCTTCATCTGGAAATTCGCCATACAATAAATTAAAAACAGTGTCCCAATCCTCTCTCTCGTGATTTCTCCTTAAATACCGCTTAACATTAACAGAATGTCTTTGCAACCATTTACGGCTTGATTGAGCAGTTATAGATTCCATCATTCAGTATACCATAAATTAGAAAATATCCAACCCAAAACAAAGGAAAACAAAATATAAAGTACATCGTGAAATTCCATCATCTCACGCCCAGCACAAACAGATTCTAAGCAATATAACTAGTAGAAATATGATTACCTCTATTACAAATATCCAAATCCCATCAGTATCAAATCCTTTTAGTACCAGTTTTGGCAGTTTGTATTGTTTCATCTAGTCACTCTCCCTTCCTTTTTGTATTCTTTCCATAATATTTAGATTATGTTCTGTTTTAGGTCTAAACATATCAAGTCCATCACAAAAGCCACTTCTAAAACAATTCAAACAATAAACGGAAGATACTAAGCAGCATAAATTACATTCATTAGATTTCATTTTAAGCCCAGCCCAGATATACCAGTATAGTAGTTATGAAAATAACTAAAAAAAGAATCCAAATCATTTTGACGAAAGTATTATCTTCCAGTAATTTACCGATAAAATCAATAATTCTCCAAGCCCATCCTGGCAGTTTATATTGTTTCATTTTTTCAAACCCTCCATAAACCTGATTATTTCCCTCAAACAAGAAGAATCATAAAAAGTGTTATCCAAAGGATAAAAAACAAAGCATTTCCAAGAAAAATGACGTGAAATGTGACCAAGCCTAACAAAATTAGAATTGTAAACAGAATACTGCCCATTGCCCAACCGTACAAAGTTAATGTAAATCATCATCACACCCTGAATTGTGGCAAATCAAACAATGTCTTCTATTTTTCATAAAATAACAGCATCTAATTGGGTTCATCAATCAACTCCCCAGACTTATTACGAAACCTAGAAATGATACAAAAATCCCAAAAACGGCAATGGCTACAAGTAGAGATAACAGTACCACCAATAACCTCCCTATAGTAACCCAAGCGCTTACAATAAAGTTTCATTGTTCCTCGTTACCTCCGCCTTCTTTTTTCTTCTTCCAGGGCCATGTGATAGTGCCTACGCCTAAAACTTCCTTGCCTGTTTCTATCAGCTCTTCAATATCCTCATGATCCCCTTCTAGAAGTTTCTGCCTAGAATTATACCTAATATTCAAGTCCGAGATAATTTCATCCCTATGCAAATCAACAGATGACAGCAAGGCAAAATCGCCAGTGGTATATTGACCAAAAAAAACCTCTTTAGTGTTATAATCACTTGAATTGTGATAAAGATAGCTAAACAAAGCAGGGGGCAACCTCTTAAAAGGGGTACGCTGTGCAAAAACAGTACCAACCCAATGCCTGCCTTCATGCCTCATAAGAAGCTTAGGAACAACCAAAGTCCCCAATTTTCCCCTCATGGGAGTAGGATAGTGAGAATCGCCCAAATTAAAGATAAGCCACTCCTTCTCGTTATGATCCTTTATACAAACAGGGGGACCATCGGTTGAACCGCAACAGCCATTAACAGCAACATGGGGCATAAAATACCTAGAAATCCAAATAATGCTATAACCAATAATGCAAGCAGATGATAAAATAATCGCAATAAACAAGCCTTGATTTATAAAATACCTGCAAACAGGCTCGCAATCTTTTTGAGAGCAAATACCTGCAGTAGCATTGCCTTTTGGATAACCACCACCAGTACAATTCTCAGCACGACAGTCAAGATTCTTAAAATTAGTCGGAGTGCAGACATAATTCCAGAAGAAAATAAAAGCAACCAAGCAGATGATAAAAACACCTACAAAAAGAAATGGAATCTTGGCTTGCTCTCCTTTAGAAGCCATCCTAGCGAGAAGGCGAATCTATAATATGATGATGTAAATCATCCATTAAAGCCTCTACATCACGGTTTAGCTTCCTAATAGAAATCTCTTTGGCCATCATTTCATCCTCAAGAACCTCAAAATTCTTGTTTAAAATCTTCTCAGCGTTTGGACCTATTGAAACTAGCTTTTCTAAATTCATATTTATCAACCTCGTTTTTCTTTTTCCTGCGGAAAATCAGGATTATAAGCATGGCAGAAAATATCCCACCATGTAGGACTCATCTGGTTGCAACAACGGACAATAAAATTAACATAATCCTGCAAACTGTTGAAATGCAACATATACTTCGGATTTAAAGGATCAGGATACATCCTAGTTTTGACTAAAATACGAGCATCCTGAAGGACAAGGGGGGAAAACCTAAAAGATACCCTAACTGGATTTTGTGCCATCAATAACACCATCTTTTTGAACAGGGGGAATCAGATGCCCAGGAACAGGGGGAAGAGGAACATCTGAAATCTTACGCCTAATAAAATACCTGTAAGCAAAATAAAGAAGGACACAGACAAGCAGAAAAACTAAAAATCCTGCAATCCATGGGAAATACCAAGGATAAGCGTTCTGTTCCTTGCATTTCTTAGACTCCTGAGCAACTGCATCAGAAACTTGCTGTTTGCAATCAGATTCAGATAAGCCAACAGCAGAATCACAAGCAGGGCAGGAAGGGCAATCCAAACTGGAAAAACCTTTCTCAATACGCAATTTCTCCAACTCAAAATTGTTTTGCTGTCGCTTCCAATCAAGAGTCTTTTCACAATCAGGATGATAACCTTCTGGATAGTAATCTAAAGGATTGACAGCAAGAAGAGAGCAATTACAAGAAGGACACATTAAACTTAGATTATCCATAGAAGCCCAGTACTTCAAGCAACCGCCGAAAGACATGCCTTCTTTTTCGCAATAAAGACCTTTCAAATCATAATTAGCCTCAAAAGAGGAAACACAAGGAAGAAGAAGGAATAAGAGGAAAATTGGGGAAAACACCGTGTGTTTCATTTGAGGAAGGGAGTAAGCCGTAACTAATTTGAAGATAAGGCTTCCTTTATTACGTCAATGACATCGTCAATAGAATCCAAAGGAATGTCAATCCTAGAATACTTTGAGTTCTGGCCTAATGTCTGTCGCATAAGGGTTATGTTAGCCCCAGTCTTACCATTCATCTCCCATCTGTTCTTCTGAACAGTTATCTGTTGCCTCAAGGTTTTACCATCTTGAGCAAAGACATCTATAACCTTAGAAAACTCAGAAGGAATCCTTGCGTTTTGTACTGTTTTGTTGTTTGCCATAGCAAACACCTCTTTTTTTGAACAAATAAGGGTTATTTGTCCGTTTTTTCGATTTTTGACATTTTAATACTTTATAGTAGCAAAATGCTAATTTTAGCTTTATACGGCTTATAAACATATAATTCTTGGTCACAAGCCAAATACATCTTAAATATACCAGTATACAAAATAGGTACATTTATATATTAGTATAGCTATAGGATATTAGTAAAAAAGAGGTGTATTTAATGGCCATAGATATGAAATGCATATGCTTACAAGAAGACTTCCTTAAGGATGCTTTGATAACGCAGTTAAGGATGTTGATTGACAAACGAAACCTTAAATTCCATTACGAGGAAGGCGAATACGCCTTTGCATCATAATCAAAGAGGGCTCCCCTTCTTTATTCTTACCACCCCTCACACCCATGAAGGGGGAGCCGTTCTTATTCAAAAATTCTTAGTGAGAACTAGGAATTTGGCATACTCTTCAATCAAATCGAGGAACTGAACGAGAGATAAGTTAAACGATGTGGGATCATACCCAATGCAGCAAAGCTAAGGAAATTCCCCTCTCTCGCCAAAAGACGGATGTCAGCAAGCAGTTGCTTACAAGGCGATGCCTGATTTTGTTTTTGCAACTATTAAGGGCTATCAACGCAAAAACAGCTGGCCAGTCAAACTTCAGTTCTGAGAATCGTTATGTGGGCGAGCTGGTCTTTCCAGCTCCCTATTTTTTTATTAAGGATGATTATAAAGAATCAGGGCGGCAAATATCCGGGCTAGGGAGTTTTTTTCTCATACCTATTCTTATCCCTTCCATAGCACTTGTCCATTGTCTTGCTGAATGCTTTGTTCAAATCTAAATTCAAGGAGTTTGCCAAGCATGTTATTGTAAAGATTATATCTCCAAGCTCATCTTCTATCTCTTTAACTTCTTCTGTTGATTTCTTTTTCTTTGCGCCAAATCTATGGTTAATCTCTCGAGCAAGCTCTCCTGTCTCTTCTGTCAGTCTTGCCAGAATCTCCAATGGCTGCCAGTAAGGTATTTTGTATTGCTGAGTCCATTCATCAACTTCCTGCTGGATTTTTTTAAGGCTAGTTCTATTGGCAATATCTACTTCTTTATGAAAGAAATCAGTCAATTTTTCTTTGCAGTTTTCTAGAGGGACCCATTCAAAGGCTGTATGCTCTTTGCTTAATTTGATATTGTCATTTAATGCATTACACAGGAAAATCAGCATTGTTATTGTCTGGCCATCATCCCTGTTGAAATGCCTGACATTTAAAGGATGAAGAACTTCAATATCAATCCCTGTTTCTTCTTTTGTCTCTCTTTTAATGCCTTTTATAGGATCTTCTCCTAATTCTAATCTTCCACCTGGAATTTCCCATATATTCGGTTTCTGGATGTCATTAGAATCTCTTTTAAGAAGCAATAGTTTATTATCTTTAACTATGAATGATTTTGCTGCTATTCTGAAATTTTCCATTATCTAAACCCCCTTATAAAAGAATGAATAATTAGTATTAAAAGTTTGCTATCGAAAAACCAGCTCGTGCTCTCTAATATCTTTTACTACAGTCACTTCTCCTAATTGCTCGCTTAATCTCATCATGTTTTCTACGATTATTCTTGCTTTTTCCAGTTGCTCTGATGTGTGATGTATCTTATGGCCTAATTCAAGGCTGCTTTTTCCAATCATTACACTTTTAACAGAAGTTCCTTCTATTTCTACAAGCGCTGAAACAAGATGGCTTGCATTAAACTCGTTTATTTCATCTTCAGGAATTCCAAGATATTCAGCAGCTGCTTTAGAATGACCAACTTTAGGGTTAACATGATATACTTCTCTTTTTTTAGTGTCTACTAATAATTCCAAAAAATTTCCTAGCTTGTGTTCCTTTTCTAATTCAAATTCATCAAATTGTTTTACTCTTTTAATCATATTACAACTTCATCCTGCTGGTTTTAGCTTTTGTTGCAATTGATGATTTTTCTGCCATTGAAATAATCCTTTCTTCTAATACTTTTAATTGTTTTAAAAGACCCTCTACCTTGCCTGTATCATCTAATTCTTCTCTGAGTTCTTTGACTTCAAGAGATTTCTTATCCTCAAGCGTATGTTCTTGGTTTTTTAGCAATTCTAATTCCCTTATAATAGTAGAGATTCTTAGTTTTAATTCGTCGCACATCTTTCTAATAGTCTCAGCGCTCTTTTGCTGCAGAGCTTTGTCAAGGACATGCTCTTCAAGCGCAATCTCTTTTAGCTCTTGTTCCATTTGCTTTATATCTGCAATTAATGTTTCTTCTTTTTCGAGCAATTCTTTGTCTTTCCTAGTAAGATTTAGCTCTTCTCCTAAAACTATGCTTAAGAGTTCTTGTGCTTTCTTATTTATTTCAAGGGCTTCTTGTATATCTTTAGAAAAATATTCTTTTACAGATTTTTTTTGTTGCTTGACCATATTTCTTACCTCTTTTATTTTATAGATATTAATTTTTTACTCTATTTAAATCTTTTTTAATATTGGTTAAAATATTAATTTTCCAACAATACAATCCGATTAATTGGATCAAATATTTTAAATATACTTTTGCTGATAATTTACTTTCTCCTTCGAGCCTGTCCCTAAAAATAATTGGTATCTCTATAACTTTAGAATAATTTCCTTTAACTAAAATTTCTAGTAATATTTTATACCCTCTTGGTTTTAGTGGTGCATTCTTTATGACTTCTCGTTTCATAAGAAAAAATCCAGACATGGGGTCATGCACATTTGTTAATGGCCTAGCTAATACTGAGGCTAATTTTGAAACAAATCTTCTATTCATTGGCCAATTTTCTATTTTTCCACCTTCAATCTGTCTTGATCCAATAACCAGATCTGCAGCATTTTTGTTAATGATATCTACCATGATAGGTATTGTTTCGGGGGGGTGTGCTAAGTCAGCATCGATTACCCCTAGAATATTTCCTTTTGCTGCTTTAAAACCAGTTACAACTGCTTTTGAAAGGTCCCTATCTTTTTTTCTTACAATCACTCTTAGTGGATATTTTTTTATTAGGCTTTTTGCTTTTTTAGCAGTCCCATCTGGAGAATCATCATCTACTAGAATAGCTTCATAATTTGTACCTTTTAAAATAGAATGTATCCTTTTAAATAAGATTTCAATATTTTTTACTTCATTGTATGTTGGAATAATTAATGAAATTTTTGGAATCATATGTATTGGGTTATTAATTCTATATAAAAATTTAGCTTTTTGGCTTGTATATTAATGCAAATGCTATAAAAAACATTAAAGGAAAAATATCCCCTATAATTAGACTGTGGTTTTGGACCAATCCTCTAGCATGGAGTACTCCTATGAATGATATTGCTATTGAAAAGAACAGAGTTGCATAAAATATGAGCAGTCTTTCTTTGTAGACTTTTTCTTTAAAAAAACAAGCTCCAAAAAACATGATTAAAGGTATTAAAAGCATACCAAACCTAAAACCAAAACTTAAATCTTTATATGAAGAATGGAATACAAGAATATATGTTAAATAGATAATAACTACTCCTAATAAAACCATCCATGCCTCTTTTCTTAATTCATGCTTGTTTGAAAATAAAGAAAATAAAAGATATATGAAAGGAATAATTAAAACAGGACTGAATGTAAATAAACCAGCATCTCCTAGAAGCAAATGATAGCTATCTGTAATGAGATTGCCTTGGCTATGGCTGGCTGCATATCCTTTCCAATAAGAGTTAGGATAATCATAAACTCCTTGCATAAAATAAGCTGGTTTTATTGTTTCGAAAACAGAATAGTTGAGGATTAGGTGTATGGATAATGGTAAGATTAATCCTAATATAAAGTAAATAAGATTATTTCTTATTTTTTTTGTTAATAGATTGTACCCTAAAAATAGTATGATAAAGATGGCAGAGGTATAATCAATAATGCTTGCAAAGCCGGTTAATAGTCCTATTAAACATAAGTTAGATTTTACATTTATTTTTTTTGAAAACTTTAACTTTAAAAATAGGTAAAATGAAGCAAAAAGTAAAACAGTTGCAGGAATATGATTGTTTAGGATAGTCGCATAAGGTAAGAGGATTGTACCAAATCCAAGACCTAATGTAAGTAATACTTTATACTTCTCTTTAACTTTTATTAATGCTAAAGAGCGATAAAACAAAATCAGCAATAGGGTATATGGGATAGCTATTAGTAAGAAAACCAAAAGATAAGGAACATGCCAAGAACTAGAAATATCCAACCCTAATAAGCTATTTAAAATAAGGTAAATACCTGCCCCTAGGAAAGATAAGAATGGTGGTTTTTCTGAGTAGAAATGTCCACATCCATTTAAATTAGGATATCTGTTGCAATCAATATAGATTTTATCAATACAATTATTGGTAAAACTAGAGTTATCAATGATAAATGTTTTTTCTTCAACAAGGGATTCGATTGTTGCCATGCGGGAACATTCTATTCCAAACTCTATAGACGGCTTTATAAACATTAAAAGGAATAAAATTGAAATTAAGAAAATTTTAATTTCAGTCGTGAAGTATTTCTTTAACATAATCACTTTAAAATGATAAATTATTTAAATATTTATTGAAGTTAGGCTAATCATGAGTATCTTTAGAATGAACCTTAAGAAACAATTTATTCTCACTTTAAGCATTGCTTTTTTAATTGTCTTTTTAATTTTATTAAAATGGAATACTCTTAATCAACCATACTATTGGGATGCCTTAGGGTATGTTACTTCCGCAGCGCAACATGTTCTAGATAATAAGTTTTCTTCTTTAATCCCCCCAAATGATGCAGGTCACCCTCCTGCCTTTCTTCTTTTGCTTGCTGTAACGTGGTTTGTTTTCGGAAATTCCCTTTACGTTTCACACGTATTAGTCATTTTAATAGGTGCAGTTAGTTTAATATACGCATATAAATTAGGTACTTATTTGTATAATCCAAAAGTAGGAATTGCTGCAGCATCTCTTCTCTTATTTAACCAACTCTTTTTTGCTCAGTTGGGTACACTAAATTTAGATCTTCCTTTAGTTTCTTTAGGAATAATATCTACTTACTATTATCTCAAAGATAAAAAAGGCCCATATATCGTAATTGCTTCTTTGATGTTGCTGGTTAAAGAAACTTCTTTAATTTTAATAATCTCTTTTTTTGTTCATTCATTCATTAAAGATTACATAAATAAAGAACTTAAGTTTAATTTAAGGTACGCTAGTAACAAAGTGTATCTATTATTGCCAGCTCTACCTCTAGTGCTTTGGTATCTTTATCATTGGATATCTGTAGGTTGGATTATATATAGTCCGAATTTTGTTTTTCACCAAAGTGGCTTTTTTGAAAGATTTTTTATAAATTCCTTTAATCATTTTATTTTTGATTTTACAGTAGACAATGTAAACAAATATAACTGGATAGTTTCATTATTTATTCTAATAACCTTTTTTAAAACAAAAAAAGATGATATCTTGTTATTATTCGTTACAATCATATTAGCCCATACCGTATTATTTTCTTATTCTGATGATCTGCCAAGATATTTTTTACCAATCTTACCATTTTATTATATACTGGGTAGTAATGCAATATTTACCTTTTCTTCAAGATTCAAAAAGAAGAATATTGCTTTTTTTGTAATAATTCTATCGATTCTCCTTTTGTTTACCTTAACTTACCATGGGCAGAGATCAAGAGGATGTTTGGAAACTAACTTAGAATATTTGGATATGATTGAAACTCATAAACAAGCTGTAACTTATATTGAAGAAAATTTTTACAATATGACTATTCTCACTTCTTGGCCTATGACTTTTGAATTGAAAAATATAGGGGCGGGATATGCCTTTAAGGAGACAAATGTGCTGGATTATCGCAATTTGCCCAAAAATTTTTCTATGGAAAAACATATAGTATATTTTTCTCCGCAATCTTCTACTCCTTATTTGATTAATTCATTAAACAAAGAAAAGAATCTGATTTTAATTAAGCGGTTCGAAAAGAATAATAAATATGCTGAAATTTATCTATGCTGTGATCAGAAACAAACTTATTAACTCACATACCTAAGATGTAACTAATTATTTTATCTCCTCAATTTTATTTGCTTAAGACGCCTTAGCTATGATCATGACTGCATCAAAACTAATTCAAATCTAATAATTCATATTTTCCACTTGCTTAATTCTTTTTTTAGCTTGAACATATTTTTTAGATAGTTTATTATTGTCTTTCTGATTTGCACAGTGCTCCCTTTCTCTTCGGTCCATTTTACAGGAACTTTTCTTAACTTGTATCCTAACCTTTCCCCTTTTACTAGTAATTCTGTATCAAAAAACCATTCATTGTCCTTTATTTTTGGAATCAATTCTTTTGCGACTTTCCTACTTATAGCTTTGAAACCACACTGAGCATCAGAAAAATGCACACCTAAAAAAAATTTCAATAAACATACATACCCCCTTGATAAGATATCCCGCTTAAATGACCTTTCTAATTCTGACTCTTTCTCATGCCTTGATCCAAATGCAATATCGTACCCGTTTTCTATGGTATCAGTCAATTCTTTCAAATGTTTCATATCAGTAGAAAGGTCGACGTCCATGTAGCACATAATATCGGCATCGGTCATCATCCATGCTTTCTTTAAAATACGACCCCTTCCTTTTTGGTCTAAATGAATAAATTTTACCTGTTTGTATGTTTTTGACAGTCTCTTAGCAATCTCCAATGTTTTATCTTTTGATGCATTATCTGCAATCAATATTTCAAAATTGTCATAATTTTTTTTGCAAACTTCAAGAACTTTGTTAACGGACCATTCTAGTTGTTGTTCTTCGTTGTATACAGGTATTACAACTGATATGTTCATTTTATTGCAAACTCAAAATTTGAGTACCTCTCCTTCCCTATAAAACATAAATTATTTAAAAAGTTATTTGTAATCTATAACACTATGCAAGTTTCAATAGGTATTATGGCATATAATGAAGAGGCAAATATAGCTCAACTTCTGCAAAGCATACAAAAACAAAAATTAAATACGGTGTCAATTAAAGAGATTATTGTAGTTAGCTCTGGTAGCACAGATAATACAAACAAGATAGTTAAAGATTTATCTAAAAAAAATAAGAAGATAAAACTTATTTTAGAAAAAGAAAGGAAAGGTAAATATTCTGCGATTAATAAATTTTTAAAAAAAGCGAGTGCCCGCGTCTGCATATTATGTAGTTCAGATTTAAGACTTGAAAAAGATACTATAGAACAATTGTGTTTGCCTTTGCTTGACAGTAAAATAGGTATTGTTGGAGCAAGGCCCATTCCCTTAAACCCTCAACAAGGTTATCTAGGGTATGCTGTTAATTTATTATGGAACCTGCACCATGAGATTGCCAAGAGGAATCCTAAATTTGGAGAGTTGATTGCTTTTAGGAAGGTTTTTGATAAAATTGATAAAACTGCAGTTGATGAAGAAGAGATTGCTATGAAAATAATTAATAATTATGAATTTATTCCTGCTTACGCTAGCAAGTCCATAGTCTACAATAAAGGTCCTGAGACTATAAAAGATTTTGTGAAACAAAGAAGAAGGATATATGCGGGGCATTTAGAGCTTAAGAAAAAAACAGGTTATGCATCTTCTACTATGGTTAAATCAAAAATCTTTAATGCTTTGATTAAAAGCAAAGCAATAAGTATACTCAACTTAGACAGGCTATTGTTTGCAACTTTTTTAGAGGCTTATTCTAGAGGTTTGGGGTGGTGGGATTTAAACATTAAAAAGAAAAAGCATTATGTTTGGGATATTGCTAGGTCTACTAAATAAGTTATCTCCTTGGTTTTCCACCCATTTTTAATCTTATTCTTTCTATCATTAATATAGAATGTAAACCTGCAATGAGCAAAATTATTTTGAATTTTTGTATGTTTGATATCTTGAAAGACCCAATCTTTGTTAGGATTTCTTTTGGGTTTGATTTATTTTTATGCAGATAGAAACCTCCTGCTACTCTAAGATTTTTTATATACAATTGAGAGTATGTATATCTTGTTGGATGATATATTATCACATCTTTAGCAAACCTCTGTTTGTATCCTGCAGCAAATACTCTTTGGCCCCACCCAACATCTCCACTTGATTTTAATTTTGCATCAAAAGTGCCTATTTTATCAAAAACATGTTTAAATGTAAAAAGATTTGAAGTTGTTGCAAATTTTTTATTCTCAACAAATCTCTTTTGATCGAAATGCATAATAACATCATAAAATTCTGCTGTTGTAATTTTTTTAGGGTTTTTGAAAATAGGTTCTAATCTGCCCCCCACTAAGCCAATATTTGAATCTTTCAAAAGATTATTAACTCCTTTTTCAATCCAATCTTTTGCTGGAATGCAGTCTGAATCAGTAAAAGCTATAATTTTTCCTTTAGCAAGAGAAATTCCTTTGTTTCTGGCTAAATAAGAACCAGGTTGATTTTCTTTAGATATGGTAGCTTGGGAAAATCTTTTGACAATGGATTGAATATCTCTATTAGAACCATTATCGACAACAATAACTTCATAAATCTTTTTTGGATATGTTTGGTTTTCTAACGCAGTTAAGCAATTTTTTAGGCGTTCTGGGTCTTCATTAAATGTAGGAACTATTATAGAGGCAAAAGGCTTATTTTTCATTTTTTATTATCTCCTTAAGATTAGAATAGTACTTTTTTGCAATTATGTCCCAACTAAACTGCTTAATCTTTTTTAGTCCATTTTTACTAAACTTTTTTTGTAATCCTTTATTTTCCATCAATTTTATAATCGCTTCTTTTAGTTTAGCAGTATTTTTAGGGTCAATATTTATTCCATTTTTCATGTGGTCTATTATTTCTTCAAAGCCGAACCTTGTTCCGATTACAGGAGTTCCGCAAGCCATAGCTTCTAAGCAGACATTAGGGAAATTATCATAATGTGAAGGAAAAACACAAATCGTTGCTTTATTATACAATTGAGCCAGTTCTTCTTTTGTTTTAAGTCCTAAATACTCAGTATTAGGAAGATTTATCTTGCCTTTTAGTGGACCGTCTCCAACAAATAAAAATTCATAACTTTTAAGTTCTTTTGCAACCTCTAACAATTCAAAAATCCCTTTTAGCTTAATAAGTCTACCAGCATATAGAATTATATTTTTTTCTCTTTTTACTTTAAGCGGTTTGAATAGATTTAAATCAATCCCTGTATGGATAACTGTACTTTTTTTATTGTAGTAGTTACAGCAATAATCACTGAGCCATTTACTCGGACTTATCAGTTTATCCATTTTTTGGATAGAAGGTTTAATAAAAATATTTTTTGTAAGAAAAAACTTATTTGGAGGATAAATATCGCTTCCATAAAGTCTTAATACTTTTTTTACATTAATACTCTTTAAAAAATACCCCCATGGAACGTTATCGCTAATATAAATCAAATCAAAATCATACCTCTTAATGATTGATTTTATACTAGGCAAATAAAGCGGCTTTAGTAGATTATAACAGTAGGGTATTTTTTCTATTGTGTTTGGCAATTTAAAAAGAGAATGAAGTTTTATTTTATTACTAATTTTATCTTTTGGTTTTCCAAATAACAATAAATGGGGTTCAATACAATTATATTTGCTAAGTCTGGTAACTATTTCATAAGTTGCATTTTCTTTGCCCCCTAATATTCTATCCCATGAATTAGCGGTGAATAATATTTTCATTTTAATTCTGTTAATTTATTTTCAATCTTTTTAACTAGGTTTTTCCAATCATAACTTTTAATAGACCTTCTTGCATTAGCTTCTATTTTTTTTCTTAATTTTTTATTTTTGTAGACCTCTTCAATAATACTTATCAATTCATCAATATTTTCATTTTTTATAGGTTTTATTAATAGGCCATTATACCCATCTTTAATTATAGCTCTTGTTGATTCCATATCTGTAGAGATTGTGACTTTATTCATAGCAAGGTACTCAAAGAGTTTGACTGGAGAACTTACTCTAAACGAATGGATATCTTTTAGTAAACAAAAACAGATATCTGCTTTGGAGACATAATTCGGAATTTTGCTATGAAGAACATCTAACTCAAATTCAACGTTTTCTTTGATTCCCACTTTTTTAGTAATATCCTTTAACTTATTAAGATAACCTTTAACATAACAGTGACCTACTATTTTTAGATGGATATTCGGGATTTTTTCTTTGAGGTTACCTACCGCTAACACTAAATATTCTATCTCCCTCAAGTTTGATATAGATCCTACATAAAGAAGATTAAATTTATCATCTTTTTTTAATTTTCCAGGATTAAATAAAGATAAGTCTACACCATCTGGATTGATACTTATTCTTTGAGGATTAATTTGATATAAATCTATTAACTCTCTTTTTAACCCTTCTGTCAGGGCAAAGAAATGATCAATTTTTTTAAAAATTGATTTGTATAGACTGTATGTTTTAGGTTTTATTTTTAAATTATAAAACTCATTTCGTTGGATGGTAGATGATTCTAAATCATATACTCTTTTTGTATTTACTATCTTTGCAATAGATGTACTTAAAAGAGGTTGAGTTTCAGGAAAAAAATAAACCAAATCAATCTTATTTTTTTTATTTAGTTGAACCAGTTTTAAAGAAGCCCACAAGTCAAAAATCAGATTACTCAAAAAAGAACCGCAATAATGATAAACATAATCAATCAATACTGGAGCAAAAATTAAGTTTAGATTTATTTTTTCTTTATTTTTAAAAAATCTTTCTTTAGTGCTCAATACCGAAACGTGGTTTTTGAGATTAAGATACTTTGCAACATAATATGCCCTTGAGACCCCCATTACTCTGCGGATATCACTTTTATTTATTATAGTAATATTCATCAATTACCCTAATATAAGCGCTTATTAAAAATATTTTGATTTATTAAAGAAAAAATATTTATAAATGCCTTTTTTTGTCAATATAATATGTATGGAAAAATAGATATCTTGGAAGAAAATAAAACTTTTAAAGAAATATATGCTTTAAGGAAAAAAATGGATGGGTACTCTGATTGTAGATATATCAAATTTAAAGACAAATACATTATTTTCGCATCTATGTTTTTAAGGGACAATACCCCTATTAGTTATTCTAGGTACAAATTAAAAAAATTATTTTTTAATTTTGTTAAAAATCATGATTGTTTAGTATATATGTGGCTGGATAATTCTGATTTATCGTATACTACTTTACTTTCGACAATAGAAAAATTTGATATCGACCCTTCTAAATTTTATATATGGTTAGCATCTGAAGAAGATATTAAACATTTCAAGAACACAAAATTTAATTATTTTTTAATAAACAGAAGCAGTTTTGTGCCTCTTCATACTTTTACCTTTGATAGGAATATCCCTAAACAATACAACCTTGTCTATAATGGTAATTTGCCTGTAAACGGCAAATTAAAAAAGCATTATAAGAGATGGGACATTTGTCCTACTTCTATATCCGATATCGCTGTGATTGATGGGAATGTTAAAAGACATGCTAATTTAGAAAATAGAAATAAAAATTTGAATAAGTATAACATAAACTATTCTTATATAAATGACCAATTTTTGCTTCTAACTGAAGTTGCTAGAATTTATCAAAAATCAAAGGTAGGTATTATTCTATCTTTAAGAGAAGGTGGCTGCTTTGCTTCTCAAGAGTATTTGGCTTGCGGACTGCCAGTTGTTTCTACAAAAAGCATAAGTGGAAGGAATTTATATTATGATAAATACAATTCAATTGTATGTGAGCCTACAAAAGAAGCTGTAACTGAAGTATGTTTGGAAATGATAAGGCGAGTAGAAAATAATGAAATTGATGGAGAAAAGATAAGGAATGATTTTATTAAAAGGATGAATGAACGATTTACTATGTGGAAAAGATCTATACAGGATGGATTTGAAAGATTGGACATTGAAGTGGACTTTGAAAAATTCTTTAATGAAATTTTTTTAAATAAGTTTGGAGAAATAAAATATACTTGGTCATACCTAACAAATTCTTATGAAATATTATAATTACCTATCTTAATCTTTGATTAGTCTAATTGTTTTTATTAAAAATGAACTCATGTAGTTTAGTCTTCTTAATTTTAGCAAAGAGTATATGCCTTTTAAAAGTAACTTGCACATTTCTTTTTTTGTAATATTGGGGATATCTGTGTTAAGACGTCTTTTATAAGCCTCATACTTGGCTAAAGTTTCGTAAAAGAAAGAATCTTTGATTTGATTTCCTTGAGAAATGCCTTTTTTATGAACCCTATAAAAATATAATGGTTTGTTGATAAGTTTAAATTTAGTAACTTCTTCTAACTTGTATTCCAAATCACGATCTTCTGCGACTATTAGTCGTTTGTCAAAGCCTGATGTCTTTTTATACTCATTTCTTCTAAATGTGTTAAAATGATATACTCCTACCCATTTTAGTCGTATATTCTTTTTAAAATAAGCAGACTCTATTTTACCTACTCTTTGGGGTACTAATTTATCATTGCATTCATAGTAAGTACTTTGTATCCAACCTACCTTAAAATCCTCTTTATAAGCTTTAACTATAGTTTTAATAGCATCTTTGTGAAGGGCGTCATCTGAATCTAATACACCTAAAATCTCTCCTTTAGCCTTTTCGGCACAAACTCTTTTTGCCCCACCACAGCCCATTCTTTTTTTAAGTCTGATCAGTTTAATTCTTTTATCTTTTAGATAGGGCTGAATAATGCCCAGAGAATCATCTGTTGAAGCATCATCAACTATTATTAACTCCCAATAAGGGTAGCTTTGTTTTAAAACGCTATCTATAGCCTGGTAAATATAGTTTGCATTATTATAATTTGCCATTAGTACCGAAAATAATGGTTTTTCACTCATTCTATCTAATTTATTAATCGAAAGATTTATAAATATTTTTGTTTAAACAATCTTTAGAAGTATTTTTTATGTGCTATCTAAAATATGATTGCTTGAGTTTTAAAAATGAAAAAAAATCTTTGTTTTGCCCCTTTCGTATTCACAGATTATAGATATCTCTTTTTTGATTATAGGAATTATATACCTTTTTATGTATATAGTATTTTAAGAAGTTATCCTGACTCTTATGTTAAAATTTTCGTCAAAAAAAGATTAAAGAAAAAACAAAAATTAGCTCTTAGTTTTTTACGAGATAATCTATCGACTAGTTTTGAAGTAAAAGAAAATTATTTTAATAATATACCTTATTCTAAGAATAATAAAAAAAGTAGGTGTTTAAGATGGCTTCTTCCATATAAAGAGTTTGAACAATTTGAAAATGTATACATGGGAGATGTTGATTTTTTGATTATAAAAGAAAATCCTTCCTTATTAGATTCTCATTTACAGCATTGTAAGGAAATAAATCTTCCCTATAGCAATAAGATTAGGGACTTGTCATCTAAGAGACTGATAGGGTGGCATTTTATTAAAACAAAGGAATACTTTGATAGAATGAATAGGATTATTGATTATTACACAACTAATTTTGATAAAATTCCTAATGATATAACTACCGATGAACCATTTTTGTACCGTATAATAGATAAATCGATTGGTTTTGGAAAATTAAATCAGACTTCAAGATGGTGTCCGCCTCATGGAGTACATTTGGGCTGGTTTAGATCTCATATTACAAAGAAGGATATAAATTCTCTTAATTTTTTGCAGATATTACATAGTAAACCTGATTTACAATATATTCTAAAAGATTTAATCATGTTTAGGAAACAGATTTTGGATTATTTTAAAGATCCGTTGTTTAATGAGATTTTAAGTATAATTAACTCCAAAAAAATATGCCTTCAATTCAAATCTATTGAGAAAGCAATTAGTTTACTTGCCGATTCACCTAGATGAATATCAAAATATTTATAATTATTCTTGTTTTTAGGAGTGGTGGGGCAAAATATGAAAAATAAAAGAATAAAATATAGAGCTTATACGAAATAATGGCAGGAAAAAAAATAAGAACAGTTTATTATTTTTTATTAAGGAATTTTAATAAATGTATTCTTCGTATTAAAGGCCTACCAAACTATAAACAAGAAGATATAACTGTTGTTATTGGGGTTAAAAATAGATGTGGCTATAGATTAGAAAACTCATTGAAAAGCATTAGAAATCAAGATTATCCTCAAGATTTAATAAAAATAATACTGGTTGACTATGATAGTAAGGAAAGTTTAATTCCAGAATATAAAAAAATATGCTTAGAATATATTGTAGATTATATAAGGGTGGACAATAAACTAAAATGGAACAGATCTCAGTCTTTAAATATAGGTATTAAAAGAGCAAAAACCAAATACACTCTTACTTCTGATGTGGACATCATATTTGAAAAAAATTATATTAAAGAGTCTATCAAAGAATTGCAGAAGAATCCATTCCAAGTTATTCTATCTAAATGTTTAGATCTTCCAAATCAGTCTCCTAAAAAGGCTGATTATAACAAATTAAAATCTTTAGCAAAATTTAGATTTGAAAAGGATTATCTTAGTCAAGGAATTAATCTAACATTAACTTATTTTTATCATATAATCAGAGGATATGATGAACAATACTTGTTATATGGGAGAGAGGATGAAGATCTAATCAAAAGATTTGCGCTATATGGATTATCTTTGAAAGATGTTGGTAAAAAAACCTCTTATTTACATCAGTGGCATCCCAAATTTGAGGAAAAAACAAAAGGATTTGAAAAACAAATTGCAAAGAATATTGAATATTATGAAAATAACAATTCAATAGTCAGGAATAAAGAAGGCTGGGGAAGATTGAATAGATATAGTAGTTACGAGGGATTGGTTCAATCTCCCTCTATAGAGATAACAACTAGAATTGGATGCAGAAATTTATGTAAATATTGTCCTCAGGATAAGCTTATAAGAGCTTATAAAAAAAGAAGCAATGTCTTTGAAATGAGTTTTGCCACATTTAAAAAATGTTTAGATAAAATTCCTTTGAATGTCCGGATTGATTTTTCTGGAATGAGTGAACCATGGCTTAATTCAGAATGTACAAAAATGATTTTGTATGCTCATAAATCTGGATTTAAAATTGCAGTATATACTACTCTTATAGGGATGAGCTTGTCAGATGTTGATTTGATTAAATCAATTCCATTTGACTATTTTGTTGTTCATTTACCAGATAATAAAAATAATACAAAAATTAAAATAAATGATACCTATCTGAATGTATTGAAGAAGATATCTGTATCCATACCAACTGTTCGATATAGACACTATAGTGGAATTCATAAAAAGTTAAAGCCCCTTATTAAAAAGGATAAACTAATGGAAGGACATCTTATAACCAGGGCAGGGAATATAAACATTAAAAATAGAAAAACTACTATCTTAAGAGGAACCATAAGATGTATGAGAAATCTTACCCATAATATCTTACTTCCAAATGGAGATGTAGTACTATGTTGCATGGACTATGGGTTAAAACACACTTTAGGAAATTTAATCTTCTCGGATTACTCTTCTTTATTTAATAGCAAGGAATTCATGAAAGTTAAAAAAGGACTAAACAACGATTCTTTGAATATTCTTTGCAGGCGTTGTGATTATTTTGCAGAAAAAATTTGAAATTGTTTATTTTAAAATAAGTATAAAAACATTTATAATGTTTTTATATTATTAAACATTAAGAGGGATGTAATGGAATTTAAAAAAATAAAATACGGAGATGATTTAAAGGAGTTTACTTCCCTCATTAGAAAAAATCAGAAGGTTAATAAATATTTCTTTCAGCATGAGGTTGAGTTTATAGAAAAACAATACTCTGATATGTTTTTGATAATGGGGTTGAGAGGATTTTCTAAAAAAGAACTTTTTAAAGGGAAGTTTTTACAAATTAACATTTATTCTAAAGAAATAGAGGGACTGCCTGATAACTTATTTTTTGACAAAAAGATTATTTGGCATCAACAACATTTTGGAAAAAAAGGTTTAATTGCTTCAGCAGGCCTTTATCTTCCTAACCAAGAAGACATTTTTATTGAAGTGATGCAATCTGATTTGCTTCAACAACTGTTTAGAACTCAAAAGTTTAGAAAGTTATATAGAACTAAATTAGAAGATAAATACAAATATTGGTATAAAATATTATTCAATGCCGTACTAGACTTTGCAATTGGCAATGGTTTTTTAAAGGTTTATTGTCCTACTTCAGAACAGCTGTCAAATAATACTAAGATGAAAGTAGACAATTCTTTTTTTACTAAAGTTTATGACTACTCTAAAAGAAATTTTAATTCTTCCAAGAAAAAGATAAAAAAGGCTGAATATTGGAAAATTGATTTAAAAAAGAATTTAGATAAAATTGTAAGATTGAAGCCCTTACTCAGAGAAATAAAAAAATCAAAAAAAATAGTTTGTATCTATCATGACATTGAGGAGGATGTAGATACCCAGATTTCAAAAGAAAAATGTAAAGAATATTTGCAAAAGATGCTGGAGATTGAAAAAAAGCAAGGTATTAGTGTAACATATAATCTCTTAGGATCTCTTTTCAATGAAAAAGAAAAAATTATTCAAAGCTATGGCAACCATTCTATTTCTTTCCACTCTTATGACCACAATTTAAAAGATTTGAATCAGTTAAAAAAAGTCAGAGAAGTAAATTTACAGGTTAGAGGTTATCGTCCACCTCAATCTAAACTTACAAGAGAATTAAATGACTATAATCTGTCTTATCATAACTTTGAATGGCTGATGAGTAGTGCCTCTAGCTTAAACACAACTGAGCCCAAGCTTGAAAATGGTATCGTCAAGATACCTTTATTTATAGACGACTTTCCTTTGCATAAAATGGAGATTAGTTATGAACGATGGGAGAACAATTTATTAGAAACTATAAAAAATAATGATTTTGTTGCTTTTGGAACTCATGATTGTTATGGTTATCATTGGATAGGTAAATATAATGAACTGATTAACAAACTAAAAGCGAGGGGTTGTGAATTCAGAACATGTGATGAAATATCTAATTACATTTTTTTAGAACATGCTAACTCTGTAAACTTTTATACCTTACTACCCAAGTTTAGTTTTAAACCATATTTAAATAAATTACTAAGGACTATTTTATCTGAAGATAAACTTGATAGCTTATACAATTTTTTTTATTTGGGCAAATATCAAGAGTTTATAAAAAAGCGAAATCGTTTACTAAAGGAAAACAAAGTAATTGCCTGGGAACCTAATCTCAACAAAGTAGAGATAGAAATAACTACTGATTGTAATCTTGCTTGCTTTAATTGTGACAGGTCTTGTAGACAGGCGCCGAGTAAGGAGAAGATGTCTTTAGAGCAGATTAGAAAATTTGTTTCAGAATCTATTAATCTAAACTATAAATGGAATAATATTGCGATAATAGGAGGAGAACCCACATTACATCCTCAAATTTTTGAAATTTTAGGTTCAATTAAAAAATATAAGGACTTTAATCCTGATTGTAGGGTAGAGATAGTTACACATGGATTAGGTAAAGTAGTAAATCAAGTATTATCTGAATTGCCAGGATGGATTATAATAAGCAATTCAAATAAAAAATCAAATATTCAGTACTTCAGCAGTTATAACCTTGCCCCCTTTGATTTAAAGAGATATCAAAGCGCAGATTTTTTAAAAGGATGTGAGGTAACTGAAGAGTGTGGCCTTGGTTTAACAAGATATGGTTATTATCCTTGCGGAGCAGGAGCTGCAGTTGATAGAGTATTTGGTTTTGACATTGGGATTAAAAGACTGTCTGATATAAACATGTTATCTATTAAGGGACAATTAAAATCATTATGCAAGTATTGTGGCCATTATAAAGATAAAGGTGTGCGCAAATTTAAAGGAATAAACGAAGAGAAGTTTTCTGAAAGTTGGCAAAAAGCTTATAAAAAATACAAGGAGGCAAAGCCGATACCCTCTTTATACTAAAATGAAAGATATACCTTTTGTAAGTGTAGTTGTTCCTTTCCGTAATAATGAAAAGGATACAAAAGAATGTATAAAATCCTTATTAAATCAAACTTATCCTAAAAATAAATATGAAATAATTTTAGTAAACAATAATTCTGATGATCAAAGCAAAAAATTGATTAAACCCTATTTAGACAAAGTGATCTTAGCAAATGAGAAAAAGATAGGTCGAGCAAGTGCAAGAAATAAAGGGATATCTGTTTCAAAAGGTGAGATAATCGCTTTTATAGACTCTGATTGTGTAGCTAAAAAAGATTGGTTAACTCAATTAGTTAAACCTTATAAATCTAAAAGAGTGCAAGCTGTTGCAGGAGAGATAAAACCTTATAATCCTAAAACTCAGGTAGAAGAATTTTTTGGACAAGCACTTTCACAGAAAAAATTTCTTTCTGAAAAAATTCCTTATGCAGCGACAGGTAATTTCTCATTTCGTAAAATACTTTCTAAGAGAATTTTGTTTGATGAAGAACTGCCTTATTTAGTGGATGTTGATTTTAGCTGGGAGCTTTATGAAAAGGGATATAATATATTTTATGAGCCTGATTCAATTGTGTACCATAGGAATCCAAAATCTAAATCACAACTTTTTAGGAGATATTTTTTGGAAGGATTTTATGAACCCCTGCTTATTAAAAAACACAATTCTTTTTTGAAAAAGAATTATCAACTGAAAAGAATAAATATTTACGGTTACTTAAACTTAATTAGAGCCTTGTTAAGACTTTTCTCTCTTGGTAATTCGAGAAAAACTAAAGCTCATCTTTTTATAAGTTTAATCCATTCTTCAGCAAAAAAACTAGGTCTTATAGCAGGATCTATAAGATTCTGTTTTTTATATGTTTGATTTTAATTATTTACTAGTTTTTGATAATAAGAATTAATCAGTTTATTATTAACCAAATTCTGAGATACGTAGAATAGTTTGCCTTTTTTATTATATTCTACTGCGCATAAAAGCAAAGCAAACTTAATAAACCTGTATTTGACTTTCTTTTTTAAAATATATCTCAATAACATTCTATAAGGCCATGCACTTTCATAATCTACTCTACTTTTCATACTATTGTATTTAGTATATATCTCTTTTTTCATGCAATCAAATAAAAGTTTGTTCATTACCTGCGGTTTAAACATCTCAATTGCTTCATTTTCTATTGCCCCTGGAAAAAAAAGGTTTACCCAGTTTAAGGCATAGTAAATTTTATCTTGGTATTTATTATGGTTTTGATAGATGTACCTCCAATCTATTTTATAAGTGTTTATAATCTCGATTATATCAAATATATGCCTAAGCCCTACTAACATTTCGTGGTCTAATATATGGAGTAACATGTATATAAGTAAATCTTCATCTTGTAAGACATATCCTCCATAGTCTTTAAGTTTGATCTTATTTTTCCAAAAATTAACAAGGTCTATTGTAGTGGAACGATTGTCATAATTAGATTCCAAAACATTATATTTTACTTCAATCCAAAATTTATTCTTTTTGTTGTAATAAAGATACTCTCCTACTTCCTTTTTTGTATGATGATATTCTTTTGCACCATTGTAATCATAACTAGGAGGAGGACATCCCTTTTTTTTAAATATCCCTTCAATCTTCAAAATATCCTTCCTTTTTACGAGGAGATCGACGTCTCCAAAGGGTCTTAATCCTTCATCTTTGTATACATATTTTGCCAAATGCATCCCTTTTAACAGTATTACTTCAATTTTTTCTTTGTCGCACTCTCTTACAATTTGATTTAATTCTCTGTACTTAACTAGATTCTTGTTGTATACCCACCAGTAGTCCTTCTCAAATTCTCTTAATATTTTTTTTCTAAAATTTAAATTTTTTAATGTTTTATATAAAATAGGTGATACCCCTTGTTTCCTTGAGAATTCTAGAATATAATTCCAATCTAGCTTGCCTTTTAACAATTCATTTAGCCTATCTTTATTTTTGTTATCTGCATGATACCTTAATAAATCTAAAATTAGCCTATTCTCTTTTTTCATAAGCAGAAATTTTGCTTCATTCTTTAAATATTTTTTTATTAATAAAATCATAAACTATTTAATATACCTATTTTTTAAATCATTTATGCAACCTTATGCTATAGAAGTTGAAAGTATTAATAAGACATTCTTTAACGGAAGGGGACTTAAGGATGTTATCTTGAATCCTTTAAATGGGAAAAGTTTTAAAGAATTTATGGAACGTCCCCTTAGTAAATTAGAGCAACCAATTGTAGCTTTAAGAGATGTCTCTTTAAAAATCCCTAAAGGTGAACTATGGGGCCTTATTGGACCAAATGGTTCAGGGAAGACAACTTTAATCAAAATCTTAACTACTTTACTTTTACCTGATTCTGGGAATGTCCATATACTCGGATATAATGTTGAGGAAAATGAAGAAAAAGTTAGAGGATGTATAGGCTTGATATATAGTGATGAACGAAGTTTTTATTGGAGATTAACAGGAAGAGAAAATCTAGAATTTTTTGCATCATTATATGGAATTAAAAAGAGGGATATTCTTAAAAAGGTTAATGAGGTTTTTAGTATTGTTGGGCTTGAAGATAAAGCTGATATGAGATTTGATACATATTCTACAGGCATGAAGAGGAAAATGAGTATTGCAAGAGGATTGTTGACTGATCCAGACCTCTTATTAATAGACGAACCTACTAATGGGCTTGACCCTCTGTTTGCTAAAAAAATAATAACTTTCTTACGCGAGGAATTGGTAGATAAAAGAGGCAAAACAATACTTATGGCCACGCATAATCTAAAAGAGGCTCAGCTTATATGTGATGGCGCAATTTTATTACATAAAGGACAGGTTAAAGCAAAAGGATATTTAGATGAATTACAATATGAATTTAATAATTCTAATTTAGAAGAAATATTTGAGAAATTGGCTGGTGATTAAATGAGATCACAAATATGGGCTTTTTTTAAAAAAGATTTTTTAATGGCTTCAAGCTATAAATTAAATTTTATTCTAAGTTATCTAGGTATATTCTTCTCTGTTTTTTCATTTTTTTTTATTGCAAAACTTGTTCCATCTTCTGCAGTTTCTGAATATGGAGGTGATTATTTTTCTTTTGTATTAATAGGGATTGCAGCTTCAAACTTCATAGGTCTTGCACAACATGGTTTTGCAAGCATCTTAAGAGAAATGCAGTCAATGGGCACAATAGAAATTCTTTTTTCATCACGAACTAAATTAAGCACTATTCTTATTGGTTCTTCTATCTGGGGATATCTTAACTCATTTTTAAATGTTATAATTTATTTTATTTTTGGGATATTTATGTTTAATGCCCATATAAACATGAATATAACTGTTTTGTTCATTTTGTTATTAAATACACTTTGTTTTCAAGCTATTGGGCTTATTGCAGCAAGCATGACTATTATTTATAAAAAAGGAGACCCTTTTAATTGGGTTTTTGGAACTTTATCAAGCCTTCTTGCTGGAACTTTATACCCTTTAACTGTTTTGCCTCAGTGGCTTCAGCATATTGCTGAATTTTTGCCTTTAACGCATGCGTTAAGAGCTACCAGGTTTGCTGCATTGAAAGGTTATTCTTTAATTTCATTATGGGGAGATATACTCTTCTTGGTAGTATTTGCTGCAATAGCATTTCCACTTGGCTTAATGCTATTTAAATACGCTTTAAAGAAAGCAAGAAGAGACGGAAGTCTGATGAAATATTAAAAATGGAATCTAAAAAATATTGTTATTTTATTGTTGAGGGCAATAGTATGTTTCCTTTTTTAGAGACAGGTAATACTATAAAAATTATTAAAACAAGAAATGTTAAAATCGGAGATATTGCTGTATTTATGGCAAATTCTGATAGACTGATTATCCACAGAGTTGTTAAAATTAAAAAAGATGATGTACTCACTAAAGGAGATAATAAGGCGGTGTTTGATCCTATTTTTAATAAAAGTAAATTGATAGGGAAAGTAATAGCTATTGAAAATAAGAAAACAGAACAAGTGGTAAGGAAATATGTTTATCCCCTTATTGCAAGATTTTCTTATTTACAAGGAAAAATAAACCCTAATCCAATTTATCGAAAATATTTTGGTTCGATAATAAGCATGGACAGTTTTCCTCAAAAGTTAAAGAGAAAGATAGTAGGAGATAGAGATTTAAAAATACATGCTACTCTTAATTATATATTGTATTTACCCCTTAGTTTACATTACAATTTTAATAAGATTTTATTTAAACTGATTAAGAAGCTAAAGATATAGCATAGTTAAATTATTATACGGGCCGTATAAATAAAAAATATGGAAAAATTAAGTTTACTTATATTTACTGCAATAACTTTGTTGATTCCTTCACTTAGGAAGGCTTTCTTCTCATGCGACATTACTTCAAAAGCGATAAAAATTAAAGAAAGGATTCCTTTTTTTGACTTTTTAAAAGGAGCAGCAATAATCGCTGTAATTCTTATTCATGTAGCCAATTTTTATCTTTATTCTCCTGCTTTTGAGCATAACCGCCTTTTCGCAGTTTTAATGAACAACATTGGCAGATTTGCTATCCCTATATTCTTTATTTGCTCTGGTATTTTATTAACTCCTCCTGAAAACAAAAGACAATTATTTGGCTTTTATTATAAAAAATTTTTCAGAATATTCATCCCATATCTTCTTTTCACATTTGGTATTTTTCTTTATAAAAATAGTTCATTTAGTGAATTTTTATATAATATAATCTCTGGAAATGCGTCACCTCCTTATTATTTTATTATAGTGTTGTTTCAATTTTATATTATATATCCTATTCTTTTAGAGTTTAAAGAGAAAAAATGGTTTTTACCAGCCTCATTTTGCATTAGCTTACTTTATTTTTTTTACCCAACCAGGATATTGGGCATACCGCTTTTTACAGACTATCTTTTTTTCTTTGCCTATGGGATGTGCAAAAGAGAATATTTCTTGGATTATAAATCCAACAAATCATTGTTAAAATATTGGGTTACTATCGTCTTAGTATATATATCTATTTCTGTTATCTGGCCAGAAATATACCATAATTCAAGATTTTTTTACGGCATTGCAGTATTAAACCTATTATTTTATTATAGAGAGGGCATATTTTCTTTAAAAACAATCTTTAATTCAATTTCAAAAATAGGGAATATAAGCCTTTGGGTTTTTTTGATTCATTTCCCTATAATTTCAATAATCTACTCTACTTTATATAAATTTAATATTAATTTTTATTTTATTTTTTTTATAATATTTGCCTTATCTTTAGTTTTGAGTTATATGTTCTCTTTTGTTCTTATGAACCTGTATACTTATCTTCTCAATCCCAAGTTATACCGGTCTGCTAAAGAAAGATAGAATTTAATTTATATTAATTTTAAAAAAATAAGAATAAAATAAAAGTTTTATTTATTTTTTTCTATTCTTATAAATTAACCATGCAATTACTGCTATAATCACAACTAAAGCAATTACTCCAATTGTGCCTGCTGAGAACTCAGGTACTGTACTTGCGCTAACTGCAGATGCTGCAATCACTCCAGCAACCAAAGCTGTTAATAATGTTTTATATTTCATTGTTAAACACCTCGTTATTTTTATATATTTATGATTAATCATTTATAAATTTTTTGATATTAAAACGGATTATTCAATTTTTTAATTTAGAAAAATTTAAAATGCGAAAACAATTTAAATAATCAATTCTCTATTTAAAAAATGAGAAAAATAAATGAAAAAATAAAAGATAGCATTAGTAATCTTAATTCAGTTTCTAATGTTTTGATAAATTTTTTAAAATCAAAGAAAAATAAAAAATCTACAGAAATCGATAGTTCTCTTTTTGATAATCAAGATAATCCAAGAAAAACTTTAAACGCTTATTTTTATTATGGTGATGGAAATTGTTTATCTTTATCTATCTCATTAAAAAGAGAACCAAATGATATTGAAAAAAAGATAATTTTGAATCAGCTTCAGATTATCAAAGAGGTAATTTTACTTCGCGAACAGATTCATTTCGATATGTTGACTAAAGCAGGAAATATTAAAAAGTTGAAAGAAGATTTAAATTTTGAAATTGCCAGAAGTAAAAGAGAAGGAACCAAATTTTGTTTACTTTTTTTAGACATTGATCATTTCAAAAATATTAACGATACACTCGGTCATGAGATAGGAAATATTGCTTTAAAAAAATTTTCTGGGTTTATAGAGAAGAATACTAGATTTACTGATAGGGTATACAGATATGGGGGAGATGAATTTGTTTTGCTTCTTGTGGATACAGATAAAGAACACTCAAAATTTGTCGTCGAAAAACTAACCAATAGACTAAGTGAAAAAGCTTTTTCAATAAAGAAACATAGAATAAAATTAAAATTTAGTTATGGCATTTCAGAATTCCCATTAGATGCAGATGATGCAGATTCTTTATTGCATTTAGCTGATAAGGAGCTTTTAATGAAGAAAAAGGGAAGAACCTATGGAAGTCAAACTCGTTAAGCAAATAAATGAATTAGGCGCCTTTAAAAAAGAATGGAATAACCTTCTAGAACAGAATGAAGTAAAAGAAATTTTTTTGACATATGAATGGATTAAGACATGGTTAGACATTTTTTACAAGAATAGAGAAATTTTTTTTTTATTTGTTAAAGAAAAAGAAAAAATTATAGGGATAGCCCCTCTTGTTATTTATAAAGATGGTAAAAAGAGGTCTTTAGGTTTTGTAGGTAGACGAGGTTCTGATTATAATGATTTTATAATACCTAGCAATAAAAAAGAGATTCTTCCTGTAATTTTGGATTATATTATTCTGAATAAAGACAAATTTGATTTAGTTGAATTAATAAATATACCCCATTATTCATCTACATCCGAAATATTTAGAACTTATAGTGAGAAAAACCATATTAAACTAAATATTTCTATCAAAAATTTATGTCTCACTCATTTAATTAATAAAAAATCAAATCTAAGGTTTAACAAGAAGAAAATAAGGAAAGCTAGAAATTCTTTATCCAAACTTGGAACGTTAAGCTTTGAATGTTTATATGATATAGGGCATATTAAGAAACACTTGCCTAATTTTTTCAGTCAACATATAAAAAGGAAAGGTGCAAAAAGTATATTTCTGCAAAGAATTTGGAAGATGTTTATTGAAAAATTAATCGATAGTTTACCTTTAAATTCTATTTTATTTTCAGTAGTCAAATTGGATAATAAACCGATAGCTTATCATTGTGGATTTATTTATAATAATAAGCTTATTTGGTATCTTCCTACATTTAATATAAACTACGAAAAGTATTCTCCCGGTTTGATATTACTTCGAGAAGTTTACAATTTTGTTTCTAAGGGGGACATCAAAGAAATAGATTTTACAGTTGGTGAAGAAAGTTATAAAAAGAGGTTTTCAAATAAAGTAGGAAAAAATTTAGAGATTAAATTCTTTCCTTAACTTCATTCATTAAGTAGGTAGTGCAGCCAACTACACGTTACTTTATTTTATTTGGATTTGCCCTTTCTTGATTCAGTAGATTATTATCATTTTAATTCCTTCTCGTTGTAAAAATTTTCTAAAATGTTTAACTGCAATGATAACCACAATTCTAAATAATTTTTGAAATTCCATCCCACAGTTTTTTTAAAAAAATTCTATCTCTTTTAGAAGATGTCAAGTTATGATTATCAAATGTAACTAGATTCCATTACATATCAGTATATTCATTTGCAACTAAGTGAATTGCTAAGGAAGAATCGTATCCTCCTGAAAATAATATAATTCCTTTGGTCATCTTAGTGATTTATATAAGAGCTGCTGAATATATCATAACAGGGGTGCTTCTATGAAATTTATTTGGATTTAATCCAAAACTTTGCCATATTTTTTTAGATTTAGCAACTCTATCTGATATATTGTTAGGGTTAAATTTAAAATTATTTGGGTTAAATCCAGGACCTATTATTTTAAGGTATTCCTCATGAGCTTCTTTGGGCCTATCTACGAAAATTACCTTACTTTCATTTTTTTTATGATCCATCCCGACACTTTGTAAAATGTATTTTATTCTTTTTGGAGAGTATTCTAGGATAGAGGTTCCATAAATAGAAAAAATAAATCTGCTATCCTTTTTTAATAGTTTAGAAACTCCTTTTAGAAATTTATTTATATCTTTAATCCAAAAGAAGGAGTTGCTGCACAATATTTTATCATATTTTTTATTTACAAAATATTTTGCAATATTTTTAGCGTCTCCATTTATAACTCTTCCGATATTATTACTCATTATATTTTTCTTAAAAAAATAAATCATATTTCTAGAGATTTCTATACCATCTAATACGCCTTCTTTACCCAGACAGTTCAAAAAAACTTGTGTACTCATTCCTGTCCCAACTCCAATTTCAAGGATGTGGTCTTGTTTCTTGATTTTAGCCACTTTTGCAATTTCTTTGGCAATCTTGATGTGGTGTTGAGGATATGTCTTAGTATACTTATCATACAAATTTGCCTTAATTTTAGATATCATTTTGATAAAATTTATAAAAGGATATTCTATTTATTTAGGTTAAATTATTCAATTTTATAAATTTAACCCTAGGTTATCATGAAATACAGTATATGCTTGGTATGCAGAAATAATTTTAAGAATATAAAATATTGCATTGATTCTATTATCTCTCAAACCAATAAAAATTTTGAAATTATAGTTGTGGATAATCATTCTACTGATAATACTTGGAAGTTATTAAATAATTATTCAAAAAAGTACAAAAATTTTTTTTGTTATAGTAATGATAAAAATAGGTCAAAAGGCTATTCTAAGGATATTGCATTTAAGTATTCTAGGGGACATTTTCTAATTTATGATATTGATCCAGAGTTTATATTCTTTAATTCCGTATTGAAGGATATAGTTGCTCATTATGAAAAGATTTCCTCAGATAAATTAGTATCCTGCTGGTACGGAAACAAACAAAGTAATGTACTAATAGTTCCTAGAGAACTATATATTCTTTCAAAAGGTTTTGACCAAAGGATGAATAATGGAGAAGACTATAAACTGGCTAACAGTCTTTTATCCCTAAATAGAATAAGATTTTATTTTAATCTCCCTTTTGGAAGAAGTTTCATTCCTAAGAACATCATAAAAAATAAATCGCTAAAAGAGTCGAAATTAAATCCCAAAACTTTGAATAAGTATTATTCTAAAGATGCTGATGAATCTAAAATTAAAAAAGATATTTTGCTCAAAGAGTTTAAGATTTCTAGAAAAAATATAGATATGAATTTAATAAAACTCATCTTTGAAGAAAAATTTGATTTATATTATTACTTATTGGATCCTTCAGATATTTCCAGTAGCATTTGTACAGTTATGAATTACCCTAATTTTTACAAGACGCTACCCTTTAAATCAATTAAAGAGAGTTACAAAGGAACTTTGTTGGATTTGATATATATCGAGAAACCAAATTCAATAAAAACTCAGATAAATATGATCCTGGTTTCTAAAAAAACAAAAAGCAAATTATTAAAAATAGGTCTTTCAAAAGTTAATAGAATATTATCGTCTAAAACAGATTCTTTAGAAACTATAAGGCCTAATCAATACAGTGTTATTATATCTTATTCTAAAAAAGAAAATAAACATACTAGAATATACACTTCTATAGATGCCTATTTGTTAACCTTGAAAAGAATTTATTTATCTGAAATTAAAAATAATATGAAGTGGGTTCATGCGTCTGGAATAGCATTTAAAAACAAAGCCCACATATTCATAGGCAGCTCAAATTCTGGCAAATCGACTACTGCTTTTAGATTGTGTAATCTGATTGAAGGTTGTACCTTTCTTTCTGATGACACATGTGCGATAAGATTTATCGATGAAAAGTTACATATTATAGGACATCCATTACCTGGTTCATTAAGAAAGAGAGCCCGCATCTTTATTAAAAAAACCAAAAGATTTTCGCTATTTCCTACTGAAAAGGGGTTTATGGTGCCCAAAGTCAATAAAGTTTTAAAACCAAAAAGAGCATCTACTCTTTTCTTTTTAGAAAGAACTAGATCAAAAAATACTCACATTTTAGATGTAGGAGACAAGCTATTACCTAAACTTTCAAAAAAATATAATAACAAACCAGTGGGGGGGCATATTATTAATTTTGAAGACATAAAATTAAAAGACAGGTTTGTTAATTTTAAATTAGTTCGTCTTGGAATGAACATCGATGCATTGGTAGAATATATAAAAAGTTTACATTAATTCATCCGTTTAAGTTCATCTATTTTAAGATTAATACAGTTATAGAAATCACAACAAGTTTCGCAATTCTTATTTTTAGATGGATCCTTTAATAATTCCCTATTTTTCCAAGCATTTTCTAAAATTTCTTTTAAAGGCAGTTTTAAAACATTTCCCCAGATTATAACATCTTTCAAATCCTTGCCCAGATAATAATGAATTCTATGACCATTGCAAGCAAAAACATTTCCATCATACGATATATTGACATTGTAAACTGAATTAAGACAGCTGATAGGCTTGCCTTTTTGATGATGTTCAACATATACCCCTTTAGTAATCTTGTCGATATCAGTTCTACTAAAAAGCCCCATTGCCTTTTCATAAACCCCATCTAACTTAAATCTCTCAGAAACTTTTTTGATTTTAGGTAATATTTCTTCATTGAATTCTCTCACATCTTCTTCATCTAACATTATAGCAGGTTCATTTGCATCTCTTAGAGATAACAAATTAACCTCCTTAATTTTTTCATTTAAAGAAGCTAATTCTTGCAGATTTTGCGGAATTTCTCTAAAATTCTCTTTTGTAATTACCATCGAAAACGTAAAGGATCTTATTTTAGAGTCGGGGGATAGGATTATCTTGAGATTTTGTTTCTTGAATTCATTTAAATTTTTCATTCCTTTTTTATAATCTATTACAGAGTCTACTGACATTCTAACATTTTCAAAAGGCAATTTAGATATTTCATATGCTAAATCAGGACTGAATATCCCATTAGTTACAAAGTTAACTTCAATTCCATATTCTAGTAATTTTTTAGAAAATTCCAAGAAGTTGGGGTGTATTGTTGGTTCTCCTCCTGTTAAAACAACCAATTCTACTCCTAAATCTTTAAACTGGTTTGCTAGATCTATTAATTTTTCCTTGGAATATGAAAAAACTTTATCCTTTCTTAACTGATTACAATATTTGCAATTTAAATTACAAGCACTAGTTATATTGAAGACTATCATTGACGTGCTTGGAATAAACTCTGTCAGAAAAACATTGTTAACTATCTTTTTTGCAATACTTTCTATAAATAAGTTTTGTCTGCTGCTTAACATTTTTGATTTACTAGGCTCTCATAACATTTTAAATAACCTAGGCTTTTTTTTGTATCGGTAAACTTTGTAAATACTCTTTTTCTAGCGTTCTTTCCTAGTTTTTGCCTTAGTTTTTTACTTTTCCCTAACTTGATTATAGCTTTTGAAATATCCTCAGAATCAAACTGGTTTATTAATATTCCGCTTTTGCCATCTATCATTTCTTCATCTATGCCGCAGTCTTTAGAACCGATTATTGGTTTCCCACAAGACATGGCTTCTAATACAAAATTACTGCATCCTTCTGCCCAGGAAGGATGGAGGATGATGTCGGCATTATTGATCGCTTCATTCATCTTTTCTGGTTTTATAAAATCAATAAACTTAAACCTATCTCTTATACGTAGATTGTCTAATAATTTATTCTCTTTCGGCGTGTCTTTCCCAAGCATTATAAATAGCACATCAGGCATTCTTTCTATTACCGTTTTTGCAGCTTCAAAAGTTTTAATTGTTCTTTTATAAGAAAAGACAACGATACCTTTTGATTTTCTTTGATTTGTTAGAGGGTAGAATTCATTTGTATTAACACCATTGTGCAATACCTTTATTTTATTTTTAAAATCTAATTTAAAGTCGTGGAGAAATTTAGCCTGCCATTTACTTAAAGGGATAAACAAATCTACGCGATTGGCAATACTTTGGAAATATTTTTCATATCCTTTGTCCCAGTAGCGTCTACCTTTCAAACCGAATTCGCTCTTTAGCTTATAAATTTCATAGCCGTACAAGGTTATCATAACTGAAATATTTTTTTTCTCTTTTATTTTAATTACTTCATCTACATATATCATGTTAGTGTGAAGATGCACAATCTCGATTTTGTTATCTTCTATGGTCTTCTTTATGAAATGACAAGCATCTTTTTTATTTTCTAGAATATGAATCTTATTATTTTTTAAGAACTCTTTGTTTAGTTTGCTATGCTTATCAAATTTAAATTTGTGTAATAAACTATGTAATTCTATTCTCTCTTTAGTTTTTTTAGTTCTTAGCAGAGAAATTGCCTCTCTCAATGTACAAGGTAGAGCTATCAGACCGTTTAGAGCTTTATATCTTTTAAGAACAGGACACGTTCTGTTATCTGGAAAAATCCATAAAACCTTAATTTTGTTTTTTTTAGACATATTTAGAATTTTTTTATATAAAAAGAAGATTTTGACAAAGGCTTAGCTTTAAAATTTTTTAATTTCTTAATTTTTTCATAATACTCCATTATACTCTTCTTTATTTTTTTATCAAATCTTAAGGTACTTTCTTTTCCGTAAAAATAAAGCTTTTGTTTTTTTGTTAATAGTTTATTTGTCTCACATATTTTGTGTAATTCTGTCCCAAAATAAGGATAGAAAATAAAACTAGAGATGATATCTGGATTAATTTTTTTAATTAATTTAAATGTATTTTCCATCTCCTTGTTAGTTTCCCCAGGAAATCCTAACATAACATTGCCCCTAGTTTTTATACCACTCTTCTTAACTAGGCTAAAAGCATTGACTAGTTCTTTATTATTCATTGTTCTTTTTAACACTTTTTTTCTAAATACTTCATCTCCACATTCTATACCCATCGCAATTCCGCAGCACCCAGCATTCTTTAACAATTCAATTACATAAGGATTTATAAATTCACATCTCGAACTTAATAAAAAAGGAATTTTTATCTTCCTGTATTTGTTACAAAAATCTTCCAGCCATTTCATATCGTTTATAAATAAATCATCGTGGAACATAATTTTGGATAGGTTTTTATAGCGAGACTTATATAGTTTTAATTCGTTTATAATGCCTTTAACAGACCTTCTCCTTAAATACGCCCCCTTGCCCTTGTATATGTTCCTAAAAGCATGATTACAACAATAAGTACAATCAAAAGAACACCCTCTTGAAGTCATTATCTCAAGATTAGTTAATTCTTCAGGTTTATCATAAAATAGGTTTATATCTGGGAAGGGAAGCTTATCCAAATCTTGAATAAGGGGTCTAAGATCGTTTCGAATTATTTTTTTATTTTTCTTGCACCAAATATTTTTTATATTAAATGTGTCGCTTCCACATTCTAGTCTAGTTACAAGTTCATTTAAGGCAAATTCCCCTTCACCTACACAAACATAGTCGATAGATTCTTCACTTATAACTTCTAAAGGATTTAATGTGGCATGAGGACCACCAGCAATAATGGGTTTATTAATGGTTCTTTTAATTTCTCTAGAGTACTGCTTTACTATAAACCAATGATTAGAAATGAAAGAAAAGGCTATTATATCAGGACATAATTGAACTATTTTGCTTACTAATAATTCTGGATTTAATCTCTTACGGATTTCTATTAATGCTGTTTTGTGTTTGTTGGACTTTAAGAATGAAGATAAATACCCAACACTCAGCTGATGCGATGAGGAGCCGTCAAAATTGAATGATATAAATAATACTTTCATTTATAATAGCATTTAAAGAGTCTATTTAAATTTTTTCAGAAAAATTCAAATATGTTATTTAGGTGAGTTGTTTAATGCAAAACAAACTTGAAAGTATTTTGGCCACAGATTTATTAATAAATTTGATAAAAATTTTAACACACTAAACCTTAGCGCACATAAAAGGCAGGTTTTTTAAAGAATTTATCAAAAGATATAATTTTCAAAATTAATTTTAGTATAAGTTAATCTCCGATTGGTTAGAGAATTAAATTCATACTTTAAAAATCTTAATTCAGTTAAAGTAATTAATGCTGCAGTTGGAGGCGAAAATAAGGAAAGTGTAAACTTTTTCTTGAGGTAATTTCACACTTTTATAAATCCTTCTTTCAAAGAAAAAAGTGAGTGTTGTATTTAAAATTAAAGAAGATAGGGCGTATATAATTAAGGGGCTACAACTCCATTTATGTACATTTCTCTTATACTGGACTACTTATTCTACAAAAACCAGAATGAGTAAACTATGTTTATAGGGCTTCTAGAAGCCTAATTCAAGCATCTAAAACTTCAGAATTCTGTATTTTAACGGCCCTATTAGCAATAATATGACTACTTATAAGTGACAAAAATAGAAAGGTTTATATATTAGTAATACTATAAAACCTATATGGAAAGCTTAGATGAACGAGTAAAATCTTTGGAAGTGCCCTCTCGAATTTGTCCTAATTATACAGGGATAGAGACCGCAAGAACATATCACAGAACATTGGCAGCTTTTGTAAATAATGAATTTCCTTTACTCAATCATGTTAATCCAGGGTCTGAAACAAGACATATAGTAGAATTAGGATGTGGCACTGGTTTGTTTACTAGAGCCTTGTACGATCAAATAGGACTTCCAATTTACGCTTTTGATCATTCTCCTGATATGTTGGCAGTTGCTAAAGAAGAAAATGATATTCGGAATATACACTTTTGTTTGATGGATTTTGATAGAGATATGGATAAAGTATTTGATGACGATACAGTAGATTATATAATTTCTAATTGTGCTTTATTTACTTCTTCGGATAAAGACAAATTAATTAAAACTTGTTCAAGAAAACTTAGGAAAGGAAGTTCTCTTGCTTTTTCGATACCTCCAATGGGGCCATCAGATTTATTTGAATCATATCTTCAGCTGTTATCTATTAAGAGATATAATGGAAAACCAGAAGTTGTAGGCATACAAGAAGCAGAAGCCAATTTAGAAGAGGCGAATTCACTTACAAGAGAAGTATGTGAATCCTTCAAACAGTCTGGAAGAAGGCATTTTTCAAATTTTAAACATACGACTAAAAGAATAAAATTAAATGAAGAGCGATTGATTTATTACTTATCTGCTTTGGTTATGAGATCAAGAAACAGGGATTTTGAGTTTAGACAGACTTTGTCTAGAGAGTTATACAATAAAACACTTGAAGCGGGAATTGAGCCGTCTTTTTCTCAAAATTTAGATATATTTGTTATGGAAAAATAAGTGATTTCGTTTTATTGGTTTCCAGTATCTTTCATAATATTTGTTTTCTTTTAAAGAATGAGCATACGTTTCCATTTCATCTAACCATCTTACTGATATCTGTGATTTATAACACTTTAAGATTTTTAATTTTCTTTTAATATTTATTTCTTTGAGGATAGGGATTAGTTTAAAATTTCTAAATGAGGTTATTTCTTTTATCTTATTTATATTACGAGAAATATAAGGAAAGTCTTCATAAAATTGTATATTGTATCCTTTCTTAAGTAAATTTAATCCAATGTCGTTTACTAGACGATGGGAAGGGTGATCTTCTGTAGACAGTGGAAAAAAACAAATAAATCTTTTATTTATTTCCATAGTTAAACTATTTTCAATATTTTTTACAAATTCTTTATTGAAACTTTTTTTAACTTTCTTTATGATGTCTTTTTGTTCCATGTTATAGAGAGGAATTTTCTCTATGTAGTCTAAGAACACTGGTTTTGTTTTTAAAATTGAGGAGACCTCTTCTTCCTCCCGCTTTTTAATGTTAGAGATGGTTTCTATATCTTTCGTATATTTTTTTGCAGATAAAGAATTCGGATTCGTCCAATTCGATTTAGAAAAAACATGAATGATTTTTATTTTCTCTTTTTTTTCAATCCAATTTAGGATAGATCCACCTAAAGAAAGAAAAGCATCGTCTATGTGTGGAGATATTATTTGCTTCATTATATTATTTGGTGAGGATATCTAACACTTTAGTGCGAAGTATCTTTTTGATAACAGTTAAATCAATCTCTGTTTATCTTATTTTCTTTATTCCAAAACAGCCTTTATCCTTCTAATTCCAGCTGCAACTGACTCTTCTTTTACAATCTTGAATTTACCTAATTCTTTTGTGTTGTGTACATGAGGGCCCATGCAGACATCCTTTGCATAAGCTCCTATTGAATATACCCACACTTTTGGAGGGTATTTTGCCCCAAATTCAGCATTTGCTCCTGATTCAATCGCTTTCTTTGTATCCATCTCAGTCTTTATAACTTCCACTTTATTTTTTATGACTTTGTTCACTTCATCTTCAACTGCTTTTATTTCTTCCTTGGTTAACTTTCTATCAAAATTAAAATCATATCTTAATCTTTCAGGAGTTATATTGCTTCCTTTCTGCGCAATATCTGGATTTTTCAAAACCTTTCTCAATGCTTCTCCAAGGATGTGCGTTGCTGTGTGCAATTTAGCAGTTATTTCAGAAGCTTCTGACAAACCTCCTTTGAATCTTTGCTCTGCTCCTGCTCTTGAAAGCTCTTGGTGCTTCTTGTATTCTTTTTCAAAGCTAATTTCATCTACTTTTACTCCTTTTTCATGAGCTAGTTCACGGGTCATTTCTAAGGGGAATCCATATGATTGGAATAACAAGAATGCACTTTCTCCAGAGATATCTCCCTGGCCTGCAATTTTTTCAAACTGCTTTAATCCTTTTTCTAAAGTTTCCCTAAATCTTTCTTCTTCTTTTAATAACTCATCCATTATGAATTTTTGATTCTTTTTAAGTTCAGGATAACTATCTTTGTAAATCTGGATTACAATTTTTGCAAGAGGTCTGCATAAGTCTCCTTCAATTCCAATTAATTTTCCATGCCTAATACTTCTTCTGATAAATCTTCTTAGAATGTATCCTTGATCAATGTTGCTTGGAGTTACTCCTCTTTCATCTCCTAAAATGAAAGCAGCTGCTTTCATATGGTCTGCTATTATCCTGACACTTCTTGTTTGTTCGTGGGTGAAACTATCAACTTTAGCTAATTTTTTGATTTCATCAACAATCGGAATAAAAACATCTGTTTCATAAATGCTATCGCAACCATTTATCATTGCAATAGTACGTTCAACACCCATTCCTGTATCAACATTCTTTTGCTTTAATTTTTCATACTTGCCTTCTGCAACCTTGTTGTATTCCATAAAAACATCATTCCAGATTTCAAAGTATTTTCCGCAAGAACATCCAGGCCTGCATTCTGGAGAGCATTTCCTTTTTCCAGTGTCAATGAACATCTCTGTGCATGGGCCGCATGGGCCTGTTGCTCCTGCAGGACCCCACCAATTGTCTGATTTTGGCAGATAATAGATTCTTTCTTCTGGTATTCCTTGTTTTTTCCAGATTTCAGCTGATTCATCGTCTCTTGGAGCATCTTTGTCTCCTGTAAAAACAGTTACTGATAATTTATCTGAATCAAATCCTAATTCTTTTGTCAAGAATTCAAAGCTCCATTCAATTGCTTCTTTTTTGAAATAGTCTCCTAAAGACCAGTTTCCAAGCATTTCAAAGAATGTCAAATGCGAAGAATCTCCTACTGAATCAATGTCTCCTGTCCTTATGCATTTTTGGACATCTGCTATTCTTTTACCTAACGGATGAGGCTGACCTAACAAGAAAGGAACTAAAGGATGCATGCCAGCAGTTGTAAACAAGACAGTTGGATCATGCTCTGGGATCAATGAAGCTGATTCTATGATAGCATGCTTTTTTTTCTTGAAAAAATTCAAATACTTCTTTTTTAATTCCTTAGCATTCATAAGAACAAGATTTTATTTTTGTTTTTTTAAATGTTTGGGTTTTATTTCCAACTTGCTCTCTTCTGGTGGGTTATACATATCTATAACCCTTGCTATAGAAACCCCTAAGATTAAGCCCCATAATGGGAGCAAAAATAATAGAAATGGGTCTGGCTTGTAATCATTTAAGAATATTGAGGCTAGAGTTCCAACAAAACATCCTGCAACAGCATATAGCAATTTCCTATCCATATCATTTCTTAACAATTAATTGTTTATAAAAGTTTCTAAAAGAAATTGAATAATCTTGTCTGGCTTTCTAGATTCTTTAGTATAATGCTTTGTTTTAGCAGATTATCTAAGTTATAACCAAATTTCTTATTGATTAAGGCATTTGCATATTTTAGCATCAGTTCTTTGTCTGAGAAGGTTATTGGATTAGAATCCATTGCTTTTCTTGCTGCTTCTCTTGTAACCCAAACACCCAAAGGAACTGCATATTCTCCTGTTATAAATCTTAAGACAAGTATTGTTCCTTGTCTTTTTATTTGCTTTAATTTTTCAAGAATAGCTAGTCTTACAGAATAATATCCTCCTGCGCAATTCTCAGCATATGTTTTTCGTCCATTGTAGTTTTCATAATCTGTCATAAAACTTGTTTCATCACTTTTATTCCAGCTTGCTTTTGGCAGATAGGTTTCAAATAATTCATAAGTCCAAGGGCCTGGAAAGCACAGTACTAGATAATAATTGCCTAGATAGCTTCCAAAATAAGCACTGTAATCTATTTCTTGGAATTGCTTTATTTCTTCTATCAAATGTTTTGCAATTGTATCATCTATTGCAGTAATGCTCCATCTTGTTGGAACTAATTTCCTGTTTCTTTTAAGCCCTAAAGTGCCAACTGACAATAGCCTTGTTAAGAAAGTTTCATCAAAATTATTTTCGTATAGATAAAGCAATGCATCATTTGCTTTTAAATCATTATCACTCACTACTTTGTCTACTTTTGTTGGAATTTTTGGATTAGATATTATTTCTGCTTTTTTTAATTGGGCATTTGAGCCCATGGGCATTAGGTGAGAATCTGTGTTTAACCTGAATTTTGGTTTTTCTTCTAAACTGACTTCAATGTCAACGGGTTTTTCAGCCATTCCAACTTCTTGGCTGATTTCTAACAGTTTGTTCATATCATGGGCATGGACCTTGAATCTTGAGTTAATCAATGAGCTTCTGAAATCAACAATCTCTGGAATTTTATAATTGTTGATTGCCCAATGCCTTGGAGCATCATATTCCCACGCATTTTCCTTTATTTCTGGAATTGATAGAATCCCTACATTCAGAAAAGGATAACCATAATGCCCTACAAATGGGGTGGGGCTTGAGCCTAAAAAATCTTCTTTGGTTAGATTATTCTTAACTTTAAACATTGCATTGGATTTTGCTAAGATTGGACAGAAATCCCTTCCGCAGAAGCCTCTTCCTTTGCATCTAAGGCATTGTATGTTCATAAAATAGAAATAAGATTTGTTTTATTTAAAGTTTGTTGGATTTTCAGTGATTTGCTTTTCTTAGAAAGGCTTATATATTATTGTACATCTTACATGTGTATGTTCGGGAAGTTAAAAGAGGCGATAGAAAACAAATCATTTAGAAAATTCTTTATTAGGGCTACGCTCTTTTCTTATATACTTATTGCAGAAGTAGTATTATTGGGTTTATTGATTAATTTCAGAGGTGCAAAATTAGGCATCAAGACAGTATTCTCAGATTTTCCTGTCAATTTTTTAGTATTTTTTATTTTATTTTTCTTGGTAATGTCCCACAGAGGCTTATTCAAAGTAAAACCCTTGGAGAATTTAACTAGGAAAAAATTTATTCAATTCTTCACTCTTAACTTAATTTCTATTTTTTCATTTTATGGATTTACTCAATATCTTATCAATAATCCAGCTACAGGAGCATATTCTCTTATCTTTACAGTTGTTTGGTGGCTCCTTGGATTAGCAATACTTGTTTTCTTGGCATTATCTTTTTTTGATTTAGGATACATTTGGTATCTTGCAAAGAACAAGCATTTAGTAGTTTCAGGAATATTGGCTTTATTATTCGCATTTTTAGTTCCTTGGAATTGGTTTAAACCCGTATCTCCTTCATTTGCAACATTGATGGCTGAGGTTGTTGGAAAGGTTGTAACTTTCATGCTCAGCATATTTATGGATGGTGTTAGCTACGTGCCTGATGCTAAATCTTTGCCAACACTTATTGTTCCTGGCTTTACTGCGAAGATCGGAATGTCCTGCTCTGGATTAAGCGGTATGGTTTTATTTGCAGTTTTGTTTTCTATTTTTGCATTAATTGAGTATAAAAGATTAGATGTAGTTAAAGTTTTGATTGCGCTTCCGATAGGCGTTGTTTTTATGTTTTTGGCAAATATCTTAAGGATTTTTGCAATCTTCATGGCAGGGCATTATGTCAACCCAACCTTTGCAATGGGCATTTTCCACAGGAATGTTGGATGGGTATTGTTCACTGCTTATTTCTTGGCTTTTATCTACATAACTTATCCATGGATGAGAAAAGGCAGAAAGAAAAAGAAATAATTTGCCTTTAATATTTTTTAAAAGTAAAAACATAAGATTTATTAATCTTGGATAAATACAAATACTACTATGAATAAAATTTTAGCATTAATCTTGGTTTTAGTTTTCTTAACAGGGTGTGAAATAACAGGTAGAGTAGTCCAGGAAATAGGAGACCAACAGACACAAGAAGAAAAAGACCAGGCATCATTAGAACAAGCATTGGCTGAAAAAGATGTTTCTATTTGCTACAGCATTCAAACACAGCCTGTAAGAGAAGTGTGCTTTATTTCGCTTGCAAGAGAGTTAAAGGATGAATCCATATGCAACAATTTATTGGGTAAAACTTTGAAGAATTCTTGCAAATCAGCTATTATTTAATGTTCTATTTTACAGATATTATTGCATCCATCGCCATTATTAATATTGCCATCATCACATTCTTCTCCTTGGTCTAGTGCACCATTTCCACAGAAAGGCATTCCTTCAAAGCAGTCATAGACATTCCATGGATGTTTTATTGGATTGATTATTATATCAAACTCTTTTGTTATTGGGTCATCTATAGTGATATTTCCATGATATTCGCCTGGAGGAGGTATTGCATAAGGCTCTGAGTCTAATATATAATCTATGAATCTTTGCTCAACTTCAATTCTTGCATGCACACTAATTACATTTCCATCTAAATCAGTCATATAGAAGGTATCTTCAATATAATTTGTATTAAAGAAGAACATGATAATGCCTTTGATTATGCTATGGATTACCTTATGAGGCAAGCTGCCAGGCTCTTGGTTAAACCATTTATGGATGTGGAATATTATCCTATCGATTATGCATCTGATTGGGCCATAAGTTGTTATTTTTGTTTCACAAGTGCAATTGCAATTTAGTGCTTCAATCTTACATGATGATGAGCAACCATCTCCATTCACTAGATTGCCATCATCGCATTCTTCGCCTGGTTCTAACTTGCCATTTCCGCAAACAGGTTTGCTGCAGTTAGTTTTATAAGTAAAATTTTTAATTGTAAATGTTGAAACAGATGTTCCTGTCTTAATCTGTACTGTCAAATTTGTTATGTTTGCATTTGTCCTGAATGTAAATATATCCCACCCCTTGTTCTTAATTCCTTCTCCTATGGTGTTATATTTGATAGAGTAAAATGGGTTGTTTGTTGGGTTTTCGACAGTATAGTTCTTAAAGAACCCCTTATAAATTGCTCCATTTGAAGGCCATGAAGGTACAATGCCTGAAGGCAAATTTATCGCAGCATAGCTTAATCCATTGATGCATTTATTTGTTATATTAAATGTATAATTATATGTTCCATCGCAATTGTCAACCTTAATTAAAGAACCATTGCCGCAGTCGCTTGGGACACATTCTGCACTTATATTTGATGTATTCTTACTTGTGCTACTGCCTTCTACATTGCTAACTTCACCAACCACATAGCCAGTAATAGAATTTTTGTTTTGCATTTTATTATATCCAGGCCATTCATGACCACAACGAGTAGCATCTCCTGAAGCTATCTGGTCTCCTAAATCCCCTATTCTTCCATAATCATTTTTAATTTTCTTAGTCAAAACATAATCCATGTCCTGGAAAACTCCTCCAATAGTTTTTGCAGCTGTATAAGGAGAACTTACAGGGGTTGTTAAGTTCAAACCTCCTGAAGCAAAATTAAATAGATTTGCTAAAAAGAATTTCTTTGCCCTTTCTAGCCCTGGATTATTTGTGCTTAAGATATTGCAGGCATCTTGCCTGGAAGTCAAGCTTGAAAAATATTGTGAAGCTGCTCTTATTTTTGATAAGTACTGATTAACAACTTCATTTGTAAATGACTGGGGATTGCCTGAACAGACCCTATTCTTCCAGAAGCCAGGTGTTAATGCAAAACATCCAACTCCTGTGTTGTTGCATGTTATATTATATGAATGTTTTATACTATTATTGTTTAGAACTGCCCTGTATTGTGCTAAATCAGGGCATACGTTTGTATAAAATATATCAAAAGGCCCAAGCTGAATTTTTAAATCATTTAAAACATAATGATCATTGTATACTGAAACTATTGGCAAATTTGGGTCTATGCTTTCAATGCTAAATGTTATAAGCAATTTTGTAAATGATATTTTATTTATTTCATTTAAAACATTCTTTATTTTTGAGAAGTCGGCGCAAGTGTTATCATACTCTAACCTGCAGTTTGCCGAGCAGCCATCATCACCCTGATTATTGCCATCATCACATTCTTCGACTCCAACGTATAATATTCCATCTCCACAGATATTTCTTTTGCAGTTATTCTTACAAAAATCATTATTATTTGAATTTCCGTCATCACATTCCTCGCCTTGCTCAACAATGCTATTTCCACATATGGTGCTTTGGATACATTTGACGCTTACATTATCTAAAAAGGGTCCTAATGAATCAGGAATACCTATGTCTGTAAACTGTATCCTTGTTGATGCAGTGCTTGCATTAAAAGTAAATGAGTAGCCTGTCCAGTTAGTATTGTTGGATCCTGCTGATGAAATTGTTGCCTTTACGTTACCATCCCATTTGAACTCCAGTTTATTATTGGATGCATTTGTTCCTGGCCTTGGTGAAAAAGCAAATTTGATGATATAAGCAGTGCCAGGGACAGTTGCAATGTCTTCGTATATGCTTACAGAAGCAGGCTCACCATTTAGACTTCCATTTGGTCCGTCCCAGTCTGAATCCAGTTCAGCATATTGCTTGCCTTCTTTTGCAACCCAGCCACTAACACCCACTTGCAATTCAAGATTTGCTTTAGTTGGCCTTGTTCTGCCACTATATTTTGTCTGGTTTGACTGCCATGCTACATTCCAGTCAAGATTAGAAGTTCCATTAGGGAAAATATCCCATTTCGCAGCATTTGTTACAATCGGTTTCTCAAATCCCCCATTCTTAACTAGTTCAATATTAGGATTGCAAATATTCTCTATTTCGCAATCTGAAGAACACCCATCGTCATTTACTTTATTCCCATCATCACACTCTTCTCCAAATTCTATTTTGCCATTGCCGCAAACAGAAATATTACAATTTTTGATATAAGTAATATTTTTTATTGTCAAATTAGAAACAGTTGTTCCAGCTTTAATTTGTATTGTAAAATTGCTTATATTTGCATTTGTTTTGAATGCAAATAAATCCCATGTTCCATTTTTTATGCCTTCTCCAACTGCATTATATTTTATAGAATAAAAAGGATTATTTGTTGGATTTTCTACAGAATAATTTCTAAATAGCCCCATATATATCGCACCATTAGCCGGCCATAAAGGTATTATTCCAGTTGGCAGTTTGATTGCAACATAACTTAATCCTTTATCACAGCCATTTGTAACATTAAAGGTATAATTATATGTTCCATCACAATTATCAATTTTCTTTAAAAAGCCTTTATCACATTGTGTAGATGAAACGCAATATCCAGTTATAGATTCCACGCCTAAGACAGAATAACCTGTCATACTCCCTTTATTATCGTTTCCAGGCCATTCGTGACCACAACGAGTAGCATCTCCTGAAGCTATCTGGTCTCCCAAATCCCCTATCCTTCCATAATCATTTTTAATTTTCTTAGTTAAAACATAATCCATATATTGGAAAACTCCTCCAATAGTTGTTGCATTTGTATAAGGAAAAATTACAGGAGTTGTCAAGTTCAAACCTCCTGAAGCAAAATTGAATAGATTTGCTAAAAAGAACTTTTTTGCCCTTTCTAATCCATCATTATTCGTGCTTAAAATATTGCAAGCATCTTGTCTAGAAGTTAAGCTTGAAAAATACTGTGAATTTGCTCTTATCCTTGATAGATACTGATTAACAACTTCATTTGTAAATGATTGAGGATTGCCTGAACATACCCTATTCTTCCAGAAGCCAGGTGTTAATGCAAAACAACTTGGTTGCGGTGGAGGAGCCTGTGAAATATTACAGTTAAATAATAAATTTATCTGGCCATAGTCATCATCTATTATCAAATCAATGTCTTGAATGCTACCAAATGCTTCTTCTACTTCGTCTTTTGTGAGAGCAGATACTGTATGAATTAAAAGAAATAATACCATCAAGAATATGATTATTTGTTTTGCCTCTTTTTTCAGAATCATTTTTATCTTTTTTAATGAATATCTGAGAATATTTTATATAAATCTTTTGTTTTTTAAATGGACGAATATAAAATCGAAAGGTTTTAATATATATTCCATACTAAATAGCTTATGCCAGAAAAAGAGGTGGATATTGCTGAATACTTAAAGCTCTTTCTAAGATACAAGTATTTAATCCTAGCTACTTTGATTGTTTTTGCTTCAATAGGTTTCTTGTTTTACAAATATGAAGTGCCTGTCTATACATCAACAGCCTATTTAGAATTAGGTGTAGAAACCGTAGCTAAAAGTTATGATATTGGAAATGTCCAGGAAGTAAGCACCATCACAACAATGGCAACAAGCTATCCTTTTGTTTATAGGGTTGCCAGCAATCTTGAATTATCCAATTATCCAATAAAACTTACTATTTTAGAAAAACTGTTTTCCACCCAGTCATTAAGATATCTTAATTCATCAGAACTTGTTTATTACTATATGGATAATATCCGCGTTTCACAAAGAGGAGGAACCAGAAATATTATCGAAATCACTGCTACAAGCCAGGACAGGAAGTTAGCAGCAGATATAGCAAATGAAGTAGGAAGGCTTGTCATAGAGGATAATATAAAAGAAAAAGAGCAGCTATTGCAAAAAAGCACAGACTTCATTGACAAGCAGCTTGATTCTTTGGCAGAGCTTATGCAGACAAATAGGAGAGAAATAGAGCAGATAGAGCTATCTCCTACTTATAGTGAAGTTGTTAAGATAAAGGATAAATTGACATGGGACCAAAGCACATTAACTTTATTCTTAAGAGAACGGGAAAATTTAATGGCAACATTAGCTTTAGACATTGCTAGCAGTGAACTAAAAACAGCAAATGAGGAAAAGTTGGATTATGTTCAAAAGAGGATAGCAGAACTAGAAATCACTATAGAGGATGCAAAAAAAAGACTAACAGCCATAGACAAGACAGACTTTTATAAACTTCAAAATCTTCAATTTGCAGTAGACACAGATGCAAAGATATACCAGGATCTTATAAGCCAAAAACAACAGATTGTTTTAGCAGATCTGATAAATACAAAAAATGTCAGGTTCTTGAGCAGGGCTTATCAGCCGATTTATGCAGATAAGACAAAAGGCCTTATCACAATTCTTGTATTTATAGCAATGGGCGCATTATTCGCATTTGGAGCAATACAATTGCTTGAAATAATGAGCAGGAGGTTTAAGTCATCCAAGGATGTTGAAGAAACACTTGGGCTAAAAGTGATAGGCAATATCCCTGTATTAAGCAAAGAAGATGAATTTAAATTAATAACACCTAAGCAGCATCCTAGGTCTTCTATTGTAGAAGCTTATAGGACATTGGCAACAAATATCAAATTTGCTACAAAAAGCAAACATATAAAATCAATAGCGTTCACTTCAGATAAAGCAAAAACTGGAAAATCTTATACAGCTGTTAATCTAGGTGTGGTGATGGCAGATACTGGAGACAAGATACTGCTTGTTGATGTTGATTTGAGAAGGCCTAACTTGCATAAGATGTTTAAATTAGAAAGGAAACCTGGTTTGACAGATGTTCTTGCTGGAAAGAGTAGTTTAAAAGATGCTTTGCATAAAGTCAGGGATAATCTTTATATCCTGCCTGCTGGAAGCTTAAACTATAATCCGCAAAATATCATTGAATCAGACGCAATGAAAAAATTTATAAAAGATGTTAAAGGATTATACGATTATATATTCTTTGACTCGATACCTTTGACTACATTCAGCGAGTCTGTGATATTAGCTTCAGAAACTGATGCTTCTTTATTGGTAATGGATGAGAGAAGGTCTGAGAAAGATACAATGGAATTCGCAAAAGAGAGATTAGAGGATGCTGGCTCAAATATATTGGGGATCTCTATAAACAGGACAAAGAGAAGATATGCTAAGTATTATTACCAGTATTATTATCATTATCATGAAAAAGGCGGAGAATCTGAGACTCTAAAAGATAAGGTAAGCAAAACAGATAAAATTGAGCTAAATAAATCTGAAAGAGCAAAGATAATAAAAGAAAGAAGAGAGAGATTAGCTAAGGTTGGAAAGAAAATTAAAAGCGTATTTCTAAGAAAGAAATCTAAATAATCTTGTTTAATAATCTCTTTTCTTGTTTTAGAACAAATCTTAACGGCTGTGCTAGGGCTGCACCTATAAGACTGTGCGTTGAGTCTATAAGGCTTGCAGTTCTTCCAGGTACAAAGCCTTGTGTTATTTCCATCAATGTCCCGAATGCAAAAGCGAATATGATTGCTAAGGTATAATGGTGGAATTTTAGATTTGTGGTGTGCCTGAATGCTATTCCTGCTAAGAAGCTTAATGCAAAATAAGCTGGGATATGCAGCGTGTTAAAATCTAATAAATCTCCTTCTGGAATGCCTATTGCTGAAAATGGGCTTTTCAGTACACTGAAGAAGAAAATTATAAAAGCGACAATCCCCAATGGAATCCAATATACAAGCAGGTGTTTGTTAAGCCATTTTATTAAATCCATACTTTTGTGTAGGTATCACAGAATATTTAATAGTTTGTATTTTTAAATCGAAACATTTTAATATTTACGATTAATATGGTTTTTTATGCAAAAAGAGGTAAAGAAAGCGATTATAGCAGCTGCAGGACTGAATTCTAGGATGTATCCATTTACCAAAGAAGAATCAAAATTATTTATTCAAGTAATAAATAAGCCTGTTGTTGAGTATTTGGTTGAAGAATTGGCTGCTTCTGGGATAAAAGAGGTTATTATTGTTTCAAACCACACTTCTGTGCTTAAGAGGTTTTTTAGCACAGATAAAAGATTAAATGATCTATTAATAAGATTAAAGAAAAAGAAGTTAATAGATGAATTCAGGCATATTGAAAGATTATGTAAAATTGATTTTATAGAGCAATATGAGCCAATGGGGTGGATGCATGAAGTAAGGCATGCAAAAAAATACCTTGAAGACGGGCCTTTTATTGTCTGCTTTTCTGATGTTTTATACCAGGCAAAAGTGCCTCCTACTAAACAATTGATAAATGTATTCCAGAAAACAAATAAAAACATACATGCGCATGCAAGATTTTTATTCAAGCCATCTGTTTTTGACATTCTGAAAAAAGAGCATTTTGAAGTTGGTAGTTATGATGTTGATGCAGATGTTTTTAATAAATTAGAACAGATGAATGACGCGCTTTGGTATGACATACAAGGACAATATTTTAATGTAGGCGATCCTTTGTCTTATGTAAAAACAGAAACAGCCTTTGCCTTGGAAAACCCTAAATTTAGGAAAGAATATCTTCATTTTCTTAAAGAACAATGTTTTTCTAAAGAATATGGAGAAGAAATGCGCAAGCTTATTGATAAATTGGTGTTTGTTAAAGAAAGGAATTTATCAGAATATGAAAAAAATGTGCTTATTCCGACGCTATTCAATAAACAGCTATTTTCTATAGAGTATAAAAAGGCATATAAGGAATTTTATAAAAATTTCTTTGACAAATTTAAAAATAAACAATTTGCTAAAAAATTCTTAATTGAAAGAAAATGAGGGTTTATCATATCTTTAAGAGAGCAATTGATATTCTTGTTTCCTTAATAATTATTCTAATCCTAAGCCCATTACTTTTATTACTATCCATTTGGGTAAAGACTTCATCAAAAGGCCCGATCATCTACAAGCATATTAGAATTGGAAAAAATGGAAAACCATTTGAAGTTTATAAGTTTAGGTCAATGATTGTTGGAGCAAGGGATTTGCAGAAAAGAGGAGTGCCTGATGAAAGATTAATAACTTCTGCAGGAAGATTTATTAGAAAAACATTTCTTGATGAACTTCCCCAATTATTTAATGTTCTGAAAGGAGATATCAGCTTGATTGGTCCAAGGCCCCTAGATAAAGAAGCTTTTGAAAGATGGGTTGAGAAAGACAAGGAATGGAAAAACATTGTCAAAACAAAACCTGGAATGACTAGCATTGAATCTGTTGCAGATTATCTTTCCTCTTCAGAAAGAATTAAATTTGAAGAGCATTTTAAGGGGTTGTTAGGAAGAGATATATACGATGATTTTGAGCATCATAGATATGTTTTAGATAGTTACTATTCCCAGAATGAATCTTTTTGGTTAGACCTGAGAATAATTGTGTATACCTTTATTTTAACACTTAAAAGAGTTTTCTCTGTATAGTAACAAAAATATTTAGGCTAATAACGAAAATTTTATAAAACATCGATTTCCCAAATAATCTATAGATAAGAGTGTATCTTAAAAAATGGATAAAAATGATTGGGATGTATAAGTTTTTCAAAAGGTGTACAGATTTTTTATTATCCCTTATTTTCTTAATCCTCTTTTCTCCTGGTTTGCTGCTTCTGGCACTTCTTATCTGGATTTCAGACGGAAGGCCAATAATATTCAAATCAGAAAGAGTTGGAAAAAACAAGAAGATATTCGTTGTTTATAAATTTAGGACATTGGTCAATGGAGTTAAAAGAAGAAAAGATGGGCTTTCTCCAAAAAAAGTAATTAACAGAATAACAGAATATATGAGGGATACGCATCTTGACGAAGTATTGCAGATGGTCAATATCATAAAAGGTGAGATGGCTTTGATTGGGCCAAGGCCTTTGGATGTTCCAAGATATGAGCATCTGAAAAGCCATGCATCAGATTGGGATTCTATATTTGCAGTAAAACCAGGCATGACTTGCCTTAACCAGATTGCAAAATATTCTACTTTTGGTATGAAAAGGATACGGAGATTAAAAGGATTAGGAAATCTTGAAGAAAGAAACAGGCTGCTGCTTGACAAATATTATGTACAATATGAATCTCCTTTGCTTGATTTAAGGATATGTGCTTGGACAATAGAATATCTTCTGCTTGGGCTGTTTACAAAGGTTTTTAAGAAAGAAGAAACACATTAAAGTGTCTTGTAATAGAATCCTTTTTCTTCTGCTTCTTTTTGATTATAGAAAGACTTTACATCAATCAGGATGGGTTTATCTGTTGTCCATGCTTTAAGTTTGTCTAAGCTGATTTCTTTGAAAACCTTATGAGGGCTAAATACGATGATTACATCGAATTTGTCTCCTTCTTGATACTTCTCTATCTCAAAATGTTTAAAGTCTTCTTCTGTTATTACAGGATCATATCCTTTTACTCTAATTGAGTATTTTTTAAGATAACCTATGACGTCTTTTATCTTGCTGTTTCTTGTGTCTGGGACATTTTCCTTGAATGTCAATCCCATAACAAGCGCTTTTGAGCCCATTATGTGCTTTTTTTGAGCTATTAAAGCCCTTAAAACCATATTATTCAGGTGTTTTGACATGAATTCATTTATTTCCCTTCCTGCGAGGATTACTTTAGGTTCATAGCCTAGACGTCTAGCTTTGTAGGTAAGATAGTATGGATCAATGCTTATGCAATGCCCTCCCACAAGGCCTGGATAGTATTTATGGAAATTCCATTTTGTGCCAGCTGCTTCTATCACTTCTCTTGTGTTTATATTCATCCTTTCGAAGATTAAAGAAAGTTCATTTGCTAATGCAATATTTAAATCCCTTTGGATATTTTCTATGACTTTAGCTGCTTCTGCTGTTTTAATGTTTGGAGCTTTATGGATGCCTGCTTTTATTACTTTGCCATAGATTTCTGCAATTTTTTCTGTTGACTCCTTATCCATTCCAGAAACAATCTTTACTATTTTTTCTACTGTATGCTCTTTGTCTCCTGGATTTACTCTTTCAGGGCTGTAGCCTATCTTGAAATCTTTGCCGCATTTTAGTTTAGATTCTTTTTCTAGAATTGGAAGGCAGATTTCTTCTGTTGTTCCTGGATAAACAGTGCTTTCGAAAACAACAATTGCTCCTTTTTTAAGGTTTTTTCCAACGATTTCTGAAGCAGATTCTACGCAATACAAATCTGGAATCTTGTCTTCATCTATAGGTGTTGGAACTGCTACTATTACAAAATCTGCTTGTTTTATTTTGGACGGGTCATTTGTAAATTCTATACTGCAATTAGAAAGTTCTTGTTTTGAAACTTCATTAGTTACATCTATGCTGTTTTTTAAATCCTTAATCTTTTTTTCACTAATATCAAAGCCGATTACATTGAACTCTTTATCAAAAGCCATTGCCAATGGCAAACCAACATAACCCATTCCTACGATACAAATTTGGTATGACATTCAATATACCCCTACTTAAAAAAATTAGTGTTTAATATATAAAGTTTCTCGTTTTGCAAATATTCTTTGACAATAACAAAAGTTTTTATAGTATTTAGGTAATTTATATATTCAAAAAGAGGTTTGATAGATGGAAGATTTAAAAGAAAAAGCTTTTTTAGGTGTGATTTGGGGAAGCGGAAGCCTGGTCTTTAAAGAGATAATTTCTTTGATAGTTAAATTAATTCTTATAAGACTATTGATTCCTGATGAATTTGGTCTAGCTGCAATGGCTGCTATTGTTATGTCTTCTTTAGATATTATAATTTCTTTTGGAATTGGGGGAGCATTTGTCAGAGATTACAAATCTGATCAAGAAAAAGCTAAGAATACGCTTTTTTATCTAAATGGAGTTGCACATATTTTAATTGCTTTAACTGGCTTTTTAATTGCTCCATATATTGCTGGATTTTTCAGTAATAAGCTATCCGATCCTCAAACCATCTTTACTTTAATCTGGATAATTAGAGTTCTTTCTCTGACTCATTTGTTAAATTTGATTACGGTTGTTCCATCTGCTGTATTAAACAAGGAATTAAGATTTAAGGAAGGAGTTATTGCAACTTTGGTTGGACTTATTATTTATGGTATTGTTGCTGTTATATTAGCATTTCTTGGCTTTGGGGTCTGGGCGCTTATCCTTTCTCAAGTAGCTAGTCGTATAATGTACTCTATTGCTACATTTTTTTATGTTCCTTTTATCCCTTCTTTAAGCTTTGACAAAGAAATTGCTAAACGCTACTTTACATTTGGAATAAATTCTTTTATCAGCGCTATATTTAACATTATTATAGAAAATGGAGACGATACTATAATTGGAAGGTTATTAGGAGCAGCTGCTTTAGGTTTTTATTCAATAAGCCAGCATTTTTCAGGAATACTTGTTTCTGTGGTTTCAGGCGTTGTTAATAGCATTATCTTTCCTGTATTTTCAAAGATACAAGATAATAAAGAACTTTATGCAAGGGCTTTTTTCAAGACTTTTAGATTAACTAATCTTTTGACTATTCCTGCTATAGGGGGAGCAGTTGTTTTAGCAAGAGAAATTGTTTTGTTAGTTTTTGGAGAAAGATGGTTGCCATTATTGCCTGCTTTTTATGTTTTATCAATAACAGCTTTCTTAAGCAATTTAGTGAGTCTTGCAGGACCCGTTTTAAACAGCCTAAATAAACCTCATATTTTAAGGAATAATAGGCTAATCCAGTTTTGCTTTTTTGTTGTTTTGATTTATCCATTTACTAAGTTTTTTGGATTAGTTGGAACCAGCTTAGTGATGGTTGTTTTTTCACTTGTTTCAATAGTTCATTATGCCCCTATTTTAGCTAAAGAAGTTTCAGGTTTTTATAAAAATATGTTTGAAGTTTTAGCTAAAATTTTACCAATTACTTTAGTAATGATGGTTATTGTTTATTTTATCAAGCAATTTGTTCCTGTAAACTTCTTTTGGTTATTTGCTCTTGTTTTTATAGGCATTATTGTTTATTTTGCACCAATGTGGCTTATTGACAAAGATTTGAAGTGGGATGTTAAGGAAGGATGGAGTATTTTGAGGGAGAAACTACCCTTTTTTAAGTAAACTTTTTAAAAAGAAATATTTTCATTTAAGATATGGTTAGGATATTAAGAATAGTAAACTCTATGGACATCGGAGGATTAGAGCGAGGAGTTTATAATTTAACATTCAAACTTGATAAAAACAAATTTGAGCATGTTTTTTGCTGTCTGCAAAGAAAAGGCTATTTTGGAGAACAGTTAGAGAAAAAAAGATTTAAGTTGTATGAGCTACGTAAGAAAAAAGGATTTGGCTTTAATTTAATACCTAAAATAAGAAGAATAATAAAAAAAGAAAAAATTGATATTGTTCATACACATAATACACATCCATTTCAATTAGGAATTTTAGCTTCTTTGGGTTTAAATGTTCTAAGGATTCATACGGATCATAATAGTTTTGCAAATAATGAATCAAGATACATTTTGTTGCTTAATCGATTCTTCTATAACTTTGTCGATAAGGTTATTTGCGTAACTGAAAGCATTAGAAGAGACTGGATTGAGAAAGTAGGAGTTAATACTAAAAAGCTTGTTGCTATCTATAATGGTAGTGATATAAGCCAGTTTGACATAAACATAAATGTAGCAAAAGAAATGAATCAATTAGGGTTAAACAAAAAGGATAAGGTTATTGGAATTGTTGCAAGACTAGCAAAAGAAAAAGATATATTTACTTTGCTCATGGCTTTTAAATTCGTCAACGAGAAAGTAAAAGGTTCAAAATTGTTAATTATAGGAGATGGGCCTTTAAGAAATCAGTTGGAAGAATTTGCAAAGTATAATAAAATTAAAAATGTTAAATTCTTAGGGATGCGGACAGATGTTCTTAAACTTATGAAAATATTTGATGTTTATGCTCTATCTAGTTTGAGTGAGGGCAACAGTCAAACAATAAGAGAAGCGATGGCTGCTTCTAAACCTGTTGTTGCAACAAATGTGGGTGGAAATCCTGAATTGGTCGTTGATGGAGTTACTGGTTTTTTAGTCCCTAAACGAAACCCTGAGAGGATGGCTGAGGCTATTGTTAATCTATTGGAGAACAGAAAATTAAGAGAGAAAATGGGGAAAGAGGGAAAGAAGAGGGTTGAAAAGTATTTTAGGATTGAGAAGCAAGCTGAGAATTATGAGAAGCTATACGACCAATTTCTTAGATAGTTTATTTGTGTGCAATTATTATAAATTCATTTGAAGAAAATCTTGCAAAAGCTGGATCCAAATAGTATATCCTGATGTTTTTATAGCCATTCTTTTTCAGAAATGACTTCATGTCGAAGGGATTGTGTCTAACAACCATCTTATCACCATATTTCTTAAAAAAACCCCTATTTTTAACAATGTCCAACATTTTAGAGAAATTAAATCCCTTAGCTAATAATAAATAAACAAAGAGAGGAAATAGCTCAAGCAAGCTTTCGGGTTTTCTTAATGTTGAAACTATAAGAAATCCATTTTGTTTAAGAACTCTATCCATCTCTTTTATACCCTGTTTATACTCTTTTATACACTGCAAGAGCCCAATAGAAGCAACAACATCAAAAGAATTATTTTCAAATGGCAGATTATTTATATCGCCCTTAATATAGTTTAGGTTTTTATGCTTTTTATCTTTTTTAGCAATTCTTAATATCTCATAAGAGAAATCCATTCCAATCACTTGTTCACATTTATTTGCTATTAAACTACAATATTCTCCAGGACCACATCCAACATCAAGCACTTTTGGTTTATTCTTAATATTTTTATTAAACAATTCTAAAAAAAGATTAATCCTATTGAGATGGTTCCTTCTGCTGGACCATAAAGATTTTTGATAATTAGGTATGTTCTTTTTTGCAGCTTCTTCAAAACGAAGCAACCACTTTTTATCAATAGCCTGGCTTACCATTAGTTTAGATTATTAAATAAATCTTTAAATATTTATTGATGCCAAACCCTCACTTGATAAAAACTACGCCATTCTCTGTAAAACCAAACCGGTGCGGATGGAAAACTTTCTTGTCCTAATTTATCAACTGCAGTAATATAGTAACGTCTTCCATAATTTGCTGGTTCTCGAGGCATGTTTTCTGTAGCATTTTTATCAATATAAAAAGTATTCTTTAGTGGTTTTTTATTTAATTGTTCTGGATCATCATCCCATCTATCCCTCATCCTATAAACATTATATCCAATAACTATTTTTTCAGGATTTTTTTGCCATTTTAGTTTGCAGTCGCTTCCATATTCTTTAGAGAAAACATACTGCGGAGGGGAAGGGATTGTCAAGATATAAGGAGAATGGCCGCTTTCTATACCTAATTTGTTTACTGCATAAACCCTATAAGCATAAATTTGATTAAGTTTAATTTTGTCTATAAACTTATTCATTTGTACTATTTTTTTGTTAATTTTCTTAAAATTAGATGCAATTTCTAATTTTTCTCCATAGTCTGCTCTAGAAATATTCATCCTCCATACTAGTGCATCTCTCCAACACATTTTTGCTCTGTATATATTATATCCTTGGATGTCTTTGTCTTCTGTTTTCCAACTAATTTTAACTTTGTTTTTTGATAATGGAGAAACTATAATCTCTGTAATAACTTTCGGTTGAGATCTGATTTTGAGGCTTGGAGCACTTTCATTATTTTTTTGATTGATAGTAGTTACATAGTAATAATGGATTTTATTTTTTTCTGGATTTTTATGAATAAACTTATTTGTTTTAATTGTTGCAATCTTTTTGTAATAAACGAGCCAAGGCTTTTTGGCTATTCCATAATAAACATTAAACTTTTTTGCATTTGACTTCCAAGAAATCCCTATGCTATTTTTTGTTATTTTTAGTTTCAAATTTTGGGGCGGCTTAGGCAAATTTTCTTTTGGAGCTTCTGCATATCTATATGTCCAGATTTGTTGCTCATTAAAGCTGTAATGCCCAGGAGAATACCTATTTTCAAGAATTATTAGATTTTGGTCTGGAGAATATGCTATCTGCCTTTGCCTGTCTTGTGTAGGGTCTGGTTCTTTGGGAGGATTCATTTTCTGCCATTCATTTTTTTGGGTATTATAAGCCCATGTTTCAAGACATTTTTTTTCTTTATTTTGTACTACGCAGATACAGGTTTTATTTTTGCTATCATATGCCATAAGAGGGTCTGCTCTATAGTAAGTTGGAGTTGTTTTTGGTTGCATGTCTTTCCATTCATTCTTTTTTATATCAAAAGTAAAAATTCGTGGGTCTGTGCCGTTTCCAACACCAAACAAAACAAATAGCTTTTGCGATGGGTCGTAAACCATGCTAAATCCAGGGTTATAATGCATTTTTTCAGGAGGCTCTTTTTTTGGATAAAGCAATGTCCAGGTATTTGCATATAAGTCATAAACGGCTGTTTTACTTTTTTCATGAACATTAAAGACTAAAATAATCTGATTATCTATGTCATAAGTAACTGCTCTTGCAGGGCCAATGGAAACTTCTGGATAAGGAGACATATTTACCCATTTGTTTTTGTTTAAATCATAAGCCCATACAGACGAATCTAAATTTAGAATGCGTTTGCTCCACTGCCATCCATGGCTTCCAGAAAATCCAGGGAATCTAATAAATTTGCCATTTGCTTGGTCAAATACATTATTTCTAGAGCAGCAGTTTCCTGGAGGAGAAGTATTTGGATACATTAAAGTCCATGTTCCTTTAACCAAATCATAAATCCATGTTTCAAAGCCTTGCTCTCCGCCTCCACCTTGGTTATGGCCTGCATGCCTTATTAATTTTTTATTGACTGTATTATAAGCTATAGAACCTTCATAGCCTAATTTAGGAGAAGGAGGCCCGTTAAGAATTGGACTTCTTTTGATCCATGTATTTGGCTTTTGGTTTATTATCCCTTTCCTTTTTCCAGGTTTTGAATAATTCTTTTTCTGGCTGTAATAGTTCCATTTCTTTTTCATCTTTTATTTCTTTGGTAGGCAAGTTCTTTGCAATGTGATATAAGGCAGTGCTTAAGCCAAAACCTATCCAGACTATTGCAGTATAAGATCTATTTATCATTGCTTGGTTTATGCAGAGAGCTATAAGTCCAAAAATTACACCCCAACTTATATTATAGATTAACTCATCTTTTCCTTTTGCTAGTTTTTGAGCTTTATAAGCATTTATTGCGCTGTATACAAATAACATAATATAAATTAAAATACCAAACAACCCCATACTTAACATTACTTCTAAATGAGCATTATGGGTATTTCTTCCCGTCATTCCTAATTCTTCTAATTTTGTTGCAACAACAGTTTCATGTCTGCTAGGCCCCCACCCTAAAAGTGGCTTTTCCTTGAATAATATTAAACCAGCATCCAATGCTTGGAATCTTCCTTGAATTGAACTTTCTTCTGCAGATTCTCCGCCCTCTACATTTTGAATTGAAAAAATCTCATTAACAATTTGAGGAGAGGAAATAACATAGTATATAATAAACAAAATCGCTAAAACACCAAAACCCAATGTTGATTTTTTTCTTATATTCTTTATGCCTATAAATAAAAGAACAGGGATTAATGAAATCCAAGAAGCTCTGCTCCCCATTACAGCAAAATTTTGTATTGATAAAGCTAGGCTGACTAACAATATTCCTTTAAGCCATTTGTTTTTTTCTGACCAAAGTAAATATATCATTAACGGGATGATAAAGACAAGGTCTCTTGAAAACATATTATTATCAAAGGACCCCCCAATAATCGATTCCTGAAACTCTTTTGCATAAAAAGTGTATCTAAAAATGATAGACATAACTATTAATATTAAACCCCAACAGAATACCCCCATTCTTTTGGGACTATCTACTGCTTTAGAAACTACAAAATAAATAAAGATTGCTTCTAAACTTAAAATATACCAATAATTAGAAAAGGAAATGTTAACTCCATGATATATCATCAATAAATTAAGAAGAACAAAAAAACTTAATACCCAGATGTCATTGACATTTAGTTTAGATTCTTTTTTATATTTAAATATAAAAAATAATAATCCTGCTAATGCGACAAAATCATATAAAGTTGATAATGAAATAGGTATGTATCCTATTCCAGAAGGCAGCAAAGATTGCATAAATAAAACAAGAGGAAAAATCATTAACCCTGCTAAAGTAAATAAAGGCATTGACATAATCCCTACTGCACTAAAAACCGTGATTATATCAAAGTATAACTTGCTTAACTGCCATGAAAAAGAAAGCATAAATATGAAAATAAAAGAGATTATTATTATTTTAACAAATCTTTTTTCATCTAACTCAAACCCCTTTATTTTCATAATATTTAAAAAACAGACCTTGTTTAAATACTTTACTTATGAGAATTTTATATGTTACACCAAGGTTTCCTGTAGACCTTACTTTCGGAGATAATTTAAGAGCTTACCAACATATAGAGCATCTTTCTAAAAAACATGATGTTACTCTCTTATGTTTGTATCATAAAAAGAAAGAACTAAAAAATATAAATTTATTAAATAAATTTTGTAAGATAATCCCGTTATACCAACCGGATTGGAAATTTCACTTAAATGCTTTTTTATCTTTATTCACTCCTTACCCAATTCGGATGAAAGTTAATTATAATAAGAGATTAAGGAGAATATACTCTAAAATTGTTAAGGACTTTGATTTTGTATATATTTTAAGTATTCAAATGGCCTATTTGGGCAAAATTCCTATCCATAGTAAAAAAGTAATAGACTTAGTTGATACTGATTCATTATTAGTTAAAAGAAAATTAGAAGCAAAACCTGGATTAATGAAACCAATCTATCTTCTTGAATTCAAACGGCTAAAAAAACATGAAAAAAAACTATCAAAAATTTTTGATGCCCAAATTGTAGTTTCCAATATTGAAAAAAAAGCATTAGGGCTCGAGAATACTTATGTTTTTGCCTTGGGCGTACAACCTAGTAGAAAATATGTTTATAAAAATAAAGAAAATATAATTTGTGTTACAGGCACTATGAATTATCCGCCCACAGTAGAAGGAGTTCTTTATTTTGTAAAAAAAATATTTCCTTTGATTATTCATGAAGTTCCAGGTGTTAAGTTAAAATTGATAGGCGCAAAACCTTGTAAAAAAATAAAGAAGTTAGCAAATCACCCTAATATAATAGTTACTGGCAAGGTTAAAAACATGGCTAGGGAAATAAAGAAATGCAAGATTTCACTTGCTCCTTTGAGATTTGGTTGTGGTATTCAGATGAAAATGTTAGAAGCTATGGCTACAGGTACTGCAACAGTGATGTCGTCCATAGTTAATGCTGGTATCGAAGCTAAACCTAACCATGAAACTTTAGTAGCAGACGAACCTGAAGATTTTGCTTATAAAGTTATAACCCTTATTAAGAATGATAAACTTAGAAAAAAAATAGAATCTAATGCATACAATTTAATACTTCGAAATTATTCTTTAGATATTCAAAATAAAAGATTAGATAATTTAATCAAGAAAATAATTTAAAATGAATTATGCTATCGAAGAACTTAAACAAGAAGATTTTGACAAATGGAATGAATTTGTTAAGGAAAATAAATTGACTATTTTCCACACTATCGAATGGAAGAAAATTTTAGAGAGTTCTTTTGGATTTAAACCTATTTATTATATTGTTAAGAATGAAAATAATGAAGTTGTTGGAGTTGCTCCTGCTTTTATTTGCAGGAATTTTTTTAAGAAAGCAATAGTTTCTATGCCTTTTTTTGAGTATGGCGGACCTTTTGTTAAGGAAGGCTATACAGAATCTTATAAAACTATTTTTAACAATTATAAAGAATTGGTTGATAACGGAAAAATCGATTTTGTTAAGATAAGATCACTTCCTTTAGATATAAGCTATGGTGAAATTGGATTTAAAAAAGAATTAGAAGGTTATGATTATTATATGGGCCTAGTAGACAAGGAATTTGAAAAGGATTTTTGGCAAGGATTTAGGAGAGACTCTAACATTAGAAAAAACGTAAGGAAGGCTATAGACGCAGGGATTATTATTCAAGGAAAGATTTCCGATTCTGATTTTTATAACCTTATCATTAAAAAGGATGCTAGGTTGGGAAGCCCCTCTTTTTCCAAAAAGTTATACCGTAATTTAAATAAATTTTTGTCAAATAATGTTCAATACATCACTTGTAGTTTAAGAAAGAAATTTCTTTTTTCTTTAGTAAGTTTAGATTTTAATAATGTTAGATTGCTACATCAAATAGGTTCTGATTTAAAATCATCTAAATCTATTAGAACAGATATTGTTTATGTGGAGGAAATAAAAGATTCTTTAAGTAAGAGTTACTTGGAATTGGATTTTGGAAGGTCAAGGCCAAATTCTAGCACAGCTTTTTTCAAAGAGAAATTTAGATGTGAAAAAAGAAATCTTTATGCTTATTATTATCCTGCTGATTTTTCTGAAGATAAGTATGGGGGAAAAGAGTTTGGACAGAAAGTAATCAAGAAACTGCCTTGGTTGTTCACTAGAACTTTTTTGGGAAATTGGTTAAGGAAGAATGTTGGATTATGAAACCAAAGAATTTTTGTTCTTATATAATATTATATGTTCCCCTCTTCTAATCTTTTTGAATTTATACTCCTGGATGATATTATTCAAAATCTTTATAACTCCTTTTGCCTTTGCTTCATGTAATTCTATCACTACTATATTTGTCTTATTTAACCATTGCTTGTAATTTCTAGAAAAAACCTTTTTTTCAGCTCCTTCAATATCTATCTTAAGAATGTCTATTCTTCTCTTTTTCAATTTTTTTAGTAAATCATTTATGTTTAATGCCTTGAATGAACTTGGAGTTCTACGTTTACATTCTTCAATTTCAAAAGAAGCTTTGCCTACATTTTTATTTTTTATTTTAACATAAGTTGATCTATCCCAGACAGCACTTTTTATTAATTTACAATTATACCTAAAAAGGTTTTTTTTTAAAATATTAAAATTAGACAGTTCTGGCTCAATAGCAATTAGATATGCATTTGGGAATCTATTCAAAAAATATATAGCTGTAAGGCCTATATTAGCCCCACAGTCAACAATAATACTAGGCTCAAACTTTATTGGAAATTGAAATTCATTATTAATAAATACCTGTTCGAATATTCTGATGTCATTTTCTTCCTTTCTTAATGCTATTTTGTATTTGATTATAGGTAGTTTAACCCAAATTAGCTTTTTTGAAGTTAAATTGAAGTTGATACTCCTTAGATAAAATAGTTTTATCCCATTAACAATTCCATATTTGAAATAGAATATCCAATTATATTTGTTATATCTCATAGGTAGCCTATGCTCAAGTAATAAAGCCTTCCACAAGGGGGTTCCTTTTTTAATTTTTTGGGCCATATTTAATCAATAATCCAACAATTTTGGTTTTTTATTTTTATACTTTTTGTATGCTCCTTTCCAAGTAATTGACATCACTTCTTTAGACACCAACTCTTTTGGTTCTTTATAAAAACCGCAATATTTGCATAAGACAGTTAACTGTTTTTTGAAATTCACATCATTTATCTCTTCCATTCTTTTTAATCCTACATCAAATCCAAACACCCTATCGATGTGGTAACCTGGAGCACAAACGTAGTAACCACTTGGGCTTATGCACATGCCACATTTTTCTATTCTCCAGCAACCTTTTGAAAAATCTGCATTTTTATATTTTTTTAGATCAATTGGAGCAAGGTTATAACTCTCAAAAAGTTCAAATTTAGACTCCATCCCTTCTTTTGTAGAACAATGAATTTCAACCCAATTTGGTACTTTTGATAAACTTTCTTTAACATATTTGCCGACTCCATTAGTTATTAAACATATACGACATAAAGGATGAAATTTTTTATACCTTTTAATTAGACTCAAGACATCAGAAAAATTGGGATGTAACGTTGGCTCTCCTCCATAAAGTTTAATCTTCTCCCACCCCCATCTTAGTCTAAGTGATTCGTCAATAAATTTTTTAATTTGTTCTAAGGACATATATTCGTCACTAGGCGCATATCTGCATGAACTTCCGCAGTTTATACAGGATAGATTACACTTGTTTGTTAAGTTTACTTCTATTATCTTTTTATAAGAGTGATATCTTCGGTGGAATTGGCAACTTAAAAGAGCAAATATGTTGAAGACACCCTCTTTATATCTAAAGGGAAGTCTATGCTCGAGTAATAAAGCTTTCCACAAAGTGGTTCCATTCTTCTTAGGCCAGGTTATAATCTTATTCTTTATTTTCTCTAACATTCTTAGTTAACCCAATTTCTTTTACTATCTCACTTAATTTAAAATTAATCTTTAACTCATCATATTTACTTTTAGCCATATATCTGCTGTTTATCCATTTTCTTATATATCCTTCTTTGCTAGTAATTGAATAATGGTAAGGATTGATATCAATTCCTAATTCTTTAGCCTTGCCTTTGAATTTAGTTTCCCAAAAAAAGATTCCAGTTCCATGGTCATAAAATGGATTAGTTATAACTTTTTTATTGAAATTAGGATGATGAGTTATATACCTCCATATTCCACATCCGTAATCAAATTGGCTTTGACTGGCTGCTTTGGTAGTGCAACCCAAAACTTCGAACCACCTTTCAGAATAAGGAGGTCTTATTCTAATACCCATATATTCTCCTCGTTTAATATTATTAAATTTTGAGGAAATTTTTTTCATTATCCTTAGAGGCGGTAGAACATCTGAATGCCAAAATGCTAATTTATTAGTAAAAAGAAAAACAAATTCTAATGGGAATTGCATCGTAACTATTGGGTAATTGAAATATTTATTAAAATCTATCAGAATAGAGTTTTTTAGTAATGTTGGTTTAGTAACCCTTCCATCAGTTCCTATGACTGGAGTCCATCCTATTGCTTCAATAAGTTTTTGTTGAACATAACACCATTCATCATCCATACACCAACATAACCATGGTTTATCCACTCCTGCTAGTGCCTCTTTCCATTCTTTAGTTGCTTTGTATAATTTACTTAAATCGTCTTTAGGAAATGCTTTCCAATTCCCTCTCCCCATCTGGTATTTTTGAGCAATGTACCACGTTATTTTTTTACTTTTTTGAACTTTAATCATTTTTTTGAAATAATTTAGGCGTTATATAAATTTTACTAACTTCTAAATTACTCTCCGCTTATATGGTTCTTTTATTATTTTTTTAAACTCTTTATAAACTTCTTTAGCAGTTTTATCCCAGCTATTTTCTCTAGCAAACTTTAATATCTTTTGCTTATCCCACTTTTTATTTAAAGCTTTTTCTAAATTTCCAGTTAAATTTTGATAATCTGTTACAATACCTAAATCTTTTGTTATGAATTCTCCTGCAGCTTCTTTTGTCACAACACAAGGTTTGCCACAGGCTAATGCTTCCATCACTGAGTTAGGCCATCCCTCAGAATGACTTACTAAACAGTAGACATCTGAAGCTGAATAATATTGAGGTAATAGATGATGAGGCAACTCTTTCAACAATTTTATACATAGTCTACTATTCAATCTTTTGATTTCTTTTTTTAAATTATTCATCTCTTTTTTATCATAGCCAATAACCAACAATAATTTATCTTTTATCCCCAACTTATCAAATGCATTTATTAATTCAAAATAACCTTTTCTTTTAAAATCATTACCTACTGTCAGAAATATTTTTTTATTAAATTCTAACCCCAATCTTTCCCTTGATTCTTTTTTATTAAATGGTTTAAATTTAGGGGTTTCAATACCATTGGGGATTATAATTCCTTTACAAATATTTGTTTTTTCTTTAAGGAAATTAGATACAAAAATCACTATGTCTGATCTGTTTAGCATCTTACTTAATTTACTTCCAATTAAAAATTTTTTAGGCCAATAGGTTATGTCCTTTCCTCGTAATGTAATAGAAAACTTTTTTTTATGTCTTTCAGCAATTGACCAAGCGCCATATCCATCAGGCCAACCAAAGTGAGCATCGATTATATCTGCTTGTTTTATCTTTTTTTCAAATTTCTTTAAAGATAAGTAGAAAAAATATCCATCAAGGAATTTGAAAAATTTAGGAATCGAGAAAAATTTTGGATGATATACAATTAATCTTCCAATTTTCTCTTTAAAAGGAACTTCTCTAAATCTTGTATTTAATAAAGGAAAATATGGCAAAGGCGAAATAACCTCTATATGAGCATATTCATTTAATGCTTTCAATCGATTAAACACATATCTCCTATTAGGATCTTTTTTATTTGGAAATACTGATGTTATAGATAATACTTTCATAAGATTCCTGCGCATTTTTTGCAAATAGGCAACTTAAAAATTCTTTTTTTAAGCTGTTTTCTTATTTTTTGATAGTTTTCTTTTTTCCATATATCTTTTAATGACTCTTGTCTGACATTACCAAATTTGATTGAACTGCGGTAATCATTACAACATAAGATAACATTTCCTTCATAATCTATGACTAACGGGTTAATTGGGCAAAGACAATATGGCAATTGTTTATTTTTGGTTTTTATAATTCCACCTCGATTAGATAGACGTTCCAATTTCTTATATTCGACCTTAGCTTTATCAGAATGATTATCCTTTAAATAGGTAAATAATAAAGACATGTTTTGACTAATTGTTTTTCCGTGTTGAGTTATATAAAATTCATTTACGCCTGATTTAGATAACTCTTTGAATAATTCTATTGTCAAAAAGTCACCATTGGTAATCAACCTTATCTTTGATTCTGGCAACTTATCCCTTATATATCTTATTAAATAAATCATTCTTTTATCTAATAAAGGCTCGCCGTAAAAATGGGGGCTTATCCTTCCGTTGTATCTCATCTCACTAAGTTCGTCTATTACTTTTTTAAAAATATCTTCGTCCATTAATTTTTCGTTTTTAGGAAGGCTTCTTTCAAATATGCTGTTCGGGCAATATGAACATCTCCTATTACATGTTGTTATAGTTTCTATATTCAAATCGTTAAACGTATCTATAGTACCATATCTTAATAATTTTTTAAGGTCGTAATACTTACCCAAGATTTTCCAATAGACTAATCTTAAAGTGGGTATACTGCTCAATCCTTTTCTTAAATTAGTTATTAACTTCATTTTTTTTTAAAAATCAATGTTTTATTTAAACGTTTGCAATACCCTTAACAAACTTACTAATTTCTTTAGGCATGCCTTTTAAATAAAAGAGATACTTTAACGAATAGTTTAAGGTCATTAACATGTTTAATACTCTTGAATTATCTATTTTGTTTTTGTAATGATCTCTTACTAATACGAGGATGCCTTCTTTGTTAAACACCTCCTGTGGGAAGTAAGCTGAATTTACAAAATAAATCAATTCTTTTTTATACTCTTGATTATTTAATAATACTTTTCTCATATCAATCATTTCAGCTTGTTTATTAAAATAAAATTTACACAAAAGACCTTTAATTTTATTAGATAAATAATTTATTCCTTGATAGTATATTGTAGCAATATTGGTGCTAGGGATTTTTTTACTAGTATGTGCCCATGGGACATTTTTTATTTTTTTATTTAATCTTAAAATTGCTTTTTTATAGTAGTTTTGAAAAAACCTATATTTAATCGGAACGTTTAACCATAACTCTAATAATCCTTTATCTAAGAATGGTTCTACATTGCTAAATAATTGTCTATCTACTTGATTCGCACTAAAAACAAATCTTTGTTGTCTATTTTTAAAATCCCAAATATCATTCATGTTAGCAATTTTTTCTTCTTTAAGCTCCATAAAAGAATTAATAAACCTTCTTCTGAATTTAGATAGATTATTTTTTAAAAAGATATTATTAAAAATTTTCTTTTGATTTTCAAATGAAATATATTCTTTATTTTTTATCGCTTTTTTTAAAAAATCTTTTTTACTTTTTGTTATTAACATATACAGTTGTATATGTCCTCCTGAGCAGATATCTCCAGAAGCTCCTCCAAATCTATATTTAATTCCTTTTTTCAATAGTTGTTTATGGTAAATAGGCGAAAGGCAACTATCGTAGGGAACATTTCCTTCTGTCTGCCATATTACAAAAGGAATAAACTGCATTAAATCAATACTTTTTATTTCTAAAGGAAAATGTTCAAAACCTAGTTTATTTGCAATTTGTCTTCCAAATCTGAAATCATTTGTTGATTTATCTCCATAAGAAAATGCCTTTATTTTATAGCCTTCTCTTTCAATTGCAGCTGCAATAGCCCTACTGTCTAGACCCCCACTTAAAGCCAATCCAACTCCTTCTTTGTTTTTTACCCTTTTGCTGACAGAATTTCTTATTCTCTTATCGAATTCTTTAATGAACCATTTTTTACTTTTATTTTGCATCTTAAATTTTGGAATCCAGTAAGGATTTATTTTTAAATTATTTTTATAATTTAAAATTGAACCTTGGTTGAGGTGTTTAACTGATTTAAATAAGGTTTTATCTCCTAGAAAATGACCTAAGTGAAATAATTCAATCATCGCTTCCTTGTTTAGTTCAGTTTTTTTACTTGTAGCTAAAATTGATTTGATGTTTGTTCCAAAAATAAAGTTTCTTTCACCCAAGTAATATATTCCAAAATAAGCTGACCTATCATTAAATATTTTAAGAGACTTATCATTTTTATTGAAGATTATAATGTTAAAATTACCATCTAAATCTTCTACAAACTTACCACCTAACTTTTTGTATTTAGAATAAAGACCATCAACATTTTTTTCTAAAATATACCCTTGGAATCCAATCACTAAATCTTTGAATTCTTTCAATTTTTGTTGGGCAAACAATCTTTCTGGAATTATAGAAATAACTCCAAATCCTTTTGTAGAATATTTAGAAATTTTGTATTTAATAGCAGAAAAGCAGTTTATTTTTTTAATTATGTTTATGGCTTTGCCTATTTCTTTTTTGCTTTTATTTTTGTCATAAATACCTCCAATAAACATTTTAATCAACAAACCTCCTAAACCACTTTTCTAAAAATAATAGATTCCATATCCTATCGCTATGGTCTGCTCCTTGATTATGGCTGTCTAAAAGTTTTTTAATTGCTTCTCTATTAAAATATCCTCTATTGATAGTTATATTATCTAATAATATATCATAACTTAAGCTTTTCAAGTCTTTTCTAAACCAATGTACCAGTGGAATAGCAAATCCAGTCTTTTTCCTATCTAAACTGTCCTTAGGCAAAATACCCTTCAGTGCTTTTTTTAGAATGTATTTTTTGACATTATTTTTCATTTTAATTTGATGTGGGATTGAGGCTGCATTTTCTACTAATTTGTAGTCTAAGAAAGGGCTTCTAACTTCTAAACTGTGAGCCATTGAAGCAATATCTACTTTTACTAAGATGTCATCTGGCAAATAATGCTTGAAATCAAAATATTGTTTTTTTAATATAGTTTGTTCGTATCTATCAGTTTTACCTAATAGGATTTGTTTGGAATCATACTTTTTAAGATTTTCTTTTACCAGTTCATTTTTATAATACGTGTTAAAGTGAGACTGCCATTCAAAACATCGTTCTTCGTCTTTCATATTAAGCAAGTCAAATTTCCTACCTATCTTTTGAAATAAGGGTTTTTCATGGCCTTGGTTGAAGAAACATTTGCCAGTTCTTGAAATAATGGGTTTTAGAACTTCTGGAGTCAATTTGGCTAATATCTCATTTCTATTTGGTATGTACCTATTATAACCAATGAAGTTTTCATCTCCCGCATCTCCGCTTAAGGCAACTATTACATGCTCTCTTGTCATTTGAGAAACATAGTATGTAGGTATTGCTGAAGAATCTGCAAAAGGTTCATTGTAATGCCAAACCAAATCATCAAATATCTTTACTGCATCCATCTTTACAATCTTTTCCTTATGTTCTGTGTTAAATAATTCTGAAATCTGTCTTGCATATTTTGATTCGTCAAAATCTTGCTCTTCAAAGCCAATAGTGAATGTTTTGACTGGTTCTTTTGATAATTTTGACATCATTGCAACAACTGCACTACTGTCAATGCCTCCTGAAAGGAATGCTCCTAAGGGAACATCAGAAATCATTCTAAGTTTAGTAGCTTTTTCAAGGTTTTCTATAATCTCCCTACAATATTCTTCTTCTGTTTTATTAATCGGGGTATTAAAATTAATTTCCCAATATTTCTTAATTGAAATTTCGTTATTTTTATCCACAATGGCATAATGCCCGGGGGGTAATTTAGCCATGCTTTTAAAGATGCACAAAGGTGTTGGAACATAACCAAAACTCAAGTAGTGGGAGATTGCTTCTTCACTCACCTCTTTATTAATTTCTGGATAAGGCAAAATTGCTTTTAGTTCAGAAGCAAAAATAAATTTATCTTTATCTTGATAATAAACTAATGGTTTTACACCTATTCTGTCTCTTGCTAAAAATAACTCCCTTTTATTAGAATCCCATATTCCTAAAGCAAACATTCCATTGAATAAAGAAAGGCAATTGTGGCCATATTCTTCATAGGCATGTATTATAACTTCTGTATCTGTATTAGACTTGAATTGATGTCCTTTTTTTTCTAAATCTTCTTTTATTTCTTGAAAATTATATATTTCCCCATTATAGGTTATCCAGATACTTCCATCCTCATTAGACATTGGTTGATTTCCTGCTTTAGAAAGATCTATAATGCTCAATCTTCTATGAGATAATCCTATCTGGTTGTCAATAAAAATACCTTTATCATCAGGGCCTCTGTGAGTTAATAAATCCCTCATCTGCTTTATTAATGCCCTGTCTACTCTACTGCTAAAATCCCAAACCCCCAAGATACCGCACATAACAAATATGGATATACAGATATTTAAAAAGTTATTCAAAAAATATATAAATGGTCTAAAACTGCTTTTAATAGATGAAAATTATAAGCATAGTGGGGGCTAGACCTAATTTTATGAAGATTGCACCAATAGCGCATGAACTTGCTAAGTATCCTTCTATTACACATAGTATTGTGCATACAGGGCAGCATTATGATACTAAACTATCAGATGTGTTTTTTAGGGAGCTTGAGATACCTAAACCGGATGTTAATCTTGGCGTGGGTTCTGGAAGCAGAGAATACCAAATTGAAGAGATACAGAAACGATTTGAACCTATTTTATCAAAAGAGAATCCGGATTTGGTTATAGTTGTAGGTGATGTTAATTCAACAATTGCATGCGCTTCTTCTGCAAAGAAAGTAGGTATTAAAGTTGCACATGTTGAAGCTGGATTGAGAAGTTTTGATATAACTATGCCTGAAGAAATTAATAGAATAGAAACAGATAGGATTTCTGATTATTTGTTTGTCACAGAGGAAAGTGCAATTAAGAACTTAAAAAAAGAAGGGATTGATGAAAGAAAAATATTTTTTGTCGGGAATGTTATGATAGATACTTTGATTAAAAATTTAGAAAAAGCTAAACAATCCCAAATAATGCAGAAGTTAAATTTGAAAAAAGAAAATTTTGCTATTGCTACTATCCACAGGCCAAGCAATGTCGATAAAAAAGAAGATTTATTGAAGATGATTAATATATTGGATGAAATGCAAACTAGACTAAAGATTGTACTTCCATTACATCCAAGAACTAGAAACGTAATAGATCATTTTGGCTTAAGAGGTATGACTAAAGCGATGAAAAATTTAATAATTACAGAGCCACTCGGTTATTTAGATTTTCTAAACCTAGTTTCAAATTCCAAATTTGTTTTGACTGACTCTGGGGGAATACAGGAAGAAACAACTTATCTTAAGATTCCTTGCATTACGATGAGGTTTAATACAGAAAGACCTATAACTATAACAAAAGGAACAAACGTTATAGTTGGAAATGATAGAAATAAGGTTTTAGAGAATTTTGAAAAGATACTAAACGGGGATTTTAAGAAAGGAAACTCTTTTGAATTGTGGGATGGGATGGCTGCTGAAAGGATTGTTAAAATATTAGTTAAATAGGCAAATATATGCTGTTTATTTTATGAATTTTAAACCTATTGTTAAACTTCAAGTTTTCTCTTTTAATCATTTTATAAAATTCAGAAAAAGTGGTTACATTATATTTATCCTTATTCCTTTTGAGGTAAGAACCCATATTCTTAAAATTAGCTACAATTTTTTTATTAATCTTTAATGGTTTTTTAATCCAGTGTTTGTCTCTTCTATCTAAAAATTCAAAGTTGTGGAGGATTAAAGTTACAGAATTCATTTTATTTTTATGCGCATATTCTAAAACTTTGACCATACTTTTAAAAGAAGTGCATCCTATCTGTAATGGCTTATAAGTATATCTTAGAAAAGTTCTTAAGTCTCTAATCATATAATTCGTTATTGGAAATTCATATGTCTCACTTATGTTATTAACATCATTTATTTTTTTATCTAATCTTATAAAACAATCTTTATTCAAAAAAGCTAAGTTATAATTTGAGCTTATAGGTATCTTATTTTTTTTAAGTGCTAAATATGTATCATTATTCGCTGTAAATCTACAAGCTCTAAACGCAATTGGTTTAATCCTAAACTTATTCAAAATACTTTTTCCAAAAGCTATTAATTTAGCTTGTTGGTTTAAATTATAATCATACAAGTTGTCAGATCTTTTTTTGCCATCTTTAAAAATTAACCAAGAGGGATGTAAATGTAATTGAATATCATGCTTGTTTTTTCTTATATGGTCAATATTTCTTTTTAATTGTTCTTCACCAAAATAGAATTTTGAAAATGGCTCTACAAAAAAATTGCCTTTTAAACTGTTTTTGTCTAATATTTCTATAATAAAAGGTAAACCATAGCTTTTACCATTAACATAGCAATCAAGAGAAGAAGAAGGGATTTTGAAAGAAGTATTCTTTTCATAATAACTCATTCCAGTGTATTCTACATCTATTGTCAAAAAGACATTTAAAACATTGTTCATTTTAAACTATTTTAATTTTAAACTTATTCCCTTCTTTAGATTTAATGAACTGAAAGGCGAGTTTATCAAAAAAAACAAAAGAGTATACTTCTCTTTTTAATTTGAAATGGTTTGCCTCTATTCCCTTACGCGAAGCAATGTTTTCAGGATGTGTCTCAACAGTTGCTTTCAAATAACCTTTGTCTCGCAGATATCTCAATTTTTCATTTAAAATTCGAGTGTATATACTGTGACCACGCGCAGCAGGTGATGTAAAACAATTCCCGATTAATGGTATTTTATTTTCCTCTCCCATTATCTTGTTTTCTCTTGAATTAAACATAACAAATCCATGATAAACATATTCATTATTTTTTTTAACCACAAAAAGAATATCTTCATATTTTATACCTTCAATATATTCTAAAGCCCTTTTGCCCCCCAATGAGTCGATTAATTTCTTTGGAATAGAATTATAATTTTTAGAATTATAAATTAGAACTTTTTCTTTTTTATCCCACACTACTTTTTTAATTGGTAAGTTGAGCTTTGTTTCATAGACTAAAGAAACCATTTTGTGGAAAATGATTAATCCAATCAAAATTTTAAAAGCCTTTAAAACTCCCTTTTTTTTAGCAATCTCCCAGATTTCTTCTAATTTAATAATAATTCTTTTCATAACCTATTCCTTTTAAAGGTAACTTAATAAATTTTTCTATGAGGCATCTTCAGTCTCATTTTTACTTTTAGACATGCTTAAACTTCTAATCATTCTTTTAATTTTTCTTTTTAAATGCAAATGTTCTAAAATATTCCTTATACTTTTATCCAATATTGAGAAGGTATGATATAGGCTTTGAACAAAAAGAGTATAGGCTCGTTTAGGAAATAGGTAAATTTCTGCTTCTGTATAACTAGTATTGGAGAAGAATCCCTTATACTCAGCATAATCATTAAAATCAAATATATGTGGTGTATTGTATTTAAACAAATCTTCAATAGCCAAAAAGTTGAGAATACTCCCCACTCCAAACTTTTTCCAATCAGAGTCATATGCTATATCTACATGATAAAAATTTTTAGGATCTTGGTAACCAATTATAAAGGAACAACCAACTCCCCCGCACTTAAGCAAGTAGGAACGTAGCCAACCCCTATTTGCTATGAATTTTAGTTCTTTTTTAAATTTGTCTGTGTCACGTATACCTTTATTTAATAAACTATATTGGAAGCTTTTCTTAGAAATTTTTATAGCTTCATCTACAAAAGCATCCACATCTTCTTGCTTTGTGATACGAACTACCTCAATATCTCCTTCTTTCTTCAATCTCCTAATACGTCTAAAAAAATTATGGCGTTCTTGAGAAGAAAACTTTTGTAAATAATCATCAAAAGATCCATCCATCTTAATTAAAGGACGAAGAGATTGTTTTTTTGGTTCATATACTCGAAAATGATTTTTTATACATGGGCTGCTATGCAAATATTCCCAAAAAAACGAATCAGTTTTTAGCCCGGGGAGATATACTGCATCAAATTCCTTTTTTAAGTCTGTAATTTTACTGAAGAGTAAATCGTAAACATTAGTATCATTTGGAAGGTTAGCATAATTACATAGAGTACCATATCCATTAAAAGGGTGAAGTCTTTTTAATGGAATGTTTGCAAGAGTAAATTCTCCTATCTGACATTTTAAAGGAATTTTTAATATTCTAAATGGTATAAACCAAATTGAATTATCATACTTTTCTAATAAAAATAATCGCAAATTCTCTTTTTGGCCATTACTATCTTGTATAATCCACTCAGGATCTTGGAAGATTATTCCATTGTTAAACTTGCTATTCCATTCTTTCCACTTTGGCAAAGTTTGTTCTAATTTATCTGTCTGAATCTCCTTTATCTGATATTTTTGATTATTTAGACTCATCTTAGTTTATTGAATTATAAGCTTTTTTTAAATTTTTAGATTCATTATCCCAATTATATAACTTTTGCGCTTCTTTTGCCTTTTTGCTCAACTCTCTTTGTAACCCTTTATTTGAGATTAGTTTTTCTATTATAAAATCAATCTCTTCTTTGTCATCTGGATTAATCGTAATTCCACAACCAATGCTTCTAACCATTTCTCCTGTTGAACCTTTTTTGCTTGTTATAATTGGTTTCCCCGCAGCAATTGCTTCAAAAAGTTTATTTGGAGGACCTGCAATATCATTATTTAAGAGAGTTGATTTATATATAGCTAACAAATAATCTGAGGCTAAGGTATATTTTGGAACATCTTCTTTTTTAACCCTGCCTAAAAAAATAATATTTTTATGTAGTTTGTCTTTTATTTGTTTTTCAAGATAACCATTCCCCCCCAATATAAGCATAGCATTATTTTTATTTTTGAAGATATCTATTAATTCTAAAAGATTTCTTCCTTTAGAAAAAGCTCCGATGTAAAGAAACTTCTTTTTATTTTTGTATTTCTTCAAAGGGTTTTCTTTTATATTTTGAAATTCATTTAATTTTTTAGAATTCATTATTAATACAACCTTTTTATTTAATTTATTAAAAATCCTTTCTAAAATAGGATTCACCACCACAATCAAATTAACTCTTTTTACAACAAAAGATTGTATTCTTTTAGCAATTTTTGAAAGTGTTTTCATACCTTGGTCTTGCATCATTGCTGGATAGAATTCATGGGAATCAAAAACAATTTTTTTACCTTTAAGTTTAGCAGCTAAGAATCCTGGAATTAAGGTATCAAAATCATGGCAGTGGACTATGTCAAATTTTGTTTTCATTAGTTTAAAGAAAAGCTTTCTATTAAATCTTACAAATCTAAAAATTTGTTTTGAACCTTTGCCGAATGATGATTTAATTCTCATTCTTTCTATTTTAAATACATTTTTATCTTCAAATTTTTTAGACTTTAACTCCCTATCCCATGCAAGAATTAGGACATTATAGCCTGCTTCAGCTAATGCTTCTGCTTCATTTTCTACCCTGGGGTCTGGGTCTAAGATAGAATCGCAAGGTCCTGAGAGAAGCATGATAATTTTTTTCATGTTACCTGTCTAATTTAGGTTATTTAAAAATCTTATCTAGTTTTGAATGTTTTTAACAAAATCTTTAAAAACAAGCAATTTTTAATGTTTATTATGCTTAAATTAATAAAGAAGTACCATCAACATTTTGATTTGCATAAATCAAAAAGTTTTAAGAAATTATTTGCTGGATTTATGCTTACTTTACCTCATATTTTAACTTGTTTAATTTTAATACTCTTTTTTCCTGAACAATGGGTAGGAATACTTATTGTTGGGTTAATTTTACCAGATTTGTCTTATTTTTTCCATATGTTTGTTTATCCAGCTGCGATATTTAAAGAAGATAGGGATTCAAAAGAAACTGGTACAAATAGAAAGAAAATAGCCCATATTTTAACGTTCATAGTACTCTTTTTGTTATTACTTCTAAAAGAATATGTTTTAGTTTTAGCAGGTGGCATCCATTTGTTTTTGGATTTGTTAGGGTTTTGATTTATTTTAAAGTTTTAGCTAGCTTAGCTAAAAAATAATAGGTTTTATCGGGGTTTTTAAAAATAAACTCTTTTCTTAGAACTAATCTCAACATATCATTTTGTTTAAGATAGGCGGTTACTATTTGAGGGTATATCTTCTTACCTATTCTTTTTATTTTATCCATTATTATTTTATCAGTAGTCACTTCTCTATCATATTGCCTATTACTTTGCATCTTATTTTTTAAATAAATTTGGAAAGCAATAGCTTTTTTATTACTATACTCGTACCTGACAAGATTTTTATTTATTCTTAATCTTAGAAAATTAGAATGATTTACATAATTAATTAACGGATTTATATGCTTAACCTCAATTATCTCACAAATAAAATCTTTGAATACATATTTTTGCATTGAAATTGGATGAAACATTCCTTTTTCTGATTTAATAAGCTTATTTTCCCATAATTTAGCTATTTTTTTTTCAATTTTATTTGGGAAAAGATTATAACAAACTTGAATTCCGGCATCTACTAAACTGATCACAAATAAACTTATCAGAATATAGTGTTTTAAATTTATAAAATAGAATAATGGAATTAGGAAGACTAACGAAAAAAATAATTCAATGTAAACAAAGAGATAAAAATGGTGATTAACTTTCTTTCTAAGCACTAACCAGAGATTGTTCAAAAAGGAAAATGAAAAAAATACAATAAATGATGATATCATTAGGTTAAAACCACTAAATCCTATAGTATAATTAGCTAAGATAATTAATGGAATTAATATAAACGGATTAATTAGTTCTTTTATGTCCATTTTGAATATGACTTTTTAGTTTTTGTTATTAACTAATTTATAGATTCTTTTTTAAAAGTTCCTTTAAATTAATATAATTGTATATTGCCTTGGATTTTATTTTATTTTTGAATATTGTAAAACCTAGTAGATTTCTTACACTATTAGTCCATCCTATTTTATACTGATTCAAACCTGGGCCCATGTTGTATATTTTTATTCTATTATCAAAACAATTTTTAACTATTTGAGTATGTAAGTATGTCCCAGGTGAATAATCTTTATATTCTTCTTTATAATTTGCCATCAAAGCATACAACTCATTTTTATATTTAAGGTCAAATTCTATAGCAATAGGTTCCTTGCCTTTTCTCAAAATCCAAGCGAATAGCCATTTGTTATTACTTGCAATTTCAAATAATTGCTTATACAATTTTATTTTTGATCCTTCATTTACTAGTGCATGCCCTTCTTTTGCAAGCCAAGAATGAGAAGATACTTCTAAAAAGTCTTTAAATATGTATTCTTTATTCTCCTCATGTAATTCTATTGTTGCTCCTAATTTTTCTATTCTGTTTTTGACATATCTTAACATTTTTCTAAATCTTTCTCTTTTTGATGCTTTAAATTCATCCCATGAAGTATTTATGTTAACCTGAGGACATTCTATATCAGATAGTCTAAACTCTATTTTTTTCTTTGCCAGATATTTTTTTAAGTGTTCTATTGTTTTTGAATTGTCTGGAATTTTTATTAAAGACAAGAGATTCCATTTTTTAATTTCAAAGACTTTATCTAATAAATCCTCTAGAATTTCATAGGAACCATTGTATATCACGTCGTTTAAAGTGGTTGTATCACAATTTATAAATTCTAAATCTCCTGCCTTCGTTCTTTGTAATGGCAGTATCCCTTTTATCCGATTATTTTCTTTGGCTATTATTATTACTATCTGTAGGTTATATGCCTCAATTACACTTTTAAACCAATCATGTCTAAGGAATACTGAATTGTTTATAGAATTTTCTACGAGATAGTCCCATTCTGGTTTTAGATTATCAAATTCTTGTTTTTCTTTTATTATTAATATTTCTACCATGCTTTAATTAAATCTGGAGTTATTTAAAAATATTACCTATATCGAAACATATATAAATAGAACTTAGTTTTATAATATCTGGGGTCGGAACGGGTAGATGATATGAACATATTGTTGATATCTTTAAGTGATTATGAAGTAAATAAAGGCTTGGTATATTTTCCTTTAGGTTTGTTCTACATCAAGGGGTATGGGATGAAATATAATCCTCTACTCAAAGATGTTTCTATCAAGGTAAAAATTCTTGATAGCAATCTTTCAAGCAAAGAAATTTTAGCAGCCATTACCTCTGAAAATTGTAAAATCGTAGGCTTTAGTTGTTGGTGTTGGAATATTAATAAGATTCTTGAAGTTAGCCATCTTCTTAAGAGTTTTGATAAATCTGTTAAGATTATTTTGGGTGGTCCACAAGTTTCCCCTATGCATGAAGGTCAAGATTTACTTAAATTTAACAAGACTATAGATGTAATCGTTCATGGAGAAGGTGAGGTAACTTTCAGTGAATTGGTTAAATCCTATCTATTAGATAAACCAAGCCTTCATGAAATCGCAGGGATTTCCTTTAGGGAAGGAGAACAAATTATATCTACCTCTTATAGAGAGCCCTTAGCAAACCTAGATGATATATCTTACATAATCTCAACAGAAGAGATGAGAGCTTTCGATTTAAGTAAGACAATATTTTTATTAGAAACCCACAGAGGTTGTCCCTTTAAGTGCAGGTTTTGCTACTATAATAAAGGATTTAAAGGTGTAAGATATTTCTCTCTTCAAATAGTAAAGAAGAATATTAAATTTCTCTTAGATAATGGAATTCATCGTCTTTATTTAGCCGATCCTACTTTTAACATTAATCTCAATCGAGCTAAGGATATATTAAAGTTTATTATTGAGCAAAAAAAAAATTTGATTCTGAATGCTGAAATAAAGGCAGAATTGATAGACGAGGAATTTGTAAAACTGCTCTATAAAGCGGGCATAAAATTTTTAGACGTTGGCCTTCAATCTATAAATCCCCATGCCCTAGAAGCAATGAATCGGAATCTAGATAAAGCGAAGTTTGAAAAAGGGGTTGAACTACTTATAAAAGAAAAAATTGGTTTTCAAATTCAACTGATTAAAGGTCTGCCTGGCGATAACTACGAGGGATTCTGTGAGTCCATAAATTATGCTATGAAGCTGATTAATAATAATTGGTGGTCAATGGAAGTATTCCCTCTTCAGATTATACCTGGATCTGAATTTTATGATAAGTTTTCTGAATGGGGCATAATTTTCGAAAAGTCTCCTCCTAATTATGTTTTACAGACTAAAACTTTTAGCAGGAACGATATGGAGAAGATAGAAAATATGTTAATTTCACTCAAACAAATATATAGCTCTAGCATAATAACTACCTTAGCCAATTCTCTTCAACAACAACCTACCGAGATAGCCATTGATTGGTCCTCTTGGTTTACTAAAAATGCGGGATTGCATCTTGAACAGTTCAATGATATGAGCCTTTTCACGAGAGTTCGCCTCTTCAAAAAATTTTTAATTAATAAATATCACAAGGCAGATACTGGGAAATTTATTCATTCCTCCAGATATAACTTATTGATTGCAAGAGCTTTTTATACTATCCTTAAATGTAGAATAAAATTATTTCTTAACAATTAATTGTAGTAAAAATTCTATCTCATAACATATTAATCAAAAGTAAAAAAGGAATGAGAAACGTGTTGAATATCCTCTTGTTTTATGTTGGGGAATTCTTCTTTATATTTTATTATTGATTTACTAATTATATACCTGCGGATTTAGAATTTATTTAAAATATTTGATTAAGAATGTACCGAAACATATTTAAATAGAATACTTCTAAATCTTATACATGCATAAAAAAGGGGAAACCAATCTTGTGTTAGTTTTAACTTTAGTTATCTTTGCAATTCTTAGCTTTTTTTTAATGAAAACATTTCATTCTGATATTACTGGATTAGCAGTTTATGATAATGAAACTAACGAAACCACTGACCCAAATGATATTGATGGGGATGGGATAAATAATGATTTAGATAACTGCATAAATGATTCTAATGCTAACCAGACTGATTCTGATAATGATGGATTAGGGGATATTTGTGATAATTGTGCTTTTAAGGCTGGACCTGGAAACTCTACTAAATATTCAGAATACATCAAAACTTCTAATTCAGTTAATAGGGTGCCTACTGAACTAAGTTTTTCAGATTATGAATTTGAAGAAGTTAATTCTAGTTTTATTCAGAAATGGAATTTTACTACTAATAACAATGAAACTACTCTTTTAGTAACAGGGATTGATAGAAATCATGATGGATCTTCAAATGAAGTTATTTTAGCGGGTAAGGGAGTTTATATTTTGGATGATAAAGGTAATCCAATTTGCATCAACTTAGTTGGAGGAGGAAGTAATTATATAGATATTGCTGCTGGCAATTTTTCTGCCTATTCTGATAAAGCTGTTGTTTCAACTAAACAAGAGAATGGAGAACCTGGCTTTATAGTTTTTGATTCAAATTGTGAAAGAATCTATTCTAGAATCATTGAATACAATTCAGGTTTATTCATTAAAGATCTAAATTTAGACGGTAAGGATGAAGTAATAACTTCAGATAGAGCTTTTTATACTTTAGATGGAGGTATTACTTGGCAAAACCTTTGGAGAAATCAAGAGGAGTTATACCCTACCTTCGATGAAGCTGAGTCATGGATCGATAATGGATTTTGTGCAGAAGTTTACAACACTCGAATCGTTTGTTTAGATTCAAAAGGAACTGTTAAATTAAAAAGAACGTATAGCCAAGGCAATCCTTCTTATTTAAGGGCGCTTGCTGTTGGAGACTATGATGGGGGGGGAATTAAAGATGATGTTGCAGGAGTTGATGGATTATTGACTGCGTTCAATCAAGAAAACTTAACTTTGATTAACACCAGCCTTGGGATTCCTAATCAAGAACCTTACGAACTTGTTTCAGGCCAATTAAAAGAAGAAACAATTACAGATGAATTAATAATTGGAGGAGGGAATTCACAAACTCTTATTTTTGCTTATGATTCAAATGGCAATCAGCTTTGGAAATATTCTCCCCCCTATAGAATGTGTGGTGCTTACGGAGACTTACTTTTAGGGGATGTTAATAATGACGGTACAAATGAAGTTATAGCAACAAAAGAAAAATGCTTATTTTTGTTTAATCCAGAGGGGTTACCTATATTTAATACTACTTTTGAAGGAGTTACTGGAAGATGGCATGGTAATAGCCCAACCATGAAATTGATTGACTTAGATGAAGATGGCTGTCCGGATGTTGTATTTTCAACTTCAGAAGGTGTTGTTTATGCTTATGGCGTAGACAACTGCCCTGAAACAAAATACCAGACAAAAAAATATGAATTTATAATAAATGAGTCTGTTGAAAATCTTTATTCATTAGGGATTGACTGGAAAGGAAATTGCCCAAGCTATCCCGGTTCTGACAAAAGAGTTAAATTATATGTTTGGAATTATAACAGCAGTGAATGGGAATTGTTAGGAGAAGACAAAATAATTCCTGAATGTTCTGTTCAAAAAACAATTAAATCAAACATTGAAAACTATGTTGAATCTGGAAAAGTTAATCTTCTTGCTATAATACATGATTGGTATTGGTTTGAAACTGAAGCAGACGTTAGCTTAAATGTAACTTTAATAGGACCAAGCGACCAAACTGATACAGATGGAGATGGAAAAGGAGATGTTTGCGATAAAATACTAGGAAATACAGTTAAAACTAATCTGCCTTACCTAAATGTAACAGAAGAAGAGACTAAAGTTATTATCAAAAAAGATGGAGAAAACATACTAGAATTTGATTGGGACAAAGATGAAGTTCTAGACTTATCTAACATTAATATTACTGTAACAGAGTCTCCGTATGGTGCTGCAGAAGTACATGGGTTGAATCTCTCCGGAACAACAAAAACGGTTTGGATTAATGGGGCCTTAAATGATGATCGTGTTTGTATTAGAGATGTTGAATCTGCTACTGTTCCTGAAATAACTTCTGATTGTAAGGGGTCAGATGAAGTTCTTTTGAGCTGTCCTGGAAGCAATGGCAATTATAGTTGTGAAAAGGTTTCTGGCAAATATAAAATAAATAGTCTTAAACATTCAGCTGTCAGGGAAGTAGAAGCTCCTGCAAGCAGCTCAAGCAGCGGTTCTTCTGGAGGTGGCGGAGGAGGTGGAAGCAGTGCATGTGAACCTTATTGGAGCTGCACTCCTTGGAGCGAATGCATTGGGAAGAACATGATTAGGACTTGCAGTGATTTGCATAATTGTGGAACAAATTCAGGAAAGCCTTTTGAATTCATAGCTTGTACTGTGACTTATAAAGATCCTTGTGACAATGATATACAAGACAACAATGAAACAGGTGTTGATTGTGGAGGGTCTTGCAAACCTTGCCCTATCAAAAAAGTAGAAGAACATAAGGAAATAGCTGAAACCGAGCTAGTAATTGAAGAGCCTGGGCAGATTGAGGCTGAAAAAGGAGATGGGATGAGGATTGCCTTGATAATACTCCCTTCTATACTAATTCTTTTTTTGATTATAATCTATGTTCTTTATTATTATGGGTTCTTTGACTAAAACAAAAATCTTTATAAAACAGGCTTAATCTAATAATAGCATGTCGTCTATTTTGGGGGTTTGTAGCTTTAGGGATAGAATTAATACTAATAATTTTAAGGCAATGAGCAAGGTTTTAGCTCATGCAGGCAACAAAAATGCTTTTTATTTAGATAAGGATGTTGCTTTGTATGCCCGAGTTAATCTGTTTTCTCAGCCTGTTTACAACAAAGATAGAAGCATTGTGATGGTTTGCGATGGAAGGAGCTTTGACAGCAATAGACTAGGATATTTCTTAGAATCTTATGAACAATATGGAGAAGAATTTATTAAACAGGTTAAAGGAGTTTTTGCTTTGGCGATTTGGGATTCTAATAAGAAAAAACTTTTGTTATATAAAGATAGACTTTCAACTAAACCCCTGTTCTATTATTATAATGAAGATAACTTGGTTTTCTGTTCTGAGCAAAAAGGTATTTTAAAATATGAAAACTATAAGTTAGATTATGATGCAGAAGCAATAAGGAATTTTTTGGCATTCGGCTATAATTTTTCAAATAATACCTTATTTAAGGAAATTAAGAAATTACCTGCTGGTTGTTATGCTGTATTCTCTAAAGAAGGACTTGAAATTAAAAAATATTGGAAAGTTAAGATAAATGAAGATTATTCTAAATCTGAAGAGTATTTATCAAAAAAACTTAGAGAACTTTTGTTAAAATCAGTTAAAGAAAGATTGATTAATGCGGATAAGCCAGTTGCCGCATTTATGAGCGGGGGAGTTGATTCTGGTGGAACAGTTGGATTGTTGAGGCAGTTTACTGACAAAATAAACACGTTTTCTGTAGGTTTTGCAGGCTATGGTTTTGATGAGTTAAAAAGAGCAAGAAAAACTGCTGAATTTTATGGAACTAATCATATAGAGATTAATTTAAAACCAGACATTTTAAAGGATTTTGGGAAGATAGTTTATGCTTTAGATGAGCCAATGGCTGATTTAGCAACTGCTCCAAATTATGTCATGAGCGAACATGCTAAAAAGAGAAGATTGCAGCAAGTATTTAGCGGAGAAACAAATGATGAAGTTTGGGGAGGATATGAAGAATACGTTGAGGTTCCTAGAAGAGTAGCTTTTTCAAAGTTATTTTTTCCAGGAATTATTGGTAAAAAGATAGTTCCCTCTATAATCTCAATTTTGCCGAACAGTAAAATCAAAACTTTAATTGACCATTGCGATAGGTATTATGATCCTATACGATGTTATAACAGAATAGTCGACTTTTATGACGAAGAAAATTTGTATGCTTCTAACTTTAAACATATGGTAGATTTGAGCAAGAATCCAAAAGAAGAAATCACAAATAAATACTTATTAAGGAAGGGTTCATTGAGTAATAAGTTATTACTTAAAAGCATTGATTACTTAGCAGTATACGGCTATATGGTTAAAGCCGATAGAATGACTAGGCTCTTTGGATTGGATTATAACATGCCTTTGATTGATTCAGATATTATTGAATTTTCGTTTACAATTCCATTCAAGTATAAAGTTAGGAAAGGAGTTGAGAAGTATCTGTATAGACTGGCTTTGAAAGAAATTTTACCTCCTTTCTTATTGACAAGGAAAAAAAGAGGTTTTGATGTTCCAACAAGATTATGGATTCCTGAGTTGAAGGAACATGTTTTGCATTTCTTGGATGATAAGACCTTGGAAAAAAGAGGAATATTCAATAAGAGTTATGTCCATAAACTAATTGAAAAGATAAACAATCCAAATGTTATTGAGAACCAGGATTTATGGAATTTGCTCGTTTTAGAAATTTGGTTTAGGATTTATTTTGAAGGGATGAATCCCAAGAAGAAGTTATTTTGACTTCAGAACAACCAATGGATTTACAATTCTTATTATGTATAGCATACTCAAATATTTGTTCAATGCTTTTATAAAAGTTTATCAGCTCTTTTTTGTTTTTAACATTGGGTGTTTTTCCCATTACAAAATCAGAACTATGTAACTGGAAATGCAAAATAGGAGCTTTCTTTTTGATGTAAATCTCACAAATTTTTTTCATATCTTTAACTGAGCTATATTCTGGACTTAATCTGATTCTTCTTATGATATTGACTCTTTTCAAAACTTGAATTAATAGATTATTCTTATTGCAAAAATTGAAATTATTAAAATTAAATCCAACCGTAGCAGGGATTTCCAATAATTCTCCTTTTTTGACTTTTATTTTGAAAGGCCTAAATTTTGTTATTATTTTTGGAGAACCACCATAGGGAGTTAAGTCTGTAAATGGCATTAGGCTTGTATCTACTTTGTAGCCTTGTTTGATTAGGATTTCAAATAATCCATCACTTATACTATACCTGCCTGATTTGAAAGCCCTTGGAGAATTATTTAGGGTTTGTTCGAATCTGTTTGTTAAATTTTTCATCTTTTTTTCCATCAATTTAGGATCCAAATTTTCTAAATATGTTGTTTTTATAGAAATCTTTTCTTCAAACGGAGGGTTGCACCAGGTATGCAGATGTGTCCCTAATTCGCAATTTCTTTTTTTTAGCTGTTTTATGACTTTTAATGATCCCTTGTTTGCTAATATAGGATAATCTACTAAATAAGTTGGTTTTACTTGGTATCTATCACATAAATCTTGGAATTTTAGAAGTTCTTTTATGTATGATACTTCTTCTCTTATATACTTTGTTCTGAAGTCTTTTCCCCATTCAAATGCTTCTTCTGTGTCCACTGTTACAATGAAATAAGTCATATAATGAGCGTATTTCTTTGTTTTTATAAATTTAATTAGAAATGTTTATAAAAAGAGTTATTTTGCTTTTTAAGGAGGTAATAACTATTTAAAATGGATAAAATAAACATTTTATTCTTTGAGTCAGGTGAAGGATTTGGAGGTTCTCCCAAAAGTTTATTAATTTTGACTAAGAATCTAAATAAACATGCCTTTAATCCAATTGTTTTAGTTTTTCATAAAGGTCCGTTTGTTGAACAGATAGAGCAACTAGGCATTAAGGTTATCCAGCTTAAATTCTTTGATGTTAATAAAAATGTATTATATAAATTGGTCAAATCCTTTTTTGGAAAAAATAATATGCTTACTCTTAATTTAAAATACTACTTAGATTTATTTGTTAATGGGGTTTTATATTCGTTTAAATGTGCTTCAATAATTAAAAAAGAGCAAATTGATATAGTCCATCTCAATAACGGTCTTTTTGAAAATCTTTCAGCGTTGCTTGCTGCTAAAGTATCTCATAAACCAATTGTAGCGCATGTAAGGGGGACAGAACCCTTGCTTTTTCTAGAAAAATTTGTTTGTAAATGGGTTAAATTTTATTTTGTACAAAACAAAAGATTGATAAATTTATGGCAAGGATATGTGCCTAGGAATAGGATGATAAAAGTAGTTAATACTGTTGATTCTGATTTAATTCCTAAAACTGATCCCTTTAGCATAAGAAAAGAATTAAAGATACCTTCTAACTTACCTATAATCGGGTTTGTGGGTAGGTTGGTTGAGGGAAAGGGCGTAGATTGTTTTTTGAAAGCAGCTTCTAAAATAGTCAATAAAAAACCTTCTGTTAAATTTTTGATTGTTGGTTCTGGACCTTTGGAAACTGGGCTTAAAGATATGGCAACGGAATTAGGAATTTCTAAGAATGTAATATTTACGGGGTGGAGAGATGATATTTATGATATCACATCTTGTTTTGATGTTCTGATACAGCCTACGACTACTTTTCCAGAAAGCTTTGGAAATACTATTTTAGAAGCAATGACTTTAAGTAAACCAGTTATCGCTTCTAGAGTTGGTGGATCGGATGAAATAGTCATTAATGGGAAAACTGGTTTCATAGTTGAACCAGGAAATGTAGAACAACTTACAGAGAAAATTATTGTTTTATTAAACAATAAGAAATTGGCAAGAAAAATGGGATATAACGGGAGAAAAAGTTTAGAAAAAAAATATGATGCTAAAAAAGAAAGTTTATTATACGAAAAAATCTATATAAAATTAGCAAAACGAAATTAAAAATATTTATAAATCAATGCCCTTTTTTTCTTGATATGAACATATTATGGATTATCCCTAACAACATCCCTTCTGAATTAATTAGCTTCCCTTTTATAAACCGGGAATTAATTTCTTTAATCGATGCATCTGAAAGTGAGAACATAAACTTGTTTATCTATGCAGATAACCCGATAGGGACTAATCCTGAGCATCCTTTAAATAAGCCTATATTTGAATACAATAAAAAATATAATAATTTAAGGTTATTCTCTCATAACCCTACGAAAAAGAGTTTTTACAAAACAAGGCATTTACTTCAGTACCTAGGAGGCATGGTTAACTATCCATTTTTCTGGCCAAATAAATATCTTGATTATGAAGGCATGAAATGGTTTTTTAAAACACATAAATCTCTTGAGAGAATAATAAAGAAAAATAAAATAGATATAGCCCATACTCATTTCTTGGGTGACATTGAGTCTTTGATTAAGATTAAAAAGAAATATCCGTTTTTAATAATTAATACCTATCATGGAAGTGAGATATGGAACATTCGATGCGAATTTGGAATTAGAGGCAAGCGAGCAGAGGATCCTTCTTATGATTACTTTTTGAAGAAAGTATTGCCTTTTATTGACTTACATCTGCCTGTAAGCAATTGGCTTGCTAGTTGTTTAGGCGACTTCAAACTTAATAAGAAAAAAATAAAAGTTATTTATAATGGAATAAATCTTAAAGAGTTTAGTCAAAAAGAAAATAAACTAAAATCTAAAAAAATAAAGATAGTATCTTACAAAAGAACTAAAAATACTTTTCTTGCGTTTAAGGAAGCTGTCAAACATGTTCCAAACTTGCAATTGTTGATAGTAGGAGATAAAAAAGGTGATTATGGCTTTGAGAATGAAGAAAAATTTGTAAATGAATTAGGGATCCAGAAGGATGTAATATTTTTAGGATACGTTGACCCTCATTTATTTAATAAAACTTTGAATGATTCAGATATTGTTTTGCACCCTTCTTGGTGGGATTCTTTTAGTGTTTTTTGTGCAGAAGCAATGGCACTGGGAAAACCCATAATTGCTTCAGGTCACCAAGGCATAGCAGAAGTTGTTGAGAATGGAAAAACAGGCATTTTGATTGATATTTTTGATTATAAGGATATTGCTAAAGCAATTGTTAGATTAGCAAAAGACAAAAAATTAAGAGCAAAAATGGGCAAAGAAGGGAGAAAAAGAGTTGAGAAATATTTTACAAATGATAGAAAAATTAAAGAATATATACAAGTTTATAAGGAATTGGTTAATAAATGAAAAAAGGACTTTTGGTTACAATTATAATACCCACTTATAATAGAGAAAAATTATTACCTGATGCAATCGATTCGGTGATTAATCAAACTTATAAAAAGTGGGAATTAGTTGTTGTTAACGATGCTAGTACAGACAATACTGGACAGGTTGTTGATAATTATAAGAGAAAATTAGGAAACAAGCTTAGATATTTTTCTACTAAAAAGAATAGTGGAAATTGTGGAGCTACTACGAGAAATATAGGCATAAGGAATGCTAGAGGGGAATATCTTTTGATATTAGATGATGATGATATACTTCACCCTACCATATTAGAAAAACAAATAGGTTTTATAAATAAATATCTCCATATCCTATATGTGACCACCAACAGATCATTTTTTCCAAAAAATAAAAAAAAACTATATAAAGATTACACTGCAGATTATTATGATTCCTTTCTGAAAGGAGACTGGAAGAAACTAAGTAAGGGTCACTACATTTGGACTAAAGGAAACCCCTTTGATGAATATTTTCCAGCATATCACTCTGGGTCTTTGGTACACAAAAGTATCTATAATAAGGTAGGCTTGTTTAATGAAAGATTAAAATATTCTGTAGATGTAGAGATGAGAATTAAAACAGGGCTTTTATATGATGTTGGTTTGATTGATGAGCATTTATATTATATGAGGATAGGTAATAATAATTATACTTTGACAAATAAGGATAATACTGATGGGCATATAATCATTAATAATACAATTAAGAAATTTATTAAATTGAATGGATTGAAAAAAGAGCCTATTTTGAATCAAAAGTTATCTGGTTGTTATTTTAATAAAGGTTACAAACTTAGAAAAACAAATAAACTAAAATCATTATGTTACTATTTAGTTGCTATGTACTGTAACTATGACTCTATTCAAATAAAGGCGATAGGAAAATTGTTTATTCCTAAGTATTATAAAAAATGAAAAAAGGAACACCACTTTGGAAAGCGCTTCTTTTTGAAAGAAGGTTGCCGTGGAGATATAAACATTTTTTAGATAGTACCTCTAAAGAAGCATACAATCTTCTAGTTAGAATTAACCCCTGCTTTCATAAAAGATATGTTATTAATAAAAGGATTATCGAATTAAACTTAACAAATTATTGCAATTTGTCATGTATTAATTGTGAAGTTTCATGTCGTCAGGCTCCAGGTAATGACTATATGACCTTAGGGCAAATAAAAAAATTTGTAAAAGAATCAATAGCATTAAGCAGGAGATGGAAAAAAATAAAGCTTTTTGGAGGAGAACCTACTTTACACCCCCAATTTTTTAAAGTAATCCAGATATTAAAAAAATATAAAAAATCAAACCCTTATTGTAACTTTCAGTTATTAACTAATGGGACAGGTAAGAAAGTCAAAAGTAGACTTTTAAGGGTACCTAAATGGATTAGCATTATAAATTCTACAGAAAAAGGTATGGTTCATAAATTAAAACCATTTGAAAGTTATAACATTGCTCCAATTGATCTGAAAAAATATAACAATTCAAATTTTTCAAAAGGTTGCTGGAGAATTGAAACTTGCGGCATTTGTCTAGGTCCATCAGGGTATTATGTTTGTGCGCCAGCATATCACACTGATAGGGTTTTAGGGTTGGATGTGGGGATTAAAAAATTAAATGGATTAAGGAGTCCCACTTTTAAAAATCAATTAAATATTTTATGTAGATATTGTGGTCTGTATAAAGAACCAAGAGATTATGTTTCTGAAGAGAAAATGTCTCCTTTTTGGATAAAAGCATATGAAAAGTATAAGAAAAGTAAACCTATCTTGTCAAAATATTAACTCAAGATTTAAAAAGATTTTATAGATATCTTATCTATTAAACCTTCAAGAAAACTTTTATCACAACTTAGGCCCAAAGTTAAAGGATCAGTATTTATGCATATTTTAACATTTCCAGGGGTTTTAGAAAATTTTCCTGAATTTATATGCAAGTTTTGAGTTTTTCCATCAAAATCATATTTTAAACTGTACCAATCGTTCAAGTTGAGGATAGCCCCTTCACAAAGTGCATTTTCACCCTGATTATATTCAAAAAAACCATTGCATATTTTGGTTTCATAAACAGCATATATAGTATAATTCCTTCTTTGTGAATCTCCTTTGTTAAGTACTGCTATCAATCTTCCATTATTATTTTTCAAAAGAAAGTTAACGTCTATTTCAAATTTTTTTAAATCCAAACTATCCTCATCCTTAACCTCAACATACCCTTTCTTCCCAGCAAAATACATAGCATAATCTCCTTGTTTACCAGAAGGACCTACTACTAACGCTAAATCATATTTAGCTGGAACATCTTCTGGCCTATTGTAAATTATTGGCTTTCCTGTTTGCGTATCTCCAGCAAATTCACCATTTATAACTCCATGGTTTCCTTTTTTGCTTAAATCCTTGACAAACCACTTCTTTCCTCTACCTTCATTAATTATTGCTTTTGTTCTTTCATCAATGCCATCTCCTGTTACAATTGTGCCTTCATCAAAAGTCATGTACAATACAGCACCTGCAGGTATCTCAGGACCAATAGCTAATTTCAGTTCAGTATCTCCATACTTCTTTAATTCTTCTTCCAATGAAACAACCATTTTCCTTGCTTCCAGAGAAGCCAAGCTTCCTTCTTGGGCATTCTTGCCAACTGCAGTGTAGAGTCCATGAGCATTCTTCATTAGTTCTGCTCTTGAGTATCTTCTTGGCTCTTTTTTTGCTAGCTCATCAAATTTCCTTGCTAATTGCAATGTTTTTTCTAAGTTAAATTCAGGAGCTTTTCCTTTTTCAGCCATTACTTGCTTTGCTTTCTGGCCATATGCTTCTAAAGCATCCCAATAATCAATTCCGCCTTTAGTGATTTTAACTCTTGCAGCAAGCATGACTCCTGGTGTTTCAAGCTCATCTTCAACAACACATTCTAGAATCCTATCAACCAAGTTTTTAGGATTTTTTTGGCTGATATCTTCTACTAGTGTTCTAACATAACTATCTCTTAATCCATTTGGTGTAAACTTCTCATTACCTTCTCTTTCAAAATCTTCTATTAGTTTTTTATATAGTGCGTCTGACTGTTTTAATTCTGCAGCCCTTGATAAGAAATTCCTGTTTTCATCGACTCTCTTGCTTGATTCATTTGCTTTTTCGTTTTTGCTGCATTGGTATCTAAAAGTGCTTACTGCTTTTTCAAATGCTAATACTGCTTTGTCAAACTCTCCTTTTCTTTCATGCACCTCTCCAAGTGCGAGATAAGCATCTCCTATAAATTCATAAGCCTTAAGTTTTGCATCTCTTTCATTCCAAGGCAGAACTTCAGCAAGTTTTGTAGCATCCTGGATAATTAGATTCAGATATTTGTCTTTTTCTTTAGGAAAATCTTTTAAGTCATCTTGGTGTATCTGGATAATGATTTCATAAGCTTCTTTGTCATTGATCTTTCTTAAATTATCTATTGCATGATCTTCCAAGCATTCTTCTAAAGCCTTGTTTTCATCTTTTTGGCTTTCTGCAAATAGTTTCTTTGCAAAATCTTTTCTTTCTTGAGGTGTTCTTATCTTATTTTCTTCATCCTGGAATACTCTTTTATAAGTTTCTTCAGGGTTTGATGCAGGCTCACCCGCAAATGAAGATGTAGCTAAGCTAAGACCTAATACAGCGCTTCCTAAAATCTTTTTAATCAATGACATCTTTTATACACCATATGTGCTATTTCACCAGTAAGTGAGTTCACCTTATATTCCTTGCCTTTTATCCTGAAAACTTCTCCATTGTAAGAACCTCTTCCTTCTACACTATCTGCGCCAATCTTTCCTTTGAAATCTATTGAGCATATTCCATCTAATTTCAATGTTCCTATGAATTTGCCATCTTCAACTTTTCCATTTGCAGCCAAATACATCTGTAAATATTTTAATTCATCTGGTTTATTAAAATCAAGCTTTAAGGTTGGGATGTTTTCTGGCAAAGCAATGCTTTCAACTGCTTTTTTCAATGGAGCATATCTTTCGTTTGCTTCTGTTCCTTTAACTATTTCCAAAGCAGCTTCTAATTTGCTCTTTATCTCTGCAGCATATCTCATATCAGTGCTTTGTTTGACAAGGTCTTTAGCTTCTTCTACTGTTTTATTAGCTGCATTGTATTTCTTAAATAACTCAGCAAGTGCCTGGTTTTGAGCAAGATTTTTTCTTAATCCATCAAAATCAACAGCTCCAAGAGCAATAGCAGAACCTTTTGCTTTTATTCCGCCTTTTTCTGACAATGCTTCTTTTAATGCTTTTATTCTGCTATATTCTTTTTCTGTATTGTTAATATCTTCTTCAGTAGGGTTTTTGGAAACATTGCTATAGCTTGCTATGAATTTTTCAGCATCTTTCCTAAACTGCTCTAGTTTATCCCATTCTGGCTTTAATTCTCCAAGAGCTTTTTCCAATCCGCTTATCTGTGAAAATTGCTCTTTTGATATCTTATCTGAAGGTATTTGCTTAATTTCTTTAACCCATGATTCAAATGCATTAAATGCATATTCTGATTTTATTGATTCTCCTTGTTTAATTAGAGAACTGTAATCATTATAAGTTGGCTGAGGATTTATAATATGAGTATTATTTCCATTCTTTGGCTTGCTTCCTCCAAATATAGCATAACCTGTTCCTAACACAATCGCAAGGCCTAATACAGCTCCTCCAAGAACTAAAGGGTTTTTGTAGATTGGCTTTGAGCCAACTGGCTCAACAGCTCTTGTTTTTCTTCCATTAACTGGCCTTCTTTTTCCTGTGTCTTTTGCAGGAACTCTAGCCATAGAAGGCTGCATTTCCATAACCTCTTCTTCAATAGTTTGCCCAGAAGAAGTTATCTTCTGCCTCTTCCTGATTTCAAACCTATTAGAAGCAAGAGCTCTTTGCACAGCTGCTAAGTCAATTGTCCTTAATGTGTCTTCTCCTTCCACTTTTATATATTGGTTTAGAACATCAATGACTTCGTCCATTGTCTGAAACCTTGCAGTTGGAGATGTAGACATCATTGTTAGAATAATGTCGTTTAATTCAGGAGGCATGTTTGGAACATGCTTGTCAGGAGGAACAAAATTTCCATCAACAATGGATTTCATAATTTCAAATGGGCTTTTATCTCTTAATTCATAAAATGGAGGCCTTCCTGTCAATAGATGGTAAAGGGTTGCGCCTAATGAATAGATATCAGCTCTTTCATCAACACTTTTTGTGCTTTGGACTTGCTCAGGAGACATGTAAAACAAAGTTCCCATTGCCATTCCTGTCGCAGTCAAGCTTAAGTCCATGTCTTTTCTCTTTGCTAATCCAAAATCAAGGACTTTAACTTTTCCATCTTCTGTTACTGCAATATTGTCTGGCTTGATGTCTCTATGAATAACGCCATTTCTATGGACGCAGGACAATCCTTTTGCAGCATCTATGATTATGTTTAATTTGCTTCCAACTGAATACTCTCTAATTAGCTTATCTACAGGGACTTTATGAGGGATGAAATCCATCACATACCAGTTCTGACCAAATGAATAAACAGTAACTACATTTTCAGGAGGTTTTCCATTCTTGTCTATTAATGAAACTAATGCTCTTGCTTCCTCCTGCAGTCTTGCCAAGTGGTTTTTGTAGCTTTCATTCTCTTTTGCTCCTGGAAGCATGGCTTTTAGCGCAAATGTTAAATCAGACGGAAGTACTATTCCTAAATTATTTCTTAAAATATCCATCAAGTCAGCAGCAGAGTATACTTTTAAATTTTGTTTTCTTTCAGAAACATAGTTACCTTGAGCACCTCTTAAATCTGTAACAAGGCTTTTTCGTAAATTTTTTTGGTCTCTTAATTCAGCTAGAATTTCTTTACGCTTTGCCATCATTCTTTCCAAATCAGTTGTCATAGTATCTTGGATTTTCTGTTCTTTTTTAACTAGCTCGTCCAAGCTTTGATCTACGCTGTGTTTGAAATCTGTGCATTCGATTATCTTGCTTCCACTTTCTATGCCTTCTACAGGCCTTCCGCTTATAGCTTCTCTCCAAGAAATAATATCTGCAAGAAAATCAGCAAAATAAGGTGATTCAGGATCAACTACTGCTTTGTATACAGCGCCCATTCCTCCTTTACCTAATCTAGATACTAGTCCAAACGGTCCAACAGTTATAGTTTTTTCAGGCATTAGTATATTAAAGGATATTACTCATATATAAATCTTTCTATTATTACTACTTTGAAGTGACTATAATAAAGCTTGTTAATTGTTTGATGTATATTACAACAGAAATAGGATTTAATTGATTATTTGTTGTATTATACATCTATCATGTACAGTACAACAGAAATATTTAAATAGTCGATTTGTGTTGTATATTACAACATGGATGAAAGAGAACGAATTTTGTTGGAAAACTTCAAAGAATATTACTCTCTAGGCTTTGAAGCTTTTGTTAAAGAGAAGTATAACTCTGCAACTACTTTATTTTTTAAGGCGATAGCAGTTTTATGCGATTTATTTATTCTGAGAAAAGAAGGATTTATTCCATCATCACATTCTAACCGATTTAGGATTTTAGAGGAAAAATACCCTGAACTTTACAAAATCATAGACAGGGACTTTCCGTTTTATCAGGACAGTTATACTCAAAAGATGGATAAAGAATCTGCAGAATTATTGAAGGAAGATGCTGAAAGAATTAAAAAAATACTTGGAATCTGAAAAAGAAGACAGGAGCATTTTTGATATAGTCATTTATGGCTCTGCTGTTAAAGGAAAAGAACATGCCAAAGATATAGACATATTAGTCATTTTCTTGAGAGGGACTTTAAAAGAAAGGCTTGATAAACTGCAGATGATAAAGGCTAAAATTAAGAAACTATCTGATAAAAATATAGATTTAAAACAGATTCTCCTTGAAGAACTTTTTAAGCCAGCGTTTCTTGCTAGAACAGGTGTTATATTGGAAGGATTTAGCGTTTTCAGAAATATGAAGTTTTGTCAAAGTTTGGGGTTTAATTCATTTACATTGTTCTGGTATACATTGAAGGATATGACTCACTCCCAAAAAGTCAAATTCAATTATCTGCTGGCAGGAAGAGGAACAAAAGGAGTTATCAAGGAATTAAACGGAGAAAGGCTTGTGAATGGCGCAATTAAAATTATGATAGAAAATTCTGCTGTGTTTGAGGATATATTAAAAGCCAATGGCGTTAAATACTTCAAGAAGAATATACTTGAAGAAATTTAAAGTTTTAAAGATTCATCTATTCTTCTAAATTTAAAGTCCATTAGAAGCCTTTTAAACTTCATTTCTGTGGTTTTTAGGCCATTATAATGCCTAAATCGTTTTATTAGTGGCAGGTTATATCTGGGCATTCCTGGGTCTAATTCCCATGGATGGATATAAAAAACAGGGTTTTTATGCTGTTTTAAAAGGTGTTTTGTGAGGAAATAAGGATAAGCCCTGAAATATCCACCTCCGATTGGCAAGCCGTAAGTCACAGGCAATGGAAGCTCTAATATCCCTCTTATCATAAATGGCTTTACAGGAATGCCTTTAATGCCATAATCAGGATGCTTGACAGGCATCATTGAAGAATCGTATTTGAATCCTTTATCCCTTAAAACATCCAATGCCCACAGTGTTTTCTTGGTGATTGAGAAGGAAGGGGCTCTGTAACCTATTGGTTTGGTTCCTGTTGCTTTCTTTATAGCTTCTACGGATAAATCTATATCTTCTGCAAATTCCTCCTTATTCAACAAATAAATTGGTTTGTGGCTATAACCATGAGAGGCTATCTCATGGCCTCTTGCTCTGATTTCTGAAATCAAAAAAGGGAATTTCTCTGCAATCCAGCCGAGAACAAAGAAGGTTGCTTTTGTATCAAATTTGTCTAGGATGTTCAGCAATTTGATAACATTATTTATTATTCTTGGTTTTTGTTTTTCCCAGTCTTCAAATTTGATAACTTTAGAAAAATTATATACCTGGAACCAGTCTTCTAAGTCTATTGTTAAAACCCCCATAATGAGAGAGTAGCATGTTTAATTAAATATTTTTTGGCAATATTTATATAATGTAAGCATTGCGCTTACAAATATAAATATTTTGACAATATTTATAAATAACTTACTTTTCTATTTATTCTATGAAAGTCTTGGTTACAGGGGGAGCTGGGTTTATTGGAAGCCATCTAGTAGACAGATTGTTAGAGCAAGGAAATGAAGTTATTGTCATTGATGACTGCTCTTCTGGAAAAGAAAGTAATCTAGCTCATCAAGAGAATAATCCTAAATTGAAATTCTATAAAAAAGATATTTGCGATAAAGAGATTGAGAAATTATTCAAAGGCGTTGAAGTTGTTTACCATGTTGCTGCAATACCTAGAGTACAGTACTCTATAAAATATCCAAAGAAAACAAACAGAGCAAATATTTATGGAACTTTGAATGTTTTAGAAGCATGCAGAAAAGCAGGTGTTAAAAGAGTTGTTTATTCAGCTAGTTCTTCTGCTTATGGAGACCAGGATAAACTGCCATTGGTTGAAACAATGCTGCCAAATCCAATGTCCCCTTATGCATTGCAGAAATTAGTTGGAGAGCATTATATGAATTTGTATTATTTAGTCCATGGAATCAAAACAATAAGCTTAAGATATTTTAATGTGTTTGGACCAAGACAAGATCCAAGCGGAGGATATGCTTGCTTGATTCCAAAATCCATTAATTTAGTTTTGCAAGGAAAAAGCCCTGAGATATATGGAGATGGAGAACAGACAAGAGACTTCACTTATGTTAAAGATGTTGTTGAAGCAAATATCTTAGCTGGGAAAACAACAAATAAAGAAGCTTTTGGAAAGGTGTTTAATATTGGAAATAATGATAACAAATCAGTTAACCAGGTTGTTAAGACAATAATTGGAAATAGAAATATTAAACCAATTTATGGTCCTCCTGTTATTGAACCACATGATACTTTAGCTGATATTTCAAAAGTAAATAGAATTCTTGGCTGGAAGCCAAAACATTCTTTTGAAAAAGCAATGAAGGAAACTGTTGAGTGGTTTGAAAAGAAAAATATTTAAGGCAATTCTTTTTTGTTCTGAAAGTGCTTAAGAAATTAAAGTCTTGGATTAATAGGGAAAGTAAGCCTGGGATGCCTTTGTGGAGAGCTTTGCTGTTTGAAAGAAGATTGCCCTATAGATATAAAAATATATTTTTTAATATATTTTTTGGTTGGAAGACAAAATGTTCTATCAGCTATTTAAAATATAAATTAGTCTATCATTGTAGATATAGCCGTCTCAAAAAAAGAGGATACAAAGAATTAAGATTTGGCAATACTCGATTTTCAATTTTTATAGACAAAACTGGTAAATTAGTAATTAAAATACCATATAAACCATCTTTAAAATGGAATTATAGCTTTTACAAAGCAATTCAAGATACAAAAAACTATGAAAAGTATTATAATTCTCTTATGAGTTTAGAAAAAGAAGTTTTCTTAAATAAGCACATTTGCAAAGTTATATCTATATCTAGAGATGGGGGATATACTTCTCCTTTTATTAAGGGATATAATCTGTTACTTCTCAAAAACGAATCTAAATTTAATTTGAGTCCTAGAATTAAGTCTAAAATTATTTCAGCAATAAATGAGTTAATAGCATCCTTAGAAAAATATCAGAAGAAGTATGGATATATCCTAGGAGACTGGTTTCTTTCAAATTTGATGTATAATATTAATCAGAACAGAATAATCAATGTAGATTTAGAAGGATTTGGCAATGTCAATAGTGTGGACTATCACTATATCCATAGTCCATATGGTTTAAATGATATTAAAAAAGACTTGAATCAATTAAAATTAGATTTGATGAAGAATAGCAAGATTATTAAATAAACAATAACTACATTCGTTAAAAGGATGAAACTATCTAAAATATTTCATCATAAAGGGTATCTAATTATATTGCTTGTCTTAGTAATAATTGCTTTTTTTTCAGGAGCATTAGCGTATAAATCTGATTTACATCATAAGATCCCTGGAAGCAGTGCAATTATAAATTTCTTAAAAGGAGAATCAGATTCTTTTTTTTACCCATCTCCAGAAAACCCTAACAATACACCTCTTTTTGAACTAAATAATGTAACTTATCCTTTTTCATTTATCGTGTTTGGAGACTCGCAGGAAGAAGCAGGTCCTGAAAAAGATATTATTATTAATAAAGTTATAGAAGAAAATCCTAACTTTGTAATAAAAGTTGGAGATTCAGTTGTAAGGGGTGATTCCCATCAGTGGAAGATATTTGACCTATGTGAGGGAGAAATATTAAGAAAGAATATTTCATTCTATCCTACTTTAGGCAATCATGAATATACTTCTTTTGAAAAAGATTCTTTAGATTCTAAAGGACCATTAAAATATTATTTTGATAGGTTCAAGTTTTTAGATAATAGAAGGTGGTATTCTTTTACTTATGGAAATAGTCTATTTTTAATTTTAGATAGTAACACCAACCATTCAGAAGGGAGTATGCAGTATAATTGGTTAGTTGATAAATTAAATGATACCTCTTCTAAATTTGTGTTCATAAGTCTTCACCATCCACCTCATACAAAATCGACAGCCCACCCTATACGTAATGAAGAGAAGAAATTGGCAGATTTATTAGAAAGTTATTCTTCAACTGGATTAGTTAAACCAGATATTATCTTTTCAGGACACTGCCATAATTATGAAAGGTACGTCTCTAACAATATATCTTACGTAGTTACTGGCGGTGGAGGAGCTCAACAATACAAGGTCATAAGGGATCCAGACGATTTCTACAATGAATTAGGAGACACCTATCATTATACTAAAATCACTGTTTTTGAAGATAGACTTGATTTTGAAATGGTTAAGCTAGTAAATTTAACAAACTGGGAAGTTAAAGACAGTTTTAGTATTTCTAAATAATAAGTTTTATATATCTAACTTAACCTTCTTATCATATCTGGGTTTTTTATTTTTTTATCTAGGTGAAATATATGGCATTAACAGACAAACAAATCAAACAAATAAGAGAAGAGCTTGAGACTTGTAAAAATCCTTTATTCTTCTTCCATGATGATGCAGATGGGTTGTGTTCTTTCTTGCTTTTATACAGGTTTGTAAGAGAAGGACATGGTATTATTGTAAAAACTACTCCTAAGATAGATGAAAAATTTGTCAGGAAAGTAGAAGAATATAAGCCAGACAAGATATTTATCGTAGATATCGCATTAGTTGAGCAGGAATTTATAGATGGAGTAAAAACAAATATAATTTGGATAGACCATCATTCTCCTTTGAAAAGACAGAATATTTTGTATTTTAATCCAAGGGTAGAAAACCCGAAAGATAACATCCCCGTTTCTTATTGGTGCTATAAAGTAGTTCAGGAAGACCTATGGATTGCGATGATGGGCTGTATCGCAGATTGGTATTGGCCTGATTTTTCAGAGCAATTTAGGGAAGAGTATCCTGATTTATTGCCCAAAGAAGTTAAAGATTCTGAAACAGCTTTATTTGAGACAAAACTAGGAAAACTTATTGACATCGCTTCATTTTCATTGAAAGGAAAAACGCAGCAGGCAATGCAGTGCACAAAGATATTTACCAGAATTAAAACACCTTATGAGATATTAAACCAAGAAACTTCTGCTGGGAAATTTTTAGTTAAAAAGCATGCAAATGTGCATAAAGAATATCAGGAACTTTTAGAAAAAGCTTTGAAACAAAAACCAAAAGGAAAACTTCTGCTATTTCAATATGTTCATGAAAAAGTCAGCTTAACAAAAGACCTATCTAATGAATTGTTGCATAGGCATCCAGATAAAATTATAATCATTGCAAGAGAGAAAGCAGATGAAATGAAGGTTAGTTTAAGATCAAAAACAGCTATACTTCCCCCCATTGTAGAGAAAGCTTTAGTTGGAGTAGAAGGATATGGCGGAGGGCATGAGTATGCCTGCGGTGCAAATATTAAGAAGAAGGACTTTGAGAAATTCATAAAATCGATTGAGGAGCAGTTATAAGATGAAAAAAGAACCGTTAGTAAGTGTTATAATTCCAACTTATAATAGAGAAAAGAAGTTACCTAAGGCAATTAATTCTGTTATTAAACAAACTTATAAAAAGTGGGAACTAATTGTCGTGGATGATAGAAGTACGGATGACACACAAGAATTAGTTAAACGATATGTATCAAAAGATAAAAGGATAAGATACGTTAAAAATACTCACAAACAAGGTCCTAGCGGGGCAAGAAATCAGGGAATGGAACTAGCTAAAGGAAAGTATATTGCTTTTTTGGATTCTGATGATGAGTGGCTTAAACATCATTTGAAGGAAAGTGTTGCTGTTTTGGATAAGGGAACTGTTGACCTATGTGCTTCTTTAGTGTATGAAAGAACTAAGGGAAAACTTATAAGCATTCTAAGAGAAAATGAACTTAAACGCGCAATTAGGCATTTAAAACCCATTATTAAAAATAAAAAATTCTACTATTTTGATTATCGATTATGCGAATATTGGTTTTGGAATAAATTCCGTTTTTCACAAATAAGTACGTTCATTTTTAAAAAGGATATTTTAACAGAAGCAGGGTATTTTAATGAAGGTTTGTTTGCGGGGGAAGATATGGAATTTTTATATAGGCTTTTGATTAGTTCTAATCTCTGTTTTATAAAGGATCACCATTCTATCTATAATGAAGGTGAGGACAATTTATCTTATTTTAGAGGTCCGTGCGATATTCAAAAACAATTTTTTCTTGAAAAACAGCACATTAAAACTCGTAGGGCAATCAAAAACAATCTTAAAAAATTTAAAAAATTAAATACTTGTAATGTTATAAAAGGATGCAATAAATGCATAAGCAGTTGCTATTTTAGCATAGGGTATATTAATAGAAAGACAAATAAATTAAAATCATTATACTACTATCTAATATCTTTATGTTATTACTATGATCCAATACAACTAAAGGCCATTAAAAAATTATTTATTCCAAGCTATTATAAAAAATGAAAAATAAAAAAGGAACGCCTTTGTGGAAAGCTTTATTATTTGAACAGAGACTGCCTTGGAGATACGCATCTAAATTAGAAAAAATTACGGAAAGGTGGGGTTCAATACCTAAGGGTGGAAAAAGTAGCCATATCTTAGACCAGTATATTAAACAACAAATTAAAAAAATTCAACCAAAAACAGTAGTTGATTTTGGTGCAGGCAAGGGAAAATATGGGAGAATGATACGAAATTTGTTCAAAAATAAAGTAAATATTACTGCCGTAGAAATTTATCCTCCTTCTATTCGCTTTATTAAGCAGCAAAAGATTTATGATAATGTTAATAAATCTGATTTAATAAATTGGTTAAACAAAAATGACGACTATTATGATTTAGCAATATTTGGAGATGTTTTAGAGCATTTAACTAATAGGGAAATTTATCATGCGCTTGATTTATCTTTAAAGCGTTTTAATAACATATTAATTCAGTGTCCCGAAGGAATCTATCATCAAGGTATGGTAGGGGGAAACAAATCGGAAATACACAGGACTACAATTCATAAAAACTTTTTTGACAGGTATCTTATCCTAGAAAAGCGTATAAAACCCACAAAAAACAAAAGAAAAATTATGTTTGTTTGGATATCCAGATGAAAATATCAAATATTCCAACTTAAGATAAGGAAGTTCCAAAGGCAAAAAAGAAACCCCTAATAGCAACCGATAATGTCCAAGAAAGACTTAGTAGATTCTTCAATAATATTAATACAAAAGAACATTGGAATAAAAAACTTGGAAGAAAAAACTGAGTGGCGAGTAAAACCTTATGAGCAGATAATTAAATTTTTACCAAAAAATAAGAACTTTTCTTTGTTAGATATCGGCTATGCATCAGGAGATGGGTTGTGATTTTAGTCAAGTTGTAATAAGAAAGGCAAAAACTAAAAAAAAATTAATTTTTTTATGATTGATATTTTAAAAGATAAAATTCCTAAAAAATATGATTACATACTTTTAGTTTCTATACTAGAACACATGAGAACGCCAAAAAATAGTAAGAAAATGTTTAAGGTATGCTGATACTGTAATAATCAATTGCCCTTTTGGTAAAGATAAATTTTTAAATGAGAAGGAACACTTATTTGCTTGCGAGGAAGATACATTCTGTAAATTTAATCCTCGAGTTAACATAAAAGATGGACGAATAAGTTATATTATACGGAATCAATAACATTTATAAACCATCCATATTAACTAATTTCTAATGCGTCGGTGGTCTAATGGCTACGCGCTTCGCTGGCTTATGGCGTGCGCGCCATAAATGACAATGGCCTTCCAAGCCATTTATCGGGGAAAATCACAATCTAAGGTGTGGTTTCCGAAATTCAAATCCCCGCCGACGCATTTATTTTCTAAACAAGAATTAGTTGTTGCAATTACAGCAATTAGAACAGCTGTTGCAGCTTGGGCATATATTCCCCGCTTCCATGCCACATCTTGAGCAAGCCATAACATTCCTGCTTTGTGTAGTACGGCAACTGCAGCAATTAAGGCAATTACTGCAGTTAGGGCATATTACATCTACTTCTGATTGGCATTGTTGGCATACTTGCATTTTAAAAATAAAGTTTTAGGCATATATAAACTTATCTAATAGCAAATTTTATAAACATCCTAAAACATCAAATAAGCGTTGCCTGGGTTCGAAAGGAGGCTCAAAATTTGGTTCAACGTGCTTCGTGCACTCGCTAATTTGGACCCTACTCGAAAGTTCCAGGCAGCGCAAGATGACTGGAACCTTGTAAATTTTTAAAAAATTTACGCTGGTCTCAGGCAATGCTACAAAAATAAAAAATGGCAAAAAGAAAACCTTATGTACTTGTATTCTGCGCCCATTCAGATGATCAAATCTTTGGGCCAGGTGCAACATTAGCAAAATACAGCAAAGAAGGAAAGAAGATATTTACAGTAGTATTTTCTTATGGAGAATCTGCTTTAGCATGGCTTAAGCCAGAAGTAGCTATAAAAACAAGAGTGCAGGAAGCAAGGGAAGCAGATAAATTCATAGGCGGATCTGGAGTTGTTTTCCTTGGATTGAAAGAAGGGAAATTCAAGGAAGAAGGAGAGACCAAGCGCATAAAAAGCAAAATACAAAGGATAATTTTGTTGAAAAAACCAGTCAAGATATTCACTCATTCAATAGAAGACCCACACCCAGACCATAGGGCTGTTTACAATGCAGTTCTGGAAGCATTAGATGAAATAAAATACAAATGCGATGTTTACTCATTTGATGTGTGGAACCCTTTCTTGATTAGCAGAACAAGACTTCCAAAATTATATGAAGATGTCACAAATACATTTTCAAAGAAAGTAGAAGCTTTAAAATTATTCAAAAGCCAAAAAATATCTTTGCTTATTTTGTTCTGGAGCGTTTATGTAAGAGCAGTTGTCCATGGTTTTCATATCCATAAAAGATTTGCAGAGAGATTTTTTAAGGTAAGATGAAAAAGAAAAATAAAAAAGGAACACCTTTATGGAAAGCTTTATTATTTGAACATAGGTTGCCTTGGAGATACAATCAACTTTTAAGAAAGATAAACATTAAATTATTAAAATTATTTGGAGGGGATGACATTTCTTACGTATATAATGAGGAATTTGCTAAATATCGAAGTAAAAAATGTGCAAAGGATTTCTGCGAATTATTACTAAAAGAATTTAATCCGCATTCAGTTATCGATTTTGGTTGTGGCACTGGCGATATGATTGCGCCTTTTGAAAAGAAAGGGATTAGAATCTTAGGAGTTGATGGCAGCAAAGCAAATAAAAAATATTCTAGAATAAGCGATAACAATTTTCAATTATATGATTTAAGAAAAAAATATTATTGCAAAGAGAAATATGATTTGTGTTTATGTTTAGAAGTTGCTGAACATATAGAAGAAAAGTATAGTGACATATTAGTAGACACTTTAGTTTCTTCTAGCTCTACTATATTTTTTACAGCCGCACCTCCAGGACAAGGGGGAATAGACCACTGTAATGAAAAACCCCCTAACTGGTGGATTAAAAAATTTAGGAATGTTGGTTTTGAATTAGACAAACAATGCACTAATCGATTGAAAAAAGAAATGAGAAAAATTTTAGGTATTACTAAACATTATATTAATAATTTGTTAATTTTCAAAGAAAAACTTTAAAAAATGAAAATATCAAATATTCCAACTGAAAATAAAGAAGTTCCAAAGGCAAAAAAGAAACTCCTAATAGCAACAGATACTTATTATCCAAAGAAAGATGGTGTGCTGATATTTCTTGAGAAAGTAGTTCCTGCTCTGACAGACGAGTATGATATAACCATTGTTGCGCCTGTTTTTGACAAAGGAAAGTTTAGGCAAATAGGAGATGCCAAGGTAGTTGGATTTCCTGTTTCAGAGAAATTAAAGATGGCTGATTATAACAGCGTAAAAATATCAAAGAAGAATATAAACCGGCTTAAACAGCTTATATCAGAAGCAGATATTATATGGAGCCAGGACTTGGCATTCCTAGGAGCATTATCAATATACTACGGAAAAAAATACAAAAAACCTGTTTTTAATTATATACACCAAGTTACATGGGAGCATTTTGTGAATGTATTATTCACATCAAAGCTATTGAAAAAAACACTTTCTTTTACAGTAAGAAGGGCAGTAAAAAGCCTTTACAATAAGTGTTCAGTCTTGATGGTTCCTTATCCAGACCTTGCAAGGGAATTAGAATCAAGAAACATTGGATCAAGAAAAGTGATAATTCCTTTAGGAGTTGACACAAATGAATTCAAGCCTCCTGAGGACAAGTATCTTGCAAAAAGAAAGGTTGGCTTTGACCCTAAAACAAGGATTATTGGATATTGTGGAAGGATAAGCAGGGAAAAGGATTTGATGACATTAAAAAGAGCTTATTTAAGATTACTAGAAGAGTATAAAGACATTGGGCTTTTGATAGTAGGAAGTGGTCCTGAAGAAGAGATGAATAAACTGAGAAGCCTGCCTAATGTCAAGATAACTGGCTTTGTAAATAATGTTGTGCCTTATCTGCAGGCAATGGACATCTTTGTAATGCCAAGCCTAACTGAAACAACATCTTTAGCAACATTAGAAGCAATGGCTTGCAAATTAGCAGTTGTAACAACAAAGGTTGGATACATCAAGGAATACATCATCCACAAATATAATGGCTTGTTCTTTGGAAAACAAAATGATTATATCTTAAGGAAAAGGCTTGGATTGCTTCTGAATGATCCAGGAACAGCGCAAATGCTAGGAAATAATGCAAGAAAAACAGTTGAGCAGAAGTTTTCATGGGATAATACCATTAAGAATATAAAAAAGGCTTTGAGCATATAGTTACCCCTACTTTTTATTAAAAAACGAAAGATTTAAATATAAGTAGGGGTAAAATATATTATGGCTACCATAAGAAAAAGAACAGTTGGAAAAAAGCAGTATTATTACCTAGAGCACACCCTCAAGATAGGCAGAAGAACAAAGAAAAAAGAAAAATACTTAGGAAAAGAAATCCCTAAAAATATTGAAAAAATAAAGGCAGATTTCTTGAATGAACTTTATAAAGAAAAGTGGTTTAAAAAACTAGACAACCTAAAGAATAATTTTTCTAAAGAATTTAGGCAGATGCCTAAAATTGCTAAGGAAAGATACATCCAAAACTTCTTGGTTAAATTTACTTATGACACAAACAAGATAGAAGGCAGTAAGATAACGCTAAAGGAAACAGCAAGATTGTTGGAAGAAGGCACTGCACCAAGCAACAAGCCTTTAAAAGATATAAAAGAAACAGAAGCGCACAAAAAAGTCTTTTTGCATATGCTAAGTTACAAGAAAGATATTAACTTAGACGTAGTCCTTTATTGGCATAAACTGCTGTTCCAGGAATCAGAGTCAGAAATAGCTGGAAAAATAAGAAGACATGGCGTGGCAATAGCTGGAAGCAAGGCAGAATTTCCCCTTCCTGCTGAATTAGATATATTACTAAAAGAGTTTTTCAGATGGTATGGCAACAATAAGAGACTCTTGCATCCTGTTGAGCTTGCGGCCTTAGCTCATTTAAAATTTGTATCAATACATCCATTTAGCGATGGAAATGGGAGAATAAGCAGGATAATCATGAATTTTATTTTAAATAAACATAAATTTCCTATGCTTAATATTGAATATTCAAACAGAGCAGGTTATTATACTGCCTTGGAGAGATCCCAAGTTAAGAAAATAGAGCAGATATTTGTAAATTATATCATCAAAAGGTATTTAAAAGAGTATTCTGATTATATTGCATAACTTCTAGCCCAAGTAAGTTTGCAGATTGCGAGTAATGAAAATTAGACTTTTAAAGAAGTGACATTTGTTATTCCATGCTCATTCATTGAAACGCCGTAAAGACTGTCTGCTTCTGAGATTATTGCATCATTATGGGAAATAATGATATATTGGGCATTTTTAACATATCCCCTTATCAATTTAGACAGTTTTTCAGAATTGTGCTTGTCCAAAGCAGCATCAACTTCATCCAAGATGTAGAATGAATGAGGCTCATATTCCTGTATTGCAAAGATGAATGCAAGCGCTGTCAGTGTTTTTTCACCGCCACTCAAGCTTCTAATGTCTAGGTATTTCTTTCCAGTTATCTTGACTTTTATATCAAGCCCTGCTTCAAATGGATTATCTAAATTTTCAAGAACTAGGCTGGCATCTCTTTCTTTAGGATTTATTGCAGCAAAGATTCTCCTGAAGTTTTCATTCAAATAGCTGAATGTCCTCATGAACAGCTCTTTTTTCTTTCCTTCTATCTCATTCATCATGTCCATGACATCCTGCCTTTCTATCCCTAATGTTTCTTTTTTGTTCAATAGGGATTGGTATTCTTTTTCAATCTCTTCATAGACCTCTAAGGCGCGCATGTTAACATTTCCCATCTCAATAACAATTCTTTCGAACTTGTCAATCTCTGATTTTAGCTCTTCTTCGCTTCTCTCTTTGCTTACTTTGACACCCTCATACTGCTTGAATTCTTCCTGCAAGCCAGCAAGTTTTGCCCTTATCTCTGCATTTTCAAGGCTTACTCCGTTCATCTCTATCTCAACGTTCTTGCTCTTTTCCCTTAAATCCTCTATCTTTTTCTCTTCCAGCTGCACTTCATCTCCTATCTTGTCTCTTTGTGTAAACAACTGCCTGAATTTGATATAGAATTCTTTTGATTTCTCTTCTTTTTCCTGCAGCAAAACAATCTCTTTGTCGTTTCTTTCAGATAATTTTGTTATTTCCTTGGCAAATATTTCAGCATCTTTTGCCTGCTGTTTTAATATATTGTTTATCTGCTCTTTTTCAGGAAGCTTCATGTCATTAATCTGGATATTTATGCTTCTTACATCAGCTTCAAGATGCACTGTCTCTTCTTTTAATTCTCTCCTCTTTTCTTCAAAAGCATTAAATTCTGCAATCAATTCAGGATTCCTCAGCTCGCTTATCTTGGAACGCATCTGCTGCTTCCTGATCTTCATCTCTGCAAGAAGCTTATTTGCCTCACCAATCCTTGATTCAGTCTTGTTAATCTCTTTATCAGCTTCTTCTGCTTTTCTCTTCAATTCCAGCTTCAATTTTTTGTCAGCTTCCAAATCAGTGCTGTCAAGATGCAGGCTTTTTTCTTCTTTTATGATATCTCCTTCTAGATTTGCTTTTTTCTCTCTTAATTTTACAATTTCTTCTTCATTTTCATTTCTTCTTTTTTCTAGTGTAGAAAGCGCTGTTTCGAGGTTAACAAGAAGCTCTTCATACTCCTTTAAGTCGCGCTGCAGCTCTTTTTCATTAAACCCATATCTCTGCTTCTGCCTGTAGCCACCCTGCATTGCTCCGCTAATCTCTGTCAAATCTCCGTCTAATGTCGCCATTCTCGCAGTGCCAATGCCTATTTTTCTTGCCGTGTCAATATCTTCTACAACAAGAGTATTGCCAAAAACATAAGAAAACACTTTCTGGAATTTATTGTCAAATGCAACCAATTCAATTGCAAGGCCATGAACTCCAGGGCTTTTAAGGAATTCTTTGATATCTTCCTCAGTGTGCTTTTCTTTTATCTTGTTCAATGGAAGGAAAGTAGCTGTTCCAAGCCTGTTCTTTTTCAGGAATTTTATGCACTGGCTAGCAATTTTATCATCTTCAACAACAATGCTCTTTAATCTTGGGCCAGCAGCAACCTCCAATGCCAATGAATATTTAGTCTCAACATCTCCAAGCTCTGCAATAGTGCCATAGATTCCTTTTATCCTTTCTTTTTCTTCAAGTATCTTTTTTACAGCAACATCTCCTAGGATATGCTCCCTTATTGCAGAATCCCTTGCTCTTAATTTAGCAAGCTCTTCCTGAGCATTAGACATCTTTTCTTTTTTAGATGCAACCTGTTGTGCAAGGCTGCTGTCTTCATTAAGCCTTTTGTTTAACTCAATAATAGCATTCTTGAATTCCTGTTTTTTGGTTTTCAGGCTTTCTATCTGGTCTTTATTATCTTTTTCAACCTGCAGGACCTTGCTTATCTTTTCATCAACAGAATTTATCTGGAACTCTAAACCGTCTTTTCTTCTCAGAAGATCCTGCTGCTGTTTTCTTAGCTCTTCAATCTCTTTTTGCTTTATTTCTGCCTGCTTTTCAATCTCTTCAATCTGCTTTTCAATCTCAGTTGCATTCTCAATCTCATTTTCTTGCTTAAATCTCTCAATCTTCTTGCTTGTTTGTTCAATCTGCTCTTTGATAGAATTTTTTTTCTTTTCCCTTTCTTGCTTTTCAGAATTCAGATTTTCTATCTGAACGTCAATATCTAATAAATCCTTTTTGAGCTGCTCTTTTCTCAGCTCAATTTTTTCAATCTCTCCTCTTAATGTGTCTATCCTTGTCTTGTTTGTAGCAATATTGACTTTTAAATCTTCTATCTCTCTTTGGATATTACTCTGTCCTCTTTCTCCTTTTTCTTCTATCTCCTTATTCAGTTGAGAGATTGTTGCTTTTTTGTCTTCAATCAGCTTTTTTATATTATTAATCTCATTGTTCAGTCCATCTAATTTTGTTTTGTGAATATTGATTTTTTTGTCAAGCTCTAATTTAGTTGCTTCTGTCTTCTCCATCTTCATGAATACTAATGAAGCTTTGTTTTCTTTTACTTTCACTTCTAGTTCTTTGAATTTTAGCGCTTGGTCTCTATCATTCTTTAATTCTTTTAGATACCTGTTCCTTTCTGCTAAGATTACTTCTGCTTCTTTTAATTTTGCATCAACTTTTTCAAGCTCTCTCAGAGCTTTTTGCTTTTTTTCCTCATAAACAGAGATGCCTGCTACTTCTTCTATCAGCAGTCTCCTGTCTATTGGATGCATTTCTGTAAATCTTACAATATCTCCTTGAAGAACAATGTTGTAGCCTTCTGGGTCAATCTTTGCAACAGCCATCAAGTCAACTATCTGCTGCCTTGTCCTTTTCTGGTCATTTATCTTGTAAACACTTTGGCCAGTCTGTTTTATGACTCTTGTTATCTTGACATAAGGATCTTCTGTTGGAAATGTCTTTTTTTCATTGTCAAAGAATATGCTAACCTCAGCCTGTTTCATTGCTTTTTTGCTTTTTCCGCCATTGTATATCAAGTTAGAAGCTTTTTCAACTCTCATTGCTTTTGCAGACATTCTTCCTAATACAAAGCAAAGGGCATCAAGGACATTGGATTTGCCGCTTCCATTTGGGCCTAAAATACAGTTAAAATCATCTCCAAAAACCAATTCTGTCCTTCTTGCAAAGCTTTTAAAGCCGTGCATCACAAGCTTGTTTATTTTTGTCATTTCTCAAGTAAAACCTATTTCTTTTCTTTATAAATTTTGTTGTGCTACCAAAATATCCAGCTTTGGGTTAATAGAATATAAACAGCTAAGATGAGATTTGCTGTCATATGGGCCTGTATGCAACTCCAGATGCTTTTTGTTTTATAGAGAAATAAGTTTAGCATAATTCCTACAATCAACCCTGGAAGCCAAAGATTATGCGAGAAGCCGAAAAAGAGTACTGTTATTATAAATGAAAATAGTGAGTATGTTCCTATCTTTACTTTTTCAAAATCAGGATTAATGAAAAACCTTAACATGAAGCTTCTTACAAACAATTCTTCTATTAATGGCGCAACCAGTATAAATCCAATAATTTTAGTTATCAAAATAGGTATAAAGAAATCAGTTCCTAATGAATAAGGATTTGCTATTTCTCCTGGTATTTGAGGATAGAGGCCTTCTAAACTTACCCATACCACTGCTATTAATATTCCAATCAGTATTGCCAAGAAACTAAATTTGAATTTTTTTAGTTCTTTATACTGTCTGAAATAGAAAATAAGCAATATGGCTGTTGCGACTGTTCTAAGGAAATATCCAAGATAACTATTTTTGAAAAAATAATCAATAATTGGCCATATTAAAATATATAATAAAAAAGGAATCAAGTATTTTAGCATTGGTTTGAATTTCACTTTAAGATAAGCAATATCTTTGAGTTTATTAAATTTATGAATAAATTAGAAAAATTTATATAACTTGCTTTTAAAATACATATTAAGATATTAATTGGGTGTTAAAATATGAAAAAAAGTGTATTCTTAATTTTATTGTTGATGATAGTGTTGGGCGCAGCATTTGGAAATGCTGCTGCTTGTGATGAGTTCTGTACTACCAACGATGAGTGTACAGATGCAGCTTGTCATTGTTGTTTGCAGTACGGAGAAATAACAACCTGTCAGTCTTGTGTACCGCCAGTGCCAGAATTTCCTACGTATGGCGTAATTGTTGCAGTATTAGTGATAGGTTTAGTAATACTAGGATGGTTCCTTATTAGTAGGAAGAAGAAGTAAATCGATTATTTTTTTAGTTTTTAGAACTCATCTAATCCTTTTTGTTTAAGGCTTTTGATAACTCTTTTATAAGAAGCCCACGTTTTTCTGAAGATAGAAGGATATTTGTCCCAATTTTCTTTTAGGAATTTTTGAGTTTTTTCATCAGAAGGATATCCAGAGCCAAAGTCAATACCTATTTTTTCTTTTATTTTTTGGATTTCCCTGTCTCTTGTTACTTTTGCTAGGATAGAAGCAGCTCCAACAACAACGTATCTTACATCTGCTTTGTGCTCAGCAGCTATCTCTAGTTTTTTGTTCTTCAGATACTGCCTGAGGTATCTTGTAAACTCCTTTGTATTATTGCTCGGGCAGTCTAAAATGACTCTGTCTGGTTTTAATTCATTTATGACTTCTGCCATTTTCTGGGCTTCAAGCTTGTTAAGGTTAAGATTGTCTGACATCAAGGCAGCGTCTACCTCTTGTGGGGGAACTACCTTTAACTTGTAACCAGCGGCTATTTTCTTTATCTGCTCAAAAAGAGTTTCTCGTTTTGCCGGAGTTAAAAGCTTGCTGTCTTTTACACCTATGCTTTTTAGCGTTTGTTCATCTTTTTCATCAATCAATACTCCGCATACTACCAATGGGCCAATCACAGGGCCTCTTCCAGCTTCCTCAACTCCACAAACTAATACCATAAGAATAAGAATAAGATTGTGGTTTTTAAATGTTTGTAGAAATTGAAAATACAAAAATTTATATACATCATTTTAATAATAAATGATATGAAACTTAAAAAAGAAAAAAGGATTGAGAAAGCAAAAGAAAGAAGGCATGATAAACCATCCATGCAGTATGTTGAAAGGCAGAATGTTCAATTTGTCGGCCTTAATGACTTAGACCCAGCAGACCAAAAAAGGATAAAAGAGATTATCTATGCTGAATTTGTAATTCTTGAACGAGAATTAAAGAATATTAAGGGATTGAAAATACATTTTAAAGAATATTCTAAGGGCGGCAGAAATAAATATTCTGTTCAGATGACTATTGAGGCTCAAACAGGCCCTATAACTGTCAACAAGATGTCTTCTCCTGTGCAATGGGATCCTGTTGCCATAACTCACAAATTGATTGAAAAAGCAAGACAAGAGATAATACATAAGTATAAAACAGATACTAGTTATAGAAAGAGTTATGCCAAAGGCGTGTTATAGGATTAGTTTTTATTCTTTTTCTAGTCTTTTACTTTTCTTTTCTAATTTTTTAGCAAAGTCTTCTGCATGCTTTTCACTGCAGAACCACTTAATCTCTTCATCAAATTCCCTTTCGATAATTTCTTTTTTTTCTTCCCCTAATAACTTGCCGCATTGCGCACAGCAATTTTGCTTTCCTCTTCCTTCTGCGCCTTCCATGAATTCTTCTTCCCAGCTGTCTATCTCATCTCCTTCCAACAGCTTTTCCCTGCCTTCTTCTGTATAAACCTCTTCTTCTTTTTTCCCTTCTTCCATTTCTACTCCAAGTTCTTCTGCGGTTTTTTTAACTCCTTCATCATGCATCTCATCTTCTGCTGCGTAAGAGTCTTCAAAAGAAACATCGTTAGGTACTTTTTTTCCCGTAGTTGGTTTTTTCTTAGGCATATTGTTTTAATTTAACTGGAGATATATAAATATTTTTATTTGGGAATTGTAGAAAACTATATATACTCTTTATTTGTATATTAGCGTATCAATCAAAAAAGGTGATTTATAATGGCTGAAGTAAACAAAGCAAAAATAAAAGATGCTGAAGATGCGGTTAGGGACATCATAAACTGGATAAAAGTATGGAATCTAGAAGAAGTCCAGGATGAGGTAAAAAAAATAGATGATGAAGTAGTAGCAGAACTAGTAGCCAAGTTAGAAAAACTAGCAAAGAAGATAAGCGGAATGAATGTAACTGTTTAAGATTTCTTTATTTTTTATTATACTTCTATTCTTGAGAAAAGATATGCTCCTATTACAGATACTACAATTATGCTAGCTGTAAGCAAAAGAAAATCCAAACCCATTCCAAAATGAGTTGTTAATGTCAATGTTGCACGAAGACCATCAACCCCATATGAAAGCGGATTGAAATAAGATATCAGGATAATTGACTTGGGCAATCCGCTAAGAGGAAACAATGCTCCTGACAAAAAGAAGAGTGGCATTATAAGAAAGTTTACAATTACTGGAAAAGCATGCATATCTTCAAGCATAGAAGCAATTGCTGTTCCTAGTGCAGTGAACAATAAACCAATTAAGAACATAAATAAAAATGCAATCAATGTTAAATAAGCGCTTGTTGGTTTAAATCCAATTATTAGCGCTATTACGAAGATTATTGCCCCTTGTATCAAAGATACTGTTGCTCCTCCGAGAGTCTTGCCCATAAATATAGTGAGCCTAGAAACAGGCGCAACAAGTGTTTCTTTCAAAAATCCAAATTGTCTGTCCCAAATTATCTCTATTCCTGTAAATATTGCTGTGAAGATGATGCTCATGGCAATGATTCCTGGAACAAGGAACTCTAAATAATTTCCACCACCTGCTTTTTGGTAAATAGGACCAAAACCAAACCAGAATGCAACAAGGAATAGCAATGGCTGGCCAAGTGAGCTTATCATTCTTGACTTGGAACGTACATACTTCTTAAGCTGCCTTATCCAAAGCACATAAATTACGTGCAAAGTATTCATCATCTTCTCATAAACCTCCTGCCTAATCTTAGATTATCTATACCAGATGCTTCTTCATCCCTGATTGAACGGCCAGTTAGTTTCAAGAATGCATTTTCAAGTGAAGACGTCTTGGTTGACTTTTTAAGCTTCTGAGGTGTTCCTTGGCTGACTATCTTTCCTCTGTCTATAACTGCAACTGTGTCAGCTATTTTTTCAGCTTCTTCTATATAATGTGTGGTAAAGAATACAGTCATGCCTTCTTTCTTGTTCAGCTTTAAGATATATTCCCATATATGGTTGCGAGTCTGTGGATCAAGGCCTAATGTAGGCTCATCAAGAAACATTATTTTAGGGTGATGGATCAAAGAGCGTGCAATTTCAAGGCGTCTTTTCATACCTCCTGAAAATTTCTTGACAATATCATTTCTTCTGTCCCAAAGGCCTACGAACTTAAGCATTTGTTCAATTCTGGCTTTCCTGAGTTTAGAAGGCACATTATAAAATATCCCATGGAAATCCATGTTCTCATATGCAGTAAGATCATCATCCACGCTGGGGTCCTGAAAAACTATCCCTAATGATTTGCGCACATCATTCTTTTCTTTTTTTATATCATACCCATTAACAAAAACAGAGCCCTCTGTTTCAGCAAGAAGTGTTGTAAGTATTCTGATTGTAGTTGTTTTTCCAGCACCATTTGGGCCTAAGAAAGCAAATATTTCAGATTTTTTTACAGAAAAAGAAATATTATCAACTGCTGTAAGCCCATTAAATTTCTTTGTTAGGTTTTTTACTTGAATAATCTCTTTAGCCATATTTATTCCTCTTTTTGAAAAAGTAGCTCCTGGAGTTTCTTACATAAGGGCAGTCTGCCCTTATCAACCCTCAGAGTCACACTTTGTAAAACAAATAGCCCCGCTGAAAAACGGATGGCTTTTGCCACTTTAGTGGTTATTTCAGATGCATAGCCCTGAAATTCTGTCGGGGCTAGCGATATAAACTCTTGATATTTAATAACATGCACTTGTTTAAATATGTTTTTAATTAATGGCAGAAATGGCAATAAACATTTTTTTCAAAATCAGCAATGCGCATCAATGGCTTTTACTATTTTTTCTGTTGCTTTTTTTACCTGAATTTCCAGATTTCTTGGTATTTTCACTGCTCTCCACTCTGCAAACAGATGCATTGGCCTTTTTGGAGAAACAAACAGCATGCTGCCTGCATATTTTCCGCCAACAGCCATACTCCTTATCTCAAAAAATTCATTTTCGAACAAATCCTGCGAATGAATAAGCTGTTCCAGAATATATGGTTTTCTAATCCTAAAATCTTTAGGAATCTCTGCATAAGAATCAAAAATAAACAAACCCTGGCTTTTTTGGCCTTTAAGGGGCTTTATAACAAAACCTTGTGTGAATATGCCCTTTACAATTTTCCTGATATCTGATTTTTTGTTTATTCTAAAAGAGTTAGGAACTTTTATATTTGTGTATTTTCTTACTATTTTTTGTGTTTTGAGCTTATCTAAAGTTAAGTTTGATACGCATTGGGGATTAATAACTTTAATTCCTGCTTTTTCCTGGGCAGTTGCTTTTCCAGCAGCTACTCTCAAAACAACATCAGGAAGAATTATTCTGCCTGCAGAACTGATCAGAGAGCCATCTCCCCTCTTCATCCTTGATTTATTTTTCTTATACGGGCAGAATACAACTTTGCCTTTGAAATATTTTCTGAACTCTTTTGAAACAATGGATTTATTCCAATTCTTTCTTGAAATCACAGCCATATTCCTGAATTTTTTATTGAGCAATTTACATAGCTCTTTTACAGGCCTTACATTGGGGTATAGCTTTTTGTATTCTTTTAAAGCGCCTGGTGAAGAATTTGCTTCAATAAAATAGAGATTATTATTCTTATCAAAAATAAAATCTAAAGCAGCATATACATAATTTTTAACAGCCATTTTACTCCATCAATTAAATCTTTATTTCAACAATGAAATGACTTCGCATTTCCATCAAAAATTAATCTAGCTCTAATGCCTGTAATATTCTATCGAGTTTTTCGTTGATTTGCTCAAATTCTTTTTTATACTTATCAGGCTTATCGGATTCAAATTTTCCACTAGGCCTATTGGAATATTGGCTGGGCTTTCTTGATTCAAAATTTTCACCCTTTCTAAAGCAATCATTACAATAAACAGGCTTGCTGCTGGTTGGCTTAAATGGAACTTCGCACTCCTGGCCGCATTTATCACAGATTACTTTGTGCATTTCAAGAGGCCTTCTGCCAGAGTTTCTTCCACCAAAAGAGCGGTCTGATCTTTTTCCGCCTGCTCTTCCACCAAAACTGCCTGAATCTCTTCTGCCGAATCTTCTTGATTCACCATCACCAGATCTTCCTTCTCGATTAAATCTTCTCATATTGCACCTGCATTATTATAAAATAAGTTGAATTTAAGTATGTATGTTTATAAACCTATTCTATTATTTCAAAAATTCATTCGAAGCTTTGCTTTATGAACGTATATTCTGTCTTTAGCCTGACTAAATCAGTGATTAAGTTTATTAAGGGTGTGCTTTTCTCCTAAGGCATGAACTTTGAAATCAATTGCAGGGGATGCGGAAAAGATGCGCACTGCTGTATTTTCGAAAAGGGTGGATTTACCTTTGTCAGCCCAAAAAATGCAAAAGACATCAAACGAAAAATAAAAAGAGATTATAGTTATTTCCTGGATTATTCACCGCTTTCCAAGAAAGTTGTTGATGTGTTAAAGAATTGCGATCCTGCTCTTGAAGGCTGGATGAGATATTTGCAGTTGGACAAGGAAAATAGAATTCTTAGGCTAAAGACAAGGAAAGATGGAAGATGCATTTTTTTAGGCAATAATGGAAGGTGCAGGATATATATTATAAGGCCAAACATTTGCAGGATATTTCCTTTCTGGGGAATGAGGCTTACGAATGGCAGGATAAAAGTAATAATGCATGATGTAAATCCGAAGTGCAGCGCAATTAAATTTTTTGCTAAATTGCATGAAGATATTGAGAAAGCTCTTCCTATATCTGAAAGAATAGAAATAATTAAAATCTTCAGGGACATAGAAAAAGAAGCTGATTCTTATAAGAAACAGTTCAAAAGATTTGTTAAGGAATTATGAATTAATCAACCAATAAAAAGCAGATTAGTTCCTCTAAGAAAATGGCAAAAATAAATATAGCCCAACTCTGAGCTTTGTTATATCTGTATCATTTAGTGGAGTAACCGTTCTTTATCATATCTTTTTGAACGTATTCCACTCTCAAGTTATTTGTCTCTAAACTTGGGCATACATTAAGTATTTTTGCATTTATTGAGTCAATGATAACCTAGGACTTCCAGTAGGAACTTCTTTGGCTTTTATGATGGCAGTAACAGCATTATCATTGCCTGAGATGATTATTCTTCGAAAAGTATTGAAGCCAAAACTGTTGATACTTTATTTTGGGATAGTTACTATAGGAATAATATTCACAGGATACTTATTTAATATTTTATTATAATTTTACGCTCCCTCCCTACGAAACGACTAACTAAAATTGTTCCCTCGATACTTAGTTCAAAAATAATGTAGAATTCTGCTATACATCGGGGTCTCCCTTTTTCCCTATAATCATATATAAACTTGCATATCTTTTATCGGAAGTGTCAAAAATTCGTTCACCATCAATACCCAAGAAATAATTTGTTGAAACATCCAAAGTTCTACTTATGTAATCTGATATTTCTGATGGATTCAGATGTCTTATTCTTCTAAAATATGAATTTTCTCTCGCATAATGGCTTTGGAAATACTGAGATTCTGGGTTAAGTACCATTGAAATTAATTTCCCTTCTGGTTTTAATATCCCGATTGCTTCATCAATTGCCAGCCTATAATCATCCATAAATTCAAGGCTTGCAATAAAAAATGCAGCATCATAAGAACTATTCGGAAAAGGAAGATGTGAAGCACTTGTTATATGAAAAGTAGCGTGTGGTGCTCGTTTTCTTGCTATTTTAAGCATTTCTTCATCAATATCTACTCCAGTAATATCATAGTCAGGCATTCTCTCTTCAAATGTTCCAATGCCACACCCAATATCCAGAATCCTGCCACTTCCAGCCAATTCAGCTTTAAGGAAATCTGCTTCTTTGTCCATAAGCTGTTTTCCAAATGGAGTAGAACAAAATGCTACATATTTTTCAAAAGCAGATGCCATATTAACCAAACGTCAGAATTTTATCCGACTCTTCAACCAATTTTAATAAATCTTTCATATTTGAAATTGGACAAACATTACTTCCTTCTTTCTCTCTTGATTTTAAACAGGTTCCACAAGCCAATATTTGTCCCTTGTTTTCAATAAATGAATCAGTTTGTTCTTTAACATTATATTTTGTATTCTTAATATCTTCTAATTCAACTCCTTTATTGATTAAGAAAACTTTTACTGTATGATTTGCTTTTAATGACGTAACGCCAAATCTAAAAGCATTCCAGACAATTTCTGCATCATTTGTTCCGATAATAATTCCTATTTTCATCATATCATCATTTAAGCTCTTTTTTCATTTCTTTTTAGTTCAGTCCCTGTTAGGACATTCGTTAAGGTTTCTCCACCTTTTGATACAAAAAAGATAATAGCCCCGGGCAGATTCGAACTGCCGTCAATGGCTCCAAAGGCCACTATCCTTGACCGCTAGACGACGGGGCTGTAACTGAATCAGAGTTTTGATAGGTTTATAAAGATTTTGAAAAACAAAAGAACTTATTTGAAATATGTCTGAGCATGAGCAGGCTGGACTTTTCCTTTTTCAAGCTTGACAACTAGCTTGAGATAAGGATATAAATCCTTTTCCTTTTCTTTGACTGCTTTCAGGCCTTTGTCTGTCAATTTTAAGAATCTGTTTTCATAGCGTATCAATTTCCTATTTTCTAATATCTCTAAGTTCTTGTAAAGCCCACGCTGCGATTTATCTACTATCTTTAATTCCTGCAACAGCCTTATGAAGTCAATCTTTGAAACAGAAGCTGTTAAAGGAGCATCCTCAAATTTCTTGTTCAGCTTTTTGAGATATTTCATCAAAGCATACAAGACAAACTGGTGTTTTTTATTTAACTTCATTCTAGAAATAACATCTTTTTTAGGTATTTAAGCTTTTTGATGAAATAGCCCTGGGCAGATTCGAACTGCCGTCAGAGGATCCAGAGTCCCCTATCCTTAGTCTTCTTGTTTGTGCAAGAATTTGACCGCTAGACGACAGGGCTATTTTTAAATTCATCAAATCTTTTTTGATGTTTGGGGTTTGAAAAACCTATTTGATTTAAATATCTTACTATATCTTCTTTCCTTGATAGGTTAATCTTATTAAAACTTATTTTTGAAGGATGAAACCCTAATTGGATTAAAGCTAGCCTTACATCTTCTAAAAGGCAAGGATTATAACTTGTAAAATTAATTCTTATTAAATGAGGGTCTTTTTTGGACATTCTGAACACAGAACCATCAGTGTCAATCAAACCCCGAATACATGCATTTAATAAATCTTTACTGTCAAAGATCCATCTTGGGAGGGTTATCTTATTTTTTAACTTATTTCCAGACTTTAATCCAATCTGCTCTAGATATTTTACTAATTCTTTACTATACAAAGAAACAAATCGCTCATTTTTATGAGGAAACTCTTGTATAGCAACTTTTATATCAAAAAGTCTTGCACATAATGGTTTAATATAATTTAGATGATACTCTTTATCTTCTTTACAGGCACCTGCGATTCTCAGTGAATAAACTCCAATTTTTTTACCCTTCTTGTATGAAAATATGTTTCCATCTCCTAAAATAATCCCAACTAATTCTGCTAGTTCCTTAGACTTTTCTGGAGTGGTTATTTTTTTCAATGAACCTCTAGAGTTTATTCCACCCAAACTTCTTCCCCAACTTTCATCTTTAATTTCTAATATATGCTTTTTATACTCATGAGTCATATCTATTTGATAATAGATTTTCGAAGGCAATAAATTTTCCTCTCTATACCACCCCAAAAGAGCAGTTTTGCTAACCCCTAGAAATTCAGAAAACTGTTTCCAGGTTAAATTTTTACCTTTCTTAAACTCATTCAGTAATTCTTTTTGTTTTCCTTTTATTAGTTTAATTCTCACAATTAATCACCTTACTAAACCTAGCGTGATTAATTTGAGAATATCTTAAAATGAAATAAAATGGATTCTTCATTTATAATTATTAATATCACATTATTTATAAATTTTCTGCTTGACCGCTAGACGACAGGGCTTTACTGCTGGAAAATGCCTTATTCTTTTTAAAGATTCCTAAACCACTAGCTTCATAGGGGTGCGTTTAAAAAGTCTTAAAAAATAACAAATAATATTATGGGCGATAGCCCTACAATACATTTCTGCTCTTTGAGCAGAAATTTTGACAGAGCTTACGCTAAATCCAAACTTAGTCTTTATTGC